>Ga0180218_1000011_pt1 | contig 662083 bp, 590 predicted proteins | sample eDN3rd37CKraftBY_FD_151334 | JGI IMG/M metagenome (GOLD analysis project Ga0180218, IMG submission 151334) | Enriched backyard soil microbial communities from Emeryville, California, USA - eDNA 3rd pass 37_C Kraft BY (version 2) (version 2) | ecosystem: Environmental > Terrestrial > Soil >... | reverse complement strand
TTGTCAGGAGTAGGACAGACGCGCCGTCTGCCTGGGCTGGTTCGCCCCGGCGGCGCCGCGTCGATGGATGGGGTTATAGGCCCCTCCTCAACATCCGTCAACTCCCATCTTCAAAAAATCGTCACTTTCTGAAATCGGCGCACCAGCGCCCCCGAAAACCCCGGCAATTCAACGATCTGCGCCGTACTGAGGCCACAATCTTTCGGCGTTTTAGGCTCGCTAAGCCGAACATTTCGTCGGGAACGGGAAAATCTTTTCGACCCAACCCGACCGAGTGCGCTGTTTCCGGACCGGAGTTCTCTGCATCCGGCGGTTGACGTTTCAAGTCGGGATCAGCATTTTGGCGCGGCAATCTCGGAGACGCGGGGGCTCATCGATGCCCGCGCCGTGTCCTGTAAGATGGACCGGATTAGCGCGCACCGCGCCAAAAGTCTTTCCGAGAGTGTCGAAGTTTTGGGGGACGGTGGATTGGACCACGAAACGTCACGTACGGGTCACGGACGACGTGAGGCCGACTTGATAGACCTTGGCAACGAGCCCCCACTCTCGGTGGACGGCTCCGAGGCCACCGTCATCGATCGGCGCCGGGTTTCGGTCCAATGGTTCAGCGGCACAATCCTTACCGGCCTGTGTGGCGCAGCTCTGATCGGCGGCGCCGTTTTTGGTTCGCTCGACGGCGAAACCACTTTTGCAAAACTCCCCGAACGTCTTGAGGGCGCGCTCCGCGGCGCATTCGGTGCGACCGAGCGCAGCTCGACCATCCACAAGAGCGACCGCCTCCCGCCGCCGAGCGACAACAACGGCTCGCGCCAGGTGATTCGCGTGTCCCAGGCGATGCGCGTCGGCAATCGCGACGTCATGCGGGTTCGCCCGTTCATCCGCACCGCCGGCAACCTTTCGCTGACGAGCAGCGACGTCGGCATGAAGATTCCGCCGTTCAATGCCCAGCGCCTCTTGATCGACGAACCGCCGCCCTCGGCGAAGGAAACCTCCGGCGACGCCGCAGGCACCGCGGCGTCCGATGCCGAAGTCTCGTTCGTGATGCGGGACCTCGGCGCAGTGCTGCCGAAGGCGAAGGTTGTCGCGCACGTTCCGATTGAAGAGGTTTTGCTGCGCATCCGCGACGCCTCGAACTGGCGCAGCTTCGGCACCAAGGCGGGGGTGCGCTACGCATCCGCAACGCCGCACTCCGGCATCAAGATGGCCTATGCGGCAGAGGGCAATGTCGACCCTTACGCCGGTTTCGAGGCCCGAATCGTTCCTGAAAACGTCACGCTGCTTCCGAAAACCAACGAACAGGCGACCGGCGGCAACGCCAATCCGGAACGCGTCCATCTGGTCAAGAAGGGCGATACGGCGGTATCGATCTTGCGCGAACTGGGCGCAACCGCCGTGGAGGCTGAGACCATCAGCGCGACGCTTGGTTTGCGCGGCGGCCAGCTCAAGGAAGGCCAAAAGCTCCGGGTCCAGATGGCGTCGCTCGGCCCTGGCCAGCGTTTGCAGCCCGTTCGCGTGATCATCGCGACCGATTCGGTCGTTGAGGCGGTCGCCGCCCTCTCCGACCTCGGCAAATATGTCGCCGTCGATGCGCAGAGCATGAATACGGCGAGCACAGCCACCGCCAGCATCGATGATGACGATGAGGTCGACGACGGCACCGGCCTGCGCCTCTATCAGAGCATCTACGAGACGGCGTTGCGCAACAACGTCCCCGTTCCCGTCATCGAGGACATGATTCGCGTCTATTCCTACGACGTCGACTTCCAGCGCCGCGTGCAGGCCGGCGATTCGTTTGAAGTGTTTTATGCCGGCGAAGACGAGACCGCGCCTGCCTCCGACAAGCACGAGGTGCTCTTCGCCTCGCTCACGGTCGGCGGCGAAGTCAAAAAATACTACCGCTTCCAGACCACCGACGACGGCGTCGTCGACTACTATGACGAGACGGGGAAGAGCGCGAAGAAGTTTTTGGTCCGCAAACCCGTCAACAACGCCATCATGCGTTCCGGCTTCGGCGGCCGTCGCCACCCGATTCTCGGCTTCACGAAAATGCACACCGGCGTCGACTGGTCCGCTCCCTACGGCACGCCGATCTTCGCCACCGGCAACGGCGTCGTCGAGACCGCCGGCTGGGAAGGCGGCTACGGCAAATACATCAAGATCAAGCACCCGAACGGCTATCAGACCGCCTATGGCCATATGAGCGCCTTCGCCAAGGGCATCGAGCCGGGCAAGCGCGTCAGCCAGGGCCAGGTGATCGGCTTCGTCGGCTCGACTGGCCTCTCCACCGGAGCGCACTGCCACTACGAAATTCTCGTCAACGGCCGCTTCGTCGATCCGATGCGAATCAAGTTGCCGCGCGGCCGCTCGCTCGAAGGCCAGATGTATGCCGCCTTCGAGCATGAGCGGAATCGTGTCGAGGCCCTGATGCAGACCCGTCCCGCGTCGCGCCTGTCGGAAAATCCGGCGCCTCAGCCAGTCGCGAGCCGCATGGTTAGCCAGAACACACGCCGCTGATTCTCGCCGACCCCTAAAAAAAGCCCCCGAACAGCGCGATGTTCGGGGGCTTTTGTTGGGCAACGGCTATTTTGAGAGATCCAGCTCCAGTCGCTTGCCGGCAGTGACGGAAAACTCCTTCTCGCGCTTCTCGCCATTGCCGAGATCCACTACCGCCAGATAGGTCCCGGCGTTGAGCGCGACGTTGACCGCATCGTCGTGATAGGCGCCGATTCGATTGCGCTCGCCGTTGATGTCGCTCTCGGTCTCCAGGATTTCGACCATCTGCGCAGCGCCGCGCTTGAAAGCGAGCACCCCGGCTTCGAGATTCGCTGCAAGGCGAACGGTCTGGCCCGAAACGACCTTCACATCGAAGCCGCGCCGCGCCGCGCCGACCGAGACCGTGACACGATAGTCGCCGCTCGGCAGATCGAACTTGGAAAGTTCGTCATAGTGCGAGGCGATATGCTCGCCCGCTTCGCCATCGACATTGTTCGGCTTCGCCACTTCGACAGTAAGGCCGCTGGTGACCTTCGGGCCACCCCGTGCATATACCGCGGTAACCAGCAGCCGGCCCGCATCCATCGCAAGATTCAAACTGACCTGATCGCCGGCCGAGATCGAGAAGGCGTGCTCGTTCGCAACATTGCCCTTGGAAAGCCGCAGCTTGTACTGCCCCTCGGGCAGCACGAATCGCGGCACTGGATCGTATTGCGTGGTCACCAGTTCACCGCTGCTGTCGAGCATTTCCCATGTGACATTGTCGACATTCCCCTCGCCGCCGACAGCCGCACCTTCACTCGTGACAAAACCGGCATCGATCACGAAATCCCAGGATGCGCGCTTGCCGTTCTCAACCTTGACTGCAAAGGGGCGCTTCACCTCGCCGTATTCGATCTCGACGATATAGGAGCCCGGAGCGACGGTGTCCGAAAACGGGGAGCCATAATAGGTATCGAGGCGTTCGCCCTTCTCGCCGGCTTTGTCCTGATAGAACACCCATGCGACGTTCTTGTCGCTGATGGGATCAAGGCCGGCGGCAAGGCGGACAACGCCGCGGACATTCTTGCCCTCGAACACGTCCTTGACCGGCTTCGCCGGCGCCTCCGATTGCACCTTGGCTCCTTGAGAGGCGGCGACCGCACGGCCAAGCGCGTTTTCGAGGCCCGACGCGTTGCCGGCGTCGAGATAGACGCCGCCAGTCGCCCGCGCGATGCATTGCAGCTGATTCTTCGCGACAGGATCGGTGACGTCGAAGCCGATGACATGGGCGGTAAAGCCCACCCCGGCCTTTTTGAGATCAGCCGCAACCGCACAAGGATCCGGCGCGCAGGTTTCCACGCCGTCGGAAACCAGCACGACGGTCGCCTTATTTTCGCTGGAGCGCAGCGCCGCGGCCGCCGCCTTCAGGGAATCGGCCATCGGCGTCTTGCCCTTGGGATTGATTCCCGCCACCGCAGCCTTGATCTGCTGCGGATCGAACCGCGATACAGGCACGAGCAGTTCGATATCCTTGCAGTCGCCCTTGGTGCGGTGCCCGTATGCCATCAGCCCGAGGCGATCATCCGGCCGCCATTTGGCGAGAATCGAATCGACCGCCTTCTTCGCGGCGGAGATTTTGGTCTGCCCCTCGACCTGCCCCCACATCGAACCGGACGCATCGAGAATCAGAATCGCATCGGCGCTCGCTGCGACTGCAGGCTGGACCACGATCGATGATGCCAATGAAACAGCAAAAAAACCGGCCCGCACTGCAAGCCGCGAAAACCACCCCACACCAAGCCTCCCCGTTCCGATAGGTTCAACGGATCAGTCGAGCCAGGGGAATAAAAGTTCAAACGGCAATGGAACGGGCGCGCACCAAAATGGCGCGCGCCCGCGAGCAGACCAGAAAACTGAAGGCCGCCGCTTAATGCCTTGCGTGCGATTCGGTGCCCGGCGACAGTGTCGTCGCCTCGGCGTCGAAGTCGTCCGGCCATCCCTCGTCGACGGCTTTGCCGTTGAACGTCAGGTGGCCGTGCTCGGCGCCGACCTCGACATGATCGCCATCGCGCACCGTGCCGGCGAGAATCATCTCGGCGAGCGGATCCTGCACGTTGCGCTGGATCACCCGCTTGAGCGGACGGGCGCCATAGGCCGGGTCCCAACCCTTTTCCGCTAACCAGTCGCGGCCCGATTCCTCGAGGCCGAGCGTGATCTTGCGATCCTCCAGCAGCCGCCGGAGCCGGTTGAACTGGATCTCGACGATTCGTCCCATCTCGCTGCGCTGCAGGCGATGGAACAGAATGATCTCGTCGATCCGGTTGAGGAATTCCGGCCGGAAATGCGCCCGGACAAGACCCATCACCTGCCCGCGGACCGCGCTCGTGTCCTCGCCCTCGGGCTGATTGACGAGAAACTCGGAGCCGATATTCGACGTCATGATGATGAGCGTGTTGCGGAAGTCGACCGTCCGCCCCTGCCCGTCCGTCAGGCGGCCGTCATCGAGCACCTGCAGGAGCACGTTGAACACGTCCGGATGCGCCTTCTCGATCTCGTCGAACAGGACGACCTGGTACGGCCGCCGCCGCACCGCTTCGGTGAGCGCGCCGCCTTCGTCATAGCCGACATAACCCGGAGGCGCCCCGATCAGCCGCGAGACCGAATGCTTCTCCATGTATTCCGACATGTCGAGCCGGACCATCGCCGATTCGTTGTCGAAGAGATATTCGGCGAGCGCCTTGGTCAGCTCGGTCTTGCCGACGCCGGTCGGCCCCAGGAACATGAACGATCCCAGCGGCCGGTTCGGGTCCTGCAACCCGGCGCGCGCCCGCCGCACGGCGGTCGAGACCGCGCGCACCGCCTCGGACTGGCCGATCACCCGCTTGGCGAGCTGATCCTCCATCCGCAGCAGCTTGTCCTTCTCGCCCTCGAGCATCTTGTCGACCGGCACGCCGGTCCAGCGCGACACGACCTGCGCGATATGATCGGCCGTCACGGCCTCCTCCATCATGCCGCCCTTGTCGGTGTTGGATTCGACGTCGGCGAGCTTCTTCTCCAGCTCAGGAATCCTGCCATAGGCAAGCTCGCCGGCCTTCTGATACTCGCCGCGCCGCTGCGCGTTGGCCAGTTCGATGCGGAGTTGATCGAGCTCGCTCTTGAGCTTCTGCGCGTTCGACAGCTTGTTCTTTTCCGCGCTCCACCGCGCCGTCAGATCGGCTGACCGCTCTTCCAGATCGGCCAGCTCCCTTTCGAGATTCTCGAGCCGCTGCTTCGAGCCGGCATCGCTCTCCTTTTTGAGCGCCTCCTGCTCGATCTTGAGCCGCACGATCTCGCGATCGAGCAGGTCCAGCTCCTCGGGCTTGGAATCGACCTGCATCTTCAGCCGCGCAGAGGCCTCATCGACGAGGTCGATCGCCTTGTCGGGCAGGAAACGGTCGGTGATGTAGCGGTTCGACAGCGTCGTCGCCGCAACAAGCGCGCTGTCGGTGATGCGCACGCCGTGATGCTGCTCGTACTTGTCCTTGAGGCCGCGCAGGATCGAGATCGTGTCCTCGACGGTCGGCTCCGACACGAACACCGGCTGGAAGCGCCGCGCCAGCGCCGCATCCTTCTCGACATGCTTGCGGTACTCATCGAGCGTGGTGGCACCGATGCAGTGCAACTCGCCGCGCGCCAAGGCCGGCTTGAGCAGGTTCGACGCATCCATCGCGCCGTCGGTCTTGCCGGCGCCGATCAGCGTGTGCATCTCGTCGATGAACAGCACGATGCCGCCCTCGGCGCTGGTGACTTCCTGCAGCACCGCCTTGAGCCGCTCCTCGAACTCGCCGCGATATTTTGCGCCGGCGATCAGCGCGCCGAGATCGAGCGCAAGCAGCTTCTTGTCCTTCAGGCTCTCGGGCACGTCGCCGTTGAGAATGCGCAGCGCAAGCCCCTCGACGATCGCGGTCTTGCCGACGCCGGGCTCGCCGATCAGCACGGGGTTATTCTTGGTCCGCCGCGACAGCACCTGAATCGTGCGGCGGATTTCCTCGTCGCGGCCGATCACCGGGTCGAGCTTGCCGTCGCGTGCCGCCTGGGTCAGGTCGCGCGCATACTTCTTCAGCGCGTCATAGGCATTCTCCGCCGAGGCGCTGTCGGCGGTGCGGCCCTTGCGCAGCGCGTTGATCGCGGCGTTGAGGTTTTGCGGCGACACGCCGCCCTTCTGAAGGAGCGCGCCCGCCTCGCTGTCCTTCTCCAGCGTCAGGGCAAGCAGCAGCCGCTCGACGGTGACGAAGCTGTCGCCGGCCTTCTCGGCCGTGCGCTCCGCCGCGTCGAAGGCGCGCGCCATCGAAGGCGCAAGATAGACCTGCCCCGCGCCGCTGCCCGAAACCTTGGGCAGCTTGTTCAATTCCGCTTCGGTCGCAGCGAGGATGGCGCGCGAATTGCCGCCCGCGCGGTCGATCAGACCGCCGGCCAGCCCCTCGCTGTCGTCCAGCAGCACCTTGAGGAGGTGCAGCGGCGAAAACTGCTGATGCCCCTCGCGTAGCGCAAGCGACTGGGCGGACTGGATGAAACCGCGTGCCCGTTCCGTGTACTTTTCTATATTCATCGTTCATTCCCTCGGCCTGCCGCGCCCGCCCCGAAGGCACAGTTGCGGCATCGTCATTGGGTTTAAGGGGCTCCGCATCAACCTGAACGTCGGAGCGCATTCGCCGGTTCCTCCCGGCTTGAACCTCATGTGGGAACTTCCGCGAACGAAAAAAGAGGGGCCGCGCCAAAATTGGCGGCCCCTCTTCGAAGTGATCGATTTTCTGGCTGGCCGAAGCCAATCAGCTCGACGGTTTCACATAAGCATAGACGCGGCTCGCCGGATAAACCGCTTCGGCGACACGGCGGCCATGATTGCCGGAGATGACGATCGGGTTGCCCTTGGCATCAACGCCGCTGACAACGCCGACATGGCCTCCACCGCGCCGACTGATCACGGCGATCGCGCCAACCTGCGGCCCGGAAACCTTGCGCCCGTAGCTGGCGAAAGATTTCGCCATGTCGGAGCCGGTGCCGCGATGGCCAACCCGCTCGAGAACCATATTCATGAAACGCGCGCACCACAGGGTAGCGCGGGTGGTCGGATTGGTACCGATATACCGGCGCGCCTCGTTCACCAGATTCGACGACGAACCGGACCGCGACCCCATCCAGGTGGCGAATTCGCTGCCGCCGCTCTGAGGACGGGCCACGCGAGAGCGCCGCGCATCCACCCGATTGTGACGACGGGCACTATAGCGCTTGGCGCGATAGCCGCGATGCTGGTGATAGGCGCTAGATTTGTGATGGCTCCGGGCGTGGTGGTGGCTGTGACCTTGATTTGGCTTCGCTTCACCCGGCGTTGCGAGAAAGAGTGTGGCCAGGCAGAAACATCCCATAATCGCAAGGCGAGCGGCCAGGCCCCGCCTTGATCGATACGCATTTACCAAACGCATACTTCATCCTCTTTAGCACCCCCAATTCCCGCCGGCCGATCGCGGCCGACAACGGGGGCCTAAAGCCACGGCGGATGTGGCATCAGGATGATTTTTCGTGGCAAAAAAGGTATGTTTTGAAGGTTTCGGGCAACGCGCACGGTTTCGCGCTCCGCTTTAAAACCCAAGGTAGAGCGCCTCGCGCGGGAAACCCGGCCCGTCAGGCGGCTGAACGCTCGCGCACCTGGGGCTTGGAGGCGGTATCCTCCCGACGGCTCAGCAGAAACACCGCCTGCTCGCCGAAAAGGTTCCAGAACCACCACGGCGCATTGAAGCGCAAGCGCTGGCCGTGGGAATTCAGCGCAACCGCCCGCTCCATCTTCACGTTGATCTCGTCGCAGAGCTGCACAAAATCCTTGATCGTGCAGAAATGAATGTTTGCGGTGTCGTACCAAGTCGCAGGCAGGGTGTCGGTCCGCGGCATCTGCCCTTTCACCAAAAGCTGCCAGCGCATCTTCCAATGGCCGAAATTGGGGAAGGAAACGATTGCGCGCCGCCCGATCCGCAGCAAATTTTCCAGCACGACATGCGGCTGGCGCGTAGCCTGCAGGGTTTGCGACAGGATCACGTAGTCGAAAGCGTCATCGGGATAATACGTCAGGTCGGTGTCGGCATCGCCCTGGACCACCGCCAGCCCCTTGGCGACGCAGACGTTCACGCCCTCGCGCGACAGCTCCAGCCCGCGGCCGTCGACGCCCCGGCTTTCCAGCAGTTGCAGCAGATCGCCCTCGCCGCAGCCGACGTCGAGCACACGGGATCCGCGCTCGACCATCTCCGTGACCAGAAGGTGATCGACGCGGTGTTCGACGTGAGCGCCGTTCGCAGCCAGCGGCAGATTGAGTTGGACTGTCATGGCCGCACCGTCATGGCTTCGCGTTAACCTTGCTCAGGCCGCGCGCCGCGGCGGCCGATTCAAGGAAAGCGCGCGAGATTTCGATGAACTCCGGCACGTCGAGCAAAAATGCGTCGTGGCCGGTATCGGTTTCGATCTCCGCGAACGACACCCGCGCGCTCGTGGCGTTGAGGGCATGAACCACCGCACGCGACTCGGCAGTCGGGAACAGCCAGTCGCTGGTGAAGGAGACCACGCAAAAGCGCGTGGATGTGCCCCGGTAAGCTCCGGCCAGAACGCCATTATGGTCGGCGGCGATGTCAAAATAGTCCATCGCACGGGTGAGATAGAGATAGCTGTTGGCGTCGAACCGCTCGACGAAGGTCGAGCCCTGATAGCGCAGATAGCTCTCGACCTGAAAATCGGCGTCGAATGAGAACGTCGGCAGATCGCGGTCCTGCATCCGGCGGCCGAATTTGCGATGAAGCGCCGCGTCCGACAAATAAGTGATGTGCGCGGCCATGCGGGCGACGCCGAGGCCGCGGCGGGGGTGCGTCCCCTCCACGATATAGCGGCCACCGCGCCAGTCCGGGTCCGCCATCACCGCCTGACGGCCGACCTCGTGGAATGCGATATTTTGCGCCGAGTGACGCGGCCCGGTTGCGATTGCCAGCGCCGAAAACACGCGATGCGGATAGGCCGCCGCCCATTGCAAAACCTGCATACCGCCCATCGAGCCGCCGGCGACGCACAAAAGCGTCTCGATGCCGAGGCGGTCGAGCAGCATCGCCTGCGCCCGCACCATGTCGGGAATGGTAATGACCGGAAAATCCAGGCCCCACGGCTTGCCGGTGGCTGGATTGGTCGAGGCCGGCCCGGTCGTACCGAGGCAGCCGCCCAGCACATTGCTGCAGATGACGAAGTAACGCTCGGTATCGATCGGCAGGCCCGGACCGACGAGCGTCTGCCACCAGCCCGGCTTGCCGGTGACCGGATTGGCGCTGGCGACGTGCTGGTCGCCGGTCAGCGCATGGCAGATCAGAATGGCATTGGAACGGTCGTCATTGAGGGTTCCGTAGGTCTGGTAGGCGATCTGAAAAGGTGCCAGCTCGACCCCGCAATCAAGCGACAGCGGCTGATCAGCCCCGAATTCGGCGACCAGTGACGTCGGATGATCGGCTTCTCGCGCCCGTTCACCGGTTCGCGTCGAGGGGGTCTGGATCGGCTGCAATCAATCCACCTGCTGATTCTCGGGTGCCATTTTACCCATTTAACGGACTTGGGACGCCTATCGTAACCGGAGGTAGGTATGCGTTATGAGCGAAGTGTCAACGTTTTCTTTGCTTTCAAGCGCGGTCTTTCATATCAATGCCTGCGGTCGGGCCGCCTTCGCGCCCGCGCCATCTCGAATTGCAGGTCCGTCGCCTCATGTCAGAAGCCCCGCTCGCGCTGCCCTCGCTGCAGGAGCTGCGCCAGGAGATCGATCGAATCGACGCGCAGGTCCACAGCCTGCTGATGGAACGCGCCGACATCATCGACCGCCTGATTTCCGTGAAAAAGACCCAGGAAGTCGGCTCGGCGTTCCGCCCTGCCCGGGAAGCCGACATGATGCGTCGGCTGGTCCAGCGCCACAAGGGATTGCTGCCGCTCGATGCCGTCGAGGGAATCTGGCGCGTCATCATCGCGACTTTCACCTATGTTCAGGCGCCGTTCTCGGTCCATGCCGACCTGTCGCCCGGCGAGCCGGCGATGCGGGATTCCGCCCGCTTCCATTTCGGCTTCGTGGTTCCGTTCATTCCGCATTTCAGCGCGGAGGCGGCGGTCGAGGCGGTCGCCCATTCGCGCGGCGACCTCGCGCTGGTGTCCGCCACGTCCGGCCACACGCCGTGGTGGTCCGCCCTGGAAGCCGAGAGTGCGCCGAAAATCATCGCCCGCCTGCCCTTCGTCGAGCGCCCGAACCATCCAGCGGCGATGCCGGTCTTCGTCGTCTCGCGCGTTGCGGCCGATGCCATGGTCCGCGAGGTCGAGATGTGGAGCGTGCGCGTTTCGGGCTGGAACGCCAGCGTCGCCCGCGCTCTGTCGCCGTTCGCCGAGATCGTCGCAGTCCCCGACACGGCCTCCGATGGCGCGGCGCTGCTGATTTCGGTTCCGGTCGCGGATGGCTTCGACAAGATCAAGTCCGCGCTGATCAGCGCGGGCGCCTCGGTGCGCTCCACCGCGCTCGTCGGCGGCCACGCCACCCGCTATGCCGTGCCGCCAAAGCACGAGCCGTCATCGGCTTGAATGCCCGCACAACACCCTGTTCTGATGCGCGGCCGGCGCACAATCCGGCATTTTTGCTGAATCGCTTTCAGTCGGAGTTTCTCGATGTCGTCCCCGAAGCCGCAACCCGGCGTCCTCGATATTGCGCCCTACACCCCCGGCAAAAGCCCGCAGCCGGTCGCCGGCCGCAAGGTCTTCAAGCTGTCGGCCAACGAGACCCCGCTCGGCCCCTCGCCCAAGGCGATTGCGGCCTTCAGGCAGGCGGCCGACCATCTTGCGGACTATCCGGAAGGCACCTCGAAGGTGCTGCGGCAGGCGATCGGACGCGCTTACGGCCTCGATGCCGACCGCATCATTTGCGGTGCGGGCTCTGACGAGATCCTGAATCTTCTCGCCCACACCTATCTCGGCGAGGGCGACGAGGCGATCCACACCACCCACGGCTTTCTGGTCTATCCGATCGCCACCATGGCCAACGGCGCAAAGCCGGTCGTCGCCAAGGAAATCGACTTCCGCTGCGACGTCGATGCGATTCTCGGCTGCGTCACGCCGCGCACGAAAATGGTCTGGCTCGCCAACCCGAACAATCCGACCGGCACCTATCTGCCCTTCGACGAGGTCAAGCGGCTGCGCAGCGGCCTGCGCCCGGACATCGTTCTGGTGCTCGATGCCGCCTATTCCGATTTCGTGTCGCGCAACGACTACGAGATCGGCCTTGAGCTGGCCGGCACCACCGACAACACGGTCGTGACCCACACCTTCTCGAAAATCCACGGACTGGCGGCGCTGCGCGTCGGCTGGATGTTCGGCCCCGCGAACATCGTCGATGCGGTCAACCGCATCCGCGGGCCGTTCAACGTCTCCACCCCGGCAATGCTGGCGGCGGCGGCGGCGATCGAGGACACCGAGTATCTCGCCCACTCGCGCGCCTTCCACGAGACCTGGCGCAACTATCTGGCCGAGGAAATCGAAAAGCTCGGCCTCAAGATAACGCCGAGCGTCGCGAATTTCATTTTGATCCACTTCCCGACCACCGCCGGCAAGACTGCCGACGAAGCAGAAGCGTTTCTCAGCGCACGCGGCCTTCAGCTCCGCGCGCTGAAGAACTACCAGCTTCCGCACGCCCTGCGGCTCTCCATCGGCACCGAAGAGGCGAACCGGCTGGTCGTGGAGGGCCTCCGAGAGTTTATGAATGCGTGAGCACACAACGCCGCTGTTTCCCCGCGTAACGCTGATCGGCCTCGGGCTGATCGGCTCCTCGATCGCGCGGGGCGTCAAATTGCTGGGCCTCGCCGGAGAGCTGGTCGCGACCGACCTCTCGCCCGAGGTCCGCGCGCGTGCCGCCGAACTCAAACTGGCCGATCGGATCGCCGAGACCAACGCCGATGCGGTCGCGGATTCCGATCTGGTCATCGCCTGCATTCCGGTCGGCGCCTGCGAGGCGCTGGCCATCGACATCGCGCCCCATCTCAAGGCCGGCGCGATCCTGTCGGATGTCGGCTCGGTCAAGGGCGCGGTTCTCAACGCGATGGGACCGCACCTGCCGCCGACGGTTCACTTCGTCCCGGCCCATCCCGTCGCAGGAACAGAAAACTCCGGCCCCGATGCCGGCTTTGCCGAACTGTTCATCAACCGCTGGTGCATTCTGACGCCGCCCCCGGACGCGGACCCGGCCGCCATCGAAAAGCTCGCGGCGTTCTGGCGGGCGCTCGGCGCGAATGTCGAGAGCATGACCGCCGATCACCACGACCGGGTGCTGGCAATCACCAGCCACCTGCCCCACCTGATCGCTTACACAATCGTCTCCACCGCCGAGGAGCTCGGCAGTGTGACGCGCTCCGAGGTCCTGAATTTCTCCGCCGGCGGCTTTCGCGACTTCACCCGCATCGCCGCTTCGGACCCGACGATGTGGCGCGACGTGTTCCTGAACAACCGGGATGCCGTGCTGGAAATGCTCGGCGAGTTTCAGGAGGACCTGTCGAAGCTGACCCGTGCGATCCGCCGCGGCGATGGCGACGCGTTGTTCGATCACTTTACCCGCACCCGGGCGATCCGGCGCGGCATCGTCAGCATCGGTCAGGACGCCGCCAGCGCCGACTTCGGCCGGCCGCTGTCGCACCTCGGCAACGCGGACAAGAAGCCACCGCCGACCGATTGATGCGTCGCCGCTAGAACAGCGGCGACGTCTCGGCGACCTGCAACGGCCCGACCATCACCGCGCCGTTGCTGAACTTCAGCGGCAGCAGCACCGCCTCCCGCCCATCCAGCGTTGCGGGCTGGCCGAGCGCCTTGATCCCGGCCACCGCCGCATTGGCCGCGCTCTTGCGGGCAGCACCGGACAGGCCCGGCAGCAGGCGGTCGAGCCCGCCGATCATCGCCCCGAGATCCTTCGACTTCAGCCCCGGTGCAACCTTGTCGAGCGTCACCTGCGGCACGCCCTCGAGCAGCTTCTCGACATCGATGGTTGCCGCCGCCTTGTCGAGGCCCGCAACGGTGAGATCGAGCTGGCCTTCGAGATGGCCGCTCGGCGCAATGCCAAGCGCGCCGGTGGCCTGCGCAACCAGCGGCCCCTGGGTGAAGCGCGCCAGCGTCACGTCGATGCGGCCGCCCGCTTCTTGCAGGGCGCGAAACCGATCCGGCCAGGTTTTGGGAGAAATGTCATTCAGGCCGCGCAGCCGCGTCTGCAATTCGCCGCTGAACGGCTGCGCGAGCAGCGGGTGAATGCCCTGCCAACTGCCGTCCTCGATCTGCACCGCAGTTTCGATGACCGGCGCGGCCCTGGTCGAATCGGCCGCCGGGCGACCATGAATCGCCAGCCGCTTGGCCCGGAAGATCGGCGTCAGTTCGCCATGGTTCGTCGCATCGACGGCGGGCTCCTGAATCACCAGCGATATCCGTTGCGGGCTCTGCGCGGTGCCGGCGACGCTGCTGCGCGCGGTGCGCCAGTTGGCGACTACCGATGGCGGCCGCCCGGCATCGCCGAGCGACGCCGGCCCGGCGAACTCCGCGATGATCAATTTAGGATCGTAGATCTGTCCAACGACCAGAATCTCCGACAGCCGCAGCATCAGCGACACATTCGCTTCATTCTGGGCGGCGGTCTGCCCGACAAGGGCGACCTGCGCATTGTCGCAGCGGATCTCGAGACGGAACGGATAGCCACCTACCGAACGGCCACCGCAATCATAGATCCGGCCGGCCTGCGCCTCACGGGCGCGCCAGCCGTCGACGAAATCATCGACGTGCGACGCCGAGTAGAACCAGAAGCCCGTCCAGGCGGCGGCAATGATCACCACGATGGCGGGGGCCACGAATACCGGCCAGAGCCGGTTCTTCTGCCGCGGCTGCAGCTGATCAGACATCAAAAACTACCTCGTTCCGGGTAAGCGGTGGCTCCGGCCAAGCCCGTGCCCGCGACGATCACCGCCAGCGTCCCGGTTTTGCCTGCATCGCCTCACTCACATGTCTACGCAATGCCGCAAATCATTGCCTCTTGTGAACCCCGATTTTTTGCGACACGAGTGTTTCTATCATGACCGACGCGCACAACCTTGATCAAAGCCATGACCCGGACCACGACCTTTGGGTGTTCGGCTATGGTTCATTGATCTGGAACCCCGGTTTCGAGTTCGTCGAGCGCGTGCAGGCCCAGCTCATCGGCGAGCACCGCTCGCTCTGCATCTACTCGATGGTTCATCGCGGAACTCCGGAGAAGCCCGGCCTCGTCCTCGGTCTCGATCGCGGCGGCGCCTGCCACGGCATGGCCTTTCGGGTCGAGGCGGCGAAACGTCAGAGCACCGTCACTTATCTGCGCGCCCGCGAGCAGGTGACGCGAGTGTATCGCGAAGTCACCCGCTCGGTCTGGCTGGCCGACGATCCCCGCCGCCGCGTCTCCGCGCTAGTCTATGTCGCCGATCGCGGGCATCCTCAATATGCCGGGCGGCTGTCCGCCGAGGAGCAAGCCCGCTTCGTCCTGCAGGGGCACGGCGCCGCCGGCCCCAATACTGATTATGTCCTGTCCACCGCGCGCGCCCTCGAGCAGCACGGCATTCGCGACGAGGAGCTGCATCGCCTCGCGCTGATGCTGCGCGGCGAGACCGTCGGCACGCGGACTTAAGGTCAGACCCGGCGGGGCGCGGGATCCGGCACGCGGCCGAAAAGCTGCGCCTGTTCGGCACGGCCCGCCTCGACGAGACGCGTCGAAGCCTCCTCGATCACCGCGCTCGCCCGGGCGATGAACTCGCGGCGGCCGAGGCCCTGCGGCAGCAGATCGAGGAACTCGACCACGAGCGTGCCGGGATAACGCAAAAAGGTCCGGCGCGGCCAGAACAGACCGGAATTGAGCGCAACCGGAATGCAGGGGACGTCGCAATCGACATAGATCTGCGCAATGCCGGGCTTGTAGTCCGGCATTGCGCCCGGCGCGGTGCGGGTGCCTTCCGGGAAAATGATGAGCTGGCGCCCGCGGCGCACCTCCTCGCCCGCGCGCCGCGCCAGACGGATCAGGGCTCGGCTGCCATCCTTGCGGTTGACCGCGATCATTCCCGCCTTTCCGATATACCAGCCGAAAAAGGGAATGAGCGTCAGCTCGCGCTTGAGGATGTAGAGCGGATCATCGAAATAGCGCAGCAGCGCGAAGGTCTCCCACATCGACTGATGCTTTGAGGCGACGATCAACGGCCCCTTCGGAATCTTGCCGGCGCCGCGGACTTCGAGGCGCGTGTTGCAGACGACGCGCAGCAGCCAGATGTTGCACGTCGCCCAGAACCGCGCGACCGCCATGATCGCCGTGCGCGGCATCAGGAAGGTCGGCAACGCTGCGATCACGAGCACGACGATAAGCACGTAGAACAGCACGTTGAACACCAGCGAGCGCAGAAAAATCGAAACCATCGGCATTCCGGTTATTTCGGTGAGACAGTTGCCTGGTGGAGGGGTTCGTTCGACATCTCGGTTTCCGGCTCATCGTCGCCGCCGAGCGGGATGAACGGATCGAGCCGGACGCGAATCTCCGCGGCAAGATATTTGATATATTCGGACAGCAGCAACCGCATTGCCGAGCCGCTGGTCCACCACGGCTCCTCACGCCATTTTTCACCCACCACCGGGAACGGAACCAGCGCAATGTCGGGCATCGCACTCGACAGTTCCGCGATGGCGCGCGGCATGTGATAATTCGACGTCACCACGATCAGCGAGCGGAAACCGCGCTGATGCGCCCAGCGGCGCGTTTCGGTCGCATTGCTCCGGGTGTTGACGGCGGAATGGTCGAGGTCGACGCAGCACTTGAGCAGCGCCTCGCTGTCGGGCAGCGAGCGGGAGATATCGCTGAGGCTATTGGCGCGGTGCACGCCGGAAATCAGCAGGCGCTTGCCGGAGCCGATCGCCAAAAGATCGATGGCATCGGAAATCCGCGACGAGCCGCCGGTAAGCACGACAATCCCGTCGGCATTGACCGGAAACTGCAGGTCGGGCGCGCGCATCTGCGAGAGAAACCAGACAAAGCCGACAGCCACCGCGACGAACCCCACCCCCGCGATCCCGATCATGGCCGCAAGCCACTGCCCGACGCGCCTGATGCGCGAAGTCCGCTTTCGCCTCGGCCGAAACTCGGCCTCCTGCGTCTGGTCGGTGAATGGCGGCATCGGATCTCGGATCTGGTCCTTTCGACAGGCGGGTTGAAAAGCTTTCCGGCAACGGCGCAGAGTTTAAAGCGTTTTCGGGCGAAGTGGAATCCGGCCCAGGATTGAGGGCGATCCGCGCCTCAATCGATCTCATCGAGGGTCGCGAACAGCGTTCGCCGCGACGCGAAAGCGGTTATGGCGGCGATCAGGAGCGCCTGGACCGCCAGCGCCAGATATCCCGCCGGTTGCAGCGAAAACGTCCCGAGCAGGGCCGCGAACTGATCGCCCGCCGGGGTTCCGGCAAACCAGCTGCCAAGCGATTCCGAGAACCCGAAGGCGAGCATCGCCGCGCCGCCGCCGATCACGCCGCCCTGCAGCCCGAGCAGCAGAAAATGCTGCAAAAACCGGTTGGCGATGTAGCGGTCGCCCGCGCCGACGAAATGCAGCACCTCCACGATTGGGCGATTGGCCGCCATCGCCCCTCTGGTGGCGAACGACACCGAAATGATGGTCGCGATCACCACGAGCAGCCAGATCGCGACGCCGGCGAGCACAGTCGCGCCGGTCATGGAGCGCATCCGCTCGATCCAGGCGCGGTGATCGTCGATCGTGGCGGATGGCGCCACCGCCGCGACGCTGCGCCGCGCCGCCTCGATGTCGAACGGCACGCCGGGCGCGACCCGCAAGATCACCATGCGCGGCACCGGCAGTTCGTCCAGCACGATCCCGGTGCCGAGCCATGGCTCCAGCAGCTTGCCCGATTCCTGCCCGCTGAGCGGGCGCGCTTCGGCGACGCCGGGCAGCGCCCGCAGCGCCGCCACCACGGCCGCGACGTCCCGCTCCATGTTGCGATCGGACACGCTGCGCAACTGGACCGTCATCTCGCTGGCGACATCCGCCTGCCACTCCGACGCCGCGCCATAAACCAGCAGCACGACGCCCGTGGTCAGCGAGGCCAGGAAGGTCATGATCGCAACGACCACCACCAGCGCGCGGCCGGCGACCGATCCACGCGGCACGATCGGCGCCTGAATGCGCGCCTTCACCGGCACCTGCGGGCGTTCGTGCCCGAGGTCCATCATCGCGCCGCGATCGTGACGAGCCTTACTCATAAATGTGCAGTCGCCCTTCGTGGAGCACCAGGCGGCGGGCATTGTACTGATCCATCAGCCCGATATCGTGGGTCGCGATCACCACCGCGGTACCCGAACGGTTGAGCTCGATGAACAGCCGCAGCAGACGGCGGCCAAGCGTCGGATCGACGTTACCGGTAGGTTCATCCGCCAGCAGTAGTTGCGGCCGGGCGATCACCGCGCGGGCAATCGCCGCGCGCTGCTTTTCGCCGCCCGACAGCACCGGCGGCAGCGCGTCCATCCGCTCGCCCAGTCCGACCCAGCGCAGCAGGTCGATCACCTCGCGGCGATAGGACGACTCCTCGCGGCCCATGACGCGGAACGGCAATGCGACGTTCTCATAGGTCGTCATGTGGTCGAGCAGACGGAAATCCTGCAGCACGATGCCGATCCGCTTGCGCAGCGCGGCGATGCCGTCCTTGTCGAGCAGCGACACGTCCTGGCCGAACAAGTTGATCAGCCCCCGCGTCGGCCGCAGTGACAAAAACAACAGGCGCAGCAGCGACGTCTTGCCCGCGCCCGACGGCCCGGTGAGGAATTGAAAGGAATGCGCAGGTATCTCGAGGCTGAGGTCGCGCAAAACCTCCGCGCCAAGCCCGTAACGCAATCCGACGTTTTCGAAGCGGACCAAAATTCAGCTCCGTTCGACGAGACGCACAGCACTGCGCATCACAAATACCGCCGAACGTCATGTCCGGCAGCTACTTCCATAAGAGCAGGTTGTGCGTCCATTATGGTTTCCGATTCGTTAACGGACTTGTCGTAACTTGCGAGGGACGTCATTTTGGCGATTCGATATGCAAATCATCTGTCCTCACTGCACGACATCCTTCGCGATCAATCCGCGCGCCCTCGGAACCGACGGCCGCACCGTCCGGTGCGCCCGCTGTAAGGAGACGTGGTTCGCCCTGCCCGCCGACGCGGTGGCCGAACCGGCCCTTGCTGTCGCCGGCGACGCTCGCTTGCCCGAACCTCCGGCGCGGCCCGCGGCCGAGGCTCCATCCGGCGCGTTCGCCGGTCCGCCCTCCGGCGAGATCGATGCGGTCCCGGTCATGGACAGCCCCTCGATCAGCGACGGGCTCGCGGCCGAGGAGCGGACCGGAATTTCGCGGCTCGATGCCGACATTATTGAGGCGGCGCCCTCCAATTCGCAGGGCCGGCGCACGCGCAGAAGTGCGCCGCCGAAATCCGCCGGGGCGCTGATCAACGCGGCGCTGCTGCCGGCGGCCACCATCGTGATGGCGGCGATGGCGATTGCGCTGGTCGTCTGGCGCGCCGACGTCGTCCGGCTGCTGCCGCAGACCGCAATCTTCTTCAAGACGCTCGGCCTTGAGGTCAATCCGCAGGGCCTTACCCTGCGCAACGTCAAGGCAAGCGCGGGCCGATTCGAGGATCAGGCCGCGCTGCTGGTCGAAGGCGAGATCGAAAGCGTCGCCCGCACCACCATCCGGCTCCCGCAACTGCACTTCATCGTTCGCGACAAGAGCGGCGCCGAGATCTCCAGTTGGGACGCGACGCCTGAAAAGACCTCCCTGTCCCCACGGGGCACCCTGCAATTCAATTCGCATATCGCTCCGCCGCCGGAAAACGCCTATAGGCTCGACGTGCGCTTTCGGTCAGCGCGCAAGGCCAGCGGAGCCTGACGTTCCGCGACAGGACACGAAGACCGCAACGAGGGGCTCCCCGCGATGGCGAGGATTCTGATCGCCGACGACGAAGAATCAATGCGTGTGCTTGTCTCGCGGGCGATCGAGATGGATGGCCACGAGGTCATCGCCGCGGAAGATGGCGCTGAGGCGCTTGATATCATCCATCGCGAGGAAGGCCGCTTCGATCTGCTGCTCACCGACATCCGGATGCCCATTCTCGACGGCATCGCGCTGGCGCTCGCGACCGCGCGCGACTATCCGCGCCTGACGATCCTGCTGATGACCGGCTTTGCCGACCAGCGCGAGCGGGCCTCGAACCTGCAGGCGATCGTCTATGACGTGATCACCAAGCCCTTCGCGGTCGCCGATATCCGCACGGCGGTCGCCGATGCGCTGGCGTCAAACCGCCACGACGACTGACCCGCTCAATAGTCCTTCAGCAGCCGCTCGAGGTAATCCAGCTCGATCTGCGGGCGCGTCGGATCGGCAAGCCTGCGGCGCAGTTCTTCGAGAATCCGGCGGACGCGCTGGACGTCGATCTCGCCGGGAATCTTCACGCTCTGATCATCGTTGAGGTCGCGCCCGCGCAGCGGCCGGCCGAGCGGATCGGTCTGTTCGCCGCCATACTGCCGGCGGCCCGGCCGATCGCCGGGGCCATCGCCCTCGCCATTATCGCCCTGCTGCTGTTGCATCGCATCGGCGAGTCCTTTGGCACCGCGCCGCATCGCCTCCAGCGCGTCGCCTTGCGCGCCGGTCGCCGCGCCGGGATTCTGCCGGCCGAGCTCGCCCTCGGCATTGCCCATCGCCGTGTCGGCATCATCGAGCGCGCCCTCGGTGTCGCCGCCCTGGCCCTGATCAGCCTCGCCCTGCTGGCCCTGTTTGCCCTGCTGCCCCTTGCGGGCGTCGCGCTGCTGGCCCAGCCCACGCTTGGTGAGCTCTTCCTGCAACTTGCGCAGGCGGTCCCGCAGCCCCTGCTGATCCTGGCGCAGCCCGTCCATCGCATTCGGCTGTCCCTGCTGCTGGCGATTGCGCTCGCCCTGCTGCTGGCCCTCCCGGAAGGTCCGGTCGCGCAATTGCTGCTGCTTGCGGATCATGTCGCTCAGCTCGTTCAGCGCCTGCTCCATGTCGCCGGCCGGATCGCCCTGCATCGGCTGGGCGGTCTGCAGATTTTCCAGCATCTGCTGGAGCTGATCGAGCAACTGCTGGGCGGCCTCCTTGTTGCCGGAGCGCGATAGCCGCTCCATCCGCGAGATCATGTTGTCGAGATCCTGCTGGCGCATGATGCGCGCATTCGGATCGAATGGCCGGGCCATCTGCTGGGGATTGTTGCGCATCTGCTCGGCGAGCTGCCGCATGTAGTTGTCGAGGGCCGCGCGCAACTGGTCCGTCAGCTTCTTGATTTCCTCATCGCTGGCGCCGCGCTCGAGCGCCTGCTTCAGCGCATCCTGCGCAGCGCGAAGCGCCTTCTCGACATCGGTCAGCGTGCCGTCCTCGATCGTGACCGCAAGCGCCCAGATACTCGCGACCACTTCACGCAAGGCGTTATCGGTGCGCGCATGGGTCAGTTCGTGAGCGACGTTGCGCAAGCCAAGATATTCTCCGGCGCTGGTCGAAAACAGCTCGGGCGCGAGCGAGAGCGCCGAGAACGCGGTCATCACCGCCTGGGCCTTCTTCGCGTCGAGCGCGAGAATGCGTCGCTGCTCGATCAGCGCCCGCGCCAGCGGCTTGGTGAAAATCCGCTCCGGCAGGCGCAGCGCCAGCGGCGCGCTGCGGCCTTCATTGCCGCCCTCGTCGCGCGCGATCAGCGTCAGCTCGCCAATGGCGCCGGCATAGGGGCTTTCGGTGAGATCCTTGGTGGTCTGCCCGGAGCCCTGCCGGGTCCGCCCGCTCGGCAGCGACAAGGGGATGCTCGGCGGCTCGAACAACGGCCGCGGCGCGGCGTCCGCATCTGCCGCGGCGGGCGGATCAGGCATTTTCGGCGGATCGTCCCGCAACACGAAGCGCGCCTCGGCGCCGGTGACGCCGTAGTCGTCCTCGATCTTGTAGGTCAACCGCAGCGCGCCGCGCGCCATGCGCTCGGGGTCCTTGGCATAGGCAATCGTCGGGGCATGGTCCGGCAACGCGACAAACCGCCAGAGCGGCTGGCTCGACGGCGCGCGGAGCTGGGCTGTGCCGTCGCCGGCAATCGTGAAGCGCTGCTCCTGCGCGCCTTCCCGCTCGGCCGAAGGCTTTGCGGCCTGCTCGGGAGCCGGGGCCGCATCGGCGGCCGCTGTCTCATGGATCGCACCGGTCACCGCGAGATCGAGCGCCGCGCCGCTGACCCGGACGATCAGGGTGCTGCCAGCCGGAACGGTCAGCACCGTGTCATCGTGCGCGCCGGGGTCCCTCGCGCCAGCCTGCAAAATCATCGGCGGCTTGCCGGTATAGGGCGGCGGCGACACCCAGGCGTCGACGCGAACCGATTGCCCTGGCGCAACCCTGTCCCACTCGAACGCAGCCGCCAGCCGCGCCCGGCGCTCGCTGCCGGCGGCGATGAAGGTCGCGCAGACCAGTAAAATCACCAGGGCGCGCAGGGCAATCGGATCGTGCCGCACCATCTGCGGTTCCGGCAGGCGGGGCCGCAGGCGGCTGAGCGAGCGCAACACCCGCTCGCGCTGGATTCGCCACAGCGCCTGGGCCACCGGATCGTTCGAGGTCAGATGGTCGGTGAGTTGAGTGGCCGGCCGGTGAGCAAAGCCGGCATCGCGGTCCAGCCGGCGCAGCGCCTCATCCCGCGACGGCCAGCGCAGCCGGACCATCGGGACGAGCGTCCCAATCGCGGAAAGCAGGAAAAACGCCAATAATATCAATCGCCCGAACAACGGCAGCGCGAGCCACACCCCAAGCCAGGAGGCGGCCAGAAAGACCCCTGCCACCATCAGGAACCGGACCAGATGCGGCCACAGGCGCTCCCAGGCGATGGCGTAGCGCGCCAGCCTGATCGCCCGGTCAAGGCGGAGGCGCGCAAAGTCACCTCCGCCCGGTTCAGAGCCGGGAGACGGCAAGACCGCATTGCGGGCCGGATCGGAAAATGCTCCGCTCAATCAGATCTCCGGATCAACCGGCGGGCCGCTGGCAACGACGAAAGCATCGCATTTTCGGAGCGGCCGCGCCCGGCAATGTCAGCCCACTCTATCACAACGGCGGCTTTGAGGCAGAGGCCGCAATCTCGGCGGTATCCCTGCCCTCCGATCCCCGTCACCATGCCGTGTGGCGTCCGTTCCAAAGGCTTGGCGGTTGAAGCGGCCGGAAAATTTCAGTTATCATTCCGCCGCGCGGCCCAGAGGCATCCCCCGATGGCATCAGGCGGCAATCACACGTCCCAGGGCAGCCTCCGGGCTGTCCGATTCATCGAATGAAGACAGTCCCTTGATTGAAAATTCGCCGCAAACCTCTTCGCCGCCGCCCTCAGTCGTGATCGTCGGTGCCGGCCATGCCGGTTTCCAGCTCGCCGTCGCCCTCCGCCAGGGCGGCTATGACGGCCAGATCCAGATGATCAATGCCGAAGCCCACCTGCCCTATCAGCGCCCGCCGCTGTCCAAGACCTACCTGAAGGGCGACGGCGGTGCCGACAGCCTGATGTTTCGGCCGGACAAGTTTTTCGCCGACCAGAAAATCGAGCTGATCGCCGATCGCGCCATCGCGATCGACCGGAGCGACCGGACAGTGCAGCTCGCCTCGAACGGCGCCCTTCGCTACGATCACCTCGTGCTGGCGATGGGCGCGGCCAACCGCCCGCTCACCCTGCCCGGCTGCACCGCGCCAATCGCCTATATCCGCAGCCTCGAAGAAACCGAGCAGCTGCGCCAGCGCCTGCCCGAGGTGCGCCATGTCGCCGTCGTCGGCGCCGGCTTCATCGGCCTCGAATTCGCGGCGACCGCCCGCGCCAAGGGGCTCGAGGTCGATGTCATCGAGATGGCCCCGCGGCTGATGGCCCGCGCCGTCTCGCCGGAAATCTCGCGCTATTTCCAGGCCCAGCACGAGGCCAGCGGCGTGCGCTTCCACTTCGGCACGCAGATACGCGACGTCGCCTGCCGCGCCGGCAAGCTGGGCGGGCTGACGCTCGACAACGGCACGACCATCGCGGCCGACTGCATCGTCGCCGGCATCGGCGTGATCCCGCATGTCGACATCGCACGCGATGCCGGCCTCAACGCCGAAGCCGGCGGCATCATCGTCGACGAGCATCTTTTGACCAATGATCCGGCGATTTCCGCCATCGGCGATGGCGTGCTGTTTCCGTCGCGCCATGTCGGCGGGCTCACCCGGGTGGAGTCGGTGCAGAACGCCACCGACCAGGCACGCTGCGTCGCCTCGCGCCTCCTCGGCAAGGCACATCATTACGATGCGCTGCCGTGGTTCTGGAGCGATCAGGGCACCGACAAGCTGCAGATCGCCGGCCTGATCAACGGTTTCGACGCCGCCGTCATTCGCGGCGAGCCGGAGAAAAACTCCTTCTCGGTGTTCTGCTATCGCGGCGAGCAACTCGTTGCCGTCGAATCCGTCAACCGCGCCGCGGATCACGTCGTCGGCCGGAAAATTTTGTCGGCGGGCGGCAACATCCTGCGCGAACACGCTGCCGATCCGGCGTTCGACCTGCGCAAAAGCGCGGTGGCCTCGGCCTGATGACCTGCGCGGGCGGCAATCGCCGCCACGCGCTCACGCATGCTTTCGCGCAACCGGGCGCGGCGAAAACGTCAATTGCCACGCGCGAAAGCCAACCCTAAACTCTTCGCCTGACGTCGAAATGGGCGTCGCCCCGATCGATCTCCCCACCGCCTGTTCCTCGCAACACTTGCGCGGCGCAAGAATGCCTCGACGGGCACGACGACAAACGACGACACTTGGACGACACTTGAAGGTGCAACGACAAGCAATCGCCCGAAGGGCAACGAGAAACGCCGTTTCCAATAAAACCAATCAACGAGTGAGGTTTCGCTATGGTCAACCGCATGCAGTTTTACATCGATGGGGCCTGGGTTGATCCCGTCGTCAAAAAGACGACGCCGGTAGTAAATCCTGCAACCGAAGAGCCGATGTACGAGGTCGCCCTCGGTTCCAAGGCGGATGTCGACAAGGCCGTCGCGGCCGCCAAGCGGGCATTCGAAACCTTCTCCCGCACCAGTCGCGAGGAGCGCATTGCGCTGATGGAGCGCATCATCGCGGTCTACAAGACCCGCATGAAGGATCTCGGCGCCGCTGTGTCCGACGAGATGGGCGCACCGCTGCCCTTCGCCGAGCGTTTCCAGGCCGGCGCGGGCCTCGGCCACTTCGTCTCGACGCTCGAGGTGCTGAAGAGCTTCGTCTTCGAAGAGCCGGTCGGCTCGGCGATGGTGGTGCGCGAGCCGATCGGCGTGATCGGCATGATCACCCCGTGGAACTGGCCGCTCAACCAGATGGCCTGCAAGATCGCGCCGGCGATCGCCACCGGCTGCACGATGGTTCTCAAGCCGTCGGAATTCACCCCGACCTCGGCGCTGATCCTTGCCGAGATCCTCGATGAAGCCGGCGTGCCCAAGGGCGTGTTCAACCTCGTCAACGGCCTTGGCCCCGAGGTCGGCGCCGCCATGAGCGAGCACCCGGACATCGACATGATCTCCTTCACCGGCTCGACCCGTGCCGGCATCGACGTCGCGCAGCGCGCGGCGCCGACCGTCAAGCGTGTCAGCCAGGAGCTCGGCGGCAAGTCGCCCAACATCATTCTCGAAGACGCGGACCTGCAGAAGGCGGTGAGCGGCGGCGTCGCGCACGTCTTCAACAACTCCGGCCAGTCGTGCAACGCGCCGACCCGGATGATCGTGCCGATGTCGAAAATGGGTGAGGTCGCGGAGATCGCGAAGGCGGTCGCCGAAAAGACCAAGGCGGGCGATCCGCGCGCGGAAGGCACCAATATCGGCCCGGTCGTCTCCAAGATTCAGTGGGACAAGATTCAGGGCCTGATCAACAAGGGCATCGAGGAAGGCGCGACCGTCGTCGCCGGCGGTCCGGGCCTGCCGGAGGGCGTCAACAAGGGCTTCTATGTCCGCCCGACGGTCTTCACCAACGTCACCAACGACATGACCATCGCCCGCGAGGAAGTTTTTGGGCCGGTTCTGGTGATCATCGGCTACGACGACGAGGAAGAAGCCGTCCGTATCGCCAACGATACGCCCTATGGTCTGGCGGGCTACGTCTCGGCCGGATCCGTGGAGAAGGCGCGCGAATTCGCACGCAGGATCCGCGCGGGCAACGTCAACCTCAACGGCGTGCCGAACGAGCGGACCGCACCGTTCGGCGGCTACAAGCAGTCGGGCAACGGTCGCGAATGGGGCAAGGCCGGCTTCGAGGATTGCCTCGAGGTCAAGGCGATCGCCGGCTTCAGCGCCGCCTGATCATTTTTTGCTTCACAAAAGGACAATCGCCGGGCCGCAAGCCCGGCGATTTTTTTGTGCCTCAGTGTTCTGACAGCGCAAGAAATTACCCGATGCGGCAACTGGCTTAGAGCCATTCTAAGAAAGTACTCCGGCTGCAATTTCGCAACCATCATCCGATGCAGACGCAACGAAGCAAGAGACGGCGCTTCGTCGCGTGGTCCAGTTTTGAACGAACCTAAACTGGAGCTGTAGCGAAGCGCAGATGCGTTGGCTACAAACGCCCAGCATCAATGCTGGCGAGGCCGGGCGCTCATGCTGACGCAATATCGGCGTGCTTTGCCGGGGCGCGCATCTTTGGCCTCAGTGTCTGTGTATCCGCGCGGGCGCAATCACACTTCGGGTATGGGCGAGCGAATGGACGACGCGGATCGGTTGTGGCAGCAGAAGCAGCGACGCGCGTTCTGGCTCAAGCAATTCCATCAGTGGCATTGGGTGAGTTCGGCTCTCTGCATGATCGGCATGATCGTCTTTGCCTTCACCGGCATCACGCTCAATCACGCCAGCCAGATCGAATCCCGCCCGGCCGTTGTCACGCGCGGTGGCCAGTTGTCGGCCCCGCTGCTCAGCGACCTGAAGGCCGCGCCCGAAACGATCAAGCAGCCGTTGCCTGCAAGTCTGCGCGCGTGGATTTCCGAAAACCTCTCCGTGAAGATCGATGAGCGCAGCCACGAATGGTCGGCCGACGAAATTTACGTCGCCTTGCCGCGCGCCGGCGGCGACGCCTGGCTGAGCATCGATCGCGACAGCGGCAAGGTCTCTTACGAGCGCACCGATCGCGGCTGGATTGCCTATCTCAACGATCTCCACAAGGGTCGCAACACCGGCGCGGTCTGGGGCTGGTTCATCGACATCTTTGCCGCAGCGTGCCTGGTGTTCTGCCTCACCGGTCTGCTGCTCCTGAAATTCCACGCGTCGCGGCGGCCTGCGACGTGGCCCATGGTCGGCCTCGGCCTGATCGTGCCGATGCTGCTGCTTGTCCTGTTTGCCCATCAGTGAGGTTCTGTTCTATGCGACTGATGATTTCCGCGGCCATGACCGGCCTGATGACGGCACCGGCGCTGGCGGGCAGCGCTGTCATCGCCATCGACATTCCGCGCCTCAACGTCGCCGAGTATCACAAACCCTATGTGGCGTTCTGGATCGAAAGCAAGGACGGCAGCCAGATCACCAACCTCGCGGTCTGGTACGACGTCAAGCTCAAGAATGACGAAGGCACGAAGTGGCTGAAGGATATGCGGCAATGGTGGCGCCGCACCGGCCGCGAGCTGACGATGCCGAGCGACGGTCTCAGCTCGCCGACGCGGCCGCCCGGCACGCACAAGCTCACCTTCGACGCCGGCAAGACGCCGCTCTCCAAGCTCGGCTCCGGCGAATATGTGCTGGTGGTCGAGGCCGCGCGTGAAGTCGGCGGGCGCGAGCTGCTGAAAATCCCGTTCCAATGGCCGCCGAAGGCTCCGACCTCTGCGGAGGCCAAGGGCGAACACGAAATCGGCAATGTGACCTTGACGCTCACCCCCTGACGACGGAGGATCGACCATGAACAAACACATCAAGCGCGCACTGATCGCAGTGTCCGCGCTGACCGCCCTCACCGTCTCCGCGCAGGCGCATCGGATGTGGATGCTGCCGTCGGCCACGGTCCTGTCGGGCAACGATGCCTGGGTGACGGTCGATGCTGCCGTCTCGAACGATCTCTTCTACTTCGAGCACCACCCGATGCAGCTCGACGGCCTCAAGATCATGGCGCCCGACGGCTCGCCGGTAAGCGCCGAGAACGTTGCCAAGGGCCGCTATCGCAGCACCTTCGACGTCAAGCTGGGCCAGCCCGGCACCTACAAGATCGCAGTGATCAATCAGGGCGCGTTCGCGAGCTACAAGCTCAACGGCGAGACCAAGCGCTGGCGCGGCAAGGCCGAGGATCTCGACAAGGCGCTGCCCGAGGGCGCGACCGATGTGCGCAAGACTGAGCAGCAGGGCCGCATCGAAGTGTTCGTCACCTCGGGCAAGCCGACGGAGACAGCGCTGAGGCCGACCGGCGTCGGGCTGGAGATGCTGCCCGTCACCCATCCGAACAATCTGTTTGCCGGCGAGGAAGCCAAGTTCAAGCTGACGCTCGACGGCGCGCCGGCCGCCAATCTGAGCGTCGAGGTCGTCCCCGGCGGCATCCGCTATCGTGACCAGCTCAAGGACATGAAAGTGACCACCGATGAAACCGGCACCTTCGCGATCAAGTGGCCGACCCCGGGGATGTACTGGATCAGCGCTTCGCTGACGGACAAGAACGCCAAGATGAAGGACGCTTCGCGGCGCGCCAGCTATGTCGCGACCCTCGAAGTACTGCCGGAATAATTTTGGTGACGCCGCAGCGCGCCGAGCGGCGCGTCGCGATACCGACCAACCTTTCGCCGGACAGCATGCACGTTCCGGCGAAAGGGGCGATCGCCCGCCTGGCCGGCCCGACTATGGGTACCGGCTGGTCGGTTCAGGCCGTGCTTCCGACCGGGTTCGGTCCCGCCGCACTGCAAGCCCTCATCACGCGCGATCTCGACCTGATCATCGGCGAGATGAGCAACTGGGAAGCCGGCTCCAACATCAACCGCTTCAATGCCGCCCCCGCAGGCTCAAGATTTGCCCTTCCTGATGCCTTCCGCCACGTGCTGACAGCCGCGCTCCGCATCGCCGAAGAGACCGATGGCGCTTACGATCCGACGCTCGGACGCCTGGTCGATCGCTGGGGCTTTGGCCCTGCAAAGGCGAATGCGGGGCGGCCCAATGCCGAGGAGGTCGCCGCGCTGCGCGAGCGCTGCGGCTGGCGCGCGCTCGGCACCATTGAAGACGGCACCATCATTCAGCCGGGCGGGCTGTCTCTCGATCTGTCATCGATTGCCAAGGGCTATGCGGTCGACCGCATCAGCGCGTCGCTGCGCCGCCACGGCGTTTCGCATTTCCTTGTCGAGGTCGGCGGCGAGCTGTTCGGCGCCGGCGTCAAGCCTGGCCGCCTGCCGTGGTTCGTCGAGATCGAACATGATGCCGCCGGGTCCGGCCAGTCACCGCTGGTGGTGGCGCTGCACGAGCTCGCCATCGCCACCTCCGGCACCGAACGCGCTTTCCATGCCGCGGGCCGCAGCTATTCCCATACAATCGATCCGCGCACCGGCGAGCCGATCGACAATGGCATGGTATCGGCAAGCGTGCTGCATCACTCCTGCATGGAGGCGGATGCCTATTCGACCGCGCTGATGACCATGGGGCCGGAGAAGGGCCTCCGTTTCGCCAGCGACCGGGGCCTCCCCGCAATCCTGATCAGCGAAGACGCTAGCGGCCGCCATGAATGGCTCAGCCCGAAACTGGCCGAGATGCTGGACTAGGCGGACTTCAGACTTCCGCCCACTGCCGCAGCAGGTTGTGATAGAGCGAGGTCAGCGACACCACCGACGGATGATCGGGATTGGTCGCATTGAGCTGGATGATCGACACGTCGAGGTCGAACATCAGGCGCCGGCGCACATCGTCGCCGATCATGCTTTGGGTCCAGAAGAACGATGCGATGCGCGAGCCGCGCGTCACCGGCGTGACATGGTGCACGCTGGTGGCGGGATAGACGATCATGTCGCCCGCCGGCAGCTTGACCGAATGCGTGCCGTAGGTGTCCTCGATCACCAGCTCGCCGCCGTCGTATTCGTCCGGCGAGGTCAGAAACAGCGTCGTGGAGACGTCGGTGCGGATGCGCTGCGAGGTGCCGGGAACGGTGCGGATCGCGTTGTCGACATGCGAGCCGAAATTCATCTGCCCCTCGGCGTCATAGCGGTTGAACAGCGGCGGAAAGATCGTCTTGGGCAGCACCGCCGAGGTGAACAACGCATTGCGGCCGAGCGCGTCGAGCACCATCTGGCCGAGCTCGTGGGCCTCCGGCGAATTCTCGGGCAGCTGCAGATTGCGCTTTACCTGCGCCGACTGGTGCCCCGCCGTCACCCGCCCGTCGATCCATGCGGCGCGCTCCATTACCTCGCGGCAACGTTTCACCTGATCCGGCGTCAAAACTTCAGGAACATGAATCAACATTTTTCCGACAATCCCGAGGGGATCGGCACCGCATTTGCGCGCGCCGCCCCCACTTCTTTCCGAACATGAAAAAAGGGCGATGCCGCGCATGGCTGCATCGCCCCTTGCTAGATTTAGAAGGTCGCCCGGCCCGAAATGGCGAAGTAGCGGCCCGCGCCCGGCACGGCGAAGCCCGCGCCCGCAACCGTGTCGTAATAATATTCGTTGGTCAGGTTGTAGACGTTGAGCTGCATGGTGAAGTTCTTCGTCACCTTGTAGGCGGCCATCGCATCGAACCGCCAATAGCTCGGGATGCGCCCGTCATTGGTGGCGCTCGTCCAGCGCGAGTCGACATAGAAAGCGCCGCCGCCGATCGTGAACCGCGGCGTGATGTCGTAGGTCGTGAACAGCGAGAACGAGTTCTGCGGCGTCATTGCCAGTTCGTTGCCGATATTGGCGACAATCGCCGAGTCGAGCACCTTCGACTTGAGATAGGCGTAGCCCGCATAGACGCTCCACTGATCGGTGATGCGGCCGGAAATGCCGGCCTCGAAGCCCTCGACCTGCGTCGTGCCCACCGCGACATAGTCCGGCGCGGCATTGGTTCCGCGGTTTTCAATGTCGTTCTCTTTCCTGATCCGGAAGATCGCGGCATTGACATTGACCTTCCCGTTCAGCAGGTCGGCTTTGGCGCCGATCTCGTCCACCGTTGATGTCGCCGGCTGAAACGCCTGCTGGCCATTTGTGATGGAGACGAACTCCGCCGGCGGATTCGCCGAGGTGCCGCGCATGTAATAGACACTCGAATTCGGTGTCGGATGCAGCACCACGCCAGCGCGGTAGGAGACGAAGCTATTGTCGGAGCTCACATCGACAGGCGACGAGATCGCGCCCGTCGCCCGCGTCAGCGTGTAGGTCCTGCTGTTGGCGGTGAATTTGTCGAAACGCACGCCGCCCAGCAGTTCGAGCCATTCGGTGATCTTGAGCTGATCCTGGGCATAGATGCCGAAGGTCCGCGCCGACGATTCGGTTGCCGCCGTGGTCGGAGCCAGCGCGCCCAGTGCATAGGGATCCGGATTGGCCATGTTGACGCGATAGGGATCGTTGAACACGGTGCGATAGTTGTCGCGCCACTCCTTGCTGATCTCCATGCCGATCAGCACGTTGTGTTGCAGCCCGCCGGTCGCGAACTTGGCGTTGAAGTCGCTGACGTTGGTGACGAGCTGGTTGTTGGTCTGGTTCTGGAAGTGATTGGTGTTGGCGACCCAGATGTTCGATAGCGGCGTGCCGGGAAGCAGCGGATTGCCCGGACCGTAAGCGACGCCGCCAACCGGTGCATTCCACAGATTCGCGCCCGTCGCCGTAATCTGCACCGGACGGGTGCGGTTGAACCGACTGACATCGGTGTAGCCGGTGGTATTGGTGAAGGTCAGGCCGGGCGCGAATTCGTGCTCGAACTTGTTCGTCACCGTATGCGCTTCGGTCTTTTCGACATCTTCCTGCCCCGGCACCATCGAGCCGTAGAAGGTGTTGCGCGGCACTGGCGCCGGCTGGCGATAGCTGGTGCCGAAATAGGAGCCCGGCAGCAGCGGAATGCCGCGGTCGGCGATGTTGTCGTCCTTTTGATAGACGTAGCTCAGCGTGTTCTTTGTCTGATTGTCGATCTTATAGGTGATCGACGGCGCGAAACCGAACCGCTTGATGTGAGCGAAATCGCGCCCGGCAATATCGGTCTCATAGCCGAGAAGCACGATGCGGGCAGCGACGTCGCCAAAATTTTTATTGGCGTCGAGCACGCCGCGTCCGCCAGCGGCGGTTACGCCGGTGCCCTCGACGGTGACGAAGTCGCGCGCCTGCGGCAGCTTCGAGATGACGTTGATGGCACCGCCGGTGGAGCCGCGGCCGAACAGGAACGACGATGGCCCCTTGTAGACTTCGACGCGATCGACCGCGAACGCATCGCGCGCATACCAACCCGGATCGCGGATGCCGTCGCGATAGAAGTCGTTGCGCGCCGAGTAGCCGCGGATGGTGACGTTATCGCCCTGGATGCCGCCCTCGCCCGCAGTGAAGGTGATGCCGGGAACGTTGCGCAGCGCCTCCTGCACCGACGTCGTGCGCTGATCCTGCATGAGTTGCTGCGGCACGACATTGACTGTCTGCGGCGTGTTGAGCAGTGGCGCAGGGAAACGCGAGAGGCCGCTTTCGGTCGGGGTGCGATAGCCGGCAATGCCAGAACCGTCGCCCACCGCAGGCGTGAACGTCGCGTCGCTCGGATCAGCCGGCGCGGCCGCAGCAACCGCGGGCGCAGGCGTGCGCGGCTGCCGCTTGGCCTGGCGCTTGGGCGCGGTGACGCGAACCTGCGGAAGATCTTCGGTGGTTCCCGCAGTCTGCGCATCGGCGGAATCCGACAGCAACATCATGGCTGCTATGCCGAGCGAGGCGCGTCCCCAGGCAAGCTTTGAAACACCACCCTCGGGAGCGGCCGTGGTTGCGTAGATCTGTGCGCCCGAAGGCTGCCCCTGCGAGAGATTCTTCATAGCCCCGAAATCCTGCGATTGCCGCGACGCTGTTGCGTTTCGCGAGCTTCAAACTGATCAGCCCCTCTATCATGTTGATTTTTGCCCCGGCAATTGAACGCCGGGTCTTTTATAGGGCTTCTAGTTTAGGGGGCCGGCGACGCGCCGATTTCCGCTGTCTCCCGCCACGAGTTTATAAAAGTTCTAAGCCCGCTCGCTTTATCTGGGGCGCTCAAAGGATTACGACCTCACTTACAAAATGACGTCGGAAGGTGTTCGACCGGCATGCTGACGCGCTCGGCGCACATGGCCGCTCTCCACCGCAACTCATTCGGTTCAATGGCCTGTACCTCCAAAGCTCGCGGACGAATCCACTCTCCCGCTTTGCTCGCGCTTCGCATTGCGCTTGTCGTCCCGCTCTTGACTGGTGTGCCGATCGCCTATGCTCAAGCACCGAGTGCAGAGCAGCAGGCCACTGACACCGCAGCCCCGGTTCCATCGCCTGCGCAATCATCGCAGACCGTCCCGGCAAGCGCGGCTCAAACCCAAACCGAAACGCCTTTCGTCACCGACAATTCCGCCGCGACGCGGACGGCGAGTCACAACGAGGCCGGCCTGCCGCAAGACCTCACTGCGCTCGGCATGTTCATGGCCGCGGACATCATCGTCAAAGCGGTGATGCTCGGCCTTGCCTTCGCGTCGGTCATGACGTGGTCGGTGTGGCTGGCGAAATCCATCGAGCTGTTCAGCGCACGCCGCAAAACGCGGCGCGACATCGAGATTCTTGGCCAGATGCGCACGCTCGCGGATGCGCACAGGCAATTCGCCAACGAGAGCGGCGACGTCGCGCTGCTCTGCCGGGCCGCAGCGGAAGAAATCCGCCGCTCGGACGATGCGATGAATCCCGATGGCGTCAAGGAGCGCGTGATCTCTCACTTCAGCCGGATCGAGGCGGCGGTGAGCCGCCGCATGACGCGCGGCACCGGCATCCTCGCCACCATCGGCTCGACCGCCCCCTTCGTTGGCCTGTTCGGCACGGTGTGGGGCATCATGAACTCGTTCATCGGCATTTCGAAATCGCAGACGACGAATCTCGCCGTAGTCGCGCCGGGCATCGCCGAGGCCTTGCTCGCCACCGCGATCGGCCTCGTCGCCGCCATCCCGGCGGTGATCATCTTCAACATGTTCTCGCGCTCGATCACCGGCTATCGCGGCCTGCTCGGCGATGGCGCGGCGGAACTTTTGCGCATGGTCAGCCGCGACCTCGACCGTGCTGGCAATTATGGCCAGCGCGCTGCGGCCGAGTGAGGGACCGACATGGCAGCCCATCTCAGCTCCGGCGATGACGATCTTGCCCCGGTTCACGACATCAACGTGACGCCGTTCATCGACGTGATTCTAGTGCTGCTGATAATCTTCATGATTGCCGCCCCGCTCGCGACCGTCGATCTTCCCGTCGACCTGCCGGCCTCGACCGCCAAATCGCAGCCGCGCCCTGACAAGCCGATCTTCGTCAGCCTGAAGAAGGACGGCACCCTGGCGATCGGCGAGACCCCGATCAGCCGCGGGGCGATCGGCTCCGGCCTCGATCATGCCGCCGAAGGCGACCGCAACAAGCGCGTCTTCGTGCGCGCCGACAAGGCGATTCCCTATGGCGATGTCATGGCGCTGATGAACGAACTGCGCGGTGCCGGCTATCTCAAGCTCGCGCTGGTCGGGCTCGAACAGGGAGCCGCGCAGTAAGATGTCGGCCTCAGCCTTCGGACTGTCGCGCAAGGAAATGATCCGCTGGGGCAGCTGCTTCGTTGCGATCTTCGCCCTGCATTGCGGCATCGCTGCTGCAATCATCGCGCAGCCGAAGGAAGGCGACATTCTCGATACGGTCGACGCCATCGAGGTTGATTTCTCCATGGCCTCGCCGGAGCCGGCACCGCCGCGCGACGTTGCGCCGGGCGAAGAGCAGGTCCAGACCGAAGCCGCGCCGCCGCCGATGGAAAAGGCGGAGGAGAAGGCCGAGGAAGAACCGACCCCCGAGCCGCCGGCGGAGCCGATCCAGAAGACCGAGATCGAGCCGAAGGAAACGCCGCCGACCAAGGAGCCGGTCCCGGAGCCGCCGCTGCCGGTCGCACCTGAGCCCGATGTCGCGCTCGACACCGCGCCGCCGCCGCCTCCGAAGGAGCAGCCGAAGAAGGCCGAGAAGAACCCTAACGCCGCGCCGCCGGTCGTGTCCTCCTCGGTCACCACCGCGCCGACCTCGTCGGCGGCGCGCTCGGCATCAATCATCAGCTGGAAGCGCAAGCTCGCCGTCCATCTGCAGAAGAACAAGCGCTATCCGGCCGCAGCCCAGGCACGCCGCGAGCAGGGCCTTGCCAAGGTCGCCTTCGTCGTGGACCGCAATGGCCGGGTGATCGAAAGCAGGCTTGTGCAGGGCAGCGGCTCGGCCGCCCTCGATCAGGAAACGCTGGCACTCCTGCAGCGCGCGCAGCCGCTGCCGCCCCCGCCGGCTGACGTGCCAGGAACGCAGTTCGCCTTCTCAGTGCCGTTCCGCTACGACCTGAAATGACCGGGAACGACGTTCGGCCGCGGCCGGCCGCGCGTAGATCGATGCTGCACGGATTGCGCGCGCAGCTTCGCAAGTTCTTTATGCCGTCTGGCGACCGGCAGCTCGCGGCATTCCGGCCCCAGCTCGCGGCCATCAATGGTGCTGCAAATGAGCTGCAAGGCCTCAGTGATGCGGCTCTGCGCGAACGCATGGACGATTTCCGCCGCGCCTGCCTTGCCGGGCAGCCGCTTGATGATTTTGTCGCGCCGGTTTTTGCCATGGTTCGCGAAGCCGCGCGCCGCACCATCGGGCAATCGCCGTATGACTGCCAGTTGCTCGGCGGCCTTGCGCTTCATCACGGCCTGATCGCCGAGATGCACACCGGCGAGGGCAAGACCCTTGCCGCGACGCTACCCGCTGCCCTCAATGCTCTTGCCGGCAAGGGCGTCCACATCGTCACGGCGAACGACTACCTCGCCACGCGCGACGCGACGTGGATGACGCCGATCTACCATCTCCTTGGCCTGAGCGTTGGGCTCGTCACGACGCAGGACAACGACGATGCGCGCCGCAAGGCCTATGGCTGCGACATCACTTATGGCACCGCAGGTCAGTTCGGCCTCGACTACTTGCGCGACCACACGCGGTACGACCTTGTCGACCGGGTCCAGCGCGGCCATGCTTTTGTCATCGTCGACGAGGCGGACTCGGTATTGATCGACGATGCCAGCACGCCGCTGGCGCTCGCGGGCGAGCCTGTCGACCATTCCGGCTTCTACGGCGCGGTCGATCAGGTCGCCGCCCTGCTCCGGCCGTCTGATTTCGAGGCGGAGGTCAAAAGCCGCCGCGTCACGCTCACCGATTCCGGGATTGAGCGCGCGACCGCCGAACTGCGCAACCGCGGGCTGCTGAAATCGCAGTCGCTCCACGACATCGACAACGTCGCGCTGCTCCACCATCTCAACGAGGCCCTGCGGGCGCGCCTTATCCTGAAGCGCGACATCGACTACGTCGTGCATGATCGCGAGATCGTGCTGGTCGAGGCGGTCAGCGGGCGGATGATGTTCGGCCACCGTTTTGCCGATGGGCTCCATCAAGCGCTGGAGGCCAAGGAAAGCCTCGCGATCCAGCCGGACAGCCGGACGCTCGCCACCATCACCTTCCAAAATTACTTCCGGCTCTATCGCAAGCTGGCCGGAATGACCGGCACGGCGCGGGCCGCGCAGGGCGAGTTCGAACAGATCTACGGCTGCGACGTCCTTGCCATCCCGCCGCATCGGCCATTTATCCGGCAGGACGACGCCGATCAGATCCATGCCACCGAGCAGGCCAAGTGGCAGGCGATCGTCGCCCTGATCGAGGAGGCGCATGCCCGCGGCCAGCCGGTGCTGGTCGGGACCGCCTCGATCGAGCGGTCGGAATGGCTGGCGACGCTGCTCGCCGAGTGCGGCTGGAAACTGGCGCAGCCCGGCCTCGCCCACCCCCCGCAGGCAGAGCCGCACACAAAATCATTTGCGCTGCTCAATGCCCGTCATCACGCGCTTGAGGCGCGCATTATCGCGCAGGCCGGGTTGCCGGGCGCCGTCACCATCGTTACCGCGATGGCGGGGCGCGGCACCGATATTCGCCTTGGCGGCGTTGACGGCACAAAGGCGGATACCGTGTTGGCCGCAGGCGGACTTTTAGTGATCGGCACGGAGCGGCATGCCAGCCGCCGCCTCGACGATCAGCTGCGCGGGCGCGCCGGCCGCCAGGGCGATCCCGGCCGCACGGTGTTTCTTTCCTCGTTGGAAGATCCGCTGTTCAGGCAGTTTGGCACTGCGGGCTCACAACACCTAGAGGGACATGCCCCGGCATGGGTGCGCAAGGCGCTCGACAAGGCGCAGGCGATGAAGGAAGCACGCGATTTCGAGGCCCGCAAGGCCGTGCTCGAATTCGACGACATCGTGCACGCGCAGCGGCAGGTGGTCCACGCCAAACGCGACGAGTTTTTGCGCGGCGTCGATCGGCTCAGCAGCGCCAAACAGATTTTGCGCGACGTGACCGACGATCTGATCGAGAGCTTCGTTCCGCGCAAAACGGTCACGCCGGCCAATCTTGCCGACCTCGACCGGGCGGTGCGCGCGATCCTGACCCTCGCCGTTCCCTTCGACACGCTTCACATCGACGACCCTGTGCTGCGCGGCCGGCTGCGCGAACTGATTGTCGCGACGGCGGACGACTGGCTTGCCAAAAAGGTCTCAGCCTATGGCGCGGCGATGATGGACCACGTGCTCAACCGGATATTCCTCTCCGTACTCGACCAGCTCTGGTCCGAGCAGCTGGAGCGGCTGGAACACCTGCGACAGGTCGTCGGCAACCGGCGCCTGACGCGCAGCGCCGTGCTGCCCGAATTCAAGATCGAAGCCTTCGATGCCTTCAGGCTGATGCTGAGGGAATTCGACCACGAGGTCGCAACCCACATGATGCGCGTCGGCGTAACGCCGTCGCGGGCCGCCTCCTCGGCGGACCCGATCCTCGCCTAGCGCTGCACCCGCGCCAGCACATCCATCAGTTCGGCAATCTTCTGCCGCTGGTCGGCCTTGTCGCCGGCGACGATCGCATGCTCGACGCAATGGGCAACGTGGTCCTTCAAAATTTCTTCCTCGACCCGGCGCAGCGCCGCGCGCACCGCCGAGATCTGGGTGACGATGTCGATGCAATAACGGTCGTCCTCGACCATCCGCTCCAATCCGCGAACCTGGCCCTCGATCCGTTTCAGGCGTTTCTGACAGGACGTCTTGATGTCTTTTCTCATGCTGTTTATATACCCCCTAAGGGTATCGGAAGCAAGTACCCGGCGGAGAAGCACACAATGGCATGCCAGCATACGACGGAAAGCAAGACGACACCGGCGAAGGCCTCCTGCTGCGGCGGCAACCACAATCACGATGACGCCCCCGCCCCCCACACCGTAAAGGATCCGGTGTGCGGCATGAGCGTCGATCCCGCCACCGCCAAGCACCGCTTCGATCATGCGGGCCAGCCCTATTTCTTCTGCTCGGCCGGCTGCCGCACCAAATTCGCCGCCGACCCCGGCCGCTACCTTGGCGAACCGCGCGAGCCGGTCGTCGTCCCCGAGGGCACCATTTACACCTGCCCGATGGATCCCGAGATCCGCCAGGTCGGTCCCGGCACCTGCCCGATCTGCGGCATGGCGCTCGAGCCCGAAATGCCGACATTGGAGACCGGGCCAAATCCCGAACTCGCCGACATGAAACGGCGGTTCTGGATCGGCCTCGCCCTCACGCTCCCGGTCTTCATCCTGGAGATGGGCAGCCACCTCATCGGCCACTCCCTCGTCGCGCCGCCCCTCTCCGGCTGGATCCAGTTCGCGCTGGCGACACCCGTCGTGCTGTGGGCCGGCTGGCCCTTCTTCGTCCGCGGCTGGCAATCCGTGCTGACCCGCCATCTCAACATGTTCACGCTGATCGCGATGGGCACAGGCGTCGCCTATCTCTACAGCATTGTCGCCCTGCTTGCGCCCGGCCTGTTCCCGGCGGAGTTCCGCAACCACGACGGCAGCGTCGCGATCTACTTCGAGGCCGCGGCCGTCATCACCGTTCTCGTGCTGCTTGGCCAGGTGCTCGAACTACGGGCGCGGGATGCGACCTCGGGCGCGATCAAGGCGCTGCTGCAGCTCGCGCCAAAGACCGCGCAGAAGCTTGACGGCAATGGCACCGAGCAGGAAGTCGCAATCGAGACGCTGGTGGCAGGCGACTTGCTGCGGGTGCGCCCCGGCGAAAAGGTGCCGGTCGACGGCGTGATCGTCGAGGGTCGCTCCTCACTCGATGAATCGATGGTGACGGGTGAGTCGATGCCCGCGACCAAAGGGCCGGACGCCCATGTCATCGCCGGCACGGTCAACCAGTCCGGCAGCTTCGTCATGCGCGCCGAAAAGGTCGGCCGCGACACGCTGCTGGCGCAAATCGTGCAGCTCGTCGCCCAAGCCCAGCGGTCGCGCGCGCCAATCCAGCGCCTGGCCGACCAGGTCGCGGGCTGGTTCGTTCCGGCCGTGATCGCAGCCGCGGTCCTTGCCTTCGGCGCCTGGGCCATGTTCGGGCCGGAGCCGCGTCTTGCACTCGGCCTCGTCGCCGCCGTCAGCGTGCTGATCATCGCCTGCCCATGCGCGCTTGGCCTCGCCACCCCCATGTCGATCATGGTCGGCGTCGGCCGCGGCGCGCAGGCCGGAATCTTGATCCGCAATGCCGAAGCCATGGAGCGGATGGAAAAGGTCGACACATTGGTGGTGGACAAGACCGGCACCCTGACGGCCGGCAAGCCCGCGGTCACCGCCATCGTCCCCGCCCCCTCCGTTGCCGAGGCCGATGTGCTGCGCCTCGCCGCCAGCGTGGAGCGCGCGAGCGAGCACCCCATCGCCGCCGCCATCGTCGCCGCCGGGCGCGACCGCAACATCGAGCTCGGCGCAGTGGAGCACTTCGACTCCCCGACCGGCAAGGGCGCGACCGGCGTCGTGGAGGGCCAGACCATCCACATCGGCAATGCCGGCTATCTCAACGAGCTCGGCGTCAACACCGCCGCCCTTGCCAACGAGGCGGAGCGGCTGCGGGGGGATGGTGCGACCGTGATCAATGTGAGCATCGACGGCCGCCTTGCCGGACTCATCGCGATCGCCGATCCGATCAAGCCGACGACCCCGGTGGCGCTGAAGGCGCTCGCCGCTGACGGTATCCGCATCATTATGCTGACCGGCGACAACGCGACAACGGCCCGCGCCATCGCCAAAGAGCTCGGCATTGCCGAAGTCGAGGCCGATGTCCTGCCGGACCAGAAAAGCGCGATCGTCAAGAAGCTGCGCGATGAGGCCCGGGTGGTGGCGATGGCCGGAGACGGCGTCAACGACGCGCCGGCGCTGGCGGCGGCCGATGTCGGCATCGCCATGGGCACCGGCACCGACGTCGCGATGGAAAGCGCCGGCATCACCCTGCTCAAGGGCGACCTCACCGGGATCGTCGGCGCGCGGCACCTCTCCCACGCCACAATGCGCAACATCCGCCAGAACCTGTTCTTTGCGTTCATCTACAATGCCGCCGGCATCCCGATCGCGGCGGGCCTGCTCTATCCGAGCTTCGGCCTCGTCCTGTCGCCGGCCTTCGCGGCGGCGGCGATGGCCCTGTCCTCGGTCAGCGTGATCGGCAATGCACTGCGGCTGCGTACCGCAAAGCTCTGACGGACTGCACCGCAATAGCTGCACCGCCGCAACCTAAGTCTCAGGGTTGCGGCGGCCCCGCCTCAACGAATCGAAGTAATTTTCTTAGCTTTCCGTCATTTGCTGCACCGCACGACGCATCTCCGGCTTTCCTCGCGAAATTAAGAAAACATCCCAGCCAGATACCAATCCCACGAAAATGCAGGTATCGGCTGGCCGCCAGTGTGCGCCACGGCTCCCAGCCGCCCGATTTACGCTTGCGTTGTGAGCAGCTTCGGGTTGGAATGCCAAAAGGGGGCGATTTACTTCATAAGTAATTTTCTTAAGTACCCTACATCTCCCCCTCAAAGACACAGGCCGGAAGCCTCCGCCCGCATTGGGGCGGCGCCTGGCCAAATATTTTGAATCGGGGGAAGTGCTCATGTTGAACGATGCGAAGACGTCACGTCGTCAGTTCATCGGCGGAGCTGCTGTTGCCGGCGCCGCCGTCGCCGCGCCCTACATCCGCAATGCGGAAGCCGCCGAAACCACGACTTGGAAAGTCCAGACCTCCTGGCCCGCCGGCGTGGGCCTCAATACCTTCAAAACCTGGTGCAACTCGATCAAGGAAAAGACCGGCGGCGAGCTGGAATTCAAGCCTTTCGCGGCCAAGGAAATCGTCGGTGACTTCGAATTGCTGGAAGGCGTCAAGAGCGGCGCGCTGGAGGCCATGAACTCCTTCACGCTGTACTGGGCCGGCAAAATCCCCGCCACGGCCTTCCTGTCATCTTACCTGATGGGCCTGCGCCATCCCCACGAATGGGATATTTTCTTCTACAGCAAGGACGGGCTGAAGATGGCCCGCGAGGTCTTTGCCAAGCAAGGCCTGCAGTATGTCGGCCGCATCCATCACGGCCCGAACATCATCCACTCCAAGAAGCCGATCCGCTCGATCGAGGACTTCAAGGGCCTGAAACTGCGCGTGCCGGGCGGCATGATCGCGGAAGGCTTTGCCGCGGTCGGCGCCCGCACCACGCTGCTGCCGGGCGGCGAAGTGTTCTCCGCGCTCGAAAAAGGTACCGTGGACGCCGCCGACTATACCGGACCGGCGGTCAACTGGGACCTCGGCTTCCAGCAGGTGACGAAGTACATCTGGATGGGCCCGGTCGGGCTCGAGTCGATCTACCAGCCGGTCGACCTGATGGACCTCGTCGTCAACATGAACGTCTGGAACAAGCTGTCGCCCAAGCTCAAGCAGTGGCTCGAGAACGAGGTCGAGTCCTATTCCGCCGTCCATTTCGGCGCGATCCAGAAGGCCGACATGGAAGCCTGGGAGAGGTTCACCAAGGCCGGCATCGAACTCAATCGCCTGCCGTTCGACGACCTCGAAAAATTCCAGCGCGTCGCCGTTCCGATCTGGTTCAAGTGGGCCAACAAGGACAAGGACGCGTCGCGCATCTTCAAGGCGCAGCTCGACATCATGGAGTCGCCGACCGTCGGTTACGTGACGCGCGACATGTATGAGGGCCAAAAGCTCGACCTCTGACGAGGATGCCCAGCGAGCAGCGCGCCCCGGCCTGCCGGGAGGCTTGCCCGCCCCTGCTCCTTGCCATGTCGGCGTCTCCGATCGGCGGCGATGCCGCCGATCGTTCGCCCGACTTTGCTTCGGCCGCTTTGGTTCTGGCTCTCCTGATGCGTTATCCCGGCGATGCGCTCAATCAGGCCACGCCCCGACGCGACCGCCATGCGGGTCCCTCCATGCCATGCGTTTCGATGCGCCCTAAATGATTGCCGCTTGATGCCCGTTGCCTGCCTGCCCTGCTCGCCCGGTCCCTCGCTTCCGCAGCTCCAGCCTGCGGGACGCGCGATCGCACCTTTTCGCGAACGGGCGGACTTCCGGCGCGCAGTGGCGAACATTTTCTGCACGAACAATCAGGCGCGGCTACAGCCACATCGCCACTCACGCGGCGTCAGGCGAACGTTCTTCACTGACAGCGGCGCGAGAAACGCCTCGGTTACCGTTCGCGCGTGCAGAATTTTTCTTTTCTATCCCCGCGGATGTCAGCCGCGGGGACGACCTTGTGCGTCCATTTCGAGTGTTTGCGTCAATTGAAATCGACCGTGAAGAAGGCGCCGCCTGAACGTTTGCGGCGGCGCATCCGCGACTGCAGGAGGGTTCAATGCCCGAAATAAACTTCGTGCTGCCCCACTGGTTCTATTGGGGCACGCTAATTTTGTTTCCGCTCATCGCCATGGCGATGGTTGCGCGGGAAAAAAAGAGAACGCAGCGTATCGGACCATCGCTTTTTGTCGCCTACTTGTTCTGGCTCACCGGCGGCTTTATCGGTCTGCATCGGATTTATCTGCGCAACGTTTGGGCACTCATCTTCCTGCCTGTCGTTATCGCGATCCTCTATTCCAACACGGTCACGCGCGACCATCGCGAAGACGTCTCGCGACTGCGATCCGCCTATGAGACCGCGCAGAGCCGCCTCAATCGGGCCAAGCCCATTCCCGGCCTGGAAGTTACGCCGGGGGCCACCGCCCGCTTCGCCCAGGCGCAGGCCAACGCCGACAAGGCTAAGGCCGACTACCGCAAGGCGGAGGATACCCTTCACAGCTCCGACTGGATCGCCACCGGCCTCGCCATTCTCCTCGGCCTGATGCTGGTGGGCGACGCGCTGCTGTTGCCCGGTCTCTTCAAGCGCGTGAGAGCCGAGGAACTGGCGGCCGGGCCGCCAGCGCCCGAATTGATCCCCCCCGAAGTAGTGCCGCAAGGCACCCATGAGGACCCGACGGCCTTCGTCCATACCCCGCTCACGAACAAGCTCGACGCGATCAGCACGCGAGTCGGCGAGTTCGTCGCCTATTGGGCGATCCTCTCGGTGTTCGCCTATTACTACGAGGTGGTCGGCCGCTACTTCCTGAATTCGCCGACCAACTGGGTGCACGAAAGCATGTTCCTCATGTTCGGCATGCAATACATGCTCTCCGGCGCCTACGGCTATCTGTCGGACCAGCACGTCCGCGTCGACGTGTTCTACTCGCAGTTCTCGGTGCGCGGCAAAGCCATCGCCGATATTTTTACTTCGATCTTCTTCTTCATCTTCGTCGGGACCATGCTCTGGACCGGCTACAACTTCGCCGCCGACGCCACCCGCGGGAACGAAATGTCCTTCACCGAATGGGGCGTCCAGTACTGGCCGGTGAAGCTGACGCTGCCGATCGGCGCTGCGCTTCTTCTGCTGCAGGGCATCTCCAAACTCATCAAAGACATCATCATTGTTTCCAGGACGAGGGGCGTGAGCCATGGGTCTTGAGATTGATATTGCATGGCTGACGCTTCTGATGTTCGGGTCGCTGGCGGCTCTGCTGGCGCTCGGACTGCCGATGGCCTTCTGCACCGGCAGCCTGGCGACGATCTTTCTGTTCGTGTTCGGCTCGCCAGCCCTTCTGAACATGATGCCGTCGCGCATCTTCCCGTTCATGACCGACTACCAGCTATCGGCCATTCCGCTCTTCATCTTCATGGCGGCGGTGCTCGAGAAGGCGGGCATCATCGAGGAGCTGTTCGACGCGGTCTACAAATGGCTCGGCGCGCTCAAGGGCGGCCTTGCATCGGCCACCGTCATCGCCTGCACCCTGCTCGCGGCGATGGTCGGCGTCGTCGGCGCCACCGAAGTAACGATGGGCATGATCGCCTTGCCGGCGATGCTCAAGCGCGGCTATGACCAGCAGCTTGCCTGCGGCGCCCTGCTTGCCGGCGGCACGCTCGGCATCCTGATCCCGCCATCGGTGATGGCCATCGTCTATGCCGTGGTCGCCCAGCAGTCGCTCGGTGAATTGCTGGTCGGCTCGATCTTCCCCGGCATGCTGCTGTCGGGCCTCTATGTCGGCTACATCACCATCCGCTGCTACATCAACCCGAAACTCGGCCCGGCGCTGCCGGTTAAAGAGCGGGCCGACTGGCGCGAAAAGCTGCAGCTCCTGAAAAAGACCATCGCCCCGATCCTCTTGATCCTGCTGGTGCTGGGCGTGATCTTCTTCGGCGTCGCAACCCCGGTGGAAGCTGCAGGCATCGGCACCTTCGGCGCGCTGTTCGTCGCCGGCCTGCATCGCCGCCTCAATTGGGTGAACCTGCAGGACGCGGCCATCCAGACGCTGAAGGCGACCTCCATGGTGATGTGGATCTTCTTCGGCGCGACGATGTTCGTCGGCTTCTTCATCGTCAAGGGCGGCCAGGAGTTCGTCGCCAACTCGATCCTCGGCACCGGCCTGCCGCCCTACGGCATCCTGCTGCTGATGATGGTGGTGCTGTTCGTCCTCGGCATGTTCATCGACTGGGTCGGCATCCTTCTGCTCACCGTGCCGATCTTCCTGCCGATCATGAAAGGCCTGGAATGGAGCGGCCTGTTCGGCCTGCCCGGCGTCGCGCCGAACGACGTCGCCCTGTGGTACGGCGTCATCTTCATGGTGAACATGCAGATGGCCTTCCTCAGTCCGCCGTTCGGCTATTCGCTCTTCTATCTCAAGAGCGTCGCGCCGCCGGAGATCAGCATGGGGACGATCTTCCGCTCGGCGATCCACTTCATGGGCCTTCAGTGGCTCGGCGTCGGCCTCTGCATCCTGTTTCCGCAGATCGTGCTGTGGCTGCCGAGCCTGGTCTACACGCGCTGAGCACGCACGCTTGCCAAACACGAACGGCGCGCCTTGCGGCGCGCCGTTTTCTTTGTTGCCTCTCCGATCGGCTATTTTTTGATGTGTCTGGTTTACTTCGGCAATTTGAACGCGGATCGATCGTCAGATCGGATAGTGCTGCGGCCCGGTCGCGATGGTGATCCAGCGCAGTTCGGTGAACTCGGCAATGCCCGCCTTGCCGCCGAATCGGCCATAGCCCGACGCCTTGACGCCGCCGAACGGCATCTGCGCCTCGTCGTGCACCGTCGCCGCATTGATGTGGCAGATGCCCGACTCGATCCGCTTGGCAACCTCGAGCGCGCGAACCACATCCTTCCCGAACACCGCCGCCGACAGACCATATTCGGTATCGTTGGCGACGCGCACCGCCTCATCGATGCCGTTGACGCGCACCACGGATGCGACCGGGCCGAACGACTCCTCGTCATAGAGGCGCATCGCCGGGGTGATGTGATCGACCACCGTCGCCGCCATCAGCGTGCCCTTCACGGTGCCGCCCGCCGCAAGCCGCGCGCCCTTGCTGACCGCATCATTGATCAGCCCCTGAATGCGCTCGGCGGCCTCAACCCCGATCAGCGAACCGAGCGGCGTGTTGCCCTCGCGCGGATCGCCGACCACCAGCGAATTAGCTTTGGCCGCGAGCTTGGCGACGAAAGCATCGGCGACCTTCTCGTCGACGACGATCCGTTCGGTCGACATGCAGATCTGCCCCTGGTTCATGTAGGCGCCGAATGCGGCCGCGGCGACTGCGGCATCGAGATCGGCGTCATCGAGCACCACCAGCGGCGCCTTGCCGCCGAGCTCCAGCAGCACCGGCTTGAGATATTTTGCCGCCGTCTGCGCGATGATGTGGCCGACGCGCGTCGAGCCGGTGAAGTTGACGCGCCGCACCGCCGGGTGGGCGATCATCGCATCGATGATGGCCGGCGCATCCTGCGGCGCATTGGTGATGACGTTGAGCACGCCCGGCGGCAGGCCGGCATCGCGCAGGCATTCTGCGATCAGGCGATGGGTGCCGGGGCAGATTTCCGAGGCCTTGAGAATGACCGTGTTGCCGCAGGCGAGCGGCAGCGCCACCGCGCGCACGCCGAGAATCACCGGCGCATTCCACGGTGCGATGCTGAGCACCACGCCGGCCGGCTGGCGGACCGCCATCGCCAGCGTGCCGGGCTTGTCGGACGGAATCACCTCGCCGGAGATCTGCGTGGTCATCGCCGCAGCCTCGCGCAGCATGTTCGCGGCAAGGTAAACGTTGAAGCCGGCCCAGCCGGCCGTCGCGCCGGTCTCCGTCGCCATCAACTCGATGAAGCGCTGGGTGTTCTTGCTGAGCTCATCTGCCGCCTTCAGCAGAATGGCCCGGCGCTCGCCGGGGCCGGTCGCCGACCAGGCCGGAAACGCGGCGGCGGCGGTGTCGCAGGCGCGCAAAGCATCGGCGACCTGCGCCGCAGCGGCGCGGCTGGCAACGTCTCCGGTGATCGGGTTGAGGCGATCGAAGGTCAGACCATCGATGGCTTGGACATCCGCGTTGTCGAGGAGGAGGCTGATCTGGTTCACGGTGTTCTCCCTGTCGCTTTGAATTTCAGGCGTTGAATGGTTCGCGGGCCTTCAGCGCGTCACTCGCGCGGCACATAAGGCGCTCGATCACAAAAAATTGGCTGGGAGATCGCCCCCATGGCTGCGGCGATGCGCCTGCACAACGCAGCCCCGCCTCAAGGCGGCTCGCCGGTATCAACATGCTGTCCTCCCGGAAAAATCTTCGCCGGATGCCCGTGCGGCTCTCGACGGGAGGAGCTTATCCGCGAGACTTTTTGTGTGAATTGGACAGAACCGGGGAAAGATTGTACGAAACGTGTGATCCTTGTCGGTTGGAGGCGGCAGATTGTCCCAGTCAACGGCCGAGTTGTTCGACCTGCCGCCCAGAGCGGCATTGCCGAACGACCCCGCTTTGTCATTTGCCCCGGCGCTTCTCGCCGACCGGTTTTCGAGTGGCCTCGCCCCTTATCACCGCGTCATCCGCCAGAACGACGCCCCGCGCGCGCATCTTCTGTTCCTCGAAAACGGGACGGGTACGGCGGTCCTTCGCGGCACCGCCATCGCCTTCAAGGCCCCTGCGATGCTGTGGCTGCCGAGCGACCTCGAAGGCAGCCTGCAGGTCGAGGCCGGTGGGCGGGGCTCCTTCATCGCCATATCGGAAGATTTTTTGACCCGGACGGTCGCCAGCAGCCCCGAAGCGATCCAGCTCCGCCGGACCATCGATCGGTTCGTGCTGATCGGGGACGATCGCATTCAGCCCACTCGCGACGCCATCGCCGCATCATGCCTCGCGCTCAGGCGCGAATTGCGCACGCCCGGCCCCGGCAGCCAGACGCTGCTCTCGTCACACGCCTTGCTGCTCTGCCTCTTGCTCTGGCGCTCCGTTGCCGCCGACGAGGCCGAGCATGACAGCGCGCAGCGCGGCGATGGCCCGCGCCTCGTCGGGAATTTTCTGCAAATGGTCGAGCTGCATTTTCGCGAAGGCTGGCCGATTGCGCGCTATGCGGCGGCGCTCGGCGTCACCACCGATCGCCTCCATGCCCACTGCAAGCGCGAGAAAGGCCTCAGCCCACGGACCATTGTGCATCAGCGGCTCGCGCACGAGGCGCGCACCCGCCTGTTGCAACTGGATCTGCCGGTCGAGCAGATCGGCTACGGCCTCGGCTTTCGCGATCCCGGCTACTTCAACCGCTTCTTCCGCAAATATCAGGGTATTTCTCCCGGCGCCTATCGCCGCAGCGCGCGGCTGGAACAGATCCAGCGCGGGCCGACATTCGCCGCTTGGCCTTAAAGTTGCCCCGCCGGGCAGCGATTCGAGGGTGCAAAGCGCGAATCGCCCCCTCATCCACAGCTTGGTTTTTGCCCCGCAGCGGGATTGATGAACCGGCCGCCGATGGGCGATAAGCGCCTCCTCTACGACACGACGAGAACTTCGATTCAACGACAGGTGCGCGCTTGACCAAAACAATTCACGGACGAATCGCAGAAGAATTGGGCGTTCGCGAGCAGCAGACTCTCGCTGCCATTGAATTGCTTGATGGCGGCGCCACGGTTCCCTTCATTGCCCGCTACCGCAAGGAAGTCACCGGCGCGCTCGACGATGCGCAGCTCCGCACGCTCGAAGAGCGGCTCTCCTATCTGCGCGAACTCGAAGATCGCCGCGCCGTGATCCTCAAATCGATTCAGGAGCAGGGCAAGCTCGACGCCGCGCTGGAAGCCGCGATTCTCGCCGCCGACAGCAAGAGCCGCCTTGAGGATATCTATCTGCCCTTCAAGCCGAAGCGCCGCACCAAGGCCGAAGTCGCCAAGGAAGCCGGCCTCGAGCCGCTCGCCGATCTTCTTCTGACGCAGCCCGACAGCGATCCGCAGGCCGTCGCCGCCGAATACGTCAATGCCGACAAGCAGGTTGCCGATGCGGCCGCCGCCCTCGACGGCGCTCGCGCTATTCTGGTCGAGCGTTTCGCCGAAGATGCCGACCTGATCGGCGTGCTGCGCGAGCAGCTGTGGTCGAGCGGCACGATGATGTCGAAGCTTCGCGACGGCAAGAAGGAAGCGGGCGCGAAGTTCAGCGACTATTTTGAATTCAGCGAACCGTTGTCCAAGCTGCCCTCGCACCGCATCCTCGCGCTGTTCCGCGGCGAAAAGGAAGAAGTGCTCGACCTCTCGGTCCAGCCGGAGGAACTGGCGCCGGGACACAGCGGTCCGACGTCGTTCGAACTGCGCATCGCACAGCGCTTCGGCATTGCCGACCGCGGTCGCCCTGCCGACAAATGGCTGACCGACACCGTCCGCTGGGCATGGCGCACCAAGATCCAGATCAACCTCAACATCGATCTGCGCATGCGGCTCTGGAACGAGGCCGAGCAGGAGGCCGTGCGCGTGTTCGCCGCCAATCTGCGCGACCTTCTGCTCGCCGCACCGGCCGGCGCCCGCGCGACGATGGGCCTCGACCCCGGCTATCGCACCGGCGTCAAGGTCGCCGTCGTCGATGCCACCGGCAAGGTGGTCGCGACCTCGGCCATCTTTCCGCATGAGCCGCAGCGCCGCTGGGACGAGTCGCTCGCGATCCTCGCAAGGCTCGCGCGTGATCACAACGTCGAGCTCATCGCCATCGGCAACGGCACGGCGTCGCGCGAAACCGACAAACTCGCCACCGAGCTGGTGCGCCTGATGCCGGAAGCCAAGATGTCGAAAATCGTCGTCTCGGAAGCCGGCGCATCGGTCTATTCGGCCTCGGCCTTCGCCTCCGAAGAACTGCCCGATCTCGACGTCACCTTGCGCGGCGCAGTCTCGATCGCCCGCCGCCTGCAAGATCCGCTCGCCGAACTCGTCAAGATCGATCCGAAGTCGATCGGCGTCGGCCAGTACCAGCACGACCTCAGCGAATCCAAGCTGTCGCGCTCGCTCGATGCCGTGGTCGAAGACTGCGTGAACGCCGTCGGCGTCGACCTCAACACCGCATCCGCGCCACTGCTGGCCCGCGTGTCCGGCATCGGTTCGACACTTGCCCAGAACATCGTGCAGCATCGTGACAGCAACGGCCCGTTCCGCTCGCGCAAGGCGCTCAAGGACGTGCCGCGCCTCGGCCCGAAGGCATTCGAACAGTGCGCCGGCTTCCTGCGCATCGCCAACGGCGACGACCCGCTCGACGCCTCCGGCGTTCACCCGGAAGCCTATCCCGTGGTGCGCCGGATTCTCGAAGCGACCAAGAGCGACATCAAGCTGGTCATCGGCAATGGCGAGGTGCTGCGCAAACTCAAGCCGCAGACCTTCGTCGACGAAACCTTTGGTCTGCCGACCGTCACCGATATTTTGCGCGAACTGGAGAAGCCGGGCCGCGACCCGCGCCCGCAGTTCAAGGCCGCGGAATTCAAGGAAGGCGTCGAAACCCTCAACGACCTCAAGCCCGGCATGATCCTCGAAGGCGCCGTCACCAACGTCGCCGCCTTCGGCGCGTTCGTTGACATCGGCGTCCATCAGGACGGGCTGGTGCACATCTCGGCGATGTCGCGCACCTTCATCAAGGACCCGCGCGAGGTGGTGAAGCCGGGCGACATCGTGCGCGTCAAGGTGCTCGAGGTCGATGTGCCACGCAAGCGCATCGGCCTGTCGCTGCGGCTCGACGATGAGCCGGGCAGCAAGGTCGAACGGACCTCGCAGGGCGCTTCGCGCAACGATACCCGCAAGCACATGTCGTCGGGCGGCGGTCGCGGCGGCTTCAGCTCAGGCGGCGGCGGAAACAGCGGCGGCGGCGCGCTGGCCGACGCCTTGCGGCGCGCGGCCGAACGCAACAACGGCAAGACGCGCTGATTTCAGCTTTCGCCGATTGAAACCGGGCAGGTCGGATCAGTTTTCCGCCTGCCCTTTTTCATGCGTGGTGAGGTCGAACGTGCTCACCTCCGCTGCAAGGTCGGCGAGCAACTCCATCACCGGCAGGTTCTGACGTGCCGGATAGATGACAGCAAACCGCATCTGCGGCGGCGGCGGGTCGGTCTCCAGCTTCTGCAGCTTTCCGGACGCAAGGTGATCGGCGTAGAACTGCAACGGCAGAAAGCCGACGCCGACGCCCGCCGTCGCGAGCGAGGCGATGCCGCCCATGCTGTTGCAAATTGAATGCGGTTCGTGATCGTTGTTGCTGCCGAGCCATTTGCGCATGAGCTGCCGCGTGTATGACTCAGTGCCCTGGTAGATCATCGGGAGTTCTGCCAGATCCTCCGGCGTCCACACCTTGGCCGGCAGATCGAGTGCCCCGCTCGCCATCCATGCGAATTGCACGCTGCCGACATCGCGCGCCTCGTATGGCATGCCGGAAACCGGGCCTGCGACCATCGCGATATCGAGCTTGCCCTCATTGAGCTTGGCAAACAGATCGGGATTGAGATCGACCTCGAGCTGCAACACGAGCCGCGGAAACCGCTGGCGCATCGCCGCAACGAGATCCGGCAACCAGGTCACCGCGATCAGCTCGGCAACCCCCATCCGCACCACGCCGGAAAGCTCTTCGGCCGCCCCGACCTTGTACTTGATCTCCGCGAACAGCTCGACCGCGCGATCGGCATAGGCGATCAGCTCGCGCCCCTTTGCGGTGAGCTGCGGCCGCCGCGTGCCGCGATCGAACAGCAACACGCCGAGCGTCTGCTCCAGTTCCTGAATCCGCGCAGAAACGGTCGACTGCGTTGCATTGAGACTCTCTGCGGCGGCGCTGAAGCTGCCGAGGCGCACGATGGACACAAAGGTTTCGAGCTGGCGAATGTTCATTCGCGGCCTATCCGTTCAGTTCGTCGCCCCGCCGTTTACAACGGTCAGGCCTGCGATTACCCGAGACACAAATCGACCGGCGCGAGGCCGGTCGAGGATTTTAGCATGCTCGCCTGCTTCACACGCAAGAAGCGATGCAGGCGCAAGCCTCACGTCTTCACGAACTGGCATCCGCCTTGGTCGAGCGGCCGGAACGCCTCTTCCGCCGGCACCTCGCCGACGAGCTTCAGAAGATCCCAGCTCCCCTTGCTCTCAGATGGCTTCTTGGCCTCGAACAAATAGGCCGGGTGCATCTTGCGGCCGTCAGCCCGGATGACGCCCTTGCCATAGGCATCGTCATCGGTCGGCATCGCCTTCATCCGCGCCACTGCAGCCGCACCGTCGGCCTTGGCTTCGGCCGCGCCCATATCAAGCACCGCCTTGAGATAGTGATAGGCGTTGGAATAGACCCCGGCGCTGGCCGAGGTCGGCCAGTTGTCCGGCGTCTTAGACTTCACGCGCTCCATGAAAGCGCGCGTGCGATCATTGAGATCCCAGTAGAACGACTCCGTCAGCAGCAGCCCCTGCGCGACATCGAGGCCCATGCGGCGCACTTCGTTGGCATACATCAGCAGCGAGATCGGCCGCATGGTCTTGTCGACGCCGAATTCCTTCATCTGCTTGATGCAGTTGAAGGTATCGGCGCCCGATTGACACAGCCCGAGCACCTGCGCGCCTGACGCCTGCGCCTGCAGGAGGAAGGACGAAAAATCGCTGGTGCCGGGGAAAGGATAGGCCACCGAACCGACGACCTTGCCGCCGTTCGCATTAATCACCGCGGTCGCATCGCGCCGCATCGCCTGGCCGAACGCATAGTCGGCGGCGATGAAATACCAGGAATTGCCGCCCTGCTTGAGCATCGCCTTGGCGGACGAGTTGGCATACATGAACGTGTCATAGGCCCAGTGAACCGTGTTCGGGCTGCACTGCGCGCCGGTGAGCTCGGAGGTCGCGGCGCCGACGACCATCATTACCTTGTTCTTTTCGCGCGCGACATTGTTGACCGCGAGCGCCGTGTTCGAGGTCGAGACATCGACGAGACAATCGACGCCGTCGACATCGAACCAGCGCCGCGCGATCACCGACGCGATGTCCGGCTTGTTCTGGTGATCGGCGACCACAACTTCGACATCGAGCCCGCGATCCTTCGCGCCGATATCCTCGATCGCCTGCTGCGCGCATGCCAGCGACGGCGCGCTGTTGTCGCGATTGGGGCCGGAGAGATCGCTGATGATGCCGAGCTTGATCTTCGGCTTGGACTGCGCTCGGGCCAGTTTTGGCGCACCGACAGCGGCAAGGGCAGAGGTTGTCGCCATCATGAAACGGCGCCGATCGATCGTCATTCTCAAGTCTCCGTTTAAGCAAGCCTATGGTCGCAAGGGGTGCGGCCGGACAACAGATGAGCAAGGATTGTTTGGTGAGGACTCAGATTTTGGCGAAGCGCTTTGCTTCCCTGCGGAAGACCGCGCTCGGATGCGGCAGCGAGGTGCGCGCCCCCTTGCCGATCAGTTTTTCACGCAGCGTTCCGGGTGCGTAGTCGGTCTTGTAGACGCCGCGCTCCTGCAGGATCGGCACCACCAGATCGACGAGATCGATGAAGCATTCCGGCATCACCGTGTACATCAGGTTGAAGCCGTCGGCGCCGGTCTCCGCCATCCAGCGCTCGAGTTCATCGGCAACGCGCGTCGCCGATCCGACGATCACCGGGCCTGCGCCGCCGATGCTGACGAAATCGGCCACCTCGCCGATGGTCCAGACCTTGTTCGGATCGGCAATGGTGAAGCGATCGACCGCCGAGTGAATGGCGTCGTTGCGGATGTGTTTGATCGCGTCGGTCTTGGCGTAGGTCGAAAAGTCGATCCCGGTCCAGCCGGACATCAGGGTGAGCGCGCCGTCGCGGTCGATATACTGGCGATAGTCCTCAAGCTTTGCATTGGCCTCCTCATCCGTCCGCCCGGTGATCACGGTGAGACCGGCGAAGATCAGGACGTCAGCAGGGTCGCGGCCTTGCCGCGCGATGGCGTCGCGCGCCTTTGCGATGGTTGCCTTGAGCACCGTGCTCGACGGCCCGTTGACGAAAATGCACTCGGCATGCTTTGCCGCGAAACCCATGCCGCGCGGCGATGCGCCGGCCTGATAGAGCACCGGCGTGCGCTGCGGCGACGGTTCAGACAGATGCACGGCGTCGAGCTGGTAGTGCTCGCCGTGATGGCTGATGCGGCGAACTTTTGACGGATCGGTGAAAACGCCGGTCGTCCTGTCGCGCACCACGGCATCGTCATCCCAGCTCGCCTCCCAGAGCTTGTAGACGACATCCATGTATTCGTCGGCGATCTCATAGCGCTGATCGTGCGACGCCTGCCTGTTCTGGCCGGCGCCTTTCGCGGCGCTGTCGAGATAGCCGGTCACGATGTTCCAGCCGATGCGGCCCTTGGTGAGATGGTCGAGCGTCGACATCCGCCGCGCGAACGGATAGGGCGGCTCATAGGACAAGGTGCAGGTGACGCCGAAGCCGAGATGCTCGGTCACCGCGGCCATCGCGGGCACAATCAGCGACGGATCGTTGACAGGAACCTGGATGCCGCCGCGCAGCGCGGTGTCCGGCGAGCCGCCGAACACATCGTAAATGCCCATCACGTCCGCGAGAAAGATTCCGTCGAACTTTCCGCGCTCCAGCGTCCGCGCAAGATCGGCCCAGTAGTCGATCGTGGCGTATTGGGTGGAACGGTCACGCGGATGGCGCCAGAGCCCGGGCGACTGATGGACCGCGCAATTCATGTCGAATGCGTTGAGACGTATCTGCTTCTTCATCGCTTTGTCCGCTTCATGAGCAATTCAGTTCGTAGCCAGCTGTGCCGCGCCCTGCACTCTCCGCAATCGCAGCATCGCCAAAATTCCAAGCGCCGGGCCGGGAACGAGGCAAAGCGTCGTCCACTGCCATCCGATCACCTTGGCCGCTATCGGCACGAGCCAGATCGTGACCGCGGTGAGCGCAAAGCCGGCGCCGAGTTGCATCGTCAGGGCCGTGCCGACGAAATGGCGGTTGCCGCTCTCGGTGACGATCGCGGAGAACTGCGCCGAGTCGCCGACGATGGTGGCGCCCCAGATCAAGGCGACAAGCAAGAACACCCAGAACGGCGCAAAATAGGTCAGGCCGATCGCGACCGCCGAAAGTCCCGAGGCGGTCATCAAGGCAATCGTCGTCCGGATGCGTCCGAACCGATCCGCAAAATATCCTGCGGCAACGCAGGCTGGCGCACCCGCGGCGATGATGGCGAAGGTCAGAAGCGCGGCAAAGTGCTCGCTCGTCACGGCATCACCCAGACGTTCCCGCACCAGTATCAGCATCCACGACCACGCTGCATAGAGCTCCCACATATGCCCCAGATAGCCGGCGCTCGCCAAAAGAAAAACGCGATTGGTCAGCGCCTCGCAGATCCTGCCGCGCTCGAATGGCACCTGCGGAAACGGATATGGCCCATTGCGAATGAGAAGCGCGATGCCGATGCAACCTGCCAGCGTCGCGAAGCTGGTCGCGACGATGACCGAGCGCCACGGAATGCCGTGCCCGATATTCAGAAGATGTGGAAACGCCGAGCCGAATGTGAGCGCGCCGATGACCGCGCCCATCGCCACGCCCCTGCCGGAAATGTACCAGGTCGCCACCAGCTTGAGTGCGGGCGGGTAGATGCCCGCCATGAACAGGCCTGTGAGGAACCGCAGCACGATCGCCGGGCCGACGCTGGCCACGCCGACCAAGGCGAGATTGGCGAGCGCCGCGCCGACCGCCGCAATCGCCATCAACCGGCGCGGCATGATCCGGTCGGCGAGGCCGGTGACGGCGATCAACCCTGCGCCGAAGACGAAGCCGATCTGAACCGCAATCGTCAGCCACGCGGCGGAGGTGTCCGTAATCATCCAGTCCGCGCGCAGCTGCGGCACCACCGCTGCGGTCGAGAACCATGTCGACATCGAGAGGACGACACATGCGCAGATCGCCAGCAGAATTTTTACGCGCCCGCTCAAAGCAACATTTTCGGGATATTCCATGGCATCGGCCATCCGGGATCTCGCCGTTTTGCTGGTGTCACAATCAATGAGCGAACGGATGGAGCCTCACGCGATCTTCTTGTGCTCGGCGAGCTGGGTGTATCGGCCGCGGTGATAGAGGAGCGGCGTGCCGCCGGGCGCCGCCACGGTCTTCACGGCGCCAATGACGATGGTGTGATCGCCGCCGGGATATGTGCTCGTGACCTCGCATTCGCTGGCGGCAATCACTCCAGACAGAACGGGGCTGCCGAAATCGCCGCGCGTGAATGTCAGGGTCGAAAACTTGTCATCGGTCTTTTTCGAGAAGAGGTCCGAGATCGCCTGCTGCTCGGACGACAGAAAGTGCAGACAAAAATATCCGCTCTGCCGCAGCGCCTTCAGCGTGCTCGAGCTATGGGCGAGGCAGATCAAGAGAAGCGGCGGATCGAGCGACAGCGAAGTCACTGCGTTCATCGTGAGGCCATAGCATGCCCCGCTTGCATCGCTGGTCGTCACCACCGCCACGCCGGTGGCGAAATGGCCTGCGAACGCCCGCAATTCGGACGACTGGATCAATCGATCGACGACCATGTCGCCTCCCTGTCTGTTGTTGCAACAAACGATAGGGAGCGCGAATGATCGGTTCAAACGACATTTTTTGCACTTCAATCATCAAGTATATCGATAAATTCATGTGCAGCGGCCTTCCGTCCGCGACAAAGAAAAGGCCGGGCTGGACGCCCATGCCCGGATGCGCTGTGCGCGCTCCTGCTGGTCGTGCCATACCCGGCCCGTTCAACAACCGGCCAACCCTGCCGGCCTATCAAATCCGATCAATCATCATCGCAGCCGGAGATGACGATCTTGCAGCTCGTCTCGCCGCACTCATCCATCGCCTTGCGCTTGGCGGCGGCTTCGGTGTCGCCCCAGCCCACGCCGTAAACCTTCTTGTTTGCAGCATAGGCACCGCAAACATCGAAGCGCACCGCGACACGGCACGACTTGTTGCCCTCTTCGCGGCAGGCTTCCATCGCCGCGGCGGCGGCATCTTCGCGCGTCTTCTTGCCGACCGCGATGCCGTAACCGGCGTCGCGTGCGGAGGTGCCCTCCTCGTCATCGACCGCGATCGCACCTGCCGCCCAGGCGCCCGAGCTCACTGCGCAGCAAACCGCCGCCGCAGCGAGAAGCTTCGAAATCTTCATCTCAATCCTTTTGGAAAAATGATTCGTCCCTATGAATAAAAGGACCGCTGCCGGTAGTGTACCTTTCGGCTTTTGCCTAGCCAGTTTCGTCCGGTGCGACAAAGTTGTCGTGCGATGAGATTGCGCGCCGGAGGCCCATCGCGTTTCAGGGCGCCGAAGCTGATACAGCGTCAGGCCTTGGCGCCGTCTCCCGCGTGCCGGTGCGAATGCAACACGGGGTGCGCGTCGCGGGCGACGATCTGGCGGCGGCGCTTTCTCAGATTCACCGCTGCCTTGACCGGCAGATGATCCGAAGCAATCCGCGCCAGTGTGCTGGAGTGAACTTCGATATGCGCGATCATGTCATGCGGGTTGGCAAGGATCCGGTCGAGGGACCAGATCGGGAAGTTGGATGGAAAGCTCGCGACGCTCGCCTGCAACGGGCCGAAGGCCGGCTCCAGCGCCCGCAGCGCGGAGCGCTCGCCGAGCCGCCACTCATTGAGGTCGCCGAGCAACAGCACGGGCCGGCCCTCATCGACCTCGGCAGCGGCGAGAATCGCCTCCACCTGCTGGGTTCGCGAATGACGCAACAAGCCGAGATGCGCGGCGATGAGGCGCAGCGGCCCCGACGGCAACGACAGATCGACCACGAGGCCGCCGCGCGGCTCTGCGCCCGGCAGCTTCAGCCGGCGAGCCTGTGCCACCGTATCCTCCCGCACGAGGACGAGGTTGCCGTGCCAGCCATGGCTGCTTCGGGTGCGGACGATCGGAACCGGCACGAGGCCGCAGTCGCGATGCAGGCCGGCAAGATCGAGCACGCCCGCACGCTTGCCGAACCGCCGATCGACCTCCTGCAAGGCGATGATGTCAGCGTCGATTTCCCGAATGACAGCTGCCGTCCGGCGTGGATCGAACACCCCATCGCGGCCCACGCATTTGTGAATATTGTAGGATGCGACAACCACATCGCTCGCGCGGCGGACCTTTCGCCCTGCCGGATAGACCTGTCGTTGCTGGCGCAGCGTTGCGACGACCAGCGGTGCCAGCGCCCGGAACGTCCTGCTGTCGCGGCGATCCTTTCGGAGCATGTCTTGATAGTCTTGTCTTGGTGTTCCGGTGTTGGCTTCCGGTTTTTCGGTGTTCCCGGCGGGTTTGCCGGCGTGGAAGGTACCGACCTCGTATAAGCCGATCCGGCCGCCAATGCCATGGGGATCGCAGGCATGGGCACGGCAGCCCGCCGCCCGTACCCTAGAGCGGAACTGGCGCGCGGATACCGTTCTGTCTCCTAGAGCCGGTTGGCGTGCTCGAGCGCGGCCGCGAGCGACGTCGGCGTCACGTCGCCGGCAAACTGCCGGATATATGGGGCTTCGTCATAGGAGCGCTGGGCGATGATCCTGATCGTCTCCGTCACATCGCCGTCACAACCGAGGCCATGCAGGTTCGTCGCCAGCCCGATCCTGCGGCAGAAATCCGCAACATCCGCGAGAAACGCCGGCGAGCGGCCCTCAAGACAGAGCTGCACGAGGGTGCCGAACGCGACCTGCTCGCCGTGCAAAGCGTTGTTCAGCGCGGGGATGGCCGAAAAGCCCCGCGTCAGCGAATGGGCGATCGAAAGGCCGCCGCTTTCGAAGCCGAGACCGCTGAGCAAGATCGTCGCCTCGACGACGTTCTCGAACGCCTCGTTCGGCACCTTGGCATCGGCACCCGCAAGGGCCTCTTCAGCATCGCGGCGCAGCACCTGGTAGCATTGATCGGCGATCGTCACCGCCAGATTGGTCGGTCGCGCCTTGTAAAAATTCAGGCCGCCCGCGTTGAAGCATTGCTCGACCTCGAATTTCTTGCTCAGCGCATCGCCAATCCCGGCGACGAAAAACCGGCGCGGCGCCCGCGCGATGATCGCCGTATCGACGACCACTGCATCGGGATTGGTGGTCATCAACCGCACCTCGCTGAGGGCATGTGCATCGGTGTAGATCACCGAGAGGCGGCTCGTCGGCGCATCGTTGGAGGCGACGCTCGGCACCACGATCAGGCTGCCGCCGCACTTGATGCGGGCGCCCTTGGTGGTGTCGATCGCCTTGCCGCCGCCGATGACGATGAAGAGATCGCTGCCGGCGGAAGCGGCGAGCTCGGCCAGCTCGTCGATCTGCCGGGCCGAGCACTCGCCGGCAAACTTCGCGAAGGTCAGTTTCTCGACATGCGGGCCGAGAATGCCTTGCACCTCGCCGTTCAGCGCGTCGAACAAGGCGACGTCGATTGTGACCAGCGGGCGGCGACCATAGAGCGGAACAAGGGCGGCAAGCTCGGCGAGCGCGCCCGGCCCCTGAATGTAGCGGTGCGGCGCACCGAACGCACGTAAGGTCATTGATCCCCCCAGGCAAAATCCCGCTTGCCGCCGTCCATGCAGATCAGCGCGCCATTGATGAAGGATGCCTGCACCGAGCACAGAAATGCAATGAGTGAACCGACCTCATCGGGCCGGCAAAACCGGCCGAGCGGATTCTGCCCGGCGATGATCGCCCGCTTCTCCGCCGAGAAACCGGCGATCAGCGCCGTCTCGACATATCCCGGCGCAATCGCGTTTACGGTGATGCCGGCGCCGCCGACTTCCTTGGCAAGCGTGCGCGTGAAGCCGATCACGCCGGCCTTCGCCGCCGAATAATTGGTGACGCCGGGGCGACCGCCGCCGGTCACGTTCATCGACGAGGTGTTGACGATGCGGCCAAAGCCGCGCTCGCGCATCAGGGGCACGGCGAACTTGCTGCACAAAAACGTGCTGCGCAGATGGGTGCGGAGAATGATATCCCAATCGTCGATCGACATCTCCTCGGCGTGGCGGCCGAGATGTTTTCCGCCAGCGCCGGCGTTGTTGATCAAAATATCGAGCTGGCCGAGCGCCGCATGGGCCGCCTGCACCACAGCCGCCGCGCCCGCTTCCTCGGACACATCGCCGATGCAGACCGCGACCTTGACGCCCGCCGCCTTGCGCAATTCCTCCGCGGTCGCCTCCGCCGCCTCGCGATCGATGTCGTTGATCGCGATCGCGCAGCCTTCCGCCGCCAGCGCATCGGCTTCCGCCCTGCCGATGCCGCGCGCCGCGCCGGTGACGAGGGCGGCCCTGCCGTCCAAACCGAGGTCCATGTCGCTATCCTTTCACTGCGCCGGCGCCGAGGCCCTGAATGAAGTACTGCGTGAGCAGCGCGAAGGCCGCAAAGAGCGGCAGCGCGATCAGGGTCGAGCCGGCCATGATCTCGCCCCAGCGCAGATCAAACGAGCCGACCATCGACGCGAGCCCGACCGGCAGCGTCTTGTTGGCATCGCTGCCGACCATGATCAGCGCAAAGGTGTAGTCGGTCCATGACAGCAGGAACGAGAAGATCGCAACCGTGATCAAGCCCGGCAACGACAGCGGCAGCACCACCCGCAGGAACGCGCCGAGCCGCGTGCAGCCGTCGACCATGGCCGCTTCCTCCAGCTCGAACGGCATGTTCTTGAAGAAGCCCCACAGAAACCAGACCCCGAGCGGCAGCGTGAGCGTCAGATGCGAGACGATCACGCCGGTCAGCGTGTCGCTGAGGCCGAGCCGCGCAAAGATCGTGAACATCGGAATGGCGATCAAGAGCGGCGGAAACATGTAGGCATAAAGCATCGCCCCGACGATCAGCTTCTTGCCGCGGATCCGCTGCCGGGTGACGGCATAGGCAATCATCACCGAGAACACCATGGTCAGCACGACAGTGACGACGGCGACGACCACGCTGTTGAAGAAGTGCGTCGGATAGTCGGTAAGCTCAAGCAGGTTGCGATAGGACTCGAGCGTGAACGGCCCCGAAACCAGCGAGATGGTGTTGAGCAGCGTCGCCGGCTCGCGCAGGCTGGAGATCACCATCCAGTAGATCGGAAACGCCGAATAAACCGCGATGATGACCGCGGCGGCGTACAGGCCAAGACGAAGCGGCAGCGGCCGGGCGCGCGTCATCAGTCGTCCTCCAGCGGAAAGACCCAGAAGTAGATCAGCACCGCGACCGACAGGATCGCGAAGGAGATGGTCGCAATCGCCGCGCCGCCGCCGATGTCGAACAAGTTGAAGGCATGGCGATAGGACAGGATCGCGAGATTCTCCGTCGAGCCGACCGGCCCGCCGCGCGTCAGAAGCCAGATGACGTCGAACTTGTTGAACATCCAGATCGCGCGCAAGAGAACAACGACGGTCAGGATCGGCTTGAGCATCGGCAGCGTGATGTGGAAGAAGCGCTGCACGGCCGTCGTGCCGTCGACCCGCGCAGCCTCATAGAGCGATTGCGGCACGGTCTGCAGCGCCGCGAGAAAGCAGGTGGTGACGAACGGCGTCCACATCCACACGCTGACGAGGATGGTCGACGCCATCGCCGCGCCGGGACTTTCAAACCAGTTGATCGGCGGCAGGCCCATCGCCTCCACCATCTTGGTGACGACGCCAATGCTGCCGTCCACCATCCATTTGAAGGTGAGGATGACGACGACGGTCGGCAGCAGATAGGGCAGGATCGACAGGCCGCGCACGAGATTGCGGCCGGGAAACACTTCGTTCAGCACCAGCGCAAAGCCGATGCCGAAAATTACCTGAAGCACGATCGAGCCGAGCGCATAGACCGTGCCGTTCCACAGCGCCCGCCAGAACTCGGGCTGCTGGACAACGGCGGCATAGTTGGCGAGGCCGACCCATTTCGGCTCGCCGATGAACGACTCCATCTGATAGAAGCTGAGGCTGACGGCATAGAGCGCCGGCGCCACGATCAGCACCAGCGTCACCGCCAGTCCGGTCAGGAGAAAACCATAAATCGCTGTCTTGGAGCCCACAGGATGTCTCTCGCGGCTCCGCCCGGCCGGACGATCCAGCCGGGCGGCAGTTCAGGGGAACTGATCAGCCGACCAGCTTGCGCATCTTGTCGGCGGCGACCTTGACGCATTCCGCCGAGGACATGTTCTTCAGCACCTTGTTCTGAAGCATCTCGGGAATGACGAAGCTCTCGAACACCTTGCCGGGACGCAGATCCGGCGCCGGCCCTTCGGTGTCGATCGAGGTCAGGATGATCGACTTGTCAGTGATGAAACCGCGCATCGCCTCGACCGCATCCTTGTGCTTTTCGATCAGCGGATGCGCGCGCCAGCGGGCGTCCTCGTAGACGTCGAGGCGCGGCGGCTGGAAGTGCAGCGGCGCGGTGTGCAGGAAGTTGATGTACTGGTTCTCGGTGAACCAGCGCATGAACTTCATCGACTCGTCGGAGTTCGGCGTCTTGAGCACCACCCAGCCGTCATAGCCGTGGTTCACCGCCTTGGCGTTGCCGGTCGAGTCCATGTAGGGCGTGATGCCATACTGGGTTGCGAGCTTGGGCGCATTGCGCTCCAGCGCCTCGATGATGCGGCCGGCATAGGCGGCGTGCGCCACCTTGTCGGACGAGAAGTTGCTGAGCACTTCGCCGAAGCTTGCCTGGCTGATGCCGGAGGGCATCGTCTTGTAGAGTTCGCCGAAGAAATCAAGATAGCGGGTGACGCGCGGCGCCATGTCGGCGCTGTCGAGCGCCACGTTCCATTTGTCGTCGAACAGCTTGACGCCCTCGGCCCACATGAAGCCCGGCGACAGCCAGTTAGTGGCACCGTTGCTGCCGATCGGGAACAGCGCGCCGGCGCGGCCATCACCGTTCAGCTCCTGGCAGTTCTTGAGCATCTCGGCATAGGTCTTGGGAACGCTCAGTCCCTTCTTCTCATAGAGATCCTTGCGGTAGTAGATCCACGCCAGATTGTAATCGTAGGGATACCAGTACACCTCGTCCTTGATCGGGAAGAGGATTTTCGGGCCCCACTTGTGCTTGCTGGTCAGCTCCGTGAGCGGCATCAGCTGGCCTTCGGCCTGCAGCAACAGAACATGGCCGACAAAGGCGAAGGTCGCGATATCGTAGGGCTGGCCACCGCGCAGCGAGGTCGTCACCTTGGTGAAGGCATCGTCGAGCGGCACCGAATCGACGATCACCTGGGTGCCGAACTGCTTTTCATATTCGGCGCAGGCGACCTTGAGCGCGCGGATGCTGTCGATCGAGGTTTCGGTGTTGAGGAAACGGATGGTCTTCTTACCCTGCCCCCACACCGCCGGCGCGCCGAGCGTTCCGGCAGCAAGGCCCGCGCCGACAAATCCCGCACCCTTGATCAGACTGCGACGATCAAGCTTGAACTTTCCGGTCTTGCTAGTGTCCTTGTTGGTCATGGCGTACGTCCTCCTGTGGATTCCGTTTCGAATCCTCGTTTTAGTTTTTGGCAGTTTCGATCCGATGGCCCGTCGACTTCGAGAAGAGATGGATGCGGCTGGACTGCACCTGAACGGGAACGCGGACGCCGTGTTTCCAGCCATCCACACGGTCGGTCAAAATGCGCAGGCGAACGCCGCTCACCTCGCCGATCCCAAGCGTTTGCGCTCCCAGTTGCTCGACGACCCCGACCTCGAAGCCATGCGAGCCGGGTCCGTCACCAACAGAGATGTGCTCCGGGCGAATGCCGAGAACCGCATCCTCGTTGATCTGCGCGCAAGCAGGCGGCAATGCGATCCGCAATGCCCCGCTCTGGAACGTGCCGTTGGCGGCGCGTCCCTCAATCAGATTCATTTCGGGCGAGCCGATGAAGCCGGCGACGAACAGGTTCGCCGGCCGGTCGTAGACCTCGAGCGGCGCGCCGACCTGCTGCACATGGCCGTCTTTCATGATGACGATGCGGTTGGCGAGCGTCATCGCCTCGACCTGATCGTGCGTCACATAGACCATGCTGGTGCCGACGTCCTGATGGAGCCGGGCGATCTCTTCGCGCATCCGCACGCGCAGCTTGGCGTCGAGATTGGATAGCGGCTCGTCGAGCAAAAACACTTCCGGGTCGCGCACCAATGCGCGGCCGAGCGCGACGCGCTGCATCTGCCCGCCGGAAAGCTGCTTCGGCTTGCGCTTCAGAAAATCATCGAGCCCGAGCATCTTGGCGGCGCGCAGCACCCGCTTGTCGATCTCGGCCTTGTCCATTTTGCGCATCCGCAGACCGAATGCGAGATTTTCATAGATCGTCTTGTGCGGATAGAGCGCATAGTTCTGGAACACCATCGCGATGTTGCGATCCTTCGGCTCCAGATGGGTAACGTCACGCTCGCCGATAAAGATCTTGCCGGAAGAAATTTCCTCGAGGCCGGCGAGCATGCGCAGCGTGGTGGATTTCCCGCAGCCCGACGGGCCGAGAAACACGATGAACTCGCCGTCGCCGATCGTCAGGTCGACGCCATGAACGGCGACGACCGAACCATAGACCTTGCGAACCTTCTCAAGCCTGATTTCTGACATGCATCACTTGCTTTGATGGGCGACGAGATCGTGAATGCGGTGATTGATCGGCGCCAGCGCCGCTTGAATATCGCGATAGATCGGAAAACCCTTGTCATAGATCGCCGCGCGCTCCGGGTCCGGCGCGCTGCGCGATACAATCTCCATCACTTCTGCCGCTGCGCGCTCATCGGCGAACGCGCCGATGCCGACCCCGGCCAGCAGCGCCGCGCCGTAGGAGGCATCGGCAACCGCCGGCAGCTCGACCGTGATGTTGAGGACATCGGCAACGATCTGCCGCCACAGCGCGCTGCGCGCGCCGCCGCCGGTGAGACGGGCAGTGGAGAAGCCAAGGCCCTTGGCAGCCATCACGTCGCGGCATTCGCGCAGCGAATAGGCTATCCCTTCATACAGGGCGCGGACGAAGTGCCCCGGGCCGTGGTTGAAGCCGATGCCGACGAAATCGGCCCGCAGCAGCGGATCCCAATAGGGGCTGCGCTCGCCGTTGAGATAGGGGTGAAAGAACAGCCCTTCCGCACCGGGCCGCACCGCGGCGGCCCGCGCATCCATCGCATCGAACACCGCGCTCCCGTCTTCGCCCTCGCGGCGGAAGAACGTATCGCGCAGCCATTTGTGAGCCGATGCGCAGGAGTTCGTCGCAGCGATCACGTACCAGTGCTCAGGCACGATGTGGTAGTAGTTGATCAGCGAGAAATCGGGCTTCGGCTGCGGCGAAAGCACATTGACCGTGGCCGCGGTCGCAAGCTTGACGACGCCGATGCCCTCCCGAACCATGCCGGCGCCGAACGTCTCGGCCGCCGTGTCCGACGTGCCGCAGACCACCGGCGTGCCTTCCATGAGGCCGGTCTCGCGCGCGGCCTGCTCGGTCACCTTGCCGACGACGGCGCTGGGCGCGACGATCGGCGGCAGGGTTTCAAGCCGCCAGCCGATCATGTCGCAGAGTTCGCGCGACCAGGTTGCCGATGGCGCATCCAGCATCAAGGTGCCGAGCGCATCGATCGTGTCAGTCTCCCAGGTGCCGGTGAACTGCGCGCGCAGCCAGTCCTTGGCGACGTAAAGCCGTTTGACGCGGGCAAAAGCCGCCGGCTCATGCTTGCGCAGCCAGAGCATCTGCGGAAGCGTCCAGGTCGGATTGGCGCGGTTCGCCCCGATCGCAAGAATCCGCTCGTCGGCGAGGTCGCGCAGCTCCTGCGTCTCGGCGCGGCTTCGCTGATCGTTCCAGAGGATCGCGGGGCGGATGATGTTGCCGTCCTCGTCCTCAAGCACCTGCGTATGGGCGCCCGCCGAAAAGGTAATCGCGGCAATGTCGGAAGCCGGCCGGCCGCTCGCCGCAAGCACGCGGCGCAGCGCATCGCAGGCGGCGCGCCACCAGTCGCGCGGGTCCTGCTCGCTCCATCCGGGATAAGGCGCGGACGTCGCAACCGGCGCCGAAGCTTCACCGACCAGCGCGCCGTTGGTGCGGATGATGCTGACCTTGAGCGAGCCCGCGCCAAGATCGATGCCGACGAGCAAGGGATCAGATGTCGCCATGCGATGCCCCCTCACATGCACTCAGGCGGGCCGCGCGATCAGACACGGCGGATATCTTTGGCATCGGGACGCGGGCGCAAGCCGAGCTTGCCCGGATTGAGCCGATTGTCCGGGTCAAGCGCATCCTTGATCGCCTGCAGCACATCGAGCCCGGCGCCGAGTTCGCGCTTCATCCACGGGTTGCGGAAGAGGCCGGCCCCGTGATGGTGCGCAATCGAGCCGCCATATTGCAGCGTGAGATCCTGTACCGTGTCCCAGAGCTTCGCATGCACCGGCAGCGCCGCGGCGCTGTCCATCGGCGGCAGCCGCAGCGTCATGTACTGGCAGGCTCCTTCCGGATAGACGTGCGACCAGTGTGCGCCGAAATGAAGGTCGGGATGGATGGCATGGACCGCATCCGAAATCGCCGCGTACATCTTCGGCAGCGCCGACCAATTGGCGGTGACTTCGATCGTGTCGTTGAAGTATCCGGCTTCGTGCCACTTCTGCGAGTAGGCGACGTAGCGGTTCTGCTTCCAGTGCTGATAAAGCGTATCAGGACCAATTTCGCCGCCGAGTTCGGCCGCAAGCTCGAGCGCAAGCTCCTGCTCCAGCGAAACCATCGGCTCGGAGCCGGTGAACATCAAAATGGCGAGATAGGGCTTTGCTCGGAACAGCGCGACATCCTTGGTGCGCTCGTCGCTTTCGACGCGATCATAGAGCCGCACGACGGTCGGAGACAGATTCTCCTGCATCAGGCGGCGTGCGAAATCGAGATTAGCTTCAAGCGAGGGAAACGCCAGCACGACGCCGCGCTCGATCTCCGGCTTCTTCCAGATTCGCAGCGTGGCCTCGGTGATGACGCCGAGCGTGCCCTCACTGCCGATCATCAGGTCGAGGATCGAAGGCCCGACCGAACGGCGCGGCAAGGGACGAACCTCAAGAGGCGTGCCGTCCGGCAGCACGGCCTTGAGCCCGATCACGATGTCTTCGATCTTGCCGTAGCGGCTGCTGGCCTGGCCGCCGCCGCGGCAGGCGAGCCAGCCGCCGACGGTGGAAATCTCGATCGATTGCGGCAGGTGCCCGCAGGTGAACCCGGCCTCGTTGAGCTGCCGCTCGAACTCGGCGCCGTTCATGCCCGCCTGCACGGTGGCGATCGCATCGATCGGATTGATCGCGACGATTTTGTCGAGCCGCCGGAGATCGATCATCACCTCGCCGCCGAGGGGGATCGCGCCGCCGAGCACGCCGGAGCCGTTGCCGTAGGGAATGACCGGGATGCCGCGCTGTTTCGACAATTGCAGCACCCGCGCGACCTCGGCCTGATCGGCGGGCCGCACGATCAGACGCGGCACCGCGCCGGCGATGCCGCCAGCACGCTCACGGAAAACCGCATAAGGCAACCGGTCGCGGGCATAGCCAAGACGCTCGTCGAACGAGGTCAGCACATGGTCCTTGCCGACGATCTCTGCGAACGCCGACGCCAGACCTTGATCGACCTGATCGCGATCCCGCTCCGTGGACACAGATGCGGTCATGACAGCCTCCCGACGGAGGCAGAATTCGCCAGGCTCACGCGGCGCTCTCCCCAAAGCAATTTTTTGCGTTGCGCGAACTACTTGCCCGGACGCCGAACACGAAGTTGCCAACGACTTGAGCAATCGTTTGTTCAAGCTTGGTTCAACTTCGCCGTCCGGTCAAGCCAAAAATTGAGCAAAAATTTCGGAAGCGTCGTTAGCGCGGGACGGGGCCGGTCGAGCCGCGCACGACGAGGCCGTCCGGCGGCAGTGGCGCGATCGGCTGCGGCACCGCGCCGTTGACCAGCGCGATGAGCAGATCGGCGGCAAGTTCGCCCATCAGTTCGGTCGGCATTTTCACCGACGTCAGCGGTGGATAGAGCATCGTCGCCACCGGCGCATCGTGCAGGCCGATGACCGAAACGTCCTGCGGAATCTGCAAGCCCGCTTCGTGCAGCACGGCCATCGCGCCCGCGGCCGTCACCAGCGTCGCGCCGAGCACGGCTGTCGGCTGCCGCGCAAGAAGGCTGCGCATCGCCGCCGCGCCGCCTTCGGCCGTATAGCCCGCGACCGCGACGAGCGCGGGATCGAACGCAATGCCATGGCGCTTCAGGCCGTCGCGATAGCCGGCAAGGCGCTCGCCGGCATTGAAGCCGCCCGGCCGCCCGGCAAGATGGGCGATCCGCCGATGGCCCATGCTGGCGAGATGATCGACCGCAATCGAGGCGGCCGCGCGGCTGTCGAGCACCACCGACAGCGCATGTCCGGCGAGCTTGCGATTGAGCAGCACGAAAGGAATGCGCGCGCCCTCCAGCTCCTCGCGCAGCAATTGATCGTCGTCGAGACTCGCGACCACGAGGCCATCGACCCGGTTGCCGTGGGAGAGGCGGTGATAGACCGCATCCGTCGAGCCCGCCTCGCGATGGGCGATGAGCAGAGAATAGCCGTGGCGGATCGCCGCTTTCTCGGCGCCGCGAATGGCCGACGGAAACACCGGGTTATCGAGCTGCGGCACGACGAGGCCGATGGTGCGGGTGCGCGAGGTGCGCAGGCTCTGCGCCAAAGTGTTCGGCGAATAGTTGAGCTTACGCGCACTTTCCAGAATGCGCTCGCGCGTCTCGCTGCGGATACGCTGGGTTTCCTCGCCGCGCAGCACCCGCGATACCGTGGAGACATCCACACCGGCCATGCGGGCCACATCGGTCAGTTTCGGTCTCATTCAGTTTCCGGCATGCCTTTCACGCTGCCAACCTAGCCAGAGCTATTGAGGAGAACAAGACGCCGGAACTCTTTGTACCTTCGGGCGGCGGTCCCCGCCGCTCCCGCATCGCGCAGCGCCAGGATGGTGCTCAGGTGATCCGCAGGTCGTCGACCGGACGGCCCGGCTGCTCGATCCTCGGTGTCTGCCCACCCCGCAGCACCGAATTGCCTTCATAGAGCGTGCGCTGGTCGACCGGCGCCGGCGCAAGCCAGTGGTCTTCCCGCATCTCGCCATTGAGGCCGTAGACGGCGAGCGCATTGTCGTAGACGACCTTGCGGATCGCTGCCGGATCGACGCCGCGCTGCGCCATCAGCCGCGCCGTCTTGGCGACGGCGAGCGGGTCGGAGACACCCCAGTCGCAGGCCGAGTCAACGATCAGCCGTTCAGGGCCAAAGTTTTCGACGATCGCGGCCATGCGCTCGCTGCCCATCTTGGTATTCGGATAGATCGAGAACGCGCACCAGTAGCCGCGGTCACGTACCTCGCGGATGGTCTCCTCATTGTTGTGATCAATGACGCAGCGGTTCGGATCGAAACCGTGCTCTTCGAGCACATCCATGGTGCGCAGCGTCCCCGCCCGCTTGTCGCGGTGCGGCGTGTGAATCATGATCGGCAGATCGAATTCCTTCGCCATCTCGATCTGCGCACGCAACGCCTTGTCCTCGAGCGGTGTCTGTTCGTCGTAGCCGAGTTCGCCGATGGCGACCACGCCCTCCTTGACCAGGAAACGCGGCAGCACATCGAGCACGGCCTCGGCCAGCGCCTCGTTGTTGGCCTCCTTCGGATTGAGGCCGATCGTGCAATAGTGGCGAATGCCGAATTGCCCGGCGCGGAATCGCTCGAAGCCGGAAATCATGGAAAAGTAATCGATGAACGTGCCAAGCGAGGTGCGCGGCTGGCCGAGCCAGAAGGCCGGCTCAATGACGGCGACGACGCCGGCCTTCGCCATCGCCTCATAGTCGTCCGTGGTCCGCGCGATCATATGAGCGTGCGGATCGATGATCATGCCGCCATAGCTGCCGCCGCCCGACTTTGGCGGAGCCGCTGCAGTTTCGCCCGCAAGGCGCTGAACATCGTTGATCAGCCGCGCCAGCTTGTCCGCGGTCAGCGCGCCGCCGCAGCACGGACATTCGACCGATTTGTCGCCGAGCAAGTCCTTCAGTTCACCGGCGTCGCACAGGAACTTGCCAAGGGCCTTGGGATCAAGAGCCGTGGGATCGTGACTGTTCATTTTTTCTCCAGCGACCGGACATAGGCAACGATCTTGAGCATGTCGTCCTGCTTCATGCCGCGCTTGTGGAATGACTGCATCGCTCCGCTAGCGCCACCATAGATGATCGAGAACATGCCCGGATCGCTGCGCGCCTGCGGATACACCACATCGTTTCCGACCAGCGTCGGCCCCATCTTGCCGGTGCCGTCAGCGCCGTGGCAGATGATGCAGTTGCGGACATACAGTTTCTTGCCTTCGGCCACCGCCTCGGCATTGTCGCGGTAGTCGTTGACGCCGGTCTCCTTGAATTTCTTGATTGCCGGCGTCTCTTCCTCATTGGGAAGAAGCTCGAATTTCATCGGCGAGCCGTCAAACGGGCTCTTGAAATCCTCCAGATGATCCGCGCGAGCTAACCCTACGCTCGCGGCGGCAAGTGTGCCGATCACAACGACGAGAGCGAATGCCTTTCGGGAGTTTTGCGCGGAAGCCGAACCTCGAACCAAACTATCAACCATGGAGCAGTGAACGCCACGCTGCATTGACCTAATTCCCATATCGAAAGATGAACTGGTATCGCCCGCGAACACGCGGGCGATACGCTCTCTCTAGGCAATCAGCCCTTGGCCTTGGCGAGCTCTGCACCTGCCGGAACCTTGTCGGCCGGCAGGAGCCGCCACAACGCGCCGACCGGGTTGGCGTTCGGCCCCTTGTCTTCGGTGTAGAAGCAGTAACAGTTGGTCGCCAGAATCGTGCCGTCGGCATCGACGTTGCCGGCGGTGAACTGCAACTGCGTCTGCATGAACTCCTGCATCTGCCACTTGTTGGCGGCACTGTCCCAGGCGACGCCGAACAGGCGGCCGGAGCACCAGTCGCCGACGAAGTAGGTCTTGGTCAGGCCCGCATAGTTGGCCACGCCAAGCCCCTGCGCGGAGCAGCCCGTTCCCGAAGTCGCCTTCGGTCCGGTTTCAAATGGCTGATCGTGCGGATATTCCGCCACCGGCAGAACGCCGACGATCGGGCACTTCTGGTCGGGCGACAGCGTCGGATGGCAGTACGAACCCTGGTTGAACTTCCAGCCGTAGTTTTCGCCGCCCTTGGACGATGCAGGCTGGTAGTCGATTTCTTCCCAGTGGTTCTGCCCGACGTCGGCGATGAAGAGATCGCCCGACTTCTGGTCGAAGTGGAACATGTAGGGATTGCGCAGGCCATAGGCCCAGATCTCGGGCCGCGAACCAATCTTGTTCTGGGCGAAGCCCGTCTCCGAAATGCCGAACAGCGACATCAACTGCGGCCGGTCCGCTTTGGCGAAGGGGTTATCCTTCGGGATGGCGTAAGGCACGTCGTCCGGGGTATCGACATTGATGCGAAGCAGCTTGCCCCACAGCACATCGATCCGTTGGCCGGCATTGAGCGGGTCGCCTTCCCAGCCGGCGTCACCCTTGCCGATATAGAGCATGCCGTCCGGCCCGAAGGTGATCATGCCGCCGTAGTGATTGTAGTAAGGCTGCGGAATGTTCATCAGAACCTTGACGCTCTTCGTGAGCTGTTCCGACGTGATCTGGTTTGGGCTCTTCGGATCGACCGTCAGACGGGCGATGATCGACGCGCCGTTAAACGGCAAAGAGGCATAGTGAACAAAGACGTAGCCGTTTTCCTTGAATTTCGGATGGAAAGCGACCGACCACAGCCCTTGCTCGACGAAGCCGGTCTGCACATCGCTGCCGAGCGGGTTGAAGTTGGTGAGATCGATGAACGGCTCGGCCTGCACCTTGCCGTCCTTGACGATTTTGACACGGCCCGCCCGCTCGACCACGAAGATACGCCCCGAGCCATCATTGGCCGCTGTCACCCCGACCGGATCATGAAATCCATCCGCCACCTTGACGAGCGCCATCTTCTGGGCGCCCGGCACTTTTCCGCCAGGTTTCGCAACTTCAGTCGGAGATGTAGGGATCTGTTGCGCATAGGCTGCGGGCGCACCCGCTAAGGTCGCTGCCGCAAGGACAGCGAATGCCGCTCTCTTCATCGGTTAGCTCCTCAACCCTGTTCGTTTCCTGATCCGCGACAATTTTAGTTCGTGTCGGGCGCGGACCCTCAAATGCTACCGGGTTCAGGCAAAGCCGCAATAGGCAAAACCGCAGAGAAGAAATTTCTTTCATCGAGAAAGGAAAGAAAATCCGCGCTCAATAATATCAGAAAATTTAGCTCGCAAAAAATTGACTGCCGACCCGCCATCACCATCGGCAAAGGACATCTGATTGCGCCGATACTTTTCAAGAAAGACTTTCACCACAAGCACAAAAGGCTTGGTGCAGCGCACAAAGCAGGCATTCAGGCGAGATCGCGCCAGCCGATATTTTCAGACTCAAGACGTGTCTGCAGCCGCGCAACCTCCGCCATGTCCGCGGGATCGAGCCGCACACCCGGAGCGTGCTTCAGCGCAAGCGCGACCGCGAGGCGTTCCTTGTCGTGGCCGCCATGCAATACACGCGCAAGTGCCTTGATGCCGTTAGCATCCGCATATGGCGCAACGCAGCGCCAAAGCTCTCCACTCACCGGGCGGCCGGCAGCCCAGCGCTCTTCGGCGAGGCCGACGAGCATTTGCGAAAGATGCGGATTGGCTCGTTCGTCCAGCCCCTCGATCGGCCACAGGGTGGAACCGACGAAAAGCGCTTTGACCACCATATGATTCCAGGCGTCCTCGCCAAAAATCTCGCGGGGATAGGGATTGCGATGGGCGATCGCCTCGAACACCGGCTTCATGCCGGAGCGCACCGCCTCTCGCGCCCGCGGCTCGATCAGCGCAGCGCCGGGATAGACCGGCAGTCCCTTGCACAGCGCGATCAGTTCGTTGATCTCGGCGGTGGCGCAAAAGCTGTCGAGCCGCCGAGCAAAGGCGGCATCGTCGCCGTCGCTGCTGGCGACCATCAGGGCGACCCGTGCAAGCTGGTCGACACTCCAGTCGCTGAGATCGAGGCCCGGCCGCAGGGCACTGGCGCAGGCGAGATCTTCATTCGCAAGGCCGAGGTCCGCCTTGCCAAGCTTGCGCGGCGCAAGGCCGATCGCCACCCCAAGCGCGCGGTCGCTGGCCGGCTCCGCCACGTTTCTGATCGCGCCACGAAACCATTCCAGCCCCGCCGCGCCGGTTGCGCGCGCCACCCATTCGTCGGCGAGCGCGAGAAAGCCCTTTTGCACCTCGCCGGGATGATGGTCCGCTGATGCGCCGCTGGTGGTGGACATCTTGTTCTCACGTCCCAGGGATTGAGGATTGGAACAGCCGCGTCAGCGGATAGCCGACCGCGCACAGCGCGACGAGCAGCAGCCCGCCGCCGGCGAGCGCCACCGCCAGCGCATCGACCAGGCAGATCGCTGCAATCAGGCCGGACACCGCGCGCGGCACGGCGTCCGCCGCCCCGCGCACAGCCAGCAGGCGCACGGCGACACCGTCCGCAATCAGCAGCAGAACGAAAGCGAGGACGATCAGCCAGCCGCCGAGAAGAGCAGGCACCGCGATCAGCAGCGGCAGCGCCAGCATCAAGAGTGGCCAGAGATTGCCGACAGTGTTGAGGTTTTCCTGCTTGGCAGCATAGGTGATGCCCGCAACATGGGCCGCCAGCGCCAGCGCGCCGATCAGAACGGCATCGGAAACACCGCCGGCCGTTGCGGCCCCAGCCCCGATATAGACCAGCGCGCGGCAGGCCCCCATCACCACCGGGCTGAACAGATTGGCCTTGTGCCAGACGTCGTAGAGCACGATCACGCCCGCAAGCAGCACGCCCCACAGCGTCGGGGCGAGGCCGAAGGGGACCAGCAGTAAGATCCCGAGCGCGAGCAGACCGAAGCCCACCATCATCACCGTCTGCGCGCGGATTTCCCCGGCATCGATCGGCCGGCCCGGCCGCTCGCGTGCGTCGATCTCGCGATCAAAATAATCGTTGAGATACATGCCGCCGATATAGAAGGCGCTCATCGCCACGGCGACGAGGACGATTCCGGCCGGGCCCACGCCGGCGCCGCCCGCGAGCACGGCACCGGCGATCACGTTGGTCCAGACCGTCGGCAGGTTGGAGATCCGGCCGAGCCGCAGCAGCGTCGTGAGGCTGGGCAATTGCGCGGTCGCCGCATTCATGCTGACAGCTCCTTCAGGCAGAACGCCATCTCGCGTGCGATGTCGGCGGCTTTCGAGCCGGCGCGCAGCCCATCCGGGAGAACGTCCCAGGTATAGGTCTCGACCTCGAGATGCTCGGAGCGCAGCCGCTGGCGAAAGGCGGAGAGCACCTGCTCAAGGTCGCCGCGGGTCGAGCCGAGCTCGCCAAGGTCGGCAAGGAACAGCGGAACGTGGCAATGAATCCGCCACTCGCCGGCAGCTCGGCCGGCCTCGAACGCCGCCACCGCATCCGGCAGATCGACATAGCGCTTGAGGCCCTGCCCGCTCCGCACGACGGTCTGATGCAGGTAGACGCCATCGTCGTAGCGCATAACCGCCTCTACCAGATCCGGCGTCATCTGCGGAATCCGCATGGCAGCGGAGAGCTGCACCTTCGGCAGCCTGATCCCCGCCGCGAGGATATCGTCCATCGCGCAAACCGGGTCTTCAAACTCGACCGAACCGTGGCAGACATCGTAGCAGATGCCGAGATGACGGCGCAAAAGCCCTTCGGCGGCAAGACGGCCGACCCCGCACAGCGTCGCCAGCCGGTCGAGCACTCCGGCCGACAGCAGCACGTTTTCGAAGTAGGCGATGCTCTCGCCCGCCGTCTCGAGGAAGCAGCACGGCTCCGGCTCCAGCGCCAGCGCCATCCGCTTGCCGGTCGCCCGCTCGGTCGCAACGAGATCGGCCACCGCATCCATCAGATTAAGGGCCATCGCAGTGTCCGCGCCCGGCGCCTCACCATTGGGTTTGAATGCGCCGGGCACCGTGGAAATGCTGCCCTCGATGCCGTCGGGCAAGACCGCGGCGAGCACCGCGGCGCTGTCGGCGGTGAAGGCCACGCGTTCGGCGCTCCGCCAGTCCGGCAGATAGACCTGCTCCTTGACGCGAACGCCGTGAAACGGGCCGAACGGAAAGGCATTGATAGTGAACACGTAGGCGCCAAGTTCGGCGAGACGGTCGCGAAACGCGGCAAGCGCCTCCGGCTGCCGCGCGGCGGCGGCCGCCTGCCCCGACAGCCGCAGCCCGATGCCGAGCGGCCGGTCCGGCGCAACACTCGCCTTGATGACCGGAACGTGCTCGTCGAGGCTTGCCAAGATTTCCGGCCAACTCTCGCCCGCGTGGATGTTGGTGCAGTAGGTCAGGTGGGCCTGACCGGGAAGCCCCTCAAGCCGCATCTGTGCGTCACGCCCTCTGCTCTAGCCAGTCGATCGCGCGAACGACCCGTTCGCTGTCCATCTCGTGCACCTCGATGCCGCGGCCGATCTCCGCCAAAAGGGTGATCGTCAGCTCGCCGCCGAGGTGCTCCTGAAAATCCGCCAGCCCCTGCAACAGCGAAAGCTCGCCGCCCGGCCCGTGCGCCTTCAACTGGTCGTGCCAGAGCACGAAGCCGAGGCGCTTCAGGAGCCGCAGCACGCGCTCGTCCTCGCCTTCCGGCAGCAGCCCGGCGAGCACCGAATAGCGGGTGTCGAGCGCGACGCCGATGGCGACCGCCTCTCCGTGGCTGACTGCATTTTCGGTCAGCCGCTCCAGCCGGTGCGCCGACCAGTGACCAAAGTCAAGCGGCCGCGCCGATCCTGTCTCGAACGGATCGCCGCCGAGCCGGATCTGACGCATGTGCAGTTCCGCGGAATCCTTGATCAGCCTTGCAAGATGCCCCGGCGAGAACTTTGCCAATGCGTCCGCATTCTTTTCCAGCCAGCTAAAGAAATTTCCATCGCGGATCAGCGCCACTTTCACCGCCTCGGCCATTCCCGCCCGCTTCTCGCGCACCGGCAGCAGATCGATGAACGCACTATCATTGATGATCGCCCAGGGTGGCGCGAACGTGCCGACCAGATTCTTCAGGCCGTGGGAGTTGATCGCATTCTTGACGCCGACGCCGCTGTCGTCCTGCGCAAGAACCGTCGTCGGGAAACGGATGTGCCGGACGCCGCGATGGAAAATCGCCGCCGCATAGCCCACCACATCGAGCACCGCCCCGCCACCGATCGCAATCGCATAGGAATGGCGATCGACGGCAAATTCGGAGAGCTTTGCGAGGAGGCGCGGAACCGTCTCCGGATCGTTCTTGCAGACTTCCCCGCCCGGCACGCGAACCGGAGGCCCGGCAAGCGCCATGCGGTCGGCATGAGCGGCGGCGTACTTTTCAATCCGCGCCGGCAGATCCGGCATTGCCGCAACCACGCCCTCGTCAAGGAAGAACAGGCAGCGATGTTTCTTGCCGGCTTCGCGGCGACGCAAAATATCGACGAGGCAGCGATTGGCCGGCGAAAATGCCTCGCGGGTAAACACCACGGGATAGTCATAGCTGATGGTGAATGACTGCAGCCGAACGTCGTCGTCGATCCGGTTCGACGGAGTATCGAGCATTGACCTCTCCCTCGCGCAGCGCCCTCATCTTATGAGTCTGGCGGGCTGGTGGATGCGTGTCAGCTGCGCCGCAACATGCAGGTCGGAGCGTCTCCCTTGTCCGGATCGTCGTTCATGCCGCGCGGTTTTTATTTCTCTGGACAGCGTGCCACTTCGTTTGCACCTTTGGCAAGATGAATTGAACGCCGCGCAGGCATGCTCCTTGCGGAGTGCCTGAAGCAGCCGTTCGCGCCGAAGAATCGTTCGGGCGGGACTCGGGGATCTGGAGGGGCGTGGTGAAACCATTGCTGGCGATGATCGTGGTCGGACTGACGCCGCGCCATCTCGGCGCCGAGACGCCGAGGCTTTCCGCCCTCGCCCGCGGCGGCGCGATGGCGCCGCTCAAAACCATCACACCCGCTCTCACCTGCAGCGTGCAGGCGAGCTTCATGACCGGGCTTTCTCCGAGCGAGCATGGCATCGTCGGCAATGGCTGGCTGTTCCGCGATCAAATGGAAGTGATGCTGTGGAGGCAATCCAACCGCCTCGTCGGCGGCGAGAAAATCTGGGAGGCCGGGAAGAAGCGTGATCCGGCGTTCACCTGTGCCAACATGTTCTGGTGGTATAACATGGCATCGCGCCATGACATCGGCGCAACGCCACGGCCGATCTACAAGGCCGACGGCCGCAAGCTGCCGGATTGCTACACGGTGCCGGGCAGCCTGCGCGACCGCCTCACCGAAAAGCTCGGGCAATTTCCTTTATTTCATTTCTGGGGGCCGGCAACGACGATCGCCTCGAGCCGCTGGATCGCCGACGCGACCAAGCTCGTGATGAAGGAAAGCGACCCGACGCTCACGCTCGCTTACCTGCCGCATCTCGACTACGACCTGCAGCGCTTCGGGCCGGACGCCTCGCATCCGGCGGTAAAAAGATCCCTCGCCGAGATCGACGAAGTCGCTGGCGACCTTGCCGATACGGCACGCGCAAGCGGACGCTCGGTGGTGGTGCTGTCCGAATACGGGATCACCAAGGTCGACCGCCCGGTTCATATCAACCGGGCATTGCGCGAGGCGGGCCTCCTCGCCGTCAGGGAGGAAGAAGGCAGCGAGCTCCTCGACCCCACCGTCTCAAAGGCCTTCGCGGTTGCCGATCATCAGATCGCCCACGTCTATGTCGACGACCCGGCGCTCCGCCCAAAAGTCCACGAGCTTCTTTCCTCGCTGCCCGGCGTCGAGCACATCTATGGCGCCAATGACAAGCACCTCGTCGGCCTCGACCATCCGCGCGCGGGCGATCTTGTCGCGATGGCCGACGCACGCTCATGGTTCACTTATTACTATTGGACCGACGATGATCGCGCGCCCGATTTTGCTCGCACCGTCGAGATTCATCGCAAGCCCGGCTATGACCCTGTCGAGCTGTTTCTCGATCCGAAAATCACCGCGCCAAAGCTCGCCATCGGCAAGCGCCTGCTTTTGCGCAAGCTCGGCTTCCGCACGTTGATGGATGTCATCCCGCTCGATGCTTCGCTCGTCGGCGGCTCGCACGGCCGCCTCACCGACGATCCGCAGGACGGCCCGCTGATCATCGCCGACCGCGCCGAACTGCTCGGCGGGAAGGCCGTCGCCGCAACCGATGTGAAGCGCGTTTTGCTTGACGGGATTTTTGCTTAGGCGGTGGTTGGTCGACCTGCACCAGAGGCCGATATTCGGTCGAGGTCAGGCTTGCGCGGTATCGAAAGCCGCGCGCCCGGATGCGTCGCCCGACCCTGATCGGCGCCCCCGTACACCCGGCACAAGCTGCGGCGCGCCATTGCTCACACGGGTGTCTTCACCGTCTTGGAACATCCGGAACGTGTTCCGTCCTGCAGCCTTGGCGGCGTAGAGCGCGCTGTCCGCCTGCATGAACAGTTGAGACGCGGAGCCGCCATCGAGCAGTGCAATCCCGACCGACGCGCCAAGCGTGAGCGGCTTGCCATCGTAGAAAACCGGTTCGCTCATAACCTCGACGATCTTTCGCGCAAGCCCGCTGATCGCCGCGAGCTCGAATCGTGCCCCCAGAAGCATGGCGAACTCGTCGCCGCCGATCCTCGCGACCAGATCCGCCTCGGCGCACGCGGCGCGCAGACGCGCGGCAAGCTCCTTGAGGCAGGCATCCCCGGCGGCGTGCCCATGGGTATCGTTGACCGCCTTGAACCCGTCGAGGTCGATCAGCAGCAGCGCTCCGCGCGGCGCGGGTTTGGCCGGCCGCTCGCCAAGCTCCGCGAGCCAGGCCTGAAACTGGCCGCGGTTGGCCAGCCCGGTCATGACATCGAACTCGGCCAGATACCGCGTGCGGTCGGCAAGAATCTTTTCTTCGGTGATGTCCTGCTTCATCCCGAAGATGCGGACCGCAACGCCGTTCTCGGACTCGACGGTGGCAGTGATCCGGATCCAGCGGCGGCTGCCCTTCGCCGTGACGATCTCGGCATCCAGACTGAAGCTGCTGTGCTCGGCGATGGCTTTGGAGCGCCGCGCATGGAGCTCGCTCGCCGAGCTCTCCGAATAGCATTCTAAAATCTTTTGCCGGTCGAGAGCCGATCCGCGCGGCAGATCAAAAATGTCGTAGACGACATCGGTCCACTGCAAGGATTCGTCTGCCAGATCGCACTCCCAGACCCCGATCCGCGCAGCGGCCGAGGACCGGTCGAAAATCTTCTGGCTGTGGGCGAGCAGGGCCGCCTGTTCCCGGATCTGCGCCGCCTGCGCCTCAAGCTGCGCCCGCAACGCGGCAATGGTCGCCGCGCGCCGCCGCAGCCGCGCGCCCACGCACCAGATCTTTTTTGCAAGCCGCCTACCCTGCATCGTCGGACTCAACCGATGTGGCTGGACAATTCCGGGGACACTTGCCGGGAAGCGATTAAGTTTTCCTATCCAGCAGGCGTGATACCCCAAAATTACCGCACCCCGAATTGCGGTTATTGAGAAAGTCCTGAATCGGGAACAAGCCGAAGACCCGCATGCCATTCAGCCAGCAGGAAGCGCGAAATTGGGAACTAGGCCCGCTCTGTTGCCATCCTCGGCTGTCCTCCATTTCCCTGACAGCCCGAATCCGGCGCCGAGGGGGCTGGCGTTGAGAGCTCCCTTGTGTATTATTGTATAAATAACTCTTGAGGTGTTGAGATATATGTGATGAACGAGAAGCGTGCACTCGAAGCCTTCGCAGCCCTTTCACAAGAGACGCGCCTGCGCATCGTGCGATTGCTCGTGACAGCTGGCCCTGAAGGTCTGGCCGCCGGCGTCATCGGCGAAGCGATGGACAGCGCATCATCGTCGCGCATGTCCTTTCACCTGAACCATCTCGAACAGGCCGAACTGGTGGTGTCTCGACGCGAAGGGCGCTCGATCATCTATAGCGCCGCGCTGCCGGCGCTGGCCGCCCTCGTCGAATTCCTCATGCGCGACTGCTGCCAGGGACACCCGGAAGTATGTCGTCCGGCTGTCGCGGCGCTGTCTTCCTGCTGTGAGCCGAGGAAAGGCGCGCCCGCGTCTGATCCGGCCCACGCCTGATGCAAGCCGAAGCGATACTGCCTGGAGCGAGGCCATGGACGTCATCATCTACCACAACCCAGATTGCGGCACCTCACGCAACACGCTGGCGATGATCCGCAATGCCGGCGTCGAGCCACATGTCATCGAATACCTGAAGACGCCGCCGTCGCGAACAATGCTCGTGCAACTTGTCGCGCGCATGGGCATTTCCGTGCGTGCACTGCTCCGTCAGAAGGGCACTCCGTATGTGGAGCTTGGCCTTGGCAATCCGGCGCTGACCGATGACCAGCTTGTCGACGCCATGATTGCTCACCCGATCCTCATCAACCGGCCGATCGTCGTCAGCCCGAAGGGCGTAAAACTCTGCCGCCCCTCCGAGGAAGTGCTCGACCTTCTACCGCCGCAGCGGGGCGAATTCATCAAAGAGGATGGCGAACGCGTAGTGGACGAGTATGGCCGCCGCGTGGGAACAGCCTGAGCAGAAGCCATGTCCACTTTTGAACGCTATCTCACCCTCTGGGTCGCGCTTTGCATTGCCATCGGCGTAGCGCTCGGCCATTTCATGCCGCGCGTGTTTCAGGCGATCGGCGCTGCCGAAATTGTCAGGGTCAACCTGCCCGTCGCCGCTCTGATCTGGCTGATGGTCATTCCCATGCTGCTGAAGATCGACTTCGCCGCGCTCGCCGAGGTCAGACGCCATTGGCGGGGCATCGGTGTGACGCTGTTCATCAATTGGGCGGTAAAGCCCTTCTCGATGGCGGTGCTCGGATGGCTGTTCATCGGCTGGCTGTTCCGGCCGCTCTTGCCGACCGACCAGATCGACAGCTACATCGCCGGCCTCATCATTCTTGCTGCTGCCCCCTGCACAGCGATGGTTTTCGTCTGGTCAAATCTGACCAAGGGCGAGCCGCATTTCACGCTCTCCCAGGTCGCGCTCAACGACGCGATCATGGTCGTGGCCTTCGCGCCCATCGTCGGCCTGCTGCTCGGCCTGTCCTCAATCACCGTGCCCTGGGGAACGCTCGTCCTATCGGTCGTACTTTACATCATGATTCCGGTGATCATCGCACAGATCGTGCGGCGCCGCCTGCTGACAACCGGAGGACAGGCTGCTCTCGATCGGCTGCTCGCCAAACTCGCGCCGGTTTCTCTCGTCGCACTGCTGGCGACGCTGGTGCTGCTGTTTGGCTTTCAAGGAGAACAGATCATCGCGCAACCGATGGTCATCGCGTTGCTCGCAGTGCCGATCCTGATCCAGGTCTATTTCACCTCCGGCCTTGCCTATCTGCTGAACCGGCTCACCGGAGAGCGGCATTGCGTGGCCGGCCCATCGGCGCTGATCGGTGCCTCGAACTTTTTCGAACTGGCCGTCGCGGCTGCCATCAGCCTGTTCGGCTTTCACTCCGGGGCCGCGCTCGCCACGGTCGTCGGCGTCCTCATCGAAGTGCCGGTCATGCTCTCCGTCGTGTGGATCGTGAACCGCTCCAAGGGCTGGTACGAGCGCGGCAACAAGATGGCGGCTCATTCCGTATAACTGTGCCTTGCCACCTTCCAGTCAAAGAGCGGTCCCTGACGGCATCGCGTCGGCAATAGCGCCCAGTACCGTATGGCACCGTGCGGCGGTCAGCGACTATTTGCTCGATATAGGTGGCAAACGGGGATTTATGGCGGAGAGGGAGGGATTCGAACCCCCGATAGGCTTGCACCTATGCCGCATTTCGAGTGCGGTGCATTCAACCACTCTGCCACCTCTCCAGGGGCGCTTTCAGCGGACCGACTTGCCGTGATCGGACTGTGGTGCGTCCGACGACCGATCCATAGCTGCCGGAATTGAGGATCGCAAGAGCAACCCCACCCGATCTGCACAGGGCCGCCCGCCGGGCGTATTTGTGCAGACTGGCATCGCAGCCCGATCACATGGAACAGCCAATGGCCATCCGAGCAAATCAGGTTGCGTCGCCGCGCGGGCGGAGTTCTATGCGAGCGAAAGCGTTTAGACAAGACGCCTCGCGCTGCCGTGGGGAAATTAAATGCCGGCCGCGGCTGGATGCCGCTTCACCGCGATCCTCAACCGGCGCCGCCAGCCTCCCTCTCAGGCTCCTTGACCTCAAGAGCCACCGCAGGCTCGCCGTCGCCGCCCCCGCTCTTGCGTCCAACCTTCGTTTTGTCCTTGGTTTTGTCCTTGGTTTTGTCCCCGGCTCGCGCGTTGACCCTGATCTTGGCCTTGCGCTTGTCGTCACTGGCCTTGACGGAAGCGGGCTTCTTCGATCCGTTCTTGACCTTCGCCTTGGCCACGGCCTCGCAGTCGTCGTCCTTGCCTTTGGCGCGCTTTCGCCCGTCGTCCTTGCGCCTGCCACCCTTCTTGTCGCGCTTCTTCTTGCCCTTCTCGTCGTCGCGGCGGTTGGTGACACGCGCATTGCCGAGCCCGGTGCCGATGGTCAGCACGCCCCATCGCCGGACATCCTGCATGAAGGGCACCTCGCTCAGCCCCTGCACGAGGCCGTCGTTGTGCATCAAAACCGCGGTGTCGTGCCCGCCGATCGCCGGAATCTGCGCAACCAGCTCGGCCGGCAGGTTGAAGCGGCTGCTTTCCCAGTTGCCCGGCAGATTCTGCGCCCCCTTCTCGATTGACCCATCAGCATCGATCACGCCGGGACAGGACACGCCGATGAAGGGCGCCAGCTTCAGCCCGTGCTTTTCCGCCTCTTCGATCAGACCCCTGAGCATCTTGCCCAGCTCGTCGACAGACCCGTCGCGCGACGGATCGTCGTCGGCATGCCGCCACAACTGCGACTTCCAGACCGTCGCCTTCGAGAGGTCGGGCGCCTTCTTCCAACGCGTCTCGACAATACCGCAGCGGATGTTCGTGCCGCCGATATCGACCGCCAGAATGCTGTCGTGAGCCTCGAAGATCCACGACGGCGCCAGATGCAGGCCGCCAATCAGCCCGGCATCGTCGGGATGATGGCGGATCGGAACCATGTCGCCCTTGAACCCTTCGGCCTTCAGGATCATGTCGGCGCGCGCGATCGCCAGTTCGCCGATTCGGCTCCAGCGGAACCCTCCGCCGACCACTATGCGCTCGGTCTTCGACCAGGCTTTGGTTTTGAGGAAACGCCGGGTCACCTGCGCAAGTTGCAGCGAAAACTCCTCGATCGCGCTTAGCACCACGGCGGCGGCGCGGGCGTCGCTGCCGACCAGTACCTCGTCGAGCTCGGCTTTGGTGATCGCCTGCGTCGGCGTTTCGCCGAACGGATCGCAGCCGTTCGCCCGCAGCGGGCGGCGCCAGGCCTCCAAAATATCGCGGAAAGCCCCTTTGCTGGCGCGATCGCCCAAAAAGCCCTTTTCGTCTTTCAGTTCAATGTTGTAGCTATCGACATCGACGGACGGCAGGCGCGATGCGCCATGCTTGCCAATTCCGGAGGTTTCGCGGTCCTCAGCCATGATCGCTCACTTCTTTCTGTGCCACTCCGCTGAACAACCCGAGCGGAACCGGATGGTTGCATCGCGCAATGACGCGGGCATGACGGCGACGGGCGCGGCGCAAACCGCGATTTCGACCGCCGGTCGCGCTTCAATGCCTTGACTGCCCGGACTTTCCCGTTATAACGACGCCGCCGGTGGGAAAAATTCCCGCCGCGCGCCATGCGTGGCGTCGGCCTGTTTCGGGCAACAGCCTGTGGCAGCGTCCGCAACACTCGCAAGTTCGCGGCTTTTCAATTGCCGCGAGTTCCAACCATAGACTGACAAGAAGCCGGTCCGGACGAGCTTTCCGAGACCGGAATCGAACACGAAGGAATAGAACGATGTTCGCAGTCATCAAGACCGGTGGACGCCAGTACCGCGTCAGCCCGGATGATGTACTTGAGATTGGCAAGATCGACGGCGAAGTTGGCACGATCGTGCAGCTTGGCGAGGTTTTGCTGCTGGGCGGCGATACGCCGGTCCTCGGCGCCCCTGTGGTGGCAGGCGCTTCGGTTGCAGTCGAAGTCGTCGATCACAAGCGCGGCCCGAAGGTGATCGCGTTCAAGAAGCGCCGCCGCAAGAATTCGCGCCGCAAGCGCGGCTATCGCGACGAGATCACGGTGATCCGCGTCACCGAGATTCTGGCCGATGGCAAGAAGCCCACGGTTGGCCCCCGCCCGAAGCGCGTCAAGGCTGAAAAGCCCGCCGCCGGCGAAGAGGCCGCTTCCGCCTGATGACGGCCCGCTCTAAGGACCCGGTCTTTAGAGCGGTTGTTATCGATTGCAGCATCAAGTGAAGTGATTCCGTCGCGGAATCGCGGTACACGATAAGAAATTCGGAGTACGGGCCATGGCTCAGAAAAAAGCAGGCGGATCCTCGCGCAACGGTCGCGACTCAGCTGGCAAGCGTCTCGGCGTCAAGATTTTTGGCGGCGAGAAGGTAATTCCCGGCAACATCATCTGCCGCCAGCGCGGCACCAAGTGGCATCCTGGCGACAATGTCGGCATGGGCACCGACCACACCATCTTTGCGAAAGTCGAAGGCCACGTCGCATTCCGCGCCAAAGCCAACGGCCGTACCTACGTGTCGGTAATTCCGATGATCGAGGCGGCTGAATAATACGGTGGATCGAAGTCGTTCCGCCGGGTCCTGTCGAACCGGCGGAGCGACCTAGAGGCTCCAGAAAGGGAAGACCGGACCGCCGGTTCTTCCCTTTTTTCTTTCTGCCGCACGCAAGAAAGCGGCCAATGGAGCACTCAAATGTTGCAGGAAACCCCCGGAAATTGCCTCTCGAGAGGTTCGTGTACCTTCGTCCTCGAGACTGAGCGGCTGACCTTGCGCCAACCGACACTCGCGGACGTAAAAGCGATTGCGGTTATCGCCGATGACCGCCGCATCGCAGAGAATACGCGAAAAATGCCGCACCCCTACACGGAGGCGGACGCCGAGGCATTCGTCGCATCGGCCGCTCGCAGCGCGGGCAAGGATATCTTTCTGATCACCGACAACGATGCTCCGCTCGGCGCGGTGACCCTGTCGTGGGACGACCATGACGGCGCCGAACTCGATTTCTGGCTGGGCGTCGAGCACTGGAACCGCGGCCTGACCACCGAGGCGGTGCGCGCGGTGATCGATTATGCCTTTAACGAATTCGCCTTCGTCGAGCTGACCTCCGGCGCCCGCGTCATCAATCCGGCGTCGCGGCGGATTCTGGAGAAGTGCGGCTTCCAGTGGACCGGCGTGGAGCTGCACCGCATCCAGGCACTCGGCTCCTCGACGCCGATGGACCGCTTCCGACTCGACCGCGGCGTCTGGGCGTCGCTGAAGCGCTGGCAGGAGCCGACCCGCCGCGTCCTTCTGGCGGGCTGACGGCCGAAAAACGGGCAAAACCTATGCGGGCGGCGGGTTGACCCCTTCGCTCGGCCGTCCGAGCTTCTGCTCGCGCAGGAAGATGTAGAAGCCGGCCGCGATGATGATTGCGGCGCCGATCAGCGTGCTCAGTTCCGGCACGTCGCCGAAGACGAGGTAGCCGAACAGCACGGCCCAGATGATCATCGTGTACTGATAAGGCACGACGACGCTGGCGGGAGCGAGCTTGAGCGACCGGTTGACGCTGAGCAGCGCGCCGACCGAGATGAAGCCGGCGAGAATGAACAGCGACAGCCCGCTCCAGCTCGGACTGACCCAGCCGAACGGCGCCAGGACCAGCCCGAACAGAAGCGTGCCGCAAAACTGGCTGGAGGCGAGCACCACGTCGGACGCCCCGCGCAGCGAGCGCGTGACGACCATCAGCACGGCAAAGGAGAAGCTTCCGCCAAGCGCGATCAGCGCCGGCCACGACAGCGTGTCGGAGGACGGCTGCAACGCGATCAGGACGCCTGCGAAGCCGACGGCCACCGCGCTCCAGCGCCGCCAGCCGACATGCTCCTTGAGAAACACGGCCGACAGCGCGGTGACGAAGATCGGGGTTGCGAGGTAGTAGGTAATGACATCGGCCAGCGGCAGATAGGTGACGGCGAGAAAGAAGGCCGCCACTTCGATCGTCGACAGCGCCACCCGCATCGCATGCAGGCCCGGCCGCTGCAGGTTGCGGAACGTCTCCCGCTCGCGCCAGATGAAAGGCAGCATCAGGGTTAGCGACGTGATCGAGCGCAGGAGCAGAAGCTGGCCGAGCGCATAGCTCGCGACGATCATCTTGCCGACTGCATCGCCAAGCGAGAACAGCCCGACGCCGAGGAGCATCAGCGCGATGCCCGCCAGCCGGGCCGAGCGGTCGTCGATCTGCCCTGAAATACGTGAAAGTAACGCCATGACAGACTACCGCCGCGATCAGATGGGATTAACGGTAACAGACCGAGCTTTAGGAACCGCTGACCAGCGCCGCAACCGCCGCGAAAACAGGGCGGCCCTGCGCAAGGCTAGCGACAAGTGCAACAACAGGTGGCTTTTTCGCCGCTATCGGATAGAAAGCCGGTCTGCTGCTGGTGGAGCGAACCCCACCACTAGCATATCTGGCCAACTATTCTCCTTTAATGCCGAAACGTGATAGGGCAGCGCGATGAAATTCCTCGACGAGGCCAAGGTCTATATTCGTTCCGGCGACGGCGGTAACGGCTGCGTGGCGTTCCGCCGCGAAAAGTTCATCGAATTCGGCGGCCCCAACGGCGGCAACGGCGGCCGCGGCGGCGACGTCGTGGTCGAAGCGGTCGAGGGCCTCAACACGCTGATCGACTATCGCTACCAGCAGCACTTCAAGGCCGAGCGCGGCATCCATGGCATGGGCAAGGACCGGCATGGCGCGAACGGCAAGAACACCGTGCTCAAGGTCCCGGTCGGCACCCAGATTTTTGACGAGGACCGCGAAACGCTGATCGCCGACCTGACCGCGGTCGGGCAGAGGATCGTCCTCGCTAGGGGCGGCAACGGCGGCTTCGGCAACGCGCATTTCAAAAGCTCGACCAACCGCGCCCCGCGCAACGCCAATCCCGGCCAGCCGGGCGAGGAGCGCTGGGTCTGGCTGCGGCTGAAGTTGATCGCCGATGCCGGTCTCGTCGGCCTGCCCAATGCTGGCAAGTCGACCTTCCTCTCGGTCGTCAGCGCCGCCAAGCCGAAGATCGCCGACTATCCGTTCACGACGCTGCATCCGCAGCTCGGCGTGGTGCGGATCGACGAGCAGGAATTCGTGCTTGCCGACATTCCGGGATTGATCGAGGGCGCCAGCGAAGGCATCGGCCTCGGCGATCGTTTCCTCGGCCATATCGAGCGCTGCCAGGTTTTGCTCCATCTCATCGATGCGACCTGCGAACATGCGGGTAAGGCCTACAAGGTCATCCGCAAAGAGCTCGAAGCCTATGACGAGGGACTTGCCGAAAAGACCGAGATCGTCGCCCTCAACAAGATCGACGCGGTCGAGCCGGACGAGCTCAAGCAGCAGGTCGCGCGGGTGAAGCGCGCCGCCAAGAAGGCGCCGCTCCTGATCTCCGGCGTGACGCGCGAGGGCATCGACACGGCGCTGCGCGCGCTGCTTGCCGAAATCCGCAAGGGGCGCGTCGAGGAGGCCGAGGACATGGCGTCGCCGCAGCCGTACAATCCGCTAGACTGATTGCAGTTCGCCCGGCCTTCGTTTTCACTCCCACTCAAGCACATCCCGATGTCCCTTCCCGAGTTGAAGAATTTCCGCCGGATCGTGGTCAAGGTCGGCTCCTCGCTGCTGATCGACGCCGCCGCCGGACAGGTCAAAGAGCAATGGCTGGCGGCGCTCGCCGACGACATTGCCGACCTGCACCGGGACGGCCGCGAAGTGCTGGTCGTCTCGTCCGGCTCGATTGCGCTCGGCCGCAGCAAGCTCAAGCTGCCGCGCCGGCCGCTCAAGCTTGAGGAAAGCCAGGCCGCCGCAGCCGTCGGGCAGATCGAACTCGCCGGCATCTGGACAAAGGTGTTGGCCGAGCGCGGCATCGCCTCGGGCCAGATCCTCGTGACCTTGCAGGACACCGAGGAACGCCGCCGCTATCTCAACGCCCGTTCGACCATCTCAAAGCTGCTCGAATGGCGCACGGTGCCGGTGATCAACGAGAACGACACGGTTGCGACCAACGAAATCCGCTACGGCGACAACGACCGCCTCGCCGCCCGCGTCGCCACCATGGTCAGCGCCGATCTCGTCGTGCTCTTGTCCGACATTGACGGCCTGTATGATGCCCCGCCCGGCACCAACCCGGATGCCAGGCTGATCCCGGTCGTGGAATCGATCACCGACGAGATCGAGGCGATGGCCGGCACTGCCGGCTCCGAGTTATCGCGCGGCGGCATGAAGACCAAGATCGAGGCCGGCAAGATCGCGACCCAGGCCGGCACGCATATGCTGATCGCCTCCGGCAAGATCGACCACCCGCTGCGCTCCATCGCCGAAGGCGGCCGCTGCACCTGGTTCCTGACTCCGGCCAATCCGGTGACGGCGCGCAAGCGCTGGATCGGCGGCTCGCTGGAAACCAAGGGCGTCCTGACCATCGACGCCGGCGCGGTGTCGGCGCTGATGGCCGGCAAGAGCCTCCTGCCCGCCGGCGTCACCAAGGTCGAAGGCGATTTTTCCCGCGGCGATGCCGTGATGGTCTGCGGCCCGGACGGCCACAGCATCGCGCGCGGCCTCGTGGCCTATGACGCCGACCATGCCGAGCGCATCAAGGGCCGCTCGTCGAGCGACGCGGCCACGCTCCTCGGCGTTGCCGGGCGCAAGGAAATCATCCACCGGGACGATCTCGTGGTCGAGAAGAACGGCTCTCACTAGGTCGCCAGCCGCTTCGCCCCGCGCCGCAACTCGCCGCGGCGCGGTTTCTGTGCTAGAAGAAAGCATGCCGCAAGCTGGCATATGAACGTCCTGCTTCCCACATTGTGACTAACATGACCGCATCCCTGAAGGCCGTTGAAAGCCAAGCCGATCTCGCCACCCTGATGACCAGCCTTGCCCGCGACGCGCGGCGGGCCTCGCGGGTGCTGGCCCAGGCGCCGGCCGAGCAGAAAAACCGCGCACTGGACGAGATGGCCAAAGCCATTCGCGCCGCGGTTCCGGAGATTCTTGCGGCCAATGCCGAGGACGTCGCCGAGGCCAAGGCATCGGGCGCGTCCGCGGCCTTCGTCGACCGCCTCGCGCTGACCGAGGCGCGCGTCAACGCCATGGCCGATGGCATCGATATCGTCCGCAACATTCCCGATCCGGTCGGCGCCGTCACCGAGAGCTGGCAGCGCCCGAACGGCATGACGATCGCCCGCGTCCGCGTCCCGCTCGGCGTCGTCGCAGTGATTTTTGAAAGCCGCCCCAATGTCGCCGCCGATGCCGGCGCGCTGTGCCTCAAGTCGGGCAACGCCGTCATCCTGCGCGGCGGCTCCGACAGCTTCCGCTCTTGCCGCGCGCTGCATCAATGCCTGACTGCGGGCCTGCGCGCCGCCGGCCTGCCCGAAGCCGCCATCACGCTGGTGCCGACTCGCGATCGCGAGGCCGTCGGCCTTCTGCTCAGCGGCCTCGACGACATGGTCAACGTGATCGTGCCGCGCGGCGGCAAGAGCCTCGTCGCGCGCGTCAAGGCCGAGGCGCGGGTGCCGGTCTTTGCCCATCTCGACGGCAACAACCACGTCTATGTCGACGGCTCCGCAAAGCTCGATATGGCCAAAAACGTCGTGCTCAATGCCAAGATGCGTCGTCCCGGCATCTGCGGCGCGGCGGAAACGCTGCTGGTCGATCGCAGTGCTGTTGCGACCCATCTTCAGCCGCTGGTCGCTATGCTGCTCGAGGCCGGCTGCGAGGTGCGCGGCGACGCCACCGTGCAGAGCGTCGATGCGCGCGTCACCCCCGTCTCCGACGCCGACTGGGATACCGAGTACGAGGACGCGATCATCGCCGCCAAGGTGGTGGACAGCGTCGACGACGCTATCGAGCATATCGAACGGCACGGCTCCGGCCACACCGACGCGATCGTAAGCGAGAACCAGGACGCAGCCGAGCAATTCCTCAACGAGGTCGATTCCGCGATCGTCGTCCACAACGCTTCGACGCAGTTTGCGGATGGCGGCGAGTTCGGCTTCGGCGCGGAGATCGGCATCGCCACCGGCAAATTCCACGCGCGCGGCCCTGTCGGCGCCGAGCAACTCACCACCTTCAAGTATCGCATTCACGGCAGCGGGCAGACCCGCCCGTGATCGCTCCTTCGCGCCACAGGGAAAACATCCGGCGTGAGACCTGACGTGAGGGCTGTCCGCACGTTCGTTTCGCGCGATGCGCTGCCGCCCTTCGGCCCCGGGATGCGGATCGGCCTGCTTGGCGGATCGTTCAATCCGCCGCATGCGGCCCATCGCGCAATCAGCCTGTTCGTGATGCGGCGGCTGAGGCTCGACCGCGTCTGGTGGCTGGTGACGCCCGGCAACCCGCTCAAGGATGTCAGGGCGCTCCCGGCGCTGGACCGTAGGCTCGCAGCAGCACGGCGCGTCGCCGACCATCCGCGGATCGATGTGAGCGACATCGAAACCGTCATCGGAACGCGCTACACTGCCGACACGATCAACTTCCTGAGGCAGCGCTGTCCTGATGTCCGCTTTGCCTGGATCATGGGCGCGGACAATCTGATGCAGTTTCACCGCTGGAAGGACTGGCGCGGCATCGCCGAGCAGGTTCCGCTGGCGGTGGTGGACCGGCCGCTTGACAGCTTTCGCGCCCTCGCCTCTCCCGCAGCGCAGGCGCTTTCGCAGTATCGGTTGCGGGAAAGTGATAGTACCAGTCTGCTTGATCAGCCGCTTCCAGCCTGGGTTTTCCTGTCGGGAATGAAGTCGGGCCTGTCATCGACCGGCCTACGGAACCCGAACGGGAGCTGGAAGACCTGAGCGCCGACGCCGGCAAACGTGATCATGGCGCGCAAAAACGCACAAATTGGCTCTGGACGATCGAACCCCTCCGCCCCACATTGGGCCTATTAGATGTCGGCACCGGACAAGGTCGCCGCAAACTCGTGAAAGGATTGATTCTGACCCTCTCTGTTTTGACCCGGGACGAGCCGCAACCGGCTCCCCAAAAGGCCTCAACGGTGAAGCTTGATCCCCGCGAGACCTTGGATGTGATCCTAACCCGCCTCGATGACATGAAGGCGGAAGATACGATCACGATCGATCTGCGTGGCAAATCCCCGATGTCGGATTACATGGTCATCACCTCTGGCCGTGCGAATCGTCATGTTGGCGCGATCGCTGAGAACGTGATGCGAGGCCTGAAGGAAGCCGGCGTTGACGGCGTCCGGGGTGAAGGGCTTGCCGCATGCGACTGGGTGCTGATCGACGCCGGCGACGTAGTGGTGCACGTGTTCCGTCCAGAGGTGCGCACCTTCTACAACCTCGAGCGCATGTGGATGCCCGGCGCGGAAAAGGTTTCCTGATCCGGCACTGAATCAGTCCCGGAATCGCAGGCTGGCAGGTTCGGGAGCCGTAACGCGCGGCGCGGGTTGTGCCGCGCAGATATCCTTTCACAAACTTGATCTCAGGCCCATGCGCCTCACCATTGTCGCCATCGGTCGCCTCAAGCAGGGCCCCGAACGGGAACTTGCCAATCGCTATCGCGAACGGTTTGACGACGCCGGGCGGAAGCTCGGCTTCCGTTCGCTCGAGGTACAGGAGTTTTCGGAGAGCCGCGCCCGCGACGCCTCAGCCCGGATCGCCGAGGAGGCGGCTGTCATCAGCAATGCCTGCGCGGGCCACGATGTCATCGTCGTGCTGGACGAGCGCGGCGACAACCTCGACAGCGCCACGCTGGCCGCCCAGCTTGGCCGCTGGCGCGACAGCTCGGTGAGCGGCGTTGCGTTCGTGATCGGAGGGGCGGACGGACTTTCGCCCGAATTGAGGAGCAAGGCGAAGCTGAAATTGGCTTTCGGTGCCGCGACGTGGCCGCACCAGATGGTGCGGGTGATGCTTTTGGAGCAAATTTACCGGATGGCGACGATACTGGCAGGCCATCCCTATCATCGCGCTTGAGGCCGGTTGCTGTATGATCACGCCCGTCGCCGAAAATCCGATCGCCTCAAGGCCGGATCCAGGAAATTGGAGCGGCATCCGCTGCTCCAGCCATCGGGCGAATCCTTGGCTCGCAGGCGTTCTGACATTGGCACTGGCACAGACCTCTATCGCAATCGCACGCGCCCAGACGCCACCGCCGGCGCCGGTGGCGACCGATGCTCCCGCTGCCCCGGAGCAGACGCCGGAAGACGCACTGAAAAAGCGCAATGAGGAGCTGGAAGCTGCTCAGGCGCAGAAGAAAGCGGCAGCGGAGCGCGAAGAGCGCCTCAAGGCCGAGATCGCTGCGATCGGCCAGGATCGCGCCAAACTTAACCAGCAACTGATCGACATCGCTGCGCAGGTGCGCAGCGTCGAAAACCGCATCGGCGAGACGGAAACCAATTTGCAGGGCCTCGATGGCAAGGAGCGCGAAATGCGCGGTGCACTGGTCGCCCGCCGGTCGGAGATCGGCGAAGTGCTGGCGGCCTTGCAGCGCGCCGGCCGCCATGTGCCGCCCGCGCTTTTCGTCCGACCCGAGGATTCATTGCAGTCGCTGCGCAGCGCCATGCTTTTGAGCTCGCTGGTGCCGGACATGCGTCGCCGCGCCGAAAAGATCGTCGCCGACATCACCGAGCTGGCCAATGTCCGCAAGACGATCGAGGGCGAACGCAAACGGCTCGGCAGCGACCGGGAAACGCTCGACCGCGACAGCCAAAAGCTCGCCGCCTTGATCGCCGAGCGGCAGAAGCAGCAGGCCGAGGTCGAGCAGAACATGGCGGCCGAGCGGCAGCGCGCGCTGACCCTGTCGCGGCAGGTCGAGAACCTGCAGGACCTGATCGCCAAGCTCGAGCGCGACCTCGAAAGCGCCGCCAAGGCCGCCGCTGCGGCAGCCGCGGCCGCGGCGGCTCCGCCGGCGCGCCCGAACCTCGGCGCCCTCAAGGATCCCGGCCGGCTCAGCCCGGCGGTGGCGTTCAACAACGCGCGCGGCATGCTGACCCTGCCGGTCAACGGCACCAAACTGCGCGGCTATGGCGGGCCGGACGGCGCCGGCGGCATCTCCCGCGGCATCTCGCTCGGCACAAAGGCCGCCGCGCAGGTCACAACACCGTGTGATTGCTGGGTTGTGTACGCCGGACCCTTCCGCAGCTATGGTCAACTCTTGATCCTAAATGCAGGGGGCGGGTATCATATCCTGCTCGCCGGCATGGAGCGGATTTCAGTTGGCATCGGCCAGTTCGTGTTGACGGGGGAACCTGTTGCGGCCATGGGCTCCGGGCTCAGGATCGCTTCAGCTCTGGCAGGCGCCCCAGGCGCGGGACCGGTCGCGAATCAAGGCTCCGCGGTAAGGTCCAGCCCACCCGTGCTCTATATTGAGTTCCGAAAAGACGGGACTCCGATCGACCCTGGCCCATGGTGGGCCGCTAGTGAAGGCGAAAAGGTTCGCGGATGATGCGCAAAACTTCCCTCGTTCTCCTGAGTGCGGCAGCCGGAGCGACATTGACGCTCGCCGTGACTCAACCGCGGACAGCGTTCATGGGAGCGACCGCCAAGGCCGCGACCTCGGATACCTATCGCCAGCTCAACCTGTTCGGCGATGTGTTCGAGCGGGTCCGCAGCGATTACGTCGAAAAGCCCGACGACGCCAAGCTGGTCGAATCGGCCATCAGCGGCATGCTGGCGGGCCTCGATCCGCATTCGAGTTACATGGACGCCAAGAGCTTCCGCGACATGCAGGTGCAGACGCGCGGCGAGTTTGGCGGCCTCGGCATCGAAGTCACGATGGAAGACGGCCTGATCAAGGTGGTCTCGCCGATCGACGACACCCCGGCCTCGAAGGCTGGCATTCTCGCCAATGACATCATCAGCCATCTCGACGACGAGCCGGTGCAGGGCCTGACCCTCAACCAGGCGGTCGAAAAGATGCGCGGCGCGGTCAACACCAAGATCAAGCTGAAGATCATCCGCAAGGGCCAGGACAAGCCGATCGACATCACGCTCACGCGCGACAATATCCGCGTCCGCTCCGTGCGCGCGCGGGTCGAGAACGGCGACATCGGCTATATCCGCATCACCACCTTCAACGAGCAGACGACGGAAGGCCTCAAGCGCGAAATCGGCAACCTGACCAACCAGATCGGGGCCGACAAGCTGAAGGGCTTTGTGCTCGACATGCGCAACAATCCGGGCGGCCTGCTCGAAGAGGCGGTCACGGTCTCCGACACCTTCCTGGACCGCGGCGAGATCGTCTCGACGCGCGGCCGGAATGCGGAAGAGACCCAGCGCCGGTCGGCACGTCCGGGCGATCTCACCAAGGGCAAACCGCTCGTCGTGCTGATCAATGGCGGCTCCGCCTCGGCGTCGGAAATCGTCGCCGGCGCGCTGCAGGACCACAAGCGGGCGACGCTGATCGGCACCCGCTCGTTCGGCAAGGGCTCGGTCCAGACCATCATCCCGCTCGGCTCGGGCAATGGTGCCCTGCGCCTGACCACGGCGCGCTACTACACGCCGTCGGGCAAATCGATCCAGGCCAAGGGCATCACCCCGGACATCGAGATCCTGCAGGACGTGCCGGACGAACTGAAGGCCCGGACCGACACCAAGGGCGAAGCCTCGCTCCGCGGCCACCTCAAGGCCGACGGTGACGAAAAGACCGGCTCGCAGTCCTACGTCCCGCCGGATGCCAAGGACGACAAGGCCCTGAAGGCGGCGGTGGACGTGCTCAACGGCATCAAGGTGCAGGCCTCGGCGCCGGCGCCGGACACCGATAAGGCCGGCGCAAAGGACGACAAGGCGGCCAACTAAGCCGCCCCTCGCCACAACAAACGATCTTTTCAACGGGCGATCCTCGAGCGAACTGGGGATCGCCCGTTTCTTTTTGCGGCAACCGGCGAGTGGCCCGCCCGCAATTTCGGGCGTGCGGCTTTCCCGCGTCACCTCGGGGACGCACCGCGCGCCAGCCATGATAGTCTCGGGCGGAACTGATTCGGGGGATCCATGGCGCAGGCGACGGACGATCTAAGCATGCCGCTTGGTCAGACAGTGGCGCGCTCGCGCCGCCGCACGTTGCCGCTTTTGCCGGTGACCGCCGGCGCGCTTGCGGTATTTCTTCTCACCTTCGCCAGCGTGGCGATCTTTGGCGAGGCCCCGAAGAGCGGCGAGCCCAGTGCGAGCGCCGAGATCGCGGCTCTACCCGCCGCCGGCCAGCCGGAGAAGCCCGCCGCTGCCGCCGCCGCCGAGCCCACCGCGGTCGCCGCGGCGGATGCGGGGAAGACAACGGTCACGATCATCGACGGCTCCAGCGGCACGCGGCAAAGCGTGGTCGTACCGAACACTGATCCGTCGGCTCCTTCGACGGCGATGGACGGCAATGCCGCCGGCCCCGCCAAGCCCACCGTCGACAAGCGCCTCCTCGAAAATTCCCGCTACGGGATGATTCCGGTCGCCGCGGCCGGGCTGACGCCGATCCGCGCCTATGCCGCCGCGAGCGATACCGAACGCGCAAGAGCCGCCAAGCTGCCGAATATCGCCATCGTCGTCAGCGGCCTCGGCGTCGGCGCGGCCAAGGCGGGCGATGCCATCGCCAAGCTGCCCCCGGCGGTGACACTCGGCTTCACGCCTTACGGCGCCAATCTCGACAAGCTGGTCGAGCAGGCCCGCACTGCCCGCCACGAGGTGCTGCTCCAGGTTCCGATGGAGCCGTTCGACTATCCGAACAACGACCCCGGCCCGCAGACCCTGCTGAACTCCCTCGGTGCCGAGCAGAACATCGACCGCCTGCATTGGCACCTGAGCCGGCTCCAGGGCTATGTCGGACTGACCCCCTATATGGGCGCGCGGCTGATCACGAACGACGACGCGATGCAGCCGATCATCCAGGACGCCCATCGCCGCGGGCTCGGCTATTTCGACGACGGTCGCTCGGCCCGCACCAATGTCGAGCGCATCGCCGAGGCGCAGGCCATGCCCTTTGCAAGGAGCGACCTCGTCCTCGATGCCGTGCCGAACGCCGGCGAGATCGACCAAGCCCTCGCCAAGCTCGAGCGCATTGCCCGCGAGCGGGGAACCGCCGTCGGCACCGCCTCGTCGCTCGGCGTCTCGATCGAGCGGATCGCGATCTGGGCCAAATCCCTGCAAAGCCGCGGGATCGCCCTCGTGCCGTTGACAACCATCATGCTGAAACCAAAATCTGGGGGTTGAAAGACCCGTTGCAGCCCGGCTGCGAGCTGCCCGCGCGAAACGCTTTTGCATTTGCGCCAGATGCGCCTATACGCATCGCTTCGGCCGGCCGCGACGGCCCCCGGAACCAATTTTAGGTTTCTCCACTGACCAAACATCTGCCAAAATCGCGCCAAGCGATTGTGGACGCAATGAGGTATCGACGACATGGCACGCTATGAGGATTTGCCCTACCGCCAATGCGTCGGAGTGATGCTGATCAATTCCGAGGGCCTAGTGTTCATCGGCCGCCGTGCCACCGGAATTGAGCACGCCAGCGACACGTATGTCTGGCAGATGCCGCAGGGCGGCGTCGATCCGGGCGAAGACACCTGGGCGGCCGCCCAGCGCGAACTTTTCGAGGAAACCAGCGCCCGCTCGGTGGAAAAGCTCGGCGAGGTCAACGACTGGCTGTCTTACGACATTCCCCGCACAGTCGCCGGCCGGGCCTGGAAGGGCCGCTATCGCGGGCAGATGCAGAAGTGGTACGCGATGCGCTTCACCGGCCACGACAGCGAGATCAACGTCAAGAACCCCGGCGATGGCTACAAGCCGGAATTCGTGACCTGGCGCTGGGAGCCGATGGTGAATCTGCCGAGCCTGATCGTGCCGTTCAAGCGGCCGGTCTATGAGCGTGTTGTCAGCGAATTTTCAAAGTTCGCCAAGGGCTGATCGCCCCTCGCGCAAAATTGCGCAGGCCGTCAAATCCCACGCAATACAATTGCAGCGAAAACGGCGCGCGCGGAAGCAAAAGGCGCGCAAGCCGTTTGAGCATCGCGCGCCGTAGTTAAATCTATCGCGGGAATCAGCGGATCGGCGGGGCGTACTGGATGCCGCCATTGCTCCAGAGCTGGTTGAGGCCGCGCGGAATGGCGAGCTTGGAGCCGACGCCGACATTGCGATCGTAGATCTCGGCGTAGTTCCCGACATGCCGGATCATGCGCGCCGCCCAGTCCTTGGTCAGGCCGAGCTTTTCGCCATAGGCGCCGTCGGTGCCGACCAGACGCTTCACGTCCGGTTTGGCAGAGCTCAGCGCCTGATCGACGTTTTTCGAGGTGACCCCGATTTCCTCGGCATTCAGCAGCGCGAACGCCGCCCATTTGACGATCATCAGCCAGCCGTCGTCGCCCTGCCGCACGGCCGGGCCGAGCGGCTCCTTGGAAATGACGTCGGCAAGGATCTCGTGATCATCGGGCTTGGCCAGTTGCAGCCGCTCGGCATAAAGCTGCGAGACGTCGCTGGTCAAGACATCGCACTTGCCGCTGTCATACGCCTTCACAACGCCGGCGAGATCCGGGAACGGCGCTTCCTGGAACTTCATGTTGTTGGCGCGGAAATAGTCGCCGAGGTTGAGCTGCGTCGTCGTGCCCGCCTGCACGCAGACCGTTGCGCCGCTCAATTCGAGCGCGGTTTCGACCTTGCGCGAGCGCCGCACCATGAATCCCTGACCGTCATAATAAGTCACCGCCGCGAATGCGATGTTGTTATCGACCTCGCGCGACATCGCCCAGGTCGAGTTGCGCGACAGCACGTCGATCTTGCCGGACTGCAGCGCCTTGAAACGCTCCTCGGCGTTGAGCGGCACGAAGTTCACCTTGGTCGGATCGTCGAAAATGGCCGCCGAAAGCGCGCGGCAAAAATCGACGTCGAAGCCGCTCCACTGCTTCTGCGCGTCAGGGCTGGAGAAGCCCAGCAACCCGGTGCTGACGCCGCAGTTGAGCGTGCCGCGCGCCTTCACGTCCTTGAGCGTGATGCTGTCGGCGCTGGCGGTGCCGCATAGTGAAACGAACAGCATCGCGGACGCGATGCCGGTCACGACGCGGGTGAATGACTTGCGCATGGATTGCTCTCGTCTGTCTGAAAATTTGAACATGATTGAAAGGGCTGCGGCGTTAGATCTGCGGCTTCTGGCGGACCACGACCTTGGTGCCGACCGGAACGCGGCTGTAGAGATCCACGACATCGCTGTTCACCAGCCGGAAGCAGCCGGATGAAATCGCGCTGCCGATGGTCTGCGGCTGATTGGTGCCGTGGATGCGATAGACCGTCGCGCCGAGATACAAGGCCCGCGCGCCCATCGGATTGCCCGGCCCGCCTGCCATGAAGCGCGGCAGATAGGGCTGACGCTTGATCATCTCCGGGGGCGGGGTCCAGTCAGGCCACTCGGCTTTCCGCGAAATCGCCAGCAGGCCCTGCCACTGGAAGCCGTCGCGGCCGACGCCAATGCCATAGCGAATCGCGCGGCCGTTGCCCTGCACCAGATAGAGATAGCGCTCCGAGGTCTGGACGATGATCGTGCCCGGCGGCTCGGTCGTGCGATAATAGACAACCTGACGGCGATATTCCGACGGAAGAATTTCGTCCGCCTCCGGCGCGATGAAACCGGGCTGATCGCCGATATCCATGACCTTGCCTTGAGCGAGCGCGCCGCCACCACCCGCGCCTGCAAAAGCGAACGCAAGAGCCACCAGGGCCAGGGAGCGTGAAAGGGTCAGTCGCAAAATTGCCATTCGCTGCGGGTCCGTCCTTGGGAAGCGATGTTCTACTTGAGTTGAAGACTTTGGCGACATCAAAGCGTACCGCTCGCCGACTAGCAAGCCGCAAGACCGTCGTCGCGGGTAGTGTAGCAATCGAGTTGCAGCAAAACCGTTAAGCCGGCGCGATCCATAGTCGCAGGATGAAGGAGACGAGCACCACAGCCCCAAAGCCGAGCAGCCACAGCGCCACAAACCAGAAGAGCCGCTCCTTTAGTGGGCGCAGCTTGTCCTCGTCGCCGATCGGCGGGAGCTGACGCATCTCAATGATATCCGGCGCTGGGATCGACCTTGCCGCGAAACACCCAATAGGCCCATGCCGTATAGGCAAGGATCATCGGCACCAGTATGGCGACGCCGAACAACATAAAGCCCTGACTGCTCGGCGGCGCAGCGGCGTCCCATATCGTGATGCTATGGGGAACGATGTAAGGCCACATGCTGATGCCGAGCCCGCCATAGGTGATCAGAAACAGCAGCAGCGTAAGGAAGAACGGCCGGTAATCGCGTTTGGCGGCGAGTGACTGCACGAGCAGTGCCGACACCACGATCACGGCCAGCGGCACCTGAGCGGTGAAAAGGACATTCGGCCATTCAAACCACCGCCGCCAGTAGTCGCCCTCGAGAAACGGCGTCGCGACGCTGACGGCGGCAATCGCGATCAAGGTGCCGATGAGAAGCCGCCAGCTCAGATGATAGGCGTGGTCGCGCAGCTCGCCTTGCGTCTTCATGACGAGCCAGGTCGCACCGAGCAGGCAATAGCCGACGACCAGCGATGCGCCGGTGAGCAGGCTGAACGGCGTCAGCCAGTCCCACCAGCCGCCGCCATAGCCACGGCCCGACACGACGACGCCCTGCAGGATCGCGCCGAGCGCGATGCCCTGCGATACCGCGGCAAGAAGGGAGCCGGCGGCGAATGCAAAGTCCCAGCCGTACTGCCGGCGCGAGCGCGCGCGGAATTCGAACGCGACGCCGCGAAACACGAGCCCGATCAGCATGGCGATGATCGGCGTGTAGAGCGCCGGCATCAGCACCGCATAGGCCAAGGGAAAGGCGGCGAACAAACCGCCGCCGCCGAGCACGAGCCAGGTTTCATTGCCGTCCCACACCGGCGCAACGGTCGCCATCATGGTGTCGCGATCGGCCGTCCGCGGGAAGAACGGAAACAGCATGCCGAGGCCGAGATCGAAGCCGTCCATCACCACATAGGCAAACACCGCGAAGGCGATGATGAAAGCCCAGATGATGGGCAGATCGATCGCGTGCATCATGGCGTTTCCCCGCGCCGGCTGGATGGGGAATCGGAATCGGCGTGCACCGCGAAATGCGGCAGGGCGCCCCCGGGCGTTGCCGGCGTGAGGCCTGCGGCGCGCTGCGGAACGTCCTCACGCGGCCCCTGCTCGCCGTGATGCGGCGGCGAGGCTATCAGGCGCAGGATGTAGGTCACGCCGGCGCCGAACACGATGAAGTAAACGATGACGAAGGCGACGAGCGAAGCGGTCACCGCCGAGGCATCGAGCGGCGACGCCGAATCCGCGGTTCGCAGCAAGCCGTAGATCGCAAAGGGCTGACGTCCGGTTTCCGTCGTGAACCACCCGGCCAGCACGGCGACAAATCCGGCTGGCCCCATCACCATCGCGAAGCGATGCAGCCAGCGCCAGTCGTAGAGTTGTCCGCGCCAGCGTGCGACGAGGCTGATGATGCCGAGCAGCGCCATCAAGAAGCCAAGGCCGACCATGACGCGAAACGACCAGAACGTCACGGGCACCGGCGGCCAATCCTCGCGCTTCACCGTATCGAGGCCGGCGAGCGGCGCATCGAGCGAGTGCTTCAAAATCAGCGACGACAATTTTGGAATCTGCAGCGCGTATTTCACCCGCGCCTCATCCTGATCTGGCACGCCGAACAGGATCAGCGGCGCCCCGTCGGCATGGCTCTGATAGTGCCCCTCCATCGCCATCACCTTCGGCGGCTGGTGTTCGAGCGTGTTCAGCCCGTGCATATCGCCGGCGATGATCTGGATCGGCGCGACGATGGCGGCCATCCACATCGCCATCGAAAACATCACGCGGGCTTCCGGCCGATAACGGTCGCGCAACAGATGATAGGCGCCGACGCCGCCGACGACGAAGGCCGAGGTGAGGTAGGCCGCAAGCACCATGTGAACGAGGCGATAGGGGAATGACGGATTGAAGATCACCTGCCACCAGTCGGCCGCGATGAACTGGCCGGCCGCGTTCACTTCATAGCCGGCGGGCGTCTGCATCCACGAATTGGCCGACAGGATCCAGAACGCCGAGATCAAGGTGCCGATCGCCACCATCAGAGTGGCAAAGTAATGCAGGCCCTTGCCGACTCGCTTGAGGCCGAACAGCATGACCCCGAGAAAACCGGCCTCGAGGAAAAATGCGGTCAGCACCTCATAGGCCATCAGCGGGCCGATCACCGGCCCGGCCTTGTCGGAAAACCCGGACCAGTTGCTGCCGAACTGGTAGGACATCACGATACCGGAGACGACGCCCATGCCGAAGGTGATGGCAAAGATCTTGAGCCAGTAGTTGAACAGGTTGATGTAGACCTCGCGGCCGGTCCACAGCCACAGCCCTTCGAGCACGGCGAGGTAGCTCGCCAGCCCGATCGAAAACGCCGGGAAAATGATGTGAAAGGACATCGTGAACGCGAACTGCGTGCGCGCCAGCAAGACAGCGTCGACGGCTTCGAACATCACCTTGTCCCTTTCGGCGCAGCGCCGGCGCAATCGAGACCGGCGCGCAGACTCAAGGATTAAGCAACTTGCGGCAGAAAGGTTTCTTAGGCTCGCGCTGCCGCATCCAGCGCGGAGGCCGCATTTTTCTCGTCCAATAAACAAACCGGATCGGGGGGCATCCGATCCGGTTTGCTGGAGGTTTTGATTGGCTGGAGTTTGATCGAACGTGCCGGCCGGAAGGTTCACCCGGCGGGGCTGGCGCAGACCCGGTTGATGCTACTCGCCGAGAGCGTGCACTGGTCGGCTTGCAGGGTCGCCGCGACGGTCGCCCGCGTGACATCTCGCCGCGAGGGCGCGGTGTGCAGCGCAAGCGCCAGCAGGAAACAGGCTGCGCCCAAGGGGACGATGAACATGCGCAAGGTCGGCGTCATCATGTCGGCACTCCCTAACTCGGTTTCTCTTTCTCTCCGCTTATCCCGCTCTCTTCTAGCAGTTCCGTTTTTCGGCCTGATGTCGCCAATTGTTTCATGTGTTTCGTCGCGGGTGCCTCAAGCAGCGAGGTGCGGAATGCCAGCGCCCTTCAGCAGGGTGCCGAGATGCTTGCGGGCGTAGAACATCCGCGTCTTCACGGTCGCCTGCGGAATGCCGATGATGACGCCCGCCTCCTCGACCGACTTCTCATGGTAGTAGACGAGATCGATGATCTCGCGATGCGCCGGTGACAGCTTGGCAATGCAGCTGCGCAAAATCTCGCTGGTGCGGCTGCGATCGAGCACCGCTTCCGGTCCATCGCGATGATCGGGAATGGCGTAGACCGCCTCCTGGTCAAGCTCCTCATGCTGACGCTGGCGCAGCACGGTCAAAGCCTTGAACCGCGCAATCGACAAGAGCCATGTCGAAACCTGGGAGCGCCCCTGAAACTGTCCGGCCGTGTTCCAGACGTCCAGGAACACCTGGCTCACGATGTCTTCGGCAACGGTGGCATTGCGCACGATGCGCAGCACGAAGCGGAAGGTGCGGACGCTGTGGCGGGTGTACAGCACGTGCATCGCAGCCTTGTCGCCACCCGCAATCCACTCCAGCAACACTTCATCGGGAACCGAAGCGATCGCGACGGGCGGGGTCGCTCCCGCGACGTGAGATCCTGCGATTGTGCCGTGCATGACATCTCTCCCCATGGCGCAACTCGTTTGCGCGCCTTGAGGGGACGTTAGCCAGCGGCCGTTTCAGGACGGCTGCCCGAGCCGCCCAAAATGGTTTCGTGATTGCGCCAAATGTTTCGTCGGCCGGGTTCCGATGAAACATTTGGCGACATGCGCATCAAAACGACAGCCCAAAGCGGGTTTCACTCCGAACCGCCACCGGATCAGGCTTTGGCGGCCTCGCTCGGCGAAAACACGTAGCCGCCGCCCCGGATCGTCTTGATCACGGTCGGCCGGCTCGGATCGGGTTCGATCTTGCGGCGGATGCGCATGATGCGCAGGTCGACGGCCCGGTCAAACGCCTCGCTGTCGCGGGCGTTGGCGAGCTCCAGCAGGCGCTCACGGGACAGCACCCGCTTCGGGTTGGCGGAAAAAACCTTGAGCAGGCCGAATTCGGAGGCCGTGAGGGGATGCTCGTTGCCGTCCTCGTCGCGCAGCGCCTGGGCGTCGAGGTCGAGCCACTTTGTGCCAAATCGAACCAGCGACGCCCGGTCGCCCTCGCCGTCCCTGGCCGGGCCGGGCTTTGGCGCAGCGCGCCGCAGCACCGAGCGGATGCGGGCCATCAGCTCCCGCAATTCGCAGGGCTTGGCGATATAGTCGTCGGCGCCAAGCTCCAGCCCGACGACGCGGTCGATCGGGCTCGCGGTCGCCGTCAGCATGATGATCGGCACATTGCTCCGGCTCTTGAGGTCGCGGATGATCGACAGCCCGTCCTCTTCGGGCATGTTGAGATCGAGCACGACGAGGTCCGGCGCACTTGCGCCGATGGCGCTGCGCAGGCTCCGGCCACCATCGCACAGCGTCACCGCAAATCCGTGCATGCGCAGATAATCTCCCACCATTTCGCGGGCAGGGGCCTCGTCATCGACAACAATGATATGCGCGTTCTGGCTCATGGCTTGCGCAGCTTGATCGTAAATGCAGCGCCCTGTCCAGGCCCGGCGCTTTCGGCGATCACTTCGCCGCCGTGCATATCGATGATTTTCTTGACAATGGAGAGACCGAGGCCGGTCGAGCTTTCACCGCCGGTCGGCTTTGCCGACAGGCGCTGGAAGCGGCCGAACAGCCGGCCCAGATCCTCTGGCGAAAGTCCCGGCCCCTGATCGGAAATCCGGACCGCGATGCGCTCGCCGTCATTTGTCACCGCGACGCCGATCACTCCGGTGAGAGGACTGTACTTGATCGCATTGCTCAGAAGATTGTCGATTGCCTCGCGAATCCGGTCGGCGTCGCAAAGCGCGGTCAGCTCTGGCTCGGCTTCAACCCTGATCACCTGCTGCTTGTTCGTGGCGGAGGGCTGGTTGGCCTCGACAACCTCTGCCGCCAGCGTCGAGACATCGACCGGCTCGAGGCGGATGCTGATATCAAACGCGTCCGCCATCGCATCCGAGATCAGATGATCGACCATCGCCGTCAGCCGCTTGGTGGCGTTGCGGATGTGCTCGACCTGGGTGCCGATCATCTCGGGCGAAATTTGCGCGCCGAGCATCTCGGACAGCATCTCGGTGCGTCCCATGATGACGCCGAGGGGATTTTTCAGATCGTGAGCGACCGTGCCCAAAATCTCGTTCTTGAAAGCATTGGCCCGCTGCAGCCGCAGCCACTGCGCCGACAGTCGCCGATTGGCCGACATCAGCGCGCGGGTGCGCTGCACAACCCGCTCCTCGAGCTGGCTGTTGGCGTCCTGAAGCTGCTGATAGAGAATGATGTTGTCGAAGGCGATCGAAAGCCGGCTGCCAAAGATCTCGACCAGCGCCCGGTCGGTTTCCGACAGCTCGCGCTGCGCCTCGAGCAGCACCACGACCTCGCGCCCGCTGCCGGTCCGGATATAGAGCACCGATCGGTGCTCGGAAAACTCGTGGCAGCGCCGGCGAAATGCGGCGTCGACCATCTGCTGCAGCTCGCTGTCGAGCCGCGGCGGCTCGGCGCTTTCGGCGTAGCAGCTATAGCAGCCCGACCCCGCCAGCACTGAGACGTCGTTGCCGTTCTTGCCGTTGTCGCGCAGCACGAGTATGCCGGCGCAATCGACATTGAGCAGCGATGCGATCTGGGTCAACACGCCCTGCGCCAGGCGCTGCATCGACTTGAAATCATGGAGCGTCGGCGCAGCCTCGATGATGATCTCCAGACCGCGACGGGTCTGCACCATGCGCTCGAGCTGCTGATAGCTGCGCAGCGCCGCGGTGAGCGAGGTGAACAGCTTGTCCGCGGTCAGCTCGGTCTTGGCCTTGTAATCATTGATGTCGTAGTCGACGATCACCCGCCGCTCGGGCGCCTGCCCCGGCTGGCCGGTGCGCAGGATGATGCGGACCGTCTCGTTCTTGAGATCGTTGCGGATGTATTCGACGAGATCGAGGCCGGCGGAATCGGTTTCCATGATGACGTCGAGCAGCACCGCGGCGACGTCGGGATGGGCGTCCATCAATTCGCGGCCTTCAGCGGCCGAATAGGCCGACAGGATCTCGAGGCCCTGGCCGTTGAGCGCGTAGTCGCCCAGCGCAAACCGCGTTCCCTCGTGAACCGCGTGATCGTCGTCGATCACGGCGACCTTCCACTTGCGAACAATCCCCTGGGCTGGCGCATCGTCGGTATCGTCAATCAGATTGAGAACGTCGTCGTCATTGGTCATCGCATGGCCTCAAGGCGTTCCTGACTGATTTTCGCTGCAGATGCGCGCCGCGTGATCGTCCTCGGCATGATAATGCGAAAGGTAGTACCTTGTCCCGGCTCCGATTTCAGCGTGATGACACCGCCGAGCTGCTGCGTGACAATATTGTAAACGATGTGCAGCCCTAACCCGGTACCGCCTTCGCTGCGCCGCGTGGTGAAAAATGGATCAAAGGCCTGCCGCAGAACCTCTTCATTCATCCCTGCGCCATCGTCGCTAAAGGTGATCTCGACGTCATCCCCGACGGGATGAACAGCAATCGCGACATGGCCGCTCTGATTGTCGCGAAAGGCATGTGCGGCCGCGTTGAGGAACAGGTTCGTCAGCACCTGCCCGTAGGCACCGGCGTAGGTGTTGACCAACAGCACCGGCGGCACCTCGACCGTAACCGTGACCGGCTTCTGCTTCAGCGCCGGCCGCAGGCTGGTGACGATCTGCTCGGTCGCCTCGCTGAGATTGAACTGCCGCATTTCGCCGTGCGAGCGATCGACCGCGACCTGCTTGAACGACTGGATCAGCTCGCCCGCGCGGTTGAGGTTTGCGACGAGCTGCTGCGTCGCGTCGCGGCAGAGCCGCAAAAACTCATCGAGCTGCGATTTGCGCAGCGGCTGCCCGGCCGAGAGTTCGCCGCCAAACGCATCGGCGCGGCGCGACAGGCTCGATGCCACCGTCAGGCTGATGCCGATCGGATTATTGACTTCATGGGCCACCCCGGCGACGAGGCTGCCCAGCGCGGCGAGGCGCTCGGCGTTAATCAAATTCTGCTGGGCCGCGCGCAGATCCACCACGGCCCGCTCGGCGCGCTCCTTGGATGCCCGCAACTCCTCCTCGACCTGCCTGCGAGCAATCGCGTTCTCGCGAAAAATCTCCACCGCCCGCGCCATCGCACCGATTTCATCGGTGGCGCGAACCCCGCGGACCTTCTGGCCGAGATCGCCTGACATGATCGCCCGCATCGCCACCATGAGCTGGCGCAACGGCATGCGGATACTGAGGGCGATCAACACGCTGGCGGTGGTGATGAAGACAAGGAAGATGGTTGCAACGCCGATCACCCACCGGGAAATGTTTTTGAGCGTACGCTCGAAGGTCGTCTGCGCCTCGCTTTCACGCTGCCCCATCTTCACTGACAGGTCGTTGATGACGCCGAGCGCCTCGACCTGCACCGCATCGATGCCATCGTGCAGGAGCGCCGAGCGCTGGGAAAAATTGTCGGCGAGCTGATTAAGGCCGTTGCGCAGCGCGTTGGTGCGGTCCTTGAGGCTGTCCAGCGCCTGGCGCTGGGCGTCGTTTTCCGCAAGCGCCGACATTTCGGGGATGGTCGCCTCGATCGCATCGGTATTCCGCCGCGCCTCGGCGGCGGATTCAGTCGAGAGCGAGAGATAATAGGCATTCGACGCCACCAGCATCGCCGTAAAAACTTCGCGCGAGCGGATCAGCACCGGCCAGAGCTGGCCGTCGTGCCGCCGTCCCGCACTCTCGATCGTGGCATAAAGCCGGGACATTTCCCGCGCCGGCGTGAGGAGCTGCTGCTCGTAGACCTTCTCGATCGCGGTCTGGGCCTCGCGGAGCTGGGCAAAGCCGTTCAGTAGCCGCTCGGTGACGCGCTCGAGCTGAGCCACCGATTGCACGAGGATCGGATCGGTCGCCGCCCGCGTCGTCAGCAGATCATGGATGCCCCCGCGCAGCTGGTTGATTTCGCCGAGCTGCTCCTTGTTCGGGTTACTGATGTAGCGATGGATCAGATTCTGCAACCGGCTGGTCTCGACTTCGAGATCGGCGAGGATTTTATCGGTCTGGCGGGCCTGCCGTACATCGTCCCACGACGACTCCAGAACATTCGCCCCGCTCCAGATCAGCGCCGTGAGGATGAGCACCACCGCCGAATTGAGCGCCGCGATCGCAAGGATGCGCCAGCGGATCGGCATTGCCCGAACAAGGTGCACGGTGCGCGCACGCACCCGCGCGACCATGCCGGCTGAATGCCCGTCTTTGCGTGACAATAACCCCAAAAGCCTCACCTTGCTTATTGTCCTGCAGAGCTTGCGCGGCCGCGCGCCCGAACAGGCTTTCGTCCGAAACCTACTATTCGACGATAAGCCGCGGCCAATGGTTCAACACGATGGTTCCCGCGTTGATTTGTTGCATTATAATTCTTGAACTCCGTTCAAATGTCGAACTATGATGCATGAGGCCGTCTGCGATATGCAGGATCGCCGCCGACAGCAGATTGCAATCAATGCAACGCAGGCTGGGAAGGAAATAGGCTCATGCAGGAGCGGGCGTCCGACCGCGCATCAGGTGATGCAGGTTTGCCGATCACGGCGCTATTCGCGACGCCGAAGGTGTCTGCTGAGCGCAGGGCCGACGGCAGCATTTTGCTGAGCTGCCCCGTACCCCTGCAGGAGGCCGCGCGCTGCACCGGCGACTGGCTCGAGCATTGGGCCGCCAAAGCCCCCGACCGGATCTTCCTGGCCGAACGCGTGAGCACCGACGTGCCGTGGACCACGGTCACCTATGCCGAGGCGCGCGAAAAAGTCCGCCGCGCGGGCGCGTGGCTACTTTGCAACCGGCTGTCCGCCGAGCGGCCCCTCGCCATCCTCTCCGACAACAGCATCGACCACGCGCTGTTCTCGCTCGCCGCGCAGTATGTCGGCGTGCCGGCCGCGGCGATCTCGCCCGCCTATTCCCTGATGGCGAAGGAATTCGACAAGCTGATCGGCATGGTCCGCCTGCTCGATCCCGGCGCGATCTATGTGTCGAGTCACGCGCCTTTCGCCAAGGCCCTCGCGGCACTTGCGCCGCACCACACCGCCGTCATCGTCAGCGGCGATGGCGCGGGCAGCACCTTGCCGTTCCCGAGCGTGCTTGAGACGCCGCACAGTCCGCGGGTGGACGCGGCCTTCGCCGCGGTCGGCCCGGACACGATCGCAAAATTTCTGTTCACCTCCGGCTCGACCGGCGCGCCCAAGGCCGTCATCAACACGCAGCGGATGCTGACATCGAGCCAGGCGGCAAAGGCGCAGGTCTGGCCGTTCCTCAACGACACCGAACTCGTCATCCTCGACTGGCTGCCGTGGAGCCACACCTTCGGGGCCAACCACAACTTCAACATGGTGCTGCGCAACGGCGGCACCCTCTACATCGATGCCGGCAAACCCGCGCCGCCATTGTTTCCGACCTCGCTCGCCAATCTGCGCAGCGTCATTCCTACGGTCTACTTCAACGTGCCGCGCGGCTTCGACATGCTGATCGCCGCGCTGCAGGCGGACGACGAGTTGCGTCGGCGCTTCTTCGCCGGCGTCAAGTTCGTCTTTTATGCCGGCGCAGCCTTGCCGCAAGCACTGTGGGAAGCCCTCGAGGCGCTGGCCGTCCAAACTATCGGGCGGCCGATCCTGATGGTCTCGGCCTGGGGCTCGACCGAAACCGCGCCGCTCGCCACCGACTGCCATTTCAGGGCGGAGCGGTCCGGCAACATGGGCGTGCCCGTGCCGGGCACGGAATTGAAGCTGGTGCCGAGCGGCAACAAGCTCGAGGTGCGGGTGCGCGGCGCCAATGTCACGCCGGGCTACTGGCGCGCGCCCGATCTGACGAAACAGGCTTTTGACGAGGAGGGCTTCTATCGCATCGGCGACGCCGTGCGTTTTGCCGACCCGGACCGGCCGGAGGCCGGACTGTTCTTCGACGGCCGCATCAGCGAGGACTTCAAGCTCTTCTCGGGCACCTGGGTCAATGTCGGCAATGTCCGCGTCGCCGGCATTTCCGCGCTCGCCCCGGTCGCGCAGGACATCGTCGTCACCGGCCACGGCCGCGACGAGGTGCGTTTCCTCGTCTTCCCCAATCTGCCCGCCTGCCGCGCCCTCGCCGGCCTGCCGGAAACCGCCGGCACCGCAGAGACGCTGCGCCACCCCGCCGTCCGCGAGGCTGTCGCGCAGGGCCTGACGCGCCTCAAGGCGCAGAACGGCGGCTCCGCATCCTATGCGACGCGCGCGTTGCTGCTCGCCGATCCGCCCTCGGTCGACACCGGCGAGATCACCGACAAGGGCTACATCAACCAGCTCGCGGTGCTGTCGAACCGCGCCGGCGAGATCGATCGCCTCAATGACGATAGCTCGCCCGACTGGATCGGCCTTGGCGAGACGCTCGCGCAGCAGCGCGCGGCGTCATAGGCCGCGGCGGCAAACCATGAGTTTCTTGCAAACCGGCAAAAGCGAGAATTAAGATGACTGCCAATTTGGCGCGCAGGGCATTTTGGCAAGTCGAAACGGGGAGGACGTCTTCGGCTCGCCGGGCCGGCACCTGAACGACTGCGACCTATTCTGCGATCAACAAATAACGACCAAAAATCAAACAAGCAAAGACAGAGGGAGTTACGCCATGCCCGTTATCACGCGCCCGCCGCTCGTGACCCGCCGCGCTTTGTTGTCCGGCGCCGCCGGAGCCGCAACGCTCGCGGTCGCCTCGCCACTTCGTTCCCCCGCCATCGCCCAGCAGGCACCGCTCAAGGTCGGCATGATGCTGCCTTACACCGGGACCTATGCCAAGCTCGGCCAGTTCATTGACGAAGGCTTCAGGCTCTACGTGCAGCAGAAGGGAGGCAAGCTCGGCGGCCGCGAAATTGCTTTCGTGCAGGTCGACGACGAATCCAAACCCGAAGCCGCCACTGACAACATGAACCGTCTGGTCGGCCGCGAGAAGGCCGACGTCGTGGTCGGCACGGTGCATTCGGGCGTCGCCATGGCGATGGTCAAGGTCGCACGTGACACCAAGACACTTCTGATCATCCCGAATGCGGGAGCAAATGACGCGACTGGCCCCGCCTGCGCGCCAAATATTTTCCGCACCTCGTTCTCGAACTGGCAGCCGAACTTCCCGATGGGCAAGGTGATGTTCGATGCCGGCCATCGCAATGTCGCGACCATCACCTGGCGCTACACCGCGGGCGCCGAGCAGATGAACGCCTTCAAGGAAGGCTTTACGCAAGCCGGCGGCAAGGTGGTGGAAGAGCTCACGCTGCCCTTCCCCGAAGTCGAATTCCAGGCGCTGATCACCCGCATCGCGACGCTGAAGCCCGATGCCGTCCATGCCTTCTTCGCGGGCGGCGGCGCAGTTAAGTTCGTCAAGGATTACGTCGCGGCGGGCCTCGGCAAGACCATCCCGCTCTATGGCTCCGGCTTCCTCACCGACGGCACCATCCCGGCGCAGGGCGAGGCGGCCAACGGCCTGCGCACCACGCTGCACTACGCCGACAACCTCGACAACCCGACCAACCTCGCCTTCCTCAAGGCGTTCAAGCAGCGGACCGGTCAGGACGGCGACATCTACGCCGTGCAGGGCTATGACGCGGCCGCGCTGCTCGATGTCGGCCTTTCCGCGGTCGGCGGCGACGACAAGGCGCGCGACAAGATGATCGCAGCGATGGGCGCAGCCAAGCTCGACAGCCCGCGCGGCCCGCTGAGCTTCAACAAGGCCCACAACCCGGTTCAGAACATCTATCTGCGCGAGGTCCGCAACGGGCGGAACGAATACGTCTCGGTCGCGCAGGCCAATGTCGATGATCCGGCGCGCGGCTGCAAACTGAGCTGAGCCAGTGGCGGCGGCGCGGGAAGGCCTGCGCCGCTCGCCTCATTGCTTCGCGCGCCTCGGGCCGGGGCTCCATCCACCGGCTGATGCGCGCCCAAAGTCCGTCCGGTCGGACGTGACAGGATTTTTCGTATGGACCTTGCAACCTTCGGCGTCCAGCTTCTGAACGCCATTCAATATGGAATGGTCCTGTTCCTCGTTGCCAGCGGCCTCACCCTCGTCTTCGGCATTCTCGGCATCATCAATCTGGCCCACGGCGCCTTCTACATGATCGGCGCTTACCTCGCCTATTGGATCGCCACCTATACCGGCAATTTCGGCATCGCCCTGCTCGGCAGCGTGGTGATCGCCTTCGGCATCGGCTGGCTGATGGAGGCGTTCTTGGTCAAGCGCCTCTATGGCCGCGACCACCTCGCGCAGGTGCTTCTGACCTTCGGCGTCATTCTGGTGCTCGATGAACTGCGCCAGCTCCTGTTCGGCAAGGACGTGCATTCGGTGCCGCCGCCCGCCTGGCTGAGCGGCACGATCCAGCTCACTGACAACCTGTCCTACTCGATCTACCGCCTTGCGATCTGCGCGTTCTGCCTGATCGTTGCGGCGATCATTTTCTACGTCATACGCTATACGAAGATCGGCATGATCGTCCGCGCCGGTGCGGAGAACCGCGAAATGACCCGCGTGCTCGGCATCCGGTTCGACGTCGTTAACCGCTACGTCTTTGCCGTCGGCATCGCGCTTGCGGCCTTCGGCGGCGCGGTCGTCGCGCCGATCTCAACGGTGTTCCCCGGCATGGGCGACGGCATGCTGATCCTGTCCTTCGTCGTCGTCGTGCTTGGCGGCCTCGGCTCGATTGCCGGGGCGCTGATCGGCGCGCTGCTGATCGGCCTCACCGATACCTTCGGCAAGGTTTTCTTTCCGGGGGTCGCAAGTATTTTGATCTATGTGCTGATGGCCGCCGTTCTGATCTGGCGCCCCAACGGCATTTTGGGCCGGCGGGAGATCTGACCCGTGAACATGCAGTCCGACCGGCAATGGTGGTTCATCGGCGCGGTGTGCCTTGCGGCGGCGATCGCGCTGCCCTTCCTCGTTCCCGCCTACTATGCCCAGTTCGCCGCCAAGGTGTTCATCATGGGCATTTTGGCGATGGCGCTCAATCTCGTCGTCGGCCATGGCGGCCTGGTCAGCCTGTGCCACGGCGCCTTCTTCGGCCTGTCCGGCTATGTGCTGGCGCTGGCGACGCCGGGCTACGATCCAGCCGCGCTATGGTGGACGCTGCCGCTCGCCCTCCTCGTCACGGCCTTTGCGGCGCTCATCATCGGCGCGCTCGCGCTGCGCACGCGCGGCATCTACTTCATCATGGTGACGCTCGCTTTCGGCGAGATGCTGTTCTTCCTGTTCTTCGACAACCAGTTCGCCGGCGGCTCCGACGGCATGTTCATCAATACCAAGCCCGAGCTTGCCATCGCCGGCTATCAGCTGTTCGATCTCGACAAGCCGATCACCTTTTACTTCGCGGTGCTCGCCGCGCTCGTCGTCACCATTGCCGTGCTGTCGATGCTGGTGCGCTCGCCGTTCGGCCATGCGCTGGCGGCGACACGCGACAACGAGCGCCGCGTCCGCGCGCTCGGCTTTCCGGTGTTCCAGATCCGCCTCACCGCCTTCGTGATTTCCGGCGCGCTTGCCGGGCTCGCGGGCTACTTTGCCGCCGCGCAATTCGGCTTCGTCGTGCCGCAGATGCTCGGCTGGCACGTCTCGGCCACCGCGCTCGTGATGGTGCTGATCGGCGGACTGCGCTCGGTGACCGGACCACTTCTCGGCGCGCTGGTGCTGCTCGGCCTCGAGGAGGTGCTCAAGGCGACGACCGAGTACTGGAAGCTGATCGAAGGCATCGTCGTCATCGTGCTGGTGATCGCGATGCCGAGCGGGCTGCGCCAGTTGCTGCCACACGTGCTCGGGCGCACGACAAAACCGGCCCCGCCGGCGAAGTCCGAAGCGACGCAAGGCGGAGGCGCGCATGGCTGAGCTGACCAGCACTTCTTCCGCCGGGCCCGCGATGCGCGCCGTCGGCCTGCATCGCCACTTCGGCGGCCTGCGCGCGGTCTCCGACGTTTCGGTTGAAGTCCACGTCAACGAAATCCACGCCGTGATCGGCCCGAATGGCGCCGGCAAGACCACGCTGATCAATCTTCTCTCCGGCGACCTCAGCGCGAGCGGCGGCGATATCTTTCTTGGCGCGACGTCGCTGACGCGGCAGCCGCCGCACCGCCGCGCCAAGGCGGGCGTCGGCCGTTCCTATCAGAAGACAACGATCTTCTCCGACTTCACGACGCACGAAAATGTCCGCCTCGCGGCACAGGCGCATTCGGCAAGGCCGCTCAAAATGTTCGGCGGCGTCCATGCCGACGACGGCGTCAACGCCCGCACGGGCGAGGCGCTGGCACTGGCCGGGCTGACCGAGCGTGCGGGCATCACCGCCAGCCATCTCAGCCATGGCGAACAGCGCCAGCTCGAAATCGCCATGGTGCTTGCCACCGATCCGCGCATCATTCTGCTCGATGAGCCGCTCGCCGGCATGGGCCAGGGCGAGGCGCGGCGCATCGTCGATCTCATCAAATCGCTCAAGACGGGCCGCGCGGTACTGATCGTCGAGCACGACATGGACGCGGTGTTCGAGCTCGCCGACCGCCTCACGGTGATGGCCGATGGCCGCGTCATCGCCAGCGGCTGGCCATCGGAAGTCCGCGCCCACCCAGCCGTGCGCACGGCCTATCTCGGCGAAGAAGGAACAGAGGCGTGACTGCGCTGCTCGCTGTCCAACAGCTCGAAGCTTTTTATGGCGCGAGCCAGATTTTGCACGGCATCGACCTGACGATCACGCGCGGCGAGCAGGTCGCGCTGCTCGGCCGCAATGGCATGGGCAAGACCACTTTGCTGCGCTCGCTGATGGGGCTGGTCGACGATCGCCGCGGCACCATCACCTTCGCAGGGCGCGACATGCGCGGCGCCTCGCCTGAGGACATGGCGCTCGCCGGCGCGGCCTTGGTGCCGGAGGGGCGTAGCGTATTCGGCTCCCTCACCGTCACGGAAAACCTGATCATGGCCGCGCGCCCCGGCGTCGACGGCCGGCAGGCCTGGACACTGCAGCGGATTTTCGACCTGTTTCCGCGACTCCATGAGCGGCGCGACAATGGCGGACATCAGCTCTCCGGCGGCGAGCAGCAGATGCTCGCCATCGGCCGGGCGCTGATGACCAATCCCGATCTGCTGCTGATCGACGAGGCCACCGAAGGCCTCGCGCCGCTGGTCGCGCAAACGATCTGGCGGACGCTCAGCCTGATCCGCAACGAAGGGATCGCCACCATCGTCGTCGACAAGGACTTTCGCAGCCTGGCGAAACTTGCCGACCGCTCGCTGCTGCTGTCGAAAGGCCGCGTCGTGTTCGACGGCCCGCCGGCGAAACTCGCTGCCGAGCCCGAACTGTTGGAGCGCCATCTTGGCGTGTGATGCGCGAGCCCTTCGTCAGGAGGCGACCGCGCGCGCCTCGACCTGGCTGATCAGCGGGGCAACCGCGTCGATCAGCCGCTCCGCGGCGTCTTCCACCGACAGCCCCGCGGTGTCCACACAGGCCGCGGCACGGGCATAGAGCGGCTCGCGGCTGAGCAAAATCGTCCGCAGCTCATCCATCGCCGAGCGCTCGTCCGCCATCGGGCGCAAGTCGCCCTGCTTGCGCACCCGCGCCATGTGCTCTTCGGGCTTAGCCTTCAGCCACACCGTATAGAAGGACGACAGCACCCGATCGAAGGTCAGCGGCTCAGAGACGATCCCGCCACCGGTCGCAAGGACCATCAATTCCTTCTGCGCGAGCAGGCCGGTCAACGCCGACTGCTCCATGCGGCGAAACCCCTCCTGGCCGTAGAGGGCGATGATCTCCGCGATCGACAGGCCGTTCTGGTTCTCGATTTCCTTGTTGAGCTCGACGAAGCGCCAGCCGGCGCGCTCTGCCAGCCGCCGCCCGAGGGTCGACTTGCCGGCGCCGCGCAGGCCGATCAGCGCCACCCCGGCGAAACCGCGGTGCTGCGGCAACTGCGCGCCTGCGCCCTGCCCGGTCAAAACATCCTTGGCATAGGCGATCTGCGCCGGCGTCGCGCCGCGCATCAGGTCGCGGATGATCTGCCAGTCCTCCGGCATCTCCGCCGAGGGAATGAGATCCTCCAGATGCGCGCCCATTGCGTCGGAGACGCGCCGCAACAGCACGATGGAGACGTTGCCTTTGCCGCTTTCGAGCTGGGCGATGTAGCGCTCGGAAATCCCGGAAACCCGCGCCAGCACTTTTCGCGACATGCCCCGCAGCCCGCGCATGGTGCGGACCCGCTGGCCCAGCTGCTCGAGAAAATCAATTTCGGAGGTCGACGTCTCAGCCATGTTGGTCGGTCAACTCCACCTTCGTGCGAACCCTGATGCTCAGCGGAATACAGGTGATCAGCGCCGGTTGCATCCCCTGAAACATAATTCTGAAAATGATTGACAGCAAGGCGACTGCGGCTTCTTATATGAATTATAATTCTAAAAAGATACGAGGGGAGACGTCATGGCAACCGGCGATCTCGATGGACTTGATGACGTTCGCCCGGCAGTCACGCAGAGCGTAGCGGCCGCCGACAACGCTGTGACCTATCTTCTCGATCGCAACATTGCCGCCGGGCGCGGAGACAAGACCGCCTTCATCGACTCCTGCACTAGGCTGACCTATCGCGAGCTGCAGGCGAAGACCGGGCAACTGGCCAATCTGCTGCGCCGTCTCGATGTCCGCCGCGAGCAGCGCGTCGCCCTGATCATGCTCGATACAGTGGACCTCCCGGTCGTCTTTCTCGGCGCGATGCGCGCCGGGGTGATCCCGATTCCGCTCAACACCCTGCTCACGGCCGAGCAATATGCCTATGTGCTGGCCGACTCCCGCGCGCAGGTGCTGTTCGTGTCGGCGGCGCTGCTACCCGTCGTCAGGGATCTGCTCGGCCGGATGCCGGATCTCCGGCACGTCGTCGTCTCGGGCGATGACGGCCATGGCTATCTTCTGCTTGCGGACGAACTGGCGCGCGAGAGCGAAGCCTTCGAGACGGTCGACACCCATCCCGACGAGCCGGCCTTCTGGCTCTACTCGTCCGGCTCGACCGGCGCGCCGAAGGGCGTGCGCCACGTCCACTCCAATATCGCGGCCACCACCGAAACCTATGCAAAACAGGTGCTCGGCATTCGCGAGGACGACATCTGCCTGTCGGCGGCAAAGCTGTTCTTCGCCTACGGGCTCGGCAATGCGCTCACCTTCCCGATGTCGGTCGGCGCCACCACCGTCCTGCATTCCGATCGCCCGACGCCGGCGGCAATGTTCGGCCTGATGCGCAAGCACAATGCCAGCATTTTTTACGGCGTGCCGACGCTGTTCGCTGCAATGCTCGGCGACGAAACCTTCCGTGACGAACCGCGCTTTCCCGGCTTGCGGATTTGCACCTCGGCGGGCGAGGCGCTGCCCGAGCATGTCGGCGCGACGTGGAAGGAACGGTTCGGCGTCGACATTCTGGACGGCGTCGGCTCGACCGAAATGCTGCATATCTTTCTCTCGAATGCGCCGGGCGACATCCGCTACGGCACGTCGGGCCGCGCCGTGCCGGGCTATCACGTCCGCCTCGTCAACGAGAACGGCGATGACGTCGCCGATGGCGAGGTCGGCGAGATGCTGGTCAATGGTCCGTCGGCGGCGGAGGGCTATTGGAATCAGCGCAGCAAAAGCCGCACGACGTTTGAAGGCGGCTGGACGCGCACCGGCGATAAGTATATTCGCGACACCGACGGTCGCTATGTGTTTTGCGGCCGCGCCGACGACATGTTCAAGGTCTCGGGAATCTGGGTCTCGCCGTTCGAGGTCGAAAGCGCGCTGATCACCCATCCGGCCGTGCTCGAAGCCGCCGTGGTGCCCGCCGCCGATGCCGATGGCCTGCTCAAGCCGAAAGCCTTCATCGTGCTGCATGGCGCCGCACCGACGGCCGATCTCGAAGCCGCGCTCAAGGAGCATGTGAAGCAGAAGATCGGACCCTGGAAGTATCCGCGCTGGATCGCGTTTGCCGACAGTCTGCCGAAGACTGCGACCGGCAAGATCCAGCGTTTCAAATTGCGCGACCCGACCTGACGCGCGCCCCTTTCGGCCACTGGTTGAGGAGACTGACGATGAGACTGGCCCCGTCCGGGACGCTGCGAATTGGTGCGACCGAACTGGAATTCCGCATGATCGGACCATCGCCGTCGGACGCGCCCACCATCGTTTTGCTGCATGAAGGCCTTGGCTCGGCAAACCTGTGGGGCGAGTTTCCCGAACGTCTCGCCGAAGCCACCGGCGCCGGCGTGTTCGCCTATTCGCGCGCGGGCTATGGCGCATCGAGCCCGGCGGAATTGCCGCGGCCGCTCGACTATATGAGCATCGAGGCCCTGCAGGTGTTGCCGCGCGTTCTCGATTCCATCGGCTTTCGCCGTGGCATCTTGATCGGCCACTCCGACGGCGCTTCGATCGCGGCGGTCTATGCCGGCGGCGTGCAGGACCACCGCGTGCGCGGCGTCGGGCTGATCGCGCCGCATTTCGTCGTCGAGGATGTCTCTGTGCAGTCGATCGCCGCGATCAGGACGACCTATGAACAGACCGACCTGCGCGACAAGCTCGCGCGCTGGCACAAGAACGTCGACAACGCCTTCTATGGCTGGAACGACGCCTGGCTCGATCCGGCGTTTCGCGACTGGGATATCTCCGAGTATCTCGCCTATATCCGCGTCCCGGTCGCGATCGTGCAGGGTGAGGGCGACCAGTACGGCACGCCGCGCCAGATCGAGATCGCCAAAGAAGAATGCTACTGCCCCGTCGACGTCACGCTGATGCCGGGCGTCGGCCATTCGCCGCACCGCGAGGCCGTTGAAGAAACCGTCGCCGTGCTCGGCGACTTCTGCAATCGCCTGCTGCGGCTTCACGGCGAGGGGACGCTGGACGACGCCGCATGATCCCGCCGCGCAGCGCAGCTTTTGCGCTGCCGCGCTGGAGTTATGTTCCGGGCAAAATTGCCGGGCCCGACCTTGAGGCGCTGGCCCCGGTCAAGGCGCTGGTGCCCGATCGTTTCAACGGCTTCGTTCCGCTCGATCACCCTGCGCTGATTTACGGCCTCGCGCTGCACGATGCCGGCTTCTTCTGGGAAGCGCATGAGATTCTCGAGGCGGTCTGGGCCGCGGCGCCGCAGGGCGGGCGCGACCGTCTGCTGCTGCGGGCCTGCATCCAGATCGCGAATGCCGCGTTGAAACAAAGGCTTGGCCGCCCGCGCGCGGTCGGACGGCTGCTGCAGGAGGCCGCGGCCGAACTCGACGAGGTTCTGGCCCGTCCGTGCACGGAGCCGGCAGGCGCGTTCGTCCATGGCTATCCGGTGGCAAAGCTGCGGCGGAGTGTAGGCGCGTGCCGAAACACGCCTGAGGCGGGACCGGCCGCGATCCGGCTCGGCCCGGAACCGGGCCAACATGCAAAAAAGTGCAGCTTTTGATTTTATGACGCTGGACCGACGAACTATTGTGCAATATGGTTCATGCCATCAGGCCCCACGCAGAATGAAGAATGAGGCGTCCTATGGCAGGTGAGGATCGCAAGCTCGCGAACGGTGCGGAGCGCATCGACTTTCAGACCGACCCGTCGCGTTACCGGCACTGGTCGCTGGCGGTCGAGGGGCCGGTCGCGACGCTCACCATGGACGTCGATGAGGATGGCGGCCTGTTCGAGGGCTACCAGCTCAAGATGAATTCCTACGATCTCGGCGTCGATATCGAGCTGGCGGACGCGGTCCAGCGCCTGCGCTTCGAGCATCCCGAGGTCAAGACCGTGGTGCTGCGCTCGGGCAAGAACCGCGTGTTCTGCGCCGGCGCGAATATCCGCATGCTGGCCGGCGCGTCCCATGCGCACAAGGTCAACTTCTGCAAATTCACCAACGAGACCCGCAACGGCTTCGAGGATTCCAGCGAAAATTCCGGCCAGCGCTTCATCTGCGTCGTGAACGGCACGGCGGCGGGCGGCGGCTATGAGCTGGCGCTGGCAGCCGATCACATCATTCTCGCCGATGACGGCTCGGCGGCGGTCGCGCTGCCGGAAGTGCCGCTTTTGGCCGTGCTGCCGGGCACCGGCGGCCTCACCCGCGTCGTCGACAAGCGCAAGGTGCGCCGCGACCATGCCGACTTCTTCTGCACCATCGAGGAAGGCGTCAAGGGCCGGCGCGCGGTGCAGTGGCGGCTCGTCGACGAGATCGCGCCGAACAGCAAGCTCGATGCGCTCGTCGCCGCGCGCGCGCAGGAATTCGCCAGCGCCTCGCCGCGCAATGGCGACGGCCCCGGCGTCAAGCTGACGCCGCTCACGCGCGAATTCGCCGAGAACGGCGTCAGCTACAGCCACGTCAATGTCGAGGTCGACCGCGACAGGCGCATTGCCACGATCTCGATCAAGGCCCCGACCGAAGCGCCGCCGGCGGACATGGCCGAGGTCGTCGCGCAGGGCGCCGAGTTCTGGCCGCTCAAGGTTGCGCGCGAACTCGACGACGCGATCCTGCACCTGCGCATCAACGAGCTCGGCATCGCCATGCTCGTCTTCAAGACCCACTACGACAACGACGGCGACGCCGGCCACGTGCTCGCCTGCGACGCCTTGCTCGAAGCCAAGCAGAACCACTGGCTCGCCAACGAGATCCGCCATTACTGGAAGCGCGTGCTCAAGCGCATCGACGTCACCTCGCGCACCCTGGTCGCCCTCGTCGAGCCGGGTTCGTGCTTCGTCGGCACCCTCGCCGAACTCGTCTTCGCGGCCGATCGCTCCTACATGCTGATCGGCCAGAAGGACGGCGACAACCGCGCCCCGCCGGCGATCGTCTTGAGCACGGCGAACTTCGGCCCCTATCCGATGAGCCATGGCCTGACGCGGCTCCAATCGCGCTTTCAGGCCGACCCCTCGCAGGTCGAGGACGCAAGGGCAAAGATCGGCGAGCCGCTCGATGCCGAGACCGCGGAAGAACTCGGCCTCGTCACCTTCGCCCTCGACGACATCGACTGGGACGACGAAGTGCGCGTCTTCTTCGAAGAGCGCACCAGCTTCTCGCCGGACTCGCTCACCGGCATGGAGGCCAACCTGCGCTTCGTCGGCCCGGAGACGATGGAATCCAAAATCTTCGCCCGCCTCACCGCGTGGCAGAACTGGATTTTCCAGCGCCCCAACGCCGTGGGCGAGAACGGCGCGCTGCGGCGCTACGGCACCGGCGAGCGCCCGCAATTCGATATGACGCGCGTTTGAACGTATGCCGCGTCACGGCCGGAACGTTCCGGCCGTGCGCATCCTCGGGCACTTTCCCGGGCACGAACGCCAAGGACATCCGCCGAGGGACATCCGCCAAGCAAGAATGCCAAGGGAGCACGCCATGAACCTCATGAACGTCGATTACTCAACCAAGATCCCGAACAACGTCAACCTGTCGGAAGACCGCCAGGTGCTGAAGGCGCTGGAGGGCTGGCATCCCGGCTATCTCGACTGGTGGAACGACATGGGCCCGGAGGGCTTTCAGGAATCGCTCGTCTATCTGCGCACGGCGATCAGCGTCGACCCCAAGGGCTGGGCGAAATTCGACTACGTGAAGATGCCGGAATATCGCTGGGGCATTCTGCTCGCGCCGCAGGATGAAAACCGCGAGGTCAATTTCGGCCAGCACAAGGGCGAGAAGGCCTGGCAGGAAGTGCCCGGCGAGTATCGCGCGATGCTGCGCCGCCTCGTCGTCATCCAGGGCGACACCGAGCCGGCCTCCGTCGAGCAGCAGCGCCACCTCGGCAAGACCGCGCCTTCGCTCTACGACATGCGCAACCTGTTCCAGGTCAATGTCGAGGAAGGCCGCCACCTCTGGGCGATGGTCTATCTGCTGCAAAAATACTTTGGCCGCGACGGCCGCGAGGAGGCCGACGACCTGTTGCGCCGCCGCTCCGGCGACGCGGATGCGCCACGCATGCTCGGCGCCTTCAACGAGGCGACGCCGGACTGGCTGTCGTTCTTCATGTTCACCTTCTTCACCGATCGCGACGGCAAGATGCAGCTCGAGAGCCTTGCGCAATCGGGCTTCGATCCGCTGTCGCGCACCTGCCGCTTCATGCTCACCGAAGAAGCGCACCACATGTTCGTTGGCGAAACCGGCGTCGGCCGCGTGCTGCAGCGAACCTGCGAGGCGATGAAGGCGGCCGGCATCGAGGACCCCAATGACATCGCAGGCGTGCGGGCGCTCGGCGTCATCGACCTGCCGACGATGCAGAAGAAGATGAACCTGCACTACTCGCTCTCGCTCGACCTGTTCGGCTCCGAAGTCTCGACCAACGCCGCGAACTTCTACAATGCCGGGCTCAAGGGCCGCTTCCAGGAAACCAAGATCGAGGACGACCACCGCCTGACCAGCGACACCTATCCGGTGCTCAAGCTGGTGAACGGCGCGATCACGCTGGTCGACGAGCCGGCGCTGACCGCCCTCAACATGCGCCTGCGCGACGACTACACGGCGGACTGCGCCAAGGGCGTCGAACGCTGGAACAAGATCATCGAGAAGGCCGGCATCAACTTCCGGCTGGAGCTGCCGCACACTGCCTTCCACCGCCAGATCGGCGAATTCGCCAACGTGCAGGCGACGCCGAAGGGCGTGCTGCTCAGCGAGGGCGAGTGGCAGAAGGTGCGCGACCAGTATCTGCCGTCGAGCGACGACGGCGACTTCATCGCCTCGCTGATGCAGCCGGTGATGGTGCCGGGCAAGTTCGCAAGCTGGATCGCGCCGCCGAAGGTCGGCATCGACAACAAGCCGGGCGACTTCGAATATGTGCAGATCGCGGCCTAAGGCCGCCTCGGCGGATCATGCCCGGCCGCGCGCCGGGCATCTTTCCTCTTCCTGATCCGCATGGGTCAGGACGTGCATGGCCAGAACGGACCTCGCCATGACGCAAACATGCTTCCAAGGATGCTCCACGGAGCGGACCACATGACAGCACTGCAAGCGACGTCCCTCAAGAAGCAGCACCTGATCGATCCGGAGATCTGCATTCGCTGCAACACCTGCGAAGAGACCTGCCCGATCGACGCCATCACCCATGACGACAACAACTATGTGGTGAAGGCCGATGTCTGCAACTATTGCATGGACTGCATCGCGCCCTGCCCGACCGGGGCGATCGACAACTGGCGCGTGGTGACGACGCCCTATTCCATCGACGAGCAGTTTTCATGGGACGAGCTGCCGCCACAGGAAGAGATCGCGGGCGGCGATGCCTCCGAGGCCATCGAGGCGCTGGAGGACGAAGTCGGCGCGCTGCTTACGGAAGCGCGCAAGGGGCTCGGCGGCAAGGCGGTCGCGCCGCATTCCGCCAGCAAGGCCACCGTCAATCTCTACAATCGCGGCAAGCCGGCGGTCGCCACCGTCACCGGCAACTTTCGCCTGACCGAGGCCGATGCCGAGAACGATGTGCGCCACATCATTCTGGATTTCGGCGACCACGCCTTCCCGGTTCTTGAGGGCCAGAGCATCGGCATCGTGCCGCCGGGCGTCGATGAAAACGGCGTGCCGCATCGCGTGCGGCTCTATTCGATCGCCAGCTCCCGCGACGGCGAGCGGCCGAACACCAACAACCTCGCCCTCACCGTGAAGCGCGAGGGCAGCGGCGTCTGCTCAAACTATCTGTGCGACCTGCCGCGCGGCGCCAAGGTCGAAGTCACCGGCCCGTTCGGCGCGACCTTCCTTTTGCCGAACGATCCCGCCGCCAACATCGTGATGATCTGCACCGGCACGGGCTCGGCGCCGTTCCGCGCCTTCACCGAGCGCCGCCGCCGCGCGATGCCGGAAGCGCCGGGGCGGATGCTGCTGTTCTTCGGCGCGCGCCGCCCGCAGGAGCTCCCTTACTTCGGCCCGCTGCAAAAGGTGCCGGACCGGCTGCTCGGCAAGTATCTGTGCTTCTCGCGCGTGCCGGGCGAGCCACGCACCTATGTGCAGGACCGCATCCGCTCCGAAGCCGCGCAGGTGGTGACGATGCTCGGCGACGGCAACACGCATGTCTACATCTGCGGCCTCAAGGGCATGGAGAGCGGCGTCGACGAAGCCTTCGCCGATATCTGCCGCCTCGCCAATGTCGATTGGGCGCAGACGAAATCGGTGATGCGCGAGGGCGGCCGCTACCACGTCGAGACCTATTAGCGTCTCATCGAACAGGCGCGTGAAAACAAAAATGCCCGGCAGCAAGCCGGGCATTTTTTATCGGACGGGCGCGCGCAAAAAAATCAGTCGCGCAAAAGTTCGTTGATGCTGGTCTTGGAGCGGGTGCGCTCATCGACGCGCTTGACGATCACGGCGCAGGCGGTCGAGGGGCCGGCCGCGCCATCGGCGAGCGGCTTGCCCGGCAACGCGCCCGGCACCACCACCGAATAGGGCGGCACTTCGCCGATGAAGGTTTCGCCGGTGGCGCGGTCGACGATCTTGGTCGATGCGCCGAGGAACACGCCCATCGCCAGCACCGCGCCCTGACGGACGACGACGCCCTCGGCGACTTCCGAGCGCGCGCCGATGAAGCAGTCGTCCTCGATGATGACCGGCCCGGCCTGCAGCGGCTCCAGCACGCCGCCGATGCCGACGCCGCCGGAGATATGGACGTTCTTGCCGATCTGCGCGCAGGAGCCGACCGTCGCCCAGGTGTCGACCATCGTGCCGGTGTCGACGAACGCGCCGAGATTGACGAAGGACGGCATCAGCACGACGTTCTTGCCGATGAAGGCCGAGCGGCGCACCACCGCGCCCGGCACGGCGCGGAAACCGGCGGCGCGAAACTGCTCCTCGCTCCAGCCCTCGAATTTCGACGGCACCTTGTCCCACCAGTTGGCCTTGCCCGGCCCGCCGCTGATCAGCGCCATGTCGTTGAGGCGGAAGGACAGGAGCACGGCCTTCTTCAGCCACTGGTGAACCTGCCACTTGCCGTCGGCGTCGCGGCTGGCGACCCGGACCTCGCCGCGGTCGAGCAGGTCGAGCGCCTGCGTCACCGCATCGCGGATCTCGCCTCTGGTGCCGGGATGGACATTTTCGCGGGCCTCGAAGGCGGCGTTGATGGTGGTCTCGAGCGCCGCAATCGACATGGTGGTTCCCTTGAAAGAACGGAGTGAGCCAGAACGGGGACGCTTTTTTCCAAATTCAGGGGTTCGGAGTCAAGCAGAACGGCCGATTGCCGCGCGCGGAAGACGCTACGGCAGGCGCTGGAGGAACGCGCCGAGATCGTCGGTGACGTGATCGACATGGGCGGCATCGCGCCCTTCCAGCTCCCAGTCTTCGCGCACAACCGTTGCCGCCCCATCCGGCACGACGAGCACCGTGGTCATGCCAAGCTCGTGCGGCACCACGAGATTGCGCGCGAGATCCTCGAACATCGCCGAGCGCATGGGATCGACCCCGTGGCGCGCCAGAAACCGCTGATAGGTCAGCGGCGAGGGTTTCGGCTCGAACTCGGCCGCCTTGATGTCGAACACGTCCTCGAAATGCCCGGCGATGCCGAGCCGCTCCAGCACGTTGCCGGCATGGCCGGTCGAGCCGTTGGTGAACACCAGCTTGCGGCCGGGAAGCTTTTCGAGCGCGGCGCCGAGCGCCGGGTTCGGCTCCAGCGGCGAATGGTCGATCTCGTGGACATAGGCGAGGAAGTCATCGGCGCTGATGCCGTATTCAGTCATCAGGCCGCGCATCGTGGTGCCGTAGCGCTTGTAAAAATCTTTCTGCAGGCGGAAGGCGTCGTCCTTCGAGATCTTGAGAAGGTCGGCGACGAAATCGCGGATCCGGGCATCGACCTGCTGCCACAGGTTGACGTGATGCGGATAGAGCGTGTTGTCGAGATCGAACACCCAGGTCTCGACCCGGTGGAACGGCCGCGAGGCCTTTGGATTGCTCAAAACTATCATGACAACATCTTACCATTCTGGCGGCGCAAAGGGCCGATGGAAGGCGCAGCGCGCCGTTTCAGAGTGAGCGTGACGCGGCAGGCGGCCGCCGGTCACGGCAGCGCGAAGCGAAGGGTCTTGCCGCCGGCGCCGACCTGCGCGAACCCGGCCCCGGTGAGGCCGCGCGCGGCGCAGTCGTCATGCTCGGTGATCTCAAACTTGGCCTCGCGCGTGCAGAGCCGCATCGGGCCGCCCCAGCTCAACGGCTTGCCGCCGACCGCCATCGCCTGGCCGCCGGCATCAACCGCTTCGGCGAAGGAGAAGATCCGCCGAGGCTGCCCGGAAATGTCGGGATGCAGGCAGGTTCCGGCGGCGACGCCATACCAGCCGCGGCTGGTGATGGTCTTGCCGTCATCGGTCGCGATCGCGGCCATCACCTTGTAGGGCGTGTCGTTGCACCAGGCGAAGCCGTTGATCGAAGGCGACTGCACGGCCTTGAGCATGGTGGCGAAAAAGTCCGGCCCCGCGACGCTCTCGGCGCTGAGATTGTGCGCGCGCAGGAAAGCCGACAGCGCCCCCTGGGTCTTCGGCCCGTCGACGCCGTCGATCGGCGCGGCATCATAGCCGGCGATCACGAGGAGACGCTGAATGCCCGCAAGGCGCGCCTGTTCGTCGTCATACTCGCTGTCCTCGGCGAGATAGGCGACCTGCATGCCATCCTCGGCCTGCGACGGGCGGATCTCGGTGAAGGGCGCGAGCGTCTGCGCGCCGCGGCACTGGCGCGCGGCGGCAATCGTAAAATTGTCGCTGGTGATGCACAGCCGCTCGGTGCCGGCCTGCGCCGGCTGCGCGCCGTAGACCGGCAGCGTGCGGGCGTGCAGCAGCACCTTGCCCGACACGTCGCCCTGCAGCGCGATGCGGCACTGCGCCGGATCGAGCCGGAACCAACCCGAGGTCGCTGTGGTGCCGCGATCGTCGAGGCCGATCGCGACATCCACGACATAGCTCATGCGGTTGCAGAGCTTGACGTCGGCCCGCGCCGGCGTGCCCGCCAGAGCGGCAACAATTGCGGCGAGCGCCGCAGTAGCGGCGGCGCGGAGCCGTCGCAGCGGCATCATTTGTGGACCAGCGTGCCGGTGCCCTGGTTGGTGAACAGTTCCAGCAGCACGGCGTGCGGCGTCTTGCCATCGAGGATGACCACGCCTTCGACGCCGGCTTCGAGCGCGTAGATGCAGGTTTCCACCTTGGGGATCATGCCGCCGGAGATCGTGCCGTCGGCGATCAGCTTGCGCGCATCCTTCACCGACAGGTCGGGGATCAGCTTCTTCGACTTGTCGAGCACGCCCGGCACGTCGGTCAGCAGCAGCAGGCGCTTGGCCTTCAGCGCGCCGGCGACCGCCCCGGCAAAGGTGTCGGCATTGACGTTGAAGGTCTGGCCGTTCCGCGAGGTCGCCAGCGGTGCCAGCACCGGGATCAGGTCATGGCCGATGAGCTGGTTGAGCAGGGTGAGGTCGACCCGTTCCGGCTCGCCGACGAAGCCGAGGTCGATGAACTTTTCGATGTTGGAGCCCGGATCGACCATGGTGCGCGTCGCCTTGCTGGCGGTGACCATGTTGCCGTCCTTGCCGCACAGGCCGACGGCCTTGCCGCCCGCCTCGTTGATGTAGCCGACGAGTTGCTTGTTGATCGATCCGGCCAGCACCATCTCGACGATCTCGATCGTCGCGGCATCGGTGATGCGCAGGCCGCCGGCGAATTCCGACTTGATGCCGAGGCGCTGCAGCATGGTGGCGATCTGCGGCCCGCCGCCGTGGACCACCACCGGATTGATTGCGGTCTGCTCCAGAAGCACGATGTCGCGGGCGAAATCGCGGGCGAGCTGCTCTGCGCCCATGGCGTGGCCGCCATATTTGATGACGATGGTTTCATCGTCGTATTTTTGCATGTGCGGCAGCGCCTCGGAGAGAATCCGGGCCTGGTCGTCGGGCGTGATGTCGGCGGAATCAACCATCGGGCAAATCTCAACGTGGAAGGGCCAAGTCTGGGCTCCACCGCTATCACTTCGGGACTGATCCGCAAAGCGTTGCGGCCGGCAAATGCGCGTTATCGGCGGCGCGGCCACAGGGCGGCGAGCGCGAGCACGAGCCAGCTCAGCATGGTGAGCGTTCCGCCGAGCGGCGCGGCGCGCGGGAACAGGATCGTGCCCTCGAACTGCCGCAGCGAAAGGTCGCCTGCAAACAGCCCGGTGCCGAGAATGAACCCGAAACCGGCGAGCAGACCGGGCAGACGGCGGACGATGCCGCGCTCGGCGAGCAGCGCCGCGCCGATCGCGGCACTGGCATGAAACAGCAGCATCGAGGATGCGGCGGCGAGCCGGCTCGCATCGGGCAGGTGCGCCGATGCCGCGGCGAGCGCCACGCCGGCCGCGCCCATCAGCCCCGCAAACGCGACCATCGCGCGCACCGCGCCGTGCCCGGTGCCGTTGGATGAAGACGAATCCGGTGACGTCATGCCGCGCCGCGCTCCTTCAGCACCTTGACCATCGCCGCCCGCAATTCGGGCATGCCCGCGCCGGTGCGCGAGGAGGTCGCGATCACTTCCGGGTAGGCGGCCGGATGCTTCGTGAGTTCCGCCTTGATCGCGGCGATGCGCTGCTCGATCTCGCCGCGCTTGAGCTGGTCGAGCTTGGTCAGCACGATCTGATAGCTGACGGCGGCGCGATCCAGCGTCTTCATCACCTCAAGATCGATCTCCTTGAGGCCGTGCCGTGAATCGATCAGCACGTAGACGCGGGCCAGCGACGCGCGGCCCTGCAGGAAGGCGTGGATCAGCTTGGTCCAGGCCAGCACCTTGGTCTTCGATGCCTGCGCATAGCCGTAGCCCGGCATATCGACGAGGCGTAGGCCGCCATCCTTCGGCCCGTCGAAAAAGATCAATTCCTGGGTGCGGCCCGGCGTGTGCGAGGTCCGCGCCAGCGCGTTGCGGTTGGTCAGGGCATTGATGATGCTCGACTTGCCGACATTGGAGCGGCCGGCGAACGCGACCTCGACGCCTTCCATCGGCGGCAGCATCTCGATCGACGGCGACGCCCAGATGAACTGCCAGTCGCCCGCGAACAGCTTTCGGCCATGCTCGATCAGGGCCTGATCCTGCGCGGTGTCTGCGTCTTGCGCTGTCATCGTATCGGTCTCCGTCACTGCCCGCCCGTTTTGGCAAACGCTGGGCCTCATAGCAAACCGGCTCCGCGAGGGAGCCGGTGATGGGTCGAACCCGTGGTTTCGTCAGGTCGCCTTCTTGGACCCTCGGAAGGTCGCCTTGATGTTGTCGAACAGTTCGATCTTCACGCCGTTGCGGCGCATGATCATGCCCTGCTGCAGCACCGAGAGCAGGTTGTTCCACGCCCAGTAGATCACGAGACCCGCCGGGAAGGACGCCAGCATGAAGGTGAAGATCACCGGCATCCAGTCGAAGATCATCTTCTGCGTCGGGTCCGGCGGCGTCGGGTTCAGCTTCATCTGGACCCACATCGTGAGGCCCATGATGATCGGCCAGATACCCAGCACCAGGAACGGCCCGAACACCGGCAGGTGGCTCGGATCGAATGGCAGCAGCCCGAACAGGTTGAACAGGTTGGTCGGATCGGGCGCGGACAGGTCGTGGATCCAGCCGAAGAACGGCGCATGCCGCATTTCGATGGTGACGAAGAGCACCTTGTAGAGGGCGAAGAACACCGGGATCTGGATGACGATCGGCAGACAGCCGGCCACCGGATTGATCTTCTCCTTCTTGTAGAGCTCCATCATCTCCTGCTGCTGCTTCAGCTTGTCGTCGGGGTAGCGTTCGCGCAGCGCGGTCAGATGCGGCTGGATCGCCTTCATCTTCGCCATCGAGGCATAGGCCTTGTTGGCGAGCGGGAAGAAGATCGCCTTGACCAGCACCGTCACCAGCAGGATCGCGACCCCAAAGTTTCCGAACAGGCGGAACAGGCCGTCGATCGCCAGGAACATCGGCTTGGTGAAGATGTAGAACCAGCCCCAGTCGATCAGCAGATCGAAATGGTTGAGGCCGAGCGCCTTGTTGTAGCCGCCGAGGCCGACCAGCGGGAAGTTGAGGCCGACGACGCGCGCCTCCTTGGCGCCGGCGAACAGGCGGCTCTCGAGGCTGGACTGCGCGCCCGGGGCGATCGTCTGCGGATCGAGCAGATAGTCGGCCTGATAGGTGCGCGCGGTGCCGACGAGGTTCGACGAGAAGCGCGCCTGCAGATGCGCCGACGTGTCGGGCACCAGCGCCGACGCCCAATACTTGTCGGTGATGCCGAGCCAGCCGTTTGTGACGTTGAAGTTCATCACCTTCTTGTCGTCGAGATTCTTGTAGGTGTGCTCCTGCAGGCCGTCGTCGCCGAGCACGCCGACAAAGCCCTCGTGCAGGATGTAGTAGCCCGAGGTGTGCGGCACGCCGTGGCGCGAGATCAGGCCGAACGGATAAAGCGTCACCGGCGCGCTGCCGGAATTGGCGACGTCGTCCTTCAGCGTGAACATGAAGTTTTCGTCGATCGAGATGGTGCGGCGGAAGACCAGCCCCTCACCATTGTCGTAGGTCAGCGTCACCGGGCTCGTGTGCGTCAGCGCGCCGGTGCCCTGCTGCTGCCAGACCGTGTTCTGGTCGGGAACCTTGACCGAGGTGCCGGCGCCCGCGACCCAGCCGAACTCGGCGTAATAGGCGTCCTTGGTGCCGGACGGCGAGAACAGCACGATCGCCGGCGACTTCGGGTCCACCGTCTCGCGGTAGTTGACGAGGGCGATGTCATCGATCCGCGCGCCCTTGAGCGAGATGCTGCCGGACACGCGCGGCGTCTCGATCTTGATGCGCGGCGTCGAGCCGACCACCACCGAGCGGTCCACCGGAGCCGCGGCGGGAGCGCCGCCCGCATTCAGGCTTGGCGCGGCGCCGGGCTGGCCCGCGGGCGTGCCTGCATTGCCGGCCGCCGGCGCAGGCTGCACCTGCTGGCTCTGCTGCAGCTTCGCCGCCTGCTCGGCCGCGCGCTGCTTTTCCATCTGCGGAATGTTGAAAAAGTACTGCCAGCCGAGCAGCACAAGTCCTGACAGAATGATGGCGAGGATAGTGTTGCGATTTTCCGTCATTCAGATCTCGTCATTCTGCTGGCGAGCGGTGCACCCGCGAGGAAGGCGTTGATGGCGTGGCAGCGCCGCCCTCACGGGCAACGCGCCGCTCCAGCCGGACCAGAGCGGCCTGGAGATCATTAAACATGATTGCAAAGTCGCGCTTCAGCGCGTCGCGACGGCCAACTAGCACATAATCGCTGTGGGGTCGCATAGATTGCTCGTCGAGCCGCTTCACCAATTCGCGAAGTCTGCGACGGACCCGGTTTCGCTCGGTGGCACTGCCGACCTTGCGCGAAACCGTGAAGCCGACTCGAATCGGGCCGTGGTCGTCGCGAACGCGACGTTGAACCACAAAGGCGGGCGCCGCCATTCGCGCGCCCTTGGCAACGGCGAGAAAGTCCACCCGTTGCCGAAGCCGATCCATGATCTGAGTTGTCTGTAACGTGCGCGACGCTATCAGGCGCTCAGGCGCTTACGACCACGGGAACGACGGGCGGCCAAGACCTTCCGGCCACCGAGGGTCTTAAGGCGAGCCCGGAATCCGTGGCGGCGCTTGCGCACAAGTTTGCTGGGTTGAAAAGTCCGCTTCACGGGAGTTCTCCGCTAACGCTCAAGTTGAGAGATGAGGTGTCGTCCCGATGATGGCCCCAAATGGAACCGGCCCGGGGTTGCCGGGCTATCGCAGACAGTCGTGCGGCTTATACGCAACGGTCCCCCCTTCGTCAATCGAACTCGTCGCCCGGATCTGAGGGATTTTTGCGCGAGGATGCGGCGGAAACGCGAAGGCCGGGTTCCGGCGACGCGAAGGCGCCGGTTGCCTTGGCTGCTCGCAAAAAAACCGGCACGCCGCCGCGCCAAAAATTTCGCACATTCCACTGCATCAAATCCGGCATTTCGACGTAAACTTGTTCGAGATGGATTTGCAATCGCCACCGCCGCCGGACGTCGGCCTTGAAGACGCGGCGACGGGGCGCGGCGCGGGGATCAAGCGAGGCTTTGAACCCGGCCTTTGGCCTGACAACGGATAACCTCGTGCTCCAATTGCGCCTGCCGCATCAGTTATCGAGACGGTCGCAGCCGGGAGGGCGGCTCGGCCTGTCGGGGAAGCTGTTGCTGCTGACCATCCCGCTGGTGCTGATCGCCGAGGTGCTGATCTACGTCCCCTCGATCGCCAATTATCGCCTCAACCGCCTCAACGACCGGCTGGCCGCCGCCAACACCGCGGCGCTGGTGCTCGACGGCGCGCCCGGTGGCATGGTTCCCGATTCGCTCGCCCGCCAGATCCTCGCCAGCATCGACGCCCACGCGGTCGCCATCAAAATGGGCCAGCAGCGCCGCCTGCTGGCGATCACCGACAAGCCGCCGATGATCGACCGCGACATCGACATGCGGAACATCACCGCCTGGTCGGCGGTGATCGACGCCTTCAGCACCATGCTCGACAGCGGCGACGGCGTGATGCGAATCGTCGGCCCCGCGCCGCGCGGCGGCCAGTGGCTCGAAGTGGTGGTCGACGAAGCGCCGCTGCAGCAGGCGATGTACCGCTTCTCGATCAATGTCCTCCTGCTCTCGCTCGGGCTCGTGGTGCTGACGGCGGCGCTGATCTATTTCGCCCTGCACTATCTCTTCGTCCGGCCGATGCGGCAGCTGACGGCCAACCTCGTGACCTTCCACCAGGACCCGGAGAACGTCGCGCGAATCATCACCCCTTCCGGGCGCGGCGACGAGATCGGCGTCGCCGAGCACGAGCTCGCCGACCTTCAGCGCGACCTCGTCTCGATGCTCCACCAGAAGAGCCGGCTGGCCGCGCTCGGGCTAGCCGTCTCGAAGATCAACCACGACCTGCGCAACCTGCTGGCATCCGCCCAGCTCATCTCCGATCAGGTCGCCGGCGTGCCCGACCCGCGGGTGCAGCGCTTTGCGCCCAAGCTGGTGCGCTCGCTGGAGCGCGCCATCGCCTTCTGCCAGTCGACCCTGTCCTATGGCCGGGCACAGGAGGCGCCGCCGGATCGGCGGATGGTCGCGGTCGCGCCGATCATCCGGGAGGTCCGCGAATCGGTCGGGCTCGATGCCAGAGCCGACGGGCCCAGGATCGAATGGATCGAGGCCATCGAGGGCGGCCTGATGATCGATGCCGACCCGGATCAGCTGTTTCGCGTTTTCCTGAACCTCGCCCGCAATGCGGTTCATGCGCTGGAGAGCGACAGCAACGCCGCCCACCCCGCCCGCCAGATCCGCATCACCGGCCGGCGCGAGGGAACCGTGGCGACAATCGAAATCTCCGACACCGGTCCCGGCATCGCGCCGCAGATCCGCGAGCGCCTGTTCGAGGCGTTTCAAAACACCCCGGTCGGCCCCGGCAGCGGGCTCGGCCTCGTCATCTCCGCCGAACTCGTGCGCGCCCATGGCGGCGACCTGCGGCTGGTCGACGGCACCATCGGCGCCACGTTCCGAATCAGCATCCCGGACCGGCCGGTGCAGCTCGAAGCCGCGCGGAACCGTTTTCGCGCCTGAACGCTCACCGATTCGCCGTTTCTGCACCGCGCGAAGTGGCTTCCGCGGCCGCTCGCCGCCCGAAGTCTGGTTATCGGGGAAGAATTTTACGCTAGCGGCAAAAGAATTTGCGCTGGTATCCGTTGAAGATTGCCATTCTGCGCAATCGACCCTTGCCAACGCAATCCGGAGCCGTTAGCTATGGCCCGCCTTCGGGAGGTTGCTGATCGCAGCGGATCCCCGGCGGACACAATGCGCGCCCGTAGCTCAGCTGGATAGAGCACCAGACTACGAATCTGGGGGTCAGAGGTTCGAATCCTTTCGGGCGCGCCATTCGGTCATTCCCACTAATCCGTCATCGATACGCGTCGCCGGTCTGAAGATTGGCCGGATCGCTCGCGGGCAATCAGCACCGACGCTCGCACGAGATGCGGCGCCCGCCGAGAATGGGGCCGGACCACCGACTTTTCCCGCCAGCGACACGCGCCCCGCCGAAGGGCCACCTGCCGCCCCGCAAAAACCATTGAAAATCAAATACTTTTGCGCATCCTGAGCAGATCCGGCATTTCGTGCTAAGGACGGGCCGGGAAGATGGCGGGCGAGGCTGTGTTCGAGATCGGTTTGAGCCCGGCTCCGGACCGGCCCCGTTTCGCAGGCCATCCCTCCGCCATCCCGCAGCAATCGGCAGCCACTGGCGTTCCGCGTTTGAGAGGCGAGACATATGGAACTGAGGCAGCTCTCATATTTCGTGGTGGCCTGCCAGCATAAGAACCACGCCGAAGCCGCCGCGCAGGCGGGCATTTCGGCCTCCGCGCTGAGCGAAAACCTCAACCTGCTCGAACAGGAGCTGGGCATCAAGCTGTTCCAGCGCGGGCCGCTCGGCCACTATCCGAGCGAGGCGGCGCGGTGGCTCTACCAGAATGTCGAGCCGGTGCTGCAGCTCGCCGAGGCGGCGGAGACGGTGTTCGCCGCCGATCCGCCGCAGCCGTTTCGCCGCCTCGAGATCACGACGCCGCTTCAGTTCATGCTCGGCCGCCTGTCGCGCGCCGCCAGCCTCGCCGTCCGCGCCCTGCGCACGAGCCATCCGGACGTCGTGGCGCGGGTGCGGTTTCGGCCCGACCCGCCGGCGGACGAGGCCACGGGCGCGGCCGGCGAAGCACCGCAGATCGCGCGAGTCGTGATCGACTATGCGGATCAGGACGGCGCCGACCATCAGTTGCTGTTTCACGACGACTGGATCGCGATCACCAATTTCGACCGCAACGCCGAACAGGGCCGCGTGATCGATTTCGAGACGCTTCGCGGCCTGCGGCTGCTGCTGCCGCCGCTGCTGCCGACGCAGACCCAGCACGCCCGCAGTTACTGCGCCCGGCACAACCTGCCTGATCCGGTGATCATCGAGGAGGACGTCGGCACGTTTCCAAAACTGTCGCGCGACGCGCGGCCGTTCGCGCTTCTGGCGCCGCGCAGCCTCGTGGCGGGCGGCCTGTCGCGCCTGCAGCTCGACCATGTCAGCCTGCCGGAAGATCTTTCGAGCCCGGTCGTCGCCCAGGTCATCGCCGGCAATGGGGCGGGCGAAGCCTATGTCCGCGCGCTCCAGCGCATCCTGCAGGAGCCGACCCCGTCGGTGCTCTATGAACCGACGATCACGCTGCGGCAGATGCGCTATTTCCTGACCCTGCTCGACCAGCTCAACATGACCGCCGCCGCGCGCAAGCTCCATGTCGTTCAGCCGGCGCTGTCCAACCAGTTGCGCAAGCTCGAAACCACGGTCGGCAAACCCCTGTTCGAGCGCCAGCGCACCGGGCTGAAGCCGACGCCCGAAGCCCACACCCTCGCCTATCTCGTCGGCGAAGCGGTCGAGCAGTGCGACTATGTGGCGTTTCAGGCGGCGCGCGAAGCATCCGCGCTCGGCCAGCGGCTGACGATCGGCACCGTGCCGCTGGTCAATCACACGAGCGCGCTGGTCGAAGCCCTCGCCGGCGCGGTCGAGGAATGGACGAACGTTTTTCCCAACGTGAAGCTGCAGATCGTCGAGGCGCCCTCGACGGTGCTGCACCGCTGGGCCGAGGCCGGGCAGATCAGCTTCGGCATCGTCGAGACGCATGTCTCGCGCTCGCTGCAGCTCGACCTGAAAAGCCAGGACCGGCTGACCGTCATCACCCGCGCAGACAGCAAGCTGCTGCCGCGCGGCGATGTCGCCTTCGCGCGCGTCGCCGCGCTGCCACTGGTGCTGCCGAGCGAAAATTTCGGGCTGCGCCAGCTCGTCGAGCGCGCCGCCGATGCCGAGGGGCTGACGATCACCCCGCAGATGGAGGTGAACTCGCTGACCATGGCGCTGGCGCTCGTGCGGCGCATGCCGCTCGCCACCATCATGCCGGAGACGTCGCTTCGCTCCTTTGCCGCGGCCGGTGTGTTTCAGTTCAACACCATCGTCGATCCGGAGATCTACCGACGGCTGTCGATCGTCTTTTCAACCGGCCGCAGCCTGACCGAGATCGAGCGCATGCTGGTCGCCACGCTCAGGCGCCATCTCGCATCGGTCGATTTCAGTCCGCTTGAAGCGAGCGATAGCGCGCCAGATGGCGCTCCGGCGCACCGAACAACAGTTCGTTGACCAACATCCGCTTCACATAGTTGCCGACGCTGTATTCCTCGGTCATCGCGATCGCGCCGTGGATCTGGACGGCTTCCTCGGCGATATGGCGGCCGGACCAGAGCGCCTGGATCCACGCCGCCGTGGCAAGCGCGGCGAGCTCGCCGTCGTCCTGCGCCTCGGCAGCGGCCGACACCAGCGAGCGCGCCTCGTCGAGCTTGATCCACATGTCGACCAGCCGGAACTGGAGCGTCTGGAACGAGCCGATGGCGCGGCCGAACTGCTTGCGCAGCTTGGCGTAGTCGAGGGTCTGCTCATAGAGCGACTGCATCGCCCCGAGATTTTCCGCGGCCGCCGCGATCAGCGCCTCGCTCCGCACCTGATCGAGGATCGCGCGCGCGCCGGCATCGTCATCGAGCCGCGCCGAGGCCGGCACCGCGACATCCGCGAAGGTGACATGGCCGGCGGCGCGGCCGTCGATCATCTTGTAGGGCCGTGTGGTGATGCCGGCAGTGTCGAGCGGCACGAGGAACAGGCCGATCTCTCCGCCATCGCCGATCGTCGCCGCGGCGAGCACCGCATCCGCCGCATCGACTGCGAGCACGTTGATATCCGCCCCGTTCAGGCGGAAACCGTCGGCGGTAGAGGTCGCCGCCAGCTTCGGCGTTCCGGCCTGCGTCTCGGTCCCGGCGACCACGAAGGCCGGCGCAATGCGCAGCGTGCCTTCCATCATCTGCGCCAGCGGCTCGGCGCCGCGCGCGCAGCGTGCCAGCACGCCGCCGGACAGAACGCTGACCGGCAGATAGGGGCTCTGCAGCAGGCCGTTGCCATGGCCGTGCATCACCGTGAACACGCCGGCCTTGCCGAGGCCGAGGCCGCCCGCCTCTTCGGAATACGGCAAGGCGAGCCAGCCGAGATCGGCGAACTCGCGCCACAAGGCATCGGCCGAAGGCGCAGCCGCACCGGCGCGATCCGCCGTGAAGCGCGCGACCGTTTCGCCGAGCATGCGGATTTCGTCATCGATAAAACTGTTCATCGCCTTCACCCAAGTGCGAGGATCTGCTTGGCGAGGATCATGCGCTGAACCTCGTTCGAGCCTCCCCAGATCGTCAGTTTGCGCTGATTGAGATAGGTCGCCAGCGCGCCGGCTGCGTCCGGCTGCGGCGAGGTTTCCGCGGCGTCGAGAAATGCCTCGGAATGGACCAGGCACGCCTCGGCATGAAGATCGATGCGCAGCTGCGTCAGCGCCTGCGCGATCTCGGTGCCGCGGATCTTCAGCTTCGACGCCTCCGGCCCCGGATTCTCGCCGCCGACGCTGCGCGCGAGCAACCGCAGCTCCATGTGCTCGAGCGCAAGCAGCTCGATCTCGAGGCGCGCGAGGCGGTCGGCGATCAGCGCGTCATCGGCCTTGCCGAGCGCCTTGGCCTGCTCCTTCAGCTCGCCATGGACACGCTTGGAGCGCGCCGAGCCGGACATCGAGAAGCGCTCGAACTCGAGGAGGAATTTTGCGTAGGTCCAGCCTTCGCCCTCCTCGCCGATGCGGTTCTCGACCGGCACCATGACGTCGTTGAAAAACACCTCGTTGAACTCGACGTCGCCGTCGATCGTCTTGATCGGGCGCACAGTGATGCCCGGCGTCTTCATGTCGATCAGCAGGAAGGAAATTCCCCGCTGCGGCTTCACGGTGAGATCGGTCTTGACGAGACAGAACATCCAGTCGGCCCAGTTCGCCCAGGTCGTCCAGATCTTTTGGCCGTTGACGCGATAATGATCACCCTCGCGCACCGCGGAGGTCTTGAGCGCCGCAAGGTCGGAGCCGGCGCCCGGCTCCGAATAGCCTTGGCACCAAAAATCCTTGTTGTCGCGGATGCCGGGAAGGAAGCGCTGCTTCTGCGCCTCATTGCCGAAGGTGAAGATCACCGGTCCGGCCATCGCGATGCCGAACTGGCACGGATGCGGGCAGTTGAGCGCGCCGTATTCCCGCTCGAACAGATAGCGCTGCGTCTGCGTCAGGCCGGGGCCGCCGGCTTCCTTCGGCCAGCCGATCGCGTACCAGTTGCGCGCCGCCAGAATGTCCTGCCACGCCACATAGTCCTCGCGGGTCAGGCGCTGGTTGAAGCGCACCTTCTCGGCCAGCGAGGCCGGAAGGTTGTCGCGCAGATAGTCGCGGACGTCGCGGCTGAACGCCTTGTCCTCGGCGGAAAATGTCAGGGTCATGGTGGTCCTCACTCTTGCCGTCAGATCACGCCGGCGCTTTGCAGCCGCGCGATCTCGCGGTCGTCCTTGCCGAGCAGCTCGCGCAGAATTTCCGCGCCGTGCTCGCCGAGCTTCGGCGCCACGCGGACGTCGCCGCGCGGCAGGCCCGCGAACTGAACCGGCTGCTCGGGCAGCCGCACCTCACCGATCACGTCGTGCGGAACGGCGGTCAACAGGCCGCGGTGCTCCGCATGCGGGCTGCCGGCCGCTTCCGCGACATTGGCGATGACCGATGCCGGAATGCCGGCGCCGGAGAGAATGGCGACCGCTTCCGCGCCCGCGAGCTTGCCCGACCACGCCTCGATCTCACCGCGCAGCGCCTCGCGGTTGATGCGGCGGAGCTGGTCGCTGGCAAAGCGCGGATCGTTCGGCAGGTCCGGCTTGCCGATGGTCGCGGCGAACCGCCCGAACAGCGCGTTGTTGGCGATCGCGATGATGATGTTGCCGTCCGCCGCGGCATAGGCGCCGAACGGCGCGGAGAGCGGATGCTGGTTGCCATGGCGGCCCGGCACCTCGGTCGATACTTGCAACTGCGCCAGCGCCGTCGGCAACAGCGCGAACAGCGAGTCGAACATCGCGACATCGACATGCGCACCCTCGCCGGTCGTCGCCCGGCGATAGAGCGCGGAGGCGATGGCAAAGGCCGCGAATAACCCGGACACCGTGTCGCCGACGGAATCGCCGACCAGCATCGGCTCGCCATCGGGCGCCCCGGTGATGCTCATCAGGCCGGACAGCGCCTGCGCGATGACGTCATAGCTCGGCGCATGCGCCAGCGGCCCTTCCTGGCCGAAGCCGGAAATCGAGCAGTAGATCAGATCCTCGCGGATCGCCCTCAGCGCGGCGTAGTCGATGCCGAGCTTGCGGGTGACGCCGGGGCGGAAATTTTCCACCACGACGTCGGCGCGCGCCGCGAGCTCGAGGGCGATCGCCAGCCCCTCCTCGCTCTTGAGGTCGAGCCGGACGCTGCGCTTGTTGCGGTTGATCAGCTCGAAGCTGACGCTGATCCCGTTCTTGAAGGCTCCCATCGCGCGCTGGTCGTCGCCGATCGGGGGCTCGATCTTGATGATCTCCGCGCCCAGATCGGCGAGCATCGCCGTGCAGAACGGCCCGGCAAGAACCCGGCTGAAGTCGAGCACGGTCACACCCGCAAAGGGTTTGTTCGAGGACATTGGTATCTCCAGAGTTTCGCCGCCGACGGCCCTTAGCGCAGCAGATGCGGCAGCCAGGTCGCGAGCTGCGGGAACAGGACGACGAGCAGCAGCGCAACCACGTTGGCGACGAGGAACGGCGTGATGCCCCGGAAGATCGTGCGCAGCGGGATGTCGGGACGCAGCCCCTTGATCACGAACACGTTGATCCCGACCGGCGGCGTGATCATGCCGATCTCGATCACCATCACGTTGACGATGCCCCACCACACGAGGTCGTAGCCGAGGCCGGTGACGATCGGCACGACGAAGGGCAGCGTCAGCACCATGCCGGCGAGCGCGTCGAACACGCAGCCGAGCAGGATGTACATCCCGATGATGATGAAGATGATCGCCAGCGGCGGGAAGTCGAGCGTCTTCACCCAGGTGGCGACTTCGGCCGGCATGTGCGACAGCGTGAGGAAGTAGCCAAAAATGTTCGCGCCGATGATGATCATATAGAGCATCGCGATGGAGCCGGCGGACTCGAACAACGTTTCAAGGAAGGTCTTTCGCGTCATCGTCTTGCGGACGAGGGCGAAGATCAAAGTCAGCACGAGGCCGACCGAGGCGCCTTCATTGACCGTGAAGAAGCCGGTGTAGATGCCGCCCATCACAACGGCGATGATGGAGATCGCGCCCCACGCCCGGCGCGTCTCGCGGATGCGCACCGGCCATTCCGCGCGCTCGCCCTTGCCCGCCATCCACGGCGTCAGGACGAGCTGCAGGCGGATGGCGATGATGAACAGCGCCACCGAGATGATGCTCGGCACGATCGCGGCGAGGAACAGATCGACGACGAACTGCTCGACCTGCACCGCATAGATCACCATGATGATCGATGGCGGGATCAGCGAGCCGAGTGTGCCGCCGGCCGCCAGCGTGCCGGTGCACAGCGACAGGTCGTACTTGCGCTTCTCCATTTCCGGCAGCGCGATCTTCGCCATGGTCGCGGCAGTGGCGATCGACGATCCGGCGATCGCGCCGAAGCCGGCGCAGCCGAGGATCGTGGCCATCGACAGGCCGCCCTTGAAGTGGCCGATCCAGGCATTGGCGACGCGGTAGATGTCGGCGGAGATGCCCGCCGCCCCGGCGAAGCCGCCCATCAACAGGAACGCCATCACCACGGCGAAATCCTTGTTGGTGAGCATGTTGACGGTTTCGGTGCCGAACAGCGACAGCATACCGGCGACGTTGTTGGTCAGGATCACGTAGCCCGCTGCGCCGACGGCGGCCATGGCAATGCCGATCGGCACATGCATCATGATCGCGAGGATAAGACAGCCAAGGCCGAGAAGACCGGTTTCGATGGGACCCAACGACATTACTCTCCCCCGCCGGTCTGGTTCACGCGCACTTCATTGATTTCATCCTCGTCGGCCAGCGTCACCGGCGACAAAACGCGCCGGGCGGCCTTGATGACGAGCGACAGCTGGACCGGGATGCACAGGACGAACAGCGCCGTCGTGACGACCCAGACCGGCCATACCGGAATGTAGAGCAGCCAGGTGGTTTGGCCCTTGTCCCACACATCCGCGGTGTAGACCCAGATCTGCTGGCAGATCAGCACGATCACCGCGAGCATGATGACGTGGCCAAGCAGGTCGAGGACCTCGCGCAGGCGCCAGTGCGCCATGCCGACGAAGCGCACGGCGACGTGCTGCTTGTTGGCGAGCGAGGCCGGGAAGCAGGCGGCGGCGGCGATGATGATGATCAGGTCCGACAGATCGCTGAAGCCGGGCAACGGCGTCTTGAACAATTCGCGGCCGGCGATGTCGATCATCATGAAGATCGACAGCAGCACCAGCGCAGCAAGGCCGATGGTTGCCACCAGCCTGGCAAACCTGGTGATCCCAGCAAACAGGTTCATACGGAAATTTCCGTTCCTTGGGGACGCTCACGAGAGCAAGAAATGACGGTCGCGGGCGTGCCGCGACCGTCTGGCTGCAGGTTTACTTGGCGGCGCGCGCTGCGTCGCGGGCGGCCAGCATCTCCTTGTAGAGATTGACGCCGTTCTTCTCGACGTCCCAGCGTTCCTTGAGCGGCGCGAACTTTTCCTTCAGCGCGGCGAGGTCGGCATCCGACAGCTTGACGAGGTGATGCTTCTTGTCTTCGCCGAGGCGGGCCTGGGTCTCTTCGTTCTGCTTGTCGAGATTGTCGGCCAAGACGCCCGAGAACCACTCACCGCGATACTTGTCGAACGCAGCCTTGGCCTTCGGCGGCAGGCTTTCATACTTCTTCTTGTTGATCGGGAACATCACGGTGACGTTGCCGAGCGGCGCATTGATGACGTGGTAATAGGCGGCGTCAGCAATGCGGAAGTTGTAGAGGTTGCCCATGTCCATCAAGGTGCCCTTGATGACATTGCGCGAGATGTTTTCAGCGATCTGCGTGGCGGGCAGGCCGCCCACCGGAACCGCGCCCATCGCCTGAACGACCGAGCCCTGGACCGGGCCGCCGGCGCGCAGCTTGAGGCCGGTGATGTCAGCGGCCTTCTCGACCTTGTCCTTGCTGTGCAGATAGTACGGGCCGACTTCGGCGATGCCGGCAAGCTCGATATTGTCGAAGCCGGTCAGCAGCCCCTTGCTGTAGAGCTTGTAGGCGGCGAGGCTGGCTTCGCGGGTGTTGTCGAAAAGGAACGGCAGCTCGAACATTTCGAGCTCGGGAAAACGGCCCGGGGTGTAGGACGCCACGACCTCGGCAAGATCGACGACGCCATCCTCGACCAGCTTGAGCTGGGTCGCCGGGCTCGCGCCGAGCGTGCCGCCCGGATAGTGCTGGATCTTGAGCGTGCCTTCCGAGGCTTCCTCGACGGCCTTGATGAAGGCCGGCACGGAGACCGAATTGGTTTTGCTGCCGGGCGGGAAGGCGCTCGCGAATTTGAGCACGACGGGCGAGTCCGCCAGGGCCGGCTGCACGCACACGGCACCCAGCATCACCGCCGTCGCCATCAAATATTTCACGGTCTTCATGTTCTACATCCCTCTTGAAGCTACAGCCTGCCTTTAGCGGCAAGGTCAGTTTTATGTCTTCAAAACTATCGAGGCACCACCCGACAAGTCAGAAATAGGTTTTGGAGAACTGATCAATCGCGAAACACGAAGGGGATCGGATGTCACAATTCCTCCATTCCGCGGCGCTAAAATGTTCCGCCGGGGAACGAAAGCATTCCAAATGTTCTCCGCGCCAGTTCCAGCCGGCCGCGCTCCGCACCGGATTGTTCACGCTTCACTAAAAACGGGCCTTTGAGCACGCAACGCTCGCGCCATTCCCCCCGGTCAAACAGGGCATCACAGCAGTTGCCGCCTATGGAAACAAAGTTCGGCGCGGCCCTTTCGAGCGGCGCCGAACCTGATTTTCCGTGGCCGCAGCCTCAGTAGGTGTCGAGCTCGTTGCGCACCCGCTCGTAGATATCGAGCGGCGGACGAACGAATTCGGAGCGGCCTCCCGGCTCGCCGTCGCCCGGCCGGGTGGTCGCGACCATGCCGATCTTGGTCACGATCAGGTCTTCATGGACCGGATCGCAGCGATCGGCCTTCACGCCCGGCAGCACGATGAGATCCTCGTGGCCGCGGAAGCGCGCGGCGAGCGACCACTCGACCTGCCGCCAGTCTTCGGGGTCGACATCGTCCTCGACCACAATGACCAGCTTGAGCAGGTTGACCGCGCCCATCGCGAGCAGCACCGCGCGCTTGCCCTCGCCGAGGCGGGGCTGGTGCATGGTGATGACCGCGTGCAGGCGGCCCATGCCGCCTTCCGTGACGAACACGCGGCGGACGGCGGGGATCGCCCGCTGCAGGTCGCGCGTCAGCGTCGTGCCGATCGAGACGGCGCCGATCAGGCAATGCTCGGCCGCAAAGCCGGGCAGGATCGCCTGATAGATCGCATCCGCGCGGTGGGTGACGCAGGACACCTCCATGCCGATGCCGGGGCCGTAATAGACATAGAAGCCGGGGAACTCGGACACCGCCCCTTCCTCGATCAGCTCGTCCGGCCGCAGCCTTCCTTCGATGACGATCTCGGCATGGGCCGGGACCTCGACATCGACGGTGCGGCACTTCGCGAGCTCGACCGGCGCACCGAGCAGCGCACCGGCATTGTCGAACTCGTCGTCGCCGAGATCGAGATAGAGCTGCGAGCCGAGCATCACCGCGGCGTGGTTGCCGATGGCGACCGCGATCTCGAGGTCGCGCCCCATCCGGCGCGCCTTCTCGGCGATCTGCGCGAGATGGTGGTTCTTGGCGATGCCGGCCATCAGCTTGGTGCCGCCTTCGAGCCGCAGCCGCGCGATCGAGACGTTGCGCCGCCCGGTCTCGGGATCCTTGGCGACGATGACGCCCGCGGTGATGTAGGGCCCGGCCTCCTTCTCGAACCAGTGCGGCACCGGCATCAGGGCGCCGACATCGAGCGGCGCCTGATGCACGACCTCCTGCACCGGCGCCTCATCGACGATCACCGGCTTGACCGGATTGCGCAGGGCGGAAAGGCAGCGCGCATCGAGCTCGCTGGCCGGCACGCCGAGCGCGCGGGCAAAGCGCTCGCGGCTGTTGAAGAGATTGCCGACCACCGGCATCGCGTGGCCCGCGACATCGGCGAAGAGCTGCGCCGGACCGTGCTCGCGCAGCGCCAGCACCGACGCAATCTCGAAACGCGGATCGACCGTTCGCGTGACCTGGTGCAGATCGCCGCTGGCCTCAAGCGCGGCCATGAAGCCGCGCATGCTCTGATCAACCTTCATCGTCAACGCCCTGCCTCCTTCGCAGCGGTGTCGAGGCGGAAGTGGTTGATGCCCTTCTTGGCGATTTCGTCGAACGACTCCTCATAGCCGGCGTCGGCATAGCGCATCACGCCGGTCGTGGTGTCGTTGGTCAGCGACATTTCAAGACGCTCGTCGGCCTCGTTGGTGCCGTCGGCGATCAGCGTCACGCCGGCGCTGGTCATGTAGCCCGAATAGCCGCCGCCGCCGGAGTGGATGGCGACGAGATCGGCCTGCGAGGCGCAGTTGACCAGCGCGTTGAGCAGCGGCCAGTCGGCGATCGCATCCGAGCCGTCGCGCATGTTCTCGGTCATGATGTTGGGATGCGCCATCGCGCCGGCGTCGAGGTGGTCGCGGGTGAAGGCGACCGGCCCCGACAGCGTGCCGTCGCGCACCATGCGGTTGACGGCAAGGCCGAGCTCGGTGCGCTCGCCATGGCCGAGCCAGGCGATGCGGGCCGGCATGCCCTCCACCGGCACATGCTCGCGCGCCAGCTTGATCCAGCGCGTGACGCTGGCGTTGTCCTTGAAGTGATCGAGCAGGAAATCATCGATCTTGCGGATGTCCTCGGGATCGTTCGACAGCGCGATCCAGCGGAACGGGCCGATGCCGCGCGCGAACAGCGGACGCAAGAAGGCCTCGGTGAAGATCGGAATGTCGAAGGCGTTCTCGACGCCGCCGTTCTTGGCGTGGGTGCGGATAAGATTGCCGTTGTCGAACACCACCGCGCCGGCCTTCTGGAAGCCGAGCATCGCGGTGACATGGCGCACGATCGAGCGGATCGACTCGTCCATCAGGCGCTCCGGCGCCTCGGTGCGCATGCGGCGAACCTCATCGAGCGTGAAGCCGGAGGGGACATAGCCGTAAACGAGATCATGCGCCGCGGTCTGGTCTGTGACGACGTCCGGAATGATTCCGCGGGCAAAGATTTCCCCGAAGATATCGGCCGCGTTGCCGCACAGCCCGACCGAGAGACCGCGCTTTTCCGCCTGCGCCTCGCGGATCATCGCCAGCGCCTCGTCAAGCGTTTCGGCGCACTTGTTGAGATAGCCGACCTCGATGCGCTTCTCGATGCGCTTTTCGTCGATCTCGACGCACAAGATCGCCGCGTTCGCCATCACGCCGGCGAGCGGCTGCGCGCCGCCCATGCCGCCGAGGCCCGCCGTCAGCACGAAGCGGCCGGCGAGATCGCCGCCGAAATTCTGCTCGGCGATGCGCATGAAGATTTCGTAGGTGCCCTGAATGACGCCCTGCGAACCGATGTACTGCCAGTCGCCCGCGGTGAGGCCGCCCCAGCAGATCAGGTTGTCATTCTGCCACTTGTAGAAGTTTTCCGCCTTCGCCCACTGGCCGACCATGTTGCAGTTGGCCATCAGCACCACCGGCGCTTTGTCATGAGTGCGCACGATGCCGATCGGCTTGCCGGACTGGACGATCAGGGTCTGGCCGTTCTCGATGGTCTTGAGCGCCTCGACGATCTTGTCGTGCGAGGGCCAGTCGCGCGCGGCACGGCCGAGCGCGGCATAGACGATCAGGTTGGCAGGATCTTCGCCTACCGCCAGAACGTTCTCGAGAAGCCGCAGCAGGCCTTCCTGACGCCACCCCTTGCACCGCAGGTTGGAGCCGGACGTGACGGTGAAATCTTTACGCATGAAGAAACCTCTCAACCAAGCGCGTAATCGGTCAGATTGATGCCGAGCGCCTTTTCGACCGACGGATAGACCGCCGGATCGGTGACGCTCGACGACAGCGGGATCACCGACTTCGGCACGCGCAGAACCAACAGCTCCATGCCTTCCGAAATCTCGCCGACGCTCATCGGCACGCCGTTGGTGTCGAGCGTGGTGATGACGTCGGGGTAGGACGCGATGCGCTTGCCGTCGCGATCATCGACCGCCATGTATTCGTTCATGACGTGGAGCACGCATTCGTTTGCGCCGCTGCCGACGGTCATGGTGCCGACGTCGAACGCTTCCTTGGTGTAGACCACGTTCTTGCGCGTCACCTTGCCCTGGCTGATGATCTCGCCCTTGGTCTGCTTGCAGATCGCGTCGATCACCGCCGCGCCGCCCTTGGCTTCGGCGTTGATGATCGCCTCGCCGAGCGCGAGCGCCATCGAGATGCCGCCGAGCGCGGCGTGCTGGCGGACATAGGAGGCGCGCACCGGATTGCGGCACGAGGCGATGAAGCCGCCGGACATGTCGGAGGCCGTGCGCAGGATCGGCGAGACCTTTGCGGTCGGGCCGCGCACCACGAGTTCGATGTAGGAATTTTTCGAGCGGTTGCCGCCGACCGCCGACTGGATCATCGGCTCGGGCGAATTGGCAAGGCCGATCGAGCCCATGTCGCCGGTCGGATGCGCGCGAAGGTCGCCGACCGCGTCGACCACCTTGGTGCCGAGGATCGCCGACGGCAGCCACGCATTGAGCGTGCTCGACTTGCCGTTCTGGCCGATGATCAGGCCGTAGATCGGCGCGCCGAGTTCCTTCTGCACCAGTTCGACCGCCTTGACGTAGTCGATGCCGAGCATCTGCCATTCGGTGGTGCCCGCCGGCGCGCCGATGGCCGCCGCCGTCGCGATGAAGGCGTCGTCGGGAATCTCGTCCATCGAGACCAGCTCGGGCTCGCCGGCATTGACCGCCGCGGTGCCGAGCATCCGGCCGTGATCGGCCCAGCCGCCGCCACCGGCGGCGAACACGGCGCCGCCCTTGACGGCCATTTCGATGTCGCGGGCTCGCAGAATGCGTTTCATGTTGCTTCTCCCCTTAAGCTTGGCGCGCCTTCGACGCATCGAAGCGCAACACGGCATCGTGAATCGCTGCCGCACCGGCAGCGATGGCGTCCTGATCGGCCCACTCCTCCGGCGCATGGCTGCGGCCATCGCGGCAGGGCACGAACATCATCGCGCTCGGCGCGATATGGGTCATGAAGGCGGCGTCGTGGCCGGCGCCCGACGCCATCGACATCGTCGAGAAGCCGAGCGTCTTGGCGCTGTCGTCGAGCATGCTTTGCAGCGCCGCGTCGCAGATCGCCGGATGGGTGTCGGACAGGATCGCCCACTTCGCGCGCTCGACGCCGCAGCGCGCGGCGAGCTTCTGCGTCCAACGATCGAGCGCGGCGAGATAACGCTCGGTAACGCCATGATCCTCGGCGCGGATATCGATGACGATGCGCGCGGAGCCGGGCACGACATTGGCCGCGTTCGGGCTCTGCTCGAACACGCCGGTGGTCGCGACGAAGTGGCCCTTGCCGCTTGCGGCGTCCTCGACCGCGCGCTCGGAAACGAAGGCCGCCGTCAGCGCTGCGGCAAGACCCGCGTCCCGGCGCAGGTTCATCGGCGTCGTGCCGGCGTGATCAGCACGCCCCTCGAACACGATCTCGACCCGCGCGATGCCGGCGATCGCGGTGACGACGCCGAGATCGATGCCGGTCTGCTCGAGCACAATGCCCTGCTCGATATGCAGCTCGAAGAACGCCGCGATGTCCTTGCGCAGCGCGGTCTCAAGCTTCGCCGTGTCGCCGCCCACGCGCGCGATCGCGGCATCCAGCCGCTCGCCGGTGGGATCGCGAAAACCGAGCTGCGCCGCCGTCAGCTTGCCGCTCATGGCGCGGCTGCCGACGCAGGACAGGCCGAACTCGCTCGGCTCCTCGGCGAGGAAGTCCACCACCTCGATGGCATGGTTGAGCGTGCGGCCCGCATCGCGAAGCGACCGGAAAATCTCCAGCGCCGCGACCACGCCGGCAACACCGTCGAAGCGGCCGCCGGAAGGCACGGTGTCCGAATGCGAGCCGATCATGATCGTGCCGGCGTCGGGGCTGGCCCCCTCCATCCGGCCGATCAGATTGCCCCCGGCATCGATGCGCACGGCAAGCCCCGCTTCGGCGAAGCGCCTCGCCAGCCATGCGCGCCCCTCGAGAAAACGCGGCGAGAACGAGCGGCGGGTATAGGGCCGGTCGGGGTCGGTGATTGCAGCCAACGCCATCAGGTCGGACCACAGACGGCCGCCATCGACAGGCAGGTTGGTGCGGGATTTCGGCGCGGCAGCGGTCATGATGCCGCCTGCACCGGCTTGATGAAGCCGCCTGCGCCTGGCTCAGCGAGCACGCGCTGGCCATCAAAGATCATGCCGCCGCGCTGGAAGGTGGCGACGGGCCGATGGGATAGCTCGAGCCCTTCATAAGGACTCCAGCCAACGAAGTTGTGGCCGCTGGCGGCGGGGTCGTAGCGGCGCGGATCATGCGCCATCACGACGATGTCGGCGTCGCGGCCGAGCTCCAGCGCGCCCTTGCGGTGGCCGATGCGGAACAGCCGAGCCGGGTTGGCGGCGAGCAGGCGCGCGGCCCACACCGGGCTGAGGCCGCGCTTGAGCAGGCCGCCGAGCAGCAGCGAATAAAGCGCTTCCAGCCCCGGCACGCCGGAGGAATTTTTCAGCATCTCGGGATTGGTCTTGCGATCCTCCGACCAGCTCACATGGTCGGTCGAAACCACCGTGACATTGCCGGCGGCGAGGTGGCGCCAGAGCGCCTCGACCTCGGCGCGCGGCCGGATCGGCGGGTTGATCTTGGCCTTGCCGCCGAGCCGCTTCACGTCGTTCTCCTCGTCGAGAACGAGATAGTGGACGCAGGCCTCGATGGTGGCGTCATGGCCGTTGGCGCGGAAATCGCGGCACATCTCGTAGCCGCGGCCGATCGAACAATGGACGATGTGCGCCGAGCAGCCGGTCGCTGCGCCGATTTCATAGACTTCCGCTGTCGCCAGCGCCTCGGCCACCGCCGGCCGCGCAAGGCCGTGGGCGCGATAGTCGGTGATGCCCGATGCGATCACCGCCGCCTCGGCGGCGCGCACCATCTCGTCATTCTCGTTATGGACGCCGGCGATCAGCCCGTGGCGCGCCACCTCGGCGAAGCAGGCATGGAGCGTCTGCGGCGGAATGCGGGGGAACCGTTCGGGATGGGTGCCGAAGGTCGAGAACTTGAAGCCGGCGGCGCCAGCCGCGACCATGTCCGCAATGTGCTTCGGGCCGTCGTTCGGATGCACCGTGCCGTAGAGCGCAAAATCGACCCGCGCCTGCTCGCCGGCCTCGCGCGCCTTCTGCGCCAGCCGCTCGCCGGTGCAGATCAGCTTGCCGTCGTCATACGGCATGTCGACGATGGTCGTGACGCCGCCCGCGGCCGCGGCGCGCGTCGACCACACGAAATCTTCCTGACCAAGCTGCGAGCGCGAATGCACCTGCGCATCGATGGCGCCGGGCATGACATAGGCCTTGCCGAAATCGTGCCGCTCGCGGGCCGCAGGCGGCGTGCCCTCGCCGACGCGCTCGATCACGCCGCCGCGGATGGCGACATAGCCGTTCTCGCGAACGCGGTCCGCGCTCACTACCTGCCCAGTAATGATCAGATCATAATCGCTCATGGTCGCTCCTTGATCCGGGCGAGGATCGGAGAAGACGGCGCACGGCGAAAATCACTTTCCCCGAAGTATCTGATAGTGGATTGTGAAGCGGCGATGACAGCCGGTCGCACGCTGGCCGGGCCGCCTCAATCGATCGTCAGCGTGGCGGAAAACCGGAACCCGACGGCGTGGACGACATGGAGCGGCAGTTCCACGCCCGCCTCCAGCAGCTTCTGGCGCAGGCGATGAATCACCGCATCGAGCCCGCGGTTGTCCGGCCCGCGGCTGTCGTAGCCGAGCCTTGTGACGAGCTCTGCACGCGGGATCGTCGCCCGGCCGGCGCGCGCGATGTGATCCATCAGCATCATTTCGCGGCTGGTCAGGCGAGACGCCGCGCCGCCGGGCGCGATCAGGCTTTGCCGCAGGGTGTCGAGCCGCCAGATTCCCGCAGCCGCCGCAGCGCCCTGCTCCCGCCGCCCCACTGGCGCATCGGCGATCCGCCGCGCCAGATTGCGCACCGCGAGCACCAGAGTCTCGCTGTCGACGGGCTTGGTCAGGTAGAGATCGGCCCCTTCCGCATAGCCGCGGATCTGGTCGTCGCGGCCGGTGCGCGCCGTCAACATGATGATGCCCATCCGCCGCTCGGCAGCGAGCTCCCCGGCAAGCGTGAACCCGCTGACGTCAGGCAGATTGACGTCGAGGATCGCGATATCGAAGCTGGCGCCGCGCAGCGACTGATAGAAGGCGACGCCGGACGGCACATCGGTCACATCAAAGGCGCTGAGCCGCAGATAATCGGCAAGGCTCTGGCGCAGGTCGTGATTGTCCTCGACCAGAATGATGCGGGTCGCCGCGCCGCTCTCCGCGCGCTCCGCTCCGCTTGCCGGCGCCCTTGGGGCTTGCGATGTGTCACCCGTCGCAGTCATAAGCTCATCCAAGGCGTGCATAGGGCCGTGCTTAGGGCACTGTTGGCGATCCCGCAGTCCCGGCTGGCCAGATCCCACAAGGAGCCGCAATCTTGGCGTTCGTTCCCTGTCCTGCAATGCGATTTGCGTTTGGGCGACTGCTTCTTGCGCGGCTGCTGATTGCGGTCGCCGTTCTCGTCAGTGCCGCCGGCGCCGCCCGGTGTCAAGATCCGGCCGCACTCGGCGGAGCCCGCCAGAACCTGTCGCTGGACGGCCGCACTGCCGTGCTGCTTGACGACAGCCGCACCCTGCAGCTCGCCGACGTAATCGCACCGGATGCGCCGTTCACCCCCCTTGCCGGCCACAACCTCAATCTCGGCTATGGCCGGATGGCGGCCTGGATGCGGCTGACGATTGCGGCGACGGCGACGGAAACGGCGCTTCTGTCGCTCAGCCCCAATTTCGTCGACGTGATGGACGTCTACGTCGCCCGCCAGCGCGACGGCCTCGCGCCTTCCGACTTCGCAAAATATCACATGGGCGACCATCGCCCGCTGCCGGTCGATGCCGTCTCCGGCCTCGACAATATCGTGCCGCTCGACCTTTTCGCCGGCGAGACCACGCTGGTCTTTATCCGCGTCCTCAGCGTCAACTCCTCGCTGAACATCGCGGCGCGGCTCGATCCCTTGACCGACCACACCCAGCGCATCACGCGCACGACGCTGGCGTTCGGCGCGTGGTTCGGCGGCATGCTGATCCTGATGGCGATCCAGATCGTGTTCTACCTGTTCGACCGCAAGCCGGTTTATGTGCTGCTCGCCCTCAGCGCCATCAGCGCCATCATGGTCTACATGGGCAATCTCGGCCTGTCGCGGATTTTGCTGTTTCCCGGCGGCGGCCCGGCCAACGACTATTTCATGGCGGGCGCGGTGTGGTTCGGGCTCGGCGTCTTCACCCTCGCCGCCTCCGCGGTTCTGGAATTGCCCCGGACCGCGCCATGGCTGCACAAAATGTTTCTCGCCGGTGCCGGCATCGGCGTGATCGGCATCGTCTGCACGCTGCTCGGCGCGAACCCGATCTTCGCGCCGTTCGGCAATCTGACCATCATCGTGCTCTCGACGCTCGCCATGCTGCACAGCCTGCGCGGCGCCAACGGCGACGGCATGACCGCGCCGCTCACCGCCGCCGGCTTCTTCATCCTGTGGCTCGGCCTGTTCGCGACGCTGACGCAGCGCAGCGGCATCTATCCGCTGCCGAACTGGGTCGCGCACGGCTACGGTCTGAGCTGCCTGATCCACATGCTGCTGCTCACCGGCGCGCTCGCGGTGCGGCTGCGCGCGGCGGAAGCGATGAACCGGACGATGCGCGAAAGGGCGCTCACCCTCGCGCAGGAAGCCGAGCAGCGCGCCAACGCCAAGATCGAGGAAAAGACCCGCGAGCTCGCCGATGCCAAAACCATCGCGGAAGAGGCCCTGCGCGCCGAGCTCGAATCGCAGGCCCAGCAGGTGCGCTTCATGGAAGTGCTTTCGCACCAGATCCGCACGCCGCTGACCATCATCCGCACCAACATGGACATGATCGCCCTCGGCCTCGATGCCGCCGACGGCGCGAACCGCTCGCGCTTCGACCGCATTCGCCGGGCGATGACCTGGCTCGTGGAAATGCTCGAGGTCAACCTCATCCGCAGCCGCTTGCAGGGGCCCTCGTTCCAGCCGGACCTTGCGCTGGTTTCGCTGCGCGAGCTCACTTCGGCGGCCGCGATGCGGGGCCGCGACCTCACCCAGGGCTCGGACATTCTGCTCGACATCGCCCCCGATGCGATCGCAACCAAGCTGATGGCCGACGCCGAAATGCTGAGCATCGCCGTGCTCAACCTGCTCGACAATGCCGTAAAGTATTCCGCCCTCACCGGCGCGCCGCCGGTGCAGCTGTCGTGCTCCACCGCCGATGGCCACGGCATCATCGCGGTGAGCGATCAGGGCATCGGCATTCCTGCCGACGAGATCATCAACATTCTGGCGCGCTCGGTGCGCGGCTCGAACGCGCAGCATGTCGAAGGCTCCGGCATGGGCCTGTCGCTGGTGTCGCGCATCGCGGCCGCCCATGGCGGCAAGATCGACATCGACAGCGTGATCGGCCGCGGCACCACCGTCAGACTCGTTCTCCCCGCAGCCCAGGCCTGAGACGGCGCGCCGCCCCGCGCGAAATCCCCGCGCTGTTGCGCTGCTACAACGCGCCTCGTTACGTTTCGTTACAAATCGCGGCGGCTCGTTACATCTGCTTCGTATTGGCGCGCGGCGTTTGCTGCTACCTCTGAATACAGAATGTGGGGGCGACCAATCTGTTGCGTGCGCAAATCCGTCTGGCCCCATGATCGGTCATGGCAGGATGCAAACGGACAGGGTGAATGGCAGATACCGCTTTCTTCAAGTCGGCGCGGACGACACAAACATTGCTCGCGAGCGTCAGCCTTTCGGCCCTCGTCATCCCGGTCCTCAGTTGCGCGAGCGTCCATGCCGCGGAAGAAAGCGTCCAATCCCGCGTCCTCGCCGGCAAGAACGGCAAGAACGGCACGATCCACGTCTTCGGCTACAATGAACCGGGCGAAGCCGGCGGCAATGGCCCGGCCATCGTTCTGACCAACACCTATTCGACGTCCAGCGCCAAGACCACGGCGGTCACCGTCGGCAGCCGCGGCGGCAACGGCGGCGCGGGCCTCGAGATCCTCGCCTTCACCACCCATGGCGGCCGCGGCGGCAATGGCGGCGAGGTCAAGCTCAACCAGATCGGCGCGCTGACCGGTACAGCCTCGCCGTCGGTCGGCACCGCGCTGCTCTGGGTCTACAGCCAGGGCGGGCGCGGCGGCGGCGCGTCTTACGGCGCCGGGCGCGGCGGCGACGGCGGCGCGGTCGAATTGTCGCTCGCCAGCACGATCTCCGCGACCGGCGAAAAGTTCGCCGCCGTGTGGGCGCAGTCCCTCGGCGGCGCCGCCGGCTACGGCGGCATCGACAAGAGCGAAATCGAGCGCAATCGCGGCGGCGACGGCGGCAATGTCAAAGTCACCGTCGGCCGGACAGCAACGGTCACCGCTTCCGGCAAGAACGCGCCGGCCATCATCGCCGAATCGATCGGCGGCAAGGGCGTGCAGCGCGGCAACGGCTACCTCACCGCCAACTATGTCTCGAACGGCGGCAACGCCGGCAACGTCGAGTTCACGAACTACGGCTCGGTCAAGGCCACCGGCAGCCATTCTGCCGGCGTCCTGTTGCAGAGCGTCGGCGGCGGCGGCGGTGACCAAGGCCTGTCGAACGGCGATCCGGGCGGGGCCGGCGGCAGCGGCGGCAAGGTGACGGGGACCAACTGGGGCACCATATCGACCGACGGCGCCTACAATTTCGGCCTTCTCGCGCAGTCGCTCGGCGGCAGCGGCGGCAAGGGCGGCACATCGGATTTCGGCAGCGGCGGCAAGGGCGGCGCGGCCGGCGCAGGCGGCGAAGTGTCTGTCACGAACCATGGCAAGGTCGACACCAACGGCGCGGGTGCAATCGGCATCGTCGCCCAGAGCGTCGGCGGCGGCAACGCGACCAGCGCCTTCGCCATGACCGGTGTGCCGCAGCCGGGCGGCGGCGGCGCGGGCGGGCGGGCCGGCATCTTTTTCGGCAGCGGCGGCGATGGCGGCACCGGCGGCAACGGCGGCAAGGTGACGGTCGCCAACAATGGCTCGATCAAGACCAAGGGGCAGGATGCCTATGGCATTCTCGCCCAGAGCATCGGCGGCGGCGGCGGCGCAGGCGGCGGCGCCGTCACCTTCGGCCCGCTGCTCGGCTTCGCCCTCGGCGGACGCGGCAATGGCGGCGGCAATGGCGGCGACGTCACGGTGAAGGCGGCGGCGCCCATCGGCCTCAATCCGAACCTTCGCCCGGCCGGCACGCCGGAAATTTTCACCGAGGGCAAGGGCGCGACCGGCATCGTCGGCTTGAGCGTGGGCGGCGCGGGCGGCATCGGCGGCACGGCGACCGCGATCAGCGCGACCCCGGTGCTGGCGATCGCGGTGGCGGTCGGCGGCGATGGCGGCAAGGGCGGCAACGGCGGCAAGGTCGAGGTCGAAAACAACTCGAAAATCACCACCTACGGCATGCAGGCGCGCGGCATCGACGCCAAGAGCATCGGCGGTGGCGGCGGCAATGCCGGCAACGCCTTCGCCTATGCGCTGTCGCTCCCGGCGGCGGACCTGCCGAGCATCGCCGTGACCTATGCGATGGGCGGCACCGGCGGCGACGGCGGCAATGGCGGCGCGGTCAAGGTCGTCAACTCGTCGGCGATCGCGACCTTCGGCTCCGAGGCCCGCGGCATCGAGGCCGTGAGCATCGGCGGCGGCGGCGGCAGCGGCGGCACCTCCACCTCGATGTCCGACATGCTCAGCCTCTATCTCAATGTCGGCGTCAGCCTGTCCTATGGCGGCAGCGGCGGCGGCGGCGGCCATGGCGGCGCGGTGGCGGTGACCAACGAGAAGTCGATCGAAACCGCCGGCGGTTTCTCGGCCGGCATCTATGCCCAGAGCATCGGCGGCGGCGGCGGCAACGGTGGCACGGCGAACGCCGTCGCCAATGCCGGCTTCTCGTGGAATGAAGCCCTCAACACCGTGACCACGACCGGCGTGCCGCTCGCCGAATCCTTTACCGCGAAATACGTGGTCGGCGGCAAAGGCGCCAATGCGGGCCATGGCGGCGCCGTCACCGCGACCAATTCCGGCACGATCACGACCGGCGGCAGCAATGCGCCCGCGATCTTCGCCCAGAGCGTCGGGGGCGGCGGCGGCGAGGCCGGCGGCTATCTCGCCAGCGGCAAGGGCACGTTCAACGTCAGCGGCGAGATCGGCGGCAAGGGCGGCGGCGGCGGCAACGGAGGAAGCGTGCAGGTTCTCAACACCAAGGGCGCGCGGATCGAGACCAACGGTGCCGGCTCGATCGGCATCCTCGCCCAGAGCGTCGGCGGCGGCGGCGGCGTCGGCGGCATGACCGCCGGTTCGCAGAAATCGGCCGGCGAGATGAACACGGCGCAGACCGTCGTCACCTTCGTCGATGAGCTGATCAAGATCGACAAGGTCTTCTCCGAGTTTCTCGGCACCAAGGAAAAGAACGCGCTCGCAGAGTACAAGCTGCTCGACAAGAACCATGACCTTCAGAAGAAGCTCGAGAAGGCCGCCGGCGTACTCAAGGTGTTGAAGATCGCGCTCGACGGCGACAAGTCGCTCGGCCGGCGCATCGGCGAAGCCGGAGGCATGCTGGCCGGCGGGGTCGCTCTTGGGGCGCTGAAGAAAGGCATCGAGTCCATCTATCAGGAGATCGCGAGCAAGGACCCGAAATATCTGCCCAGCGTTTCGCTCGGCCAGACGGTCGGCGGCACCGGCGGCAAGGGTGGCAAGGGCGGCGACATCGAGGTGGTCAATGCCGGCGACATTGTCACGGCGGGCATCGGCAGCTGGGGCATCTTCGCGCAGTCGATCGGCGGCGGCGGCGGCCTCGGCGGCACGGCGGCCGCGACCGGCAACAACAAGATGAACATCAACTATGTCGGCGGCGGCACCGGTGGCGATGGCGGCAACGGCGGCACGGTGAAGGCCGCCAACAGCGGCGGCATCGCCACCCAGGGCGGCGGCGCGCTCGGCATCCTTGCGCAAAGCGTTGGCGGCGGCGGCGGCACCGGCGGCGCGGCGACCAGCGCCAACACCATCGGCCTCAACGCCACGGCGCGGCTCGGCGGCAATGCCGGCGTCAGCTCGAACGGCGGCCTGGTCGAGGTGAACAACTCCGGCACAATCAGCACTGCCGGGCGCGAAGCGCACGCGATCGTCGCGCAAAGCGTCGGCGGCGGCGGCGGCCTGTTCTTCGTCAGCCGCTACGACCCCAGCGATCCGGCGGCGCTCGCCAGCTCGAAGGAAGAAAAGGAAGCGCTTGCGCTGACCTACGACCTTCTGAAGGATTTCGGTCTCAATGTCGGCGGCATGGCGGCGGACCTCTCCTCGACGATGCTGCCCTTGCCGTCGGTCAACTTTTCCTACGGCGGCGACGGCGGCAAGGGCGGCGACGGCGGCAATGTTCGCCTCACCCATTCGGGCGCGATCAGCACCACGGGCATCGGCGCGTTCGGCATCTTCGCACAGTCGGTCGGCGGCGGCGGCGGCCTCGGCGTCGACATGACCTCGGCCAACAACAACATTCAATTCCAGGGCTCGCTCGGCGGCGATGGCGGCGTGGCGGGCAACGGCGGAAGGGTCGAACTTGCCTTCCACGGCAAGGCCAGCATCTCGACGAGCGGCGCGGGCGCCGATGCCGTGTTCCTGCAATCGGTCGGCGGCGGCGGCGGCTACAGCGGGGTGGGCCACTACACGGTCGCGGGCGCGCAATACGATCTCATCAAGGACGGCGCGGCAAGCGGCAACGGCGGCCTCATTGCCGTGTCGACGGCCGGCCCCGATGGAAAGGTCGCAATCACCACCACGGGCAAGAATGCCAACGGCATTTTCGCGCAGAGCCTCGGCGGCGGCGGCGGCCGGGTGTTCGATGCCAGCGGCCAGGGCGTGCCGGTGGCGGGCAGCGGCATTTCGCGCACGCGCGCGGTCGGCAAAGGCGGCGAGATCAAGATCGACACCGCCGGCTCCATCGTCGCCACCGGCGAAGGGGCGTCGGCGATCTTCGCCCAAAGCGGCGTGCAGAAAACCGACGGCACGCTCGACCGCACCAAGCAGGGCGGCAACATCACCATCGTTCACGAGGGCATTCTGACCGGCGGCAGCGATCCAGGTCGCGGCGCCGCAATCCGCATCGATGGCGGCTGGTCAAACTCGATCACGATCAAGCCGGGCTCCGTGGTCAGCGCGGCCTCCGGCACGGCGATTTTGAGCAATTTCGGCCGGGAATACGTGTCGAACTTCGGTCTGATCCAGGGCAGCGTCAGGCTGGCCGACCCGGGCGCGAACGAGTACAACGTGTTCGCCAACGAGCACCGCGGCACCTATCAGACTATCGCCAACGCAATTGTCGAATTGGGCTCAAACGGCATTTTGATGAACAACGGGCTCGTCGATGTCGGCGGCGCCTCCGGCCTGTCGCATCTACGGGTCAACGGCAATTTTGACCAGGCAAGTTCTGGCGATCTGAAAATCAACGTCGCGAGCGGCGCCGCCGGCGCCACGCCGCAAAGCAGCCTGCTCGACGTCAACGGCAACCTTTTTATGAAGGGCGCGATCAAGCTGTACACGGTCGATTATCTGCGGCCGGATGTCTTCAAGGTCGCCACCGCCTCCGGCCAGTCGGAATACAACGTCACGGTGGGCTCCTTCGGCGCCGGCAGCCCGTTCAGCTGGACCGGCTGGGCCGAGAACGGCACGTTCTATGTGACCCCGCAGGCCACTTTCACGGCACCGGCGGGCGTGAACATTTCGTCTTCCGAAAAGAGCACGACAGACTATCTGCAAAGAATCTGGGCCTCGGGTACTTTCTCGGCGAACAGCGCAAAGATGTTTGCCGACTTCGGCAGGCTGCAGACCCCGGCCGATTTCGCCCGCGCCATCGACAGCCTCTCGCCCGAGGAATCGGCAAGCGCCACCACCAGCCAGACCCTCGACGCGCGGCTGTCCCTCAATGCCGCCTTGAGCTGCCCGTTGTTCGAGGGCGCCAGCACGTTGCTGCAAGAGACGAGCTGCGCATGGGCGCGCGTGATCGGCAGCAAGACCACGCAGCGCGAGACGGCGGAGGCCGCGGCTTACGACCACACTCAGATGACCTATCGCGGCGGCCTGCAGAAGGAGTTTGCCGAAGGCTGGTTCGTCGGCGGCACGATCGGCTTTTCCCAGAGCTGGCTGCGCGATCCCGACGGCCTGTCGACGAGCCGCGGCAACAGCGTCGACGGCGCGGTCTCGCTCAAGCGCCAGCTCGGGCCATGGCTGTTCGCGGTCTCCGGCCAGCTCGGCTTCGGCAACTACATGACGGACCGTACATTCGATATCGCGCAGTCGCTTTCCTACGCCAGCGGCACGTCGAACATCTGGACCGCCGCCGCGCGGCTGCGCGCCAGCCGCGAGTTCGCATTCCCGACGTGGTATCTCAAGCCCTATGTCGATGTGGATTTCATCTACACCGCCACGCCGGCGCATGAGGAACGTGGCAGCGGCACCAGCCTCGCCTTCTCGGCCGCGCGCCAGTTCAACGTCGCGTTCAGTCCGAACCTCGAATTCGGCGGTCGCTTCGATGTCTCGCCCACAACCTGGCTCCGTCCCTACGGCGCGGTCGGCGCGACCTTCTTCACCAATGACAGCACGCCGTTCCACGTCAGCTTCAGCGATGTCGCGCTCGGCACCGGCGACTTTCTGGCAACCGCCAAAATTCCTTCCAAGCTGCTGAACCTCACCGCGGGACTGCAGACCTATTCCAAGAAGGGATTTGAGGTCCGTGCCCAGTACAAGGCCGACTTTGGCGATCACTTTCAGTCGCACGAATTGAGCGCGCGGCTGTCCGTGCCGTTCTGACCGGGGGTTTTTGGCGTGCGGACCACTTAGCGAGGAGGCGTTTTCAGATACCGGGTTTTCATCACCGAAGGATACTGACAACACTCATTGCGACAAACTCCAATGGCGCCGGGATCCTCCCGGCGCCATTTTCCTTTTCGGGCCCGGCAGCATCCACCTGCCCGAGATTTCGCGAACTGCTCGCGATCCAAAAAACAAAAAGCCGGGCCAACGCCCGGCTTTCCGCAAAATGAAGGATGACGTCTGGCCGCGTCAGTGCATGCCGGTCGTGCTGAGATGACCCTGGATCGACTTGAAGTGGTCGAGGCGCTCGATGGCGCGATCCATCTCGTTGCCGGGATCCCGGCTCTTGAGGTTGCGCTCCATCTCCTCGATCTGCTCGGCGAACGCGGCGCGGTCGAGGTCCTCGATCGCGGTTGCGACGTCGGCAAGTACGGTGAGGCCCTTCTCCGACACTTCGGCAAGGCCGCCGAGCACGATGACCTTCTGGCGCACGCTGCCGCTGACGATCGTCAAAATTCCCGGACGGAGCGACGCCACCATCGGAGCGTGACCGGCGAAAACGCCAAAGTCACCCTCGAGCCCCGGAATGTCGACCTGATCGACTGCACCGGAGAATGCCAGCTTTTCCGGCGACACGAGTTCAAAGTGAAAAGTGGCCATGGATTGAGCCTATCTCATTCGGATCAGTTCGGACACATGACTATCGAGCGGCGGACGGGCTTCGGCACCCACCCGCCGATCGCTGGTCGCTGAAAAGTCAGGCTGCCTCGGCAGCGAGCTTCTTGCCCTTTTCCACGGCTTCTTCGATGGTGCCGACCATGTAGAACGCCGCTTCCGGCAGGTGGTCGTACTTGCCTTCGCAGAGGTCGCGGAAGCCCTTGATGGTGTCGGCGAGGTCGACGAACTTGCCCGGCGAGCCGGTGAAGATTTCAGCGACGTGGAACGGCTGCGACAGGAAGCGCTCGACCTTACGGGCGCGGGCCACGGTCAGCTTGTCCTCTTCCGACAGTTCGTCCATGCCGAGAATGGCGATGATGTCCTGCAGCGACTTGTAGCGCTGAAGCACCTGCTGAACCATACGCGCGGTCTGGTAGTGCTCCTCGCCGACGATCAGCGGGGAGAGCATGCGCGAGGTCGAGTCGAGCGGGTCCACGGCCGGGTAAATACCCTTTTCCGAGATCGCACGGTTAAGAACGGTGGTCGCGTCCAGGTGGGCGAACGAGGTCGCCGGCGCCGGGTCGGTCAAGTCGTCGGCCGGAACGTAAATGGCCTGCACCGAGGTGATCGAGCCCTTGGTGGTGGTGGTGATGCGCTCCTGCAGCGCGCCCATGTCGGTCGCGAGCGTCGGCTGATAACCCACCGCCGAAGGAATACGGCCGAGCAGAGCCGACACTTCCGAACCCGCCTGGGTGAAGCGGAAGATGTTGTCGACGAAGAACAGCACGTCCTGGCCCTGGTCGCGGAAGTGCTCGGCGACGGTCAGACCGGTCAAGGCGACGCGGGCACGCGCGCCCGGCGGCTCGTTCATCTGGCCGTAAACGAGGGCGCACTTGGAGCCTTCGCCGCCGCCCTTCTTGTTAACGCCCGACTCGATGAACTCGTGATAGAGGTCGTTACCTTCACGGGTACGCTCGCCGACGCCGGCGAACACCGAGTAACCGCCGTGCGCCTTGGCGACGTTGTTGATCAGTTCCTGAATGAGAACGGTCTTGCCGACGCCGGCGCCGCCGAACAGGCCGATCTTACCGCCCTTGGCGTAAGGCGCGAGCAGGTCCACGACCTTGATGCCGGTGACGAGGATCTCGGCCTCGGTCGACTGCTCGGTGTAGCTCGGCGCTTCCTGGTGAATGGCGCGCTCGCCCTCGGCCACGACCGGGCCGCACTCGTCGATCGGCTCGCCGATCACGTTCATGATGCGGCCGAGCGTGCCCGGACCGACCGGAACGCGGATCGCGGAGCCGGTGTCAGTGACTTCCTGACCGCGAACCAGACCTTCGGTGGTGTCCATCGAGATGGCGCGCACGGTCGACTCGCCGAGGTGCTGCGCCACCTCGAGAACCAGGCGGTTGCCCTGGTTCTGGGTCTCGAGAGCGTTCAGAATTGCGGGCAGGTGACCATCGAACTGAACGTCGACGACGGCGCCGATGACCTGCGTGATACGTCCGACCTGATTGGCGGGTTGGGCCATGGGAAACTCTCCTTGAAGTCCAAATTTCTAAGCGGTCGCTAGACCGGAATGTTGCCGTGAACGGTACGTCGGATCGCGGCGCTGGTGTTGGACCATGCCGCGGTCGCCGTTAGATCGCTTCCGCGCCCGAGATGATTTCGATCAGCTCCTTGGTGATCATGGCCTGACGGGTGCGGTTGTAGATCAGGGTCTGCTTGCGGATCATTTCGCCGGCGTTGCGCGTGGCGTTGTCCATGGCAGTCATCTGTGCGCCGTAGAAGGAGGCGTTGTTTTCCAGAAGCGCGCGGAAAATCTGCACGGCCACGTTGCGCGGCAGCAGATCGGCGAGGATCTCGTCCTCTTCCGGCTCGTATTCGTAAGGCGCGACCGGGCCGGCAGCCTTGCCCGATTCATCATCGGAGAGCGGCAGCGGGATGATCTGCTGCGCGGTCGGAACCTGGGAAATCACCGACTTGAACTGCGAGTAGAACAGCGTGCAGACATCGAACTCGCCGGCATCGAACAGCGCGATCACCTGCTTGGCGATGGCCTCGGCGTTGGAATAGCCGAGCTGGCGGACCGAGCGCAGGTCGATGTTCTCGATGATCTGCGATTCGAAGGTCCGGCGCAGCTGCTCGTAGCCCTTGCGGCCGACGCAGAAAATCTTGACCTGCTTGCCCTGGTTGATCAGCGAGAACGCGTGCTCGCGGGCAAGGCGGACGATCGACGAGTTGAACGCGCCCGACAGGCCGCGCTCGCCGGTGCAGACCAAGAGGAGATGCACCTGGTCGCGGCCATTGCCCGCCAGCAGCGGCGGGGCGCTGCCCATGCCGGCAGCGGCGCTGGCGATATTGGAAATTGCGACGTCCATGCGCTCGGCATAGGGACGCGCGGCCTCGGCAGCCGTCTGGGCGCGCCTCAGCTTCGAGGCCGCGACCATCTGCATGGCCTTGGTAATTTTCTGCGTCGCCTTGGTCGAGGCGATGCGCACGCGCATATCTTTTAGAGAAGCCATATCTCGTCCACCCTTGCGACGCGATCCTGAAACCGGCCGCGAACTCCTCTCCGGCCAGCCCGGCTAACCGCCGGGCATCGACTGTGCGCGCTCAAAGACGCGGATGGCCGGGATAAACCCGGCCATGACTTGCGACTTTAAGCGAAAGCCTTGGAGACTTCCTCAACGACGGCCTTCAGCTTGCCGGCAACCTCATCCGAGAGGTCGCGGGAGTCGCGGATGGCATCGAGGATGTCGGCGTGCTTGCCGCGCAGCACCGACAGGAGGCTCTCCTCGAACGGCTGCACCTTGTTCAGGGCCATTGCGTCGAGATAGCCGTTCACGCCGGCATAGATCACTGCGACCTGCTCTTCCATCTTCAGCGGCGAGAACTGCGGCTGCTTCAGGAGTTCGGTGAGGCGCGAGCCGCGGTTGAGCAGGCGCTGGGTCGAGGCGTCGAGGTCGGAGCCGAACTGCGCGAACGCCGCCATTTCGCGGTACTGCGCGAGCTCGCCCTTGATCTTGCCGGCGACCTTCTTCATCGCCTTGGTCTGCGCCGAGGAGCCGACGCGCGACACCGACAGACCGACGTTCACTGCCGGGCGGATACCCTGGAAGAACAGGTCGGTCTCGAGGAAGATCTGACCGTCGGTGATCGAAATCACGTTGGTCGGAATATAGGCCGACACGTCATTGGCCTGGGTCTCGATGACCGGCAGCGCGGTCAGCGAGCCGTTGCCGTGGTCGTCGTTGAGCTTTGCAGCGCGCTCGAGCAGACGCGAGTGCAGGTAGAACACGTCACCCGGATAAGCCTCGCGGCCCGGCGGACGACGCAGCAGCAGCGACATCTGACGATAGGCGACGGCCTGCTTGGACAGGTCGTCATAGATGATCACGGCGTGCATGCCGTTGTCGCGGAAGAACTCGCCCATGGTGCAGCCGGTGAACGGCGCCAGGTACTGCATCGGCGCCGGGTCGGATGCGGTCGCGGCGACGACGATCGAGTACTCCAGCGCGCCGTGCTCTTCGAGCACCTTCACGAACTGGGCGACGGTCGAACGCTTCTGGCCGACGGCGACATACACGCAGTAGAGCTTCTGGCTCTCGGGCGCACCGGCGACGTTCAGCGGACGCTGGTTCAGCATGGTGTCGAGCGCGATCGCGGTCTTGCCGGTCTGACGGTCACCGATGATCAGCTCGCGCTGGCCACGGCCGACCGGGATCAGGGCGTCAATCGCCTTCATGCCGGTGGCCATCGGCTCGTTCACCGACTTGCGCGGAATGATGCCCGGCGCCTTGACGTCGACGCGCATGCGCTTGTCGGCCTGGATCGGACCCTTGCCGTCGATCGGATTGCCGAGCGCGTCGACGACGCGGCCGAGCAGACCCTTGCCGACCGGCGCGTCCACGATGGCGCGGGTGCGCTTGACGGTCTGACCTTCCTTGATCTCGCGGTCGGCACCGAAAATCACGATGCCGACGTTGTCGGTTTCGAGGTTCAGCGCCATGCCGCGGGTGCCGTTCTCGAACTCGACCATCTCGCCGGCCTGAACGTTGTCGAGGCCATAGACGCGGGCAATACCGTCACCGACGGACAACACCTGACCGACCTCGGAGACTTCCGCCTCCTGGCCGAAATTCTTGATTTGATCTTTGAGGATCGCGGAAATTTCCGCGGCGCGGATGTCCATCAGCCTGCCTCTTTCATCGCGTGCTTGATCGAATTGAGTTTGGTGCGAAGTGACGAGTCGACCATGCGGCTGCCGAGCTTGACGACAAGCCCACCAATGATCGACGGATCGACGGTCACGTTGAGGGTGACATCCTTACCGGTCACCGACTTCAACGCCGACTTGAGCGCGTCGAGATTCTTGTCGCTGAGCGGCTCGGCGACGGTAACGTCAGCAACGGCCTCGCCGCGATAGTTGGCGACCAGCGCGTTGAATGCCCGGATCACGTCGGCGACGACGAACAGGCGCCGGTTCGCAGTCAGGACTTTGAGGAAGTTGGCGGAGATGCCGCTGATCCCGGCCTTGACGAGCACGGCGTCGAGCGCCTTGCTCTGCATGTCCGAGGTGAACACGGGGCTGCGGACCAGCCGCTCCAAATCCGGGCTCTCTGCGAGCATCGCGCTGAAGCGGCCGAGATCGGCCTTCACGGCGTCGATGGACTTGTTGTCCCGAGCCAGTTCAAACAGCGCCGTCGCGTAACGGCCGGATACTCCCGAGATGGATGCGTCTTGTGCTGCCACGATCATGCTCTTCGGTGTCGAACCACAAGGACAGGGTCGTCGGCCGCAATGGCGCTCGACAACCCAAGTCGTTGGAATTCAAGCGAAACTTCGATATTTTGCCAGCCTCAGGCCGGCCGCTATCATGAAATCGCGGCTTTGCTAACATGGCAACGTCGCAGGTGCAACATGACGGCGGCGCTAAGAGCGCGATGTCGCAGGGCAAATTGGCCAAGTTTGGCTAACTTTATCGGGAAATCTGCCCGTTCTCCTCCTCACGACGCCGATTTTCGGCACGGATTCAATGACTCGGCGGCGCGCCCTGCCGCGCCCGGCGCGATCCCCGACCGCCTGTTTGCTTGTCAAATTTTTTTCGGGCGGGTCCGGACACCTTCCACACCTCCGGGCACGGATACCCCCCGCGCGGCGGAACCGGGACAGTCCGACGCCGGGCCGCGACACGCAGACCCGCATTAAACGCAACTCTACCATGCGCGATTCGCATCATCACGGCCCGATCACGCCTCCGGGAATACTTTGGCGGCTTACTGCGCACGCCCGCTCACGACTTGGTGAGCAAGTATTCGTCGGCGCGGAAAAGTATAGTTTTAGTCAGCTCAAGTATTTTTCAGCGCCGCAAAGCAACACGGAACTCTTCTGGCGGTTTTGCGGGCGAAAGATGGCATTTTTGATCTGACACGTTTGCGCCCCATTCAGGCTCGAACACGGTCGCCCCATAGGGGGACACCCCAATACACACCGCAGGGGCTGGGTGTCTTTCGAAGGGTCAACGAATGCTTTCTACGCAAACAACTGCGCGCAAGCGTCTTTCGGGGTCGCGCGCTTTTCTTACTCTCGCGGCAACGACGGTCATCCTTACCCACGGCGTTTCGGCAGGTTTCGCCAACACCAAACATCCGCACCGGCATCACCACCACAACGCCGTCAAAGCGAAGAAGGTTCACACTGAGAAGTTTCGTGATTCGCAGGCGTCCTACAGCCCGTCCCAGCACTCGGGCCGCTCGTTCTCCGGCATCGCGTCCTTTTACGGCAACGAATCCGGCAGCAAGACCGCCTCGGGCCAGCGCTTCAACCAGAACGCGATGACCGCAGCCCACCGCACGCTGCCCTTCGGCACCCGCCTCAAGGTTACCCATGCGGGCCGCAGCGTTCACGTCGTCATCAATGATCGCGGCCCGTTCATTCGCGGCCGGGTGCTCGACCTCTCCAAGGGCGCGGCCCACGCGATCGGCCTCACCAGCCGCGGCATCGGCCGCGTGGTCGCGGAAATCCAGTAACCACCTAGTTCCAGTTCTGCGTAAGAAAAAGGCCGGCGCATCGCACCGGCCTTTTTCTCGTTCACTGCGCGGGCTCAGAGAAAGCTCTGCGGATCGACGTCGATCTCGAGCTTGAGGCTGCCGGTCGCCTTCGGCGCCGCCGCCATCCACTGCCGCAGATAGCCGGAAAGGTCCGCCGTCCGTGCCGCTTTGACCAGCAGGCGGAAGCGGAAACGCCCCTTGATCACCGCCAGCGGCGCTTCCGCCGGCCCCAGCACGGTGATCTGGTCGTGGCGCGGCGCCAGCGCCGCCAGCCGCCGGGCAAAGCCCTCGGTCGCCGGCCGCTCGCCGCCGGAGATGATCAGGCTCGCCAGCCGCCCGAACGGCGGATAGCCGGTGCGCTCGCGGCTCTCGATCTCGGTCTCGTAAAACGCCTCGCGGTCGCAGGCGATCAGCGCCTTCAGCACCGGATGCTCGGGCTGGTGGGTCTGCAGATAGCCGACGCCGCGCCCCTGCTCGCGCCCGGCGCGGCCAATCACCTGATTGAGCAGTTGGAACGTGCGCTCGGCGGCGCGCGGATCGCCGTTGCTCAGGCCGAGGTCGGCATCGACGACGCCGACGAGATTGAGCCGCGGAAAGTGGTGGCCCTTGGCGACGAGCTGCGTGCCGATGATGACATCGACGCGGCCCTCGGCGATCTCGGCGAGTTCGGCGCGCATCGTCTCCACCGAAGTAATGAGATCGCTCGACAGCACCATGGTGCGCGCGCCGGGAAACAGCGCCGCCGCCTCCTCCTGCAGCCGCTCGACGCCGGGGCCGATCGCCGCCAGCGCTTCCTCCGCGCCGCATTGCGGGCACTGGTCGGGGCGCGGCATCGAGAAGCCGCAGTGATGGCAGCACAGGCGGCGGCGGAAACGGTGATCGACCAGCCACGCATCGCAGATCGTGCAGGCGAAGCGATGGCCGCAGGCGCGGCACAGCGTCAGCGGCGCATAGCCCCGGCGATTGAGAAACAGCAGCGCCTGCTCGCCGCGCTCGATCGCGGCGCTGATCTTTCCGGCAAGGTGCGGCGATACGAAGCGGCCGCGCTGCGGCCCCTCGCGGCGCATGTCGATGGCCTCGATATGCGGCATGGTCTGTCCGCCGAACCGCGACGGCAGCGCGATGCGATGATAGCGGCCCTTGCGCGCGTTCACCTCGCTCTCGACGGACGGCGTCGCCGAAGCCAGCACGACCGGAATTTTTGCGATATGTGCGCGCACCACGGCCATGTCGCGGGCATGGTAATGCGTCCCCTCGTCCTGTTTGTAGGCCTGGTCATGCTCCTCGTCGACGACGATGAGGCCGAGATCGGCATAGGGCAGAAACAGCGCCGAGCGCGCGCCGATCACGACCTTGGCCGAGCCGTCGGCAATGGCTGCCCAGTTGCGGGCACGGGTGCGCGGCGTCAGCTCGGAATGCCACTCCAGCGGCCGCACGCCGAAGCGCGCCTCGAAGCGATCGAGAAACTGCCCGGTGAGGGCGATCTCCGGCATCAGGATCAGGGTCTGCCGGCCGCTTCTCGCGACCTCGGCGACGGCCTCGAAATAGACCTCGGTCTTGCCCGAGCCGGTGACGCCGTCGAGCAGCGCCACCCGAAAATCGTTGCAGGCCCCGTGCGCGCGCATCGCCTCGACCGCCTCGAGCTGCGCCCCGGCGAATTCCGGCTGGGCGAAGCCGGGATCGGGCGCGGGCGGCGGCGGCGGCTTGGGCAAAACCTCGATCTGCAAGGTGCCCTCGTCGACGAGGCCGTCGACCACGCTGATGCTGACCCCCGCCTCGCGCGCGGCATCGCCCTTGCCGTGCAGCAGGCCGTCCGCAAGATGATCGAGCAGCCGCTGGCGCGCGGCGGTCATGCGCTGCGGCGGCGCGCCAATGAGGCGCACGCCGAGCCGAATCCGCTCCGGCCCGAGATTCTCGCCGCGGCGCATCGCCATCCGCAGCACCATGCCGCGCGGCGACAGCGTGTAGCGCGCCACCCAGTCAATGAAGCTGCGAAGCTCCTCGCGCAGCGGCGGAACCTCGCTGACGACGCCCTCGATCTCCTTGATACGATTGTGCAATCTGGCCTCGGGCTGGGCATTGTCGGCCCATACCACGCCAAATACCTGACGCGCGCCGAGCGGCACGCTGACCACCGATCCAGCCTCGAGCGCGACGTTCGGCGGCACCGCATAGGAGTAGGTCTGGTCGAGCGCGACCGGCACCTGCACGTCGACGAACCGCCGGCCGACCGGCTTTGACGCCGGGCCGAAATCAAATCCCGCGAGTTGCCTGCTCGGCTCCCTGGCCATCACATCCGCATCGGTTCGCATTAAGGGTGAGGCAAGGGAAAGGGTGCGATAAACGCGCTTCTGTCAAGCATCGGACCAAAGATGGCTAAACCCGCCGCCAGGAAGAGTGCCGCCCATGCCGGCCAGCCCGCCATCGAGGCCGAGGCGCTCCTGCCGATTCGCGCCGCGGACGATCTCGCCGCCGAGATGATGAAATGGCTCGCGCATCTGCGCACCGAACGGCGGCTGTCGCCGAAGACAGTCGAGGCCTATGGTCGGGACCTGCGGCAGTTCTTTGATTTTCTGACCTCGCACAACGGCGTGCGACCGGCGCTGACACATTTTGCGGCGCTTGAGATCAGCGATGTCCGCGCCTTCATGGCGGCGCGGCGCGGCGAGGGCATCGAGGGCCGCTCCCTGATGCGCGCCCTTGCAGGCCTGCGCTCGTTCGGGCGGTTTCTCGAACGCGAAGGCAAAGGCAAGCTCGGCGCGCTCGCCGCCGTGCGGGCGCCCAAAATCCGCAAAAGCCTGCCGAAGCCGATCCATGCCGCGCCGGCCAAGCGCATGGTCGATCCGGATCTACGCGCGGGCGAGGATCGCGAACCGTGGATCTGGACCCGCGACGCGGCGGTGATGGCGCTGCTCTACGGCTCCGGCCTGCGCATTTCCGAAGCGCTGGGCCTCAAGCGCCACGATGTCCCCGCGCCGGGCGAAGGCGACGTCATCGTCGTCACCGGCAAGGGCAACAAGACCCGCATGGTGCCGGTGCTGCGCAACGTGCTGGAGCTGATCGCCGATTATGTGCGGGCGTGCCCGCATCACCTGCCGCCGGAGGGGCCGCTGTTCGTCGGCGCGCGCGGCGGGCCGCTGCGCGCCCGGATCATCCAGCTCACGATGGAGCGGCTGCGCGGCGCGCTGGGGCTCCCGGACAGCGCCACGCCGCACGCGCTGCGGCACTCCTTCGCGACGCATCTGCTCGGCCGCGGCGGCGACCTGCGGGCGATCCAGGAGCTCCTGGGCCACGCCTCGCTTTCCACCACCCAGATTTACACCGGAATCGATAGCGAGCGGCTGCTCGAGGTCTATCAGAGCGCCCATCCGCGCGCGTAGGATCGCACTGCACAATAAAACGTGCCCGCGCGGCGAACGCAGCCGGTTCCCCGCGCGACTCCAAGGTCCGTCTAACAACTGCGGCAACCAGGATCCCTACCGATGAGCGCTCACGAAAGCATGGAACATGCCGAGCACGCCGACCACGCCTCCGCCTCCAACAAATCAATCGCCCTTCTGATCGCCGTCATCGCGCTCTGCCTTGCGCTGTCGGAGACCTTCGGCAAGGCCGCCCAGACCGACTCGATCAGCGAAAACGTCGCCGCGGCCAATCTCTGGGCATTCTTTCAAGCCAAAAGCATCCGCCAGACCACGCTGAAAACCGCCGCCGAGCAGTTGCAGGTGCAAGCCGACCTGACCGCCGACCCGGCAGCCAAGGCGGCCTTCGCCAAGCGCATCGAGGGCTGGCAGGGCACCGTCGCGCGCTACGAGGACGAGCCCTCGACCGGCGAAGGGCGCAAGCAGCTCGTCGAGCGCGCCAAGCAGGCCGAAGCCAAGCGCGACCTGTCGCTCGCAAAATATCACCATTTCGAGCTGGCCTCGGCGGCGTTCCAGATCGCGATCGTGCTCGCTTCCGCCTCGATCATCACCAGCATGATCGTGCTGGCCTGGATTTCCGGCGGGCTGCTGCTGGTCGGGATCGGGATGACCGCGATCGGCATCTTTGCCCCGCACGCCGTGCATCTGATGTAGCGGCAGACAACCGCTCAGGCAGGGCGCCGCAAATTTATTGCGCGTCCTGCACGCGGCGGCGGAACCGCTGCATCACGGCGAAGAACCTCCGAACCGGACCGCCCTCGCTGCGGATCATCGCCAGGATGCGCTGCTTGGCGGGTTCCACCAGGGCATGCGCCCAGTCACGCACCAGTATCACCAGATCATAGAGGCGTTTGAACCACACCATCTGCAGCAGTTTCGGCCGCGTGGTGTCGAAGATGAAGGCGGCGACGCCGACGCCGACCAGCTTGGCCATGACGATGACGCCCGCCGCGCCGAGCCAGTGGCCGCGCATCAATAGCCAGACGCCGGCGACCTTGAACGGAAACAACACCACAACCGGGACGATGAACACCATCAGCGTCAAGACCGGAGACAGGCTCTCGATCTGTTCCGTCAGCCATGCCTTGATCGCCTTCAGCGGGATGGCCGCGACCAGCCGCGCCACCACCGGCTGCAGCCGGTCCCATAGCCAGGCCTCGACGATGAAGGCGATCGCCAGCACAAACCACACGGGCTTGAGCAGGTGGGAATGCAGCAATCTGGTCCTGCGTGCCGACAACGCGTCACCTCCCGAAAAACCAGCAGGGCGGCAGCCGCCCCGGCTCCGCCCTGCCAACTTCGTCAGGATTTCGGCAGACCGGCTCATGAAAAATCGCGAGCGGTCCCTCCGGTTCCGGCAGCGCCGGAACCGGACTGAAATCGCTTGCGCTTTACATATGGATAGCGCGCTTGGCGACCGCCATAGCCGCTTCCTTGACCGCTTCCGAACGGGTCGGATGGGCGTGGCAGGTGCGGGCAAGATCTTCCGCCGAGCCGCCGAACTCCATCAGCACGGCCGCCTCGTGGATCATCTCGCCGGCGTCGATGCCGACGATGTGAACGCCGAGCACGCGGTCGGTCTTGGCGTCGGCCAGCACCTTCACGAAGCCGTCGGTGGTCTGGTTAACCTTGGCGCGGCCGTTGGCGGTGAAGGGGAACTTGCCGCTGGTGTAGGCGATGCCGGCTTCCTTCAGCTCTTCCTCGGTCTTGCCGACGGCGGCGACTTCCGGCGTGGTGTAGACCACGCCCGGAATGACGTCGTAGTTGACGTGGCCGGCCTGGCCGGCGAGCCGCTCGGCAACCGCAACGCCCTCGTCCTCCGCCTTGTGGGCCAGCATCGGACCGGCGATCACGTCGCCGATCGCGTAGATGCCCGGCACCGAAGTCGCGAAATGCTCGTCGGTCTTGATGCGGCCGCGCTCGTCGAGCGCAACGCCAGCCTCGGCAAGGCCCAGCCCCTCGGTGTACGGCACGCGGCCGATTGCGACCAGAACGACATCGGCTTCGATGCTCTCGGCCGCGCCGCCGGCGGCCGGCTCGATTTGGGCCTTCAGCTTCGCGCCGGAGGAATCGACACCGGTCACCTTCGCGCCGAGCTTGAACTCAAAGCCCTGCTTCTGAAGGATGCGCTGGAACTGCTTGGCGACCTCGCCGTCCATGCCCGGCAGGATGCGGTCGAGGAATTCGACGACGGTGACCTTCGCGCCGAGGCGGCGCCACACCGAGCCGAGCTCGAGGCCAATCACGCCCGCGCCGATGACGAGCAGATGCTCCGGCACCTTCTCGAGCGACAGCGCGCCGGTCGAGGACACAACGCGCTTCTCGTCGATCTCGATGCCGCGAAGGCGGGTCACGTCCGAGCCGGTCGCGATCACGACGTTCTTGGTCTCGACCGTCTGCTTGCTGCCGTCAGCGGCGGTGATCTCGACCTTGCCGCCGCCGAGCACGCGGCCGGTGCCCATCAGCGCGTCGATCTTGTTCTTCTTCAGGAGAAACTCGACGCCCTTGACGTTGCCGTCGATGCCCTGCTGCTTGAAATTCATCATCGCCGGCAGATCGAGCGCCGGGGCCGAGACGCCAATGCCCATCTTGGCGAAGGAATGGCCCGCCTCTTCGAACAGTTCGGAAGCATGCAGCAGCGCCTTCGACGGCATGCAGCCGACATTGAGGCAAGTGCCGCCGACTGTCGGATTCTTCTCGACCACTGCCACCTTCATGCCGAGCTGCGCCGCGCGAATTGCGCAGACATAGCCCCCTGGCCCGGTTCCGATAACAACGAGGTCGTATGACGCCATAGTCCTTGATCCTTAATGTGCGCCCCAGCGCGATTCCGAACGATCAGATCCACGACGATTTTGCTCAGATCGTGAAGCGGATCGCTGTTTGCAGTGAACTTTCCAGCGGCATCCGGTCACATCCGCATGCCGCCAAACTTTTCCCGTCAGCGCCCGCCCGCCACATCCAGCGCTGTGCCGGTGACATAGGACGCCGCATCCGACATCAGCCAGACGATGCCCTCGGCCACTTCCTCCGCCGTGCCGACGCGCTGCATCGGCACGGTCTTGGCGAGCCGGTGCGGACGGTCGGCATCCCCGCCGCTGGCGTGAATGTCGGTATCGATCAGGCCCGGCCGCACGCCGACGACGCGGATGCCTTCGGCGGCGACCTCGTGGGCAAGGCCCTTGGTCAGAGTATCGATCGCGCCCTTGGAGGCAGCATAGTCGACATAGACGCCGGGCGAACCGAGCAGCGCCGCGACCGACGAGAGATTGACGATCACGCCGCCCTGCCCGCCGTGGCGGGTCGACATCCGCTTCACGGCCTCGCGGGCGCAGAGAAAGCTGCCGGTGACGTTGATCCGCATCATGCGCTCGATGCGCTCGGCGCTCATTTCGTCGAGGCGCGAGGTGGTGCCGACCACGCCGGCATTGTTGACGAGCGCGCCCAGCTTGCCGAAACCGTCAGCCGCCGCAAACAGCGCGAGAATGTCGGCCTCGGCGGCAACGTCGCAACGCACCGCCAGCGCCTTGCCGCCGGCGCGCTCGATCGCCGCAACGGTGTCGCGCGCGGCCGCTTCATTGCTGACATAGCCGAGGCAGACGCGCCAGCCGGCCTTTGCCGCGGCGATCGCCGTCGCCCGCCCGATGCCACGGCTGCCGCCGGTGATGACGACTACGCGATCTTCCCGCTCCGAACTCTGCCCCACGAGCATGCCCTCTCGATTCGAGCGCCGCGCTGGCGGCGCAGAATGCCCGCAGATGCCAATCACGTCACGGGCGCGGTGTGCCGGCAAGCTGCCGCTTTGGCCGCTGGCCGCTTTCTCATCGTCGCTTGCGAGCGCCTCAAAAACCACCCGGACGCCAAGGGTCGACTAGCCGACTAAATGGAAGGGCTGGCCGAAGCCAGCCCTGCCGATCTCACAGGTCCAGAACGAGACGCGCCGGATCCTCGAGGTTTTCCTTCACGCGGACGAGGAAGGTCACCGCTTCCTTGCCGTCGATCACGCGGTGATCGTAGGACAGCGCGAGATACATCATCGGACGGATTTCGATCTTGCCGCCGACGACGACCGGGCGCTCCTGAATCTTGTGCATGCCAAGAATGCCGGACTGCGGCGCGTTGAGGATCGGGGTCGACATCAGCGAGCCGTACACGCCACCGTTGGAGATGGTGAAGGTGCCGCCCTGCATTTCGTCGATCTTGAGCTGACCGTCGCGGGCGCGGCGGCCGAAGTCGACGATCGACTTCTCGATGTCGGCGATCGACTTCTGATCGCAGTCGCGCACCACCGGCACGACGAGGCCCTTGTCGGTGCCGACCGCGACGCCGACGTGGTAGTAGTTCTTGTAGATCAGGTCGGTGCCGTCGATCTCGGCGTTGACCGCCGGGATCTCCTTCAGCGCCTGAACGCAGGCGCGCACGAAGAAGCCCATGAAGCCGAGCTTGGCGCCGTGCTTCTTTTCGAACAGATCCTTGTACTGCGACCGCATCGCCATCAGGTGGCTCATGTCGACCTCATTGAAGGTCGTGAGCATGGCGGCGGTGTTCTGCACGTCCTTGAGACGGCGCGCGATGGTCTGGCGCAGGCGCGTCATCTTCACGCGCTCTTCGCGGGCGGCGTCGCTCGCCGGCGACGGCGCGCGAACCTGCACCGCGGCGGCCGGCTGGCTCACCGGGGTCGGCGCGGACGCGGCGGCCTCGATCACGGCCAGCATGTCGCCCTTGGTCACGCGGCCATCCTTGCCGGTGCCGGGAACGGTGGAAGCGTCGATGCCGCTTTCCTCCGAGAGCTTGCGGACCGACGGCGCGAGCGGCGCATCGGCTGCGGCGACCTTCTGCGGCGCCGGCTGCGCGGCGGGGGCGGCCTTGGCGGGAGCCGCGGCCGGAGCCGGCTTGGCGCCGGCAGCGCCTTCGGCGATCTGGCCGAGCAGCGCGCCGACGGCGACGGTCTCGCCATCCTTGGCGACAATTTCAGACAGGGTGCCAGCCGCCGGGGCCGGTACTTCGATCGTCACCTTGTCGGTTTCAAGCTCAACCAACGGCTCGTCGACAGCAACAGCCTCGCCAGCCTTCTTGAACCAACGGCCGATGGTGGCCTCGGTGACGGACTCCCCGAGCGTGGGAACGCGAATTTCGGTCATCTTACTTTCCTCAGAGTCCGATGCAGATCTGAACAGGATTGAAGCAGGTGCCGCTTCTCTGCCGCGGCACCTGGGAATTGATGGATTAGCCGAGGGCCTCGTCGAGGAACGCCTTGAGCTGCTCCAGGTGCTTCGACATCAGGCCCGTGGCCGTTGCGGCGGAAGCCGAACGTCCAGCGTAGCGCGGCCGCTTGTGGGTGGCGCCGATCTGATTGAACACCCACTCCAGATACGGCTCGATGAAGTGCCATGCGCCCATGTTGCGCGGCTCTTCCTGACACCAGACGAACTCGGCATGCCGGAACGCCTCGAGCTCCTGCACCAGCGTCTTGAGCGGCACCGGATAGAGCTGCTCGATGCGCAGCAGGTAGATGTCGTCGATGCCGCGCTTCTCACGCTCTTCGTACAGGTCGTAATAGACCTTGCCGGTGCAGATCACGACGCGGCGGATCTTCTCCGGCGCCACCAGCTTGGTGACGGCGTCGGCCTGGGTGACCGCATCGTCACGCAGCACGCGGTGGAACGTGGAATCGTCGCCGAGCTGCTCGAGCGTCGACACGCAGCGCTTGTGGCGCAGCAGCGACTTCGGCGTCATCAGGATCAGCGGCTTGCGGAAGTCGCGGCGCATCTGACGGCGCAGGACGTGGAAGTAGTTCGCCGGAGTGGTCGGGTAGGCGACCTGCATGTTGTCCTCGGCGCACATCTGGAGGTAACGCTCCAGACGCGCGGACGAGTGCTCCGGGCCCTGCCCCTCATAGCCGTGCGGCAGCAGGCAGACGAGGCCCGACATGCGCAGCCACTTGCGTTCGGCCGACGAGATGAACTGGTCGAACACGACCTGCGCGCCGTTGGCGAAGTCGCCGAACTGCGCTTCCCACAGCGTGAGCGCATTGGGCTCCGCGAGCGAGTAGCCGTATTCGAAGCCGAGCACCGCCTCTTCCGACAGCATCGAGTTGAGCACTTCATAGTGCCCCTGCTCGCCGCCGAGATGGTTGAACGGGGTGTAACGGCTCTCGTCTTCCTGATCGATGATCACCGAGTGACGCTGCGAGAAGGTGCCGCGCTCGCAGTCCTGCCCGGACAGGCGCACGCGATGGCCTTCCTTGAGCACGGTGCAGAACGCCAGCGCTTCCGCGGTCGCCCAGTCGATGCCCTCGCCGGTCGCAATCGCCTTGGCGCGATTGTCGAGGAAGCGGCGCACGGTGCGGTGCACGCGCAGGCTCTCCGGCATCGTCGTGATCTTGTCGCCGATGTCCTTCAGAACATCGATATCGACGCCGGTCACGCCGCGGCGCGGATCGTCCTCGTTGCTCGAATGGGTCAGGCCCGCCCACTTGCCGTCGAGCCAGTCGGCCTTGTTCGGCTTGTAGCTGGTACCCGCTTCGTATTCGGCATCAAGACGCGCACGCCAGTCGGCCTTGGCCTTGTCGATCTCGCCCTGCGTGATCACACCGTCGTTGATCAGGCGCTGGGAATAGAGCTCGAGCGTCGTCGGATGGCCGGCGATCTTCTTGTACATCAACGGCTGGGTGAACGAGGGCTCGTCGCCTTCGTTGTGGCCGTGACGGCGGTAGCAGAACATGTCGATGACGACCGGCTTGTGGAACTTCTGCCGGAATTCGATCGCGACCTTGGCTGCAAACACGACCGCTTCGGGGTCGTCGCCGTTGACGTGGAAAATCGGCGCATCGATCATCTTCGCCACATCCGACGGATAGGGCGAGGAGCGCGAGTAACGCGGATAGGTGGTGAAGCCGATCTGGTTGTTGACGATGAAGTGGATCGAACCGCCGGTGCGGTAGCCCTTCAGGTCGGACAGGCCGAGACATTCGGCAACGACGCCCTGGCCGGCGAAGGCCGCGTCGCCGTGCAGCAGCAGCGGCAGCACCGAGATGCGCTGATCCGGCGGATCACCATGCTGGTCCTGCTTGGCGCGGACCTTGCCGAGCACCACCGGATCGACGATCTCGAGGTGCGACGGGTTGGCGGTGAGCGACAGGTGGACGCTGTTCTGATCGAACTCGCGATCCGAAGAAGCACCGAGGTGGTACTTGACGTCGCCCGAGCCTTCGACCTCGTCCGGATTGGCCGAGCCGCCCTTGAACTCGTGGAAGAGCGCGCGGTGCGGCTTGCCCATCACCTGGGTCAGGACGTTGAGGCGGCCGCGGTGCGGCATGCCGAGCACGATTTCCTTGATGCCGAGGTTGCCGCCGCGCTTGATGATCTGCTCGAGCGCCGGGATCAATGCCTCGCCGCCGTCAAGGCCGAACCGCTTGGTGCCGGTGAACTTGACGTCGCAGAACTTTTCAAAGCCTTCGGCCTCGACCAGCTTCATCAGGATCGCCCGGCGACCTTCCGGGGTGAAGCTGATTTCCTTGTCCGGCCCCTCGATGCGCTCCTGGATCCAGGCCTTCTGGGCCGGGTCCGAGATGTGCATGAACTCGACGCCGACGGTCTGGCAGTAGGTGCGCTCGCAGATCGCCACGATCTCGCGCAGCGTCGCGAATTCGAGACCAAGGACGTTGTCGATGAAAATCTTGCGATCGAGGTCGGCGTCGGTGAAGCCATAGGTCCGGGTGTCGAGCTCGGCGTGGTCCTTCTGGCCCTCGATCCCGAGCGGGTCGAGATTGGCGTGGAAGTGGCCGCGCATGCGGTAGGCGCGGATCAGCATCAAGGCGCGCACGGAGTCGCGCGTCGCCTGCTGCAGATCGGCCTCGCTGAGGCGATCGCCGCCGGCCTGTGCCTTGGCCTGAAGCTTGTTGCCGACCGCCTTCTCGATCTGCGGCCAGTTGCCGTCGAGCGCCGAGGTCAGCTCGTCGCGCGGCGTGACCGGCCAGCTCGGCCTGGCCCAGCTCGGCCCGGACGCGTTGCTGGCGACATCGGCCGGAGCATCCTTCAGACTCTTAAAGAACGCCTGCCACTCTGCATCGACGGATGTCGGGTCTTGTTCATAGCGGGCGTATATTCCGTCGATATAAGTCGCATTTGCCCCCTGAAGGAAGGAAGTGAGGGCGAAAGCTGCATTCGCGTCCTGGCGAGACATATCCGGTCCTGATTGCTTTAGCGTCGCGTGGAGATACAACGAAGTGTGCCATCGGCATCTACCCATGGCACACTCTTGGTTTAAATAGGACAAATAAACGCGATGAAAAGAACCAAGCGCTGAATTAGCCCTTCAGTCTTTCGACGAGGGTTGTTCCCAGCCGCGCAGGCGACGGCGAGACCGTGATACCGGCTGCCTCCATCGCTGCAATCTTGGATCCGGCATCGCCCTTACCGCCCGAAATGATGGCGCCCGCATGGCCCATGCGGCGTCCCGGAGGCGCCGTGCGACCGGCAATGAAGCCAACCATCGGCTTCATCCGGCCGCGCTTGGCCTCGTCCATGATGAACTGGGCTGCGTCTTCTTCGGCCGAACCACCGATTTCGCCGATCATGACGATCGAATGGGTCTTTTCGTCGGCCAGGAACATTTCCAGCACGTCGATGAACTCGGTCCCCTTGACCGGGTCGCCGCCGATGCCGACCGCCGTGGTCTGGCCGAGGCCTTCACGGGTGGTCTGGAACACGGCTTCGTAGGTCAGGGTGCCGGAGCGCGACACGATGCCGACATTGCCCGGCTTGAAGATGTTGGCCGGCATGATGCCGATCTTGCATTCGCCGGCGGTGACGACGCCTGGGCAGTTCGGCCCGATCAGGCGCGACTTGGAGCCGGCAAGCGCACGCTTGACGCGAACCATGTCGAGCACCGGGATGCCCTCGGTGATGCAGACGATCAGCGGGATCTCGGCGTCGATCGCCTCGCAAATCGCGTCGGCTGCCCCTGGCGGCGGCACGTAGATCACGGAGGCATCCGCCCCGGTCGCCTCACGCGCCTCGCCGACGGTGTCGAACACCGGCAGGCCGAGATGGGTCGAGCCGCCCTTGCCCGGCGAGGTGCCGCCAACCAGCTTGGTGCCGTAGGCGAGCGCCGCTTCGGAGTGGAAGGTGCCGTTCTTGCCGGTGAAGCCCTGGCAGATGACCTTGGTATTGCTATCGATCAATACTGACATTTACGCTGCCTCTCGCACGGCCTTGACAATTTTCTGCGCGGCGTCGTCGAGGTCGTCGGCGGAAACCACGTTCAATCCGGATTCGTCGATGATCCGCTTGCCTTCCTCGACATTGGTCCCTTCGAGGCGGATCACCAGCGGCACCTGCAGGCCGACGGCCTTCACGGCGGCGATGGCGCCGCGCGCGATGACGTCGCACTTCATGATGCCGCCGAAGATGTTGATCAGAATGCCCTTCACATTCGGATCGGCGGTGATGATCTTGAACGCCGCCGTCACCTTCTCTTCGGAGGCGCCGCCGCCGACGTCGAGGAAGTTGGCCGGCTCTTCGCCGTAAAGCTTGATGATGTCGAGGGTGGCCATCGCCAGACCCGCGCCGTTCACCATGCAGCCGATGGTGCCATCGAGCGCGATGTAGGCGAGGTCATACTTGGAAGCCTCGATCTCCTTCGAATCTTCCTCGGTGATGTCACGCAGCTCGACCACGTCGGGGTGGCGGTACAGCGAGTTGGAGTCGAACGAAACCTTGGCGTCGAGGCAGATCAGGTTGCCCTGCTTGGTGACGACCAGCGGGTTGATCTCCAGCATCTCCATGTCCTTGCCGATGAAGGCGGCATAGAGCTGGCTGACGAGGCGGGCGGCCTGCTTGGCGAGATCGCCGGAGAGGTTGAGCGCCTTGGCGACCGAACGGCCGTGATGCGGCATCACGCCGGTGACCGGATCGATCGTGATGGTGACGATCTTTTCCGGGGTCTCGTGCGCGACGTCCTCAATATTCATGCCGCCTTCGGTCGAAACGACGAAGGAAATCCGCGAGGTCTCGCGATCGACCAGCGCCGAGAGATAGAACTCCTTGTCGATATCGGAGCCTTCTTCAACATAGAGGCGGTTAACCTGCTTGCCGACCGCGCCGGTCTGCACCGTCACCAGCGTCGCGCCCAGCATCTGGGAAGCATAGGTCTTGACCTCATCGATGGACTTGGCCAGCCGCACGCCGCCCTTGTCGCCCGCCGATGCTTCCTTGAACGTACCCTTGCCGCGCCCGCCGGCGTGGATCTGGCTCTTTACGACCCAGATCGGCCCACCAAGCTGCTTCGCTGCGGCCTCAGCCTCGTCGGCCTTGTAGATGGCGACGCCCTTCGGCACCGGTACGCCATATTCGCGCAGCAGCGCCTTAGCCTGATATTCATGGATATTCATTCAGTACTTCTCCAGAAACTGGCGGGCCGCCGTGCCCGGACGGCGCGGCGGCAAGGGACCTGATCAGTTGCCGAGCAGGTCCGGGGCGATTTTCTTGCAGGCGTCGACGAGACCTTGCACGGCACCGACCGACTTGTCGAAAGCCTCGCGGTCCGCACCGGACAGCTCGATCTCGACGATGCGCTCGACACCCTTGGCGCCGATCACGACCGGAACGCCGACATACATGTCCTTCACGCCGTATTCGCCGTTGAGATAGGCGGCCGACGGCAGCACGCGCTTCTTGTCGCGCAGGTAGCTCTCAGCCATCGCCACTGCCGACGCCGCCGGCGCGTAGAACGCCGAGCCGGTCTTGAGCAGGTTGACGATCTCGGCGCCGCCGTTGCGGGTGCGGTCGACGATCTCGTCGATGCGGGCCTGCGAGGTCCAGCCCATCTTGACGAGGTCCGGCAGCGGAATGCCGGCGACGGTCGAATAGCGGGTCAGCGGCACCATGGTGTCGCCGTGACCGCCGAGCACGAAGGCGGTGACGTCTTCGACCGACACGTTGAATTCATCGGCAAGGAAGTAGCGGAAGCGCGCCGAGTCGAGCACGCCGGCCATGCCGACGACCTTGTTGTGCGGCAGGCCCGAGGCCTTCTGCAGCGCCCAGACCATCGCGTCGAGCGGGTTGGTGATGCAGATGACGAACGCATCGGGGGCATACTTGCGGATGCCGGCGCCGACCTGTTCCATGACCTTCAGGTTGATGCCGAGAAGGTCATCGCGGCTCATGCCCGGCTTGCGCGGCACGCCGGCGGTGACGATGCAGACGCTCGCGCCTTCGATGCCCTCATAGGACGAGGTGCCCGAGAGGTTGGAGTCGAAACCGTCGACCGGCGACGACTGGGCGATGTCGAGGGCCTTGCCCTGCGGGATGCCATCGGCGATGTCGAACATCACCACGTCGCCCAGCTCTTTGAGGCCGATCAAGTGAGCGAGCGTCCCGCCGATTTGACCGGAGCCAATCAAAGCAATTTTGTCGCGTGCCATGGAAATCCGTCCTTTGATGCGATCTGGAAGACAAGATGTGAACGATGATGAAGGTCTGGTGGGTGGTTATCTCTTTCGCCCGCTGCGTTCAAGTCGCCGTTGCGCTTAAATCGCGCGGATTCTCCCGAAAGTGGGCTTACAAGCCCCGAAAATACGCAAACACCTCACGTTTCAACCAAACCGGTGGAAGCGCCGCTGGCCGTTGAATCGCTGCGGCCATGGGGCAGCGCGAGGTAGGATTCAGACCCCATCTCGGTCAGACGGGAGACTGTTCGCTTGAATTCCTGAATCTCGATTCCAGTTTCTGCCTGATACAGCCGCTCGGGCTCGACCTCGGCCGAGGCAATCAGCTTGACGGCGTTGTCGTAGAACGTGTCGATCAGCGTGATGAAGCGCTTGGCCGGATTGCGGTCGGTCTCGCCCATCTGCGGAATGTGGTCGATCATGACCGTGTGGTAGTCGTGCGCGAACCGCAGATAGTCGGACGCGGCCATCGGCTGCACGCAAAGATCGTCGAACGAGAACCGCGCCACGCCGTCCGCCGAATGCGGAACGCGCAGCACCCGGCCCTTGTGCGCGATCTCGCGCGGCGCGCCGGGATAGCCGCCGGTCAGCCGCAGCCAGGCGGCATCGAGCGCAGCGCCCGCCGCCGCATCATCCGGCACCAGCCACATCTTGACGCCGGCCAGCTTCTCCATCCGGAAGTCAGTACGGGAGTCGAGCCGCAGCACGTTCATGTGCTCCTTGATCGCGCCGATGAACGGCAAGAACAGAGCGCGGTTGAGGCCACCCTTGTAGAGATCGTCGGGAGCGACGTTGGAGGTCGCGACCACCACCGTGCCGAGCTCAAACAACCGCGCGAACAGTCGGCCCAAAATCATCGCATCGGCAATGTCGGTGACGTGGAATTCGTCGAAGCAGAGCAGCCACGCTTCCTCGAACACCGCATGCGCGGTCAATTTGACCGGATCGACGTCGTCTTCGATCTCGCCCTTGGCGATCTGCTGGCGGAAGCCATAGATCCGCTCGTGGATCTCGGCCATGAATTCGTGGAAATGGGCGCGGCGCTTGTTGGCCACCGCGCAGTTCTGAAAGAACAGGTCCATCAGCATGGTCTTGCCGCGGCCGACCTCGCCGTGGATGTAGAGACCCTGCGGGGCGCCATCGCCCTTCTTGGCCTTGCCGTTGCCGAAGAGGCGCGACAACAGGCCGGATGCAAAACCGTTCTTCCGCGGCCGGTAGCCACGAAGCTGCTCGTCGAGCGTACCCATCAATTCGACGGCGCGCGCCTGGGCCGCGTCGGCCTCGATGGCGCCGGACGCGACAAGTTGTTGGTAGCGGGAACGAAGGGAGGCGGAGGGCTGCGTCATTTGCGCCCTCTTACGACCTACCGGCGGGAAAAATGCAAGTCAGCAATTGGACAGGGGCCCTGCGCCGACTGCATGGCGCGAATTGCTGCATCGCAGCAATTTCAACGGGTTACGCGCTCAGGCACTCAGCGCGTAGGCGTCCTCGACGATATAGGGCCCGCCGCCGACGGAATCCCGCGACGAGAACAACACGAAACGCGAGGCGGTGAAGATGCACGGCGGAAAATAGCCGCGAATGGAGAGATAGTCGGCGACATCCCGCGCGCTCGAGCGCCGCAGCCGCGCCAGGGTGACATGCGGCGTGAACTTGCGGCCCTCCGGCTCCAGCCCGATGCGCTGCACGATGCGCTCGACCTCGCTTTGCAGCTCCATCAGCGGCCGCGTCGGCGCCACCTCCGCAACCACCGCTCGCGGCTGGCGGCCGCCGAAGCTGGCCAGCCCCCGCACCTCCACCGAGATCGGTGCGCGGTTGACCCGCAGCAGCGCCGAGGCGATCTCATTGGCGGAGACGCCATCGATGTCGCCGATGAAGCGCAGGGTGACGTGATAGTTTTCGGGATCGATCCAGCGTGCTCCCGGCAACCCGCCCCGGAGACTGGCGAGAGAGCGACCGATATCGGCCGGGATTTCCAGTCCAGCGAACAATCGCGGCATGGCAAGACCTCCAACTGAGGCCGGTGACGAGTCACCGCTTACCTTTTGTAGCAAAGGCAAATGACAGATAGAAAATCCCGGTTCGCCGCCGGGGGATAACTCCGCCGCTTCACCGGACCGCGGCGCCGGACCGCGCCATCCTCACGTCAGCCAGAAATGCTTCGACCGTCGGCAGGATGCGCTCGACGATGATGTCGATCCCGGCCGCTGTCGGGTGAATGCCGTCGCGCTGGTTGAGTTTTGCGTCGCCGACCACTCCATCGAGAAAGAACGGATAGAGCGGCACCCGATGGGCGGCAGCCAGTTCCGGAAAGATCGGATCGAATCGCGCGGCATAGTCGGCACCGTAATTGCGCGCCGCAAGCATCCCCGCCAACAACACCTTCACGCCCCGCTCCCGAAGCCGGGCGATGATTTCGTCGAGCGCCGTGCGCGTCAGCTTTGGATCAATGCCGCGCAGGGCGTCGTTGGCGCCGAGCTCCACGATCACGGCATCGGTGCCGTCGGGCACCGACCAGTCGAGCCGGTCGCGCCCGCCCGAGGCGGTGTCGCCCGAGACGCCGGCATTGGCGATCTCGACGCTCTCCCCCTTCGCCCGCAAGGCAGCCTGCAGCTTGGCCGGAAACGCCTCGTTTGCGGCAAGGCCATAGCCGGCGCTGAGGGAATCGCCCAGCACCACGATTTTGAGCGGGGCCATGGCGTCGGCGAACGCCGGCGCAGCCAGCCCCGAAACTGCCATCAGGGCGAGCACAATGGCGGCGAGGCGCGCAGCGGACCGCCCCATCCGCCGACCGATTGTCACGCCCCTCTCGACCATCGCAACCAAACTCCCATATGACCGGCGTATGGACACCTTGACCTCATCCCCATCTGCCGCGGCCGGACCGGCGCCGGCGATCGCGATTTCCGGCATCGACCTGTCGCTCGGGAGCGGCGCGGCGCGGGTGCATATTCTCAAAAACATCAGCCTTTCTGTGGCCGCCGGCGAAGCCGTCAGCCTGATTGGCCCATCGGGCTCAGGCAAATCCACCCTGTTGATGGTGATGGCCGGCCTGGAACATCCCGATCGGGGTGAGGTGGTGGTGAACGGCACCGCATTCAATGCGCTTGATGAAGATGGGCTCGCCCGCTTTCGCGGCCGGTCGGTCGGCATCGTATTTCAATCCTTTCACCTGATCCCGACCATGACGGCACTCGAAAACGTCGCCGTCCCGCTCGAGCTTGCCGGCCGCACTGATGCTTTCGACGTCGCCGCGCGCGAACTTGCGGCAGTCGGGCTCGGCCACCGGCTGCACCACTATCCTGCGCAGCTCTCCGGCGGCGAGCAGCAGCGGGTGGCGCTGGCGCGGGCGCTCGCGCCGGGTCCCGCCGTGCTGCTCGCGGACGAGCCGACCGGCAACCTCGACGAAGTCACCGGACGGCAGATCGTCGACCTTCTGTTCAAACAGCACGAGACGCGCGGCATGACGCTGGTTCTCGTCACCCATGACACCGCGCTCGCGGCGCGCTGCCACCGTGTCGTGCAACTGCGCTCCGGCAGCATCATCGAGGCGGCGCGCGGCTCCGCGCAGCCGCCCGTCGCCCCCGCGCCGCGCCCATGACGGCGGCGCACACCCTGCCGCTCCGCTTCGCGCTGCGCGAACTCCGCGGCGGCCTTCGCGGGTTCTACGTCTTCATCGCCTGCATCGCGCTCGGCGTGATGGCGATCGCGGGCGTCGGCTCGCTCTCAGCCAGCCTCGGCGACGGCCTTGCCCGCGAAGCCCGCACCCTGCTCGGCGGCGACATCGCCTTTTCGCTGTTTCAGCGCGAGGCGACGGCGCCGGAGCGCGCCTTTCTCGACGGCCACGGGCAGGTCACGGTCGCCGCGCAGCTGCGCAGCATGGCTCGCGACGGCGACGGCACCCCCGCGCTGGTCGAGATCAAGGCGGTCGATGCCGCCTATCCGCTGTCCGGCGCGCTCGAGCTCAATCCGCCGCAGCCCCTGGCCGAGGCGTTGGCCGATCGCGGCGGCGGCTTCGGCGCGGCGGCCGACGAAACCCTGTTGGCGCGGATGGGCGGAAAGATCGGCGACCGCGTCAAGGTCGGCGACAGCGAGTTCACGATCCGCGCGGTGGTCAAGTCGGAGCCGGACAAGCTGGCGGGCGGCATCGGCTTCGGCCCGCGCTTTCTGATCAGCATCGAAGGGCTGCGCGCGACCGGGCTCCTGCAGCCCGGCAGCCTGGTGCGGTGGACCTATCGCGTCCTGTTGCCGAACAATGCCGCCGACGACGGCGCCGCCGCCCAGATGGAGAGCGAGGCGAAAGCCGCCTTTCCCGAGGCCGGATGGGACATCCGCCGCCGCGCCAACGCCTCGCCGCAGCTCGAGCGCAACATCAGCCGGTTCACCCAGTTCCTCACCCTCGTCGGCCTCGCCGCCCTGCTGATCGGCGGCGTCGGCGTTGCCAATGCGGTGCGCAGCCATATCGAGCGCCGCCGCGACGTGATCGCGACGCTCAAGGCGGTCGGCGGCACCTCGCGTGACGTCTTTGCGATCTACCTGACGCAGGTGATGGCGCTGGCCGCCGGCGGCTCGCTGATCGGATTGGCGGCGGGGGCGGCGATCCCCTTCGTGGTGGCGAACGTTTTCGGCAATCTCCTGCCGCTGCCGATCGCGCCGGCGCTGCAGCCGGCGGAACTGGCGATGGCGTTTCTCTACGGGCTATTGACCGCACTCGCCTTCGGGCTGTGGCCGCTGGCACGGGTGCGGAGCATCGCCGTCGCCGCCCTGTTCCGCGACAGCGTCAGCGCGCCCAGCGCCTGGCCTCGCCCGCGGGACTTCATATTGTCCGCACTGGTCGTCGCGGCATTGATCGCGGTGGCAATCGGCCTCGCCCACGACCGGCGCATCGCCACCGTCTTCGTCATCGCCGCGGCCGCGACCTTTGTGCTGCTGCGCGGCGTCGCCGCCGTCGTGATGGCCATTGCCCGCGCCGCGCCGCATGCCAAAAGCACCGCGCTGCGCCTTGCGATCGCCAACATCCACCGCCCCGGTGCGCTCACGCCCTCGGTCGTGCTGTCGCTCGGACTTGGCCTTGCCACCCTCGTCACCATCACCCAGATCGATGGCAATCTGCGCCGCCAGTTCCTCGCGGCGCTGCCCGATCACGCGCCGTCGTTCTATTTCATCGACATCCCCTCGAATGAGGCGCAGCGGTTCAATGACTTCCTCAAGGCGCAGCGGCAGCAAGCGGCCATCGAGGAAGTGCCGATGCTGCGCGGCCGGATCACAGCCGCGAACGGCGTTCCGGCGGACAAGCTCAAGCCCAAGGCCGAAACCGAATGGGTGCTGCAGAGCGACCGCGGCCTCAGCTACACCAACGAGGTGCCGCGCGGCTCAAAGGTGATCGAGGGCGCTTGGTGGGAGCCCGGCCATCGCGGCCAGCCGCTGGTCTCGCTCGAAAAACGCATCGCCGACGGCCTCGGCCTGAAGATCGGCGACACCATCACCGTCAACGTGCTCGGCCGCAACATCACCGCGACCATCGCCAACCTGCGAAGCGTCGACTGGGAGAGCCTCGGCATCAATTTCGTCCTGGTGTTCACGCCGAACGCCTTTGCCGGCGCGCCGCACACGCATATCGCCACCCTGACCGAGCCGCATTCGACGCCGGCCGCCGAGGCGGCGCTGGTCAAGGCGGTCGCCGACCGATTCCCGACCGTAACCGCGGTCCGCGTGCGCGAGGCGCTCGAATCCGTCGGCGGCGTCATTGCCAACCTGACCATGGCGATTCGCGGCGCAAGCGCCGTCACCCTGATCGCCGCCATCCTGGTGCTCGGCGGCGCGCTCGCCGCCGGCCACCGCCAGCGGGTCTATGATGCGGTGATTTTGAAAACGCTCGGCGCGACGCGGCGACGGCTGCTCGGCGCCTACGCGCTGGAATATCTGCTGATCGGCGGCGCGACTGCCCTGTTCGGCATGGCCGCAGGCTCGATCGCGGCCTGGCAGATCGTCTCGCGGCTGATGCATCTCGGCTTTGTCTGGGAGGCTGGAGCAGCGATCGCGGTGGTCATCGTCGCGCTGCTGGTCACGGTCGGGCTCGGTCTCGCCGGAACTTTGCGCGCGCTGAACCAGAAGCCCGCCCGGATTCTGAGAAACTTATGACAATATGTAGCACCGCAGCACTGCTTTTGCGACATTCCGCCGCGCGGGGGAGCTTGTGGCTAATGTGTTAGTTTCCCACATGAACCTTGGGTCAAAGTCCGGCCCGTGGCACCATTTGGCAAGAGTTTGCTGTCAAAGTTTGGGGTCACCTTCTACCGGAATTTGAGATAGAATTGCGCCGGTGGCGCTGCCCTTTGCGTATCGCCGGACAACAACGGGATTTCGACCATGTCGGATTTGGACCGTAACTACACTTCTCCTTTCGGCCGGGCAGCAAGTCGCGTTGACGCTGCCGCCGTTGATGCCGGTCTTCGCGCCTATATGCTGAAGATCTACAACTACATGACGATCGGTCTGGCCATCACCGGCTTTGCCGCTCTCGGCGTCTACATGGCGGCCGTCACCAACAACGCGGCGGGTGCCGCGGCTCGTATCGGCGCCAACACCTATTTGACGTCGTTCGGCTATGCGATGTTCGTCAGCCCGCTGAAATGGGCCTTCATCCTCGCGCCGCTGGTGATGGTGTTCGTGATTTCGTTCGGCATTCAGCGGCTCAAGCCCGCCACCGCGCAGATGCTGTTCTGGGCGTTCTCGGCGCTGATGGGCATTTCGCTCTCGTCGATCTTCTTAGTGTACACCCATACCTCGATCGTCCGCGTGTTCTTCATCACTGCGGCCTCGTTCGGCGCCCTGAGCCTGTACGGCTACACCACCAAGCGTGACATGAGCGGCATGGGCTCGTTCCTGATGATGGGCCTGTTCGGCATCATCATCGCGAGCCTCGTGAACCTGTTCATCGCCTCGTCGATGCTGCAGTTCGTCGTCTCGGTGATCGGCGTTCTGGTGTTCGCGGGCCTCACCGCCTGGGACACCCAGCGCCTGAAGAACGACTACATCTACGGTTACGCCAGCGCCGGCGGCGAAGTCGCCGAGCGTGCCGCGATCACCGGGGCGCTGTCGCTCTACCTGAACTTCATCAACCTCTTCACCCTGCTGCTGCAGCTTCTCGGCCAGCGCGAGTGATCGGATGACCGGGCGGCGCGGCCGCCCAAAACAAAAGCCCCGGCATCGCGCCGGGGCTTTTTTGTTGAAGTGGTGATGGCAGGGCTCTACCCGCGCCCGCGATCAGAAATCGGAGGCGATGCCCTTGCGCTCCCAATCGCCGTAGCGCGTCGGCTCCGGCCCCTGCGGGCCCTGATACTCCGTTGCGGGAGCCGGTGCGGCCTTGGCGGCCTCGGCCTGCGCGCGGCGGCGCTCCTCGGCCTCGGCGAGCGCGCGCTGGGCGGCCGGCGGCAACGGCTTGCGCTCCGGCGCGGACTGCTCCTGAGACTGGCTCTCATGAGAATGACACGCGTGTGAGTTCCCCGCATGGGTCTCGCAGCAATGGTCGCTCATCGGCAAAACTCCCTTGGCGACATCAAGCGCACTGTCGCCGCAATCACGATGGCATCGGGTTAGCCCCACCATCGATCGCGAACAAGGGTCAATTATGTCCCGCGGCAGGCTGACGATTGGTACCCAGCTATTTCGCCGGGGCGCGGATTCTTACATTTGGCATATTCGGATGGCACGCTATGGTGCTCTGCAGAACGGTCGATCCCGTTTTTCCCCCGCATCACACGCAAGTTGTCGCTTTATGACGTTGTCCCGATTCGCTTCGCAGGCTGAGGTGCCCGGCCTGGCTGCGCGCCGCATTGCCGCTGATATCCTTGACGGCGTGCTCCATCGCCGTCGCACCCTCGACGAACAGCTCGAGGGGCCTGCGATGAACCCCAGCATCAAGCTGCTGTCGGATCGCGACCGCGCGCTGATGCGCCGCCTGGTTGCAACCGTCCTGCGCCGCCTCGGCACGCTCAACGACCTGTTATCGCGCCTTCTGGAGCGCGGCATGCCAAGCGATGCGCCGCGCGCCAAGAGCGCGCTGCTGATCGGCGCCGCGCAGATCCTGTGGATGGACGTGCCCGACCACGCCGCCGTCGACCTGTCGGTGCGGCTGGTGCAGGCCGATCGCCGCGCGGCAAAGTATGTCGGGCTCGTCAACGCCGTGCTGCGCCGCTGCACCCGCGAGGGCCAGGCAATCATCGCCGAGGGCGACGGCACCCTCGACATTCCGCCGTGGCTGCTCACCCGCTGGATCGCGAATTACGGCGAGGACACCGCCCGTGCGATGGCCCGCGCCATCAGCTTTGAGCCGGCGCTCGATCTCACCGTCAAATCCGATCCGGCCCACTGGGCCGCCCGGCTGCACGGCGAGATGCTGCCGACTGGCTCGGTGCGCGCCATCCTGCACGGCCCGGTGCCGATGCTGCCGGGCTTTCGCGAAGGCCAATGGTGGGTGCAGGACGCCGCCGCCGCGTTGCCGGTGCGGCTGTTCGGCGACCTCCGGGGCAAGCGCGTGGTCGATATCTGCGCCGCGCCGGGCGGCAAGACCGCGCAGCTCGCCCATGGCGGCGCCGAGGTGACGGCGATCGAGCGTTCGGCCGCCCGCATGGCGCGCCTGCGCGAAAATCTCGCCCGCCTGTCGCTGAGCGCCGAGACAGTCGTGGCCGACGCCGCCGAATGGGACGGCGCCGGCGATTTCGACGGCGTGCTGATCGATGCGCCCTGCACCGCGACCGGCACCATCCGCCGCCATCCGGACGTCGCATGGCTGAAGTTCGAGGCCGATATCGAGGCCCTTTCGGCGCTCCAGCTCCGGCTGCTGCAGAAGGCGGCGACCTTGGTCCGCCCCGGCGGAACGGTGGTCTACTGCACCTGTTCGCTCGAGCCCGAAGAGGGCGAACGGGTGATCGCCCAGTTCCTCGATACGGAACCCGGCATGCGCCGTGTTCCGGTCGATCCGGCGGAAATCGGCGGACAAGCGGAGATGGTGACGGCGGCGGGCGATCTGCGCACCCTGCCCAGCCAGCTCCCGCATCACGACCCGATTCTCGCGGGCCTCGACGGCTTTTTCGGCGCGCGGCTGATCAAGACCTGATCGAATCGGCGCGCCCGCAGGCGGATCGGCCTCGGGGCTCTCCCCGGTTTTGGTAATGGGAGCGTTTCCGGATTAAAAGGGATTCGCTGAGAATCGCTAACCTTCCGTAAACCATCGCCGGGCAACGCGTGTCGATCGCTTATCGCAGACGATTATCGGGTCTTGTGCTCCGCCGCTTCGGCCGGAACGTGCTGTCGCGCGCCGGCACCTCGGTGACGATGACCCGCCTGCTGCCGGGCCGGGCCGACCAGCTTTTGATCGCGCCGCACGATCTGCGCACCGCCGACGCCACCCGCGCCGCTGAGATCTATGCCGGCCGGTTTGTCTTTGCCGGAAAGATCGTCACCGCGCAGGGCCGCTCGATCTTCGACATCGACGCGCCGTCGGACGACTGGGAAACCGCACTGCTCGGCTTCGGCTGGCTGCGCCACCTGCGCGCCGCCGACACCGCGATCTCCCGCGCCAACGCCCGCGCCCTGATCGAGGACTGGATCTCGACCCCGCGCAAGCGCCCGGTCGGCCGCCGTCCCGATGTCATGGCGCGGCGGGTGATGTCGCTGCTGTCGCAGGCCCCGCTCGTGCTGGGCGAAGCCGACAGCCGGTTCTACAAGCGCTATCTGCGCAGCCTGACCCGCGATCTCCGCCTCCTGCGCCATGCGCTGATCGACATTCCCGACGGCATCGGCCGCCTCCAGGTCGTGATCGCGCTGTGCTCGGGCACGCTCTGCCTCGCCAACCAGAACCGGGCGATCCGCTCCACGATGCGGCGGCTGTCCGACGAGTTGCAGCGCCAGATCCTGCCCGACGGCGGGCACGTGTCGCGCAATCCCGGCGCGCTGGTGGAGCTCCTCGCCGATCTGCTACCGCTGCGTCAGACCTTCGCCGCCCGCAACATCGCCCCGCCGCCGGCGCTGCTCAACGCCATCGATCGCATGATGCCGATGCTGCGCTTCTTCCGCCACGGCGACGGCAGCTTTGCCCTGTTCAACGGCATGAGCATCGCGCCGTCCGATCTCGTCGCAACCTTGCTGGCCTATGACGACAGCCACGGCATCCCGATGGCCCACATGCCGCATTCGGGTTTCCAGCGCGTCGATGCCGGCTCCACCGTGCTCATCATGGATGCCGGCGCGCCGCCGCCCGCCGGCGTCAGCCAGGACGCCCATGCCGGCTGCCTGTCCTTCGAGCTGTCGGCCGGAACCAGCCGGATCGTCGTCAATTGCGGCATCCCCGCCAATGGCCGCGACAGCTGGCGGCCGTTTTCGCGCACCACGCAGGCGCATTCGACGCTGACCCATCACGACACCTCGTCCTGCCAGTTCGTGGAACTGACCGCGATGAAGCGCCTGCTGCAGGGTTCGCCGATCACGAGCGGGCCGACGCGGGTGGAAACCAGCCGCACCAATCTCGACGACAGCATCGTCGTCACCGGCTCCCACGACGGCTATGCGAGGCGCTTTGGCGTCATCCACCGCCGCACGCTGACCGTGCAGGCCGACGGCACGCGGATCGACGGCGAGGACGCGCTGATCAGCCGTGGCGGGCGGCCTCGCGGCAACGACGACTATGCGCTCAGGTTCCACCTGCACCCCGCCGTCAAGGCGAGCCGGCTGAACGACGCGCGCGGCGTCATGCTGGTGCTGCCGAGCCGCGACGTCTGGATCTTCGAGACCGAAGGCCACAAGGTCGATCTCGAGGAAAGCGTGTTCCTCGCCGCGCCCGACGGCCCGCGCCGGACCTCGCAGATCGTCATCCGCGAGCAGCTGCGCGACACCGCCTCGGTGCGCTGGAGCTTCGTCCGCACCATCGGCTCGCCGGCGGCGGCGCAGGCGCGGCGCAACGCCCACCACGAGCCGGAACTGCCGCTCTGAGACGAGGCGGGCGCGCTTTCCTGCTACATTCCCTTTGCCGGTTTTAACGCCCGCCAATTCGTGCTAACCGCACAGCAACTTTCCCCAGAAGGCTTTGGACCATGGCACAACCGTTGCGGCGCGTGACACGCGCCTTGCTTTCCGTTTCCGACAAGACCGGACTGATCGAATTCGCCCGTGCGCTCGCCGGGCACGGCGTCGAGCTGGTCTCGACCGGGGGAACCGCGAAGGCGATCGCCGCGGCCGGCCTTGCGGTCCGCGACGTGTCGGAGCTGACGGGCTTTCCGGAAATGATGGATGGCCGGGTCAAGACCCTGCACCCCAACGTGCACGGCGGCCTGCTTGCGATCCGCGACAATGCCGAGCACGTCAAGTCGATGCAGGATCACGGCATCGCCGCGATCGACCTGCTGGTGGTCAACCTCTATCCGTTCGAGGCCACCGTCGAGAAGGGCGCGAGCGACGAGGACTGCATCGAAAACATCGACATCGGCGGCCCGGCGATGATCCGCGCGGCCGCGAAGAACCACGACGACGTCGCCGTGGTGGTCGAAGCGGCGGACTATCAGGCCGTGCTCGACGAACTTACCGCCAACAACGGCGCGACCTCGCTGGATCTGCGCCGCCGCCTTGCCGCCAAGGCCTATGCCCGCACCGCCGCTTATGACGCGGCGATCTCCAACTGGTTCGCCGAGCGTCTCCACACCCCGGCGCCGGACTTCCGCGCCATTGGCGGCCAGCTCATCGAGGCGTTGCGCTACGGCGAGAATCCGCATCAGAGCGCCGCGTTCTACCGCACCCCCGAAAAGCGCCCCGGCGTCGCCACCGCGCGGCAGCTTCAGGGCAAGCAGCTCTCCTACAACAACATCAACGACACCGATTCCGCCTATGAATGCATCGGCGAATTCGACCCGGCGCGGACCGCCGCCTGCGTCATCGTCAAGCACGCCAATCCGTGCGGCGTCGCCGAGGGCGGCAATCTCGTCGAAGCCTATCAGAAGGCGCTGGCCTGCGATTCAACCTCGGCCTTCGGCGGCATAGTCGCCGTCAACCGCACCCTCGATGCGGAAGCCGCGCGTGCCATCACCGGCATCTTTACCGAGGTGATCATCGCGCCCGACGCGACCGAGGAAGCGATCGCCATCGTCGCGGCGAAGAAGAACCTGCGCCTGCTGCTCGCCGGCGGCCTGCCGGACCCGCGTGCGGCCGGCCTCACCGCGAAGACCGTCGCCGGCGGCCTGTTGGTGCAGACCCGCGACAATGCCGTGGTCGACGACATGGTGCTGCGCACCGTCACCAACCGCGCGCCGACCGAGGCCGAGCTTGCCGATCTGCGCTTCGCCTTCCGCGTCGCCAAGCATGTCAAGTCGAACACCATCGTCTATGCGAAGAACCTTGCCACCGTCGGCATCGGCGCCGGCCAGATGAGCCGCGTCGACTCCGCCCGCATCGCGGCCCGCAAGGCGCAGGATGCGGCCGTGGAGGCAAAGCTCGCCGCACCGCTGACACAGGGTTCGGTCGTCGCCTCGGATGCGTTCTTCCCGTTCGCCGACGGCCTGTTGGTCGCGATCGAGGCCGGGGCCACCGCGGTGATTCAGCCGGGCGGCTCGATGCGCGATCAGGAAGTGATCGACGCCGCCAACGCGCACAACATCGCGATGGTGATGACCGGCACCCGGCACTTCAAGCACTAAGCCGGCTCCGATAAGAAAATAAAAAGGCCGCTGGCATTCGCCAGCGGCCTTTCGTTTTTATGCGATTGCAAAGTCTGCGCGCCGGGTCAGCCGGCGCGCTTCTTTTTTGCCTTTCCGGCGGCCGGCTTGGCCGGCGCATTGTCACGCTTGCCCTTCTTCGCGAAGGGTTTGTCCTTGGCAAAGGCCGGCTTGTCAAAACGCTTCTTTTTCGACTTGAAGCTGCCGTCTTTTTCGAAATGCTGCGGGCTGTCGCCAAAGGCTTTGCCCCGCGGCTTGGCGGCGCGCGCCGGGCGCGGCGCATCGTTCTGATAGCTGCCGTAGTCCCGTGCCTTGCGCTCGCGTCGCGGGCGCGGCTTTTCCTCGGCTTCCGCCTGCGGCTCGCCCTTGAGCGCCTCGATGCGGATATTGTCTTCCTTGTCGGGCCGCCCGATCCTTGACGCGAAGGATGCAGCGACACGCGCGGAGACTTCAAACTCCGTCACCGTATCGAGAATGCGGATGGCGCCGACGTCGCGCTTCTCGATGCCGCCGCGGCGGCAGATCATCGGCAGCAGCCAACGCGCCTCGGCCTTCTTCTGCCGCCCGATCGCGGCGCGGAACCACACGCTGCCGTCCGGCATCGGCTCGCGCGCCCGCGATTTTGCGCGCGGCGCCGGCGGCAAGAGATCTTCCGGTGATGGCAGCCGCGACCGATAGAGCCGCGCCAGCGCCGTCGCGATGTCCTCGGGCGAACGCTCGGCAAGCAGCGCCTGCGCGAACGCTTGATCCTCGTCGGTGGCAGCTTCGGCGAAGAGTTCGCCCTTCAGCATTCTGGTCTGGTCGAGACGGCGGATTTCGTCGGCCTCGGGAACGTCGCCCCACTCCGCATCGGTGCCGGCAAGGTTGAGAAGGAATTCCGCGCGCCGCCGCCGCGCCGGCGTCACCAGCAGCACGCTCACACCGTGGCGGCCCGCGCGGCCGGTCCGGCCGGAGCGATGCTGCATCACCTCGGCGTCGTGCGGCAATTCGGCGTGAATGACGAGATCGAGGTTCGGCAGATCGATGCCGCGCGCGGCGACATCGGTCGCGACGCAGACGCGCGCCCGGCCATCGCGCAGCGCCTGCAGCGCATGGGTCCGCTCGTTCTGCGTCAGCTCCCCGGACAGCGCGACGACCGAAAACCCGCGCTCCAACAGGGCCGACTGCAAGCCCTTCACCGCCGTCCGCGTGTTGCAGAACACGATCGCGCTCGGCGATTCGAAGAAGCGCAGCACGTTGACGACAGCGTGCTCGACATCGCTCGGCACGATCCGCATCGCGCGATATTCGATATCGGCATGGCCACCTTCGGTAGCGGCGACCTCGATGCGCAGCGCCCCGCGTTGGAACTGGGTCGCAAGCGATACGATGCCGCGCGGCATGGTCGCCGAGAACAACAGCGTGCGACGGGTGTCCGGCGTCGTCTCGAGGATCGTCTCCATGTCCTCGCGGAAGCCGAGATCGAGCATTTCATCGGCCTCGTCGAGCACGACCGCCTTGAGCCCCGAAATGTCGAGCTGACCGCGCCGGAGATGATCGCACAGCCGCCCCGGCGTGCCGACGACGATATGCGCGCCATAGCCGAGCTCACGCTGCTCGCGGCGCGGATCCATGCCGCCGACGCAGGAGACGACGCGCGCGCCCGCGTGCTGGTAGAGCCATTCGAGTTCGCGGCTGACTTGCAAGGCGAGCTCGCGCGTCGGCGCCACAATCAGCGCGAGCGGCGCGGCCGCCCTTTCCAGCCGCTCGGCGTCGCCGAGCAGATCGACAGCGATCGCAAGGCCATAGGCGACAGTCTTTCCCGAGCCGGTCTGGGCGGAGACGAGCAGATCCCGGCCGACGGCGTCGTCTGCCAGAACGGCGGTCTGCACTGGCGTGAGCTGATTGTAGTTACGGTCCGCCAAGGCTCGGGCGAGCTGCGGATTAGTCGACGGGAATAACACGAAATGGCTACCTTGGCTGGCGCGAAGCGCCTCAACGGTGAATGGTGCCTCGATGGCAGCAGCGGCCGCGGAACTTGTTCGATAACTCGGGCCGTAGGAATTGCTGAGGCGGGGAATATGGCCTTGGCCCGCCCAGCGCAAGCGCCAATGGCGAAAGGTTTTGAAAAATTCGGCCTCAGGCCGGCGCATCCATCTTTCAGCGCGTGCAGGGTTGCCACACTCCTCCCCGCGCCGCAATCACAAACTGCCCGCCTGCTCACTGCTGCGGCGTGCAGCGGTCCTCCAGCGTCCAAGAAGCCCGATCAAAAGTTCCGTGTGGCCGGCCCGTGCTTCATCCACCAGATGGTAGTCGGTGTTAAAGAAGCTGGCGGGCGGATGCATCGCCTCAAACGGCGTGCCGAGATAGGTCAGGCCGTGGCTGCGCGCCTTGCCCGCGAGGCCATGATAGAATCGCCGCTCGATCGGATCGTCGCTGTATTCTGGCCGCCGCATGAAGGCCGCCGGCAGAAAGAATCACGCAGATCTCGCGCTGCTGCGCCCAGGCCGTGAACCCGTGCAGCAGCGCCCAGCCGTCGGCATCCGCGATGCCTGACCGCAGATCACGCTTCGTGCTTGGAAAATATTTGGGAGGAGGAAAAAGAAGGAAGAAGAAGAATGGCGCACCCGACACGATTCGAACGTGTGACCTTTGCCTTCGGAGGGCAACGCTCTATCCAGCTGAGCTACGGGTGCGCGAGACGCTTCGTTTAGCTGATTGGTCCTGCCGGGGCAACGGGGATTGCGCGCGATCTGCCCGAGCTTTGCCCAACTCCGCTGTGAGGGCACGGTGGAGGCCGCGGCGGCCCGCCGCCGCGCAACACTCTAACCCAGCCTAGCGTCATGAAATTGCAGCGGTTTCCGCTGCCGCGCCGAGGCCGGTGCCGCCATAGAGCCAGGCGAGATCGGCATAAAAATCCTCGCGCGATTTCGCCTGCATCACGGCATTGCGGAAGGCGGCATGGGCGCCGGCGGGGTGATAGATGTGCTCGCCGATGGCGCGCGAAAACAACTGGACCCGCGCGGTGCGGGCGAAACGCTCGCGCTGATAGGCGGCGAATCCCGCGGCAAGATCGTCCGAATGCCGCTCCAACAGGTGCGACAGGCAGACCGCGTCCTCGAGCGCCATGCAGGCGCCCTGGGCAAAATACTGCATCATCGGATGGGCGGCATCGCCGAGCAGGGCCACCCGGCCATCGACCCAGCGCGGCATCGGATCGCGGTCGCACAGCACCCACAGCTTCCAGTCGCGGCCATGGCGGATGATCGACTGCGCCCGCGGATGAATATGCTCAAACCCCCGCATCACCTCCGCTTCCGTCACCGGCTTGCCGGCCACCGGCTCGGGCGCGTCGTTGTGGTAGGTGACGACCAGATTGAACACCTTCCAGCCGGACAATGGGTAGTGGACGATATGGCACTTCGGCCCGGCCCATAGCGTGGCCGCGTTCCAGCGCAGATCCTCCGGCATCTGTTCGGTCGGGATCACGGAGCGATAGGTGGTGTGGCCGGAGACGCGCGGCGGGCCATCATGCGCGAGCTGCTTGCGGATGTTCGACCACAAGCCGTCCGCACCGATCAGGAACGAGCCGGTCAGGCGCTCGCCGCCGGCGAGGCGCGCGGTGACGCTCGCACCATCCTGATCGTAGCCGACGACCTCGCTCGCGACCCGGAATTCGATCAGGTCATGGGCCTCGCAGGCCCGCAGGAACACGCCGTGCAGATCGCCGCGATGAACCACGGCGTAAGGGTTGCGGAAGCGGCGCCGAAAGGCGTCCCCCAGGTCGATGTTGGTGATTTCCTCGGCGCTGAGCGCATCCATCAGGCGCAGGTGGTCGATATAGACCGCCATGCCGCGCGCCGCCTCGCCGACCCCGAGGTAATCGAAGGCATGGAACGCATTCGGCCCGAGCTGGATGCCGGCGCCGATTTCGCCGAGCTTGGGCGCCTTCTCCAGCACGATGCTGCGAATGCCCTTTTGAGCAAGGCCGAGCGCGGCAGCAAGGCCGCCAATGCCGCCGCCGACGATCAGCGCCGGGCGTGAGATGACAGGCGCATTCAATTCCGCTTCCCCATATTACCTTTTTCGGCTGCGGCGGCTGCCCGCCAGCCCCGACGCCTTGATGAGCTGATTGACAGTGTACACTCGATCAGTATGCTGTCAATAAAGCAACCTCGTCGCAACGGGAGGGATCCATGGATCACGCCATTCAGAAGACACCGGAGCGCGAAGCGTTCTACCGCAAGATCGACGGCGAGAGCCTCTCGGCGCTGTGGAACGTGATGGGCGACCTCATCACCCCGCAGCCGAAAAGCGCCTGCCGCGCGCATCTGTGGCGGTTCGACCAGATCCGTCAGTACATGATGGAAGCCGGCGCCCTGATCACCGCCAAGGAAGCCGAGCGCCGCGTTCTCATCCTCGAAAATCCCGGCCTGCGCGGCCAGTCGAAAATCACCACGTCGCTCTATGCCGGCGTCCAACTCGTGATGCCGGGCGAGGTCGCACCCGCCCACCGCCACAGCCAGTCGGCGCTGCGCTTCGTGCTCGAAGGCAAGGGCGCGCATACCGCAGTCGACGGTGAACGCACCTTCATGGAGCCGGGCGACTTCGTGATCACTCCGTCGATGACCTGGCACGATCACGGCAACGAGACATCCGAGCCGATGTTCTGGCTCGACGGCCTCGACATTCCGCTGGTGCAGTTTCTCGATGCTTCCTTCGCCGAAGGCATGAAGGAAGACGAGCAGCCGCTGACCCGCCCGCCCGGCGACAGCTTCGCTCGCTATGGCCACAACCTTTTGCCGGTCGATTACCAGCGCGCCTCAAAGACCTCGCCGGTGTTCAACTATCCGTACGCTCACACCCGCGAGGCGCTAGAGCGCGCCAAGAACAACAACGAATGGGATGCATGCCACGGCCTGAAGCTGCGCTACACCAACCCGGTGACCGGCGATTTTGCAATGCCGACCATCGGCACCTTCATTCAGCTCCTGCCGAAGGGCTTCAAGACCTCGAACTACCGCTCGACCGATGCCACCGTATTCGCGCCGATCGAAGGGCGCGGCCGCTCGCGGATCGGCGAGCAGATCGTCGAATGGGGCCCGCGCGATATTTTTGTCGTGCCGAGCTGGCAATGGGTCAGCCACGAGGCCGATGACGAGGCGGTGCTGTTCAGCTTCTCGGATCGGCCGGTGCATCAGAAGCTCGACCTCTTCCGCGAAGATCGCGGCAACGCATGACGACGCCTTTCAGCTGAAGGAAAATTGATGTCCGAGTTTGTTTTTGCTCCGCCTGCGCCGGCTTCCGTCGCGGTGGCAGGTGACAGCGCGCGCTTTCCGGTTCGCCGCATCTTTTGCGTCGGCCGCAACTATGCGGCCCATGCCCGCGAGATGGGCAAGGACCCGGAGCGCGAGCCGCCATTCTTCTTTACCAAGCCGGCCGATGCCGTGGTCGACAGCGGCGCGACCGTTCCCTACCCGCCGGAGACGAAGAATCTTCACTATGAAATCGAACTGATCGTCGCGATCGGGCGCGAGGGTTTTGCCGTCAGCCCCGAGCAGGCTCTGGACCTCGTCTTCGGCTATGGCGTCGGCATCGATCTGACGCGGCGCGACCTGCAGTTCGAGGCGCGCGACAAAGGCCGGCCGTGGGACTGGGGCAAGGCATTCGATCAGTCGGCGCCGATCGCGCCGATCCACCGTGCCCCGGCGCCGAGCGGCAACGAGCGCATCTGGCTCGCAGTCAACGCCGAGATCAAGCAGGATGCGAAACTCGCCGAACTGATCTGGCCGGTGCCGGATATCATTTCGATCCTGTCCCGCTCGATGGTGCTCAAGCCCGGCGACCTGATCATGACCGGCACGCCGGCGGGCGTCGGCGCGATCGTGCCCGGCGACGTCGTCACCGGCGGCATCGATGGGCTCGGCGAGATCAAAATTCTGATCGGCGAAGCAACAGCGCCCTGACACCACAAGCCGGCGGCCGAAACCGCGACCGGCTCAAAAGCTGAGAAGGGTTTTCGGCCGCCCGGCGGTGTGGTTGCCGTCGGTCACCGGCGTGATGCGCAGCACGGTGATCCGGTTGCGCTCGCGGCGCAGCACCTGGAAGCGGAAGCTGTAGAAGGTGAAGCTCTGGCCGCGCTCGGGGATCGAGCGCGCCTCGTGGATGACGAGACCGGCGACGGTCGTCGCCTCCTCGTCCGGCAGGTGCCAGTCCATCGCGCGGTTGAGATCGCGGATCGGCACAGAGCCATCGACCACCACGGAGCCGTCCGGCTGCGGCCGCACGCCGGGCACCACGACGTCGTGCTCGTCCGCGATGTCGCCGACGATCTCTTCCAAAATGTCCTCGAGGGTCACGATGCCCTCGACCTCGCCATACTCATCGACGACGAGCGCGAAGTGCGTCTTGCGGCGGCGAAACGCTTTGAGCTGCTCGGAGACCGAGCGCATCTCCGGCACGAACCACGGCGGCAGCGTGATGGCGGCAACATCGACGCGGCTCATGTCACCCTCCGCGTTGCGGATCGCCCGGAGCAGATCCTTGGCATGAAGGACGCCAACGATGTTCTCCGGCTTGTCGCGCCACAGCGGCACGCGGGTGAACTCGGTTGCCAGCACCTCGCGGATCAGTTCTTCGGACGGCAGGTCGGCGTTCACCGTCACCATTTCGGTGCGGTGGACCATCACGTCGGAGACTTCCAGCTCGCGCAGGTCGAGCAGGCCGCCGAGCATGTCGCGGTCGACCTTTTCGACGCCGCCTTCGTGGTGGATCAGGTCCACCGCGCCGCGCAGCCGTTCCATCGGCGTCAGCAAGGGCTGGTGGCTGTCGATGCGATAGCCGACGATGCGGCTGATGCCGCGAACGATCATCCCGATCACACTCAGGAATGGCATCAGGAGGATGACAACGGCCTGCATCGGGCGCGCGACGCGGAGCGCCATCCGGTCCGGGGCGTTGATCGCGATCGTCTTCGGCAACACCTCGGCGAAGATCACGACCAGCACGGTCATGATGATGGTGGCATAGAGCACGCCGACCTCGCCGAACCACGCCGTGAAAATTCCGGTGGCCAGCGCCGACGCGCCGATATTGGCAAAGTTATTGCCGAGCAGCAGCGCGCCGATGGTGGCGTCGCGCTTGGCCATCAGCCGCGCGACCACGCCTGCGCGCTGGTCGCCCTGCTTGGCAAGGTGGAGCATGTTGGCCCGCGACGCGCCCGTCAGTCCCGTCTCACTCGCTGAAAAAAACGCCGAGATCAGCAGACATAGGAAAACGGTGAGAACGGCGAAGGTCAGCCATGACATGAGGTCGGATCACCCTTTGCCCTAAGGTTGGTTAGTCTGAAGCTTGGCCGCGAGGAAATCGCGTACAAGGCTAGGCTCGACGTCGGACGAGATCACCGCCTGCCCGATCGCGCGCAGCAGGATGAATGTCAGGCGGCCGCGCTTGACCTTCTTGTCCTGCGCCATCAGCGCCATCAGTGCGTCGGCATCGGCGAGGCCCTCCTGAGCAAAGCCCGCGATGTCCTGCAAGGTGGTCGGCAGGCCGACGTCGCTGAGGTGGCGCTTGACGCGCGCCGCCTCGTCATCGCCGATCATGCCGAGACGGGCGGAGAATTCGGCGGCGAGCACCATGCCGATGGCGACGCCCTCGCCGTGAAACAGCCTGTCGGAGAACCCGGTCGCAGCTTCAAGCGCATGGCCGAAGGTGTGGCCGAGATTGAGCAGCGCCCGCTCGCCGGTCTCGCGCTCGTCGCGCGCGACGATGGCGGCCTTGGCGCGGCAGCTCGTGGCGATCGCCTGCTCGCGCGCCGGGCCGCCGGCAAAGATCTCGGCGTGATTGGCTTCCAGCCAGGCGAAGAAGGCGGCATCGCCGAGCACGCCGTATTTCGCCACCTCGGCATAGCCGGCGCGGAACTGGCGCGGCGACAGCGTGTCGAGCACCGCGGTATCGGCGATCACCAGCGACGGCTGATGAAACACGCCGACGAGGTTCTTGCCTTGCGGCGAATTGATGCCGGTCTTGCCGCCGACGGAGGAATCGACCTGCGCCAGCAGCGATGTCGGCACCTGGACGACGTCGACGCCGCGGCGGACGACCGCGGCGGCAAAGCCGGCGAGATCGCCGATGACGCCGCCGCCAAGCGCCACGACAAGGTCGTTGCGCTCGATCTTCGCAGCGATCAGCCCCTCGCAGACCTGTTCAAGCACGGCGTAACTCTTCGATGCCTCGCCCTCACCGACGATGACGCGCGAGGACGCGATGCCCGCTGCCGTCAGCGCAGCCTCGGCCGGCTCCAGCCAGTGCCGGGCGACGGTGCGGTCGGTGACGATGGCCACGCGCGCGCCGGGCCGCAGCGCCGCGATGCGCTCGCCGATGCCGGCCAGCACGTTGCGGCCGATGACGATGTCATAGGCGCGCTCGCCGAGGGCGACATCGACAATGACGGGGGCGGACAGTTTCGTGGCGACAGTCATTTATTTGTTCTGCTTTCATCAAATCGCATCGCTGCAGGTGCCGGCCGCGCCGACCACATGGCCGCGCAGCGCGGCGATGCAATCGTCCACGATCCGGTCATGAGGCACGTCATGGGACAGGATCGTGAGATCGGCTTCCTGATAAAGCGGGTGGCGCTGCTCGATCAGCATCTTGATCGTCGCCAGCGGATCTTCGGTCTGCAGCAGCGGGCGGTCCGAGCGGCGCTTGACCCGGCGCAGGATCACATCGGCGTCCGCCTTGAGCCAGATGGAGACGGCCTCGGCGCGCACCCGCCGGCGCGTCTCCTCGCGCATGAACGCGCCGCCGCCGGTCGCCAGCACGCACGGCCCCTCGCCGAGCAGCCGCGCGATCACCCGCGCCTCGCCGTCGCGAAAATACGGCTCGCCGTATTTGGCAAAAATCTCGGGAATGGTCATGCCGGCATGACCCGCCTCGATCTCGATATCGGTATCGACAAACGGCAGTTTCAGCCGCGCTGCCAGCCGCCGGCCGATGGTGGTCTTGCCGGCCCCCATCATGCCGATCAGCACGATCGGGCGCGGGCCGAGCGCGGCGACGATCTCGGCTTCGGCGGAGGCAACCGGGGTTGGCGGCACTGCTTCGGGCATGGTCGGGCCAGTCATGGTTTCGCCAGTCATTGGTTCGCCGGATGGCTCCGGATCGCCCCCCTCGGTGGACTCGATCTGGGGCGCGGGTGGAATTTGATCAGGTTTCGGCAACATTTGCGGCCACCTATACTACCCTCACCGACGCGGTTGCCAGAGGTCTCTTGCAAGCGCGCGCCCAACATGGTCGTAGTCATGCCAGTGAATGGCAGCGCACCGCGTCCCGCTTAGGCTGTAATTCGCCGGTTTTGCCGCGTCTGAGATCGAGTTTCCCATGCCGACCCTGCTGCGCTTTCTCACCGTCGTCGCCGTGCTGGCCGGGCTCGGCTATGCCGGCGTGTTCGCGCTCGCCAATTTCGTAAAGCCCAAGCCGCGGCCGATGACCGTGACGATCACGCCCGACAAATTCGTTAAGAACTGACCGGAGCAGAAATGCCGCCCGCCACCGGCTCGGATGTCCGGCTGACCCAACTCTTCATCGACATGCTGGCCGCCGAACAGGGCGCGCCGGAGACGACGCGAACCGCCTATCGCACCGATCTTGAGGATCTTTCCGCTTTTCTGGCAGGCAGCAAGGCCAATTTCGTCACCGCCGACACCGATGTCCTGCGGCGCTATCTGGCCGATCTCGACGAGCGCGGCTTCAAGTCCACCACCATCGCGCGAAAACTCTCCACGATGCGCCACCTGTTCCGCTTCCTGCTCGGCGAGCGGATCCGCGCCGACGACCCCGCCGCGATCCTGAGCGGGCCGAAGCGCGGCCGCAGCCTGCCGAAGGTCCTGTCGATCGCCGATGTCGACAAGCTGCTGGCGCAGGCGAAATCCCAGACCACCACCGGCACGCCGGCCGCGCGGCGCCGGGCGCTGCGGCTGCATTGCCTGCTCGAAGTGCTCTATGCCTCCGGCCTGCGCGTCACCGAACTCGTGACGCTGCCGCGCACGGCAGCGCGGCGCGATGCGCGGATGATTGTCGTGCGTGGCAAGGGCGACAAAGAACGTCTGGTTCCGCTCAATGAATCGGCCCGGCAGGCAATGGCGGACTACCTTGCCGCGCTCGACGAGGCCGGCAAAGGCGCGGACGGCAAGGCGCCGCCGCCGTCGAAATGGCTGTTTCCGTCGTCCGGCGAGAGCGGACATCTGACCCGCCAGCATTTTGCTCGCGACCTCAAGGATCTCGCCGCCGCCGCCGGCTTGCCGGCGCGCCTCGTCAGCCCGCACGTCCTGCGGCACGCCTTCGCCAGCCACCTTTTGCACAACGGAGCGGACCTGCGGATCGTTCAGACGCTGCTCGGGCACGCCGATATTTCGACCACGCAAATCTACACCCACGTCGTCGAAGAGCGCCTCAAAAGCCTCGTCCGCGACCTTCATCCGCTCGCGGAGACCTGAATTTCGGCAAAATTGGCGGCTGTTCTCTCGGCCTCGCGACTTGACTTGACGCCCCGTTGCCCTGAAAGAACCCCCGAAGGCTATCTCGGATCGGTTCCCAGCAGCCTTGTCGAGGCCCCTCCCGAGGCACCGCAACAAGGCACCGCAACACCGTTTCAAGATTCCGGTCAAATCCCCTCGCCCCCTGTGAACTGACCCTGTAAGTTCCCGCCATGTCGGATCTGATGCGCAGCTACCTCGATTTTGAGAAACCCGTCGCTGAACTTGATTCCAAGATCGATGAGTTGCGGGCGCTTGCCAGCAATGGCAGCGATATTGGCGAGGAGATCGGCCGCCTGCAGGACAAGTCGGCGCAGGCGCTGGTCGAGCTCTACGCCAACCTGACGCCGTGGCAGAAAACGCAGGTTGCGCGCCACCCGCAGCGCCCGCATTGCGTCGATTACGTCAAGGGCCTGATCACCGATTTCACCCCGCTCGCCGGCGACCGCAAATTCGGCGACGACGATGCGATGATCGGCGGCTTCGGCCGCTTCCGCGGCGAGAGCGTCTGCGTGATCGGCCAGGAAAAGGGCTCGACCACCGAGACCCGCCTCAAGCACAATTTTGGCATGGCCCGCCCGGAAGGCTACCGCAAGGCCGTCCGGCTGATGGAACTGGCCGACCGCTTCGGCATCCCGGTGATCTCGCTGGTCGACACCGCGGGCGCCTATCCCGGCATCGGCGCCGAGGAGCGCGGCCAGGCCGAGGCGATCGCCCGTTCGACCGATGCCTGCCTCGCTCTCGGCGTGCCCAACGTCGCCGTGGTGCTCGGTGAAGGCGGCTCCGGCGGCGCGATCGCGATTGCCACCGCCAATCGCGTGATGATGCTGGAACACGCGGTCTACAGCGTGATCTCGCCGGAGGGCGCGGCCTCGATCCTGTGGCGCGACTCGACCAAGGCGCAGGAAGCGGCGACCAACATGAAGATCACCGCGCAGGATCTGCTGCGCTTCGGCGTGATCGACCGGATCTTGCAGGAGCCGGTCGGCGGCGCCCACCGCGACCCCGCCGCGATGATTTCGGCGGCCGGCGAGGCGATCGCTGAAGCCTTTGCCGAGTTCCGCGACATGGACCCGGCAATGGTCCGCGCCAAGCGCCGCCAAAAGTTCCTCGAGATCGGCCGCCGGCTTCCCTGACCGGCGGCGCCCCGCCCCGGCAGATAGCCGCGTTAAGCATCGCGAAAAAATCGAGCCCGCCGCGCCAAAAAACATTTTTGGCGTGCACCCGCTCGCCTTGATTTACCCTTGATTGGTCATCAGTTTGCAGGGGAACCGCTCGTCCCGGCCTCGGTTGCGGGAGTTATGGCTTAAGGCTAATAATTCTTTAAACAGCTTGGGGCATGAGTGGCTGAATTCGGGGATCGTTGGCCTATCTGCTTTGGGGTTCTTGCTTTGAAGTCTCGACTGTCGGGTCGCGCTTACGCGGCATTGTGTGTGGTTGCCACCAGCCTCGCTTTGGCGGGCTGCAAGAACGACGGCACCCCCATCAATGCCAAGGCGATGAAGCCTATCCCGGAAAAGCTTGTTGCCGAGATCCAGAAGAAGGAGATGGACACCCAGTCTCCGATCCTGATCCGTCTGTTCAAGCAGGAGGCCGAGCTGGAGGTCTGGAAGCAGGACCGCTCCGGCCATTTCGCCCTGCTCAAGACCTACCCGATCTGCCGCTGGTCCGGCGATCTTGGGCCAAAGGTCAAGGAAGGCGACCGTCAGGCGCCCGAGGGATTCTATTCGATCACCCCGGCCCAGATGAACCCGCAGTCGTCGTTCTATCTTTCCTTCAACATGGGCTACCCTAACGCCTTCGATCAGTCGCTGGGCCGCACCGGCTCGCATCTAATGATCCATGGCGACTGCTCGTCGCGCGGCTGCTACGCGATGACCGACGAGCAGATCTCCGAGATCTATGCCCTCGGGCGCGAATCCTTCTTCGGCGGCCAGCGCGCGTTCCAGGTGCAGGCCTACCCCTTCCGCATGACGCCGCAGAACTTTGCGCGCCATCGCAACAACCAGAACATGGCGTTCTGGAAGATGCTTAAGGAAGGCAACGACCACTTTGAGGTGTCGCGTCGCGAGCCGAAGGTCGACGTCTGCGAGCGCCGCTATGTCTTCAACGCCCAAGGCGAGGGCGGTACGCCGCTGTCCTTCAGCCCGACCGGCCGTTGCCCGGCCTACCGGGTGCCCGACGACATTGCCCAGGCGGTGCGCGAGAAGGAGCGCGAGGACGCCTCGAAAATCGCCGAACTCGCCCGCGCGACCCCCACCGTCGCGCTCAATCGCGGCATCGACGGCGGCATGAATGCGGTGTTCGCAGCCAAGCTGCCGAACGGCTCGACCGGCCTGTCGGAGCCAACCAACGCTTCCTATGCGAGCATCTCCGGCTCGCTGCCGGACACCGTCAATCCGCCGCGCTCGCCGGAGCCGGCGATCACCGCCTTTGCCTCGCCGGTGACGTCCGAACCGGGGGTTGCCGCGCCAGCTAACCAGTCCGGGTCGAACTTTTTTTCGGGCCTTGCCCAAAAAATGGGCCTGACATCGGCGCCGGCCCCCGCCGCAGCCCCGGCAGCCGCGACCAAGCCCGTGGCCCAGGCCGATAAGAAGCGGCCCGCGCCCAAGTCGGCGCCCAAGTCGGCGGCCAAGGACGCGCCCCGGACGGCGGGCGTGGCGAATGCCGAGCCGCGCGGCACCACAGTCGCCGGAACGCAACCGCAGGGTACGTCAGGCGCATTCGGCACGCGCTGGTTTTCCTTCCAGTAAGAGGGCGAATTTTCTCCGTTCCGCCGCTGTCCGCTCTCGAAAGTCGTCCCCAACAATTTTACCAACTAAATTTACCAGTGATGAAGGTAACGAGGAACGGCAGGGAATTGTGATCGTTGCTAAATTCAACGATCACGTGGCGGCCCGAATCCCCCTGTGGACGCCCGGACGAAGCGCGTCGTAACCGCAACCTAGCAGACGAGAGTGGCGAAGAACGCACGGCTGCAATAGACAAGATTTCGGCGCGCGTCCTTAATGCCGAAGGAACAAAGCTTTTAAGGGAACTTTCGGGCATAGATAGAGGGCAGAAGGGCCAGGAGAAAAGTAATGTCGACCAAGACCCCAGACCCCATCGACAAGTATGTGGGAAGTCGCGTCCGTATGCGACGGATCATGCTGTCGATGAGCCAGGAAAAGCTGGGCGACGCGCTTGGGCTTACTTTCCAGCAGGTTCAGAAGTACGAAAAAGGTACCAACCGGATTGGCGCCAGCCGTCTTCAGCAGATTGCCGATGTTCTTCAGGTGCCGGTGCAGTTCCTCTTCGAGGGCGGCCCAACGGCTTCGGTCAGCGCCGATGGCTTCAGCGAGGCTCCCTCGCCGGCTTATGTCTCGGACTTCCTGTCGACCTCGGAAGGACTGGCTCTGACACGAGCCTTCACCAAGATTCAGGACGCTAAGCTTCGCCGCAGCATTGTCGACATCGTCGAACAGATCGCGGCCCGCGAGACCCCGGCGAAGTAATTTACCTGGATTTCGGCAACGCCGTTCGCGCGCCTCTGGCGGATCAAGCCGCCTGCCTTGGGCGGAGGAAGCTCGCGCGCTCTATCCGATGCCTCTCTCGCCTGGGTTTCCAGAAATCCGCCGACGGTGCTATGGCATCCTGCCCAAGCGTGACGTCGGCCAGCGCCGCGAAAGGCTGCTTGCCTTTAGCGCCCGATCGACCGCCATTCGAACCTTTGGAACTTTTGCTTCATGATGCCGGATCGCGAATTCGCCGATGCCAGTCCCGACCTTCCCCGCGCGGCCCGAGCTTTCTTCGGCCGGCGCAAGGGACACAAGCTGCGCGACCGCCAGGCCGACCTCGTCGGCAATCTGCTGCCGCAGCTCACGGTCGACATGGCAACGCCGGCGCCGGAAAAACTGACCGCGCTGTTCGCGGTGCCGGTCGGCGAAGTGCGGCTCGAAATCGGCTTCGGCGGCGGCGAGCACCTGATCGCCGAGACGCAGGCCTTTCCGGACACCGGTTTCATCGGCTGCGAGCCTTACGTCAACGGCATGGCCAAGATCCTTGGCCAGATCGACGCACACCAGACGAAAAACATCCGCCTGATCGCGGGCGACGCCGCCGAACTTCTGGCCTGGGCGCCGACCGCCTCGCTGGCGCGGATCGACCTGATCCATCCCGATCCGTGGCCGAAGCGCCGCCACTGGAAGCGCCGCTTCGTTCAGGACCAGACGATCGCGGAAATGGCCCGCGTCATCCGCCCCGGCGGCGAATTCCGGTTCGTCTGCGATATCGACGACTACTGCGCCTGGACCCTGTTCCACATGGCAAGATCACCGGAATTTGCTTGGACGGCGGAGCGCGCCGACGACTGGCGCAAGCCGTGGGCGGGCTACACCATGACCCGCTACGGCCGCAAAGCCGAGCGCGAGGGCCGCAAGGCCGGCTATCTGATCTTCCGCCGGCGATAGGACGGCGGCGGGAACCGGACGGAAATGGCCGGCCTGCCGCGAATAACCTTGCCGGGCCACGGGAAAGGCGTTATAAGCGGGGCAACTTATAACGTCTCATACGATCTTTATGATCGCGCCGTGAGAGTGGGCCCCCCGGGACCCGCTCTTTTTTATGACATGAACCGGCCGCTCGGATCGCGTCTCCGGGCTCGCTCCGCAAATCGACCGGTTCTCAGCTAGCGTCTCGTGCAGACGCCGATACTGGCATGACCGATCCAAATATTCCGTCGATGGATGCCGATTTGCTGGCCGAACCGCGCCTCATTGTTGAGCCGGGGCTTGCTGCGCGCGTCGCGGCGATTGCCGAACCCGTGCTGCAAGGCCTGGGCTATCGCCTTGTCCGCATCAAGATTTCCGCCGAAGCCGGCTGCACCGTGCAGGTGATGGCCGAGCGTCCCGACGGCACCTTGACCATCGACGACTGCGAGGACATCTCGAAGGCGCTGTCGCCGGTGCTCGACATCAACGACCCGATCGACCGCGCCTATCGTCTGGAAATCTCGTCGCCCGGCATCGACCGCCCGTTGGTGCGCCGCTCCGACTTCGAGCGCCACAACGGCCATCTCGTGAAAATCGAAATGGCGGTGGCCCATGAAGGCCGCAAGCGGTTTCGCGGAACGATCCTTGGCGTCGAAGGCGACGGCGTACGCATTTTGCGCGATGATGCGCGCGAGGGCGACGATCCCGAAGTCGTGCTTTTGATGCAGGACATCGGCGATGCCAAAATGGTGCTGACCGACGAGCTGATCGAAGAAGCCTTGCGCAAGGGCAAGGCCGCCGAGCGCGAAGCGCGCCGCGCCGCAGGCGAAGCCGACGACGGGGATGAAGCTGCGGCCGCTCCGAAGAAGGCTGCGCCGCGCAAGCGCCCCGCGCCGAAAAATACCAAACAGCACCGCCTTGCTGCCGACGAAACGCGGCGCAAAAGTCATCACGAGGGAGACTGAACCATGGCAGCTGTCAGCGCCAACAAGCTCGAGCTTTTGCAGATCGCGGAAGCCGTTGCGCGTGAGAAGTCTATCGACCGCTCCATCGTTATTTCGGCGATGGAAGACGCGATCGCAAAGGCCGCGCGCGCACGCTACGGCACCGAGACCGACGTGCACGCCGAGATCCATCCCAAGACCGGCCAGCTCCAACTGACCCGCCACATGCTGGTGGTCGAGCAGGTCGAGAACCCGGCCAACCAGATTTCGCTCGATGACGCCCGCCGCGCCAACCCCGGCGCGCAGATCGGCGACACCATCGCCGACACCCTGCCCCCGCTGGAATATGGCCGCATCGCGGCGCAGTCCGCCAAGCAGGTGATCGTGCAGAAGGTGCGCGACGCCGAGCGTGACCGCCAGTATCAGGAGTTCAAGGACCGCATCGGCGACATCGTCAACGGCGTCGTCAAGCGCGTCGAGTATGGCAGCGTGATCGTCGATCTCGGCCGCGGCGAAGCCATCGTCCGCCGTGACGAAATGCTGCCGCGCGAAGTTTTCCGCAACGGCGACCGGATCCGCGCCTATGTCTTCGACGTGCGCCGCGAAGCCCGCGGCCCGCAGATCTTCCTGTCGCGCACCCATCCCCAGTTCATGGCAAAACTGTTTGCGCAGGAAGTGCCGGAAATCTACGACGGCATCGTCGAGATCAAGGCGGTCGCCCGCGATCCGGGCTCGCGCGCCAAGATCGGCGTGATCTCGCGCGACTCCTCTGTTGATCCGGTCGGCGCCTGCGTCGGCATGCGCGGTTCCCGTGTGCAGGCCGTGGTGAACGAGCTCCAGGGCGAAAAGATCGACATCATTCCGTGGTCGCAGGACATCGCGACCTTCGTCGTCAACGCGCTCGCGCCGGCGGAAGTCGCCAAGGTCGTGATCGACGAGGACCGCGAACGTATTGAAGTTGTCGTCCCCGATACCCAATTGTCTCTTGCGATCGGCCGTCGCGGCCAGAACGTGCGTCTGGCGTCGCAGCTCACCGGCTGGGACATCGACATTCTGACCGAGCAGGAAGAATCCGAGCGTCGTCAGGCCGACTTTGAGAACTCCACCCGCTTGTTCATGGAAGCCCTGAACGTCGACGAGGTGGTTGGCCAGCTCCTCGCCTCCGAGGGCTTCAACTCGGTCGAAGAGCTTGCCTTCGTGGATCTCCCGGAGCTTGCGGGCATCGAAGGCTTCGACGAGGAAACCGCGGAAGAATTGCAGAGCCGTGCGCGTGAATATCTCGAGCAACTCGAAATCGAGCTCGAGGCCAAGCGCAAGGAACTCGGCGTCGAGGACGCGCTTGCCACGGTGCCGGGCGTGTCGTCGAAAATGCTGGTGGCGTTCGGTGAAAACGACATCAAGACGGTCGAGGATCTGGCAGGCTGCGCCACCGACGATCTGATCGGCTGGGTGGAACGCAAGGAAGGCAGCGAGCCGACCAAGTTCCCGGGCATCCTCGATGGCTTTGACCTGACGCGCGACGAGGCCGAATATTTGATCATGCAGGCACGGCTGGTGGCCGGATGGGTCACTGAGGCCGACATCGCAAAGCCTGCGCAGGATGCCGGCGCGGAGTCTGACGAAGCCGCCGAGACCTCGGAGGATTCCGGGTCGGGCGCAGATACTCATCATTCGGCGTAAAGGAAATGCCTACGGATGCTGACTATTGCGACTGCAGCAGATCTGGACAACGGACCCCGGGCCGCCCGGCCTGGGACCGAGCGGATGTGCGCGCTGTCGCGGCAGGTCGCTCCGATTGAGCAACTGATCCGCTTCGTCGTCGGCCCGGCCGGCGACGTCACCCCCGACCTCAAGCGCAAGCTGCCTGGCCGGGGGTTGTGGATCTCCGCTTCGCGGGCCGCGGTCCGCGAGGCCACCAAGCGCGGCGTTTTCGGCAAGGGTTTCAAGCGCAAGGTTACGGTTTCCCCGGCCCTCGCCGACCTCACCGAACAGCTTCTCGTACAAAGCCTCATCGATGCCCTCGCCATGGCGGCGAAGGCCCGGCAAGTAGTCAGCGGCTTCGCCAAGGTCGAGCGCGCGCTGACCGAGGGTCAGGCGACCGCCCTGATCCATGCCTCGGACGGGGCCGCCGACGGCATCCGCAAACTTCAGGCGGTCGCCCGCCAGCACCGGCGCGGCGCGGCCGACGACTTTCCGGTCATCGATCTCCTGAGTTCTGATCAATTGGATTTGGCACTCGGCCGATCAAATGTGATACATGCTGCGCTGACAGTGGGCCCGACGAATGGAACGGTCCTGTCGCGCTGCCAGACTCTGGTCCAATACCGGAGCTCCGATGGCGAGGAATCCTACGCCACGGCAACAAAATTGACAGGCAGGCCAGTGCCGCAAGGCACTCCGGAACATGATTAGGATATTGAATGGTTGATAACAAAAACCCTGGCGACAAGACGCTGAGCGTCCAACCGTCGAAAACCTTGACGCTGAAGCCGCGCGTCGAAGGCACGGTGCGTCAGAGTTTCAGCCATGGACGCACCAAACAGGTGGTCGTGGAAAAACGCGGTAAACGCCGGGTCGGCGGTGACGCGCCCGGCTCCACGCCAGAGGCGCCGGCCCGCGAGGCCGCCGCGCCCGCAGCCGCTCCGGCGCGCCCGTCCGCACCGCCGTCCCGTCCGCCGCAGCAACAGCAGCAGCGCTCGAACCGCCCGGCTCCGCCGCAGCGCGGCTCCGGCGTCGTGCTACGTTCGCTGACCGAGGAAGAGCGCAACGCCCGTGCCGCGGCGCTGGCGGATTCGCGCTTGCGCGAGATCGAAGAGCGCCGCCTGGCCGAGGAAGAAGCCCTCCGCCGCGCCGCCCGCGAAAAGGCCGAGCAGGCCGAGCGCGAGGCCGCCGAGGCGCGCAAGAAGGCCGAGGAAGAGCGCCACCGCGTCGAGGTCGAGGCCAAGCGCAAGGCCGAAGCCGAGGCCGAGAAGCGCTTTGGCACCGCCGAAGGCGCCGCCCGCCCGGCGGGCGCCGCCAAGCCTGCGACGCCCGCTCCGGCAGCAGCCCGCCCGGCTGCGGCGACAACCGCCGCCACGCCGGCCCGCGGCACCGCCACGCCTGCACGGCCTGCACCCGTTGCCGCCGATGGCTCGGATGACGACGAGGCGCCGCGCCAGGTGCGCCGCGGTCCCGGCGCTGCCCGCCCGGCCAGTGCACCGAAAACCGCAACCAAGCCCGGCCCGCAGAAGCAGCGCGGCCGCCTGACTCTCGTGACCGCACTGACCGCCGACGACGTGCGCGAGCGCTCGATCGCCTCGTTCCGTCGCCGCACCCAGCGTCTGCGCGGGGGCGCCGCCAACGAGCCGAAGGAAAAGCTCAGCCGTGAGGTGACGATCCCCGAGGCCATCACCATCCAGGAACTCGCCAACCGTATGTCGGAGCGGGCCGTGGACGTGATTCGCTTCCTGATGAAGCAGGGCCAGATGGTGAAGATCACCGACGTGATCGACGCCGACACCGCCCAGCTGGTCGCGGAGGAACTCGGCCACACCGTCAAGCGCGTCGCCGCCGCGGACGTCGAGGAAGGTCTGTTCGATGTCGCCGACGATCACGAGAGCGACCAGACGCCGCGCTCGCCGGTCGTCACCGTCATGGGTCACGTCGACCACGGCAAGACCTCGCTGCTCGACGCGCTGCGCAAGGCCAATGTGGTCTCCGGCGAAGCGGGCGGCATCACCCAGCACATCGGCGCCTATCAGGTCACCTCGCCGACCGGCGACAAGATCACCTTCATCGATACGCCCGGCCACGCCGCCTTCTCGGCGATGCGTGCGCGCGGCGCCAAGGTCACGGACATCGTGGTGCTCGTGGTTGCGGCCGATGACGGCGTCATGCCCCAGACGGTCGAAGCCATCAATCACGCTAAGGCCGCCGGCGTGCCGATCATTGTTGCGATCAACAAGATCGACAAGCCGGACGCTAAGCCCGAGCGCGTCCGCACCGAACTGCTGCAGCACGACGTTCAGGTCGAATCCTTCGGCGGCGATGTCGTCGAGGTCGAGGTGTCGGCCAAGGTCGGCACCAATCTCGACAAGCTGCTGGAGATGATCTCGCTCCAGGCCGAACTGCTCGAGCTCAAGACCAACCCCGATCGCTCGGCGGAAGGCACCGTGATCGAAGCCAAGCTCGACCGCGGCCGTGGTCCGGTTGCGACCGTGCTGGTTCAGCGCGGCACCCTCAAGGTCGGCGACATCGTCGTCGCCGGCGCCGAGATGGGCCGCGTCCGTGCGCTGATCTCCGATCAGGGCGCGGCGATCCAGTCCGCCGGCCCCTCGGTGCCGGTCGAGGTGCTCGGCTTCAACGGCCCGCCGGAGGCCGGCGATCGCCTCGCCGTCGTCGAGAACGAAGCCCGCGCCCGCCAGATCACCGACTACCGCGCCCATCAGAAGCGCGAGAAGCAGGCGGCGCACGCCAGCGGCATGCGCGGCTCGCTCGAGCAGATGATGTCGCAGCTCAAGACGTCGGGCCGCAAGGAGTTCCCGCTGATCATCAAGGCCGACGTGCAGGGCACGCTGGAGGCGATCATCGGCTCGCTCGAGAAGCTCGGCACCGACGAGGTCGCGGCCCGCGTGCTGCACGCCGGCGTCGGCGGCATCAGCGAGTCCGACGTGACGCTGGCCGGCGGCTTCAACGCCGCGATCATCGGCTTCAACGTCCGCGCGCACAAGGAGGCGGCTGACGCCGCCAAGCGCGATGGCATCGAGATCCGCTACTACAACATCATCTACGACCTCGTGGATGACGTGAAGAAGGCGATGTCGGGCCTGCTTGCGCCGACGCTCCGCGAAACCATGCTCGGCAATGCCCAGATCCTGGAAGTGTTCAACATCACCAAGGTCGGCAAGATCGCCGGCTGCCGCGTCACCGATGGCACCGTGGAACGCGGCGCCCACGTTCGCCTCATCCGCGACAACGTCGTCATCCACGAAGGCAAGCTCTCGCAGCTCAAGCGCTTCAAGGACGACGTCAAGGAAGTCACGAGCGGCATGGAATGCGGTATGTCGTTCGAGAGCTATCAGGATATGCGCCCTGGCGACGTGATCGAATGCTATCGCGTGGAAAGCATCCAGCGCTCTCTGTGAGTTCAAATCTCACAGATCGATGGAATGACAGTGACGAGATGACCGGGCGAAAGGCGCGCAGCGTCGCCCTTTGAGGCCCGGTCAGACGTCAATTCTGCACAGTAAGACCGGCAACGCCTGCGATCCTCGCGGGCGTGCCACCGGTTTCGAGGATGATTGATGCCCCGCCATCATCAGAACAAGTCTGCGTCCGGTCCCTCGCAGCGCCAGCTCCGCGTCGGCGAACTGATCCGTCACGCCATGGCGGAACTATTGTCGATGGGCAGCATTCACGATCCGCTGCTCGAATCGCAGGTGATCACGGTGCCGGAAGTGCGGATGTCGCCCGATCTGAAGCTGGCGACGATCTACATCATGCCGCTCGGCGGCGAGAACACCGAGGCCGTGATCAAGGCCCTGGCACAACACAAACGGTTTTTGCGCGGCGAGATCGCGCGCCGCGTTAACTTAAAATTTTCTCCTGACCTCCGCTTTCGCCCCGATGAACGATTCGACGAAGCAGAACGGATCGAGAAACTTTTGAGAACACCCGAGGTTCAGAGGGACCTCACTCAGGAATCGGACGAGTCATCAACATAATGAGTTCACCGCATATCGCCGTCGCCGGTCACGCCGACCAGAACGAACAACCGAACCTGGTGCAGACCGAGCCCGGTCCCGGTCCGCATGGCCGCGCCCGCCAGCCCGGCGGCAAGCCGAAGCGCGACAAGCGCGACGTTCATGGCTGGGTGGCGCTCGATAAGCCGATTGGCATGACCTCGACGCAGGCCGTCGCAGTGGTGAAGCGACTGTTCAAGGCCAAGCGCGCCGGCCACGCCGGCACGCTCGATCCGCTCGCGACCGGCGGCCTGCCGATCGCGCTCGGCGAAGCGACCAAGACCGTGCCCTTCGTCATGGACGGACGCAAGCGCTACCGCTTCACGGTGCGCTGGGGCGAGGAGCGCGACACCGACGACACCGAGGGCAGCGTCGTCGCCACCAGCGACAAGCGGCCGACGATCGAGGCGGTCGAGGCGCTGCTGCCGCAGTTCATCGGCGCGATCGAGCAGGTGCCGCCGCGCTTTTCCGCGATCAAGATCCAGGGCGAGCGCGCCTACGATCTCGCCCGCGACGGCGAGGTGGTCGAGCTGAAGCCGCGCACCGTCGAGATCATGGAATTCGTGATCGTCGAGCAGCCCGACGCCGACCACACCGTGTTCGAGGCCGAATGCGGCAAGGGAACCTATGTCCGGGCACTCGCCCGCGACATGGGCCGGCTGCTCGGTTGTTATGGCCACATCTCCTCGCTCCGGCGCACCCTGGTCGGCCCCTTCGAGGAGGCCGACATGATTCCGCTGGATCAATTGGAGACTTTGTGCGATAGAGCCGCGTCCGGCGAGGGAAACCTCGCCGACGCTCTGTTGCCCGTTGAGACCGCGCTGGACGACATCCCGGCGCTGGCCGTCAGCCGGGCTGATGCGGCGAGGCTCCACCGGGGCCAGGCCGTTTTGTTGCGCGGACGGGATGCGCCTCTTTCCAGCGGCACAGTCTATGTCACCGTCGGGGGCCGCCTTCTGGCTCTCGCCGAGCTTGGCAATGGCGAACTGATCCCCAAGCGCGTGTTCAACCTGACCGGCCTCACTGGCAGCGCCGGCCGCAACAAGGACGACTGACGATGTCGGTAACTGCCGAACGTAAAGCGGAAATCATCAAGAACAACGCCACCAAGGCCGGCGACACTGGCTCGCCCGAGGTCCAGATCGCGATCCTGTCGGAGCGCATCAACAACCTCACCGAGCACTTCCGCACCCACGGCAAGGACAACCACTCCCGCCGCGGCCTGCTGAAGCTGGTGGCCACCCGCCGCGCGCTGCTCGACTATGTCAAGAAGCGGGACGAACCCCGCTACAAGGCATTGCTCGAAAAGAACAACATCCGCCGCTAAGGCTCGAGACGCGCGCTTAACGGCGCGCGTTTTCATATCGCGACCCGTTTCGCGATCGATGCCGTCCAGCAGCACTCCGGCAGCTGGACGATGACGGGCACGAAGCCCGCTAGACCGGAAGGACGAAAGCTATGGCAGGATCGCCGGCCGCTGACCTCGCAACCGCTTTGCGGACGTCAGCGTCTCGCCGTCTTGCTCATGGCTCTCGGGCTTCCGGCGAACCCATGGAAGACAAATAACATGTTCAACTCGCATGCAGTCGAACTCGACTGGGGCGGCCGTCCGCTCAAGCTTGAAACCGGCAAGATTGCGCGCCAGGCAGACGGCGCCGTCATCGCCACCTATGGCCAGACCATCGTTCTCGCCACGGTCGTTTCGGCGAAGACCCCGAAGGAAGGCATCGATTTCCTTCCCCTCACCTGCAACTACCAGGAAAAGGCCTATGCGGCCGGCCGGATTCCCGGCGGCTACTTCAAGCGCGAAGGCCGTCCGACCGAGAAAGAGACGCTGGTCTCGCGCCTGATCGACCGCCCGATCCGCCCGCTGTTCGCGGATGGCTATCGCTGCGACACCCAGGTCATCGTCACCACGCTGTCGCATGACCTCGAGAACGATCCCGACATCGTCGCGATGGTCGCGGCCTCGGCTGCGCTGACGCTTTCGGGCGCGCCCTTCATGGGCCCGATCGGCGCGGCGCGCGTCGCCTTCATCAACAACGAGTTCGTGCTCAACCCGCAGCTCGACGAGATGCCGGAAAGCAGCCTCGACCTCGTCGTCGCCGGCACCACCGACGCCGTGCTGATGGTCGAGTCGGAAGCTAAGGAACTGCCGGAAGAGGTGATGCTGGGCGCCGTGATGTTCGGCCACCGCCACTTCCAGCCGGTGATCCAGGCGATCATCGAGCTGGCCGAAAAGGCCGCCAAGGAGCCGCGCGAAGTCAACGTCATCGACAACGCCGCGATCGAATCCGAAATGCTCGGCCTGATCGAGCAGGAGCTGCGCGCCGCTTACGCCATTCCGGTCAAGCAGCAGCGGCAGGACGCGGTCGCCGTGGCCAAGGCCAAGGTGATGGCCCACTTCTTCCCGGAAGGCGCCGAGCCGGCCTACGACAAACTGCGCGTCGCCGGCGTGTTCAAGGACCTCGAGGCCAAGATCGTCCGCTGGAACATTTTGGACACCGGCCGCCGGATCGACGGCCGCGACGTCAAGACCGTGCGCCCGATCGTGGCCGAAGTCGGCGTGCTGCCGCGCGCCCACGGCTCCGCGCTGTTCACCCGCGGCGAGACCCAGGCGCTGGTCGTGACCACGCTCGGCACCGGCGAGGACGAGCAGTATGTCGACTCTCTCGCAGGGACCTACAAGGAAACGTTCCTGCTGCACTACAACTTCCCGCCCTTCTCGGTCGGTGAGACCGGCCGCCTCGGCTCGCCGGGCCGCCGCGAGATCGGCCACGGCAAGCTTGCCTGGCGCGCGATCCACCCGGTGCTGCCGCCCCATCACGAATTCCCCTACACGGTTCGTGTTGTCTCGGAGATCACCGAGTCGAACGGTTCGTCCTCGATGGCTTCCGTCTGCGGCGCTTCGCTGGCGCTGATGGATGCTGGCGTGCCGCTGAAGCGCCCGACCGCGGGCATCGCCATGGGCCTGATCCTCGAGGGCGAGCGCTATGCGGTGCTGTCCGACATCCTCGGCGACGAAGACCACCTCGGCGACATGGACTTCAAGGTGGCGGGCACTGAGAAGGGCGTCACCTCGCTGCAGATGGACATCAAGATCTCGGGCATCACGGAAGAGATCATGAAGGTCGCGCTGGGCCAGGCCAAGGACGGCCGCATGCACATCCTCGGCGAGATGGCCAACGCCCTCACCGTGGCACGCGCCGAGCTCGGCGAGCATGCCCCGCGCATCGAGGTGTTCCAGATCGCGACCGACAAGATCCGCGAAGTGATCGGCACCGGCGGCAAGGTCATCCGCGAAATCGTCGAGAAGACCGGCGCCAAGGTCAACATAGAGGACGACGGCACCGTGAAGGTGGCGTCCGCTTCGGGCGACGCCATCAAGGCGGCGATCAAGTGGATCAAGTCGATCGCGTCCGATCCGGAAGTCGGCCAGATCTACGAGGGCACCGTCGTCAAGGTGATGGAGTTCGGTGCGTTCGTGAACTTCTTCGGCGCCAAGGACGGCCTCGTTCACATCAGCCAGCTCGCCGCCAACCGCGTGCAGAAGACTTCTGACGTCGTCAAGGAAGGCGATAAGGTCAAGGTCAAGCTGCTCGGCTTCGACGATCGCGGCAAGACCCGCCTGTCGATGAAGGCGGTCGATCAGGAGACCGGCGAGGACCTCGAAGCCAAGGCGAAGGCCGAAGGCGAGGCGGCGCCGCAGGACGCCGGCGAGTAATTTTCCGGCGACCCGGCAAAAATTCAAAAGGCGGTCCTTGCGACCGCCTTTTTTTATGAAAAGATCAGGTCGCGCCGCAGCGCGACAACTAAAACATTCCAATGTGAGAAATCTGCCATGATGCAACTCTTCTACGCGCCGCGAACGCGCTCTTTCTCGACGCTCTGGCTGATGGAAGAAGTGGGGGAGCCTTATGAGCGCGTGCGCGTCGATATGGCGAGCGGCGCTCACAAGCAGCCTGAGTTTCTCGCGATTAACCCGATGGGCAAGGTGCCCGCGCTCAAGGATGGCGAGGCGACGATGGGCGATGCCGCCGCGATTTGCGCCTATGTCGCCGACCGCTTTCCGAATTCGCACCTCGCTCCGGCGATCGGCGATCGGCTGCGCGCGCGGTATCTTTACTGGCTGATATTTTCGCCGGCCTGCATCGAACCGGCCATGATCCAGGCCTTCGCGAAATTCGAGGTGCCGACGACCACGGCGGGATGGGGCAGCGTCGATCAGGTCTTCGGCACGCTCGACGAAGCGCTGCAAACCGGCCCGTGGATTCTCGGCGACAAGTTTTCCGCCGCCGACATCATGATCGGCTCGGGCCTGAACTTTGCCTGCAAGCTGTTCAACATCATTCCGTCGCGGCCGTCCTTCGACCGCTACATCGAACGGTGCAGCGCCCGCCCGGCATTCCAGCGCGCGGCTGTCATCGCCAACGAGTGAGCGCACTCGCAAAAGACAACGGTGCCGCTGATCACAGCGGCACCGCAGGTAGAGCGATCAGTAGCTCAGCTTGATGTTCAGCGACACCGGCGCGGCGCCGACGCTGAAGGCCGCCGCTTCGAACTTCGGCGGGCCGAAAGTGATCGACGGATTGCGCGAGAAGCCGACGCCCTGCTTCGGCTTGCCGAACATGCCGATGTCCATCTTGCGCTCGTTCTGCTCGGCATGGAAAACCGCGACGGCATAGGTGCCATCCGGCACCGACTTGAAGCTGCACGTCGCGCGGTCGCCGTTGATCTTGCCGGCGGCCTCGCTCATCTCCCGGCCCGGCTCGCGGAAACCGTCGGCTGAAGCATACAGCCCGCAGCGCACAACGCCGTTCGCGTTGCGCGCGCCGCTGATCTGCAGCGTGAGCGGACCGGCTTCGGCAACCACCGGGGCGGCGATCAGTGCCGCGAACGCCGCGATGGCGATCCGCGCAGAGCGAGTTTTCTCAAAGTGCTTCATGTCGATGTCCCGTTGCGTAGACGAATGAAAATCAGCGGCGCTGCTCGCACAGATATCAGCGGTAAAGTTCATCTTCGGGCACGACCGATGGCGACGACGCCATGCCCTTGACGCCGGCACGCTGGCGCGCGGAAAACATACCGCCCTTGGCCGCGAGATTCGGCGCGAATTTGCGAAAGCCGAAAATTTCCGGGACGTCGACATAGACCGCCTCCATGCCGCCGCGCATGAAATACGCTTCGTGCCAGAAGCCGGTGCCCTTGGAGTCCTTAAGAAAACTCAGCCACCATGCCCGATGCGGTTCGGAGCGCGCCCAGCTCTCGAGGCTCTCGAAATCGCGCCAGTACTGGCGCATGCCGAAATGGCAGGGAAACAGCGAGTAGATGATGTTGTCGTGGGCGAGCAAGCCGTCGGGCATGTCCTTGGCGACGGCGGCAATCTTCGGACCGAAGCCGAGCAGCGTCTTGATGCCATGCAGCGCATTGACGCGCATGCCGAGATAAAGAACCACGAGATCGGGATAGCCCGACAGGTCAACCGTGCGCCGCTCCATCGCGCTTCCCCCCTTACGCGCAGGTATCCGAGGCAACCGACTGGCACCATCCGGAACCCGATCTGGCCTTTATGGTTCCACCGAGGTTTCCGACTGGTTAAGTTTCCGACCCGACAACCATCGATTGCGGCAGCCGCACTCGGGCAACAAAAAACTCCCTGGCCACGGGGCAAGGGAGTTTTTGGCGTTTGCGCAAAAATGCTGCGTATCAGTCGTCGGCTTTGAGCTCGCCGGGCTGCGGCATCGAGATGATGTTGTAGCCGGAATCGACATAGTGGATGTCGCCGGTCACGCCGGTCGAAAGATCCGAGAGCAGGTACAGCGCAGCGCCGCCGACCTCGTCGATCGTCACCGTCCGCCGCAGCGGCGCGTGCTTCTGCTGATAGCTGAACATCTGCCGCGCATCGGCGATGCCGGCGCCGGCCAGCGTGCGGATCGGACCCGCCGAGATCGCGTTGACGCGAATGCCGCGCGGGCCGAAATCGGATGCGAGATAGCGTACGCTCGCCTCGAGCGCCGCCTTGGCGACGCCCATCACGTTGTAGTTCGGCATCACCCGGGTCGAGCCGCCATAGGTCAGCGTCACCATCGAGCCGCCGCTCTCCGGCATCAGCGCTGCGGCGCGCTTGGCAACCTCGGTGAAGGAAAAGCAGGAGATCAGCATCGTGCGCGAAAAGTTTTCGCGCGTGGTGTCGGCATAGCGGCCCTTGAGCTCGTTCTTGTCCGAGAAGGCGACCGCGTGCACGACGAAATCGAGCGTGCCCCAGTTCGACTTGAGCGTCTCGAACACCTGGTCGACGCTGGCGAGATCCTCGACGTCGCAAGACAGGACATACTTGGCGTTGACCGATTCCGCCAGCGGCTTGACGCGCCGGCCGAGTGCATCGCCCTGATAGGTGAAGGCGAGCTCCGCGCCCTGCGCCGCCAGATTGCGTGCAATGCCCCACGCGATCGAATGATCATTGGCGACACCCATGATCAATCCGCGCTTGCCCTGCATGAGTTGCTGCATATCCGGTCCTCTCGGCTCCGACCCCAAAATGGGATCAGGCAAATGGCTTGTCGTAAGGCTTGATGTGATCAGGTTGGCAGGCGGCAAGACGTGAGCCGCCTTGCGGCGGCTTCATCTCGCCGGGTCAGATTCAGGCATCCAGCCGCTGGAATACGAGCGTCGCATTGGTGCCGCCGAAGCCGAACGAGTTCGACAGCACGGTGCCGATCTTGGCGTTGTCGATGCGCTTGCGGACGATCGGCATGTCGGCGAAGACCGGATCCAGCTCCTGAATGTTCGCACTCTCGCAGATAAAGCCGTTGTTCATCATCAGCAGCGAGTAGATCGCCTCCTGCACGCCGGTCGCGCCGAGCGAGTGGCCGGTGAGCGATTTCGTCGCCGAGATCGGCGGGCACTTGTCGCCGACGCCGAAAACCTTTCGGATCGCCGCGATCTCCGGCGGATCGCCGGCCGGGGTCGAGGTCGCGTGCGGGTTGATGTAGTCGACCGGCGTCTTCACCGTCGACAGCGCCATGCGCATGCAGCGCTCGGCGCCCTCGCCCGACGGCGCGACCATGTCGTAGCCGTCCGACGTCGCGCCATAGCCAACGATCTCGCCATAGATCTTGGCGCCGCGCGCCTTGGCGTGCTCGAGCTCCTCGAGCACGACGACGCCGGCGCCGCCGGCGATCACAAAGCCATCGCGGTTGACATCGTAGGCGCGCGAGGCGGTGGCCGGGGTGTCGTTGTACTTCGACGACATCGCGCCCATGGCGTCGAACAGCACCGACAGCGACCAGTCGAGCTCTTCGCAGCCGCCGGCGAAGATCACGTCCTGCTTGCCGATCTGGATCGTCTCATAGGCATTGCCGATGCAGTGGTTCGACGTCGCGCAAGCGGAGGAAATCGAATAGTTGACGCCCTTGATCTTGAACCAGGTCGCCAGAGTCGCGGATGCGGTGGAGGACATCGCTTTCGGCACCGCGAACGGGCCGACGCGCTTGGGGCCCTTGGTGCGGGTGATGTCAGCGGCTTCGACGATGGTGCGTGCGGAGGGGCCGCCCGAGCCCATGATGATGCCGGTGCGCTCGTTGGAAACTTCGTGCGGCTCAAGGCCGGAATCGAGGATCGCCTGATCCATCGCAACGTGATTCCACGCCGCGCCCTGCGCGAGGAAGCGCATTGCGCGCCGGTCGACCAGCTCAGACGGATCGAGCGTCGGCTTGCCGTAGACCTGGGAACGGAAACCCATCTCGCCATACTGTTCGGCCCGCGAAATCCCGGGCTTGGCGTCGTAAAGGCTCGCCAGCACTTCCTGGGTGTTGTTTCCGATGGACGAAACGATGCCCATCCCCGTGACGACAACCCGCCTCATGACAGCTCCGCTCTTTGTCTACGTTTAGAATGCTCAATACGGCTCCCCAACCGACAGTCGGGAGAGATCGCATGCGTTTGGTTTCTGGTCCCCGGCGTCAACGGCCGCAATGCCTTCAGGCCACCGCTTCCGCGTCCGCCTGCTCCTGCCGGAACAAGCCGACCTTGAGGTCCTTGGCGCGGTAGATGATCTCGTCATCCGCCGACAACCAGCCATCGGCGACGCCCAGCACCAGCTTCGAGCGCATGACCCGCTTCATGTCGATATTATAAACGACCTTGCTGACGTTCGGCAGAACCTGGCCGGAAAACTTCAGTTCGCCGAGGCCGAGCGCCCGGCCGCGGCCTTCGCCGCCGAGCCAGCCGAGGAAGAAGCCGACCATCTGCCACATCGCATCGAGGCCGAGGCAGCCCGGCATCACGGGATCGCGCTTGAAGTGGCAGCCGAAGAACCACAGGTCCTCCTTCACATCCATTTCGGCACGGATAAGGCCCTTGCCATATTCGCCGCCGGTTTCGGTGATCTCGGTGATGCGGTCGAACATCAGCATCGGCGGCAGCGGGAGCTGCGCGTTGCCCGGACCGAACATCTCTCCGCGGCCGCAGGCCAGCAGATCCTCATACTGATAGCTGCTCTGCCGAACATGCATGCCTAAAATTCCTTATTCCCGCTGCTTCCGGGAGCCTTGCAACCCGGAGTAAGGCCGAATTCGCCGATTGATCTCAATGCAGGCAAAATCGGCCGCCAAAAGTGTCGGCGCTCTCTATCATGGTCCGACCGAGGGTCAAAGCGTGCCGCGCCCCCTCCCCGCCAATTAATTTACGCTGACACAAGCTCTAATTGCGAGAAACTTGCATCTTCCGGCATCCTTTTCTATATTCTTCACAAATAAGGCTGGGGATTGTTGAGAAAGCTGGCGGCGCCGGCTTGATGCCATAGAAATCAAGGTAGCCGATGAGTGACTCCTACGACCTGAAGCAGATCACGAGCGACAGCGCCCCGCGCGCTCCGCTGCTCACCGGTTGCCCGTGGCATGACGTCAACGAAATGCTGCAATCGGTAGGCCTGCGGCCCACCCGTCAGCGCATGGCTCTTGGCTGGCTTTTGTTCAATAAGGGTGGCCGCCACCTCACCGCCGAAATGCTCTACGAGGAAGCGACCAGCGCCAAGGTTCCGGTGTCGCTCGCAACTGTCTACAACACGCTCAATCAGCTCACCGAGGCCGGCCTGCTGCGCCAGGTCAGCGTCGACGGCAGCAAGACCTATTTCGACACCAACGTGTCCTCGCACCATCATTTCTATATCGAGAACACCCACGAGCTGGTCGACATCCCGGATCCGCACCTGTCGCTGCAGGCCCTGCCGGAAGTTCCGGAAGGCTACGAGATCAGCCGTATCGACATGGTGATCCGCCTGCGCAAGAAGCGCGCCTGAACAGCAATACGGCGCCGCCTCATGGCGATGCAGCCTTGTCCTGACCGCAGCGGCGCTGCGGTCATCGCTTGGGTTTTTGAAATCATCTGATCCGCGGCCGTAAGCGCATTCGATGCTCTGGGCGCATTGTTGTGGGCGCATTGTTGCTTGCCGCCTCGCAGCAGCAGGCTGCTCAGTCCACCTTCTCGTCGGGATAGACGCCCCACAGCCGCTGCTGCTCGATATAGCCGTCAAAGCCTCGTCCGGTGATCCGGCACCAGGCCGCGTCGCAGCGCTTGACCTGCACCACCACCCCGGCCTCCAGCCGTGCCGTGACCGGACTTTCCCGATCGGCGCGGTGATGCAGCGCAGCGAGCTGGTCCTTATCCTTCATGTTGACCACGGCGGTGCGGCGGCCGGACAGCAGCGAGTGATACACCCACCCCTCGGCCCCTTCGGAATCGCGCACCCGGCGCCAGTTCTCGAATTCGGCGGTGATTTCGACGGGCAGCCCGGCCCGGGTGTAGACCCAGCTGACCTCGTTGTCCTTGGTCGGGCCGACCCGCACGTTCACGTGGTCGGATTTGAGGCTGACGAACCGCGGCACCGGCAGGCCGCTGGCCGATGCGCCCGCATCCGCCGCCCCGGCCACCATCGCCCCGCACGCCACCACCGAAACGCCCAAAAACCGCGCAAACCCCATACTTTTCAACCCTTGCCTCACCACGCTCGTCTCGCGCGGCAAAGCCATCCGCTTTGCCAAAACATGCCTTGCCGGCCGCTTGTGATGCGAAGTTCTTGTGTTGATACGGCCTTCTGCTAGAGAGGACCAAGGACCAAGAGCCTACGGACTCCTTTGGACCGGCAGGGAAGCAGCAGTTTCAGACAGCTCGGTTAAGGAGGCCTAAACGGCCGGATCAAAGCCCTGAGAGTGAGAGATGTCGGCTCGAAAAAAACCTCTGGTCGTCGCCACCCGGAAGCTGCCGGACACGATTGAGACGCGGATGCGCGAGTTGTTCGACACGCGCCTCAACATCGATGACCATCCGATGACGGCCGAACAACTGGCCGAAGCGGCGCGCACTGCCGACATTCTGGTGCCGACCGTCACCGACAACATCACCGCCGATATTCTGAACCAGCCGGATGTCCGGCTAAAGCTGATCGCGAACTTCGGCAACGGCATCGACAATGTCGACGTCAAGACCGCCCATGCGCTCGGCATCACCGTCACCAACACGCCAAAAGTCCTCACCGAGGACACCGCCGACATGACGATGGCGATGATCCTCGCGGTGCCGCGCCGGCTGGTCGAGGGTGCCACCATCCTGACCGAGGGCAAGGAGTGGAATGGCTGGTCGCCGACCTGGATGCTGGGCCACCGCATCGGCGGCAAGCGTCTCGGCATCATCGGCATGGGCCGCATCGGCCAGGCGGTGGCGCGCCGCGCCCGCGCCTTCGGCCTGCAGATCCACTATCACAACCGCCGTCCGGTCGCGCCGAAGATCGAGGAAGAACTTGGCGCGACCTATTGGGAAAGCCTCGACCAGATGCTGGCCCGCATGGACATCCTGTCGGTCAACTGCCCGCACACGCCGGCGACGTTCCATCTGCTCTCCGCCCGCCGCCTCAAGCTGATCCGCAAGGACGCCTATATCGTCAACACCGCGCGCGGCGAGGTGATCGACGAGGCGACACTCGCCAAGCAGATCGAGGCCGGCGAGATCGCCGGGGCCGCGCTCGACGTCTTCGAGCACGAGCCGGTGGTGCATCCGCGCCTGCTGCGGCTCGCCAAAATGGGCAAGGTCACCTTGCTGCCGCACATGGGCTCGGCGACGATCGAAGGCCGCGTCGAGATGGGCGAGAAGGTGATCATCAACATCCGCACCTTCCTCGACGGTCACAAGCCGCCGGATCGCGTCCTGCCGAACATGCTGTAACCGCGCGCCGCCAAGCGGCGGCGTCAGCGGTGCGCGCTCAGGTCAAAAATCGTCGGATGGTCGCCGTTGAGCGGGTTTGACGGATCGCGGGTATAGCGCAGCGTCTCGAACCGCATCGCGCGCGCATCCACCATCAGGAAGCGGCCGACCAGCCCCTCGCCGAAGCCGACGATCTCGCGGATCACTTCCAGCGCCTGCATCGTGCCGAGCACACCGGCGAGCGCGCCGATAATGCCGGCCGACTCGCAGGTCGGCACCGTGCCCGGCGGCGGCGCTTCGGGAAACAGGCAGCGATAGGTCGGATTCCATTCGCCGTCGGCATTGCGCTCGTGCGGGCGCAGCGTCGTCAGCGAGCCGTCGAACACGCCGAGCGCGCCGGCGACCAACGGCTTCTTGGCGAGGAAGCAGGCGTCGGACACGAGATAGCGGGTGGCAAAATTGTCCGAGCCGTCGGCAACGATGTCATAGCCCCCGATCAGTTCGAGCGCGTTTTCCGCGGTGATCCGCACGGCGTGGGTCTGCACCTTCACATGCGGATTGAGGGCATGGACCGCATCCGCCGCGCTGTCGACCTTGAGGCGGTCGACGTCCTTGGTGCCATGGATGACCTGGCGCTGCAGGTTGGACAGCGAGACGATGTCGTCATCGACGACGCCGAGCGTGCCGACGCCGGCCGCCGCCAGATACATCAAGGCGGGCGCGCCGAGGCCGCCGGCGCCGATCACCAGCACCCGCGCCGCCTTGAGCCGCGCCTGTCCGGGGCCACCGACGTCGTGAAGGACGATGTGGCGGGCGTAGCGTTCGAGTTCTTCCGCACTCAGCATCAGCATCTCTGGGTTGTCGCGTGGCCGGGTGAACCCGTTCGCGCTGTGGTCGACCAACGAGATATGGTAATCTTGCCGCAAGAGCCAGCCCGCAATCATGAGCGCCCGAAGGTCTGCCCCGTGATCAGAACCGTGACAAGAACCACGCTCCGCTCCACGTCCAGCCTTATCGCAGCCGGCCTTGCCGCAGCTTTTGCCGCCATGATGCCGCTCGCCCCAAGCGCGCTCGCGCAGGCCCCGGCGGCGAAGGGCGCCCCCGCGCCGCTCGCCGGCAGCGATGTCGTCAAGGCAATGACCGCCGTGGAGCGCACCAGTCTGCAATCGGATCTCGCCTGGAGCGGGCACTATAACGGCCTGATCAACGGCGAGCCGAATGATCGCATGGTGACCGCAATCTCGGCGTTTCAGAAGAGCATCGGCAGCAAGCCGACCGGCATACTGAACCAGCAGGAACGCGCGGCCCTTGCCGAGGTCGCCAAAAAGTTACAGCAGAATGTCGGCTGGACGGTGACAACGGATCCGGCGACCGGCATTCGCCTCGGCCTGCCGCTCAAGCGCACGCCGCGCAAGATGGCGGAAGCCGGCCTCACCATCTGGAATGCGCCGCAGGACACGATCCAGATCCGCCTCGCCAACACCAGGGAAAACAGTCCCGTCACCACCGCGATGCTGGCCGAGCGCGAGAAGACCCAGCCCGCTAATCGCAAGGTGACCTACGCCACGGTGAAGCCCGACTTCTTCATCGTCACCGGCATGCAGGGGCTGAAAAAATTTTATGTGCGCGGCCACGTCAAGGGCGATCAGGTTCGCATTCTGACGATCCTCTATGATCAGGCGACCGAGGGCACGATGGACACCGTCGTCATCGCGATGTCGAGCGCCTTCAATCCCTTCCCGGCCGAGGCGCCGCAGAAGCGGCTCGTCGACTACGGCACCGGCATCGTCGTCAGCAGCGACGGCGCAGTGCTGACCGACCTGCAGACCGCGAGCGGCTGCACCTCCATCGTGGTGCCGCAATTCGGCAATGCCGAAAAGATCGCCGAGGACAAGGCCAGCGATCTGGCGCTGCTGCGCATCTATGGCGCGCGCGATCTCAAAATCGCAGCGATCGGCGGCAGCGGCAAGCCGGTGGTCGATGTCGTCGGCATTGCCGATCCGCAATTGCAGAACGGCGGCGCGGCCGTCACGCAGGTCAAGGCGCAGCTGTCCGGGCAGGGCAACGATGCGGCACTATCCCCCGCGCCCGCGCTCGGTTTTTCGGGCGGCGCGGCGCGCGACGCCGACGGCGCTTTTGCCGGGATGGTGGTGCTGAAACCTGCGGCCAATCAGGCAAAGGTCATCGGCAGCGATGCCGTCCACCGCTTCCTGTCACGCAGCGCGATTGTCCCCGGCAATCCGGCGCCGCTCGCCAAGGATGCGATCCTGCGCGTCATCTGCCTGCGCAAGTAACGTCGTCCGGCGTCATTTCTGACACTTCGGACACCAGAAGGTCGAGCGGCCGTTCTGGACGAATCGCTTCACCACGCCGCCGCATCCCGGCGTCGGACACGGCTCTCCTTCGCGGTCGTAGACCTGGAAGGAATGCTGGAAATAGCCCAGCTCGCCGGAAGTCTGGCGGTGGTCGCGCAACGACGAGCCGCCGGCGGCGATCGCCTCGTTCAGCACCGCCTTGATCGAATCGAGGAGCAGCGCGGCGCGCGGCGTCGGCGCACCACTTTTAGTCGCGAGCGTTGCGGCCTTGCGCAGCGGCGACAGGTGCGAGCGAAACAGCGCCTCGCAGACATAGATGTTGCCGAGCCCGGCAACGACGCGTTGATCGAGCAGCGCCGCCTTCAGCGACGTCGCCTTGCCGGCGCAGGCGGCGGCCAGCATCGCGGCATCAAATTCGTTGCCGAGCGGCTCCGGCCCGAGCGCCTTGATCTGCGGCTCATCGCCAAGCTGCGCGCGGGCCACGATCTTCATCGAGCCGAAGCGGCGCGGATCGTTGAAGGTGACGCGCACCCCGCCGCTCATGTGAAAGACCACGTGATCATGGGCGCGGTCTTCGTTGCGCGGATGATGGAACACGCCGAGCGGCTCGCCGCCGCTCACCCGGAACGAGCCGGACATGCCGAGATGCATGATCAGCACATCGCCCGAAGCGAGGTCCGCCAGCAGATACTTTGCCCGCCGGCCGAGCCCCATGATGCGCTGGCCGGTAAGGCGCGGCACGAAATCGGGCTGGAAAGGAAAACGCAGATCGGCCCGCCGCACTTCGGCCTGCTCGATGGTGGCGCCCTCCATCACAGGCTGCAGCCCGCGCCGGACGGTTTCGACTTCGGGAAGTTCAGGCATCCGCGGGTTCCGGGGGAAAGGCCGTAAAACTCGATGAGCCGCATCCCCTGCGAACGCGGCGGCGATTGTGCAGGCTCGCTTGTAGCGCGCGACCGGCAGCCGCGCTATGGTCCGGCCGACACGCGAACCGGGAACCGGCCGCCGCGAAGCATGTTGCTATGGAACCGGCCCTGTTGGCGCGGTCCCGTGGCAGAACTGGAATACAGAGACGAGTTCAATGGATCGCTCCGATCAGACCACGCATTTCGGCTTCAGGGAAGTTCCCCTGGGCGACAAGCAGACGCTGGTGAACGACGTGTTTCACAGCGTCGCGCGGCGCTACGACCTGATGAACGACCTGATGTCAGGCGGGATGCACCGGCTCTGGAAAGCGGCGATGATCGAGACGCTCAATCCGCCGCGCAGCGATGCGCCGTTCGCGCTGCTCGATGTCGCGGGCGGCACCGGAGACATCTCGTTCCGCGCCGCGGAGAAGGCCGGGTCCGGCTTCACCGCGACCGTCTGCGACATCAACTCGGAAATGCTGGCGGTCGGCCGCGAGCGCGCCTTTGCGCGGCATCTCGAGCATCAGGTGTCGTTCGTCGAAGGCAACGCCGAAAGCCTCGGCTTCGCCGACAAGAGCTTCGACGCCTATACGATCGCATTCGGCATCCGCAACGTGCCGCGGATCGACCTCGCGCTGAAGGAAGCCTATCGCGTGCTTCGGCCCGGCGGCCGCTTCCTGTGCCTTGAGTTTTCGAGCGTCGACGTCCCCGGCCTCGACAGGATCTACGATCTGTTCTCGTTCAGAGTCATCCCGCCGCTCGGGCGCGCCGTCACCGGCGATGCCGCATCCTATCAGTATCTCGTCGAGTCGATCCGGCAGTTTCCACAGCCGGCCATTTTCGCCGAGATGATCGGCGCGGCTGGCTTCTCCCGTGTCAGTTGGCAGCCGATGTCCGGCGGCATCGTTGCTCTGCATTCAGGCTGGCGTTTGTGATCTCTGCCCTCTTTCACGTCGCGCGGCTGGCGCGTGCAACCTATGTGCTGGCGCGCGAAGGCGTGTTCGGCGTCGTCGATGCGTCCACCGTGCCGCCGCCGGCGCAGCCCTTGCTGCGTGCCGCGCGGCTGATCGAGCGCCGCGGCGCCGCCAGCGGCGAACAGCTATCCCATGCGCTGACGCGCCTTGGCCCGGCCTATCTCAAGCTCGGCCAGTTTCTCGCCACCCGGCCCGACGTCGTCGGCCCGGTCATGGCGCAAAATCTTGAAACGCTGCAGGACCGTCTGCCGCCCTTCCCGCAGGCCGACGCCGAAGCGGTGATCGCGGCCTCGCTGGAGCGGCCACTCAAGGAGGCGTTTGCCAGCCTCGGGCCGGCGGTCGCCGCCGCCTCGATCGCGCAGGTCCACCGCGGCGTCGCCGTCTCGCGCGGCGATAAGAAGGACTTTGCGGTCAAGGTGCTGCGACCCAATGTCGGCGCCCGTTTCCGCCGCGACCTGTCGGATTTCTTTTACGTCGCCGGCAAAGCGGAAAAGCACTCGGCGGAAGCGCGCCGGCTGCGGCTGATCGAGGTCATCGCCACCATGCAGCGCGCCGTGGCGATGGAAATGGATCTGCGGCTCGAGGCCGCGGCGATGTCGGAGATGGCGGAGAACACCCGCAACGATCCGGAATTCCGCGTGCCGCAGGTCGACTGGGACCGCACCAGCCAGAGCGTGCTGACGATGGAGTGGATCGACGGCATCGCGCTGAACGACCGCACCGCGCTCGAAAAGGCCGGCGTCGATCTGCAGGATCTCGGCCGCAAGGTGATCCAGTCGTTCCTGCGCCATGCGCTGCGCGACGGCTTCTTCCATGCCGACATGCATCCCGGAAACCTGTTCGTCGATGACCAGGGCCGCCTCGTCGCCGTCGACTTCGGCATCATGGGCCGGCTTGGCATCAAGGAGCGCCGCTTCCTTGCCGAGATTCTGCTTGGCTTCATCACCCGCAACTATCGCCGCGTCGCCGAAGTGCATTTCGAGGCCGGCTATGTGCCCGCGCATCACTCGGTCGAGAATTTTGCCCAGGCGATCCGCGCCATCGGCGAGCCGATCCACAATCGCACCGCCGAAGAAATCTCGATGGCGCGGCTGCTGTCGCTGCTGCTCGAGGTCACGGCGCTGTTCGACATGCGGACGCGGCCGGAGCTGATTTTGCTGCAGAAAACCATGGTGGTGGTCGAGGGCGTCGCCCGCTCGTTCGATCCGCGCCTCGACATCTGGTCCACCGCCGATCCGGTGGTGCGCGAATGGATCGAGCGCAATCTCGGGCCGATCGGCAAGATCGAGGGGGCTCTGTCCGGGATCGGCGAGCTCGGCAAGGTCCTCGGCAGTCTGCCGGATCTCGTGACGCGTTCGGCCGCGACCGTCGCCCAGATCGAGACGATGACCCGCGAGGGCATCGTGCTCGCGCCGGAGACCGTCAGCGCCATCGCCCGGGCCCAGGCCGAGCGGGGCTATTGGCGCACCGCAGGAATCTGGCTGGTGGCGCTCACCTTCATCGCTCTGCTCTGGAAGCTGAGCTGACGAAAAAATCATTGCAATCACCTTTGATTGCAATGATAGCATCGCCCGATCAGTCAGCGCCGCCCGAGGTCGTTTCATGGCCAGCCTCACCGTCCGCAAACTCGACGAAGCCCTGAAGGCTCAACTCCGGATCCGCGCCGCCCGCAACGGCCGCTCGGTCGAGGACGAGGTGCGCATCATTTTGCGCGAGGCGGCAGGTGACGACGATGCGCCGGCGCGCCCCGCCGCGCCACCTGCGGCTGCGCTCACCGCACCGCCTGCGGAAGAGGCCACCGCGCCGCGCGTCACCCTGATCATCGGCGGCGGCATTGCAGCCTACAAGGCACTCGACCTGATCCGGCGCCTCAAGGAGCGCAACATCGCCGTGCGCTGCGTCCTCACCCGCGCCGCGCAGCAGTTCGTCACCCCGCTCAGCGTCAGCGCGCTGTCGCACAATCCCTGTTTCACCGATCTGTTCGATCCCGCCAGCGAGTTCGACGCCGGCCACATCCGCCTCGCCCGCCAGTGCGACCTCGTCGTGGTCGCCCCCGCAACCGCCGACCTGATGGCAAAGATGGCGCACGGCCATGCCGACGATCTGGCGACCGCCATTCTGCTGGCGACCGACCGGCCGGTGCTGTTCGCCCCGGCGATGAACCCGGCGATGTGGAGCCATCCGGCGACGCGCCGCAACCTCGCCCAGCTCGTCAAGGACGGCGCGCACCTGATCGGCCCGAATGCCGGCGAGATGGCTGAGGCCCGCGAGGCCGGGGTCGGCCGCATGAGCGAGCCGACCGAGATCGCCGAACTCGCCGCGACGATCCTGCGGCCGCCTCAGCCCAAACCGCTCGCCGGGCGGCGGATCCTGATCACCGCGGGGCCGACACACGAGCCGATCGATCCGGTGCGCTATATCGCCAACCGCTCCTCCGGCAAGCAGGGCTTCGCCATCGCCGCCGCCGCGGCCGCCGCCGGCGCGGAGGTCGTGCTCGTCAGCGGCCCGGTCGGCCTGCCCGACCCGCCCGGCGTCAAGGTGGTCCGGGTCGAGACCGCGAGCGCGATGCTGCAAGCGGTGGAGGCCGCCCTGCCGGTCGATGTCGCGATCTTCGCCGCCGCCGTCGCCGACTGGCGGGTAAAGGATGCCGGCAGCCAGAAGATCAAGAAGTCGTCAGGCGGCCTGCCCGAGCTGAGCCTGATCGAGAACCCGGACATTCTGGCGACGATCTCGCACCGCACCCAAGACCGCCCGGGCCTCGTGATCGGCTTTGCCGCCGAAACCGAGAACCTGATGGCCAACGCCCAGTCGAAACTCGCCCGCAAGGGCTGCGACTGGATCATCGCCAACGACGTGTCGCCCGAGACCGGGATCATGGGCGGCGACGCCAACATGATCCACCTCATCGAGCGCGGCGAGCCCGCCACCGCCATCGACTCCTGGCCGGCCATGACCAAAACCGAGGTCGCCGCCGCGCTCATCGACCGAATCGCCGAAACCCTGGACAAGCCCGCCCCATGACCCGCCCCATGACCGCCGCCGCACTGACCGTCGAAATCGCCCATCTCGCCCACGGCGAGGGCCTGCCGTTGCCGGCCTACCAGACCGAGGCGGCGGCCGGGTTCGACCTCGTCGCTGCCGTCGCGCAGGACGCGCCGCTGACGCTCGCCCCCGGCGCCCGCGCCATCGTGCCGACCGGGCTGACCATGGCGCTGCCGCCCGGCTTCGAGGCCCAGGTCCGGCCGCGCTCGGGCCTAGCGGCGCGCTACGGCGTCACCGTGCTCAACGCCCCTGGCACGATCGATGCCGATTACCGCGGCGAGATCGGCGTCATTCTCATCAATCACGGCACCGAGCCCTTCACTGTCCGGCGCGGCGAGCGCATCGCCCAGATGGTCATCGCTCCGGTCTCCGCCGCGCGGCTCGTTCTCGTCGAAAAACTCGATGAAACCGCGCGCGGCAGCGGCGGCTTCGGTTCCACCGGACGCTAGGTCCGCATTTTTCCGCCCCCTGCCGGACGTTCACGGTCTGGACTCTTACCCCGCGACTCTGCTTGTGGATAATCTGAAACGATTCGCGAACAGCGGCAGTTTTCGATCCGAAGCAGGATGTCGGCCGGACCCGGTGTCCGGGCCATCCATCCGGGCTTTGTCACTTGGGGCACTTATGTCAGGCGTCATCGCAGCGATACGTCGGGCCTTGCTTTCCTGCGGCGCACTCGCGCGGAGCGGAACGGCGGGCCTGAGCGCAGCAACATGGGTTGCCATCGCGCCGGCGTTCGGCCGCGAGGCGCAAGGGGCAATGCCGTCGCTGCACGATTTTTCGCGCCAGGAGCTCGCGGTGCTGGCGACCTGCGCCGGCGTGCTGTGCTTTTCCATCGTCGCCGCCATCCTCCTGGCGCGCACGCGCCTGCGCGCCACGCGCCAGGAGCAGGAACTGCGGCAGTCGCTCCAGACGCTGCAGGCCGAATCCGACCGCTACCGCGCGCTGCTATTCACCGAGCCGCAGATCCTGATCGCCTGGCTCGCCGGCGATGACCGCGCCGAGGTCAGCGGCGATCTCGCGCTGGTGATGCCCAAGCACGCCCACCAGCCCCAACGGCTGCTCACCTACAGCAACTGGCTGCCGCCCGAGCAGGCTTTTGAAATGGAGCGCGCGGTGAGTGCGCTGCGCCAGACCGGCGAGAGTTTTCAGCTCCACATCGCGACCGCCACCGGCCGCATGGTCGAAGCGATGGGCCGCGCCATCGGCGGGCAGGCGGTGGTGCGCATCCGCGATCTCAACGGCGTGCGGCGCGAGCTCGCGGAGACCGCCGCGCGGCAGAAGGAGCTCGTGGCCGGAACCGCGTCGCTGCGCGGCCTCACCGCGGCACTGCCCTGCCCGATCTGGACTCGCCGCCACGACGGCACTCTGGTCTTCGCCAATGACGCCTATGCCCGCGCCGCCGACGCCGCCTCGGTCGCCGAGGCGATCGCGCAGAACAGCGAGCTGATCGACAGCCACAATCGCGCCGACATGGCCCGCGCGCTCGCGGACAACGGCGCCTTCAGTGCGCGGCTCCCCATCGTCATCGACGGTGAGCGGCGGATGCATGACGTGTTCGTCAAGAATTTTGCCGATGAAAGCGCCGGCATCGCCTTCGACGTCAGCGAAGCGACGCATCTGCGCGGCTCACTGCAACGCATGGCCGACGCCCATCGCCGCACGCTCGATCAGCTTTCCTGCGGCGTCGCGGTGTTCGACGGCAAGCGGCGGCTTGCGTTCTTCAACGATTCCTATCGGCGGCTGTGGGACCTCGACCGCGCCTTCCTCGACGGCGCGCCGCAGGATTCCGACATTCTGGACCAGCTCCGCCTCACCCGCAAAATTCCCGAGCAGCCGGATTTCCGCGCCTGGAAGGCGAAGCTCCACGAGGCCTACCGCGCCGTCGAGCCGCGCAGCGACACGTGGTATTTGCCCGACGGCCGCACCATCAGCATCGTGACGACGCCCAATCCCGAAGGCGGCGTCACCTATCTGTTCGACGACGTCACCGAGAGCATCACGCTCGCCCGCCAGAACGACGGCCTGATGCGGGTGCAGCGCGAGACGCTCGACAACCTCGCCGAGGCGGTTGCGGTGTTCGGCAGCAATGGCTGCGTGCAGCTTTTCAACCCGCCATTCGCGCAGATGTGGAATCTGCCGGTCGAAACCCTGCAGCTCAAGCCGCACATCACGACGGTCGAGCAGTGGTGCCGCCCGCTCTACAACGACGAAGCGACCTGGCAAGCGCTGCGCGCCGCCATCACCGGCATCGAGAATCGCGGCGCAGCACCGCGCCGCCTTGAGCGCCGCGACGGCAGCGTGGTCGATTGCCTGACCATGCCGCTGCCCGACGGCGCGACCATGCTGACTTTCCAGGACGTCACCGACACGGTGAATGTCGAGCGGGCGCTGCGCGAGCGCAACGATGCGCTGGAAACCGCCAGCCAGATGAAGGTCGATTTCGTTCATCACGTGTCGTACGAGCTGCGCTCGCCGCTGACTACGATCATCGGGTTCGCGCATTTCCTCAGCGACACGACCACCGGGCCGCTCACCGAAAAGCAGAACGAATATCTCGGCTACATCACGTCATCGACCAATGCGCTGATGGCGATCATCAACAACATTCTCGACCTCGCCACGATCGACGCCGGCGCAATGACGCTGGCGCTCGCGCCGGTCGATGTCCGCAAGGCGATCGACGCGGCAGCCGAAGGCGTGCAGGATCGCCTCGCCCGCGAACGCATCGCGCTGAACGTGACGATCGACCCCAGCATCACGCGCTTCGTCGCCGACGAAAGCCGCCTCGTCCAGATCCTCTACAACCTGCTTGCCAATGCCGTCGGCTTTGCGCCCGAAGGCAGCGCCGTTGAAATCGTCGCGACGCGCAGCGGCCACAACGTCCAGTTCCGCGTGACCGATCGCGGCCCCGGCATTCCCGCCGATGTGCGGGACAAGATTTTCGACTGGTTCGAGAGCCGCGCCAACGGCTCGCGCCACCGCGGCGCTGGCCTCGGCCTGTCGCTGGTGCGCTCCTTCGTCGAACTGCACGGCGGCAGCGTTCGCATCGACTCGGCCGTCGGCATGGGCACGACGGTGACCTGCGAATTTCCGCTCGATCACGACACCCAGCGCAACGCCGCCGAATGACCGACCAGGCCACCCTTGCCCTGACCTTGTCCGACGAGGCCGAGACCGCCCGGCTGATGGCCGACCTCGCGCTGCTGATCGGCCCCGGCGACGTCATCACGCTGTCGGGCGATCTCGGCGCCGGCAAGACCGCCGCCGCCCGCGCGCTGATCCGGCATCTGGCCGGCGACGACGAACTCGAGGTGCCGAGCCCGACCTTCACGCTGGTGCAGAGCTATGATCTGCCGAGCTTTCCGCTGCTCCATGCCGACCTCTACCGCATCAGCGACGAAAGCGAACTCGAGGAAATCGGCTTGTCGCCGCAGCCCGACGGCGTCGTCGCCCTGATCGAGTGGCCCGAGCGCGCGCCCGGCGCGATGCCGGCGAACCGCATCGACATCACGCTCAGCCACGGGCCGGGCATGGCGGCAACCGCGCGCCAGGTCGTCATCACCGGCCACGGCACGGGGGCGGATCGCGTGACGCGGCTGCAGATCCTGCGGACGTTTCTCGACCGCGCAGGCCTTGCGGACGCGCGCCGCGAGCGCATGGCGGGCGATGCCTCGACCCGGTCCTATGCGCGTTTGTACAAGGGCGAAGACTGCGTCGTGCTGATGAATTCGCCGCGCCGCCCCGACGGCCCGCCGGTGCACGGCGGCAAATCCTACAGCGCCGTGGTTCATCTCGCCGAGGACGTGAAGCCGTTCGTCGCGCTCGCCAACGGCCTGCGCAGCCGCGGCTTCTCGACGCCAAGAATCCTCCACGCCGATCTCGAAGCCGGCTTCCTTATCATGGAGGACCTCGGCAGCGAGCCGGTGATGACCGGCCAGCCGCCAGCGCCGATCCTTGAGCGTTACCGGGCCGCAACCGAGGCATTGGCGCGGCTGCACGACCTGCCGCTGCCGGCCGCGCTGCCGGTCCCCGGCGCGAGCGACTATACGCTGCCCGATTTCGATCTCGACGCGATGATGATCGAGATCAGCCTGATGCTCGACTGGTATTTGCCGGACCGCGAGGTCAATCTCAGCAGCCGCGCGCGCGCCGAATTTTTGCAGATGTGGCGCGACCTGATCGCCGCGAAAATTTTACAGCACGAGCCCAGCCCCGACGCGCTGGCGGCGAAGCAGTCGACCTGGGTGCTGCGCGACTATCATTCGCCGAACCTGATCTGGCTCGAGGATCGCGTCGGTGTCAGGCAGGTCGGCATCATCGACTTTCAGGACGCCGTGATCGGCTGCCCGAGCTACGATCTCGTTTCGCTGCTGCAGGACGCGCGGATCGACATTCCCGAGCAGCTCGAACTGTCGATGCTGGCCCACTACACCCGCAAGCGCCTCGCCGCCGATCCGTTGTTCGATCCGGCGGACTTCACCGAGCGCTACGCGATCATGTCGGCGCAGCGCAACACGCGCCTGCTCGGCACCTTCGCCCGCCTCAACCGGCGCGACGGCAAGCCGGGCTACCTGCGCCACCAGCCGCGCGTGTGGAATTACCTCAACCGCTCGCTCAGGCACCCGGCGCTGCACCCGTTCAGCGACTGGTACGCCAAGCACGTTCCCCCTCCGATGCGCTGACGCGCGGTTAATACCGCTTCACCCCGGTTTACGGCTTGTTCACTACGCGCCGCTAGCCTGCGCCCGAACGAAAACCGGCGAGGAATACACGATGGCAACGGAACGGCAGCAGGGCGAGCGCGTGATTTTCGAGCACGGCTTGCGCGCCACCATGATGGGGATCGACGGCACCTGGCGGCGCAACTGCACGGTCGAGGAAGTCTGCGAAACCAGCGCGCGGCTGGTGGTCGAAGGCTCCGTCGAGGGCCTGCACCTCAAGGAGTTTTTCCTGCTGCTGTCGTCGACCGGCCTTGCCTATCGCCGCTGCGAGCTGGCCTGGGTAAATGGCGACCAGATGGGCGTCAACTTCCTCAAGGCGTCCGACAAGAAGAAGAAAACTGCCTTCGGCGCCGGGAATCCGCACATCATCGAGGTCTGACCGGCGCTGCATTGTCGCATCTTCGTCATATCCGCGGAATAAACCTTGGCCCGGCGCAAACCTGCGCCGCGATCCGGTTCGGCCCGGCCGTGATGGAACGGCCGCCGAAAATGTCCTTGGATCGACCCGCACATTCTCAGAGAATTGCCCGAACATTTGCAGGAATGCGCATCCCGACCATCGGCAAAATTGCTCCGTGCCTTGCGGGACCGCGTGCCTGACGCCCAGAAAGATTTTGCGCGACGATGACAGTTTCGCCGACCAGTGCCATGGTTCTTGCCGCCGGTTTCGGCACGCGGATGCGTCCCCTCACCGATCACATGCCCAAGCCGCTGGTGCAGGTATCCGGCAGGCCGCTGCTTGATCACGTCCTCGACAAGCTCGGCGAAGCCGGGGTGCAGCGCGCGGTGGTCAACGTGCATTACCTGCCGGACCAGATCATCGCCCACGTCGCGACGCGCCAAAAACCGGCCGTCACCATCTCCGACGAACGCGACGTCATTCTCGGCACCGGCGGCGCGGTGGTGAAGGCGCTGCCGCTCCTTGGCGACGCGCCGTTCTTTCATCTCAACGCCGATACGCTGTGGATCGACGGCGTGCGGCCGAACCTCGAGCGCCTCAAGAACGCATTCGATCCGGCCAAGATGGACATTCTGCTGCTGCTCGCGCCGACCGCCGGCAGCCTGGGCTATCACGGCAAGGGCGACTATGCGATGGCCACCGACGGCAGGCTGCGCCGCCGCAAGGAAAACGAGGTGGTGCCTTTCGTCTATGCCGGTGTCGCCATTCTCTCGCCCGCGCTGTTTCGGGACGCCCCGCAAGGCGAATTCGCGCTGACGAAAATCTTCGACCGGGTCAATGCCGAGAGCCGGCTCTACGGCCTGCGGATCGACGGCACCTGGATGCATGTCGGCACGCCCGATGCCGTCGCCCAGGCGGAACAGGCGTTTCTCGCCGACACCTGATTCTTCCGCCGGATCCTGATAGACAGGCAACGGCTGCCGCGGCCCCGGCGGCCATTGCGTTGCCGCACGGTTTGCGCATGATTCCGAATCGGGGGTTCCATGCGCGTTTTCACTATTTCCCCATCGTCGTCGTTTCTGCAGACGCTCATTGCCGCCCTCGTCGACGGGCGGCTGATCGAAGGCTTTGACGCGCGCGCAAAGCCCGAGCGTCTCGCCGAGGTCACGCTCTATCTGCCGACCCGCCGCGCCGGGCAACTCGCCCGCAGCGTGTTTCTCGATGTCCTCAATGTCGATGCCGCCATCCTGCCGCGCATCGTGCCGCTGCGAGCCATCGACGAGGACGAGCTGGAACTCGAAAGCGGCGGCGCGCAGGCGGACCCGGCTGCACTCGATCTGCCGCCCGAACTCAAGTCGCTCGACCGCCGCCTCCTGCTCGCGCAGCTGATCGCCGCCTGGGCGAAGCAGCTTGCGCCTGCCGAGCGCAGCGATGCGCCGCTGGTCGCGGGCGGGCCGGCAGCGACCCTCGCCCTCGCCGACGACCTCGCGCGCCTGATGGACGACATGCTCCGCCGCGGCGTGGCGTGGGAATCGCTTGACGCCCTCGTGCCGGACGAACTCGATCGCTACTGGCAACTGACGCTGAAATTTCTGCAGATCGCCCGCGAGGCCTGGCCGGGCATTTTGACCGCCCACGGCCGCATCGAACCGGCGCTGCGCGAAAATCTTTTGATCGAGGCGGAAACGCAGCGCCTCCTGTGCCACCCGGGCCCGGTGATCGCCGCCGGCTCCACCGGCTCGATGCCGGCGACCGCAAAATTCCTTCATGCCATCGCCGGGCTGCCGCAGGGCGCCGTCGTCCTGCCGGGCCTCGATCTCACGCTCGATGACGCCGCATGGGGCCAGATCGGCGGCGAATACGACGCGCAGGGCAACATGCTGTCGCCGCCGGTCGCCAGCCATCCGCAATTCGCGCTGCACGGCCTGCTCGAACAGTTTCGCCTCACCCGCGATGCCGTGGTGCAGCTCGGCACGCCCGCGCCGCGCGGCCGCGAGTCCCTGACGTCGGAAGCGCTGCGCCCATCCGGCTCCACTGCCGACTGGCACGAGCGGCTGGCGCGCGCCGACATTGCGGAGAAGATTGCAAGCGGTTTTGAAAAACTCGCGATCGTCGAAGCCGCAACCCCGGAGACGGAGGCGCTGGCGATCGCGGTGGCGCTGCGCGAAGCGCATGAACTCGACATCACCGCCGCGCTGGTGACGCCGGACCGCATTCTCGCCCGCCGGGTGATGACGGCGCTGCAACGCTGGGATCTGCCCTTCGACGATTCCGGCGGCGTGACGCTGACCGACACTCCAGCGGGCCTGTTCGCCCGCCTCGCCGCCGCAAGCGTCGCCGAACAGCTTGCGCCTGCCACGCTCCTCGCTCTCCTCAAGCATCCGCTCTGCCGCCTCGGCTATTCGGCCGAAGCGCTAAAGCCGATCGTCGCAACACTGGAGATCGCGCTGTTTCGCGGCACCCGCCCGGCGGAAACCACAGCGGGCCTCGCGCACGAACTTACATCCTTCCGCGCCCAGCTTGCCGAGCTGAGAGCCGGCAATCATTCGACGCTGCATCGCTCCGAGCTGCGCGCCCGGCTTGATGACGACAGCCTCGATGCGGCAGCAGGCCTCATCGCGCGTCTTGGCGACGCGCTGAAGCCGCTCGAACACGTCGATGCAAACACGCCGCTGGACATCGGCACGCTTGCCGCGCGCCATCGCGAAGTGCTGGCCGCGCTGACCACTGACGAGGCCGGCGACGTCATCATCTTCGACGGCCGCGACGGCTCCGCGCTCAACGATGCGTTTGATGATCTCGCCGAATGCGACGGCGCGAGCGGCTTTGTCCTGACGCTCGGTGACTATCCGGACGTCTTCAACACCGCTTTTAGCGACCGCGTGGTGCGATCGGTGACGACCACCGGCGCGCGCCTCCGTATCTACGGCTCGATCGAAGCCCGCCTCACCGAGCATGAGCGCGTCATTCTCGGCGGGCTTACCGAGGGCGTGTGGCCGCCGACGCCCCGCACCGATGCGTGGCTGTCGCGCCCGATGCGCCACCAGCTCGGCCTCGACCTGCCGGAACGGCGCATCGGCCTCACCGCGCACGACTTCGCGCAGCTCCTCGGCGCTCCCGAGGTCATTCTCACCCATGCTGCGAAATCCGGCGGCTCGCCCACCGTCGCCTCGCGCTTTCTCCACCGCCTCGAAGCCGTCGCCGGCGAGGCGCGCTGGATTGAGGCCAGACGCGCCGGACAAAAATATCTCGACTACGCAGCGCAGCTCGATCGCCCCGCGCGGGTGCAGCCGATCGGCCAGCCGCAGCCGCGTCCACCAATTGCGGCACGGCCGACCGCGCTCTCCGTCACGCAGATCGAAGACTGGCTGCGCGATCCCTACACGATCTATGCGCGGCACATTCTCAACCTGCAGGCGCTCGATCCCATCGACATGCCGCTCTCGGCCGCCGATCGCGGCTCGGCGATTCACAACTCGCTCGGCGACTTCACCGAAGAGTTCGCCGGTGCAAGGCCACTCGATGCGCTGCGCGAATTGCAGCGCATCGGCCAGCGCCACTTCGCGCCGCTGATGTCGCGCCCCGAAGCGCGGGCGCTGTGGTGGCCGCGCTATCTGCGCATCGCGCAGTGGTTCTCCGACTGGGACCTGCAGCGGCGCGATGGGCTCAGCAAGCTGCATGCTGAAATTCACGGCAGCGTGCAATTGCCGGTCGACGGCATGACCTTCACCCTCTCCGCACGCGCCGACCGCATCGAGCAGCGCGCCGACGGCACCTATGCCGTGCTCGACTACAAGACCGGCAGCCCGCCCTCGGGCAAACAGGTCCGCGTCGGCCTTTCGCCACAGCTCACGCTGGAATCGGTGATCATCCGCGAAGGCGGCTTCAAAGACATTCCGGCCGGCGGCTCGGTAAGCGAACTGATCTATGTGCGCCTGACCGGCAATCAGCCCGCCGGCGCCGAGATGCCGATCGACCTGTCGCGCATCCAGGGGCGCGATCCGATCACGCCCGACGAGGCCGCCGATGAAGCCCGCGAAAAGCTCATCGGGCTGATCCGCGCCTTCAACAATGAGACACAGGCCTACACCTCGCTGAACCTCGCGATGTGGACCAACCGCTACGGCGAATATGACGACCTTGCCCGTATCAAGGAATGGTCCGCGGGCGGCGGGCCGGAAGGAGGCGACGCATGAGCCGCGTCATTCCGCAGAGCGCGCGTGAGCGACAGCTTCAGGCTTCAGACCCCGGCATCTCCGCCTTCGTCTCCGCCAATGCCGGCTCGGGCAAGACCCACGTTCTCGTGCAGCGCGTCATCCGCTTGCTGCTGCAAGGCGTTGCGCCTGAAAAAATTCTCTGCATCACTTTTACCAAAGCCGCCGCAGCCAACATGGCCGAGCGCGTCTTCACCACGCTTGGCCACTGGATCACGCTGGACAATGCCGCGCTCGACGCCGCGATCAAGGAGACGGGCGCGGTCCCCTCGGACCGGACGCGCCGCCGGGCACGAAAACTGTTTGCCAGCGCGCTCGACACGCCCGGCGGATTGAAAGTGCAGACCATTCATGCGCTGTGCACGCGCCTGCTGCAGACCTTTCCGTTCGAAGCAAACGTTCCGGCGCACTTTTCCGTGCTCGACGACCGCGACCAGGCCGACATGATGGAGCGCGCGAGCCTCAAGGTGCTGCTCGCCGCCAGCGCCAATCCGGACAGCCCCGAGGGCCGCGCCCTGCTCGTCGCCATGGCTTCCGCCGCCGACGTGACATTTCGCGATGTCGTGCGCGATGCCTGCCTCGGCCGCAATCGCCTCACCGACTGGCTGAAGGAGATGGGCGGCATCGAGCAAGCGGTTGCTGCAATCAATCGCATGCTCGGCCTTGCGCCGGACGATACGCTGGAAGACATCGACGAAGCCTTCGTGAACGGCCCTCATCTTCCCTTGAGCGAATGGCCGGCGATCAGCGCGCTCTGCGACACCGGCACCGCCAACGACCAGAAGCAGGGAATCCGGCTGCGCGAGGCTTTTCACGCCAGCGGCGATGTCCGCATCGACAACTATCTAAAACTCTTCATCGGCACCAACGACCAGCCGCGTAAGAGCCTCGTGACCAAGGGCCTTGCGAAAGCCGAGCCGCGCCTCGAATCTTTGCTCGCCGCCGAGCAGGAGCGCGTCCTCGCTCTCCTGAGCAAGCGCCGCGCGGTGCACATGCGCGAGAAAACCCGCGCGCTTATCACCATCGCCGCAGCCGTCGCACAAAACTATGTTCGCGAGAAACAGGCGCGCGGCCTGCTCGACTATGATGACCTCATCGACAACACGCTCGATATGCTGGGGCGCGTGTCATCAAGCTGGGTTCACTACAAACTCGATCGCGGCGTCGATCATGTGCTGATCGACGAGGCGCAGGACACCAGCCCCCGGCAATGGGAAATCATCAGCCACCTCATTTCCGAATTTACCAGCGGCGACGGCGCGCGCGGCCAGGCGCAGCGAACGATCTTTGCCGTCGGCGATGAAAAGCAATCGATCTTTTCCTTTCAGGGCGCCGAGCCGCGCGAGTTCGATTCCCGCCGCCGCCTGCTGAGGCGGCAGTTCGAAGGCGCGGGGCTGCGCTTCGATCCGATCGCCTTCACCTACTCGTTCCGGTCCGGCCCGGAAATTCTTCACTCCGTCGATCAGGTCTTCCGCGAGCAGGAAATTTTTCGCAGCATTCACGCGGCCGAGAACGGCCAGCCGCTGCATCAGGCCCTGAGCGACGCCGCGCCGAGCATCATCGAGCTCTGGCCGCTCGAAGAAAAAGAACAGCGCCCCGAGATCGAGGGCTGGAGCGCGCCGTTCGACGCCGTCTCGGAAACTTCCCCCGAGGTCAGGCTGGCGCGGCGGATCCAGCGCTCGATCAAGTCGCTGATCGATGCCCGCACGCCGACCGGCCTGCCGCACAAAAGGCGGCCGCTGCGCTACGGCGACATCCTCATTCTCGTGCGTCGCCGCAGCAAGGTGTTCGACGCCATCATTCAGGCGCTCAAGCACGCCGACATTCCGGTCGCGGGCGCCGACCGGCTGAAACTCACCGAACATATTGCGGTCATCGATCTCATCAACCTCGCCGACGCGCTGCTGCTGCGGCACGACGACCTTGCGCTCGCGGTGGCCTTGAAGAGCCCGCTGTTCGGGCTTGATGACGACGATCTGTTCAAGCTCGCCTATGGCCGCAAGGGCGCGCTGCGCGACGCGCTCGATGCGCAGGCAGACGCGGACCCGCGCTGGGCGCAGGCGTCGCGGCGACTGAAGAATTGCGAGACCATCGCGGCGCGGGACACGCCGTTCGGCTTCTTTGCCTGGCTGCTCGGCGGCGACGGCGGCCGCGAACGCATTTTGAAACGACTCGGCCCGGAGGCCAACGACGCGCTCGACGAGTTTCTCGAACTCGCGCTGTCCTATGAACGCCGCGCGCCGGCATCATTGCAGGGTTTCATCAACTGGCTGCGGGCGACCGACATCGAGGTCAAGCGCGACATGGAGATCACCCGCGACGAAGTGCGCGTGATGACCGTGCACGGCGCCAAGGGCCTCGAAGCGCCGGTGGTCTATCTTGCCGACACCACGTCCTCGCCCGCCGACAGCCAGCGCGTCAGCCTGATCCGCCTTGCCGACAAGGCGCGAGGCAGCGGCAGCCATCCCGGCATCGTCTGGGCCGGGCGCAAGGCGGACGATCCCGAGCCGGTGGCGCAGGCGCGCGCCGCAATGGTGCAGGATACCGAGGACGAATATCGTCGCCTTCTCTACGTCGCGATGACGCGCGCCGCCGAACGGCTGATCGTCGGTGGCTGCCTGCCGGGCAACCGCAAGGAGGTGCGCGAACGCTCGTGGTACGACCTCATCGATGAGGGCCTGCAGAACTGCGAGCTCACCTGCGTCACCGTCGAGACGCCGGACGGGCCGGTGCGGCGGTTCGCCCGCGCCGAGGTCGCAGCCGAAGCGGCACTGCCGACGTCCGGCCCGGCCGCTGCGGACGAAAGGGAAAGCCCGAGCTGGCTGTTTCAGAAGGCGGGGCCGGGCAAGCGCGAAGCCGAATGGCTCAGCCCGTCGCGAGCCTCCGTTTCAGATCGCGCGGGCGGCAAGGCCACAGGAGCGCCATCACAGAGCGGGCGGCAACGCGGCATTTTCATCCATCGCCTACTGCAGACCCTGCCGGAGCTGGAACCGGATCGCCGCCGCGGCGCTGCGGAAAATTTCCTCGCCCGCCATGCGCAGTCATGGGCCGCGGAAGATCGCCTCGCCCTTGTCGATCAGGTGTTCGCCCTGATGGCCGACGCCCGCTTCGCCCCGCTGTTCGCGCAAGGCAGCCGCGCCGAAGTTCCGATCGTCGGCCGCCTGACGCTTCCCGATGGCACGCGGCGTAACGTTTCGGGGCAGATCGACCGCCTGGTGGTGACGCCGTCCAGCGTGCTGATCCTGGACTTCAAGACCGACCGCCAACCGCCTGCAAGCAGCGACCGGATTCCAGCGGCCTATCGCCAGCAGCTCGCGCTGTATCGCGCCGTGCTGGCGCAGCTTTATCCCGACCGCCCGGTGCGCGCCGCACTCCTCTACACGGAGACGCCCGAGCTGTTCGAACTGCCCGGCGCCCACCTCGAGGCCGCGCTCGCCACCATCATTCCGGCGTAAGCGCCTTGACCATCCCTTGGCGCGTTCATAATTATGCCGGACGGCGGCGCGTCCCTGCGCCGGTTCAGACAGTTGCGTGATGTTTTCCAAAGCCGCTTTTCGGCGCCATGCGCCGGGGTTTTGGACCAATCAACGCCAGATGCGAGGCATGACATGAGCGTGGGCAAGGTTTCAGACGCGAATTTTGAAGCGGAAGTTCTCAATGCGGCCGGCCCGGTGGTCGTCGATTTCTGGGCCGAGTGGTGCGGTCCCTGCCGCATGATCGCCCCCGCGCTCGACGAGATCGCCAGCGACATGGGCGACAAGGTCAAGATCGTGAAGCTCAATGTCGACGAGAACCCGCACACCGCGTCGAAATACGGCGTGATGTCGATCCCGACCCTGATGATCTTCAAGGGCGGCGAGATGGCCTCGCGCCAGGTCGGCGCCGCGCCCAAGGCCAAGCTGCAGCAGTGGATCACCACCACCGTCTGACCGGTCTGAAGGCGGACAAATAGAACAAACAAAAAAGCCGGCCCTTTGGACCGGCTTTTTTCATGCGCGGATGAGACCGTGCTTACTGCGGCGGCGTGCCGTTGATCGCCAGCACATGCCCTGCCAGATAGAGCGAGCCGGTGATCAGAATGCGCGGCGGCACCTCATAGGCAAGCTGCGCGATGGCCGTGAGCGCCGCCTCGACGCCCGGCATCGTCTCCACCCGCATGCCGTGCTTGCGCCCGGCCACGGCCAGCGCCTCGGCGGTCATCGCATTGTCCTGGTCGGGAATCTTCACCGCGAGGATATGACGCGTCAGGCCGCCGAAGTGCGACAGAAACCCGACCGCATCCTTGTTAGCCATCATGCCGGCGATCACCACGAGAGGCCGCGGCACACGCTCCTCGAGATCGGCGAGCGCCGCACCGATCACCCGGCCGCCGTCGTCGTTGTGGCCGCCGTCGAGCCAGATTTCGCTGCCCGCCGGCGCCAGCTTAGCCAGTTCGCCCGCAGGCAGGCGCTGCATCCGCGCCGGCCATTCGGCGCTCGTCACGCCCGCCTCGATCGCGGCATTGCTGATGTAAAACTCCTCGATCGAACGCAGCGTCGCGATGGCGAGGCCGGCATTGTCGATCTGGTGCCGGCCGAACAGACGCGGCGCGGCAAGATCGAGCAGCCCGCGCTCGTCGTGATAGACAAGTTGGCCGCGTTCGCGATGAGCGTGCCAGTGCTGGCCCGAGACATGAAGCGGGGCCCGCAGCCGCGCCGCCTGCCGCTCGAGCACGGCCTCCACTTCCGGCCGTTGCCAGGCAACGATCAGCGGCACGCCCTGCTTGATGATGCCGGCCTTCTCGGCCGCGATCTTTTCCAGCGTGTCGCCAAGAAACTCGATGTGGTCGAGGCCGACCGGCGTGATCACCGTCGCCGCCGGCCGTTCGATCACATTGGTCGCGTCGAGCCGGCCGCCTAGGCCGGTCTCCAGCAGCACGATATCGGCCGGATGCTTTGCGAACAGCAAAAACGCCGCCGCCGTCTCCATCTCGAAGACGGTGATCGGCGCGCCGGCATTGGCCATCTCGCACTCGGTCAGCGCCGCGTTCAGCTCCTCGTCGGACACCAGCTGTCCGCCGCCGACCGCGCCGAGGCGGAAGCGCTCGTTGATCCGCACGAGATGCGGCGAAGTATAGACATGAACCCGCAAGCCGGCGGCCTCGAGCATCGCGCGCAGATAGGCGACGGTCGAGCCCTTGCCATTGGTGCCGGCGACATGGATCACCGGCGCAATGTTGCGCTCGGGGTGACCGAGCTGATCGAGGATCCGCCACATCCGATCGAGGGTGAGATCGATGCGCTTGGGGTGCAGCGCCGTCAGCCGCTTGAGGATGTCGTCAAGCGGCCGCGGCGTGCTGGTCGGATGGCTGCTCACGCCCGCGGCGTCTCACCGGCAACCGCCTCCGCGCCGGATGCGATCACCGCCTGCTCGGGCGTGGCGAGGACCGGCGCGGCGGTCGCGGGCGCCTTGGTCAGCAAGCGGCAGAGCCTCGCCAGCGTCGCGCGCAGGTCGTGGCGATGCACCACCATGTCGACCATGCCGTGGTCCTTGAGATACTCGGCGCGCTGGAAACCTTCGGGGAGCTTTTCGCGGATCGTCTGCTCGATCACGCGTGCGCCGGCAAAGCCGATCAGCGCGCCCGGCTCGGCGATCTGCACGTCGCCCAGCATCGCATAGGAAGCGGTGACGCCGCCGGTGGTCGGATTGGTCAGCACCACGATGTAGGGCTGGCCGGCCTCGCGCAGCATCTGGATCGCGACCGTCGTGCGCGGCATCTGCATCAGCGACAAAATGCCTTCCTGCATGCGCGCGCCGCCCGACGCGGCGAACATGATGAAGGGCTGCTTCTTCTCGACGGCGATTTCCAGCCCGCGCACCACGGCCTCGCCGGCCGCCATGCCGAGCGAGCCGCCCATGAAGTTGAAGTCCTGCACGGCGACGACGACGCCGAGCCCTTCGAGCTTGCCATAGCCGACCTTGACCGCATCCTGCAGGCCGGTCTTGGTGCGCGCATCCCGGATGCGGTCGGCATAGCGCCGCTCGTCGCGGAATTTCAGCGGGTCGGCCGTCACTTCCGGCAGCGGCACATCGTGCCAGGTCTCGTTGTCGAAGATCGACTTGAGACGGGCCACCGCGCCCATGCGCATGTGATAGTTCGACGAGGGAATGACGAACTGATTGTTCTCGACGTCCTTGTAGAACACGAGCTGCCCTGTGTCCGGGCACTTGATCCAGAGGTTCTCCGGCGTGTCGCGCCGCAAGATGCTACGGATTTTCGGCCGGACGACGTTGGTGATCCAGTTCATGCGTCATACTCCAGAAACATTGCCGCGAACCTGCAGCGCCTAGCACCGCGACACGCAGCAGAACTTTTGCGGACAGGTTATTCGGCGGCCTGCTTTGCGCCGCGAATGCCCTGAGCCAAGGCGGAAGTCAGATCGGCGACCGCGGCGACGGTTTTTGCCGTCGCGCGGCCGTCGGCATCGAGCGTTGCCCGCATCACGTCGATCAGCGCCGAGCCGACCACGGCCCCATCGGCGCACTGCGCGATCGCGCCCGCCGCCTCCGGCGTGCGAATGCCGAAACCGACGCAGACCGGCAGGTCGGTGTGGCGCTTGATGCGCGCGACCGCTTCCGAGACCTTGGCGCTGTCGGCGCTGGCGCTGCCGGTGATGCCGGTGATCGACACGTAATAGACAAAGCCCGACGTGTTCGCGAGCACGGCCGGAAGCCGCTTGTCGTCGGTCGTCGGCGTTGCGAGGCGGATGAAGTTCAGCCCGGCCTTGAGCGCCGGTATGCACAGCTCCTCGTCCTCTTCCGGCGGCAGATCGACGACAATCAGGCCGTCGATGCCGGCCGCCTTGGCATCGGCGAGAAACGCCTCGACGCCGTGGATGTAGATCGGGTTGTAGTAGCCCATCAGCACGATCGGCGTCACATCGTCGGTCTCGCGGAAACGGCGGACGAGATCGAGTGTCTTGTTGAGGCTCATGCCGGCCTTGAGGGCGCGCTGGCCCGCGGCCTGCACCGCCGGCCCGTCCGCCATCGGGTCGGTGAACGGCATGCCGATTTCGAGGATGTCAGCGCCCGCGCCCGGCAAGGCCTTGAGGATCGCCAGCGACGTTTCGGGATCGGGATCGCCGCCCATCAAAAAGGTGACGAAGGCCGGACGGCCTTCCTGCTTCAGCGCTGCGAAGCGACGGTCGATGCGGGTGCTCACGATTGCCTCTTCAAAATTTCACCGACCTGCGGAACGTCCTTGTCGCCACGGCCCGAGAGATTGACCACCATCAGGTGATCCTTTAGACGCTCGGCGGCAAGATCGACCACACGCGCAATGGCATGGGCGGACTCCAGCGCCGGAATGATGCCTTCCAGCCGCGACAGCAGCTGGAACGCCGCCAGCGCCTCGTCGTCATTCGCCGAAAGGTAGGTCACGCGCCCGGTGTCGTGGAGCCAGGAGTGCTCCGGCCCGATACCAGGATAGTCGAGGCCCGCCGAAATCGAATGCGCGTCCTGGATCTGGCCATCCTCGTTCATCAGAAGATAGGTCCGGTTGCCATGGAGGACGCCGGGCCGGCCGCCCGCGATCGACGCCGCGTGCAGCTTGTCGAGCCCATGGCCGGCGGCCTCGACGCCGAAAATCTCCACCGACGGCTCGTCGAGGAAGGGGTGGAACAGCCCCATCGCATTGGAGCCGCCGCCGATGCAGGCCACCAGCGAATCCGGCAGACGGCCCTCGGCCTCCAGCATCTGCTCACGCGTCTCGGCGCCGATGATCGACTGGAAATCGCGGACCATCATCGGATAGGGGTGCGGCCCCGCCACCGTGCCGATGCAGTAAAACGTGTTGTCGACATTGGTCACCCAGTCTCGCAGCGCATCGTTCATCGCGTCCTTCAGCGTGCGCGTGCCCGACTGCACCGGCACCACCTTCGCGCCCAGCATCTGCATGCGGATGACGTTCGGCTCCTGACGGGCGACGTCGACCGCGCCCATATAGACGACGCAGTCGAGGCCGAAGCGCGCGCACAGGGTGGCGGTGGCGACGCCGTGCTGGCCGGCACCGGTCTCGGCGATGATGCGCTTCTTGCCCATCCGCCGCGCCAGCATGATCTGGCCGAGGACGTTGTTCACCTTGTGCGAGCCGGTGTGGTTCAGCTCTTCGCGCTTGAGATAGATCTTTGCGCCGCCAAGATGATCGGTCAGCCGCTCGGCGAAATACAGCGGCGACGGCCGCCCGACATAGGTCTTGAGATGGGTCGCCATCTCGGCGGCGAAAGCCGGGTCGGCCTTGGCCTCCGCATAAGCCTTTTCCAGATCGAGGATCAGCGGCATCAGGGTTTCGGCGACAAAGCGCCCGCCAAAAATGCCGAAGCGGCCGCGCTCATCGGGGCCGGAACGGAAGGAATTGGGCTTTACGGCTGTGGTCATTGTCCGCTTGCAAGCTTGAGGGTCGGGGTTTCTGCCGCGCGGGCCGCGCGGACGAATGCAAAAATCTTGTCGATGTCCTTGAGGCCGGGGCTGCGCTCGACGCCGGACGAGGTATCGACGCCGCCAAGGCGCGTCACCCTTAATGCCTCTGCAACATTGTTGGCATCAAGGCCGCCCGAGAGCATCAGCGGCAGCGACGTCGTGAGGCCCTCCAGGAGGTGCCAGTCGAACGGCACGCCGAGGCCGCCGGGCCGTGTCGCATCCTTCGGCGCGCGGGCATCGAACAGGATGCGATCGGCAATGCCTTCATAGGCGGAAACCGCCGCGAGATCGGCGCGGGTCGAAACCGGCAGCGCCTTCATCACCGGCAGGCCATGCTCGCGCTTCATCGCGGCAATCGCCTCCGGCGTCTCGACGCCGTGGAGCTGGAGCCAGTCCGGCTTCACGGTTTCGGCGATCGCCCCGATGGTCGCCGGATCGGCATCGACGGTCAGCACCACGGACTGCACCCGGCCGCGCGCGATGCGTGCAAGCTCGGCTGCCTTCGCCAGATCGACGTGGCGGGGCGAGGGCTCGAAAAACACAAAACCCACCATGTCCGCGCCAGCCTCGATCGCAGCATCGAGCGTCTCGCGCGTGGACAGTCCGCAGATTTTGACGAGCAGGGCCATGGAAAGAATGCAAAACCTTCTGAGGGCGGCGGTATGCCGCGTGTTCTATAGAAGTGCGGCGCGATTGTCTCGCAGAGCGGCGACATTTCCCGTCTGTGCGGGCATGGCGGAGGGGCCGCGCCAGCCTGCCTCCTGGAGCGGCGGCGAGACCATGCCGCCCGCGCCATTCTGCGGCGCGACCGGACGGGCGCGCAGCGCGGCAAGCTCCGCCTTAGCGTCCCGCGCCTCTGTCTCGAAGCGCTTGGCCGCGCGCCGCCAGCCGCGATGGCGGAACCAACTCGCAACGCTGCCAGCCGCAACGCCCAAAATCGCCACGCCGATGATGACGACGAACAGCGGCAGCGTCACAGCCGCCGACGGATCGACGCTGTTGAACGGATCGAACGAGACCGTGACAAACCTGCGGTTGGCGATCGCGAAGGCGAGAAAAATCACCGCAAGCGGGATCAGCACGAGCGCCTTCAAGAATTTGCGCATTGATCCACCCTCGTGCTCGCGCGCTGTCGGTTCCATGATCGCAACCTGTTCCGCAGAGTTATGGCATCAGCGAGGCTGAGTTTATCGGCGCGGCCTAGCCGCCAGCTCGCGAATATGTTGCCGCAGTCTAGTCCGTTTTCTGCGGAGCGCGAAAGCGCCGGCAGCCGTGGCCGGTCCGCTCGAACGAAATGCGCTGGAAAGGACCGGACGCTCAGGCGGCGGGATCTGGCTCGGCTTCGGCCGACGTGCGGTTGAGACGCTCGCGCATTTCCTTGCCGGTCTTGAAGAACGGCACGCACTTCTGATCGACCGGGACGTGCTCGCCGGTGCGCGGATTGCGTCCCGCGCGCGCCGGGCGATGCTTGACCGAGAAGGCTCCAAAACCGCGCAGCTCGACCCGATCACCGCGCGCAAGCGCCGCGATGATTTCATCCAGAATCGCGTTCACGATCTTCTCAACGTCCCGTTGGTACAGGTGCGGGTTGAGATCAGCGATACGCTGAACAAGTTCGGATTTGATCATGCAGACAAAGGTCCAGAGATACGGGAGTTCATTTCCGTGAAAATGTCTTGATCTGTCAAGATGCTAAATAAATCTAGCCGGTTTTGCCGTTGCTTGCAAAACCGGCCGGGGGCAGCGCGCAAGTGGCGGAGGATCAGTGGTTACCCGCCGGCAGCCACAGCGCCAGCATGCCGTCGAGGTCGAGGCGATCGACGGCGGCAACGACGCCTGTATTCTGTAACCGCTGGGCCAGACGGTCGAGGCCGAGAAGGTCGAGGGCGAATGCTGCCGACGCGCGCAGGAAGCTGAGATTGCTCAGGCGCGAATTGAGCCTGAAATCGACCACCGGCAAGGCACGCGGAATTTTCTTCTCGGCAACCAGCCAGTCGACCGCGGTTTTTTCGTCGCCGAGCTGGTCGATCAGGCGCAGGTCAATCGCCTGCCGCCCGGTAAAGACGCGGCCGTCGGCGACCTTGTCGAGCTGCTGCTCGTCCATCTGGCGCCGATCCTTCACGAGCCCGCGAAACCAGGCGAAAGAATCCTTCACGAGCATTTCGAGCGCGGCGCGCGCTTCGGGGCTCGTCGGCTCATAGCCGTTCGGCGCGGCCTTGAGCGGCGACGACTTCACCGCCTCGACCTCGACGCCGACGGTTTTCAGAAGCTCGGTGAAATTCGGGTACTGGAACAAAACGCCGATCGAGCCGACGAGCGAGGTCTGCTGGGCGACGATGTGGTCGGCGGCAAGCGCCGCGATATAGCCGCCCGACGCCGCCAGCCCCTCGACCACGACGACGACCGGCTTCTTGGCCTTGAGGCGCATCAGCGCGTCGTAAAGCTGCTCGGAGCCGGCGGTGGTGCCACCGGGGGAATTGATCTGAACGATGACGGCGGGGGCATTCGACTTCGCCAGCCGCTCCAGCGCCTCGGTGCGCTCGCGGTCGCTGCGGATCAGCCCGTCGATCGTCACCCGCGCAATCGCCGATCCGCCAGCGACGGACCTTCGTGCCGAGGGCGTCAGCAGCGCCGCAATGCCGACAATCGCGGCAATCGCGATCAGCGTGGCAGCGACCCGCCAAAACGTCAGTTTCCGGCGCATCCTGCGACGATCGACAATCACATCGGCCTCGAGCGACATCAAAATTTCTCCGTTCTGCGCAAGCCCGGCTTTTGCCTGCGCTGGCTTGACGATCTGTCACCCGGTTTCATCAATTGCAACGCAATATGAAGAAAGCAAGGTGGAACCGGCGCAGCACCCCGCCATCGGACAAGCCGCGCCGCACCGCGCAGCGAACCACGCAACAAAAAGGCCCCGGTAGATGCCGGGGCCTTGATGCAGATCAAATCTTCGCGGACGGGGCATCGCCCGCAAAAATCTTACTTCTCGTTACGCTGCTTGAGCGCGGTGCCGAGAATGTCGCCGAGTGTCGCGCCCGAATCCGAGGAGCCGTACTGAGCGATGGCTTCCTTTTCTTCGGCCACTTCCAGCGCCTTGATCGACACCTGGACCTTGCGGGCCTTCTTGTCGAACTGGATGACGCGGGCATCGACCTTCTCGCCGACGGCGAAGCGCTCGGGGCGCTGGTCGTTGCGGTCGCGGGCAAGCTCGGAACGCTTGATGAAGGTGGTGAAGTCGGTGCCGGCGATCTGGACGTCGATGCCCGACTCCTTCACGTCGACCACTTCACAGGTCACCACGGCGCCCTTCTTGACATCGCCCGGCTCGGCGAAGGGGTCGCCTTCGAGCTGCTTGATGCCCAGCGAGATGCGCTCCTTCTCGACATCGACATCGAGGACGATGGCCTTGACCATGTCGCCCTTCTTGAAGTTGTCGATGACCTGCTCGCCCGGAAGCTTCCAGTCGAGGTCGGAGAGGTGAACCATGCCATCGACGTCGCCATCGAGACCCAGGAACAGGCCGAACTCGGTCTTGTTCTTGACTTCGCCCTCGACGGTGGTGCCGACCGGATACTTTTCGACGAACACTTCCCACGGGTTGCGCATGGTCTGCTTGAGACCGAGCGAGATCCGGCGCTTGACGGAATCGACTTCCAGCACCTGCACTTCGACTTCCTGCGAGGTCGAAACGATCTTGCCGGGGTGCATGTTCTTCTTGGTCCACGACATTTCGGAGACGTGGATGAGGCCTTCGATGCCCGGCTCCAGCTCGACGAACGCACCGTAGTCGGTGATGTTCGTCACGCGGCCCGAGAAGCGCGCGCCGAGCGGATACTTGGCCTCGATACCCTGCCACGGATCATCCAGCAGCTGCTTCATGCCGAGCGAGATGCGGTGGGTGTCGTGGTTGATCTTGATGATCTTGACCTTGACGGTCTGGCCGATGGTCAGAACCTCGGTCGGGTGGTTGACGCGGCGCCACGCGATGTCGGTGACGTGCAGCAGGCCGTCGATGCCGCCGAGGTCAACGAACGCACCGTAATCGGTGATGTTCTTGACGACGCCGTCAATGACCTGACCTTCCTCGAGGTTCTGCACCAGCTCCTGACGCTGCTCGGCGCGAGTCTCTTCGAGAACCGTGCGGCGCGACACGACGATGTTGCCGCGGCGGCGATCCATCTTCAGGATCTGGAACGGCTGGGTGTTGTTCATCAGCGGGCCGACGTCGCGGATCGGACGAATGTCGACCTGCGAACGCGGCAGGAAGGCGACCGCACCATCGAGGTCCACGGTGAAGCCACCCTTGACCTGATTGAAGATGACGCCGTTGACCTTCTCGTTGTTCTGGAAAGCCTTCTCGAGCTTGCCCCAGCTCTCTTCGCGCCGCGCCTTGTCACGCGACAGCACCGCCTCGCCGAGTGCGTTCTCGATCCGGTCGAGGAAGACCTCGACTTCGTCGCCGACCTTGAGATCGGCCGGCCGGCCCGGGCTCGCGAATTCGCGCAGCGCCACGCGGCCTTCAGTCTTCAGGCCGATATCGATAACGGCCATGTCCTTTTCGATCGCGACAACCTTGCCCTTAACAACAGAGCTTTCCTGCAGGTTGCCACCGGCGAAGGACTCATCGAGCATCGCCGCGAAATCGTCACGGGTCGGATTGTAAGAGGTTTCGGTAGAAGCCATAGGGTCTCCAGATCGCGGGATCTTGCCGGCAGTTCGGGTTGATGGGCGCACCGCTCGCGAAGGGCCAAAGGTCCGCCACCTTTGACGACCGCTGCAGCGTGAGCCGCAACGGGCCGGCAGAATGCCTGCGCGAATGATGCGAAAGATTGAAAGCTGGCCACCGGGCACAACTGCCCCGCACGACCTGCGAAATTCTCAAGATCCGGAGCCTGCACAAGGCGGGAGCGGGCTAACCTCCATGACGGCCGCGGATCTGTCCGCGATACCGGCCCGCTCGGACGGCCTCGGCAAACGATGGCAGTCCGGACCCATTGGCTATAATCCAAACCTTGCGGCAGGACAAGCCGAACTGCCCCAAATCGAATCAGTGTGATCAGCGCTGCCGGTGCTCGACGATCGCGATCGCCGCGGCCACCGCCGCGTCGATGTCAAGGGCCGTGGTGTCGAGCGAATGGGCGTCCGGCGCGGGCTTCAGCGGCGCCAGTTCCCGGTTGCGGTCGCGCGTATCCCTGGCCTTGATGTCGGCCAGCACCAGCGCCTCGTCGGCGGCCTCGCCGCGCGCGATCAGTTCTTCGAAGCGGCGGCGCGCCCGCACTTCCGGATCGGCGACGACGAAGATTTTAACCTCGGCATCCGGACAGATCACCGTGCCGATGTCGCGCCCGTCGAGCACCGCGCCGGGCTGCTGGCGGGCAAAGCTGCGCTGAAAGTCGAGAAGCGCCGAACGCACCGCCGGAAACACTGAGATTTTTGACGCCGCCTGCCCGATCGGATCGGTTTTCAGAATCGGATCGTCAAGCTGCGCCGCGGTCAGAGCGCGGGCGACCTCGGCGGCGGCCGCCTCGCTGTCGAGCGGCGAGCCGGCATCGAGCAGCGCCTTGGCGACCGCGCGATAGATCAGCCCGGTGTCGAGATGGTGGAACTGATAATGCGCGGCCAGCCTGCGCCCGAGGGTTCCCTTGCCGGATGCGGCCGGACCATCAATCGCGATAATCATGAGAGCTCCGCGCCCAGGCCGCGCATCATTGGCGCGAAATCGGGGAAGCTGGTCGCGATGAAGGCGGTGTCGTCGACCGTGACCGGCTGGTCGCTGGCCAGCCCCATCACCAGCGCCGACATCGCGATGCGGTGGTCCATCTGCGAGGCCACAAAGCCGCCCCCCGGAACCTGCCCGGTGCCGTCGACGATCAGATCATCGCCGACGATCTCCACCTTCACGCCGTTGACCCGCAGCATGTTGGCCGCAGCCTCCAGCCGGTCGGCTTCCTTCACCCGCAGTTCGTGCAGGCCGCGCATGATGGTGCGGCCCTCGGCGAACGCCGCCGCCACCGCCAGCACCAGATATTCATCAATCATCGACGGTGCGCGCTCGGCCGGCACCTCGACGCCGCGCAGCTTGGAGAAGCGCACCCGGAAATCGGCCATCGGCTCGCCGGCGTCGCTGCGCCCGGCGACCTCCTCGATCTCGCCGCCCATCTCGCGCAGGGTGGTGAACAGGCCGGTGCGCAGCGGATTGGTCATCACATCGGTCAGGGTGATGTCGGAGCCCGGCACGATCAGCGCCGCCACCATCGGGAAGGCCGCCGACGAGGGATCCGCCGGCACGCTGACCGGCGCGCCCTTGAGCTCGGGCTGCCCGGTGAGGGTGATTCGCCGGCCCAACTCTCCTTCGGCGCTCGACGTCATCTGCGCCCCGAAGTGGCGCAGCATCAGCTCGGTATGGTCGCGGCTGGCCTCCGGCTCGATCACGGTGGTCTCGCCCGGCGCCGCAAGCCCGGCCAGCAGCACCGCCGACTTGATCTGCGCCGAGGCGACCGGGCTGCGATAGGTGATCGGCAGCGGCTCGCGCGCGCCGGACAGCGTCAGCGGCAGCCGGCCGCCTTCGGCGACCGCGCCGGCTTTCGCCCCCATCAGTTCCAGCGGCTCCAGAATTCGCCGCATCGGCCGCGAGCGCAGCGAGGCGTCGCCATCGAACGTCGCGGTGATCGGGCAGCCGGCAACGGCGCCCATCACCAGCCGGCAACCGGTCCCGGAATTGCCGAAATCGAGCGGATTCTTCGGCTCCGACAGGCCGCCGACGCCGACGCCCTGCACCACCCAGGTGCCGTCGCGATGCCGCTCAACCCTGGCCCCCAGTGCCGCCATCGACTTCGCGGTATTGTGAACGTCCTCGCTCTCCAGCAGGCCCGTGATCGTGGTCTCGCCGACCGCGAGCGCGCCGAGAATCAGCGCCCGGTGCGAGATCGATTTGTCGCCGGGAACGCGGACAGTCCCCTGCAAGGCCGCGCTTTTGCGGCCGGAAAGGGGGGACAGAGCGGCGGGAGGGGCAGAATTCGTCACGGCCAGGGTCCTTTTCTAACGGATGGGCTCCTATCATGACCGCCCTTCCGCGTCATCCGTGCACCAAAGCTCATCAAGCCTATTGACACCAGCGCAGCAACTAGCCAAGTGAAGCTCCGCCCTATCAGGACATCTCCAGGATTGCGCTCGTGGCTAAATCCGATCTCGGAACAAAACGCATTTGCCCCACTACGGGCAAAAAGTTTTACGATCTGAACAAAACCCCAGTGATCTCGCCCTATACGGGAGAGGTCGTGCCGACGGCACCACTTCCGATGGCCCGCCGGGCTGAGACCCGCGGGGTTGCAGACGATGTGGACCTGCACGAGGATAAGTCGGAAGATATGGTCTCTCTCGAAGAGGCCGATGCCGAAGAGAACAGCGGCAAGGTCAAGGTGGTCTTGCCGGAGTCGGAAGACGACATCGAAGTTGACGACGGTTTGGACGACGACGATGACGATTCCACCTTCATCGCCGATGAAGAAGAAGAGGATGACGACGTCACGGACATCATTGGTGACGTTTCTAGTGATGAAGAGACTTGAGATCGTCTCGAATCTGTGATCAGAGAACACCCACGACGCCGGCGAGATTCGCGGGCGTCGTGAGACGGAAGGGGCCATAGCTCAGTTGGGAGAGCGCTTGAATGGCATTCAAGAGGTCAGGGGTTCGACTCCCCTTGGCTCCACCACCCCTCCGAAAGATTTCCCCGCCCATGGGATGATCTTTTCACCGACCGGCGCGGTTGACTGCAAAATCTGATACCGCGCCGAATGCCGGTTTTCCGGGCACCTTCTTTAAAAACATCATCTTTAAAGAAACCCGGCTTCGCCGCGGAAGCATTCCGCGTCCATCAGCCAGCTTGTCGGCATTCCTGATTGATGCGCAGCGTGTGGATCAATCGGCGTCAACAGCGCCCATGCGGCGCAAATGCTTTCAAAATAGCTTTTTGATCTCGTTGCTGCGCCATGCAGATCGGCCGGGCGGCTTGCATGTGCCGGCGTCTCGGGCTTCAATTGCCGCACCAGACATCGCCACCGAATGAACCGCGCGATGTAAAACCTTGTGGCAGTAAGAGGACGACGCGATGACTGAGCAGGCCGCAAGCAGTGCAATGACCGGCCTGCGGGTGATTGATCTCACGCGCGTTCTCGGCGGGCCGTTCTGCACCCAGATTCTCGCCGACCACGGCGCCGACGTCATCAAGGTCGAGCCCCCGGCCGGCGACGAGACACGGGACTGGGGCCCGCCCTTCCACGACGACGACGCCGCCTACTTCATCGGCACCAACCGCAACAAGCGGTCGATCGGACTGGACCTCGCCTCCCCCGGTGGCCGCGAGGTGCTGCTGAACCTGTTGAAAACCGCCGACGTCCTGATCGAAAATTTCAAGCCCGGCACGCTCGACAAATGGGGCATCGGCAACGACGTGCTGCGCGAAAAATTCCCGCGGCTGATCCATTGCCGGATCTCGGGCTTCGGCGCCGACGGCCCGCGCGGCGGCAATCCCGGCTATGACGCGATCATTCAGGCGATGGCCGGGATGATGGCCGCCAACGGCTCGCCGGACAGCGGCCCGCTGCGCATCGGCGTGCCGGTGGTCGACATCTCGACCGGCCTCTACGCCACCGTCGGCATCCTGATGGCGCTGGCCGAGCGTGAAAAATCTGGCCTCGGCCAGTTTCTCGAGACGACGCTGTATGAGACCGGCCTTGCCGTCATGCATCCCCATACGGCGAACTACTTTTTGCACGGCAAGCCGCCGAGGCTGACCGGCAACACCCACCCCAACCTCGCGCCCTATGAGGTCTTCCCGACGCGGGACGGCTCGATTTTCGCCGGTGTCGGCAATGACGGCACCTTCCGCAAGCTGTGCAACGAAATCGGCAAGCCCGAGCTTGGAACCGATCCCCGGTTCGCGCGCAACAAGGACCGGCTGGCCAATCGCGATGCGCTGCGCGCCGAGCTTGGCGCGGTGTTCAGCCAGCACGACAGCGAGCCGCTGTGCGACCGCCTGCTGGCGGCCGGGCTGCCTGCCGGCCCGGTGCAGGGCATCGACAAGGCGCTCACCAACGCCCACACCGTCGCCCGCGGCGATGTGATCGAGAAGGACTGGTACAAGGGCGTCGCCTCGCCGATCCGGTTCGATCGCACCAAGGCCAGCCTGCGCCGCGTGCCGCCGAAATTCGGCGAGCACACCACGATGGTGCTACGCGAGTTCGGCTACTCGGATGATGAGATCGCGGCGCTGATCGCATCAAAGGTGGTTTGCGGCACCGAGCGCAAGCGCTGAGCCTCAATCGCTAAGTTCTCGCGGCACCTTGCGGGGTGCCGCATAATTCTTCTTCCCTTGAGCACAATTCGCCCGCTACCATTCGCCGCAGCCGTAGCCGCTGCGCGGGCAAAGCCGCGGCCGGGCGCAAAGATCGGGGAGGATTCGAATGACCGTCCGAGGACTACGGATCGCCGCATGGTTCGCGTCAACCGTGATTTCGACCTTGGCCGCAACGCTTTCGGCCCAGGCCGCCACCGAAATCCAGTGGTGGCACGCGATGACCGGCGGCAACAACGAAGTCGTCGTCAAGCTCGCCGAAGCCTTCAACGCCTCGCAGACCGACTACAAGGTCATCCCGACCTACAAGGGCGGATACGCCGACACGATGAATGCCGGCATCGCCGCATTCCGCGCCGGCAACGCGCCCCACATCCTTCAGGTCTTCGAGGTCGGCACCGCCACCATGATGGCGGCGACCGGCGCGGTGAAGCCGGTCTACAAGCTGATGCAGGAGGCCGGCGAAAAGTTCGACCCGAACGCCTACCTGCCGGCCATCACCGGCTACTACTCGACCTCCAAGGGCGAGATGCTGTCCCTCCCCTTCAACTCGTCCTCGACGGTGATGTGGGTCAATCTTGATGCGCTGAAGAAAGCCGGCATCAACGAAATCCCAAAAACCTGGCCGCAGGTTTTCGAGGATGCGAAAAAGCTCAAGGCCGCCGGTTACGCGACCTGCGGTTTCTCGAATGCCTGGGTGACATGGGTCAATCTCGAACAGCTCTCGGCCTGGCATAACGTGCCGCTCGGCACCCGCGCCAATGGCCTCGACGGCTTCGACACCGTGCTCGAATTCAACGGCCCGCTCCAGGTCGCCCATCTCGAAAAGCTCGTCGAACTTCAGAAGGACAAGACCTACGACTATTCCGGCCGCGCCAATGCCAGCGAGGGACGCTTCACCTCGGGCGAATGCCCACTGTTCCTGACTTCCTCCGGCTTCTTCGGCAACGTCAAGTCGCAGGCAAAATTCAACTGGACCAACGCGCCGATGCCCTACTACCCCGACGTCAAGGGCGCGCCGCAAAACTCCATCATCGGCGGCGCCTCGCTCTGGGTGATGGGCGGCAAGTCGCCAGACGAATACAAGGGCGTCGCAAAATTCCTGAGCTTCCTTTCCGACACCGACCGGCAGGTCGAGATTCACAAGGCGTCGGGCTATCTGCCGATCACCAAGGCCGCCTATGCCAAGGCGAAAGCCGAAGGCTATTACAAGGAGCATCCCTATCTCGAAACGCCGCTGCTGGAGCTGACCAACAAGGAGCCGACCGAAAACTCCCGCGGCCTGCGCTTTGGCAACATGGTGCAGCTGCGCGACATCTGGGCCGAGGAAATCGAGCAGGCGCTCGCGGGCAAGAAAACCGCCAAGGCCGCGCTCGATGCGGCAGTGACGCGCGGCAACCAGATGCTGCGGCAGTTCGAGCGCACGGCGGCGCGATGACGCTCCGAAATCGCCGATGACGCAGCCAGGCCAGCGATGCAGAAGAAAGCCACCTTCAATACCCGCCTTTTGCCGCTGGCGCTGATCGCGCCCCAGCTCGTCATCGTGCTGGTGTTCTTCTATTGGCCGGCGCTGCAGGCGCTGTGGCAATCGTTTCTCATCCAGGACGCCTTCGGCCTGTCGACAACCTTCGTCTGGTTCGAGAACTATCGCGAGGTGCTGGCCGATCCGGAATACTTTAACACGATCATCCGCACCTTCGTCTTCTCCGCGGCGATCGCCGGCACCTCGCTGTCGCTCGCATTGTGGCTCGCGGTGATGGCCGACAAGCCGCTGCGCGCCGCGAGCTTCTATCGCACGATGCTGATCTGGCCCTATGCGGTGGCGCCGCCGATCGTCGGCGTGCTGTGGATCTTCATGCTCAACCCCTCGCTCGGCATTCTCTCGCAAGGATTGCGCACGCTCGGCATCGACTGGAATCCATTGCTGAACGGCGATCAGGCCGCACTGCTGGTGATCCTCGCCGCGGCATGGAAGCAGATCTCCTACAATTTTCTTTTCTTCCTCGCGGGGCTGCAGGCAATCCCCTCGAGCGTCATCGAGGCCGCCGCCATCGACGGCGCGCGCCCGGCGCGGCGGTTCTGGACGATCATCTTTCCGCTGCTGTCGCCGACGATCTTCTTTCTGATCGTCATCAATGTCGTCTACGCCTTCTTCGACACCTTCGGCATCATCGACACCATGACGCGCGGTGGCCCGGCGAAGGCCACTGAGACACTCGTCTACAAGGTCTATCTCGATGGCCTGCTCGGCGGCAATCTCGGCAGCTCGGCGGTGCAGTCGGTGATGTTGATGGCGATCGTCATCGCCCTCACCGCCATCCAGTTCCGCTTCGTCGAACGCAAGGTCACCTATTGATGGTCGAGCGCCAGCGCTTCGGAAACGTCCTGCCGCACCTGATCCTGTGGATCGGCATCGCAATCGTCGCCTTCCCCGTCTATCTCGCCTTCGTCGCATCGACGCAGGACAATGCCGCCATCGCCAACGGCCAGCTCTCCCTGTTGCCCGGCCCGCATCTCTTAGAGACCTACTACAAGACGCTGTTCGTCGGCACGAGCGGCTCGACCCGCGAGCCGGTCGGCACCATGCTGTTCAACTCGGCGATCATGTCGCTCGCAATCGCGCTCGGAAAGATCGCGATCTCGATCCTCTCCGCCTATGCGATCGTTTACTTCCGCTTCCCGTTCCGCATGACACTGTTCTGGATGATCTTTATTACCTTGATGCTGCCGGTCGAGGTCCGCATCTATCCGACCTACAAGATCGCCGCCGATCTGAATCTTCTCGACAGCTATTCCGGCCTTGCGCTGCCACTGATCGCCTCGGCCACCGCGACGCTACTGTTTCGCCAGTTCTTCATGACGGTGCCGGACGAGCTGCTGGAGGCGTCACGCATCGACGGCGCCGGGCCATTCCGCTTTTTCAAGGATACGCTGCTGCCGCTGTCGCGCACCAACATGGCGGCGCTGTTCGTCATCCTCTTCATCTACGGCTGGAATCAATATCTCTGGCCGCTGCTGATCACCACCCGCGACGACATGCAGACCATCGTGATCGGCATCCGCAAGATGATCACCACCACCGACGCGCTGACCGAGTGGCCGGTGGTGATGGCGACGGCCGTGCTCGCCATGCTGCCGCCGGTCGCCGTCGTCTTCCTCATGCAAAAGCTGTTCGTGCGCGGTCTCGTCGAGACCGAGAAATAGAGCGCATCTCCTCATGGCCAATGTCACGCTTCGCGACGTAAGAAAGATCTACGCCAACCAGGTCGAGGCCATCAAAGGCGTCAGCCTTGCGATCGATGACGGTGCGTTCTGCGTGCTGGTCGGCCCCTCCGGCTGCGGCAAGTCCACCTTGCTGCGAATGATCGCGGGGCTGGAGACCACCACGAGCGGCGAGATCGAGATCGGCGGCCGGATCGTCAACGAGATCGAGCCGGCCGAGCGCGACATCGCCATGGTGTTCCAGAACTACGCGCTCTATCCGCACATGAGCGTCTACAACAACATGGCCTACGGCCTGCGCAACCGCGGCATGCCGAAAGCCGAGATCGAAGCGCGGGTGCGCGAGGCCGCCGCCATTCTGGAGATCGGCGCGCTCCTGGAGCGCAAGCCGAGGCAGCTCTCGGGCGGCCAGCGCCAGCGTGTCGCCATGGGGCGCGCGATCGTGCGCCATCCAAAAGTGTTCCTGTTCGACGAACCGCTCTCCAACCTCGACGCCAAGCTGCGGATCGCAATGCGGGTGGAGATCCGCAAGCTGCAGCGCCGGCTGCAGACCACCTCGATCTACGTGACGCACGACCAGCTCGAGGCGATGACGCTTGCCGATCAGCTCGTCGTCATGAACGGCGGCGTCATCGAACAGATCGGCGCGCCGCTCGACGTCTACCGCAAGCCCGCCACCACCTTCGTCGCCTCGTTCATCGGCGCGCCGCCGATGAACCTGATCCCGGCCGGCAAGCTCGCCCCGGACCAGAACGGCAGCGGGCGCTGGCCACAGGACGCCATTGTCGGCGTCCGGCCGGAGGACCTGACGCTGTCGGCGAGCGAGCCGTCCACCGATCACCTCTGCATTCCGCTGAAGGTCGAGGCGATCGAGCACGTCGGCGCGGAATCGTTTGTCTACGGGCGCGCCGCCGCCGGCCTCGAGATCATCGTCCGGGTCGCCGCCGACACGCCAACCGACGGGTTTGAGCGCGCAATCGCAACCGCGCCTGCGCAGAAGCTCCATGTCTTCACCGCTGACGGCCGGCAAAGACTAACCATCTGAAAGGCTTAAGCTTAACCACATGGCCTGCGGCGGCAATCTTGAAAAGATCCGGCCACCTCCCATATGGTTGGTTATCCGGTTGGCAGGTGGCTGGCCGGCGGGCGCCAACAAGGGCCCATTCGTTACCAAAGTCGCTTCGAGAGGACTTTGCTGCATGAGTCGTGTTCCATCGCTGTCCAGCCCATTTCTCTTGGGCTTTGACGAAATCGAGCGGGTGCTCGATCGCGTCGTGAAAGGTGCCGACGGCTATCCCCCCTACAATATCGAACGCTGCGCCCGTGAGAACGGCGGCCCTGAACGGCTGCGCATCACGCTGGCGGTGGCGGGGTTCACCCGCGACCAGCTCGATGTGACCATCGAGGAAAACCAGCTCGTTATCCGGGGGCGCCAGCATGATGACAAAACCCGGGAATTCATCCACCGCGGCATCGCCGCCCGGCATTTTCAGCGCACCTTCGTGCTGGCCGAAGGGATGGAGGTGGGTAGCGCGGACCTGCGAAACGGGTTGCTGTCGATCGAACTCGTTCGGCCGGAACCCGAGCGGATCGTGAGGACAATAGCGATCAATGAGCACGAATAATCGAGCAAGTGGCGGACTCGACCGCTTAACGACTGACGAGGAGTCGAGGACCATGACTGAACTGGACCACAACAACGCGCACGAGGTCACCCCGCAGGCGCTGGCGAGCCTCGGCGAAGGCCAGATCGCCTATGTCAAGCAGATCCGCTCCGAGGATGTGCCGAGCCTGTTTCCGCAGGCGCCGGCGCTCGCACCGGGATTGAAGCTGTTCGCCCTGCATGGCGCCGACGGCACGCCGATCATGCTCACCGACAGCCGCGAAGCGGCGCTCGCCAATGCATGGAGCAACGAACTGCAGACGGTGAGCCTGCACTGACCGCAAGGTCTGACGTCAGCGATGCGAAGGATCTTCGCGTCGCTGAACCGGCTCTACAGATGAAACCGGTTTTGATGGCTGGCGCTTCGATTTCCGCTGGGGCTTGTCCGGCCCGAGCGTCAGCAATGCGCTAGCAGCGGCCCGTTCGCCGCTCATCCACGCCCCGCCCACGGTTCCCCAAAAATTCTCTTCGCTCGCCTCGCCGGCAAAGAACAGGTTCTGCAGCGGCTCGGCCAAAATCTTGCGCGCCGGCTGGGCGCCCGGCTCGGCTGCCGAATAGGCGCCGCGCACATAGCGCTGCTCGTTCCAGCGCGTCGCCGCCGCCTTGCGGACGGCCTTTGGCAGATCGCTGCCGTAGAGCTTTGCCAGCCAGTCTTTGGCGAACGCGATCATCACCGCCTCGCCGCGGCCGCTGAGGTCGCGGCCGAACGCGCCGCCGATCTCGACCGCGCAGAGCGAGGAGCCGCCGATATTGGCGAACAGCAGGCCCGTCTGCGAAGAGTTGCTTTGCTCGACCACGCGCTCGCCCTGCCCGAGCCCGAGCGGATTGCCGGGCAGATCGAGAACGATCCGGTCGAAGCTGCCGAGGCTGAGCTTTGAGACGGTGTCGAGATAGCGCTTCGGCAGCTCTGGCGAAAACCGGATCACACCGGCAGCGATGACATTGGTCGAAGCGGTCACGACCACCGCCCGCGCGGAGATTTTGCCGGCCGGCGTCACCACCGCCGCGCCGCGCCTGCCCCAGACAACTTCGGTCGCGGGCGTCGCAAGGGCGACGGGAATGCCGGCGGCGAGCCGCTCAAGCGCCCCGTCGATGCCGTCCGGACAGATCAGCGCGGCGTTGCGCTCCACCATGCGGCCGCGATCGAAGGCCGAAAGATCCTTGAGGTCCTTGCCGGTGCGGAGCGCGCCGAGCGAAAACTCCGTCGCGCCGCTCCATTCGCCGAGATCGGCCGGCATCACCGCGGCGCAGGGGACATCCGCCCTGCCGCGCGCGGCGGTATCGATCGCTCGGTTGGCGCGCACCACCGCGGCAAGAAAACTCTCCGCCTCGCCCGCCCGCGCATAGCGCCGGCCGATCCGCATCTTGTAGCTTTGCGGCGCGGGCACGAGCGCCTGCCCCGCGGCCCGCGCCTGGCGCACCAGCGGATTGGTCTCGGGCCCGAACAGAAAATTCGCGCCGCGATCGAACGGCATATCGAAGGTCGTGCGGTCGGTATGGCAGCGGCCGCCGATCCGGCTGGCCGCCTCGACGACCACGACGCGGCGGCCGGCATCGGCGATCCGGCGCGCCGCCGCGATCCCGGCGGCACCCGCGCCGATCACCACGACATCGGCATCGCGCGGCAGCGGCGTGGCCGCGAATGCGCGCGACGCAAAGGGAGCGATCAACGCAGCGGTCGCAGTCGCACGAAGAAAGTCGCGGCGGGTCGAATACAGCATCGTGGAGCTTTCGGCGGTCCCAACGGGATTGAATTGCCAGCCAAACTAGCCGCTTCGGCAGCATCGCAGCAAGCAAGCCGAGGCCTTAAGGGCGATGAACCAAATTGAAACCGCCCCGCTCCATGCTATGTCGGCTGGAATGAATCCGCGTTGGGAGTCTGAGATCGTGGGCTTTGTTCTGGACAAGCTCGGCAAATTGATCGCTCGCTACCTGCAAAAGGAAGCGCGCGGCTATGAGCCGTTCACGCCCAGCGATCCCGGCGACCTGCGCGGCAGCATCCGGCCCGGTGACGTGCTGCTGGTCGAGGGCAACAGCCGCATCGCCGGCATGATCAAGTATCTGACGCAGTCGACCTGGTCCCATGCCGCGTTGTTCGTCGGCCCGGTGCTCGGTGTCAGCGAACCGGACGGCGAGCCGCATGTCCTGGTCGAGGCGGAGATCGGCGAAGGCGTCACCACCGCGCCGCTGTCAAAATACTTTTCGTTTCACACCCGGATCTGCCGGCCGGTCGGGCTGTCCTATGAAGATCGCGAAACCGTGTGCCGCTACGCGATCAATCGCCTCGGCTTCGGCTACGACACCAAGAACATCATCGACCTTGCCCGCTATCTCGTCCCGCTGCCGGTGCCGCAGCGCTGGCGGCGGCGGATGATCGCGCTCGGCTCCGGCGATCCGACGAAAATCATCTGCTCGACCCTGATCGCGCAGGCCTTCGGCTCGGTGCGCTATCCGATCCTCGCCAAGATCACCCGCGCCGGCAGCCGCCAGGCGCGGCGCGAGATTTTGCACATCCGGCACTCGTCGCTCTACATGCCGCGCGATTTCGACATCTCGCCCTACTTCTCGATCATCAAGCCGACGATCGCGCGCGGTTTCGACTACACCGCGCTGCATTGGGCGGATCGGCCCAAGGCAATGAACGAGCCGGCTGATCCGGCAGCGCAAGCGGTTGCGTGAGCCGCGCGGCCCGAGACGCGCCCTCATCGCGGCGGTTCCAGGGCCTTGTTCTAACCGCAAACCGTCGCCATTTCTCAGCCTCGTTCATTCCGAGAGGGCTGCAATGTTCGACGCGACCATCAAGGCCTTGCTGCAGATTTTCTCCCCGCCGATGCGCGCCATTCTGTGGCGCTCCATCGGCCTTGCCTTCGTGCTGGTGGTTGCGCTGGCGGTCGCGCTGCAGCGCCTGCTGAGCTGGCTCGCGACCGCGGGCGCGCTCTGGGCCGAAACCATGCTCGGCACCTCGTTTCACATGCCGATCGAAGTGATGAGCTGGGTGCTGTCGTTCGCCGCCGGTCTCGGCATCGTGGTCGGTGCGATTTTTCTGATGCCGGCGATCACCGCCCTCGTCGCCAGCATTTTTGTCGACGACATCGCCGATGTCGTCGAGCGCGAGCACTATCCGGCGGAGCAGCCGGGCAAGCCGCTGCCCTTCGTCCAGGCGATGATGCAGGGCGGCAGGACGGCGCTGCTGTCGATCCTGGTCTATCTGCTGGCGCTGCCGTTCCTGTTCTTCGGCGGCCTTGGCGCGGTCGTTTTCTTCATCGCGACCGCATGGCTATTGGGGCGGGAATATTTTGAGCTGGCGGCCATGCGCTTCCGGCCCGCCACCGAGGCGCGGCGCATGCGCAAGCACTATGCCGGCACGGTGTTCACCGCCGGCCTGATCATCGCCGCCTTCGTCTCGATTCCGATCGTCAATCTCGCCACGCCGCTGTTCGGCATGGCGCTGATGGTGCACATGCACAAGCGCCTGTCGGGGCCACGGCCCGAACTGATCGAGCCAGTCCGGGCCGCGCAGCCATCGTAGAACCGATCAGAGGTCGAGCTTGCGCTTGCGCTGGCCGAGCGTGCGCAGGCGCAGAGCGTTGAGCTTGATGAAGCCGGCTGCGTCGCGGTGATCGTAGGCGACCGCGCCTTCCTCGAAGGTCACGAGGTCCTGATCGTAGAGCGAATACGGGCTTTCGCGGCCGATCAGGATGACATTGCCCTTGTAGAGTTTCAGGCGGACGCTGCCGGTGACATATTGCTGGCTGTGGTCGATGGCGGCCTGAAGCATCTCGCGCTCGGGCGAGAACCAGAAGCCGTTATAGACCAGCTCGGCATATTTCGGCATCAGCTCGTCCTTGAGATGAGCCGCGCCGCGATCCAGCGTGATCTGCTCGATGCCGCGATGAGCCTGCAGCAGAATGGTGCCGCCGGGGGTCTCGTACATGCCGCGCGACTTCATGCCGACGAAACGGTTCTCGACGAGATCGAGACGGCCGATGCCGTTGGCGCGGCCGAGCTCGTTGAGCTTCGCCAGCAGGGTCGCCGGCGACATCTTCTGGCCGTCGATCGCGACGGCGTCGCCGCGCTCGAAATCGACGGTGATGATCGTCGCCTTGTCCGGCGCATCCTCGGGATTGATGGTGCGCGAATAGACGTAGTCCGGCACCTCGACCGCCGGATCCTCCAGCACCTTGCCCTCGGAGGAGGAGTGCAGAAGGTTGGCGTCGACCGAGAACGGCGCTTCGCCGCGCTTGTCCTTGGCGATCGGAATCTGGTGCTGCTCGGCGAAGGCGATCAGCTGCTCGCGCGAGCGCAGATCCCATTCGCGCCACGGCGCGATGATGGTGATGTCCGGCTTCAGGGCGTAGTAGCCGAGCTCGAAGCGGACCTGATCGTTGCCCTTGCCGGTCGCGCCGTGCGAGACCGCGTCGGCGCCGACCTTCTCGGCGATCTCGATCTGCTTCTTGGCGATCAAGGGGCGGGCGATCGAGGTGCCGAGCAGGTACTGGCCCTCATAGACCGCATTGGCCCGGAACATCGGGAAGACGTAGTCGCGGACGAACTCTTCGCGCAGGTCCTCGATGAAGATGTTTTCGTCCTTGATCCCGAGCAGCTGCGCCTTCCGGCGCGCCGGCTCGAGTTCCTCGCCCTGGCCGAGATCGGCGGTGAAGGTCACGACCTCGCAGCCATAGGTGGTCTGCAGCCATTTCAAAATGATCGAGGTGTCGAGACCGCCGGAATAGGCGAGAACAACCTTTTTGACCTGCTTGCTCATGGAAATCCTGTGGGAATGGTGGGCCGAACGGCCTGTTGGCTGGGTCTTTAGCACATTGCGGAGGTGAAAAAACCCTCCCCGCGGCCGGTCAGCCGCGCTCGAACGGCGCCCGCGCCGGGGGCGCCTCCGTCGCCGGGGCGACATGGGCATCCGGCCCGACATCCCGGCCGCGCAGCCTCTGCAGCATGCGATAGCCCGGCCAGGCGAAACGGGTCAGCGCCGCGTCCACGCCCTCGTCGGTCCAGCGCGTCGAGGGCCAGCGATAGATCAGGGCGAACATCAGCCAGATCGCGATGAAGGTGACGCCGCCGGCGATGATCACGTCGGTGAAAAAGTGCCCGCCGAACGACATCCGCAAGACGCCGGTGGCCAGCCCGAACACGGTCGCGCCGAGATAGGCAAGCGGCCGCCACATCGGCGGCGCGAGCGCGGCCGGCGCATAGGTCCAGAACGCGGTGGCGGCCTCGCCAGAGAAGAAGGAACAGTTTTTCGGGCAGTCCCCGCTCGGGTCCCACCAGGCCTTGTGGTCGAGCGCGCCGGAGAACTCGGTCACTGCGACGGGGCGCGGCCGCCCCCAGAAGCTCTTGAAGGTCAGGTTGGTCAAAATCCCTGCCGACAGGATGATGGTAATCAACAGGAACGCCATCGCGCGGCCGGACATCATCAGCGGCCGCGTCGGGCGGAACATCTTGACCACGAAGGCGATGATCGCCGGCGCCGCAAAGGCCCAGGCGATCCACATCGCCGCATCGCGGGCGAACTGCGCAAAGCCGTTGAACTTGACCGGGAAGGTTTTGGTCGCGGGATCGTAGAACAGCCCGGCGAGCTTCAGATCGAGGTCGGGATGAAGTCCGAACACCACGGCGCAGGCAATCGTCACGAGCAAAGCGATGATGAGGCCGGTTCGGTTCATGACGACTCTGGAGGTTGCGGCGCGCGAGCGCGATTTTCAGGACCACGCGCCGTCGCGGACGGGCGAAGCTTTTGAACGGATCTGGCGCAAAGCCGCCCGGGTTCTAACCGACGACAGATCGGATGGAAAGGCCGGCCGCCTTCAATCGACCCGGCGCTGTTCCGGTGGCGGCGCGTCGGGCGACGGCACCTGCGGCGGAGGAGTGAGCGGCAGCGACGGCTGGGGCGCACGCCACGTGCCGGCCCTGCGCCCGGCGATCAGCCAGTAGACCAGGCCCGCGACGATGCCCGCGCCGGTCATCACTTCGAGATCGCGGCGAACGACGCCGACAAAGGTGATCGTGTCGGGATCGAATGGCACGAGGCTGAGATAACAAATCGCGCCGGAAATCGCCCCGCCCACCGCATAGGCGAGCGCGCTGCGAATGGCGAACATCTCGGTGATCAGCACCACGATGAGGGCCGGGACCAGCGCAAAGCCGGAGACGAAGATCAGGCCGAATGTAAGGAACAGGTTGACGCTGCCGTCATCAAGCGGGCCGATCGTCACGTCGCTGACATCGGGAAACAGGATCGCCAGCAGAACCACGAGCCCGGCCGCGACGCAGGCCGCACAGATGCCGATGAAAATCAGGAAAAGGCGGCCGATCACAGTCATCGCGAACTCTCGTTCTTGCGTATCGCTCTGCGCGGCCGCGGGCGCATCCCGGCGGCGCTTCCTCCGCGCCCTCTCAGTCCGTCATCGCCATGGCGCGCAGCGCCTGCCGTTCGCGAGCCGACAGTTTTTCGGTCTCGGATTTGAGCTGGCCGCAGGCTGCGAGAATGTCGCGTCCGCGCGGCGTCCGCACCGGCGACGAATAGCCCGCGTTGAACACGTATTCGGAGAATTTTTCGATCTGATCCCAGTCCGAGCATTCATAGATCGAGCCGGGCCACGGATTGAACGGGATGAGGTTGATCTTGGCGGGAATACCCTTGAGCAGGTGCACCAGCCGCTTGGCATCGTCGAGCGAGTCATTGACGCCCTTGAGCATGACGTATTCGAACGTGATGCGGCGCGCATTGGAAACGCCCGGGTAATTACGACAGGCCTCGAGCAGTTGCTCGATCGGATATTTTTTGTTGATCGGCACGAGCACGTTGCGCAGCTCGTTGGTGACCGCGTGCAGCGAGATCGCCAGCGACACGCCAATCTCCTCGCCGGTGCGATAGATGTTCGGCACCACGCCGGACGTCGAGAGCGTGATGCGGCGCTTTGAAATGCCGATGCCCTCATTGTCGGACACGATCAGCAGCGCGTCGCGAACAGCCTCGAAATTATAGAGCGGCTCGCCCATGCCCATCATCACGATGTTGGTGACGAGACGGCCGCCGGTCGGGGTGTCGCGCTCGGCCCAGTCGTTGAGCCGGTCCTTGGCGATCATGATCTGCCCGACGATCTCGCCGGGGGTGAGGTTGCGGACAAGGCGCTGCGTGCCGGTGTGGCAGAACGAGCAGTTCAGCGTGCAGCCGACCTGGGACGACACGCACAGCGTGCCGCGATCGGTCTCCGGGATATAGACGCACTCGACCTCATGCGGGCGCTCAGAGGGGTGTTCGCTCGGCAGGCGCAGCAGCCACTTGCGGGTGCCGTCGTTGGAGATCTGCTCGGCGACGACTTCCGGCCGGTCGACCGTAAAATGCTCGGCGAGGGTTGCCCGCATCTCTTTCGAGACATTCGACATCGCATCGAACGAGTGCGCGCCGCGTACATACATCCAGTGCCACAACTGCTGGGCGCGCATCTTGCGCTGCCCCGCCGGCACGCCGACCGAGGCAAGACACTCCGAGAGCTGCTCGCGCGACAGCCCGATCAGGGACGGACGGGAGAGCGGCACGTAAGTCTCGAGCGGCGCCTTCTCGATCGGCGTCTCAACGCGGGCCGCATCCGTCGCGCCTGCCGCCTCGCCTGCCATGCTCACCATCGTCTCTGTTCCGTTCAATCGCGCCGCGCGCTGCCGGCGTCAGCGGCTACATTCCTGTGCAACCCGGTCGAGCGCCTGGGTCAGGCCCCGCAGCGAAAACACGTCGGTTGTCTTGGTGCCCCGCGACGAGGTTCCGTTCACCACCGCCTCGTTGCCGCGGCGCAGGGCGTCGACCAGCTGGCCTTCCTCGCTCGCGGTCTTGATCCATAGCCCGTCGCCTTCGGCGTACATGTTGTGGCTTACGCCGCCGACGTCAATGGACGATGCCGCGTCGGTCTTGAGCGGGTAGCCGATCTGCACGAAAACCTCGTTGATCACCTTTTCGCCGGGCCGCGTCGAAATGAACAGGTGGGCCGTGTCGCGCGGGCGGTTCGGCGGCTCGGTTTTCGAAGAGGTCGGCTTGGAGAGCGCAAAGCAGGTCTTCTTGCCGCCCGGCGCGGCGACATACGCGCCCCACGCCCCGAATTGGCCCATCAGGGTGGGCTCGGCGCGCTGCGCGGAGGCGGTCGACGCCGGAAGGGTTCCGTCGACGATCAACGCCAGTCCTGCCGCAAGAATCATGAATGTGTGCCGCACGGACATGAGCGAGCCTCTTTTTCTCGGAATTTCGATTCGGTGAGCCCCCATCATCCACCGATGAACTGGCGATGCAATAACCGGCCCGGCCTGATTTGGAAAGGCGGCGGGCGCTTCCTGCGACCTCGTTTCACGCAAGGCTTACGCGCAAAGCACCTCCGGCAAATTCAGTTTGTCCGTTCCGGACAAATCTTGCATGAATATGACCAAATAGAAAATCGTAATGAGGAAATGCCATGAAAGCCGTGCTCTGCTCGCAATTCTGCGGTCCCGACGACCTCCAGCTGGCCGATATTCCCGACCCGGTCGCCGGACCCGGCGAGGCGGTGATCGCGATCAAGGCGGCGGCGCTGAATTTTTTCGATATCCTGATGATACAGGGCAAATATCAGATCAAGCCGCCGTTCCCGTTCTCGCCCGCCGCCGAGGTTGCCGGGGTGATCGAGAGCGTCGGCGAGGGTGTGAGCGATCTCAAGGTCGGCGACCGGGTGGTGGCGTCCTGCGGCCACAACGGCGCCCGCGAAAAGATCGCGCTGCCCGTAAGCGCAATCATCAAGATCCCCGATGAGCTGGATTTCAACCGCGCCGCCGGCATCATCATTACTTATGGAACCGCGCTGCACGCGCTGGAAGACCGGGCGAAGCCGCAGCCTGGCGAAACGCTGGCGGTGCTCGGCGCGGCGGGCGGAACCGGGATGGCGGCGGTCGAGCTCGGCAAGCAGCTCGGCCTGAAGGTGATCGCCTGCGCCTCGTCGGACGAAAAACTCGCCTTCGCCAAGGAGCACGGCGCGGATCTGCTGCTCAACTACGCCAAGGACGACCTCAAGGACGGCCTCAAAAGCCTCACCGGCGGCAAAGGCGTCGACATCATCTTCGATCCGGTCGGCGGAACTTTTGCGGAAGCGGCGCTGCGCGCCATCGCCTGGGAGGGCCGGTTCCTGGTGATCGGCTTTGCCGCCGGGGACATTCCCAAGATGCCGCTCAACCTCGCACTATTGAAGGGCTGCGACATCCGCGGCGTGTTCTGGGGAGCCTGGACCAAGGTCAACCCGCAAAAGAACCGGCAAAATCTCGAAAAGCTGGTTCGCTGGGCGGCGGAGGGAAAAATCTCCTCCCACGTCGATCGCACCTTTCCGCTGGCCCAGACCGCCGAGGCGCTCAAGGTGCTGGCCGGGCGGCAGGCGATGGGCAAGGTGATCCTCAACCCTTAAGGCGGGCGGGAACCGCGCCGCAAACTTTCAGGCCGGGGCGGTATCGGCTGCCCCGGCGGCCTTCGGCTGCGGCCCCGAATGGCGGGCCAGCAAGGCCCGCGCCGCCGCGCGGTGATCCGGGCGGATGTGGCTCGCCACCATGCGGATTGCGGCGGCGAGAACAGCGGCATCGTCGGAAAAGCCGAGCAGGGGCAGCATGTCCGGCATGATGTCGAATGGCAGGATGAAATAGGCGAGCGCGCCGAGCAGCGCCGCCTGCACATGGCGCGGCGTCGTTCGGTCAAAGGCGCAGTAATAGGCCGCGAGCAGATCCTCGGCGAACGGCAGCTTCGCCGCGACGCGGCTGATGCGGCTGAACGCTCGCCAGAACCGCCGCCGGACTTTTTCCGGATCCTTCGCCAATCGGCGCGCAGGCTCGAAGTCGGTCACAGCATCGATCATCGTCACCGGGTTCCCTCCTTCTGCACGGCAGAAGCGTGAGACTGGCATGAACTCACGCCGCTATCTGGGGATCGGCCGCCCGGCGGGCAAGACCGGCGCCGCACGATCGTCAGGTGCCGCCGCCCTGTCCGGCGATGCGGTCGATGGCGGTGGCGAGCGCGATGTCGCGGCTGGTGAGGCCGCCGGCGTCGTGCGTCGAAAGGACGATCTCGACGGTGCGGTAGACGTTGCGCCATTCCGGATGATGATTGCTCTTTTCGGCAACCAGCGCGACCCGCGTCATGAAGCCGAACGCCTCATTGAAATCCTTGAACACAAGGGTGCGGGTAATGGCGTCGCGGCCGGCGACCTCCGACCAGCCTTTGAGGGTTTTAAGAGCTTCGCTACGCGCAGGCTCGCTCAATCGCTCCATCGCATCCTCCTCGTTCGATCCCAGCCTTGCCGCATCGTGCCACAATTCCAGGCCAAAGCCGCGCCAGACTTGTGGCGCGGCTGGTTGCATTTGTGCTTGCATGACCCTGATCTGACAATCCGCTCGGATCAAGACGATTGCGCCGGCTAAAACCGCTCGAACCCTTGCCAGTGGATCGCGATGGACGAATCGCTCTCGCCGGAAACACCCCGCTCGATCCGGCGCAAATTGCTGCTCTTCATCCTCGCCATGATGCTGGCGCTGATCGGCATCGTCTCGGGGACGTACTATTTCGCAACGCGCCCTACGACCCTGAAAATCGCCGTCGGCCCGCCGAACAGTGACGACTTCAAGATGGTTCAAGGCCTCGCGCAACTGTTCGCGCGCCAGCAGCTTGCGGTGCGGCTGCGCCCCGTCGCCACTGAAAATCCGAAGGCCAGCGCCGCCGCGCTCGCCGAGCAGGCGACCGATCTTGCGGTCATCCGCGGCGATCTCGATGTGCCGAAGAATGCCCAGGCCGTTGCCACCATGCGCAAGAATGTCGTGGTGATGTGGGTGCCGGCTCGCCAGGGCGAGGCCGCGGTCAGCGGGCCGCCGATCACAAAAATCGCCGATCTCGCCGGCCGCCGCGTCGGCGTCATCGGCTACGGCATCTCCAACATCCAGATCCTGAAAATCATCCTGCGCCAGTACAGCATCGATCCCGACAAGGTCGAGGTGATCAAGCTGCAGCCGAGTGAAGCACTCGACGCGATCCGCAAGCACCGCGCCGACGCCTTCCTCGCGGCGATCCCGATCAAGAACAAGATCCCGATCGAGATCATCAACGCAGTGCGCCGCGACGAGGGTGCGCCGACATTTTTGGCGATCGGCGCGGCGGACGCCATCGCCCAGAGCAACGCCGCCTATGAAGCCGACGAAATCCCGGCCGGCGCGTTCGGCGGCTCGCCGTCGCAGCCCGAAGGCAATGTGAAGACGCTCAGCTTCAATCACTACATCGTCGCGCAGAGCGACCTGTCCGAAAATGTCGTCGCCACCCTCACCCGCCAGATCTTCGCGGTGCGTCAGGCCGCGATCCCCGATTATCCGATGGCGGCGCGGATCGAGGCGCCGGACACCGACAAGGATGCCGCGATCACCGCGCATCCGGGCGCCGCGGCCTATGTCGACGGCGAAGAAAAATCCTTCATGGACCGCTACGGCGATTACATCTGGTGGTCCTTGATGGGCCTGTCGGCGATCGGCTCGGTCGGCGCATGGTTCGCCAGCTACCTGCGCAAGGGCGAGCCGAGCAATGCGGTCTCGCTTCGCGGGCAGCTTCTGGAAATGCTGGCGAAGGCGCGGCAATCGAACTCGATCGACGAACTCGACCGGATGCAGGCGGACGCCGACGAGATCATGCGGCGAACGCTCGACGGATTCGAGCGCGGCGGCATCGGCGAAGGCTCGCTCACAGCCTTCAGCATTGCGCTGGAGCAGTTCCACAACGCGGTCGCCGACCGCAAATCGTGGCTCGGCGACCATGCGCAACGAAAAGCACCCGCTGAGGCGGTGCCGGTTCCGGCCGAGGTGCGCACGCCGTAACTCGCGCTTTTTCGCGCAGCGCCGCGCCCGGAATGCGACCGTGGATCAGCGCCATGCAAAAGGAAGCCGTTGTTTTTTGGCATTTCCTCACTATATTGCACCGCAAACGCGTATTCGTGTCTGGCCGAACAGTCGCCGGACGGCGCTTTTCAACTCGCTCATGGCCGAAACGCCTCCGTCGCGGATGATCCGGGCGGCGCCATTGCGGTCAGATGCGGCCCGGCCACAGTCGCCGGGCGCTTGAGGAACTGTCTGCTGCCATGAGTCGATCCGCATGACTTGGCCAAGCCTGACCAGCTTCTGACCCGACCTAACCTGCGTGCCTCAAATTCACGCGGCACCGCTGGCGTTTTGATCGCCATCCTCATTTTTTCATTCAGCCGACATCGCACCGCCACTGGCGCGTCGCTTCTGAGAACCTGAAAAGTCAGACCATGAATCTTCGCAACATCGCCATTATCGCTCACGTCGACCACGGCAAAACCACCCTCGTCGACAAGCTGCTCCACTACGCCGGCACGTTCCGCGACAACCAGCGCGTCAGCGAACGCGTGATGGATTCCGGCGACATCGAGCGTGAGCGCGGCATCACCATTCTCGCCAAGTGCACCTCGGTGCATTGGCACGACACCCAGATCAACATCGTCGACACCCCCGGCCACGCCGACTTCGGCGGCGAGGTCGAGCGCATCCTCTCGATGGTCGATGGCGTCGTCGTGCTGGTCGACTCCGCCGAAGGCCCGATGCCGCAGACGAAGTTCGTCGTCAGCAAGGCGCTCAAGCTCGGCCTACGCCCGATCGTGGCGATCAACAAGGTCGACCGTCCCGACGCGCGCGTCAATGAAGTCGTCAACGAGGTCTTCGACCTGTTCGCCGCGCTCGATGCGACCGACGAGCAGCTCGACTTCCCGATCCTCTACGGCTCCGGCCGCAACGGCTGGATGGCGGAGAGCCCGGACGGTCCGCAGGACGGCATGGCGCCAATGTTCGAGCTGATTTTGCGCCACGTTCCGCCGCCGAAGATCGAGGAAGGCCCGTTCCGCATGATCGGCACCATTCTCGAAGCCAACCCCTATCTCGGCCGCATCATCACCGGGCGCATCGCGTCCGGCTCGATCAAGCCGAACCAGGCGGTGAAGGTGCTCGGCGCCGACGGCCGCACCATCGAGCAGGGCCGCCTGACAAAGATCCTCGCCTTCCGCGGCATCGAGCGCACGCCGATCGAGGAAGCGCAGGCGGGCGACATCGTCGCCATCGCCGGCCTCACCAAGGGCACGGTCGCCGATACGTTCTGCGATCCGTCGGTCGACACGCCGCTCTCGGCGCAGCCGATCGATCCGCCGACTGTGTCAATGACCTTCATCGTCAACAACTCGCCGCTTGCCGGCACCGAAGGCGACAAGGTGACCAGCCGCATGATCCGCGACCGCCTGCTGCGCGAGGCCGAGGGCAACGTCGCGCTGCGCGTCGTCGAATCAGCCGAGAAGGACTCGATGGAGGTTTCGGGCCGCGGCGAACTGCAGCTCGCGATTCTGATCGAGACCATGCGCCGCGAGGGCTTTGAGCTGTCGGTGTCGCGTCCGCGCGTCGTCCTGCAGAAGGACGAGGCTACCGGCGAATGGCAGGAGCCGATCGAAGAGGTCGTGATCGACGTCGACGAGGAGCATTCCGGCGTCGTCGTGCAGAAGCTGAGCGAGCGCAAGGCGGACATGATTGAGATGCGCCCCTCCGGCGGCAACCGCCAGCGTCTCGTGTTCCATGCCCCGACCCGCGGCCTGATCGGCTATCAGAGCGAGCTTCTGACCGACACCCGCGGCACCGCGATCATGAACCGCCTGTTCCACGCCTACGGCCCCTACAAGGGCGAGATCGCCGGTCGCCGCAACGGCGTCCTGATCTCGAACGACCAGGGCGAGGCGGTGGCCTATGCGATGTGGAAGCTCGAGGATCGCGGCCCGATGATGATCGAGCCGGGCTGGAAGGTCTATCGCGGCATGATCGTCGGCGAGCACAACCGCGACAACGACCTCGAGATCAACGTGCTCAAGGGCAAGCAGCTCACCAACATCCGCACCACCGCCAAGGATGAGGCGGTGCGGCTGACGCCGCCGATCAAGATGACGCTGGAAAAGGCGCTGTCCTACATCGAGGACGACGAGCTGGTCGAAGTCACGCCGAAATCGATCCGCCTGCGCAAGCGCCACCTCGACCCGAACGAGCGCAAGCGCGCCGAGAAGATTCGCGAACAGGTCGCATAAGCCGACTCATTTCCGGTCACCCGGCACAAAACTGTCCTGCCCGCCCGCCCGCAGCTACTGCCGGGCGGGCGGCAGTCCTGCAAATCACCGCCCCATCAGCCGGTAAAATCGTCCGAACGCCGCGCCCAGCGCCGGAACCGGCGGTATTTTGTCCGATTTCGGAACAAATTCGGCCCGAATGGTGCTGAAAACCCACACATTTACGCTTCGTTAACGATAGATCTTGAAGCGCGGCCCGGGTCTTGCTTTGATTAGGTGCATGAGCACCATCCTGATCGAGGTCCGGCCAGCACGGCCCACAGACGCAGCCGCCATCGCGGATGTGCATGATGAGGCATGGCTGTCGGCCTATCGGGGCATCATTCCCGGTGCGGAGTTGCAGAAACTGATCCATCGCCGCGGCGCGGCCTGGTGGCAAAGCGCTATCCGCAAGGGTAGCCGCATCAGCGTGCTGGTGTTCGGCGACAAGATCGCAGGCTATGCCAATTACGGCCGCAACCGCGCGCGGAGCCTGCAATTCGACGGCGAAATCTACGAAATCTATCTGCGCCCGGAATTTCAGGGCCTCGGCTTCGGCCGCAAGCTGTTCTCGGCGGCGCGGCGCGATCTCGCCCAGAGCGGCCTGAAAAGCGTGGTGATCTGGGCGCTGTCCGACAACGAGCCGGCGACCGGCTTTTACCGCAGCCTCGGCGGCCGGATGGTCGCCCGCTCCTCAGAACGATTTGGTGACAAGTCGCTCGATAAGGTCGCGTTCGCCTGGGGCAATTGACGAACCGCCATCGTCCGGGCTTAAAAGCGCGCCACGGCTGAAGACGCGCATGTTTTCGCCGCAAAGAAAAGTTCTCACCAATTGAATGAAGCGACATATCCCGAACAGTCGGGGGGCCCGTCCGGCACATTCCCGGATCGCGGCCGAGAAAGAAATGGATCTATGATGCGTATCGACGCGATTCCGATCGGCAACAATCCACCCCACGAGGTCAACGTGGTGATCGAGGTGCCGGTTGGCGGAGAGCCCATCAAGTACGAACTCGACAAGGAAGCCGGCACGCTGTTCGTGGACCGTTTCCTCTATACCGCGATGCGCTATCCGGGTAACTACGGCTTCATTCCCCACACGCTGTCCGACGACGGCGACCCGTGCGACGTGCTGATCGCCAACACCCGCGCGATCATTCCCGGCGCGGTGATGCGCGTGCGCCCGGTCGGCGTGCTCTACATGGAGGACGAAGCTGGCGGCGACGAAAAGATCATCGCGGTGCCGGCGTCGAAGCTCACCCAGCGCTACGAGAACGTGAAGAGCTATCGCGACCTGCCGCAGATCACGCTGCAGCAGATCCAGCACTTCTTCGAGCACTACAAGGACCTCGAGCCGAACAAGTGGGTGAAGGTCATCCGCTGGGGCGACACCGAGGATGCGCAAAAGCTCATCCTCGAGGCGATCGAGCGCGCCAAGGCGAAAGGCGCGTAAGCGTTTCGCGCAAGCCAAAGCCCAATCTCGAAGGCCCGCAGCGGTGCGCGTTGCGGGCCTTTTCGTTTGCCGGTGGCTGGCGCGGACAATTCGGCTAAGATGCTTAAAAACGCGGCCAGCGCGCCGCGCAACGCTCGGGGGCGACGGCAATGAGGCGATGGTTGAGGCGCATCCGCCAGATCGTACTGCTCATTCTGGTTGCGCTGACCATCCTTGCCGGCGTTCTCGTCTCGAATACGATCAATCATGGCTCGCACCAGATCGCGGTTGCGGCGGTGCCGCCCGCCCCGGTGGACGTCGATGCCGCCGCGCAGCGGCTGTCGCAGGCGATCCGCTTCAAAACCGTCTCCGATGCAAGCGATCCTTCAGCGAACGCCGCCGAGTTCGCGGCGCTTCATGACCACATCGCAAGCAGCTTTCCCGCCTTTCACGCCGTTGCCAAGCGCGAGGCGATCGGTGCATTTAGTCTGCTTTACACTTGGGAAGGGAGCGATCCGGCAGCCCCGCCGATCGCGCTGCTCGCGCATCAGGACGTGGTGCCGATTGCGCCCGGCACCGATGGCGACTGGCAGGCGCCGCCGTTCGAGGGCGCGGTGCGCGACGGCTTCATCTGGGGTCGCGGCTCCTGGGACGACAAGGGCAACCTGTTTGCGATGCTGGAGGCGGCCGAAGCGCTCGCCAAAGACGGCTACCGCCCCCGCCAGACGATCTACTTTGCCTTCGGCCATGACGAGGAAGTCGGCGGCGTGCGCGGCGCAAAGGCCATCGCGGCAACGCTGCAATCGCGCGGCATCCGCCTCGGCTTCGTGCTCGACGAGGGCCTGCTGATCACAGACGGCATCCTCAAGGGCATCGACAAGCCGGTCGCGCTGATCGGCGTTGCCGAGAAGGGCTATTCGACGCTGCTGCTCAAGGCCTCAGGCCAGCCCGGCCATGCCTCGCTGCCGCCGCGCCACACCGCGATCGGCGATGTCGCAAGCGCGATCGCGCGCCTCGAGGCCAACCCCTTCCCTGCCTCGATCGGCGGCGCGGCCCGCGCAATGTTCGACGTGGTCGCGCCGGAGATGCAGCCGATCAATCGCCTGGTGCTGTCGAACCTGTGGCTGTTTCGCCCGCTGGTGCAGCGGCAACTAGAAGCCGGGCCGGCAACCGCCGCGATGCTGCGCACCACCACCGCGCCGACGATCTTCAACGCCGGCAACAAGGACAACGTGCTGCCCGGCCACGCCGAGGCCGCGGTGAATTTCCGGCTGCTGCCCGGCGACACGCAGGCGAGCGTCACCGCGCGCGTGCGGCAGGTGATCGGCAACGAGCGGGTGACGATCGCGCCGCAGCCCGGCAACACCGATCCGCCCCCGATCACGCCGGCGGCCGGGGACGCCTGGCACCTGATGAACCGCACCGTTCGCGAGATTTTTCCGAGCGTCGTCGTCGCACCCGGCCTGATGGTCGCGACCACCGACTCGCGGCACTATGCCGGGCTCACCGACAATATTTTTCGCTTCTCGCCGGTCTGGGCGAAAGAGGACGATCTCGGCCGCTTCCACGGCACCAACGAGCGCCTCAGCGTCGCCAACTACGCCGACATGATCCGCTTCTATCGGCGGCTGATCGAAAACACCCGCTAACGCTCAGACGGCGGGCGCTTCGATGCCATGGATGGCGCAGGCCGCCCGCAGCGTGTTGACCAGCAGGCAGGCGACCGTCATCTGGCCGACGCCGCCCGGCACCGGCGTGATCGCGCCCGCGACGCCGAGCGCCTCGCCATAGTCGACATCGCCGACGAGCTTGCTCTTGCCGTCGTCGCCGGGCAGGCGATTGATGCCGACGTCGATCACGGTAGCGCCGGGCTTGAGCCAGTCGCCGCGAACAATCTCCGGCTTGCCGACTGCGGCGAACACGAGATCGGCACGGCGGCACAGCGCGGCGAGATCGCGGGTCCGCGAATGGGCGATGGTGACGGTGGCGTTCTCGTTGAGCAGGAGCTGCACCAGCGGCCGCCCGACGAGGTTGGAGCGGCCGATCACGATCGCCTCCAGACCATCGAGCGACTTGTGCACGGTCTTGGTCAAAATGATGCAGCCGAGCGGCGTGCACGGCGTCAGCGCCGGCAACCCGCTGGCGAGCCGCCCGGCGTTCACCGGATGCAGTCCGTCGACATCCTTGGCCGGATCGATCGCGGCGATGATCGCGCGCGAATCAAGGCCCTGCGGCAGCGGCAGCTGCACCAGAATGCCGTGGACCACGGGGTCGCGGTTGAGGCGCGAGATCAGCGCCAAAAGCTCGTCCTGCGTCACGTTCGCCGGCAGCTTGTGCTCGAACGACGCCATGCCCGCCGCCTCGGTCTGGCGGCCCTTGTTGCGGACATAGACCTCGCTGGCCGGGTCGTTGCCGACCAGCACCACCGCAAGGCCGGGGGTGAACTGATGCTCTTTCCTGATGCGCGCGACTTCGGCGGCAACGCGCGAGCGAAGCTCGGCGGCGACGGCTTTGCCATCAATGATCCGGGCGGTCATGGTCGTCCTCTTCGGTTCGGTCCGGACTCTGGGCTGTCAACATTTTCAGGGCATTGCCGAGCGCGTGCGGATCGCCCGCGATGGCGATCTGCTTGTGTCGCGAAGTGACGCCGGACAAGACTTTAATTGAACTTTTCGGCACCTTGAGTGCCTTGGCGAGCAGTTGAATGACGGCTGCATTGGCGGCGCCGCTTTCCGCGATCGCGCGTACCCGGACCTTGAGCACGGCGCGGCCATCCGCCAGCGTCTCGCAGCCATCGATCCGGTCCTGGCCGCCGCGAGGCGTCACGCGAAGGGCAACGCTGATGCCGGTTTCGGAGTAACGCCACGGGGTCATCGGAGGCCGATCAACAAGGTCCAAACGAACAATCGCTGCTGCCAATCGAGGCCGAACTCATCCCCGGATCAGATCACGTTAGGATAGATGTAGTAGGCGATCACCCGCTGCAGGAACAGGATGATCAGGATGACGATCACCGGCGAGATGTCGAGCCCGCCGAAGCTCGGCAGCGCCGAGCGAATCGGTCTCAGCACCGGCTCGGTGATTCGGTACAAAAATTCCGCGACCGCCGACACGAACTGGTTGCGGGTGTTGATCACGTTGAACGCAATCAGCCACGACAAGACTGCTGATGCGATCAGGAGCCAGACATAGAGGTCGAGAACGATCAGAACAATATCGAGGATGGCGCGCATGATCTTGGTGCTCGCGATGCGGGATCGTCGGGGGAACGGGCCGCAAACTATCGGTTTGGCCTGCTTCTCACAAGGGACCCTCTCCTTAAGACCCTGAAAAAGCAAGTTTTGGCGTAATGTTGAAACGCCTCGTTGACTTGGCACCGGGAGGGGGGTAAATGGCGGCGCTTGCCGTGGTTGGCCGGATTCGGTCACACTGCGCCAGCGACAGGTTTGGGGCCGTAGCTCAGATGGGAGAGCGCCTCGTTCGCAATGAGGAGGTCAGGGGTTCGATTCCCCTCGGCTCCACCAAACCCCTCGCTCAGTTCTGATCAACTTTGCTCTGCTGACCGGCGGCGCTGATTAGCGTGCCGCACTGCGCTCGTCAGACGATGTTACCTGGCCGATAGCCGCCCAAAATCCCTTCGCCCGCCTTCCTCATTCGGCAGCGAGCGGAAAGGCGACGTGCTGCTCGTCGCGGAGCCAGGCCTTCAAAAAATTCTCCAGCCACAGCCGCTCGGCGAGATCATAGACCGCGCGAAACCGGAAATGATCGGCGCGCGGCCGGGCATTGGGCAGCGCCAGCCGCTCGTGGCCGCGAATCGTCCAGCGATGCATCATCGCGTAGGTGACGTCGGGGTGGAATTGCAGCCCGTACCCGGTTCCGTAGCGGAACGCCTGAACCGGAAACACCTCGGCGCCCGCACCCTCCGCCAGAAGCTCCCCGCCGACCGGCAGGTCGAACCCCTCGCGATGCCAGTGATATGCCTGCATCGGCCATTCGTGACAGACCGCCGTGCCCGCCGCCGTCGGCAAAATATCGTAATAGCCGATCTTTGCCCGGCCCTGCGGATCCGGCGCCACCCTGGCGCCAAGGTGCTTGGCAAGCATCTGCGCGCCGAGGCAGATCCCGATCAGCGGGCGCTGTTCCTTCAGCGGCACCGCGAGCCAGTCGATCTCGCGCTTGATGTAGTCGTCGGTATCATTGGCGCTCATCGGCCCGCCGAACACGATCGCCCCGGCGTGATGGTCGAGCGTCTCCGGCAGCGGCTCGCCGAAGCGCGGGCGGCGGATGTCGAGCCGGTAGCCCTGCGCCCGCAGCGCATTTCCGACCCGTCCGGGGGTCGAGGTTTCCTGGTGCAGCACGATCAGAACGGGGCGCGGACCGTCGCCATCGCGGAAATGGCGGCGCGGGTCCTTCTCCCCATCGATCAAAAGTTCCGGCGGCCTGTCCGCCACATCGCAGGTGGGCCCTTCAATCGCAGGGGAGACCAAGATCTTCTCCTTCGACGCCATCATACGGGAATCATAGCGCAATTCGGCGCAATCGCCAGATGCCTTTGTAGCCGCCGAGCAGGCCAAATTAAGACCAGGGTTGCCGGGACGTTATGATGTTCGCAGTAGGCGCTGTCCAGCCGACCCGCCCGACGGCGCCGCGGTCAGCGCCGCTTCGCCTGAATGCGCCCGACCGACGCCAGCACCCAGCCACGCGGGGCAAAGCGCAGAAGGAACGGAATCAGGCGGACGCCCACGCCCGGCAGCACCAAACGCCGGTTGGCCATCAGGCCCCGATAGCCCTCCCGTGCGGCGCGTTCGGGCGAGACGCTCAGCAGCGTCGAATCGAGGCCGGGCGTCACCCCGGCGCGGGCCTGAAACCCGGTCGGCACCGGCCCCGGGCACAGCGCCGTCACCCGCACCCCGCGCGGCCCCAGCTCGCGGTGCAGCGCCTCGGAGAACGAGATCACATAGGCTTTGCTGGCGTAATAGACCGCCATTCCCGGCCCCGGCAGGAAGCCGGCGATCGATCCGAGATTGAGGATGCCGCCGCGATGCTGCGCAACCGTGTCGGCGAAGCGGAGCGTCAGATCGGTGAGCGCGCGAATATTGAGGTCGATCATGCCGAGCTGTTCGGCCCGATCGAGTTGCGTGCCCTCGCCCGAAAGGCCATAGCCGGCATTGTTGACGAGATATTCGACTTCGGCGCCGTGGCTCGCCAGCGCCGCGGCGATTGCGTCTCCCGCCTCCGGCTTGGCCAGATCGCAAGCCAGAGTGATCGGCGGCTTGCCGCCGGCGGCGACGATCTCCCTCGCCAGCGCCTCCAGCCGGTCCGCCCGCCTCGCCACCAGCATCACCCGATGGCCGTCCGCCGCAAACAGCTTCGCCAGCTCGGTGCCAATGCCCGAGGACGCTCCCGTCACGAGTGCCACGCGATCGCTCATATTCGAATTCTCTTGCTGAGGGGCAATGGCGGGAGAATGCAGTATGTTTGCGCGACCGCAAGTCAGACTTTTGCGTCCGGGAGACGGCCGGCGGCGATCAGATTTCGCAGGTTGACGCGGTCGCGGCCCGAGACGCCGAGCAGATCTGCCGCGCGCCACACGACGTTCTCCTCGAACTCGGTGACATGATCGTCGGCATAGACCAGCTCCCACATCATTTCGACGATGCGCAGACGGCCGCCTTCGTCGAGCGAGTGCATCAGCACGCTGGTGAAGTGAAACAGATCCACCGCACCGCCCTCCGCAAGCGTTGCTTCGGCGATCAGGCGATCGGCCGCCTCGGGCTCGAGGTCGAAGCGGAATTCGAGCAGCGACTTGAGTTTCTTGAGCTCGACTTCGGATGGCGCGCCGTCAAGCGAGATGACGTGAATCAGCAGCGCCGCAGCCGCAAGGCGATAGTCGCCATCCCCGAACATCGGGCGAGGCGCGCTTCCCGCTGAAGCGATGTCGGAAATGAACTGGCGCAGTTTGTCGAGCATCGGGTTCGGCAACTCCATTCATCATATCGGTTATGTCGGACCGGCGCGGCCGGCGAACGGCTAAAGCTTAAGCGGCGCCGCGCGTTCCATGCAAATTCCGCGTTCGCACCTGCGCGCTATGTGCTGGCGCGGCCTGCGCTTTCGGACCTGGCTGGCAAACCCGCCACCACAACCGGCAAGAGTTGGCCCCGGGGTCAATCTCAACGGCGGCTCTGCGGCCAGCGTGACAGTGACCAAAGATTTGTCGAGAGAAAGTCGATCGCAGGCGGATTGAAATTCAGGTTCCGCACCTCCATCTTGGTTGAGAATGATGTTGCCCGCCGGCGCGGCCGTGTCCGGAGCAGCTTCTCCGTTTTGCTGAGGGGCGCCGACAGCTAGGTGTTCCCAAAAATTTCTCGCGAGGATGATGTGACAACAATTGAGCAGGGCGGAACCACCCCGGCACAAACCGCGTCCGATCTGATCAAGGACACCACAACCCAGACATTCATGAAGGATGTCATCGAGGAGTCGCAGCGCCAGCCGGTGCTGATAGATTTCTGGGCGCCGTGGTGCGGCCCGTGCCGGCAGCTCACGCCGATCATCGAAAAGGCGGTGCGCGCCGCCAAGGGCCGGGTTAAGCTTGTTAAGATGAACATTGACGAGCATCCGGACATCCCCGGCCAGATGGGCATCCAGTCGATCCCGGCCGTGATCGCCTTTGTCAACGGCCGCCCGGCCGACGGCTTCATGGGCGCGCAGCCGGAAAGCCAGATCAACGCCTTCATCGAACGGCTCACCAAGGACATGCCGCCTCCTCCCGGCGGCCCGGAAGAACTGGTCGCGGAGGCTGAGGCTGCGCTCGCGGCCGGCGACATCGCCAACGCAGCAGCGATCTATGCCGAAGCTCTTACGATCGACTCGACCCACATCCCGGCGCTCGCCGGCCTCGCCCGCTGCTATGCCGAGACCGGCGCGATCGAGCAAGCCAAACAGACCCTTGCGCTGATCCCCGAGGCCAGCCGTGAAGATGGCGCCGTGAAGGCGGTTCAGGCCATGATCGACCTCGCCGAACAGGCCAAGTCGCTCGGCCCGGTCGCCGAACTCGAGGGCAAGGTCGCCGCCAATCCTGCCGACCATCAGGCGCGCTTCGATCTCGCCATCGCGCTCAACGCCGGCGGCCACCGCGCCGATGCGCTCGGCCATCTGATCGAGATCGTCAAGCGCGACCGCAAATGGAACGACGACGGCGCCCGCAAGCAGCTCGTCCAGTTCTTCGAGGCATGGGGTCCGACCGACGAGGCGACGGTCGAGGGGCGGCGCAAGCTGTCCTCGGTCCTGTTCGCGTAATCTGGTTGCCGCGGCGACGCCCCGGCCTGAGGGCCGGGGATTGAGTTCTGGAAGAAAAAACATGGCGATCAACGCAGAGTATCGTGGCCCGCATGAGCTTCCCGAAACCATCCCAGTATTTCCGCTGCCGGGAGCGTTGCTGCTGCCGCGCGGCCAGATGCCGCTGAACATTTTTGAGCCGCGCTATCTCGCGATGGTCGACGACGCCTTTCGCGACGGCCACCGTCTGATCGGCATGATCCAGCCCGAAAACTCGAGCTCGGATCTCGAAGGCAACCCGCCGCTGTTCAGCGTCGGCTGCGTCGGCCGCATCACCCAGCTCGCGGAGTCCGGCGACGGCCGCTACATCCTCGAACTCACCGGCGTTGCCCGCTTCAAGGTGATCGAGGAAGTACGGGCGCTCACCGCCTACCGGCAATGCCGCGTCGACTTCAGGCCCTATGCCGACGATTTCATTCCGCGCAAAGGCGAGGAAGAGGTCGACCGTAAGACGCTGCTCGAGGTGCTCACCGAATTTCTCGAGGTCAACAAGCTCAAGGTCGATTGGGAGGGCATCGAAAGCGCCGCCAACGAGGCCCTGGTCAATGCGCTGGCGATGATGTCGCCTTACGGCGTGGCGGAAAAGCAGGCCCTTCTTGAAGCCAAGGATCTCAAGACCCGCGCGGAAATTCTGATCGCGATCACCCAGATGGATCTGGCCAAGAAAACCACCAGCGGCGAACCGCCATTGCAGTGACCGGGGGTCCCCCGCTATCCGCATTGGTCCCGCCGTATTCCACCGACCGGAGCCTCAATGTCGAACCCAACTGCCAATCAGCCGGAACACAGCGTCGATCCGAAGCTGCTCGAAATTCTCGTATGCCCGCTGACCAAGAGCCGGCTCGAGTATGACAGCGCCCGGCAGGAGCTGATCTCGCGCGCCGCCAAGCTCGCCTATCCGATCCGGGACGGCATTCCGATCATGCTGCCGGAAGAAGCCAGGCGCATCGACTGACCCCGCCTTAGAACAAACCCGCCCCGTGAAACCGTATCGGCTTGTCATCTTCGATTTCGACGGGACGCTCTGCGACAGCTTCGACTGGTTTCTGCGGGCGGTGAACGAAGCCGCCGACCGCTACAGCTTTCGCCGCATCGAAGAGGCCGAGGTCGAAACCCTGCGGGGAAAAAGCTCGCGCGAGATCATTCGCCATCTCGAAGTGCCGGCGTGGAAGCTGCCGGCGATCGCGCGCTTCATGCGGCGGCTGAAATCCGAAAGCTTCGCGGACATGGCGCTGTTTCCCGGCACCATGGAGATGCTGCAAGCCCTGCGCGACGGCGGCCTCCTGCTCGCGATCGTCAGTTCGGATGCCGAAGCCAATGTGTGCCGCTCGCTCGGCGACGCCGAACCGCTGTTCGAGACGTTTAGCTGCGACGTGTCGCTGTTCGGCAAGTCGGTCCAATTCCGGCGCGTCATGCAGCAGCTCAACGTCGCGCCGCAGCTCACGCTCTGCATCGGCGACGAGGTCCGCGACGCCGTTGCCGCGCGCAAGGCCGGCGCAAGTTTCGGCGCGGTGACGTGGGGCTATGCGACCCCCGACGCGCTCAAGACCCGGCAGGCCGCGCTGATTTTCGAGACTCCGCGGTCGATCGCCGCAAGCCTGCTCTGAGAAGCCTGCTCCGAGACTTTAAAGCGCCTCGCCGCGCAACAGCCGCGGCGTCGGCCCCGCGAGCCCTGCCGCCTGGCGGATGAAAACGTTCTTGAGCGGTGGCAGGCGATCGACCACACCGAGACCGAAGTCGCGCGCAGCGCGCAGCAGCGAGGAGCGGTTGGAGAACAACAGGTTGAGCGAATTGGTCGCCACCCCCATCGCCATCGTGTCGAAGCGCCGCCACCGCTGATAGGATTCCAAAACATCGGTCTGGCCGAAATCGAGGCCGAGCCGCGCGGCATCGACCACGACCTCCGCCAGCGCCGCGACATCCTTCAGCCCGAGATTGAGGCCCTGCCCGGCGATCGGATGAATGACGTGGGCGGCGTCTCCGACCAGCGCCATCCGCGGCGCGATGAACTCGCGCGCCATGAAATAGCGCAGCGGAAAAGCCCGCGGCGGATCGAGCGGCCGGACCTCGCCGAGCGCAAGGCCGAAGCGATTCTCGAGCTCGATCTGAAACTCGTCCGCCGGCAGCGCGACGATGCGCGCCGCCTCCCTGCGGGTCTCGGTCCAGACCAGCGACGACCGCTTGCCGGTGAGCGGCAGGATGGCGAAAGGACCGGCCGGGAAAAAATGCTCGATCGCGCGGCCCTCATGATCGCGCTCGTGACTGACATTGAAAACGATGCCGGACTGGCCGTACTCCCAGCCGTGGGTGCGGATGCCCGCGCGCTCGCGCAGGCGCGAATTGGCGCCGTCAGCGGCGACCAGCAGCGAAGCGGCGACCTCCATGCCGTCACCGAGCGTCACGGTGATGCCGTTCGGCCGGGCCGCATAGCCGGTGACCGCCGTGGTCCGCAGCTCGACGCCGGCCTCGCGCGCCCGCCGCGTCAGCGACTCCAGCAGGATGCGGTTCTCGATCATGTGGGCGAACGGCTCGCCGGGCTCGACCTCTCCGGCAAAGGTGAGGAAGGACGGCCGCGTGACGTCTTCGAGGCGGCTGTCCGTCACCACCATGTCGAGGATCGGCTGGGCGTCCGCCGCGACGTCGTCCCAGGCGCCGATCGCCTCGAACAGGCGGCGGCAGGCGGCGACGATGGCGGAGGCGCGCGGATCATAGGCCGGGCCGTCGGTGAAGGTCGGGTCCGCCACGATCACCGGTACGTCGGGCCCGAGCCCCTGCCGCAGCGCCAGCGCAAGCGCCAGACCGGCGAAGCCGCCGCCCGCAATGAAGATGCTGTTATTGGCCATCGATTTTGATCCTCACTCTTGCCAGTGGCGCAAGGCTGGGCGACAAGCAATCCGCGACCTCTCTATCGCAACCGGCGCGGCCCGAACACAAGCCCTGTGGGTCACTTAGCCTTCCATACGACCGGAAAGATGACCGATGTCAAAGAGCCTGATCGATCTTTTGAGCATCCTCGATATCGAGCCGCTCGAGGTGAACATGTTCCGCGGCGTCAGCCCGAAGACCAGCTGGCAGCGGGTCTTCGGCGGCCAGGTGATCGGCCAGGCGCTGGTGGCGGCCTGCCGCACCGTGGAAGGGCGGATGCCGCATTCGCTGCACTGCTACTTTTTGCTGCCGGGCGATCCTCAGATCCCGATCATTTATGAGGTCGACCGCCTTCGCGACGGCCGCAGCTACAACACCCGCCGCGTCACCGCGATCCAGCACGGCCATGCGATCTTCTCGATGATGGTGTCCTTCCATGTCGACGAGGTCAGCAATTTCGACCACCAGGACAAGATGCCGGACGTCCCGACGCCGGACATGCTGACCGCCGAGCAGCTCTCCCGGCAGCCGATTTTGAGCGAAATGCCGGAATTCATCCGCCGCTACTATGAATCCGACCGCCCGATCGAGCTGCGCCCGGTCGAATTCCAGCGCTACTTCGGCAAGAAGATCGAGGACGGCCGGATCAATATCTGGATCAAGACGGCGGCGACGCTGCCCGACGATCCGGCCATGCACATGTGCGCGCTGGCCTATGCCTCCGATTTCTCGCTGCTCGACGCGGCGATGGCCCGTTACGGCCGCACCCTGTTCGACAAAAGCATCATGCCGGCGAGCCTCGACCACGCGATGTGGTTCCACCGCCCGTTCCGCGCCGACGAATGGCTGCTGTACAGCCAGGACAGCCCGAGCTCGCAGAACGGCCGCGGCCTCACCCGCGGGCTGATCTTCAAGCCCGACGGCACACTCGTCGCCTCGGTCGCGCAGGAAGGCTCGATCCGCGAGCGGATCGCAAAGGCCAAGGACTGAGCCGCTTTCCGCGGCCTCGCCCGGCATCGGAACCGGCTGCGTCAGGATTAAGCAGACCCGGCTTATTTTTTGGGCGCGCCTTCAGAGTCCGCGAACAAGCATCGACCTCAAGAATTCAAAATTTATCAAATAATTTCAACTAATTATACGCATTTGCCGATCTGGCACGGCTTTTGATTTCCACTAGCGTGTCGGGGTCTGCGCGCATTTTTGCGCAGCCCGCATTCGGGGCACCCCGAGCGATCCGTTCGGGCTAGTGGAAGGCAAAACCGATGAAAATCGTAACGGCGATCATCAAACCCTTCAAATTGGAGGAAGTGCGGGACGCGCTCACCGCACTGGGCGTCCAAGGACTGACCGTCACCGAGGTCAAGGGTTATGGCCGGCAAAAGGGCCATACGGAGATCTATCGCGGCGCCGAATACGCCGTGAATTTCATCCCAAAGCTCAAGATCGAGGTCGCGGTCCCATCCAGCCAGGTGGAGATCGTGATCGACGCCATCCTGTCCACGGCGAAGACCGGCCATATCGGCGACGGCAAGATCTTCGTCACCAATCTCGAGCGAGCCATCCGCATCCGCACAGGAGAGGTCGATGGCTCAGCCCTTTGAACCGCAGCGCGGCGCCAATTTCCCGCGGGCAAACGCGCTTGCGCGATCGCCCGGCCGCATTTCTCGTTTTCGTCGGAGCTTTATCATGCCCGCCTCTCTGTCCTTTCGCCTCAAGCTGGCGGCGCTGATGGCCGCCTGCCTTACCGCCGCCACCCCCGCCTTTGCCGAACCGGCGCTGAGCAAGAGCGACAACGCATGGATGCTTACGGCATCCGCGCTGGTGCTGCTGATGACGATCCCCGGCCTCGCCCTGTTCTATGGCGGGCTGGTCCGATCCAAGAACATGCTCTCGGTGCTGATCCAGGTCTTTTACACGGTCTGCATCGTCTGCCTGATCTGGGCATTTTATGGCTACAGCCTCACCTTCACCGGCGGCTCGCCCTATATCGGCGGCCTGTCCAAGGCCTTCATGATGGGCATCACGCCGGAGGCTCTGGCCGGCACCTTCACCCCCAACGTCCAGATCTCGGAGCTGGTGTATTTTTGCTTCCAGATGACTTTTGCGGCCATCACGCCAGCCCTGATCGTCGGCGCGTTCGCTGAGCGGATGAAGTTTGCGGCGGTCGCGCTGTTCATTCCGCTTTGGGTGACCTTCGTCTATTTCCCGATCGCGCACATGGTCTGGTACTGGGCCGGACCGGATGCGATCACCGAAGCGGCCAAGGCGGTCGCCGCCGCCGGGCCTGATGCCAAGGCCGCCGCGCAGGCCAATCTCGACGCGGTCCTCGCCGACGGTGGACGGATCTACCTCTGGGGCGCACTCGATTTCGCCGGCGGCACCGTCGTCCACATCAACGCCGGTCTCGCGGGCCTGATCGGCGCCCTGATGGTCGGCGCGCGCACCGGCTACCGGCGCGAACTGATGGCCCCGCACGCTTTGACCTTGAGCATGGTCGGCGCCGCCCTCCTCTGGGTCGGCTGGTTCGGCTTCAACGCCGGCTCCAGCCTCGAAGCCAACGGCACCGCCGCGCTGGCGATGGCCAACACTTTCCTCGCCACCGCCGCCGCGGCGCTGTCGTGGATGTTCATCGAATGGCTTACCCGTGGCCATCCCTCCCTGCTCGGCATTATTTCCGGCGCGGTCGCGGGCCTGGTCGCGGTGACGCCGGCTTCGGGCTTCGCCGGACCGATGGGATCGATCGTCCTCGGCCTCGTCGCCGGCGGCGTCTGTCTGCTGTTCTGCACGGTGGTCAAGAACAGCCTCGGCTACGACGACTCCCTCGATGCCTTCGGCGTCCACTGCATCGGCGGCATCATCGGCGCCCTCGGGACCGGCATTCTGGTCAACCCGGCCCTCGGCGGCACTGGCGTGATGGACTACGTTGCCGGCAAGGTCGCCGACTATGACGCGGTCGCCCAGATGATCGCGCAGGCCAAGGGCGTGGCGCTGACGCTGGCATGGTGCGGCATCGGATCGACGATCATCTACAAGGTAGTCGACCTCACGGTCGGGCTGCGGGTCAAGGTCGAGACCGAACGCGAGGGCCTCGACCTCACCAACCACACCGAGCGCGCCTACAACTTCTGAACCGCCGACTGCCAGGCAGAACGGGGTTTTCGGCGAAAAAGGCCGAAAACCCCATTTATCATCGGCGGTGTCCGGTGGTTCCATTTTGCGATGGTTAATCGCGCCTTAACCTCGCCGCACCTATGGTGAACGCCAAACCTTTCCGCGCGACCGCCTGACCGGACTTCCTGTCCGGCCCAAGCGGCATCGGCGGGTTTCGAAAGTTGCTGGCGCGCTGCATGACCACGATCCCGTTTTCCAAGCCCACCTCCGGGCCCGCCGCTGGCGCTGGCCCAGCGGAGAGCGAGCGCTCGCCGTTCGCTCGGCTGACGGATCTTTTGGCCGGACACGCGCCAAGCCAGCCGCTGATCAACCTGTCCGTGGGCGAGCCGCAGCACACCCAGCCGGAATTCGTCGGCCGGGTGCTCGCCGAGCATGTCGCCGAGTTCGGCCGCTATCCGCTGTCGAAGGGCATTCTGCCGTTTCGCGCCGCCGCTGCGGCATGGCTGTCGCGCCGTTTTTCCCTGCGCGCGATCGATCCGGAAACCGAAGTGCTCGTCCTCAACGGCAGCCGCGAGGGCTTGTTCTTCGCCGCCATCGCCGCGGCGCGCATGATCGACAAGCCACACGGCGCGATCCTCTTGCCCAATCCGTTTTATCCGGCCTATGCCGCCGGCATCCGCGCTGCCGGATGCGAGCCGATCTACCTCGCGACCACGCGCGAGAACGGCTTTCTGCCCGATCTCGACACGCTCGATGAGGCGACGCTCGAGCACACCGTCGCGTTCTACCTCGCCTCCCCTGCCAACCCGCAGGGCGCGGTCGCGACCAAAGATTATTTTGCGCGCGTTCATGCGCTGGCGGAAAAGTACAACTTCATCGTTCTCAGCGACGAATGCTATTCGGAGATCTACACGCGCACCGCGCCCGGCAGCATGCTCGCCTCCGCCGGTCCCGATTTTCGCAACGTCGTCGCCTTCCAGTCGCTGTCGAAGCGCTCCAATCTTCCCGGCCTGCGGGTCGGCTTTGTCGCCGGCGATAAACAATTCCTCGCGCGCTTTCATGAGCTGCGCAATGTCGCCGCGCCGCAGGTGCCGGTGCCGCTGCAGCATGTGGCGATCGCCGCCTATGGCGACGAGGCGCATGTCGAGGAAAACCGGCGGCTGTACGGGATCAAGTTCGATCTCGCCGACAAAATTCTTGGCTCGCGGTTCGGCTATCGCCGCCCCGATGGCGGGTTCTGCCTCTGGCTCGATGTATCCGCCTATGGCGGCGACGAGCGCGCCGCGCTTGACCTCTTCCGCAACGGCGGCGTGCGCGTTGTGCCGGGCAGCTATCTTGCGCGCGCAATGCCAGACGGAAGCAATCCCGGCGCGGGCTACATCCGCGTCGCGATGGTGCAAAACAGTGAAGTGACCGAAGAAGCCCTGCACCGCATGGTGCGGGTTCTGGAGTCGAAAAGTTCGGATTGATCGAGGCCCATGAGCATGACAGCGATCGAGCGCGTCATTCCCATCGTCGGACAGTTGCCAGATCCCATTCGGGAGATGCTGGCGCGGCGTCTGCGCGAGCTGGCCGGGCTTGGCCTGCTCGCCCTGTCGGGATTGATCGTCGCCGCGCTCGCGACATGGTCGGTGCTCGATCCGAGCCTCAGCCACGCGACCGCCGGCAAGATCCGCAACGTCCTCGGCTATCCCGGCGCGATCTTCGCCGACCTGCTGATGCAGATCCTTGGCCTCGGCGCGATCATGCTGATCCTGCCGGTGGCGGTGTGGGGCTGGCGGATGCTGACGCATCGCCCGTTCGACCGGCCGGCGCTGCGCATCGGCTGCTGGGTGCTCGCGGTCGTTGCCGCCGCGGGACTGGCAAGCTGTTTTCCCGGCAACAGCAAATGGCCGCTGCCGACCGGCCTTGGCGGCGTCGTCGGCGATGCGCTGGTGCGCGCGCCCGCCGTCGTGCTCGGGCCGCCCGGTTTCATTTTCTTTCTTTGCCTCGGCGTCATTCTCGCGGCGGCGATGATCGTCACCTTCGTCATCGCCAGCGGATGGGGCGCGAAGGAAACCGAGCCGGAGACGCTCGACGACATCATCGAGGACACGCCGCTCGATGAGAGCAGCGACGATCGCACCTCGGTATCGATCGGCATGGTGGTCCATGCGCTGATGAGCATCAAGGCGCGCCTCGGCCGGCTGTTGGTGCGCGCCTATCACGGCTTCGTCGCGAGCCGCGAGCCGACGCGCACCGCCGGCGAACGGCGCGAGCCAAATCTTCGCGAACCCAATTTCGGCGGCCGCGCGCCCTCCATCGTGCCGGACGATGATGATGATCATGACGACGCGGACGACCGCGCCGCCTATGACGACGACGATTACGACGACGTCGAGGACGAAGAGGAGGACGACGTTCCGCCGCCTGCGCCGGCGCGCGCTGCGCGCAAGCGCGCCGAGCCGCGCGCCCCGGTGCGCAAGCCGGCCGCGGAGTTCGAACTGCCGCCGATGAACGTGCTGAGCCAGCCGCGAGCCTCCGACCGCGCGCCGGCCAACAAGGCTGAGCTCGAGAACAATTCGCGCCTGCTCGAGGGCGTGCTGCAGGACTTTGGCGTGCGCGGTGAAATCATCAAGGCCAACCCCGGCCCGGTGGTGACGCTGTACGAACTCGAACCCGCGCCGGGTATCAAGTCCTCGCGCGTCATCGGCCTTGCCGACGACATCGCCCGCTCGATGAGCGCGTTGTCGGCGCGCGTCGCCGTCGTGCCCGGCCGCAACGCCATCGGCATCGAACTGCCGAACGCGATCCGCGAAAAAGTTTTCCTGCGCGAACTGCTCGCGGCGAAGGACGCCAATGCCGGCGTCGCCAAGCTGCCGCTCTGCCTTGGCAAGAACATCGGCGGCGAGTCGATCATCGTCGACCTTGCGCGCATGCCGCACCTGTTGATCGCAGGTACCACCGGCTCGGGTAAGTCGGTCGCCATCAACACCATGATTTTGAGCCTGCTCTACCGGCTGCGGCCCGACCAGTGCCGGCTCATCATGGTCGATCCAAAGATGCTCGAACTGTCGGTCTACGACGGCATTCCGCATCTGCTCACGCCAGTCGTGACCGATCCGAAGAAGGCGGTCGTCGCGCTGAAATGGGCCGTGCGCGAGATGGAAGAGCGCTACAAGAAGATGTCGAAGCTCGGCGTCCGCAACATCGACGGCTACAACACGCGCGTCCGCGAAGCGGCCGAGCGCGGCGAGGAATTGACGCGCACCGTTCACACTGGCTTCGACAAGGAAACCGGCAGGGCGATCTACGAGGAAGAAAAGCTCGCGCTCGAACCGCTGCCCTACATCGTCATCATCGTCGACGAGATGGCCGACCTGATGATGGTCGCGGGCAAGGACATCGAAGGCACCGTGCAGCGCCTCGCGCAGATGGCGCGCGCCGCCGGCCTGCACGTCGTCCTCGCCACCCAGCGCCCGTCGGTCGACGTCATCACCGGCACGATCAAGGCCAACTTCCCGACCCGCATCTCGTTTCAGGTCACCTCGAAGATCGACAGCCGCACCATTCTCGGCGAGATGGGTGCCGAACAGCTGCTTGGCCAGGGCGACATGCTGTACATGGCCGGCGGCGGACGCATCAGCCGCGTCCACGGCCCCTTCGTGTCCGACGAGGAAGTCGAAAAAGTTGTCAAGCACCTCAAGACGCAGGGCTCGCCGGACTACCTCGAAGCCGTCACCGCCGAGGAAGAGACCGAGGAGGACGGCGCGGTGTTCGACCAGACCGGCATGGGCGGCGGCGATGGCGGCGACCTGTTCGCGCAGGCGGTGCAGATCGTCCGGCGCGACCGAAAGGCCTCGACGAGCTATATCCAGCGGCGGCTGCAGATCGGCTACAACCGCGCCGCGTCCCTGATGGAACGGATGGAACAGGAAGGCATCGTCAGCCAGGCCAACCACGCCGGCAAGCGCGAGATCCTCCTCCCCGAGGAAGAGGACGGCTTTTGATACGGAAAATCACACCCAAAGCGCAGCCCGGGCCGCGAAATCGCCACAGCAACGGGTTAGCGCCAGAGAGCGTACCGACCGCAACGGTCCGGTTCAGCCGAGCAGCCGGACGGAAACACAGATTGATCGCGCCCCCCAAAAGCCTTGCCTCCATTCTGCCCGGACGCCTTGCGCGGCTGCCCGCCTGCGCCGCGCTGATCGGCACCCTGATCGCGCCTGCGGTCAGCCCGGCTGTCGCCGACCCGGTTCCGATGCCGCGCCCGGCGCCCGCGTCGCGCAATCGTGTGGTTGCGGCGGCCCCCACCCCGGTGCAAATGGCCGGCGCCAATCAGCCGCTTTCGATCACCGCAGGCGGGGCGGCCGCAGCCGCTAAACCGGGCGCGCAGCAGTCCGAGCCCGTGCCGACGCCGATCATCCCCAACCCGCGCAACCGCGCGCCGACCAGCATCTTTTCGACGCTCAGCCCGGCGCAGCGCACGCTGGTTGCGCGAGTCAGCAACTATCTCACCACCGTGCAGACCATGGTCGGCAATTTCGTTCAGGTCGGCCCGGACGGCCGGCGGACAACCGGCGACTTCTACATGCAGAAGCCGGGCAAGATCCGCTTCGAATACGACGCGCCGAGCCCGATCGCGATCGTCGCTGACGGCACATCCGTAGTGGTGCGCGACCGCAAGCTTGCAACGCAGGACGTCTTCCCGCTGTCGCAGACGCCGCTGCGCTTTCTGCTGTCGAACCAGATCGACCTGATGCGGGACGCCAATGTCGTCACCGTCACCGCCGACGATCTCTACATCTCGGTCACCATCGAGGAAAAACACGCGCTGGTTGGTACCAGCCGCCTGATGCTGATGCTTGACGCCAAGGACAACCAGCTCAAGCAGTGGACCATCACCGACCAGCAGGGATACGACACCACGGTCGCGGTCTATAATGTCGATCTGGCCAAGCGGCCCGATCCGTCGATCTTCCGCATCGACTTCACCAACTATTCCTCGCCCAATCAGTGATGCGCGCAAGGCGCGGGATATCGCCGCGGGAAAACAAGGCCCGCGCATTTCTCTTATCGCGCAAAACGTTGTAGGCCCTTGGCCCGATAGCAAGAGCTTTGGCGGTCGGGGTGGCAATGCGTTTGAAGTTGACGACGTGGAACATCAATTCGGTGCGGCTGCGGATCGATCTGGTCACGCAGTTTCTCTCGGAAACCAAGCCCGACATTCTGTGCCTGCAGGAAACCAAGTGCCCCGACGACGCCTTTCCGCGCAAGGAACTGCGGCGGGCGGGCTATGAGTATGTCGCGGTCAACGGCCAGAAGGGCTATCACGGCGTCGCGGTGATCTCGCGCCTTCCGTTCGACAGCTCCGATATCCGCACGTTCTGCAACAACCTCGATTCACGACATATCTCGGTCGCGCTCGGCGGCAGCGCGGGCCTGCCGAAGCCGCTCGTCGTGCACAACTTCTACGTCCCCGCCGGCGGCGACATCCCCGATCCCGCAGCCAATCCGAAATTCGCGCACAAGCTCGACTTCCTCGACGAGATGCGCGACTGCGAGCCGCTGCATCCCAAGGACGGCGAGCATCACGTTCTCGTCGGCGATCTCAACGTCGCGCCGCACGAGCATGACGTGTGGTCGCACAAACAGATGCTCAAAATCGTCTCGCATACGCCGATCGAGTGCGAAAAGCTCCTCGCCGTGCAGGCGGCGGGGCAATGGCGCGACGTGGCGCGGGACAAGATCCCGATGTCGGAAAAGGTCTATACTTGGTGGAGCTATCGCGCGGCCGATTGGGCCGGCTCCAATCGCGGCCGCCGCCTCGATCACATCTGGGTGTCGCCGGCGCTCGGCGACCGCGTCAGCGATTTTTCCGTCACACGCGAGGCGCGCGGCTGGGAACGCCCGTCCGACCATGTGCCGGTGACGATCAGCCTTGACCTCTGAGTTTCGATCAAGGCTGCGTGAAAATAATCAGAGCAGGCGCCCGCTGATCACGGTGAGATCGCTGATCACCTGACTGGTGCGGATCATGAATTCGTCGCGCAGTCGCCGCGCCGCCAGCGGATCGCTTTCCAGCACGCGCTGAAACAGGGTGCGGGAGATCCGCAGTACCGAGGTGTTTTCGAGCGCCGTCGCGGTGCCGGGACGCTGGATCACCATCACCAGCGCCAGTTCGCCGAGCAGCGCATCGGGACCGGCAACGACGCTCTGGCCGCTGCCATCGTCGACGCTGATGTTGAGCGCGCCACGCTGGACGACATACCCCGCATCGGCGGCATCGCCGGCGCGAAACAGCACCTCGCCGGCCGCGAGGTTGCGCTGCTCCGAAGCAATCGCGAGCATCCGCAGCGCATCGCTCCCCAACAGCCGCAAGGTCGGCACGCGGGAGAGCTGCGCAATATCGTCTTCAAGCGACATCGCGCCTCGCATCGCTGTGGCAAGGCATCCGCATCAAGTCTGTCTCGGGGCGCGTCAGTCGACCCATCCTCTATGGTACGAGCTTGTAACCGCCCGCCTCCGTCACGAGGAGTTCGGGTGTGGCCGCGTCCTTCTCGATCTTCTGGCGAAGACGGTAGATGTGCGTTTCCAATGTATGCGTGGTCACGCCCGAATTGTATCCCCAGACTTCCTGCAGCAGCGTCTCGCGCGAAACCGGGTGCAACCCCGCGCGATAGAGGAAGCGCAAGATCGCGGTCTCCTTTTCGGTGAGCCGGATCTTTTTCGAATCGGCGTCGGTCAGAAGCTTCGAGCCGGGACGGAAGCTGTAGCGGCCGATCGAGAACACCGCATCCTCACTGGCCTCGTGCTGGCGAAGCTGCGCGCGGATCCGCGCGAGCAGCACGGCAAAGCGGAACGGCTTCACGACATAGTCATTGGCGCCGGATTCAAGACCGAGAATCGTATCGGCGTCGGTGTCGTGGCCGGTCAGCATGATGATCGGGGCGCTGAAGCCTGTCTTGCGCAGGGTGCGCACAACCTCGCGGCCGTCGGTGTCCGGCAGACCGACATCCATCAAAATGAGATCGGGCGAATTGGCCTTGGCCGACTGGCAGCCCTTTGCGCCGGTATCGACCGCGAGCGTCTCGAATTCGTCGTGCAGCGCCAGCTGTTCGACCAGCGCCTCGCGCAAGTCGGCGTCGTCATCTACGATGAGGATCTTGCGGGCATTGGGCATTGCTGACCATCCTTCACGCGGAGGTTGATGAACGGAGACGGCATTCGGCGGGGTGCTTTTTCCCGCCTGGCCATCCGGCCCGCTCAAAGCGACCAAAGCAGGTTAATCTAGCGCGAATCACTAGCCAAATTCGCCATGAATCCGATGCGGAACGAATAGAACATGCTTCGCGAGAAGCGCAAGCTGTACGATCAAACCACCGTGCCGAGACGCTCGACCCTCCGATGACCAACCAGCCCCGCCTTCCCCCCGATCAGCCGTTCCCGTGGATCCGCGTCACCAGCCGCCCCTCGGCCCGAAGCCTTGGCTGGCTGACCGCGCCAGACTGGCGCATTCCCGTGGCGCTCGGGCGCAGCGGCATCATCGCCAATAAATTCGAGGGCGACGGCGGAACCCCGCGCGGCGTCTTCCATCCGGTGCGATTGTGGTGGCGGCGCGACCGGCACGCTAGGCCGCGCACGCTTCTGCCGATCGTGCCGATCACGCCCCTTGATGCCTGGTGCGAGAATCCGGCCGACCGGCGCTACAACCGGCCGATCCGCCTTACGGGAACCGCGAGCGGCGACCGGCTGATGCGCGACGACCCCCTCTACGACTTCATCGTCGAGATCGACCACAACATGCGGCCGCGCACCGCCAACCGCGGCAGCGCGGTGTTTTTCCACCTTGCCCGGCCTCGGTTCGCCCCGACCGCCGGCTGCGTGGCGATGACCGGGCCCGCGATGCTGCGGCTTCTCGCCCGGCTCGGCCCGGAGACGAAAATCGTAATCGAATAAGCCGCTTAGCCGACCTTGAAGGGCGGGCGGTGGCCAAAAATGGCGGAGCCAACGCGGATATAGGTCGCGCCGAACTGGATCGCGATCGGAAAATCCGCGCTCATTCCCATCGAGAGTTCGGACAGGCCGTTGCGGGCCGCGATCTTCGCGGTCAGGGCGAAATGGGGCGCCGGCGCCTCATCTGCCGGCGGAATGCACATCAGCCCGGAAATGGCGAGCCCATAGGTATCGCGGCAGGCGGCGATGAAGGCGTCCGCCTCCTGCGGCGCGATCCCGGCCTTTTGCGGCTCCTCGCCGGTGTTGATCTGGACGAACAGTTTTGGCCGCCGCTCGGTCCGCTCGAATTCCTTGGCCAGCGCCTCGCACAGGCTCGGCCGGTCGACCGAGTGAATGGCGTCGAACTGGGCAATCGCCTCCCGCGCCTTGTTGGACTGCAGCGGCCCGATCAGATGCAGTTCCAGCCCCGGATGCGCCGCCTGCAGTTCCGGCCACTTGGCCTTGGCCTCCTGGACGCGGTTCTCGCCAAAAATCCGCTGCCCGGCGGCAATTAGCGGGGAAATCGCCGCCGCGTCGAAGGTTTTGGAGACGGCGATCAGTTTCACCGAGGCCCGCTCGCGCCCGGCATCACGGCAGGCGGTCAGAATCTGGTCCTCGACTGCCGCCAGACCGGCATGAAAGGAGGGCGCGTGGGTGGGCATGGGGGATCACATCCTTGTCGCAACGGGCGAATGGGCATTCACGATGCCGCAACCGGCATCACGACGGCTCTACGCCATCGCGCCCGCGCCCGCAATCTTGGCGGGCGCTGCGGCAGCCCGCGGCCTGGCGCAGGCTTTTCGCGTCAAAACATTGACCCGGCACGGTCTTTTGTGGCCTAGTCCAGCGCAAGGAACGCCTCCGGTCGCGGCCCCGAAACCGCTCAGTGGCGTGTCCGTTAAAATCAGGATCCGCACCGTTTTTCCCTTCGACACCCGGGCAACGTTCCGGGCCGGCCGGCAGATATCGATTTGATGAGCAACGAACGTTACAACGCCCGCGATTCCGAACCGCGTTGGCAGAGGAAGTGGGACGATCAACAGATCTTCTCGACCCGCAACGACGACACCCGGCCGAAATACTACGTCCTTGAGATGTTCCCCTATCCGTCGGGACGCATCCACATGGGCCACGTCCGCAACTACACGATGGGCGACGTGGTGGCGCGCTACAAGCGCGCCAAGGGCTTCAACGTGCTGCATCCGATGGGCTGGGACGCTTTCGGCATGCCCGCCGAGAACGCCGCGATGGCCAACAAGGTCCACCCCAAAAGCTGGACGTACGAGAACATCGCGACCATGCGCACCCAGCTCAAGTCGATGGGCCTGTCGCTCGACTGGAGCCGCGAGATCGCGACCTGCGATCCGTCCTATTACAAGCACCAGCAGCGCATGTTCCTCGACTTCCTCAAGGCGGGGCTGGTCGAGCGCAAGCAGTCCAAGGTCAACTGGGATCCGGTCGACCAGACCGTGCTCGCCAACGAGCAGGTGATCGACGGCCGCGGCTGGCGCTCCGGCGCGCTCGTCGAGCAGCGCGAGCTGACCCAGTGGTTCTTCAAGATCAGCGACTATTCCGAAGATCTTCTGGCCTCGCTCGACAGGCTCGACCGCTGGCCCGACAAGGTGCGCACGATGCAGCGCAACTGGATCGGCCGCTCCGAGGGCCTGTTGATCCGCTTCGCGCTCGACGCCGCGAATGCGCCGGCGGCCACCTCGGAAATCAAGATTTTCACGACCCGGCCCGACACGCTGTTCGGCGCGAAGTTCCTGGCACTGTCGCCGGACCATCCGCTGTCGAAGGAGCTCGCCAAGAGCAATCCGGCGGTCGCCGCCTTCCTCGAGGAATGCAGCCACACCGGCACCGCGCGCGAGGCGATCGAAACCACCGAGAAGAAGGGCATCGACACCGGCCTGCGGGTGCTTCACCCGTTCGATCCCGACTGGAAGCTGCCGGTCTATGTCGCCAATTTCGTCCTGATGGACTACGGCACCGGCGCGATCTTCGGCTGCCCGGCGCACGACCAGCGCGACCTCGATTTCGTCAACGTCTATGGCCTCGGCAACACTCCGGTGGTCTGCCCCGAAGGCCAGGATCCGAAGACCTTCGTGATCACCGACACCGCCTATGACGGCGACGGCCGGCTGATCAATTCGCGCTTCCTCGACGGCATGACCATTGCGGAAGCGACCGAGGAAGTCGCAAAGCGGCTCGAGGCCGCGACGCTCGGCAATGCGCCGGTCGGCGAACGGCAGGTCAATTTCCGCCTGCGCGACTGGGGCATTTCGCGCCAGCGCTACTGGGGCTGCCCGATCCCGATCATCCATTGCGAGACCTGCGGCGTCGTGCCGGTGCCGGTCAAGGACCTGCCGGTCGAGCTGCCGGAAGACATCGAGTTCGATCGTCCCGGCAATCCGCTGGATCGCCATGCGAGCTGGAAGCACGTCAACTGCCCGCAATGCGGCGGCAAGGCGCGGCGCGAAACCGACACGATGGACACCTTTGTCGACTCCTCGTGGTATTTCGCCCGCTTCACCGATCCGTGGAACGAGGACGCGCCGACGACGCGCAACGTCGTCGACCGCATGCTGCCGGTCGACCAGTATATCGGCGGCATCGAACACGCGATCCTGCACCTGCTCTACAGCCGCTTCTTCACGCGCGCGATGAAGGCGACCGGCCACATCGATCTCGACGAGCCGTTCGATGGCCTGTTCACGCAGGGCATGGTGGTCCACGAGACCTACAAGAGTGCAAGCGGCGCCTTCGTCTCCCCGGCCGAAATCAACATCAGCCACGAAGGCGAGCAGCGCACCGCGATCCTGCTCTCGACCGGCGAGCCGGTGACCATCGGCCCGATCGAAAAGATGTCGAAGTCGAAGCGCAACACGGTCGATCCCGACGACATCATCGCGACCTACGGCGCGGACACCGCGCGCTGGTTCATGCTGTCCGACTCGCCGCCCGATCGCGACGTGATCTGGAGCGAGGAAAGCGTGCAGGGCGCCTCGCGCCTCGTGCAGCGGGTCTGGCGTCTTGTCTCGGCAGCGGCGCCGCTCCTGCCGCCGTCCGGCACCGCGATCGACAACGGCAACCCCGCCGCCAAGGCGCTGCGCACCGCGACCCATCAGGCGCTCGCCGATGTTTCGCAAAGCATCGAGCGGCTGCGCTTCAACACCGCCATCGCAAAGATCTATTCGTTCGTCGGCACCCTCCATGAGGTCGTCGACGATCCGAAAAAGCCGCTGGCGAACGATGCCGCCCTCGCCGCCGCAGCGCGCGAGGCCTTCGATGTCATGGTGCAGCTCATCGCCCCGATGACGCCGCATCTTGCTGAAGAATGCTGGGCGGCGCTCGGCCATCAGACCCTCGTTTCCGAGGCGGCGTGGCCGAAGCTCGAGGAAAGCCTGCTGGTTTCGGACACGGTGACGCTGCCGGTCCAGATCAACGGCAAGAAGCGGGCGGACATCACGGTGTCCCGCAGCGCCCAGAATTCGGAAATCGAGGCTGCCGTTCTGGCGCTCGATGCGGTAAAATCCGCGCTGGGCGGCAAGCCGCACAAGAAGGTGATCGTGGTTCCGCAAAGGATCGTCAATGTCGTGGCTTAAGATGCGCATCGTCTTCCGGCTGATGGCTGCGGTGGCGCTGTCGGCGAGCGTCGCCGGCTGTTTCACGCCAATGTACGCCGAACGGCCGGACGGCTCGCCGAGCCTGCGGGACAAGCTCGCAGGCGTCGAGGTGCCGCCGCTCAACCTGCCCACCGCCTCGCGCGAGGCGCGGGTCGGCGTCGATATCCGCAACGCGCTGATGTTCCAGATGTATGGCGGCGCGACCGGCTCCTCGCCGACGCACCGGCTTGATCTGAAGATCACGTCGCGGCGCAATTCGGTGATTATCGACACCCGTACCGCCCGTCCGGACATCGAGACCTACGGCATCGACGCGAGCTACCAACTCGTCGAACTCGCCACCGGCAAGCCGGTGGTGAACGGCAGCACCTTCGCCGTCGTCAGCTTCGACAATCCGGGCCAGGAGCAGCGCTTCGCCCGCATCCGCAGCCTGCGCGATGCCGAAGACCGCGCCGCCAAGCAGATCGCCGACAACATCAACACCCGCCTGGCCGCATACTTCACTGCGGGTACCTGACCCGCAGGAAGCCATGGTTGCGCTGCGCGGCAAAGAGATCGACGCATTCTTGGCCAAGCCGGATCCCGGCCGGCCGATCATTCTGCTCTACGGGCCGGACACCGGTCTCGTTCGCGAACGGGCAGAGGCGCTGTGCGCCTCCGCCGTCGATGATCCGAACGATCCGTTTGCGCTCGTCCGCCTCGACGACGAAGAACTCAGCTCCGCTCCGGCGCGGCTGGTCGATGAGGCGATGACGGTGCCGCTGTTCGGCGGCCGCCGCGCCATTCGCGTGCGCGGCGATCCAAAGTACTTCGTCAAAAGCGTCGAGGTGCTGATCGAGGAGCCGCCGCGCGATTGCCGCATCGTGATCGAGGCCGGCAATCTTCGGCCGAATGTCGCGCTGCGCACGCTCTGCGAAAAAGCGCGCACCGCGGTCGCCATCGCCTGCTTTCCGGACACCGAGCGCGATCTCATGCGCCTGATCGAGACCGAGCTGCGCGCCTCCAACCTGCGGATCACGCGCGATGCGCAGGGCGCGCTGCTCTCGCTTCTCGGCGGCGACCGCCAGGCCTCGCGCAACGAGGTCCAGAAGCTGGTGCTCTATGCCCATGGCCGCGGCGAGGTCACGCTCGACGACGTGATCACCTGCGTCTCCGACGCCTCCGAACTCGCGCTCGACCCGATCGTCGATGCCGCGTTCGCCGGCCGCGTCGCCGATGTCGAAACGAATTTCAACAAGGCGATGGCGGCGGGCACCTATCCCGGCGCGATCATCTCGGCGGCGCAGCGCCAGGCGGCGGCCTTGCACAAGGCGGCGCTGCTGGTCGACGAAGGCATGCCCGCGCATCTGGCGCTCGAGCGCGGTTTTCCGCGCCTGCACTTTTCGCGCAAGGACATCGTTACCACGAGCCTCAACAACACCAACAGCAACCGCATGGCCGACACGATCGTTCAGCTCGGCAACGCGGCGATCGGCGTGCGCCGCAACAGCGCGCTGGCCGACACCATCGCCCGCCGGGCGCTGATGGCGATTGCGGTCAACGCGCGCCGGCGCTGACATTCGCAAAATAGTAACAAAAAAAGCCGGGAAAAAATCCCGGCTTTTTTGCTTCCCGCGCAGCAGGAAGAATGAAGTAAGAAATTTACTTAGCACCCGCCTCGAGCCGGCGCAGCACTTCGTCGAGCTGATCGAGATCGCCATAACGAATGCTGACGGTGCCCGCGCCATTATCGCAGTGATCGACGCTGACGGCAAGACCGAGCACATCGCTGATGCGGCGCTCCAGCTCGATGGTGTCGGCGTCCTTCGGTGCCTTCTCGGCGCGCGGCTTCTGCGGCTTGCGCTCCGGCACGCCGGCTTCGTGCGCCAGCGCCTCGACCTGCCGCACGCTCAAGCCTTCGGCGATGATGCGCCGCGCCGCCTCGACCGCATCCGGCACACTGATCAACGCGCGGGCGTGCCCCGCGGTGAGCTGGCCGGCAACGATCATCGCCTGCACCTCATCCGGCAATTTCGTCAGCCGCATCATGTTGGCGACATGGCTGCGGCTCTTGCCGACAAGCTTTGCAACTTCCTCGGCGCTGTGACCGTGATCGGTCGCCAGGGCGTGATAGCCGAGCGCTTCTTCCATCGCGTTGAGGTCGGAACGCTGCACGTTTTCGATGATGGCGATCTCGAGCGCGGCGCCGTCGGCGACATCGAGCACCACCACCGGCACTTCATGCAGGCCGGCGCGCTGCGACGCGCGCCAGCGCCGCTCGCCGGCGATGATCTCGAACTGATCCGGCTTGTTCGGACGCGGCCGCACGACGATCGGCTGGATCAGGCCGTGCTGCTTGATCGAGGCCGCGAGATCATCGAGCTCGGTCTCGGTAAAATTGCGCCGCGGATTGTTCGGATTGGCCTTGATGAATTCGATCGGGATACGGCGCGGGCCGCGCGGCCGCTCAGCCTTCACCGCCTCGCCGCCGACATCTCCAATCAGGCTGGCAAGACCACGCCCGAGACGCGATCCACCTTTTTCGGCCATCGGCTTTTCCTTCAACGCACAACTCCACTGCAAAAATCAAACACGCCCGAAGGCGAAAGATCACGACATCCGCAATTCGCGCTCGCGCTGGATCACCTCGGTTGCGAGCCGCAGATAGGCTTCGCTGCCGGCGCATTTGAGGTCATAGACCAGCACCGGCTTGCCATGCGAAGGCGCTTCCGAAATGCGCACGTTGCGCGGGATCATCGTCTCATAAACCTTGTCGCCCATGAACTCGCGGACGTCGGCGACAACCTGGCTCGACAGATTGTTGCGGGCATCGAACATCGTGAGCACGATGCCGTGGATCATCAGATCCGGATTGAGCGTCTGGCGAACCTGCTCGACGGTCTGCAGAAGCTGCGACAGACCTTCGAGCGCAAAGAACTCGCACTGCAACGGCACCAAAATCGCATCCGCCGCCGCCATCGCATTGACGGTAAGCAGGTTGAGCGACGGCGGGCAGTCGATCAGCACATAGCTGAAATTCGGCGCCGCCTCGGGATGGTTGAGGCGGCCGATCGCATCGCGCAGACGAAAGACGCGGTCGCGGGTGTTGCCAAGCTCTAGCTCGAGGCCGGAAAGGTCCATCGTCGAGGGCGCCAGATGCACGCGCGGCACTGCGGTCGCGACGATCGCCTCGCGCAGCGTGGCCTCGCCGATCAACACGTCATAGGTCGAGCAGTCACGGTTTCGCCGGTCGATGCCGAGCCCGGTCGAGGCATTGCCCTGCGGATCGAGGTCGATCACCAGCACCTTTTCGCCGATCGCGGCCAACGCGGTGCCGAGATTGATCGCGGTCGTGGTCTTGCCGACGCCGCCCTTCTGGTTGGCAAGGGCGATGATCCGAGGCCTCGCCGGCTCGCCGCCCTCGCCTGCCGTGCCGGGATGCTCCAAATCGTCCATGACCGTCATCCGCCTGTTACCCCGATTTGTGCGGACGAGCCGCGCGCAGCGATCGACCTGACTTCGACAATTGCACCGCCGCCCCCCGATGAACTCGGATGAAGCTTTGGCGAGAAACCCCAATATTTAGTAGCATTGGAAATTTCCGACGCCACATCTTGACCCTTCATAAACAGACCGATCGCGCCGCGCCGGATCAGCGGCTCGGCGAAGCCGAACAGAATATGCAACGGCGCAACGGCGCGCGCGGTGACACATTCGATACCGGAATCAGTCTTGTCCACATATTCCCCAATATCCACGGCATGCACCATCGCTTTCGCGCCGGTGACCCGCACGGCTTCGCGCAAGAACGCCGCCTTCTTGTTGTTGCGCTCGACGAGATGAACCATTCCACCGTCGCGCTCGGCCAGCGCACAGCCCAGCACCACGCCGGGAAATCCGCCGCCGCTGCCGAAGTCAGCCCACCGCCTCGCCTCCGGCGCGATCGCCAGAAGCTGAAGGGAATCAGCAACATGCCGGGTCCAGATCTCCGGCAGGGTGGATGGCGCGACGAGGTTGGTTTTGGCCTGCCATTCCAGCAGCAGCGCGACATAGCGGTCGAGCCGCGTTTCCGTTTCCGACGACACCGGGACGCGCGCAAGCGCCCGCGCTTTGTCGCGGGCGAGGCTGTCGCCATGCTGGATGGCTAGGGATGCAGACTTGGACACCGGGGCTCCTGACCGCCAATGGCTTTATTCGATCAGCCGGCAGCGGCTGGGGTTTTGCGCCGCGCCTCCCGGCGCAGATAGGCGGCCAGAATGCCGAGCGCGGCTGGCGTGATGCCATCGAGCCGGCTGGCGTGGCCGAGCGTGCGCGGCCGGTGGGTTTCCAGCCGGTTCCGCGCCTCGTTGGAGAGCCCCGGAATGACCGAAAAATCCAGATCCTCGATCACCAGCGCCTCGTCCCGGCGGAACGCCTCGACATCCGCCTTCTGCCGCTTGAGATAGACGTCATACTTGGCATCGATCTCCAGATGCTCCGAAACCTTTTCCGGCACGTCGGCAAGCTCCGGCCACATCGCCTGCACCTCGGCCCAGCCGATATCGGGATAGGCCAGAAGCTCGAAGGCGCTGCGGCGGTTGCCGTCCTGATTGAGCGACAAGCCACACCGCGCCGCCGCTGTCGGGGTTATCGTCAACGTAGTTAACAGATCCTTAAAGCGATCCAGTGTCGCCATCTTTTCGCGATGCCGCGCCGCCCGCTCCGCACCGACGCAACCGATGGCGATGCCCCGGTCGGTCAGCCGCTGGTCGGCATTGTCCGCCCGCAGCATCAGGCGGTATTCGGCGCGCGAGGTGAACATCCGGTACGGCTCGGCAACCCCGCGCGTCACGAGGTCGTCGATCATCACCCCGATATAGCCGTCGGCGCGATCGAAAGTGATTTGCCCGCCCCCGCCCGCCTTTAACCCGGCATTGACCCCGGCGACCAGACCCTGCGCGCCCGCCTCCTCATATCCGGTCGTGCCATTGATCTGGCCGGCGAGGAACAGCCCCTCGACCCGACGAGTCTCCAGCGTCGGATGCAGCTCGCGCGGATCGACGTGGTCGTATTCGATCGCGTAGCCCGGCCGCAAAATCTTTGCGTTCTCGAGCCCTGGAATCGAGGCGACGATCGCCGCCTGCACGTCTTCCGGCATCGAGGTCGAAATGCCGTTGGGATAGACGGTGTGATCGTCGAGGCCTTCCGGCTCGAGAAAGATATGATGGCTGTCGCGATCGGCGAATTTGACGATCTTGTCTTCCAGCGACGGGCAGTAGCGCGGGCCGCGGCTCTGGATCTGCCCCGAATACATCGGCGAGCGATGGACATTGGCGCGGATCACCGCATGGGTCGCTTCCGTCGTCCGGGTAATCCCGCATTCGATCTGCGGCACGGTGATGCGATCGGTCAGCATGGAAAACGGCTCGGCCGGGTCGTCTCCCGGTTGCATTTCCATCGCGGCCCAATCGATCGTCCGCCCGTCAAGGCGCGGCGGCGTTCCCGTCTTCAGGCGGCCGAGCGCGAACCCTGCCCGCTCGAAGGCCAGCGACAGACCCATCGCCGGCGCTTCATCGACCCGGCCGGCCGGCCAGGTCCGTTCACCAAGATGAATGAGGCCGCGCAAAAATGTGCCGGTCGTCACCACGACGGCGCCGGTCGCCCATTCGCGGCCATCGGCAAGGCGAACGCCAGAAACGCGCCCTTCATCGATCATCAGGTCGTCGACCTCGCCCTCGATCACCGCGAGGTTGGGAATTGCCGCAATCGCTGCCTGCATGGCGGCGGCATAGAGCTTTCGGTCCGCCTGCGCCCGCGGCCCGCGTACCGCCGGCCCCTTGCGCCGGTTCAGCACCCGAAACTGGATGCCCGACTGGTCGATCACCCGCCCCATCAAACCATCGAGCGCATCGATCTCGCGGACCAGATGGCCCTTGCCGAGGCCGCCGATCGCCGGGTTGCAGGACATCGCGCCGACGGTCGCGAATTTGTGAGTGATGAGCGCAGTATTGGCGCCGACGCGCGCAGCGGACGCGGCTGCTTCACAGCCGGCATGCCCGCCGCCAATGACGATGACATCAAATTTCTGGATCATGATCCATTTACACCGGAGTAATCGCGCCGCACAACAAAATCAGTTCTGTTTCACGTGAAACCGGACCGGGTTGTTTCACGTGAAACACCGAAAACAAACCGCCCATTCTGTTTCACGTGAAACACTCCGAGTCGCAAAATCCCTGTTTCACGTGAAACAGCTACTTTCCGATGCAGAACTCGCTGAAGATCACGTCCAGCACATCCTCGACATCGATCCGGGCCGTCAGCCGCCCCAACGCGTGCGCTGCCACCCGCAGGTTCTCCGCAATCAGTTCCGGCATTTCCAACGGTGCGCTCAAGGCCTGGCCCAGCGCCGCCTCGGCCTCCCCGATCAAGGCGCGGTGCCGCGCCCGCGTGATCAATGCCCCTTCTCCGCCAAAATAGGTTTCCGAGAAGTTAACGATCGCGGTTAACAAATCCTCAACGCCGTCGCCCTTGGCCGCCGAGATGCTGAACATTTGTCCCGGCCTGGTTCCGCCCTCGTCGGCGAGATCGATCTTGTTCATGACAGCCCAGATTGTCTCGCGGTCGCGATCCGGGAACGCCGGCGGCTGTTCCGCCCCCGGCTCCGTCACCCACAGCACCAGATCGGCTTCCGCCGCCCGGTTTTGCGCCCGGCGGACACCCTCTTGCTCCACCGGATCGTGGGTCTCGCGGATGCCTGCGGTGTCGAGCAGGGTCACCGGAAAGCCGTCGAGATCGAGCTGAATTTCGATCACGTCGCGTGTGGTTCCGGCATAGGGCGACACGATTGCCGCCTCGCGGCGGGCCAGCCGGTTCAACAGGGTCGATTTTCCCGCATTCGGCGGCCCGGCGATGGCCACCACCAGCCCGTCGCGCAGCCGTTCACTACGGCCGGACGAGGCCAGCGCCTGCGCAATCTCGTCCCGGAGCGCCTTAACCTGGGAAAGGGCAGGCAAAAACACATCGTCCGGCACATCCCCTTCGTCGGAAAAGTCGATCCCGGCCTCGATCATCGCCGACGCCTCGATGATATCGCGCCGCCAGTCCTCAGCCTTGTGGCCGAGCAGCCCCTGAAGCTGGCGCAGCGCCTGCCGCCGCTGCCGGTCGGTGTCGGCATGGATCAGGTCGTCGAGGCCCTCGGCCTCGGTAAGATCGAGCTTGCCGTTCTCAAAGGCGCGGCGGGTGAATTCGCCGGGTTCCGCCGGTCGCAGCCCGTCGATCGCCCCAAGCGCGGCAAAAACCGCGGCGACCACCGCCTTGCCGCCATGAACGTGCAGTTCGGCGACGTCCTCCCCGGTCGAACTGCGCGGGCCGGGAAACCACAGCGCCACGGTTTCGTCGATCGGCCGGCCTTCCGCATCCTTGAGCGTGCCGACATGGGCCTGCCGCGGCTCGGGCAGTTTGCCGTAAAACTGGCGCAGCACCGTCCCGGCCTGCGGCCCGGAAATGCGAATGAGCGCGATCGCGCAGGGCAGCGGACCGGAGGAGAGGGCAAAGATCGTTTGATTGTGCGGGTGCATGGCCTAGTCTTTGTCATCGATGGGCTGCAACCGCAATCGGGTCGCATCACACCTTCAATTGAAGGTCATAGGCCAGGCGGGTTAGCGCCGCATTGCACATCCAAAGGTTCAGACATGACGGAAGCTGCAGAGCACACCAATCGTCTCGCGACGGAAACTAGCCCCTATCTCCAGCAGCACCGCCACAATCCGGTCGACTGGTGGCCGTGGGGACCGGATGCGCTGGCGGAGGCCGAGCGCAGCAACCGGCCGATTTTGCTGTCGATCGGCTATGCCGCCTGCCACTGGTGCCATGTCATGGCCCATGAGAGCTTCGAGGATGAAGCGACCGCGGCGGTGATGAACGAGCTGTTCGTCAACATCAAAGTCGACCGCGAGGAGCGGCCGGATATCGACCAGATCTATATGAACGCGCTGCATCATCTCGGCGAGCAGGGCGGCTGGCCGCTGACGATGTTTTTGACGCCGGACGGATCGCCGTTCTGGGGCGGGACCTACTTTCCAAAGCAGGCGCAATACGGCCGGCCGAGCTTCGTCGATGTTTTGACCCAGGTCGCAAACGTCTTTCATGAAGCGCCGGAAAAAGTCGCGCAAAACCGCGAGGCGCTGATCCATCGCTTGCAGAGCCGAAGCGCGCCCCAGCATCCTGGCGATATCGGCATCGCCGAACTCAACAAGGCTGCGGTCTCGATCGCCGGCGCGACCGATCCGACCAATGGCGGCCTGCGCGGCGCGCCAAAATTCCCGCAATGCGCCATGCTCGAATTTCTCTGGCGTGCAGGGGCGCGGACTCACGACGCCCGGTTTTTCGTCACGACCAATCTCGCTTTGACGCAGATCAGCCAGGGCGGGATCTACGATCACCTCGGCGGGGGCTACTCGCGCTACTCCGTCGACGAAAGATGGCTGGTGCCGCATTTCGAAAAGATGCTGTACGACAACGCCCAGCTTCTCGACCTCTTGGCGCTGGAAGCGGCGCGGATGCTCCACCCGCTCTATCGCCAGCGCGCGCTGGAAACGGTCGAGTGGCTCACGCGGGAAATGACCCAGGCCGGCGGTGGTTTTTCCTCCTCGCTCGATGCCGATTCCGAGGGCGAGGAAGGCAAGTTCTATGTCTGGTCGCTCAGTGAGATCGAGACCGTGCTGGGTGCAGAAAATGCTGCGTTTTTTGCAGCATTTTACGACGTGACGCCTGAGGGCAATTTCGAGGGCCAAAATATTCTTAACCGGCTCAAGGCATTGCCCTCGACCGCAGCGGACGAAACTCGTCTCGCCGCCATGCGAAAATTGCTGCACGACCACCGCAGCAAGCGCGTTCGGCCCGGCCTCGACGATAAGGTTCTGGCCGACTGGAACGGCCTGATGATCGCCGCTCTCTCACAGGCGGCAATCGTGTTCGAGCGCCCCGACTTTCTCGCGCTGGCCCGCAAGGCATTTTCCTTCGTCCAGCACAACATGACCCGCGGCGACCGGCTCGGCCATTCCTGGCGGGAAGACCGCCTGCTCTTCCCGGGCCTTGCCTCCGACTATGCGGCGATGATCCGCGCCGCGCTCGCGCTGTCCGAGATCACCGGCGAAAACAGTTATCTCGAACAGGCGGTGCACTGGCAGCACGCCCTCGACCGCCACTACGCCGACGCCGAGCACGGCGGCTATTTTCTGACCGCCGACGATGCCGAGGGCTTGATTATCCGGCCGCACGCGACCGTCGATGACGCAATCCCCAACCACAACGGAATGATCGCGCAAAATCTCGTCCGCCTCGCCGTTCTCACCGGCGATGATGTCTGGCGACTGAAATCCGACAGCCTGTTCGAGGCGCTGTTGCCAAAAGCCCAGGAGAACGTGTTTGGCCACCTGTCGCTGCTGAACGCGCTCGATCTGAAACTGAGGGGAGCGGAGATCGTCGTCACCGGCGAAGGCACGCAAGCGGATGCGCTGCTTGCCGCCGCGCGCCGCCTGCCCCACGCGTCCCGGATCGTGCTGCACGTGCCGGACCCGGCCACGCTTCCAGAACATCATCCGGTGCGGGAACGGCTCTCGGCTGCGACCGGAGCGGCCGCTTTCGTCTGCCGCGGCCAGAGCTGTTCGCTGCCGCTCGCCGAGCCGGCCGCCCTCGTCGCCCTGACGAATCAACCCAACTGATTGATCTATAAAAATAAAAACGGGCGCAGCCGATGGCCGCGCCCGTTTCCGAACCGAAAAATATCCGCCGGTCAGGTGTTCATCGACTCGAAGAACTCGGCGTTGTTCTTGGTATTGCGGAGCTTGTCGAGCAGGAACTCGATCGCATCCATGCTGCCCATCGGATTGAGGATGCGGCGCAGCACGTACATCTTCTTGAGAAGCTGCGGATCGGTGATGAGCTCTTCCTTGCGCGTGCCGGAGCGCGCGATGTCGATCGCCGGGAAGGTGCGCTTGTCGGCCACCTTGCGGTCAAGGATGAGCTCGGAGTTACCCGTGCCCTTGAACTCTTCGAAGATCACTTCGTCCATGCGGCTGCCGGTATCGACCAGCGCCGTGGCGATGATGGTGAGCGAGCCGCCCTCCTCGATATTGCGGGCGGCGCCGAAGAAGCGCTTGGGCCGCTGCAGCGCGTTGGCGTCGACACCGCCGGTCAGCACCTTGCCGGATGACGGCACCACGGTGTTGTAAGCCCGGCCGAGGCGGGTGATCGAGTCGAGCAGGATCACGACGTCGCGGCCATGCTCGACCAGGCGCTTGGCCTTCTCGATGACCATCTCGGCGACCTGGACGTGCCGCACCGCCGGCTCGTCGAAGGTCGAGGACACGACCTCGCCCTTCACCGAACGCTGCATGTCGGTCACTTCTTCCGGCCGCTCATCGATCAGCAGCACGATCAGATAGCATTCCGGGTGATTGGCCGTGATCGAATGGGCGATGTTCTGCATCAGCACGGTCTTACCCGTGCGCGGCGGCGCCACGATCAGGGCGCGCTGGCCCTTGCCGATCGGCGCCACGATGTCGATGACCCGCGCCGACAGATCCTTGCGGGTCGGATCGTTCAGTTCCAGCTTGAACCGCTCATCCGGGAACAGCGGCGTCAGGTTGTCGAAATTGACCTTGTGCCGGGCCTTCTCCGGATCCTCGAAATTGAGGGTATTGACCTTGAGGAGGGCAAAATATCGCTCACCTTCTTTCGGGCTGCGGATCTGGCCCTCGATGGTGTCGCCGGTCCGCAGGCCGAAACGGCGGATCTGCGACGGCGAAACGTAAATATCATCCGGCCCGGGCAGGTAGTTCGCGTCGGGCGAGCGCAAAAATCCAAAGCCGTCGGCCAGAACCTCAACGACACCTTCGCCGATAATATCCGTCTCGTTCGCCGCCATCAGCTTGAGAATGGCGAACATCAGCTCCTGCTTGCGCATCGTGCTGGCGTTTTCGACCCCCTGCTCCTCGGCAAACGAGACGAGCTCGGCCGCCGACTTGGCCTTGAGGTCTTGAAGTTTCATTTCCCCCATTGGGATTTCCTGTAGCGGGTATGTTTTAGAGGTGTTTTGAACGCGTCTATCGACTTACGAGCGACGACAAAGGGTCTGGAGATCAGCAGGTTAGGAGCATGGGAAGGTGCTGAGACGCGCCTTAGGAGCCTGATGCGGTGGCTGTTTCAAAATCGAAACCAGCTCAACGGCATCCGCCTGCATGAGGTGGGATAGGCGCGCAGTATAGAAAACCGCCAAATATTTCGCAAGATCGGATCGTTGCTTAAGCAAAATAGCAAATGGCAGCGAGATTTTCAAATATCCAGCGGTATTTTTTTACGCTCACCCGCTGCCCGGCTTTGCCGTCAGCTCGCCTCAAAACGGCTTGACGATCACCAAGATCACGATGCCGATCATCAAGACAGTCGGTACCTCGTTGATAATCTTATAGAATTTCTGACTGCGGTGGTTCTGGTCGGTGCCGAACTCGCGCACGTAGCGGACGAAGAGCCCGTGAACGGCGGACAGTGCGATGACCAGCACAAGCTTGGCCTGAAGCCAGCCCGACCAGATCCAGCCCCCCTGCCAGACCAGATACAGGCCGAGCACCCAGGTGACGATCATTGCCGGATTGATGATGTATTTCAGCAGCCGCCATTCCATGACCTTGAAAGTCTCGGATTGGGTCGAGCCGGGCTGAGCCGTGCAGTGATAGACGAACAGGCGCGGCAGGTAGAGCATCCCCGCCATCCACGAAATCACCGCGATCACATGGATCGCTTTCGCCCATTCGTACATTTAAAAATCCTGCTGCAATCGTTGCCGGCGGCTGACCCGGACGGCTGACTCGAAGGTCGAGGGCTTCTATCGCCCAAACCCTAACTCTCTGCCAAGCCCCTGACAGGGCTGAACCTCCTGAGCCGATAAGGTGAATAGAGGGATAATCGGCTCGCGAAACCTTTTCTTAAATAATTAGTTCTAGATTCTAGGTCTGATTTAGAGTGGCAGTGGATTGCGCCCGCGCAACACTGTCCTAGCGTCGTGCGTGTGCTGTTCACAGGCGGGGGTTCCTTTCCCCGCTTTCCCGGTTCGCCTGCCAGGGCGAAAGAGTTCGGGATTCTCAAAGGGATGGCCCGATCGGTTCCAAAGTTATCAAGAGCGGCCCAGCCGATCCCCGCTCTTTGTCACCGTGCCGGTTCCCGATCTCAAAAAAACGCAGTGCTGTGAAAAGAATTGCTGGTTTTCCCGGCGGCCGGCGGGCAGATCGTAAAAGCCGCTCGCCGCTCCACAGTGATTCACAGGATATCCCGCCCCGATGGCCAAATCCTCCGGCAGCTATTTTCACCTTCACCTGATTTCGGACTCCACCGGCGAGACCCTGATCACGGTGGCGCGCGCCGTCGCTGCGCAATATGCCAACGTCACCGCGGTGGAACACGTCTATCCGCTGGTGCGCAGCCAGAAGCAACTCGACCGGGTGCTGGCGGAAATCGAGGAATCGCCGGGCATCGTCCTGTTCACCCTGCTGGAAAAGGATCTGGTCAGCCGCCTCGAGGACAAGTGCAAGGAGATGAATCTGCCGAGCCTGTCGATCATCGGGCCGTTGATGCAGCTGTTCGAGGCCTATCTCGGCGCTGCGACCACCGGCCGGGTCGGCGCGCAGCACACTTTGAATGCGGAATATTTCCGCCGGATCGACGCCCTCAACTACACGATGATGCACGACGACGGCCAGCATCTGGACGGCCTCGAGGAAGCCGACGTCGTTCTTGTCGGCGTGTCGCGGACCTCCAAGACGCCGACGTCGATCTATCTCGCCAATCGCGGCATTCGCACCGCCAATGTGCCCTTGGTCCTCGGCATTCCGGTTCCCACCCAGCTTCAGACTCTGAAGAAGCCGCTGGTGGTCAGCCTGCATGCGACGCCGGAACGCCTCATTCAGGTGCGGCAGAACCGGCTGCTGGCGATCGGCTCGTCCGACGACAATCCCTATACCGATCGTGAAACCGTTGCCGACGAGGTGACATTTGCACGCCGCCTCAGCATCAAACATAACTGGCCGCTGCTGGACGTGACGCGGCGCTCCATCGAGGAGACCGCCGCGGCAATCATGAAGCTGTATGCCGACCGGCAACGGCAGAGGATGTGATCAGATGATGCTATGGCGTGGCGAGCGGCCGCTCGTTCTGGCCTCGCAGAGCCGCTCGCGCGGGATGCTGCTCAGCAATGCGGGCCTCGCCTTCGAAGCGATCCCGGCGCATATCGACGAGCGCGGGATTCAGCAGGCGTCGGGCCTGACCGGGGCCGGCGAGGTCGCCGGCCTGCTGGCGCGGGAAAAGGCGCTCGCGGTATCGGCGCAATGCCTGGATCGCATCGTGATCGGGGCCGATCAGACGCTGGCTTGCGGGCCGCGGCTGTTTGAAAAACCCTCGGGCCGCGCGGCGGCGGCGGATCAGTTGCGCGCGCTGTCGGGCTCCGTTCACGAGTTGCACGCCGCCTTTGCGGTGACGAAAAACGAAGAGATTTTGACCGAGCAGGTCGCCGTTGCGCGCATGAAAATGCGGCGGCTGAGCGACGCGCAGATCGAGACCTATCTCAGTTATGCCGGAGACGCAGTGACGAGCAGCGTCGGCGCCTATCAGCTAGAAGGCCTCGGCGTGCACCTGTTCGAGGCCATCGAGGGCGATCACTTTACAATTCTCGGCCTGCCGCTCCTGCCGCTTCTCGCCTTTTTGCGCGAGCAAGGTCTTGTGGCACTCTAGGACGGGTTGAGTATGGATGAGCGCCGCGGATGTCTGCGCGCAGCGAGGTGTTGATGCGGGTTCTGGGACTGACCGGCTCGATCGGGATGGGCAAATCGACCACGGCAAAACTGTTCGCCGAGGAAGGTGTTCCGGTCTACGACGCCGATGCCACCGTGCACATGGTCTATGAGAATGAGGCGGTCGCGCCGCTCGAGGCGGCGTTTCACGGCGTCACCACCGGCGGCAAGGTTGATCGGCAAAAGCTGTCGGCGCGGGTACTGAACGACCCGGAGGCGATGAAGCGGCTCGAGGCAATCGTGCATCCGCTCTTGCGCAGTCACCACCAGGCTTTTCTTGAAAGCGCCGAAAAATCCGGCGCGCCGGTGGCGGTGGTGGATATTCCCCTGCTCTATGAAACCGGCGGCGATGCGCGGGTCGATGCGGTGCTGGTGGTCTCGACCACGGAAGAACTGCAGCGCGAGCGGATTCTGGCACGGGCCCAGATGACCCCCGAAAAGCTTGATGCGATCCTCGCCCGGCAGTTGCCGGACGCCGAAAAGCGCCGCCGCGCGGATTTCGTGGTGGATACGTCCCATGGCATCGAGCCCGTTCGGGCCCAGATCCGGCACATCCTTGCCGAGGTCGCTAAAATGCCGAAACGGCGCGGCTGATTCGCCGTCGCCGCTCGTCTTTCTCAGGACCGATGATGCGCGAAATCGTACTCGATACCGAAACGACAGGCCTTGATCCGCTCCGCGGCGACCGCCTCGTCGAAATCGGCTGCGTCGAGATGGTCAACCGCATGGCGACCGGCGCCGTCTACCATCAATACATCAATCCCGAACGCGACATGCCTGAGGAGGCATTCAACGTTCACGGGCTGTCGTCGGAGTTCTTGTCGGACAAGCCAGTGTTTGCCAGCATCGCTCAGGAGTTCTTGGACTTCATTGGCGATGCGCCGCTCGTCATTCACAACGCCGCGTTCGATATCGGCTTCATCAACGCCGAGCTGACCCGCGCCTCGTTCGAGGCGGTGTCCCGCGACCGGCTGGTGGACACACTGCTGATCGCCCGCCGCAAGCATCCCGGCGCCGCAAACCGGCTGGATGATCTCTGCTCGCGCTACAACATCGACAATTCGCGCCGCACCAAGCACGGCGCGCTGCTCGACGCCGAGCTGCTCGCCGAGGTCTATATCGAGCTGGTCGAGGCGCGTCAGGCGTCGCTGATCCTGACCGAAACCCCGGTGCTGTCGGCGGCCCGGCAGGCCGATGAGCCTCGCCGCCAACGTGCCGTGCCGCTCGCGCCACGCCTGACCGAGGCCGATCTCGAAGCGCACCGCGCCTTTGTCGGGACGCTCGGCGACAGCGCCATCTGGCGCGAGTTTTTTGCCCAGGAACCGGCCTGAGCCGCGCTTTTATTCTCGTATCCAACAAAAAACCCGGCTCGAAAAGCCGGGTTTTTCCATTTCGTCCTGCCGGGGATCAGCTCGGCTTGCCAGCTTCGGCCTGGCGGAGCTGCTCGGCCTGGCGCTCCATGTTCTGGCGGTAGAGGCCGACGAAATCGACCGGATCAATCATCAGCGGCGGGAAGCCGCCGTCGCGGACGGCCGCGGCGATGATGTTGCGCGCGAACGGGAACAGCAGGCGCGGGCACTCGATCATGACCAGCGGGTGCAGGTTCTCCTCCGGCACGTTGACGATGCGGAACACGCCGGCATAGTCCAGTTCGAAGCTGAACAGCACCTTGCCGCCCTGCTCGGCCTTGCCCTCGATCGAGAGCGTCACTTCAAACTCGTTCTGCGCGAGATTCTGCGCCCCGACATTGATCTGAATGTTGATCGCGGGCTGCTGCGTCTGCGGCGCGAGCGAGGCCGGCGCATTCGGGTTTTCGAAGGAGAGGTCCTTGATGTACTGGGCCAGAACGTTGAGCTGAGGAGCTGCAGCCTCGGGAGGTGCGCCATTGCCGTTGGTCATAAAATCTCTCCTGAAGCGGACGCGGCGCAGCGCGGCTGGCCGCATGGGAGGAAAAGGGATCGGTGAAATTACCGTCTTTGGCGGGCGGATCAACGTCCCGATCCTGCCGCGTCGAGGCGAGTGGCTATCACAGCGCTGGCCTGATCGACAAGGAGAGTGGCGGCCTGATCCGCGCCAAAATTCGGCCCCCAGCCAAAGATCGGCTAGAATTAGCCGAAATCCATGGCAGTATGGCCCGGAACGCGCGTTTGTCCCTTTAGCCGAGACGTGCCAAAACGCGCCATTGGCGGGTTGGAATTTCGTGTCTATCTACATGGCGTCGCTTGGCCATGGATGACCTCCGGCACCGATAGGGTCAAGGACAGTTCCTTCCGGGGTGGCCCGGGCCAAGACCAGAAGGCAATCGAACGTGGATATTTACACCATCATCTTCCTGGCGCTGGCGGTTTTCATTTTTCTGCGCCTGCGCAACGTGCTTGGCCAGAAAACCGGCAGCGAGCGGCCTTATGATCGCGTCAACCGCGATGTCGCGCGCCCTGCCGACAGCCGCGGAACCAACGACAATGTCGTGCCGCTGCCGGGGACGGTCATCGATCAGGCCCCCGTCTCTGCGACCACCAGCGAAGCCGCCCCGGCCGACCGCTGGAAGGGCATCGCCGAACCGGGATCGGCCCTCGCCGCCGGGCTCGATGCCGTATCCGCGCAGGATCCGTCGTTCGATTCGCGTCATTTCCTTACCGGCGCCCGCAGCGCCTATGAAATGATCGTGAACGCCTTTGCGGCCGGCGACCGCAAGGCGCTCAAGGATCTTCTGACGCGCGATGTCTATGACGGCTTCGATGCCGCCATCGCCGCGCGCGAACAGAGTGGACATAAAGTCGACACGCGCTTCGTGTCGATCGACAAGGCGGATTTTGTTGCAGCCGAGGTTCGCGATCGCGCGGCTCACCTCACCGTGCGATTTGTGTCGCAGATGATCACCGTTACGCGTGACAAGTCCGGTGCCGTGATCGATGGAAGCCCGGAAAAGGTTACTGATGTCACAGATATCTGGACATTTGCCCGCGATCTCGCCTCGCGCGACCCGAACTGGAAGCTGGAGCGCACCGAAAGCGTCGATTGAGGTGCGTGCGCGCTGGCGGCGGATCGGAGCCGCCGCCCCTCGCAAGGCGACGCGGCGCGCCGCGATTTTCTCGGCGGCCGCTCTGGCCGTCGGTCTCGCGGCATTGCCGGCGGCCGCACGCCCCGCGGGGCCGTTTGAAATTCCCGATACGCAATATGTCCCGGTGAAATGGTCGGACCTGCCCGGCTGGGCCAAGGACGATCATCGCGCGGCACTGGGCGCCTTCCGCGCCAGTTGCCAGGCGATCAGCCGCACCGAGCGCCGGGGGCTGCCGGCGTCAAGGCAGACCGGGCAGGATCAGGCGGCGTTACAGGACGCCAACAAGCTGCAGACCGAAAAGGCGCTGACCGGATCGCTCCATGAGCCATGCGCGGCGGTGGCGCATTGGACCGCCCGCGGCGACGCGCAGGCGCGCATCTTCTTTGAACGATATTTTCGCCCGGTGTCGATCTCGCGGCTTGGCGACAAGGACGGGTTCGTCACCGGCTATTTCGAGCCGGTTGTCGAAGGCTCGCGCACCCGCACCGACGTCTACACCGTCCCGGTCTATCGCCGGCCCTCGAACCTCTTCGTGCGCGGCTATTCGCAAGCCTCCCCCAGCCTGCCGAACAAGGGTGAGGTGTTTCGCAAGATCGGCCGCCGCAAGCTGGTGCCTTATTTTGACCGGGCGGCGATCGAGGACGGCGCGATCGCCGGGCGCGGCCTTGAGCTCGCCTGGCTGAAAAACCAGACCGATCTGTTGTTCATGCAGATTCAGGGCTCGGCGCGGATCCGTTTCGAGGACGGCTCGATGCTCCGGATCAACTATGATTCCCACAACGGCCATCCCTATCTGCCGGTCGGCCGTGTCCTGATCGAGCGCAACATCATCCCGCGCGAAAAAATGTCGATGCAGCGCATTCGCGACTGGATGACCGCCCATCCCCTTGAGGCCAACGACGTGCGCCGGCAGAACCGCGCCTATGTGTTTTTCCGCGAGGTCAATCTGTCCGACAAGGACGAGCCGATCGGCGCACAGGGCGTGCCGCTGACGGCCGGCCGCTCGATCGCGGTGGATCGCTTCCTGCATCTCTATGGCACGCTGTTCTTCATCTCCGGCGAATTGCCGATCGAGACGCCGCAGTCGCGGACGCCGTTTCAGCGCCTGATGGTCGCGCAGGATACCGGCTCGGCGATCATCGGCCCAGCGCGCGCCGACATTTATTTTGGCGCGGGCGCGGAAGCGGGATCGGTGTCCGGGCGGCTGCGGCACAATGCGAGCTTTGCAATGCTCGTGCCGAAAAATCTCGATCCCGTGCGGGCCGGGCGGCGCATGCCGCTGCCCAAGGCGCGGCCGGTGAAAAAGACCGAGAAGAAAATTACCAGGCGCCAGCCCCGCGCGGCACGGCCCTCCCCATGACGCGGGCAAGATCGGTCGGCACGCCGCCGCCACGCCCGGTCCGCCGCCGCCGCGCGCTTTCCGCCGAAGAGCTGCAGCTATGGGATCAGGTCGCGCGCACCGCAAAACCGCTGCGCAAGGCTCGCGCGCCCGCGCCGCTTGAAGGACCGGCGCAGGACGATGCCGCCTCGCCGTCCGCACTGCCGGAAACGCTCGTGCGCGACATCAAGGCTGCGGCTGCGAGCAAGGCCGCGAAGCAAGCGGTGCAACCTCCCGCCCATCCGCCGCTCGCTCCGATCGGGCGGCGCGAGCGATCCCACCTCGTGCGCGGTCGCAAGGACATCGAGGCGCGCCTCGACCTTCACGGCATGACCCAGGTTCGTGCCCATTCGGCGCTGCGGAAATTTTTGGTCCGCGCGCAGGATGAAGGTTTTTCCTTTGTGCTGGTAATCACCGGCAAGGGCAGCGGTCAGGGCGGCGAGGGTCGCGGCATACTGCGGCGGCTGGTGCCGGAATGGCTGGGCCTGCCGGAGTTTCGGGGGCTGGTCGTCGGCTTCGAGGAAGCCCATCTCGCCCATGGCGGATCGGGCGCGCTCTATGTCCGCGTGCGGCGCGCGCGATAAAATTTCCTACAAGGGATGTGAAAGAAAAAATGCGCGGGAGAGGCCCGCGCATTTTTAGTTTCTTACAGAATGAACCGGCTGAGGTCGGTGTTCTTCGCCAGATCGCCGACATGCCGCTGGACATATTCGGCATCGATCTTAATCGTCTCGCCGTTGCGATCGGGGGCGAGGAAAGAAACTTCGTCTAGCACCCGCTCCATCACCGTCTGCAGGCGCCGCGCGCCGATGTTCTCCACGGTCGAGTTCACCGCGACTGCGACATCGGCGAGCGCGTCGATGGCCTCGTCGGTGATATCGAGCGTGACGCCTTCGGTCTGCATCAAGGCGACATACTGCTTGATCAGCGATGCTTCCGGCTCGGTCAGGATGCGGCGGAAATCATCGCGGGTCAGCGCCTGCAATTCAACGCGGATCGGCAGGCGGCCCTGCAATTCCGGCAGCAGGTCCGAGGGTTTTGCGATGTGGAACGCGCCGGACGCAATGAACAGCACGTGGTCGGTCTTTACCATGCCGTGCTTGGTCGAGACGGTGGTGCCTTCGATCAGCGGCAGCAGATCCCGCTGCACGCCTTCGCGCGATACTTCGCCGCCGCGCCGGTCGTCGCGTGCGCAGATCTTGTCGATCTCATCGAGGAAGACGATGCCGTTGTTCTCGACCTCGTGGATTGCCTCCTGCACAAGCTGCTCGCTGTCGAGCAACTTGTCGGACTCCTCGTTGAGCAGAATCTCGTGCGAGGCCTCAACGGTGGTCTTGCGGGTTTTGGTGCGGCCGCCGAGCTTGCCAAAAATATCGCCCAGCGAAACCGCGCCCATCTGCGCGCCGGGCATGCCGGGAATTTCGAACATCGGCAGGCCGCCGCCCTGCGACTGGGTCTCGATCTCGATTTCCTTGTCGTTGAGTTCGCCGGCGCGCAACTTGCGGCGGAAGGAATCGCGCGTCGCCGCGCTGGCATTGGTGCCGACCAGCGCATCGAGCACGCGCTCCTCGGCCGCGAGCTGAGCGCGGGCCTGCACGTCCTTGCGCTTGCGTTCGCGGGTCTGGGCGATGGCGACCTCGACCAGATCGCGGATGATCTGCTCGACATCGCGGCCGACATAGCCGACCTCGGTGAACTTGGTAGCCTCGACCTTGATGAACGGCGCGCCGGCTAGTTTCGCCAGACGCCGCGCGATTTCGGTCTTGCCGACGCCGGTGGGGCCGATCATTAGAATGTTCTTCGGCAGCACTTCGTCGCGCAGCCCGGCATCAAGCTGCAGCCTGCGCCAACGGTTGCGCAGGGCAATTGCGACCGCGCGCTTTGCGTCCTTTTGCCCGACGATGAAACGGTCGAGTTCGGAGACGATTTCGCGGGGGGAGAAGTCAGTCATGGGTACCGTCACCGGGTTAGGTCGTCAGCGACTCGATCGTCACGTTGTGATTAGTGTAGACGCAGATCTCTGCGGCGATCGCGAGCGAGCGCCGGACGATGGTCTCGGCGTCATGCGAGCTGTCGGCGAGCGCCCGCGCGGCGGCGAGCGCATAGTTGCCGCCGGAGCCGATTGCGATCACGCCGCCTTCCGGCTCGAGGACGTCGCCGTTGCCGGTGAGGACGAGCGAAACTTCCTTGTCGGCGACGATCATCATCGCTTCGAGCCGGCGCAGATAGCGGTCGGTCCGCCAGTCCTTGGCCAGTTCGACCGCCGCGCGGGTGAGCTGGCCGGGATACTGCTCAAGCTTGGCTTCGAGCCGCTCAAACAGGGTGAAGGCGTCCGCGGTGGCCCCGGCGAAGCCGCCGATGACATCGCCCTTGCCGAGCCTGCGGACTTTTTTGGCGTTGGATTTCATGACGGTCTGGCCGATCGAGACCTGGCCATCGCCGCCGATGACCACCGTGCCGCCCTTGCGGACAGTCACGATCGTTGTGCCGTGCCAAACCGCGGCGTCAGAAGAAGATGTTTGCATGGGATAAAGCGCCTCGTGATCGGCTGATCTAGGCACTTGACCGGCCGAGTGCAATCCGCTGCGCCTGAACGTCTCATCCCGCGGGGGCGGTTTGTGGCTATCGTCGGCGGATGATCCTGCGTCGTCTTGCCGGATTCGCCGGATCTCGCAGTAGCGAAGGCGTCATCATCCTGTTAAAAGGGCCACATTTCGCGAGAGCATCGCAGCGGTGACGCAGGTGCAGGGGCGAAAATCGGAAGAATTGAGCGGTTTCGGCTTCAATGATCGAAACCGGCAGGCAGTTATCTTAACGGACGGGCCGGACTGGCCGGAGGGTCGAACTCCATGCGTACCGCGAGCATCCAGCGGAAAACCAAGGAAACCGAGGTGGCGGTCAGCGTCAATCTTGATGGCACCGGTGTCGCGGATGTCGCGACCGGGGTCGGCTTTTTCGACCATATGCTGGATCTCCTCGCCCGCCACTCGCGGATCGACATCACCGCGAAGGCGATCGGCGACATTCATGTCGACTATCACCACACCACCGAAGACGTGGGCATCGCGCTCGGTCAGGCGGTGAGGCAGGCGCTCGGCCCGATGGTCGGGATCACCCGCTATGCCGACCTGCACATGCCGATGGACGAGACCCTGACGCGGGTGGCGCTCGACATTTCGGGCCGCTCCTGCCTTGTGTTCCGGGTCGATTTCCCGCGCGACAAGATTGGCACCTTCGACACCGAGCTGGTGCGGGAATGGTTCAACGCCTTCACGATGAACGCAGGCGTCACCTTGCACGTTGAGACGCTGTATGGCGATAACTGCCATCACATCGCGGAGTCCTGCTTCAAGGGACTCGCCCGGGCGCTGCGTATGGCCGTAGCGATTGATCCGAAGGCTTCGGGCGAGGTTCCTTCAACCAAGGGTCAGCTCGGCGGCTGACCCTGCGCCTTCGACGCGGATGACGATCATGGCGGTTTACACGGTTCACGCCCCTATCGAGCCCGGCGACACCACGCCGCGGCAGCGGGACAAGTTCGTGTTCATCCGGGACGGGTTCCATTTCTGGGCAATGGTCCTGACCCTGCCGTGGCTGATCTTCCATCAACTCTGGATCGTCACCCTCGTTTATATCGTGTTCAGCCTCGCGCTGGATTTCGGCCTGGTCGCGCTCGGCGTTGATTCCGGTACGATCTTCGCGGTGATGGCCTTGGTTGCGCTGCTGATGGGCTTTGAGGCCTCGACCCTGCGGCGCTGGACCTATTCGCGTGGCAAGTGGCGGCAGCTCGATCTTGTGGTCGCCGACCATGAGGACGCGGCCGAGCAGCGCTTTTTCGACCGCTGGGCGGGCCGGCGCGATCTCGCCGACGAGCGCGGCGGCATCGATCGCGGCGCGCCGCCGCCGCCGCGTTATGCCAGTCCTGCTCAGTCGCACCCGGCCTCACCCGATGGCCCGAACAGTGTGCTTGGCCTCTTTCCTCAGCCGGGAGCCCTTCGTTGAGCGTTGCAATTATCGACTACGGCTCTGGCAACCTGCATTCGGCGGCCAAGGCGTTTGAATTGGCTGCGCGCCGCAGCGAATTGTCGGAAAAGGTGATCGTGACGCGCGATCCCGAGGCCGTGTTTCGCGCCGATCGCATTGTGCTGCCCGGCGTCGGTGCCTTCGCCGATTGCCGCAAGGGGCTGGACTCGCTTGACGGCATGGTCGAGGCGATGACCGAGGCGGTGCGTGACAAAGCGCGGCCGTTTTTCGGCATTTGCGTCGGCATGCAGCTGATGGCGACGGTCGGCAAGGAGCATGTCGAGACCAAGGGCCTTGGCTGGATTCCGGGCGAGGTCGGGCTGATCAAGCCGCGCGATGAAAACCTCAAAATTCCGCATATGGGCTGGAACACGCTTGAGCCGCTCCGCGACCATCCGGTGATCGACCGGATGCCGCTTGGGCCGGACGGCCGCCATGCCTATTTCGTGCACTCCTATCACCTGCAGGCTGCCTCGGAGGCAGACGTGGTGGCGATTGCCCATTACGGTGGGCCGCTCACCGCCATGGTGGCGAAAGACACCATGATCGGCACGCAGTTTCACCCCGAGAAGAGCCAGCGCTTCGGCCTGGCTTTGATCGCCAATTTTCTGAAGTGGAAGCCGTGATCCTTTTTCCCGCGATCGATCTCAAGGGGGGCCAGTGCGTCCGCCTCGAACAGGGCGATATGGCCCGCGTCACCGTGTTCAACCAGGATCCGGTTGCGCAGGCGCGCGACTTCGCCGCCCAGGGATTTGAATATCTGCATGTCGTCGATCTCGACGGCGCCTTTGCCGGCAAGCCGGTGAACGCGACCGCGGTCGAGGGCATGCTCAAGGCGGTCAAGATGCCGCTCCAGCTCGGCGGCGGCATCCGCGATCTTGCCACCATCGAGGGCTGGCTGTCGAAGGGCGTCACCCGCGTCATCATCGGCACCGCCGCGGTGCGCGACCCCAAGCTGGTGAAGGACGCCTGCAAGGCCTTTCCGGGCCGCATCGTCGTCGGCATCGACGCCCGCTCGCGCATGGTCGCAGTCGAGGGCTGGGCGACCAGCTCCCAGGTAACGGTGAACCAGCTTGCCGATCGCTTCGAGGACGCCGGCGTCGCCGCCATCGTCTACACCGACATCGACCGGGACGGCGTTCTCAAGGGCGTGAACTGGGAAGCGACCTATGAGCTGGCCGACCACACCCGCATCCCGGTGATCGCAAGCGGCGGCCTGTCCAACGTCGACGAACTGGCGCAGGCCGCGGCCCGCAATCATCCCAACGTTGAGGGTGTCATTTCCGGGCGCGCCCTGTACGATGGCCGGATCGACGCCGCGCAAGCCATCAAGGTTCTCAAAGACCGCAAACCGGGCGCAGCTTCGGCAGGCTCGTCCGGCGCAACCACGGACTGATCATCATGCTCAAAGTGCGCGTCATCCCTTGCCTGGATGTGAAGGACGGCCGGGTTGTCAAAGGCGTCAACTTCGTCAATCTGCGCGACGCCGGCGATCCGGTGGAAGCCGCCATCGCCTATGATGCAGCGGGCGCCGACGAATTGTGCTTTCTCGACATCGCCGCGACCAATGAAAACCGCGGCACCATGCTCGATGTCGTGCGCCGCACCGCCGAGGCCTGCATGATGCCGGTGACGGTCGGCGGCGGCGTCCGCACCGTCGAGGACATCCGCGAGCTGCTTCGCGCCGGTGCAGATAAAGTGTCGATCAACAGCGCGGCCGTCGCTCGCCGCGAATTTGTCAGGGAAGCGGCGGAAAAATTCGGCACGCAGTGCATCGTGGTCGCCATTGACGCCAAGCGCGTCGGCTCGGATCGCTGGGAGATCTTCACCCATGGCGGCCGGAAGTCGACCGGCATCGACGCCATCGAATTCGCGCAGGAAGTCGTCTCGCTCGGCGCGGGCGAAATCTTGCTGACATCGATGGATCGCGATGGCACGCGCCAGGGCTTCGACATTCCCCTCACCCGCGTCATTGCCGACAGCATCAGCGTGCCGGTGATCGCCTCGGGCGGCGTCGGTAATCTCGATCATCTCGTCGAGGGCGTGCGCGATGGCCGCGCCAGCGCCGTGCTTGCGGCGTCGATCTTCCACTTCGGCGAGTTCACCATTCGCGAGGCCAAGGAGCACATGGCGCGCGCCGGCCTGCCGATGCGGCTCGACGCCTGAGCGCGCTTGCCCCCGAGAGAAAGTCAGTTCGATGTCGCGTTTCACGCTCCACGATCTCACCGCAATCATCGATGCGCGCGCGACAAGCAGCGGCGAGGTGTCGTACACCCGCAAGCTCCTGGATCGCGGGCCGGCCTATTGCGCGAAGAAATTCGGCGAGGAGGCCGTCGAGGCGGTGATCGCCGCGGTGGAGAACGACCGCGATCATTTCGTCGGAGAGAGCGCCGATGTGCTGTTTCATCTGCTGGTGCTGCTGAAGTCGCGCGGCGTCACGCTTGAAGAAGTCGAGGCGGTGCTCGCGGCGCGCACCGGCATGTCGGGCCTGGAAGAAAAAGCGGCGCGCCCGCCAGAGTAAAAGACCAGAAGCGGAACGAGGCCGTGTGAGCGGCGCAGAAAATCTCCGCCGAACACCGAGGAAATAAGGCCTTATGGAGATGCGGGTAGACCAGCAATACAATCCGTATCGCGTTTTTTCGCGCGAGGATTGGGCGAAGCTGCGCGACGATATGCCGATGACGCTCAACGCCGAGGAGATCGCGGCGCTGAGCTCGATGCATGATCGCCTCGACCTCAAGGAGGTCGAGGAAATCTATCTTCCGCTCTCGCGTCTGCTGTCGATGTATGCCGCGGCGACGCAGCGGCTGTTTCTTGCCCAGCGCCAGTTTCTCGGCATCGAAGATCGCAAGATGCCGTACATCATCGGCGTCGCGGGCTCGGTCGCGGTCGGCAAGTCGACCACCGCGCGCGTGCTGCAGGCGCTCTTGCAGCACTGGTCGCCCAAGCCGAAGGTGGCGCTAGTGACGACCGATGGTTTTCTCTACCCCAACGCCGTGCTCGAACGGCAGGGCCTGATGCAGAAGAAGGGTTTTCCCGAAAGCTACGATCTGCCGGCGCTGCTCGGTTTTCTGAGCGACGTGAAGGCAGGCCGCAGCCCGGTGCGCGCGCCGATCTATTCGCACCTGACATACGACATCGTGCCGAACCAGTGGGTCGAGGTGCAGCATCCCGACATCCTGATCGTCGAGGGCCTGAACGTGCTGCAGACCGGGCGGCTGCCGCGCGACGGCAAGGCGATCCCGGTGGTTTCCGACTTCTTCGATTTCTCGGTCTATATCGATGCCGACGAGCAGGTGCTGCGTGCCTGGTACATTGAGCGCTTCCTCGCGCTGCGCCACACCGCCTTCCAGGACCCGCGCTCATACTTCCATCGTTACGCGCTGCTCTCCGACGAGGAGGCGATCGCCACCGCGCTCTCGATCTGGGAGCGGACCAACCTCGCCAATCTCGAGGACAACATTCTTCCGACCCGCCCGCGCGCGACCCTCATTCTCAAGAAGGGCCCCGAGCACGTCATTGAGACGGTGGCGCTGCGGCGGCTGTGAATTTCGGCGAGAGACCTGCCGTCGTCAGGCCGTCAGTTTGTCGCCTGAGATGACGGCGTCGAGCAGGCCGCAGAGCTGCTCCGGATCGAGCGGCTTGGCGAGAAATCCGTTCATGCCGGCGGCAAGGCAGGTCTCCCGGCTCTCAGCCGCCGGGTTCGCGGTGAGGGCGAAGATCGGCACGGCGCCCCGCCCCATGTCGCGTTGGCTGATGCCGCGTTCGTGATCGCGGATCAGCCGCGCCGTCGCAACTCCGTCCTGCAGCGGCATCCTCAGGTCCATCAGGATCAGGTCGAAGGGTGCGCCGCTTTCCACTGCCTTCTGCCAGGCGGAGAACGCGGCGCGGCCGTCCGTGGTGATGCAGGCGCGATGGCCGAGCTTGCGGAGTTGGGTTTCAATCAGAAGCGCGTTGATGTCGTTATCCTCGGCGACGAGGATCGAGAGGCTGCCACCCGCCGAGCTAATTTTTGACGGATCCACTGTGGTCTGATGATCGAACGGATCGGTCGGCGGCGAGCCGGTCTGCATCAGGGGCGCGTCCGTTCCGGCGTGCTCCGGCGCAAACCTTGCCGCGAGCGAAGCGGCGCGAACCGGCTTGATGAGAAAGCCGTCGAAGGCGTCGCCGTCGGCAAGCGCAAGGTCGTGGCGCGTCGCCGGCGTCACCATGATGATGCGGTGTTCGGCGCGGCTGTGCGCCGCCCTGCCGAGCTCCGCGGCAGAATCTGTGCCGATCGCGTGCGATATGAGCAGTGCGTGCCAGGGCCGCTCGTGCAGAAGTTTGGTCGCGTGCGCCGCATCGCCGATGCAGGTGACGTCCGCGCCCCAGCGCCGCAGGATGCTCGCGAGCAGCGATGCGGCGAGCTCCTGCGGTTCGACCAGCATGATGTTTTTGCCGCGCAGATCGGGAGTAACAAACGATGCAGGCGTTGCCGCGTCGGGCGGCGGTTCAGCGGCGATCAGCGGCAGTGCGAGTTCGAATACGGAGCCGACGCCGACCGTGCTTTCGACGGAGATGCCGCCGCCCATCTGCCGCGCGAGGCGCTGGCTGATTGCAAGCCCGAGGCCGATCCCTCCGGCATCGTGCGGGCCGTCGTGATGGGCCTGTTCGAATTCCTCGAAGATGCGCGCATGGGCATCCGCGGCGATGCCGGCTCCGGTATCGCGCATGCTGAAGACAATCGTCTTGTCGCCCTCGCCTGCCGCAACCGTGAGCGCGACGCCGCCGGTTGTCGTGAACTTGATCGCATTGCCTGCGAGATTGAGGAGGATCTGGCGCAGATGCGCGGCGTCGCCGATCACCCAGGCCGGAAGCCGTTCATCGATGTCGGCAGCGATCTCGAGATTTTTGGCTTGCGCGCGCGGCGCCACGAGCTCGATTAGTTCCTCGATCAGCGGGGAGAGCGCAAACGGTTCGGCCGCGAGACCGATCCTGCCGGTTTCGGTCCGCGAAAAATCCAGCACGGTTTCGATCAACGACAGGAGCGCATTGCCGGACGTCTCGATCGCGCGTGCATAGGTCGTCTGTTCGGGGGTCAGCGGCGTGTCGAGCAACAGACCGCTCATGCCGATGATGCCGTTGAGCGGCGTACGGATCTCATGGGAGGCAATCGCCAGCACGCGCGACTTGGTTTCGTTGGCGGCTTCGGCGCGCGCCTCCGCTTCCCGCAGCGCGCGATTGCGCGCGACCAGCTCATCGCTCTGCGAATTCAGCCGAGCAAGTGACTGCCGGGTTTCCTTGAGCTGTGCTTTCAGTCGAAAGACATAGCCCGCAGCCGTCGCAAACAGTCCGCCTGCCAAAGCAAGAAACAAGGCGGGATGGCGATCGAACCAGCCAAAACTGCTGCCGGCGATCAGGGCGCATACGATCGCCGCCCCGCATGCGGCGAGCATCGACGGCGCGGCTGCGAACGCCTTCAGGCGGAAGGGCGCCTGCACTTGCTTCCATTCGGGATCGTTCCGCACCGGCACGTCGCCCTGCTCCGTCATTGGCGCCTCACTATGGCGGATGGGCGTTGAAAACAGTTTTCCGCGCCAAAGAAAGCGTTGGCGCCTGCCAATTTGGTTAAGAAAAGGTTGTCGAGGTTTTAGGCCGCGCTGCGTGGCTCGTCGGCGAAGGCGCGGTAAGACAGCGCCTCGGCGAGATGGAGATGCGCGATGCGTTCGGCGCCGGCGAGATCGGCAATGGTGCGGGCGACGCGCAGCACGCGGTGATAGCCGCGCGCCGAAAGCCGCATCGTCTCCGCGGCATCGCGCAGGAGCGCGGTGCTTTGCGCATCGAGCCGGGCGATGTCGTCGAGCATCGCCGCGGGCGCCTCCGCATTGGTGCGGATGTTCGGCAGCTTAGCCGCGGCAAACCGCTTGAGCTGGATCTTTCTTGCAGCCGCGACACGCGCGGCAACCTCGCTCGATCCCTCCGCCGGCGGCGGCAGGATCAGGTCGGCGGCGGTGACGGCCGGCACCTCGATGCGCAAGTCGATGCGATCCATCAGCGGCCCGGAAATGCGGGCCTGATAGTCGGCGGTGCAGCGTTCGATCCGTCCGCGCCTGCAAGAGTAATCCTGCTCGAAGGCGCGGCCGCAGCGGCATGGGTTCATCGCCGCGACCAGCATGAAGCGCGCCGGATAGCTGACGCGGTGGTTGGCGCGCGAGATCGCGACCTCGCCGTTCTCCAGCGGCTGGCGCAGCGAGTCGAGCACGCGCGGATCGAGTTCGGGAAGTTCGTCGAGAAACAGGACGCCGTTATGTGCCAGCGAGATCTCGCCGGGCTTCGCCCGCAGGCCGCCGCCGGTCAGCGCCGGCATGCTGGCGGAGTGATGCGGCGCGCGAAACGGCCGGCGTGTTGTCAGGGCGCCACCCTTAATTTCGCCGGCGACCGAGGCGATGGTCGAGACTTCCAAAAGCTCAGAGGGCGAGAGCGGCGGCAGGATCGAAGGTAGCCGCGCCGCCAGCATCGATTTGCCGGCACCGGGCGCGCCGATCATCAGTAGATGATGGCCGCCGGCAGCAGCGATCTCGAGGCTGCGCTTGGCGCTTTCTTGGCCCTTGATGTCGCGCAGGTCGAGCGGGGAATCGTGGCGCTCGCGGATTTGCGGCTGCGGCCGCGACAATAGCTGGGTGCCCTTGAAGTGGTTGGCGATCTGGATCAGCGAGGCCGCGGCGACGATCGGAATCTCGGCGCCGGCCCAGGCCGCTTCGGGGCCGCAATCGGCCGGGCAGATCAGGCCCTCGTCGCGGGCATTGGCACCCATCGCGGCGGGCAGGACGCCGGCGACCGGCGCAATCGAGCCGTCGAGGCCGAGTTCGCCGAGCACGGTGTAGCCCGCCAGCGCATCCTCCGGGATCGCCCCGATCGCGGCCATCAGGCCAAGCGCAATCGGCAAGTCGTAGTGGCTGCCTTCCTTCGGCAGATCGGCGGGCGCGAGGTTGACAGTGATGCGGCGGGCCGGCAGCGCCAGTCCCGAGGCAAGGAGCGCGGCGCGAACGCGCTCGCGGGCTTCGGAAACGGCCTTATCGGGAAGGCCGACGATGGTGAAGGCGGGAAGCCCCGGGGCGACCTGAATCTGAACGTCAACGGCCCGCGCCTCGATCCCCTCGAATGCCACCGTTGACACGCGCTGAACCATGATGCCCCCGCCCTGCCGGCGAGGTTAGCCAAGATCGCCGGAACCGACAAGAATGCTCTGCCGGCGGCAACCATGGCCGGGGCGCCAGCTTGCCTTTAGGCACTCAGGACAGCGCCGGGCTCGGCACCAGCGGCATGCTGTGGAGGGAGAAGGGTTTTGGCTTCAGCCGCAGCCCAAACGCGCTGGGAAAACGCAGCAGTTCGAGATCGAAGTCAGGCGTTTCCAACGGGGTCGGCGTCGGAGCACCTTTCGGTGCATAGAGGCGACCCCAGATCCCGATGTCGCGAAACTGCGGAAGCTGGCTGAGCTGCAGGTTATGGATCGGCCCGGTGAAGCTCAGCAGCTCGCGGGCGCGGTCGTTCATCATCACCACCCAGCCGTCGGTGGTGTGGCCAACATCATTGGCGATCGGATAGGCAATCACCATCGCATCCGGCGCGGTCTTGAACAGATGCTCATAGATCTCCAGCCGGTGGCTGACGACCTCCGAATAGAGCACCAGCATGACCTGATCATTGGCCATGCGGATCGGCAGGATCAGGCGCTGCCAGATCGTGCCGATCTGCGAGCGGGCGTTGGTGTAGCGGATGAAGGCCGGGCGCTGGGAAGCGATGACGCGCCGATAGACTTCGGTGAATTCGCCGGCCAGGGCATTGCCGGATTGCGACAGCGCGGTGCCGGCGAGATTTTCGCCGATCTCCCGTTCGACCGCTTCGCCGACATAGATGTAGATGAAATCGTCGCCGCAAGAGATCAGTTGCGTCAGGTTCGTGCGCAGCTGATAGCTGGTTTCCTCGATCAGGCGCTGCAGTGTCAGGCTGTTGGTGGCCGACAGGACTCTCCACTTCGACCACAAATACTCCATGGCTGCCGTCGCGAACTCGCGCGGGATCATGGAACTGCCTGTGAACACTTCCAGAGCCATTCTTCGCAGCCTTGCCGGGAATATCCTACCTCTTTGGGTAGTTATGGATGCAGTGTTGCATCAAACTCTCAGCAATCCGTTAATATGGAACCGGCTTTTCGGGTGTTTGTTCAGCGTGAGCGAAGCCCGAAGGCGCGCGGTTTCTGCGCGCCGTCGGTCGGCGAGCGACTGGTTCAGCGACGTCGGGTCTCGATCTCGTCCCAGAGCTGGGAGGCGATGTCCGGCCCGCCCAGGCGGGCGATGGCGCGCAGCCCCGTGGGCGAGGTGACGTTGATCTCGGTCAGGTAGTCGCCGATCACGTCGATGCCGACGAATAACAGCTTGAGCTGGCGCAGGGTTGGCCCGAGCCGGCGGCAGATCTCGAGCTCCCTCGGCGACAGGTCTGTCGCGCCCGCCGCGCCGCCGCGCACCATATTGGCGCGCAGGTCATTGGCGGCCGGCACGCGGTTGACCGCGCCGGCAAAGTCGCCGTCGACCAGAATGATGCGCTTGTCGCCGTTCTTGACCTCGGGAAGGAAGCGCTGGATCACCCATGGCTCGCGGAAGGTGGTTGCAAACATGTCGTAGAGCGAGCCGAAATTCATGTCCTCAGGCGTGACGCGAAACACCGACGCGCCGCCGTGGCCATAGAGCGGCTTCATCACCACGTCGCCCTGCTCCTTGCGGAAGGCGTTGATCTCGTCGCGGTCGCGCGAGATCAGGGTCGGCGGCATCAGGTCGGCAAACTGCATCACCAGCATCTTTTCCGGCGAGTTGCGCACGCTGGCCGGATCATTGATGACGAGCACTTCGGGATGCAGCCGCTCCAGAAGATGCGTCGAGGTGATGTAGGCAAGATCGAACGGCGGATCCTGCCGCAGCAGAATGACGTCGAAGCTCTTGAGGTTGGTGCGCATCGGCTCGCCGAGCGAAAAATGATCGCCGACCTGATCGCGGACATCCAGTGCCTGAACCGGGGCGATCACATCCTTGCCGCACAGCGACAGCCGGTCCGGCGTGTAATAGGACAGCTTGTGGCCACGCTTCTTGGCTTCGAGGAGAAGGGCGAAAGTGGAATCGCCGCCGACATTGATATTGGCGATCGGGTCCATCTGGACGGCGACATTCAGGGGCATGGTCTGGTGTCCGCTTTTGAAGATAACTCGTTGCGAAAGTGGGGCAGTCAGGGGCTGGCGTCAAATGCGGCGACGAGATGCTGCAGCGGCTGGCCGGGCGCGACCAGCATCGCATCGAAGCGCAGATCGAAATTTTGATAGTCGGGAAACGCTGCGAGCCAGCATTGCGCGGCGGCGATGATGCGCGCCTGCTGGCGCGGTGTGATCGCGTAGGCGGCGTCATCTAGTTTTGCGCGCGCCTTCACCTCGACGAAGGCAATCAGCCGGTCGCCGCGGGCGATCAGGTCGATCTCGCCGTGTGGGGTGCGGTGGCGCTGCGCCAGTATTTCAAAGCCCTGCGCGGCGAGGTGCTCGCTCGCACGCCTCTCCGCGCTGACGCCGGTGTCGAACGCGGCGACCCGCGCCGGGGCCGGCGGCGTGGACTGGCGCCGCGACGGTTGCCGTGGTGCGCCTTTGCCCTTGTCAGGTGCCGTCATCATCGTCGGCGTCGGTTTCGCGCGCGAGCTGGAGCGCGCGGGCATAGACGTCGCGGCGCGGCCGGCCGGTGAGGTCGACGGCCTGGGCGACGGCGTCCTTGACGCTGTGATCGCGCAACGCCTCGCGCAACAGCGCGTCGATATCCGTCCAGCCCATGATCTGCTCGCTCGCCGGCGGCGGTGCGACGACAAGCACGAACTCGCCGCGGGTTTCGAGCGCATCGGCGTTCTGCGCGAGGTCCGCAAGCGGTCCGCGCAAAACTGTTTCGTGCAGCTTGGTCAGCTCGCGGCAGATCGCGGCCTCGCGGGGGCCGAATATCTCGGCGAGTTCGCGAAGCGTCGCCTGCACGCGGGTGCCGGCCTCGAACATCACCAGCGTCGCGTCGATCGCAGCCAGTTCTGCCATGCGCGCGCGCCGCGCGGCGCTTTTCGGCGGCAGAAAACCCTCGAAGTAAAAGCGGTCCGGCGGCAGGCCGGCAAGCGTCAAGGCTGCAAGAACCGAGGACGGGCCGGGGAGCGATGTCACGTGAATGCCGGCCGCGGCCGCCTCGCGCACCAGCTTGAAACCGGGATCGGAGACCAGGGGCGTTCCGGCGTCGGAGACCAGCGCGACGACCGCGCCCTCCTCAAGACGCGCGAGCAGTTTCGGCCGAGCGGTTGCGGCGTTGTGCTCGTGATAGGGCGTGAGCGGGGTCGAAATGTCGAAGCGCTCGGTCAGCCGCCGGGTGATGCGGGTGTCTTCGCAGGCGATCAGATCGGCGGCGGCGAGCGTCTCGAGCGCGCGGATCGTGATGTCGCCGAGATTGCCGATCGGCGTCGCCACGAGATAGAGGCCGGCCGGCAGCTTGGGCGCGCGCAGCGTATGGCCGCTGATGACGAAAGATGTGCGGCCTGTGTCGGCGCCGTCGGGCTGATCGGCAGGGCTGGCGGAGGATGGTCGGGAACGCATCCGGCCAATGTAGTCCATTTCCGCTGCAAAGAGGACAGCCCGCGAGGCAAAAAAGAAAATGGAGGACAAGAACTTGAAGACCGCGCCCGATCGGGGCAGAAGGGGTAGCGGCCAGTGCGCGCGGCCCGTTCGGGTGCCGATTTGCTGGCCGCAGCCTCGCAATGCCGCCCGACTCATGGGCGCGCGTTTTTGTTTTGGTTAACTATTCGCCGACAATATGCCTAAAACCACGTCTTCTGATCGATCGAAAGGCGCGGCCTGGCCGGTTGGAGTCTGGTCCAGAAAAGAGACAGAGATGGCGGGTTCGATCAAGCAGACCTCCGAAAAATCCACCCATGCCAGCCGCCGCACGGCGCTTGGGCTCCTCGTCGGCACGCCGCTTCTGGCTGGCTGCACCGGCGCAAACCTTTCCTCGGTGCTCACCGAGCAGCCCCAGCCGGGGGCGCCGCAGCAGTCGGCGGCGATCGGTTCCGGCAAGGTCAAGGTCGGCCTCGTGCTGCCGCTGTCCGGCCAGGGCAATGCCGGCACGGTGGCGCAGTCGATGCGCAACGCGGCTGAACTGGCGCTCGCCGAATTCAAGAATCCCGACATCCAGCTCCTGATCAAGGACGACGCCGGCAGCGCCCAGGGCGCCCAGCAGGGCGTCCAGCAGGCGCTGGACGAAGGTGCCGAGATCATTTTGGGGCCGCTGTTCGGCAGTTCGGTTCCGGCCGCCGCCCAGGCGGCGCGGGCAAGGAATGTGCCGGTCATCGCCTTCTCGACGGATTCCAGCGTCGCCGGCCGCGGCGTCTACCTGCTCAGCTTCCTGCCGGAATCCGACGTCAGCCGTATCGTCAGCTACGCCGCCGGAACCGGCAAGCGCAGCTTTGCTGCAATGCTGCCGGAGAACGCTTATGGCAACGTCGTCGAGGCGGTTTTCAAGGAAACCGTGAGCCGCCGCGGCGGCCGTGTGGTCGGCTTCGAGCGCTATCCGGCGCAGCAGCCGCAGGCGGCGGCCCGCAATATCGCGCAGACGCTCGGCTCGGCGGACTCTCTCTTGCTCGCCGATGACGGCGAGGCGCTCGCGGGCGTGACGGCGGCGCTGACGGCGAGCGGGGCAGATCTCAAGCGGGTGCAGCTTCTCGGCACCGGTCTGTGGGACAATCCGCGCGTCTTCAGCAATCCGGCGCTGCATGGCGGCCTCTACGCCGCGCCCGATCCGTCCGGTTTCCGGGCGTTTGCCGGCCGCTACCGGGCAAAATTCGGCCAGGAGCCGGTGCGCACCGCGACCCTTGCCTATGACGCGGTGGCGCTGGTCGCAGCGTTGGCGCGCACGCAGGGCGGCCAGCGGTTCAGCCCGGAAGTGCTCACCAGCACCTCCGGTTTTGCCGGTATCGACGGCCTGTTCCGTTTCCGCCCCGACGGCACCAACGAACGCGGCCTTGCTGTGATGCGGGTGACGAGCGGCGGCGGCCAGGTGGTGGCACCTTCGCCGAAGAGTTTTAGCGCCTGACCGGCATTCCTTCGGAACGTCTCAACGAAAAAAGCCCCGGATCGCTCCGGGGCTTTTTGATTTTGACCTGCCGGCCGGCTTATGCCGCCTGCTTCTTGGCGGTGATCAGCTTGCGGTTGACCAGGCACTCGGCGATCTGAACGGTGTTGAGCGCCGCGCCCTTGCGCAGGTTGTCGGAGACGCACCACAGCGACAGGCCGTTTTCGACGGTGGCGTCTTCGCGGATGCGGCTGATGTAGGTCGCATCCTCGCCGGCGCTTTCATACGGCGTGACGTAGCCGCCCGGCTCGCGCTTGTCGATGACGAGGCAGCCCGGCGCCTTGCGCAAGATCTCGCGTGCCTCATCGGCCGTGATCGGGTTCTCGAACTCGATGTTCACGGCTTCCGAGTGGCCGATGAAGACCGGCACGCGCACGCAGGTCGCGGTCAGCTTGATCGCCGGGTCGAGCATTTTTTTGGTCTCGACCATCATCTTCCATTCTTCCTTCGTGTAGCCATCCTCCATGAACACATCGATATGGGGGATGACGTTGAAGGCGATCCGCTTGGAAAACTTCTTCTCGACGATGTCGCCGGTGGTGAACACGGCCTTGGTCTGGGCGAACAGCTCGTCCATGCCTTCCTTGCCCGCGCCCGACACCGACTGATAGGTCGAGACGACGACCCGCTTGATCTTGGCGGCGTCATGCAGCGGCTTCAGCGCGACCACGAGCTGGGCGGTCGAGCAGTTCGGATTGGCGATGATGCCCTTCTTCGTGAAACCGGCGACCGCGTCGGCGTTCACTTCCGGCACGATCAGCGGCACGTCCGGGTCGTAACGCCAGGCCGACGAGTTATCGATCACGACGGCACCCGCGGCTGCGATCTTCGGCGCCCATTCCTTCGACAGCTCGCCGCCAGCCGACATCAGGCAGATATCGATGTCGGAGAAGTCGTAGCTGTCGAGGGCTTTGCATTTCAGGGTTTTGTCGCCGTAGGAGACATCGACGCCCGTTGAACGGCGGGACGCAAGCGCCACCACTTCGTCAGCCGGGAAACTGCGCTCGGCGAGGATGCTCAAAAGCTCCCGCCCGACATTTCCGGTCGCTCCGACCACTGCGACTTTATAACCCATTGTTCCTTCTCCGAAGAAATAGCCTCGCCCTTGCTCGGTGCCGTAGCCGGCCCGCTGAGGGAGACGGCTGCGCTTTTATGCGACAAATACGCATATGACAATGACGCCGCCATTTTGCATGCCGCCTGTACTGCCGCGCGGCCTGCCAGCACCACCCCTCACCAGGGACGGGTCCGGTATGGCGACGCCTTGCGGCCAAGGATGAACCAGCCGCCGGCTCGCGCATTATTCCGCCGTGGTGTGGCGCGATTGATCTTGTGGGGCGGTCAACCGACCAGCTAAAGTCGCGGGAACATTTGAATCGAAGAGGCCGTGATGACCCTGAAGTTTCCTGCCGTGACCCTGACCGTGCTGTTTGCAGCCGGTGGCCTGTTGGCCTTGAGCGCCGGCGACGTATCCGCCCAGAGCTCGCCGCGGCAGACGGCCCAGAGCTCCTCGCCGAATTATTCCTACCAGGCGGGTCCGCGCACCAGGGTCTATATCTCGCGCCGCAACTGGCTCGATGCCGGAACCGAGGTTCTGCCGGGCGAGCGCAAATATACCGACTATGCCTTCCCGCCGATACAGTCCTTCGCCCGCGAGAACCTCAATCGCCCGATCGACCGCCAGCCGCTCAGCACGCCGTTCGATGTTGGCGGCCAGCCGACCGGTTTTCCGCTCTACTGAGCGTCTGGGGGCAGGCGTCCTCAGCTCTGGTTGAGGGCTGAAAAAGTCTCAAGGACTCAACGATTTGAATAAAAAATGCCCGGCGCAAGCCGGGCATTTTTGGTTTCTGGAGCGCTCGCGTGCGGGCTTCAGCCGTGCAGCGCCTGGATCTCCGCCAAAATCGCCTCGCCCATTTCCTTGGTGCTGATGATGGTCGCGCCTTCGGACTTGAGGTCGGCGGTGCGCAGGCCCTTGGCCAGCACGGCGGCGATCGCCTGATCGAGCTTGTCGGCGACATCGCCGAGATCGAACGAGTAGCGCAGCGCCATGCCGAACGAGGCGAGCATCGCGATCGGGTTGGCCGCGCCCTGCCCGGCGATGTCCGGGGCCGAGCCGTGGACCGGCTCATACAGCGCCTTGCGGGTCTTGGTGCGCGGATCGGTCTCGCCGAGCGAGGCCGACGGCAGCATGCCCAGCGAGCCGGTCAGCATCGCCGCGATGTCGGACAGCATGTCGCCGAACAGGTTGTCGGTGACGATGACGTCGAACTGCTTCGGCCACTTGACGAGCTGCATCGCGCCGGAGTCAGCGAGCTGGTGCTCGAGCGTGACGTCGGGATATTCGCGTTGGTGAACCTGCGTCACCACCTCGTTCCACAACACGCCCGACTTCATGACGTTGCGCTTTTCCATCGACGTCAGCTTGTTCCGGCGCTTGCGGGCCAGATCGAAGGCGACGCGGGCGATGCGCTCGATCTCATAGGTGTCATAGACCTGGGTGTCGATGGCGCGCTTCTGGCCGTTGCCGAGATCGGTGATGGTCTTGGGCTCGCCAAAATAGACGCCGCCGGTCAGCTCGCGGACGATCATGATATCGAGGCCTTCGACCACTTCCGGCTTCAGGCTGGAGGACTGCGCCAGCGCCGGGTAGCAGATCGCGGGGCGCAGGTTGGCGAACAGCGCCAGATCCTTGCGCAGGCGCAGGAGGCCGGCTTCCGGCCGCACGTCGTAAGGAACGGCATCCCACTTCGGGCCGCCGACCGCGCCGAACAGCACAGCGTCGGCCGCGAGCGCGAGACCCATGGTCTCCTCGGTGACGCTCACCTTGTGCGCGTCATAAGCGGCGCCGCCGACCAGGCTCTCTTCGTATTCGAATTTTGCGATGCCCTGATCGTTGAGCCAGCCGATCAGTCGCTTCACCTCTGCCATCACTTCGGGGCCGATGCCGTCGCCGGGAAGAAGCAGAAGCTTGTGAGTTGCCATGGTCAAATGCCCTGTCTGTGCAGATCTGAGACGATACGCGCGGATTGCTAAAGTCCTGCCGCGCAATTGGCAAGCTGCGATTGCCTTTTGCCTCGGGCCGCGGGTGCGGCCTATGGTGCGGGCCCGCGAAAGTTGCGCTGATCCGGCGCGGATCTCTGTCCAATCGCTGCCGATCCTGCCAGACTGCGGACCGGCGTGCCGGAGATCCCCGTGAGACCGTCTGAAGAAGCCCCTGCCCCCGTCCTCCCCATGTCGGCCGATCCGATCAAGCTGGTGCTGATGCTGGCGCTGGCGCCGGCGATCGGCCTTGGCATCGGGCGTTTTGCCTATTCGCTGGTGCTGCCCGACATGCGCGATAGCCTCGGCTGGTCCTATGCGACCGCCGGGTTCATGAACACCATCAACGCGGTCGGCTATCTTGCGGGGGCGCTGGCGGCGGCGCGGCTGGTGCGGCAGGCGGGAACATTCGGCGCGGTGTGGATCGGGACGCTGATCTGCGTCGCCGGCCTCGGGCTGTCGGCGCTGTCGGGCAATGTGGTGCTGTTTTCCACGGCGCGGTTTCTGCTCGGGGCGGGAGCGGCTTTTTCCTTCGTCGGCGGCGGCGCGCTGGCCGCGACCATCGCGCAGGCGCATCCGGCACGCGGCGCTGTGCTGGTCAGCCTGTTCTACACCGGCCCCGCGCTGGGCATCATCGTTTCGGGGCTCGTCTCGCCCTTCGTCCTCGCCCATTACGGTCAGGGGTCATGGTGGCTGGTGTGGACGGTGCTTGCCGCGATCTCGGTGGCGTTTACGCTGCTCCTGTGGGGCGGCCGGGTCTACACCGCGGCCGAGCGCGGCAACGCGGTCGCCACCCGCGTCGCGCTCGCGCCGGTGATGGTCTACCTGATCAGCTACGCGCTGTTCGGCGCAGGTTACATCGCCTACATGACCTTTATGATCGCCTATGTCCGCGACGCGGGCGCGGGCGCCGTCGCTCAGAGCGCGTTCTGGTGCGCGATCGGGGTCGGCGCCTTCTGCGCGCCTTGGGTCTGGCGCAGTCTGATGAACCGCGGCGACAGCGGCCGCACGACGGCAATCGTCCTCGTGCTGACCACGATCGGCGCGGCATTGCCGATGATCGGCCACGGGCCGATCCTGCTCGGCGTCTCGGCGGTGCTGTTCGGCAATGCGTTCTTTGCGGTCGTGACCGCGACCACGGTTTTCGTCCGGCTCAACTATCCGCAGGCCGCCTGGCCGCAGGCGATCGCAGTGATGACCATTGCATTCAGCCTTGGCCAGACGCTCGGACCGATCGCGACCGGGGCGATCACCGACATGCTCGGCAGTCTGTTCTATGCGCTGGTGGCGTCCGCCGTCCTGCTCGCCGTCGCCGCGGTGCTGGCAATCTTCCAGCCGTCGATCAAGGGAAGGGCCGATCTGGCGTCGGCCCCGCCCGCCTGAGCCGCAAGGGAAACTGCGAGCCGCCCTACTCGATCACGCCGCACACGATGCGGTCGCCGGAATTGCCGGCGGGGTCGGTCTTGTAGTCATCCGGCCCGGCATGGATGACCAGCGACGTGCCGTTCTGCTGGTGCAGCGAATTGGGCTTGCCCTTCTCCAGCGTCACCTCGCTATTGACGAGCTCGATCTTGAGCTCTCCCGAGGCCGGGATGAATAGGTTGGGCATGTCGCCAGCGTGCTGGCCGGCCGCCGCCATCATGCCGTGCTTGTGTCCTGCCGGATTGAAGTGACCGCCCGCCGAGGTAAAAGGTGGCTCGCATTTGCCGACCGCATGAACGTGGAAAGCGTGCTCGCCCGGAGGAATGCCCTTGAGGGACACTCTCATCAGCACGCCGTCCTTGACCTGAAACAGCTCGACCTGCCCGGCATCCGCGCCGGCGGCAGTCTTCATCGTGGCTTTGGCGGATTGGGCGTGGGCGGTGCCCGACGCGAGAGCGAGGACAGCGACGGCAGCAAGGAAGCGTATCATGATCGGCTTCTCCAATGCGGTTGAACCGTTATTGACGCGCGCGTGATCCGATCGTTCCACACTCCCGAATTGCAGGCAATTCAATTCGCCGGTCAGCTGCCGCTGAAATCGTTGTAGCCCATGTCGGCCCAGTAATCGTTCTTGTAGTCGTTGGTAACTTCCATCGCGACGACGTGCTTGGGGTTCTTGAAGCCGAGTTTGGTCGGGATGCGGATCTTCATCGGATAGCCATAGGCCCGCGGCAGAATCTCGCCGTCGAACTTGAACGTCATTTGCGTCTGCGGATGCAGGGCGGTCGGCATGTCGATGGAATTGCTGTACCCGTCGGCGCAGGTGAACCAGCAATATTTCGCCCGCGTATCCGCGCCGATCAGGCGGAGGAAATCGCGCAGTGGCGTGCCGGTCCAGCTACCGACCGCGCTCCATCCCTCGACGCAGATGTGGCGCGTGATCTGGTTTTGCTGCGGCAACTGGTAAAGTTCTTCCAGCGTCCATGATTTTTTGTTGTCGACGAGACCTCTGACTGCGAAGCGATAAGTCTCGCCGTTCACGACGGGCGCTTCCGCAAGCGTGTAGAAAGCATTGAACGGAAACGGCCGGGTGATCTCGCTCTCCGAATAGGTCGGCGCAAGGGTGTTCGGATTGAACAGCCATGCCTGCACACGGTCGTTGAATTTTGAGACCTGCGCGAGCAGCGTGTCGGCGGACGAGCTGTCGACCACATCGCATCCGGTGAGGAGAACGAGCGCGCCAAGGCTTGCGCCGCCCTTGATGAATTGTCGCCGCGCCGGATCGGGAAGTAATTTTGCCGCGTCGCGCACGAGGAGTTTTTTGTCGACGCCCGGAATGACAAGATTTTTCTTCATGGGAGAAGCCTCCGGGGTTCAGCGGCCTACGATCATCGCGCGCAGGCTTTTCGGCACCAGCACCGCAAGCACGACATGCAGGGCGAGGAATGCGACGATGAAGGCCATCGCGAAGAAGTGGACGAAGCGCGCCGTGTCATAGCCGCCGAAGAGCGCGGTGAGCTGTTGTAGCTGCACCGGCTTCCAGATCGAAAGCCCGGAGAGAACGGCAACGATGCCGGCGACGATGACGCAGGCATACAAAAGTTTTTGGACGTGATTGTAGCGCGACAGATCGTCGTGTGAGAGCCGGCCGCGGAGCGCCGCGCCGCTGTCGGCGATTACGCCGCGCGGGCTGATCGGCAGCAGTTTTCTGCGGAAGCGTCCGGTGAGAATGCCGAGGACGAGATAGATCAGTCCGTTGATGGCCAGCACCCACATCGCAGCGAAGTGCCAGAGCAGCGCGCCGCCGAGCCAGCCGCCGAGCGTGATGGCGTCGGGAAACGAAAACGCAAACAGCGGCGAGGCGTTGTAGATCCGCCAGCCCGACATGATCATCACGATCATCGCTGCCGCATTGACCCAGTGGCTGATGCGCAGCCACAGCGGATGCACCGGCGCTTTCGCTCTGGCCGCAATCGCGGGCTTCGGCTGCAACTGAATCTCGGGTCGGGTGGTCACGGACATAGCATTCTCGCCGTCATATCGAAGGAAGCGCGAAGGCGGGCACGCAGCAACGCGAACCCTCTGCTTCGCACTATAGCGACAGACGGCGCCAATGCAGATCGTGCGGCCGGTCACAGTTTTGCGAGCGGCCGAATAATTGCGACTACAGGTAGCTTCTGTTCCAGGTCGGGCTGATCAGCACTTCATTGACGCAGACATGTCGAGGCATGTTGGCGACAAACGCGATGGTGCGGCCAAGATCGTCCGGCTGCAGCATCCGTGCAAGATCTTCGTCGCTGACCGGCACCGGCCGCTGCTTCATGATCTCGGTTGCGACCTCGGCCGGGCAGATGCAGCAGGCGCGAAGGCCGTTGCGGAATTCCTCCTGATTGAAGGAATGGGTCAGCGCCACGACGCCATGCTTGACAGTGGTGTAGGCGGCGCCCGAGACTTTTGAGACGAACCGGCCGGCCCATGAGGCGATGTTGATCACGCAGCCGTCCTGCTGGGCGCGCATCGTCGGCAGCACGGCCCGCATGCAGTGGTAGAGCCCGGTGAGGTTGATGTCGACCACGGTATTCCAGCCGTCGAGGTCCATGTCGGACCAGCCGCGCTTGCGGATGTTGACGCCGGCGCTGTTGACCAACAGATCGATCCGGCCGTGACGCCTGACAATCTCGTCGGCGACATCCTGTGCATCAGCGGCGTCGCTCACGTCGAGCGTCAATGCCTCGATGCGGCCGCCCTCGTCAGCGATCCCTGCGGCGGCCTCGTCGAGCGCATCGCCGCGGCGGCCGGAAATGATCACCGTCCAGCCATCCGCCGCCAGCGCCGCCGCGCCCGCCTTGCCGATGCCCGTGCCGCCGCCGGTCACCCAGGCGATGCGTGCGTCTTGATCAGTCATTCAGCGTCCTCCGTTGTCACATAGTGCAGGCGGCGCTAAGTTCGTCGGCCAGTCGAGCGGCAGTGCTCCGCCAGCGATTGTTTGTTTTTGATTTGCAGGATGATGCATGAACGACCATCCGAACGCCAACCTGTTTTTCCGCCTCCTTGGCCGTCTGCGCGATCCTGCGAAGACGGCGATCGAAACCGCCAGTGGCGAGCTGATCAGCTATGAGGCGCTGGTCGCGCGGTCGGGGCGGGTGGCGAATTACCTCGTGTCGCGCGGCGTCAAGGTCGGCGACCGTGTCGCGGTGCAGGTCGAAAAGTCGGTCGAGGCGCTTGTGCTGTATCTGGCGACTGTGCGCGCCGGTGCCGTCTTCCTGCCGCTGAACACCGCCTACACGGCCCACGAGATCGAGTATTTTGTCACCGATGCCGAGCCGTCGCTCATCGTGTGCGATCCGTCCCATGCCGGTGCGATCGGCGGGATCGCGGCCAAGGTCGGCGCAAAGGTCGAGACGCTGGACGCGGCCGGCGAGGGCTCGCTGACCGACGGCGCGGCCGGCCAGCCATCCGCCTTCGAGACGGTGATGCGCGCCGGCGACGATCTTGCCGCGATCCTCTACACCTCGGGCACGACCGGACGCTCCAAGGGCGCCATGCTGACCCACGACAACCTCGTCTCCAACACGCTGACGCTTGTGGACTACTGGCGTTTCACCGACAGGGACGTGCTGATCCACGCGCTGCCGATCTATCACACGCACGGGCTGTTCGTGGCCAGCAACGTCATTCTGGCTTCCGGCGCCACGATGATCTTTTTGCCGAAGTTCGATGCCGACCGGATCATGGAGCTGATGGCGCGGGCGACAGTGCTGATGGGGGTGCCGACCTTCTACACCCGGCTGCTGCAGCATCCGGAGCTGACACGCGAGGCGACGAAAAACATGCGCCTGTTCGTCTCGGGCTCGGCGCCGCTGCTTGCCGACACCCATCGCGAATGGTCGGCGAAGACCGGCCACGCGGTGCTCGAACGCTACGGCATGACCGAAACCAACATGAATACGTCCAATCCCTATGACGGCGACCGGGTGCCGGGCGCGGTCGGCTTTCCCCTGCCGGGGATCGAGGCGCGGGTCACCGATCCCGAAACCGGCAAGGAGCTGGCGCGGGACGAGATCGGAATGATCGAGGTCCGCGGGCCGAACGTGTTCAAGGGCTACTGGCGGATGCCGGAAAAGACCGTGGCGGAATTCCGGCCGGACGGGTTTTTCATCACCGGCGACCTCGGCAAGATCGACCCGCGCGGCTATGTCCATATCGTCGGCCGCGGCAAGGATCTGGTGATCACCGGCGGCTTCAACGTCTATCCGAAAGAGGTCGAGAGCGAGATCGACGCGATGCCGGGCGTGGTCGAGTCCGCAGTCATCGGCGTGCCCCATGCGGATTTCGGTGAGGCGGTGACGGCGGTCGTTGTTCTGGAGAAGGGCGCCGAACTCAGCGAGGCTGATGTCGTCGGCGCGCTCGACGGCCAGATCGCCAAGTTCAAAATCCCCAAACGGGTGATGTTCGTCGGCGAGTTGCCGCGCAACACCATGGGCAAGGTGCAGAAGAACGTGCTGCGCCAGAATTTTGCAGGGCTCTACGACAAGGCCTAAGCCTTAACCAGCCAGGCTGCGCGCAAAAAGTGAACGCGTTCGTATTTGTTGGCGGCCGCCGCGTCGGACTGCATCACGCGCGGTCGTTACGCCAATCGTTGCGCCGTAGGCATTTTGTTAACGCCAACTGCGGCAACTTGCGGACCATCTTGTGGGCGTTTTGCGTCGCCAAGGATTGAACGGAGATTCTATCGAACGCATTTTCATCGTTGCGTTCATGAATTTGTCTCCGTAAATAGAATAGCTCTATCGCGCACCGGCAACGGTCGCGGTTCCTGTCCGTCATCGGCTCGCGCCGTTGCAGCAACATGCGAAGTCACACCATGTCCGCTAGGATTGACCGTCCGCTTTCCCCCCACCTTCAGACCTACCGGCTGACCTTGACGATGGCGATGTCCGTCGTTCATCGCGCCACCGGTATTGCTCTGTATTTCGGTACCCTGCTTCTGGCGTGGTGGCTGATCGCCGCCGCCTCCGGCCCGGCCGCCTATGCCTATGTCCAGGCTTTCATGGCGAGCTGGATCGGCCGCCTGATCATGATCGGCTACACTTGGGCCCTGCTCCACCATCTGCTCGGCGGCATCCGCCACTTCGTCTGGGACCTCGGCTACGGCTATGAGGCGCGTGAGCGCGAAATGCTGACCCGTGCGACGCTGATCGGCTCGGTCGCGCTGACGATCGTGCTCTGGGTCGCGGCCTTTGCGATGGGAGGTGGCCGATGAGCTCCGAACGTTCCAATTCGATCCGCACCCCGATTGCGCGCGTGCGCGGCCTCGGCTCGGCCAAGTCCGGCACGTCCGATTTCTGGCGCCAGCGCCTCACCGCGGTCGGCATGGCCGTCCTCATCATCCCGGTCATCGCCGTGGTCATGATCCTGCTGGGCCGCAATCAGGCCGGCGCGGCGCAAATTCTCGGTTCACCGGCGATAGCCATCATCATGCTGTTGTTCATCATTGCCAGCACCTGGCATATGAAGATCGGCATGCAGGTGGTGATCGAAGACTATGTGCATGGCGAAAAGTCGAAGCTGGTCCTGATCATGGCCAATAACTTCTTCTCTGCCGCCGTTGCGTTCGCTTCGATCTACGCCATTTTCAAACTGTCATCTGGAGTTTAGGCCATGGCCGATTCCGGCAACGGCGCTCCGGCCATCAACGGCCGCGCCTACCCGCTTGAGGATCATACTTACGACGTCGTGGTGGTCGGCGCCGGCGGCGCGGGTCTGCGCGCCGTCGTGGGCGCGAGCGAGGCTGGGCTTCGCACCGCCTGCGTCACCAAAGTGTTCCCGACGCGCTCGCACACGGTCGCCGCACAGGGCGGCATTTCGGCCTCGCTCGGCAACATGCACCAGGACGACTGGCGCTGGCACATGTACGACACCGTCAAGGGGTCGGACTGGCTCGGCGATCAGGACTCCATCGAGTACATGGTTCGCCACGCCCCGGCCGCGGTCTACGAGCTCGAGCACTGGGGCGTGCCGTTTTCCCGCACTGAGGACGGCCGCATCTATCAGCGCCCGTTCGGCGGCATGACCATCGACTACGGCAAGGGCCAGGCCCAGCGCACCTGCGCGGCGGCCGACCGGACCGGCCACGCGATGCTGCACACGATGTACGGCCAGGCGCTGCGCCACTCGGCCGAATTCTTCATCGAGTACTTCGCCATCGACCTGATCATGGATGATCAGGGCGTTTGCCGCGGCATCATCGCGCTCAATCTCGACGACGGCAAGCTGCACCGCTTCCGCGCCCAGACCGTGATTCTCGCGACCGGCGGCTACGGCCGTGCCTATCAGTCGTGCACCTCGGCCCATACCTGCACCGGCGACGGTGGCGGCATGGCGCTGCGCGCCGGCCTTGCGCTGCAGGATATGGAGTTCGTCCAGTTCCACCCGACCGGCATCTACGGTTCGGGCTGCCTCGTGACCGAGGGCGCGCGCGGTGAAGGCGGCTATCTCGTCAACTCCGAGGGCGAGCGCTTCATGGAGCGCTATGCGCCGTCGGCGAAGGACCTCGCCTCGCGTGACGTCGTCTCGCGCGCGATGACCATCGAGATCCGTGAAGGCCGCGGCGTCGGCAAGAACAAGGATCACATCTATCTGCACCTCGACCATCTGTCGCCCGAGGTCCTGCACGAGCGTCTGCCGGGCATTTCGGAATCGGCGCGGATCTTCGCCAACGTCGACGTGACGCGCGAGCCGATCCCGATGATCCCGACCGTCCACTACAACATGGGCGGCATCCCGACGAACTATCACGGCGAAGTCGTCATCAAGAAGGACGGCAACAACGACGCCGTGGTGCCGGGTCTGATGGCCGTCGGCGAAGCCGCCTGCGTGTCCGTCCACGGCGCCAACCGCCTCGGCTCGAACTCGCTGATCGACCTCGTCGTGTTCGGCCGCGCCGCCGCGCTGCGTCTCGCCGAGAAGCTGACGCCGAACGCCGAGCAGCCGGACCTGCCGGCTGGCTCCGCCGACCTGGCGCTCGGCCGCCTCGATCGCTTCCGCTATGCGTCGGGCAGCACCCCGACCGCCGAGATGCGCGATGCCATGCAGAAGGTGATGCAGAACAACTGCGCCGTCTTTCGTACCGGCGAAGTGCTGCGCGAAGGCCAGGAGAAGATCCACAAGGTGCTCGCCGGCATCGGCGACATCGGCGTGACCGACCGGTCGCTGGTGTGGAATTCGGATCTCGTCGAGACGCTCGAATTCGACAACCTGATCGGTCAGGCGGTGGTGACCATGGACTCGGCTGCGAACCGCACCGAGAGCCGCGGCGCCCATGCCCGCGAGGACTTCCCCGAGCGCGATGACGAAAACTGGATGAAGCATACGCTGGCCTGGCTCGACGAGAGCGGCAAGGTCACCATCGATTATCGCCCGGTTCACACCTACACGATGAGCAATGACGTGCAGTACATCCCGCCGAAGGCGCGGGTGTACTGAGGGGTCGGAGAAAGGACCACACCATGGTCGAGTTTGCGCTTCCGAAAAACTCAAAGATCACCGAAGGTAAGACCTGGCCGAAACCGACCACGACCGCGGCGTTGCGTGAGTTCAAGGTTTATCGCTGGAATCCCGAGGACGGAAAGAATCCCCAGATCGACACCTATTATGTCGACACCGGCGATTGCGGTCCGATGGTTCTGGACGGCCTGATCTGGATCAAGAACAAGATCGACCCGACGCTGACCTTCCGGCGTTCGTGCCGCGAGGGCGTGTGCGGGTCCTGCGCCATGAACATCGATGGCCAGAACGGTCTTGCCTGCACGACCTCGATGCACGACGTCGACACCGGCGCGGTCAAGGTCAACCCGCTGCCGCATCAGCCGGTGGTGAAGGATCTGGTTCCCGATCTCACCAACTTCTACGCGCAGTATGCGTCGATCGAGCCGTGGCTCCACACCACGACGCCGACCCCGCAGAAGGAATGGCGCCAGAGCAAGGAAGACCGCGAAAAGCTCGACGGGCTTTACGAGTGCATCCTTTGCGCCTGCTGCTCGACCTCCTGCCCGAGCTATTGGTGGAACTCGGATCGCTATCTCGGTCCGGCGGCCCTCCTGCAGGCCAACCGCTGGGTCGAGGACAGCCGCGACGAGGCCACCGGCGAGCGTCTCGATAACCTCGAGGACCCGTTCCGGCTCTATCGCTGCCACACCATCATGAACTGCACCAAGGCCTGCCCGAAGGGCCTGAATCCGGCCAAGGCGATCGCCAACCTCAAGATGAAGCTGGTCGAGCGTCAGGTCTGACGCCCGCTCGCGCATCTCGTGCGGCGAAGTTCTTGAACGGCGCTTCCGAAAGGGAGCGCCGTTTTTGCTGGCGGTGGCGGCGCCCAGGCCGTCGCCCCGGAGCGAAAAATTCCCACCGCTTTGCCCGCGCATGAACGCAATCTGAACATCCACGCGCCGCGGTCTCTGAAAGTGAGAAAAATATTCTCGGCTCTCAGGGAGGCTTTTGGTGGCTTTGCCACATTCCAGCCCAAGCGGCCCGTTCCAGATGCAGGGGAATGCAGTTCGGCCCCTCCCCCAGCGAAGCTATCCTGGAACCGGGCCGTTCAAATCGCTGATCGAAGATCATGGAGTGCCTAATCGAATGACCACCCGCCTTCGCGTCCTCCTGCTCGCATCGTCCGCGCTCACCTTGGCCGCGGGCGCGCTTGCGCCCATGCACGCCGTCGCCGGCCAACCGACGCTGCAAATCGCCCAGGCCGGGCCGCCGGCGGCCGAAGGCGGGGCCGACGAACGCCGCCAGCGTCCCCCGCGCGGAGAAAATCGCGGCGAAAGCCCGGAGCAACGCGGCGGCGCCCGCCCGCGGCCGCCGGAGGGCCAACAGCGCCCGCAGACCGCTCCACCTGCCGCCGCGCCGGCGCCGCGCGCGGAACCGCCGGCCGCTCCTCCGCCGCGTGCCGAGCCGCCCCGCCCGCAAACACCCGCTCAGTCCGCCCCGCCCCGTGAGGCACCGCCCCCTGCCGCGGCCCGGCCGCAGCAGCCTCCGGCGCCGCCGCCTGCGCAGGCCCAGCGCCCCGCCGCGACTGAGCGCCTGCAACCGCAGGAAAACCGCCCTGCAGGCACCGAGCGCCTGCAGCAGCGCCCGGACGGCCGCCCGATGCCGCCGCCCGCGGCCCAGCAGCAGCCCCCGCCCCGGCCGACGACCGATGCCCCGCCCGCAACGCCGCCCGGCGCACGCCCGCAGCCGCAGCCGCCTGCCGATGCCCGCGACCGCCTGCAGCGCCAGGATAACCGGCCGGCCGGAGCGGAACGGCTCCAGCCGCAGGAAAGCCGCCCCGCCGGCACCGAGCGTCTGCAGCGTCAGGACGGCCGCCCGGTGCCGCCGCCCGCCGCCGCACAACAGCCCCCCACCCGCCCGACCACCGAAGCGCCGGCTGCTACTCCGCCCGCGACGCCCCCTGGCGCAAGGCCCCTGCCGGTTCCGCCGGCGAACGGCGCCCCGCCTGCAGCAGCCCGTCCCGTCCCCGCCCCTGACCAAAAGGGCCGCGTCCCCAGCGTACCCGGTGCTGCCCCGGATCAGCGCGGCGCCGGTCCCGGCCCCGACGGCCAGCGTAGCCAGTTCAATCAGGATCGCCGCCCGGCCACCCCGCCGATTGCGGCCCCCCTGCCGCCCGCCCCGCCGCCGGTTGCCGTCACCCCGCTGCCGGCGAGCCGCGACGGCATCCAAGACGGCCCGCGCCGGCTGGAAGATTTCCGCAGCCAGCGGCGCGAGACGCGCGAAGGCGGCCGGACCATCATCACCGAGCCGGGGCGCGTGATCGTTCAGGACCCGAACGGCCAGGCCTTCATCCGCCACAACGAGGTCGACCGCTTCCGCTACGGGGCGCGGGACGTCCGCGTCGAGCGTCGTGGCGATGAGAACCGCACCGTGATCGTGCGCCCGGACGGCTCGCAGATCATCACGATCGATGACCGTGACGGCCGCCTGCTGCGCCGCATCCGCCGCGATCGCGACGGCCGCGAAGTGATCATCATCGACAACAGCTATCGCGGTCCGCGCGGTGCAGGCCACGGCTTCTACGTCGACATTCCGCCGCCGGTCGTGCGGATGCCGCGCAACCGCTACATCGTCGAGTATGACGAGGCCTCCCCCGAGATCATCTACGAGACGATGCTGGCCCCGCCGGTGCAGACGCTCGAGCGCCGCTATACGCTGGATGAGATCCGCTACAGCCCGTCGGTGCGTCAGCTCATGCCGCGCGTCGATCTCGACACGGTCAACTTCGAGACCGGATCGTGGGCGGTGACGCCGGATCAGGCGGCCAAGCTCCAGGTCATCGCCGATGCGATCAACCGCGCGATCTCGCGCAACCCCAGCGAAGTCTTCTTGATCGAAGGCCACACCGATGCGGTTGGCTCCGACCTCGACAACCTGTCGCTCTCGGATCGCCGCGCGGAATCGGTCGCGGAAATTCTGACGGCACAGTTCCAGGTGCCACCGGAGAACCTGACCTCGCAAGGCTATGGCGAGCAGTATCTCAAGATCCAGACGCAAGCCGCGGAGCGGCAGAACCGGCGCGTCACCATTCGCCGGATCACGCCGCTGCTCAACGGAAACAGCTGAGCTTTTGCGCGGCTTTGAACCATGGCGCAAAACGAAATGGCCGGGCACTGCCCGGCCATTTTCTTTTCTTCGGCGCTGTTGGTCCTTCGTCGGGCGGCGTCAGGCCGTGGTCTTTTCCGGCCAGCGGCACAGATCGTTGATAATGCAGCGCTCGCAATGCGGCTTGCGGGCGACGCAGACGTACCGCCCGTGCAAAATCAGCCAGTGATGGGCGTGGCGCTTGAATTCCGCCGGGATGATCTTGTCGAGGATCAGTTCGACCGCGAGCGGGGTTTTGCCGACAGCCATGCCGGTCCGGTTGCCGACGCGAAACAGGTGGGTGTCGACCGCGATGGTCGGATGGCCGAAGGCGATGTTGAGCACGACATTCGCCGTCTTGCGGCCGACGCCGGGCAGTGTCTCGAGCTCTTCGCGCGTGGTCGGCACCTTGCCGCCGAAGCGGGCGATCAGTTGCTCCGCCATCAAGATCACGTTCTTGGCCTTGGTGCGGTAGAGGCCAATGGTCTTGATCAGGTCGCGGACGCGATCCTCGCCGAGCGCGAGCATCTTTTGCGGCGTGTCGGCGAGGGGGAACAGGTTTCGCGTTGCCTTGTTCACACCGACGTCCGTTGCCTGCGCCGACAGCGCGACGGCAACGAGCAACGTGTAAGCGTTGATGTATTCGAGTTCCCCCTTTGGCTCAGGGTTGGCCTTGTGGAACCGGGAAAACGCCTCCCAGATCTCCTCCTTGCTCCACGGCTTCATGCGCGGGGCACGAGCCGCGTTTTTGGCGGTAGGGCCTTTCTTCGGAGCGGCGCCCTTCTTCGCAACTAGCGCTTTTTTGGCGACGGGCTTTTTCGCCGCGCGCACCGGGGCAGGGGCATCCTCGGCGGCGGTAGCCGCAGTCGGGTTTTTCGCAATCTTGGCCATGAACGGGGTATAGTAAGCTCCCATGACATCAGGCAACGACTTTGACGGCACCAGCCCGGCGGACGCGCCTTTGTTCTCGGCGCTGATCACGCCGCACCGGTCGCTCGGGCGCACCGGCTTCATGGCGCTGATGGCATGCATTTCGGTGATCAGCTTTGCCTCCGGCCTCGTCTTTTTGATGCTCGGCGCATGGCCGGTGGTGTTCTTCTTCGCGCTCGATGTCGCGCTGATCTTCTGGGCTTTCCGCGTCAATTACCGCACGGGGCGGGCGACCGAAGAAATCATCGTGACTCCGACGCAGTTGCGGGTGAAACGGGTCAGCCATCGTGGCGACTGCGCCGAATGGACCCTCAACCCGCTATGGGTGCGGCTCGACCGCAGCGAGAGCTCAGAATTCGGTATCGAGCGGCTCGATCTGGTATCGCGCGGTACGCGGCTGACGATCGCGAGTTTTCTCGGGGCGGACGAAAAGGCGAGCTTCGCCGCCGCGCTGTCGGTGGCTCTGGCCGATGCCAAGCGCGGCCCGCGCTACAATCATCATCTGATATGATGGCAAAGGGCTTCCCGATAAGGCGAGCGGACTTTTTTTCGGAACTGCACTTGTCGGAAATCGGGTGGTTTGCGGCCATTGCCGTGGCAAGATCGCCGTCATGACCAGTGTCACCAGAACCATGCGTAGAGGCGCTGTTTCCATGAATATCGCCCTGACCAACCATCGCACGCCGGCATGTCAGACTGCCGAGCGGCGCGACTATGACAGCGTTCGCCGGGCAATCGCGTTCATCTCGGAGCGCTGGCGCGACCAGCCCTCGATCGATGCCATCGCCGCCGCGGCCAGCGTCACGCCGGACGAGTTGCACCAGCTGTTTCGCCGCTGGGCCGGGCTGACGCCGAAGGCGTTCATGCAGGCGTTGACGCTCGATCATGCAAAGAACCTGCTGCGGGATTCGGCAAGCGTGCTCGATGCGGCGCTCGACTCCGGCCTGTCCGGGCCGGGCCGGCTGCATGATCTGTTCGTCACCCACGAAGCGATGTCGCCGGGCGAGTGGAAGAGCGGCGGCGAAGGCATGGTGCTGCGCTATGGTTGGCACCAGTCGCCGTTCGGCACGGCGGTCGTGATCGCGAGCGAGCGCGGCCTTGCCGGGCTCGCCTTTGCCGATCCCGGCGAGGAGGAAGCGGCGCTCGCCGACATGCAGCGGCGCTGGCCGAAGGCGACCTATGTGCCTGATCAGGCGGGCACCGCAGCGATGGCCCAGCGTATTTTTCAGCCCACGCAATGGCGGGCCGAGCAGCCGCTGCGGGTGGTGTTGATCGGCACCGATTTCGAGGTGCGGGTGTGGGAGACGCTGCTGAAAATTCCGATGGGCCGGGCGACGACCTATTCGGACATCGCCGCCAGGCTCGGCAGCCCCAAAGCGTCACGCGCGGTCGGGGCGGCGGTCGGCAAGAACCCGATCTCGTTTGTGGTGCCGTGCCATCGTGTGCTCGGCAAGAGCGGCGCCCTGACCGGCTACCACTGGGGCATCACCCGCAAGCAGGCGATGCTCGGATGGGAAACGGGGCGAGTCAGCTGACCCGCCCCCTGTAACTTCAAAGATGCCTGAAAAGATTACGCCGCGAGATCGAGCTTCGAAGCGACCGTGGCGTCGGCGTTGAAGCGGTAGATGATCGGCGCGCCGGTGCCGAGTTCGCGGGCCAGAATGCCCTCGGGCGTCAGCTTTTCCAGCACCATGATCAGCGCGCGCAGCGAGTTGCCGTGGGCCGCGACCAGCGTGCGCTCGCCGCGCAGCACGCACGGCAGAATCTCCTGGACGAAATAGGGCAGGGTGCGCGCGAGCGTATCCTTGAGGCTTTCGCCGCCCGGCGGCGGCACGTCGAAGGACCGGCGCCAGATATGGACCTGCTCCTCGCCCCACTTGGCGCGCGCGTCGTCTTTGTTGAGGCCCGACAGTTCGCCGTAGTCGCGTTCGTTGAGCGCGACGCTCTTCTTCACCGGAATGTCGGTCTGGCCGAGCTCCTCGAGCGCAAGGCGCAGCGTGTGCTGGGCGCGGGTGAGGTCGGAGGTGAAGGCGACGTCGAACACGAGCCCCTGTTCCTTCAGCTTGCGGCCGGCAGCCTTCGCTTCCTCAATGCCCTTCTCGGTCAGGTCGGGGTCTTTCCAGCCGGTGAAAAGATTCTTCAGATTCCAGTCGCTCTGGCCGTGACGCACCAGGACGAGAGTACGATCGCTCATGTTCGCTTTCTTCCGGTTAGATTTGGTTCGGTTCAGTCGCTGAGGCCCAGCACATCGACCATCGAATAAAGGCCGGGCTTCTTATCGCGGGCCCAGAGGGCAGCTTTAAGGGCGCCGTGCGCAAAGATCATGCGGTCTTCAGCCTTGTGGGTGAGCTCGATCCGCTCATAGGGACCGGCGAAGATCACGCTGTGATCCCCGGTCACGGTGCCGCCGCGCAGCGCGGCGAAGCCGATATCGCCGGGCTTGCGCGCGCCGGTGAGGCCGTCGCGGCCGCGGTCGGAATGGCTGGCGAGATCGATGCCGCGGCCCTTGGCGGCGGCCTCGCCGAGCATCAAGGCGGTGCCCGACGGCGCATCGACCTTGGCGCGGTGATGCATCTCGACGATCTCGATGTCAAAATTCTCGCCGAGCGCCTTTGCGACGCGTCGGGTCAGCGCCGCCAGCAGGTTGACGCCGAGGCTCATATTGCCGGACCGCACGACGATGGCCGACGAGGTGACGCTCTTGATCACCGCCTCGTCGGAAGGGCTCATGCCGGTGGTGCCGATGACATGGACAAGGCCGCGTTCGGCCGCCACCGCCGCGTTGGCGATGGTCGCCGCCGGGGAGGTGAAATCCAGAATGCCGTCGGCCTTCGAGGACAGCGTCCACAGGTCGGCGGTCAACGCGATGCCGTTGGCAGGAAGCCCGGCAAGGCTGCCGGCATCCTGTCCCAGCAGGTCGGAGCCGGGGGCTTCCAGCGCCCCGGCCAGTACGGCGCCGGGCGTTTCATAAATGGCGCGCACCAACGCGCGCCCCATCCGGCCACCCGCTCCAGCCACGATCAAACGCATATCAGACATTTTTCGCCCTCGTGATCTCAAGGGCGGTATAGCGGCAGCCACCAATGCTCACAAGCTCGCGCGAGAGATGGCGGCCAACAGAACCTGGTCCCGCGCTCAGGGCTGCGGGCCGTCATAGCCCTCGACGATCACGAGGTCGCTGTCGCCGTGCGGTTTGCGCATCGCCACCAGCCGCTGATACTCGGGCGAGTGGTAGCAGGCGAGCGCGGTTTCATAATCCTTGAATTCGAGCACAACGTTGCGCGAGCGCGAGGAGCCTTCCTTGGCCTCGTAGGTGCCGCCGCGGGTCAGGAACCTGGCCCCGAACTTTTTGAAGACTGGGCCGTTCTCGACGACATAGGCCTTGTAGCCATCGGGGTTGTGAACATCGACGCGGGCGATCCAGTAACCCTTGGGCATTGTTTCCTCCGTGTTTTTTTAGTTCGACGGCGACATGATCTCTGCAACCACCGCCTCGGCGGCCGCCTTGGGGTCGGCAGCCGCGACGATCGGGCGGCCGACGACGAGATAATCCGCGCCGGCGGCGATCGCCCGGGACGGGGTCATGACGCGCTTCTGGTCGCCGACATCGCTGCCCGAGGGCCGGATGCCGGGGGTGACGAGGCACATCCGCTCGCCGGCGATGGCGCGCAGGCTTGCCGCTTCCTCGGCGGAGCAGACGAGGCCGTCGACGCCGATGTCGCGCGCCTGCTTCGCCCGCAGGTTGACGAGTTCGGACACGCCGAGCCGCGAGCCGGTCTCGGCGAGATCGAAGTCGTCGTAGGAGGTCAGCACCGTCACCGCGAGCACCTTGAGCGCGCTGCCCTTGCTCGCTTCCATCGCCGCGCGCATGGTCTGCGGGTAGGCGTGGACGGTGACGAAGGTCGCGCCCAGACCGGCGACGCTTTCGACACCGCGCGCGACGGTGTTGCCGATGTCGTGCATCTTGAGATCGGCGAAGACTTTTTTGCCCGCATCGGCGAGCTTGCGCACCAGCGGCAGGCCGCCGGCATAGGCGAGCTGATAGCCGATCTTGTAGAAGGTCACGCTGTCGCCGAGCCGTTCGATCATCGCCTCGGCCGAGGCGACATCCGGCAGGTCGAGGGCAACGATCAGGCGGTCACGCGGATTGTCGGGAAAGGTCGGCATTCTTCACTTCATCCGTTGGGCGGTGTCGACGAGCTGGCCGAGCATCGCGCTGAGCGCGGCGGCATCGGCCGGATTCTTGAGCTGGCCGTTGTCGTCATAGGCGGTTTCGGCAAACGACAGCGCCAGTTGTTTCGGGATCACGTTGGCGCCGCAGCCGAGCGCCAGCACCTGCCGCAGGCCCATGAGGACGCGCATCCCGCCGAACTTGCCGTTCGACGCGGCGGCAATCGCAAACACGCGCTCGCGAAACACCTGGCCGAGGCTTTCGCCGTCCTCGCGCACGCGCGTCACCCAGTCAATCGTGTTCTTCACGAGCGGCGGGAAGGAGGAGTTATATTCCGGGCTGACGAAGACGACGCCGTGATGCGCGCCGATCATGCGTTTCAGTTCGACCGCGGCCGCCGGCACGCCGGACTCCTGCTCGAGGTCGCCGTCGTAAATCGGCAGCGGATAATCTTTGAGGGAGAGCAGCGTCACTTCGACGTCCGGCCTCGCCAGTTCGCGCGCAATCAGGCTGGCCAGCCGCGCGTTGAGCGAGCCGGTGCGGAGCGATCCGGGAACGACCAGGATTTTCGTGGGGGACATCGGGCCAGCGAACCTTAGCAGGGCGGCGACGTTCGCGTCGGTCCGCCTGTCAGGAAGGGGTCAACCCTTTCGATACACCCAAACCCGCGCCGGCGGAAGGTTCATCCAGATCCGCTCGGAAGCCTCGGCGCGCACGCCGGGGAGCGACTTCGGGATCGGGGGTACCACCGAATAGGTGAACTGGATGAAGGGCGCGCCGGGATCGAGCGCGACGAAGGCGTCGCGGATCAGCTTGAGGCGCGTCAGCATCGGCTTGGTGACGAGGGGCAGGCCGGACACGACGGCCGATGCCGGCTCGAGCTCGGCCGAGCGCAGCGATTTGCGAAGCGTGTAGGCGTCGCCCTGAATGATCGTCGCCCGCGGGTAGCGGTCCCGCAGCAGCGCGCAAAAGCTCGGATTGTATTCGATCAGCACCAAGCGCTCTTCGGCGACGCCGCGCTCGAGCAGCGCATTGGTGATGGCGCCGGTGCCGGGCCCCAGTTCGATCACGGGGCCGGAGGCGCCGGGGTCGACATAATGAGCCATGGTCCGGGCCAGGATCCGGCCGGACGGCATGACGGCGCCCATGTGCAGGGGCTTTTCAATCCATGAGCGGATAAAACGTACTTCGTCGTCGAGGCGAAGCGGTTTTTTCGGCGCACGCACGGGCGAGTGCAAGGGCATGTCGCTACCAGGCGGGGACGCTTGTTCGAGCTAGGGTCTTGATGTCAAACAGGTATAGGTGCGCGTGAAAACGGTCAAGCGAAGATAGCGCCGCCGGGCTCGCAGCAATTGCAGGAGAGGCCGTGCCAATGGCGGTCGGCGCTGGCGCTGGCTGGGCGATCATGGCGCGGACCTCTCGCTGACGGGCTCAGGACGCCGCTCGGGTGCCGAAAAAGTCCTTCACCTTGGCGAAGAACCCGGCTGCTTCCGGCTGGGTCTCGCCCGATGACAGCTTTTCAAACTCCGCCAGCAGTTCCTGCTGCTTCTTGGTGAGGTTCTGTGGCGTTTCGACAACAACCTGGACATACATGTCGCCGGTCTGGCGCGAGCGCAGGACCGGCATGCCGCGGCCGGAGATCCTGAAGCGGCGGCCGGTCTGCGTTCCGGACGGCACTTTGACCTTGGCCTTGGTCTTGTCGATCGTCGGAACCTCAAAGTCGCCGCCGAGCGCGGCCGTCACCATCGAGATCGGAACCCGACAATGCAGGTCGGCGCCGTCGCGCTGGAAGAATTCATGCTGCTCGACCGAGAGGAAGATGTAGAGGTCGCCCGGCGGGCCGCCCAGCGTGCCGGCCTCGCCCTCGTTGGCAAGGCGGATGCGGGTGCCGTCCTCGACGCCGGCCGGGATGTTGACGGAGAGCGTGCGCTCGCGCGTCACGCGGCCTGCGCCCGAGCAAGACGGGCACGGCTCATCGATGACCTGGCCACGGCCCTGGCAGGACGGGCAGGTGCGCTCGAGCGTGAAGAAGCCCTGGGCCTGCCGCACGCGGCCCGCGCCGCCGCAGGTCGAGCACGGTTTGGGCTTGGTGCCGGCCTTGGCGCCGGTGCCGGAGCACGGCTCGCAGGTGACGGCGACGGGAATACTGATCTGGGCGGTCTTGCCGGAGAAGGCTTCCTCCAGCGTGATGTCCATGTTGTAGCGCAGGTCGGCGCCGCGCTCGCGGCCGCCGCGGCCGCGCTGGCCGCCCATGCCGAACAGGTCTTCGAAAATGTCGGAGAAGGAGGAGGCGAAGCCCGCGCCGAATCCGGCGCCGCCGCCGCCCATGCCGCCCTGCTCGAAGGCGGCGTGGCCGAAGCGGTCATAGGCGGCGCGCTTGTCGCCGTCCTTGAGCACTTCATAGGCCTCGTTGATTTCCTTGAAGCGGATCTCGCTCTCTTGGTCCCCGGCATTGCGGTCGGGGTGCCACTTCATGGCGAGCTTCCGGAAGGCCGCCTTCAGGCCGGCGGCATCGACGGAACGGTCAACTTCAAGAGTTTCGTAGTAGCAACGTTTGGCGGACATGCTTGCTTCTTCTCACCTTGAAGCGCTGGAGGCGACGGCCTCAAGGTTTCGTAGTCGCGCCTTCCCCGCAAGGGGGAAGGCTCTGAAGGGGCGAAATATGCACCGCGTCATGTCGCAGGTGCGGAGATCAGGCTGACTTCGGATTCTTGTCATCATCGACCTCGGTGAATTCCGCGTCGACAACGTCATCCTTGGCAGCATCGGCCGCCGCATCCTTCGCAGCGGAAGCTTCCTGCTGCTGATACATCGCCTCGCCGAGCTTCATCGAAGCCTGCGCGACGACATTGGCCTTGGCCTTGATGGCTTCGGCGTCGTCACCCTTGAGCGCTTCCTTGAGGTCGCTGACCGCGTCCTCGATCGCACGCCGGTCGGGCTCGGCCAGCCGCGAGCCATGCTCCGACAGGGCCTTCTCGGTCGAGTGCACGAGCGCATCGGCGTGGTTCTTGGCTTCAACCGCTTCCTTGCGCTTCTTGTCCTCGGTCGCATGCGCCTCGGCGTCCTTGACCATCTTCTCGATGTCGGCATCCGACAGACCACCAGACGCCTGAATGCGGATCTGCTGTTCCTTGTTGGTTGCCTTGTCCTTGGCCGAGACGTTGACGATGCCGTTGGCGTCGATGTCGAACGTCACCTCGATCTGCGGCATGCCGCGCGGCGCCGGCGGAATGCCCATCAGGTCGAACTGACCGAGCGACTTGTTGTCGGCGGCCATTTCGCGCTCGCCCTGGAAGACCCGGATGGTGACCGCGTTCTGATTGTCTTCGGCGGTCGAGAACACCTGGCTCTTCTTGGTCGGGATCGTGGTGTTGCGGTCGATGATGCGGGTGAACACGCCGCCCAGGGTCTCGATGCCGAGCGACAGCGGGGTCACGTCGAGCAGGAGGACGTCCTTGACGTCGCCCTGCAGCACGCCGGCCTGAACGGCCGCGCCGATTGCCACCACCTCGTCGGGGTTGACGCCCTTGTGCGGCTCCTTGCCGAAGAACTGCTTCACGACTTCCTGGATCTTCGGCATGCGGGTCATGCCGCCGACCAGAACGACTTCACTGACTTCGGCCGCCGACAGGCCGGCGTCCTGCAGCGCCTTGCGGCACGGCTCGATGGTGCGCTCGATGAAGTCGTTGACCAGCGCCTCGAACTTGGCGCGCGTCAGCTTCATCGTCAGGTGCTTCGGGCCGGTCGCATCCGCGGTGATGAACGGCAGGTTGATCTCGGTCTGCGTCGTCGACGACAATTCGATCTTGGCCTTTTCGGCGGCTTCCTTGAGCCGCTGCAGCGCCAGCTTGTCGTTGCGCAGGTCGATGCCCTGCTCCTTCTGGAATTCGTCGGCGAGGTAGCCGACGAGACGCATGTCGAAGTCTTCGCCGCCGAGGAAGGTGTCGCCGTTGGTCGACTTCACCTCGAACACGCCGTCGCCGATTTCCAGGATCGAGACGTCGAAGGTGCCGCCGCCGAGGTCGTAGACTGCGATCGTGCCGGTCTTCGATTTGTCGAGGCCATAGGCGAGCGCCGCCGCAGTCGGCTCGTTGATGATGCGCAGCACTTCGAGGCCGGCGATCTTGCCGGCGTCCTTGGTGGCCTGACGCTGGGCGTCGTTGAAATAGGCGGGCACGGTGATGACGGCCTGCTCGACCTTGTGGCCGAGATGCGCCTCGGCGGTCTCCTTCATCTTTTGCAGGATGAAGCCGGAGATCTGCGAGGGCGAATAGGTCTTGCCGTCGGCTTCGACCCAGGCGTCGCCGTTGCTGGCCTTGGCAATCTTGTAGGGGACGAGGCCCTTGTCCTTCTCGACCATCGGGTCGTCGTAGCGACGGCCGATCAGGCGCTTGACCGCGAAGAAGGTCTTTTCAGGATTGGTCACGGCCTGACGCTTGGCCGGCTGGCCAACAAGACGCTCGCCGTCATCGGTGAAAGCGACGATCGAAGGCGTGGTGCGCGTACCTTCGGAGTTCTCAATGACTTTCGCCGTCTTGCCATCCATGACGGCAACGCACGAATTGGTAGTGCCCAGATCGATCCCGATGACCTTTGCCATGGTCCTTTACCTCTCTTCTGCGGCAGGTTGGCGGGCCCAGATGGCGCCGTTGGCCAAACCCCCAAACTCGGTGAGAAACGCGCGTTATTGCGACGCTGTGCCTCATATAGGAGGGGGGGCGATGCCTGCAAGGACTGCGAGCAGCAAAGCCGGCGAAAAGGTTTGGCGCCGTCCGGCTCGAAGTTTCGCTCTGTTAACCATCGATTCTGGCGAATGGCAGGGGCGATTCGGCATGAAGCTGGAGCGCGGAGAAGGGCTGGCGTAGCATTATTTCCAGCCGCGAATCATCGAACGGCCTCATTGCAACGCGAATAATCGAGATATGAAGCGCATATTCCCCGGATTTTTCATCGGTTTCGCGACGGCGTTTGGCGTATTCGCCGCCATCGTCGCGCCGGCTCATGCAGCGGACAAGGTGTTCCCGCCGGGGGCGCGCGTCGGCCTCGCCCCGGTAGAAGGGCTGGAGCCAGCAAAGAATTTTCCGGGATTTTCGGCGGAGGACGATGCGGTTCGCGTGGTGATCACCGAACTGCCCGCCGAGGCCTTCGGCGAGGTCGAGGCCGCGGTGAAGGCCGAGCGGCCGGGACCTGTGGGTGTGAAGCCGCAAAGTTTTCAGACCGAAGCCGGGCCGGCATTCTTTACCTCCGAGACCGGGCAGGACGGTGCAACGGTGGTACGGCGCTACTCGATGATTTTGCGCGGCGATCAGTTCTCCGGCTATGTCGCGATGCAGGTGCCGGCGGACAGCAAGACGTTTTCCGACGAGGTGGTCCGAAAGCTGTTCGCCTCCGCCGAGCTGCGCAAGGACGTGCCGGTTCAGGAGCAGCTTGGCCTCCTGCCGTTCAAGCTGAATGACATCGCCGACTTCAAGCATGTCCGCACGCTCGCGCCGGGCGCCGTCATCTTGCTGGCCGACGACGACGGCAGCGGCGGCATCGATACCTCGCCCTTCATGGTGGTCGGCCTTGTCGCCTCCGTACCGGCGCAGCCCGACGACCGGGGCCGCTTCGCCCAGCAGATGGCCGGGACGATTCCGGGGCTGCGCGAGGCGCGCATCACAATGTCCGAGCCGATGCGGATCGACGGCGCGCCGGGCTATGAGACGCGGATCAACGCCGTGAGCGGCAAGAACAATACGCCGGTGACGGTCGTGCAGTGGCTGCGCTTTGGCGGCACGAGCACCGCGCTGCGGATTGTCGGCTCCTCCTCGCAGGACGAATGGCCCAAGGCCTTTCCACGCTTCCGCGCCGTGCGCGATGGCATTTCCCCCCGCTGATCGGGGGTTTTCTGATTTCTGTTTTTCGTCGATCCGACCGGGCTCGCCCGGCCCGGAAGGGTTTGTCGCAACCAGGGGAGTTGAGCGGTGAGCGAGAAAGCGGGCGCAGCGACGGTATTGATCGATCCGGCATCGGTGCTGATCGTGGTTGACGTGCAGAACGGCTTTCTGCCCGGCGGCAATCTCGGGATTGCCGGAGCCGATGCGGTGATCCCGGTGATCAACCGCATCGCTGGGCAGTTCGCCAATGTCGTGGTGACGCAGGACTGGCACACCCCCGGCCACGTCTCCTTCGCCTCCAGCCATGGCGGCAGGCAGCCGTTCGAGGTGATTGATCTGCCTTATGGGCCACAGGTGCTGTGGCCCGATCACTGCGTGCAGGGCACCGACGACGCTGCGCTGGCGAAAGATCTTGCGATCCCGCATGCCCAGCTCGTCATCCGCAAGGGCTTTCATCACGACGTCGACAGCTATTCGGCATTCATTGAAGCCGACCGCAAAACCACCACCGGACTTGCCGGCTATCTGCGGGCGCGCGGCCTCAGCCGCGTCTTCGTCGCCGGGCTCGCGACCGATTTTTGCGTGGCGTGGACCGCGCTCGATGCGCGCACGGCGGGGTTCGAAGCCTACGTCATCGAGGATGCGAGCCGAGCGATCGACACCAACGGCTCCCTCGCCAAGGCCTCGGACGCCATGGCTGCCGCCGGCGTCGTCCGCATTCTGTCCACGAATCTCGCCGCCGGCTGACGGCGGCGGACAAAAAAAGCGCCGGGCCAGTCTGGCCCGGCGCGTTTGATTTCATCGAATTGGCAAAATTACTCGGTCGCCGCCGGGGCCGGCTTTGGACCGCCCTTGGAGACGCCGACCATCGCCGGGCGCAGCACCCGGTCGCCGATCATATAGCCGGCCTGAATGACCTGGACGACGGTTCCGGCCGGAACCGAGGGGTCCGGAACTTCAAACATCGCCTGCTGCACGTTGGGGTCGAAGCGTTCGCCCTGCGGGTCGAACTTTCTCACGCCGTTCTTTTCGAGCGCCTGATGCAGGGCGCGCTCGGTCAGCTCGACGCCTTCCATCAGCGCCACAAGGCCCGGCTCGGCCGCCGCGCGGGCTTCTGCCGGAACGGCGTCAAGGGCGCGCTGCAGGTTGTCCGCAATATCGAGCACGTCACGGGCGAAGGCGGCGATGCCATAGCTGCGCGCATCCGCGACTTCGCGCGCGGTGCGCTTGCGCAGGTTCTCCATCTCGGCCAGCGTGCGCAGCATCCGGTCCTTCGCCTCGGCCAGTTCCTTCGCCAGATCGGGCGAGGTGTCGATCACCTCGTCGTCCGGCATGACATAAGGCTTTGAAACTTTGGGCTCATTGTCCTGTGCGTCGGGAAGTTCGTTGGGCCCGTTGGGATCGGTCATCGTGCTACCTTGGTTCATTGGAGCGTTCTGGAGCGGATATCATGGCTCCAGCGCGGAAAATCAAGCGGAACGCGGGCCGCGCCGCGCGGTCGGTGTCAGGCTCCGAGCATCTGGCTGACGACGCGCGCGGTGTAATCGACCATCGGAATCACCCGCGCATAATTGAGACGCGTCGGCCCGATGACGCCGAGAACGCCGACGATATGGCCCGCACCGTCGCGATAGGGCGCGATGATCGTCGAGGAGCCTGACAGCGAAAACAGCTTGTTCTCGGAGCCGATGAAAATCCGCACGCCGTCGGCGCGCTCCGCGCGGCCGAGGAGGTCGATGACGCCGCGCTTGGCCTCGAGATCGTCGAACAATAGCCGCACCCGCTCGAGATCCTCCATCGCGTGGAGGTCCTCAAGGAGGTTCGCCTGGCCGCGCACGATCAACTGGCGGTCGTCGGTGTCGCCGCCGGACCAGCCGGCGAGCCCGGCGGAGATCACCTTTTGCGTGAGCTGGTCGAGTTCGGCGCGGCTCTCCTGCATCGCCTGCTCGATCTCGGAGCGGACCTCGGCGAGGGTGCGGCCACGGATATGCGCATTGAGGAAGTTCGAGGCCTCGTTCAGCGCGGAGGTCGGCACGCCGGCCGGCAGTTGCAGCACGCGGTTTTCGACCTGGCCGTCTTCGGCGACGAGGACGACCAGCGCCCGGCCGGGTTCCAGCCGGACGAACTCGATGTGCTTGAGGCGGACATTGGCCTTGGCGGTCAGCACCACGGCGGCGGCGCGGCTAAGGCCGGATAGCCGCGTCAGCGCCTCGCTGAGCGCCGCCTCCACGGTTTCCGCTTTGCCGACGGCGGCAAGCTGGGCCTCGATCGACTGGCGTTCCTGCTCGGAGATGTCGCTGACCTGCATCAGAGCGTCGACGAAGAAGCGCAAGCCGATTTCGGTCGGTAGCCGCCCGGCGGACGTGTGCGGGGCGTAGATCAGGCCCAGCTGTTCCAGGTCCGACATCACGTTGCGCACCGATGCCGGCGACAGCGGAACCGAGATCAGACGCGAGATGTTGCGGGAGCCGACCGGCTCGCCGGTGGCGAGATAATTTTCGACGATTTGCCGAAAAATGTCGCGCGAGCGCTCGTTGAGCTGGGCAAGCCCGCCATGCGGGGCAATCAGGCCAGGCGAATCGTGCTGCGGCAAGGTTCATGCTCCCTGTGCATCGATCACCACGGGCGCGGCCCGACAGGGGGGCCGACCTTGCTTGATCTGATCTGCAGTTGTGGTTCTCATTTGACCATCTGGCGCGGTTGTTTCAAGCATCCTGTTGCAAGGGGGCTCCGCGCGAGACAGCGCAAGCGGGGCGAAAGCGTTTCCCCTTTGAGGGCCGATGTTCTAAAAGCAGCCCCATATTCTCGATGATCCGGAGGTTTTCCATGCGGCCCAGCCGCCGTGCACCCGATGAGTTGCGTCCCATTTCGCTTGAGCGCGGCGTGGTCAAATATGCCGAGGGCTCCTGCTTGGTGAAGTTCGGCGACACCCATGTCCTCGTTACTGCAACGCTGGAAGACCGGCTGCCGCCCTGGCTCAAGGGGCAGGGCCGCGGATGGATCACCGCCGAATACGGCATGCTGCCCCGCGCCACCCATGAGCGCACCCGGCGCGAGGCTTCCGCCGGCAAGCAGACGGGCCGCACGGTGGAAATCCAGCGCCTGATCGGCCGCTCGCTGCGCGCAACCCTTGATCTCGAAGCGCTCGGCGAACGCCAGATCACGGTCGATTGCGATGTCATTCAGGCCGACGGCGGCACCCGCACCGCCTCGATCACCGGCGCCTGGGTGGCGCTGGCCGACTGCGTCAACTGGATGCAGAGCCGCAACATGCTCAAGAACACCAAGGTGTTCCGCGACAACGTCGCGGCCGTGTCGTGCGGTATCTACAACGGAACCCCCGTACTCGATCTCGACTATGCCGAGGATTCCGAGGCCGAGACCGACGCCAACTTCGTGATGACCGGCGATGGCCGCATCATCGAGGTGCAGGGCACAGCCGAGAAGACGCCCTTCACCCAGGACGAGTTTCTGGCGCTGATGGAGCTGGCGCGCAAGGGCGTCGCCCGGCTCGTCGATTTGCAGAAACTGGCGCTGGCCTGACCGGCCTTGCTGTTTTGCGCCGGCCGCGCCTGACATAGGATTGAACGATGCATCGCCGAATCACTGGACGCCTTGTGATCGCCACTCACAATCCGGGCAAGCTCGCGGAAATGCGCGAGCTGCTGGCGCCCTACGGCATCGACGCGATCTCGGCCGGCGAGCTGAACCTCGGCGAGCCGGAGGAGACCGGCACAACCTTCATGGAAAACGCCCGGATCAAGGCGGTGGCGGCGGCGAATGTGGCGGGCCTTCCCGCCTTCGCCGATGATTCGGGGCTGGCGGTCGATGCGCTCGGCGGCCAGCCGGGAATCCATTCGGCCCGCTGGGCCGGACCGTCGAAGGACTTTGCCGCGGCGATGGCGCAGATCGAGCGGCTGCTGCAGGAGCGCGGCGCGACCGAGCCCGCAGAGCGCGGCGCGCAGTTCGTGTCCGCACTGTGCGTGGCATGGCCCGACGGCCACCGCGAGGAGGTCGAGGCGCGGGTCGAGGGCACCCTCGTCTGGCCGCCGCGCGGCGCCGCGGGCTTCGGCTATGATCCGGCGTTTCTGCCGGAGGGGCACGGGCGGACGTTCGGCGAGATGACCAGCGTGGAAAAGCACGGGCTGCCCCCGCTCGGCATGGGGCTGTCGCATCGCGCCCGCGCATTCGTGAAACTGGCGGAGATGTGCCTTGAGCCAAGCTGACAAAGCTGCCTTCGGCGTCTATGTCCACTGGCCCTTCTGCCTGTCGAAATGCCCTTATTGCGACTTCAACAGCCATGTCCGCCACACCGCGATCGACGAGGATCGCTATGTACGGGCCTTTGAACGGGAGATCGAGGCGACGGCGGCGCGGACACCGGGCCGCGAGGTGTCGTCGATTTTCCTCGGCGGCGGCACGCCGTCGCTGATGCAGCCGAAAACCGTCGCCGGCATCCTCGACGCGGTGGCGCGGCACTGGTCGGTGTCGTCCAATGTCGAAGTCACTCTTGAGGCCAACCCGACCAGCGTCGAGGCCACGCGCTTTCGCGGTTATCGCACCGCCGGCGTCAACCGCGTCTCGCTCGGCGTGCAGGCGCTGGACGATGCCTCGCTCAAAATGCTCGGGCGGCTCCACAGCGCGCGCGAGGCGCTCGATGCGGTGGCGATCGCGCGCAGCAGCTTTGAACGCTATTCGTTCGATCTGATCTATGCGCGGCCCGACCAGACGCCGGCGATGTGGGAGGCGGAATTGCGCCGCGCCGTCAGCGAAGCGGCCGAGCATCTGTCGCTCTATCAGCTCACCATCGAGGAAGGCACGCCGTTCTACGGTCTGCACGCGGCGGGCAAACTCAAGACGCCGGACGAGAATGTGGCGCGCGAGCTGTACGACCTCACGCAGGCGGTCTGCGGCGAACTCGGCCTGCCGGCCTACGAGATTTCCAACCATGCGCGCCCCGGCGCCGAGAGCCGGCACAATCTCGTGTACTGGCGCGGCGACGAATATGCCGGCATCGGTCCCGGCGCCCATGGCCGCCTCGACATCGACGGCGCGCGCCATGCGACCGCGACCGAGAAACGCCCGGAGGTCTGGTTGATGCGCGTCGAGGCGCTCGGTCACGGCATGACCGTCGATGAAATTTTGAACTCGGAAGAGCGCGCCGACGAATATCTTCTGATGGGGCTGCGGCTCACCGAAGGGATCGATCCGCGGCGTTACGCAGCCCTCTCGGGGCGCGAACTCGATCCGGCGCGGATCGCCTCGCTGTGCGATGAAGGCGCGATCACCATTGATGCCGACGGCCGCCTGCGCGTGACGCAAAGCGGCTTTCCGTTGCTTGATGCAGTGGTGGCGGATCTCGCCGCCTGATCGCGCGCGTCAGAGGCTGACGATGTCGGCGGCCGATTTCACGTCGACGAATTCGCCGCTCTCGTTGTCGAGGATCGACAGCGCGCCCGTCGCGACGCCGAAGAACGCGCCGTGCAGGGTGATCTTCTTGCGGTCGCTCTGGATGCGGATGCAGGGGAAGGTCAAAAGGTTGCTGAGACTGCGCCGGACCACGGCCCTCTCGATGCGCGAGATCAGCATCTCCTTGGTCTCGTTGGCGCGCGGCTTGAGCTTTTCCGGATCCGGCTCGATCAGCGACATCCAGCGGCCGATGAAATCGCCGGGCGACAGCGGCTCGTTGTCCTCGACGAGCGCCTTGACGCCGCCGCACTGGGCGTGACCCATCACGACGATGTGCTCGACCTTCAGCACCTGCACGGCGAATTCCAGCGCGGCGGAGACGCCGTGCGCTTCGCCGTCCGGCGCGTAGGGCGGCACGAGATTGGCGACGTTGCGCACGACGAACAGCTCGCCCGGGCCGACGTCGAAGATCGTCTCCGGTGCGACGCGCGAGTCGCAGCAGCCAATCACCATGATCTTCGGCTTCTGGCCGTGTTCTGAAAGTTCACGGTAGCGGGTTTGTTCGGTCGGCAGACGATGCGTTGCAAAGGACCGATAGCCCGATAACAACTGAGCTGGAAAACGGAGCATGGGTGCCACTTTTGAAATTGCGCCCCTCATCAACCATAGCGGCTACGGCTGAACAACCCTTTTGAAACAGGAAATTGGGTGTTACGCCATGCGCAAGATGCAAAGCTGGGGACCGGGCGCCATGGCGGATGGCGCCGCCGCCCGAGCAGGATGAAGATTTTTCTCAGGAGACGCCGATGATGCACCGCCCCCGCCGCAGCCTTCTCTACATGCCGGGTTCCAATGCCAGGGCGCTGGAAAAGGCCAAAAATCTTGCCCCCGACGGCCTCATTCTCGACCTCGAGGATGCGGTCGCCCCCGACGCCAAGGCGCTGGCGCGCGAGCAGATCGCCGCCGCGGTGTCGGCGCGGAGTTTCGGCCGGCGCGAGGTCTGGGTCCGGATCAACGCCCTCGATACGCCGTGGTGGGTCGACGACCTGGCGATGGTCGCGGCGGCCCGCCCTGACGGCGTGCTGGTGCCCAAGATTTCCAGCCCCGCCGATCTCGCGACGGTCGCCAAGCAGCTGCAGGTGTTTGAGGCCGCTCCGGAGCTGCGGGTCTGGGCGATGATCGAGACTGCTTTTGCGATTTTGCGCGTCGAGCAGATTGCCGCGCAGGCGCACGATCCGGCGATGCGCCTTGCCGGCTTTGCGATGGGGCCGAACGACATTGCCCGCGAGACCCGTATCCGCATGGTGCCGGGGCGGGCGACGATGCTGCCGGCCTATATGCAGTGCATTCTGGCGGCGCGCGCCCATGGCCTCGAGATCCTCGACGGCCCTTACGGCGATATCGCGGATGCAGCAGGCCTTGCCGAGGAGTGCGCGCAAAGCCGCGACATGGGTTTTGACGGCAAGACGCTGATCCATCCCAGCCAGATCGAGGCCTGCAACGCTGCCTTCACGCCGCCGGCGGACGAGGTCGCGCAGGCCCGCAGGATCGTCGAGGCGTTCGCGTTGCCGGAAAACGCCAATCGCGGCGCGATCCAGCTCGACGGGCGGATGGTGGAGCGGCTCCATGCCGAGATCGCCCGGCGCACCCTCGATATCGCGGATGCGATCGCCGCGCATAATTGAAACGCTTGCACCAAACAAAAATGGCCGGGGCAAGCCCGGCCATTTTCATTTTCAGTGCGTTGATCCGCTTACAGCCACGGGCGCTCAGCGGACGTCTTGGTCTCATAGGTGGCGATCGACGGGGCCTTTTCCATTGTCAGGCCGATATCGTCGAGGCCGTTGATCAGGCAGTGCTTGCGGAACGCATCGATCTCGAAGGAGATCACGCCGCCGTCCGGCCCGCGGATTTCCTGCGCTTCGAGGTCGATGGAAAGCGTCGCGTTGGCGCCACGGTCGGCGTCGTCGAACAGCTTGTCGAGCTGTTCCTGCGAGACGCGTATCGGCAAGATGCCGTTCTTGAAGCAGTTGTTGTAAAAGATGTCGCCGAACGAGGTCGAGATCACGCAGCGGATGCCGAAGTCGAGCAGTGCCCACGGCGCGTGCTCGCGGCTCGAGCCGCAGCCAAAATTGTCGCCTGCGATCAGGATCTTGGCGCTGCGATAGGCCGGCTTGTTGAGGACGAATTCGGGATTCTCGCTGCCGTCGTCCTTGTAGCGCTGCTCGGAGAACAGGCCCTTGCCGAGGCCGGTGCGCCGGATCGTCTTTAGGTACTGTTTCGGGATGATCATGTCGGTGTCGACATTGATGATCTTCAGCGGCGCAGCGACGCCTTCGAGCTTGGTGAATTTTTCCATACTATCCTCGTCGACCCCCGCGGCCGCCGTCAGCCCCTCGGGTTCCGGTCGCGGCCTATCCGTCTGTGTCACGCGGCCTTTTCACTGGCGAAGGCCACGGATGATGGTCCATGCTATGACGCGGCAGCCGGGTCCGGTCAAGCCTTGCCGGCATTGCCGGGGACGGGAATCCGGGGCCGGGAATGCGGCTGGCGCCAAAGCGAGCCACAGCTTAGTCCGGCGCCTGCCTTTTCGCAGATGGCCGTTTGGTTTATCGAGGGGATGTTTCGCGGGCCACAACCTGACCCGCACGACGCGCGGCAAGTTCGCGGACGCAACATCGAGGCGAAACATGCGAATTGGAGCAGCACTCATTCTCACGGCAATCGGCACTGCGGGCCTCACCATGCTGCTGGTGACGGCGGATAGGGCAATGGCGCAAGCGGGCGCGCAGCGGCGCGCGGCGACCCAGGCTGCCGCTCAGCCGGCCCGTCCCCGCGTCCGAATCTATGGCACCAACCGTCCGCTCAGCCCCAATGCGCGGCGGCAATGCGAAGCCTGGTATGAGCAGGAGTTCCGCCCGAGCGGCCCGGTGGTTGTGCCGCGCATGAACTGCTTCTGGGTCGGCGGCTGAGTTTTCAGGGAAGCCGGTCAACAAAAAAGGCGCCCGAGCGGGCGCCTTTTTCATGAGGGAATGGCTTAGCGCCACTCGCGGATGTCGACGAAGTGGCCGGCGATGGCCGCAGCCGCCGCCATGGCGGGCGAGACCAGATGGGTGCGGCCCTTGAAGCCCTGACGGCCCTCGAAGTTGCGGTTCGAGGTCGAGGCGCAGCGCTCTTCCGGGCGCAGCTTGTCGGGGTTCATCGCGAGGCACATCGAGCAGCCCGGCTCGCGCCAGTCGAAGCCCGCCTTGATGAAGATCTTGTCGAGGCCTTCGGCTTCCGCCTGCTCCTTCACCAGACCCGAACCCGGGACGATCATGGCGTTGACGTTGCCATTCACGGTGCGGCCTTCGACGACCTTCGCGGCGGCGCGCAGGTCTTCGATGCGGCCGTTGGTGCACGAGCCGATGAAGACGCGGTCGAGCTTGATGTCGGTAATCTTGGTGCCCGCGGTCAGGCCCATGTAGTCGAGCGCGCGCTGCTTGGAGAGGCGCTTGGCCTCGTCGACGATCTTGGCCGGGTCGGGCACGAGGCCGGTCACCGACACGACGTCCTCGGGCGAGGTGCCCCAGGTGACGATCGGCGGCAGCGCCGCGGCATCGAGGCGGATCTCGCTGTCGAAGAACGCGCCCTCATCGGTCCGCAGCGTCTGCCAGTAGCGCATCGCCGCGTCCCAGGCCTCGCCCTTCGGCGCCATCGGGCGGCCCTTGAGGAATTCGTAGGCCTTCTCGTCGGGGGCGATGAGACCGGCGCGAGCTCCGCCCTCGATCGTCATGTTGCAGACGGTCATTCGGCCTTCCATCGACAGCGCGCGAATCGCTTCGCCCGCGAACTCGATGACGTGGCCGGTGCCGCCGGCGGTGCCGATCTCGCCGATGATCGCGAGGATGATGTCCTTCGCGGTGACGCCGTCCGGCAGCTTGCCGTCCACGGTCACGCGCATGTTCTTGGCCTTCTTCTGGATCAGCGTCTGGGTCGCGAGCACGTGCTCGACTTCCGAGGTGCCGATGCCGTGCGCCAGCGCGCCGAATGCGCCGTGCGTCGAGGTGTGGCTGTCACCGCAGACGATGGTGGTGCCGGGCAGGGTGAAGCCCTGCTCGGGGCCGATGATGTGGACGATGCCCTGACGCTTGTCGAACTCGTTGTAGTATTCGATGCCGAATTCGCGGGCGTTCTCGGCGAGCGTGGCGATCTGCTCGGCGCTTTCGGGGTCCGGGTTGGGCAGCGAGCGGTCCGAGGTCGGCACGTTGTGGTCGACCACGGCCAGCGTCTTCTGCGGCGCGCGGACCTTGCGGCCGGAGGTGCGCAGCCCCTCGAAGGCCTGCGGCGAGGTCACTTCGTGAACGAGGTGACGGTCGATGTAGAGCAGGCAGGTGCCGTCGGGCTGTTCGTCGACCAGGTGGTCGTTCCAGATCTTGTCGTAGAGCGTGGTGGGTGAGGACATGTCGAGCCTTGAAATCAGGGAGTTGAGCTAAAACGCGCGAGGGATCGTGCGGTCCGGATGTGGCGGCGGCGATGGCCGTCAAAGCGAGGCGGGAATGAGCCCTGCCGCAATCGAGGCCGTGAAGCGTCCGAAGAACCGCCACGGCAAACGGCGGCGATCGTCGAGCACGATCCGCCGCGGAAACTCACAACCAATCCTGAGATTGTCTGGAACCATTCCACTTTTTATCACAAAGCCGCGCTCCGAAACAATCAACCTGTTGCGCGGTTGCAGGCTCGGGCACAGCCATAAAAAAACGCGGCGTGACCGCCGCGTTTTTCCGAACTGACGGTCGCTGATGCGCCGCAGATCTGCGAATTACTTGGCGGCAGCAGCCGCGCGGTCGGTCTTCTTCTCGACGATACGAGCCGACTTGCCGCGAAGGCCGCGCAGATAATACAGCTTGGCACGGCGAACCTTGCCGCGGCGCACGAGCTTGATCGAATCCACGTTCGGCGAGTAGATCGGGAACACGCGCTCGACGCCTTCGCCGTAGGAGATCTTGCGAACGGTGAAGCTCTCGTTGATGCCGCCGCCCGAACGAGCGATGCAGACGCCCTCATAGGCCTGAACGCGGGTACGCTCGCCTTCCTTGACCTTGACGTTGACGATCACCGTATCGCCAGGGCCGAAATCCGGAATCGTCTTGCCAGCCGCAAGCTTTTCGAGCTGCTCTTTCTCGAGCTCTTGAATGAGGTTCATCGCAACATCTCCATCGGCGGCGCTCCCGATGTTGGGGCGCGAACCTGCCTTGATCCTGAAAGATTTGTCCCCGGGGGCGCGACAGTTGGCCCGCTCCGGTTCACGGATAGCGCGCTCCTATACGTCAATCAATCCGCTTTGTCACGGTCTATCTCGCTCCGGACGCGTTTTTGGCGGCGCGAGCGGACGACGGGTTCCGGCCGGGCGGCCCAGAGATCCGGGCGGCGGACTTTGGTCAGGCTTTCAGCCTGCTCGCGGCGCCACGCGGCAACCTTGGCGTGGTCGCCGGACACCAGCACCTCGGGAATGGTGCGGCCCTCGAACTCCTGCGGGCGGGTGTATTGCGGATATTCCAGAAGGCCGTCGGAGAAGCTCTCTTCAAGGCCCGAGGTCGCCGCGCCCATGACGCCGGGCAAGAGCCGCACGCAGGCATCGAGAAGTGCCATCGCGGCAATTTCGCCGCCGGAGAGGACATAGTCGCCAATCGAGACTTCCTCGAGTTCGCGGGCGTCGATCACCCGCTGGTCGATGCCCTCGAAGCGGCCGCAGACGATGATCGGGCCGGGACCGGCGCTGAGCGCGGCAACCCGGGCCTGCGTCAGCGGAGTTCCGCGCGGGCTCATCAGAAGTTTTGGGCGGTCGGGAGCCGCCTCCACTGCATCGATCGCGCGGGCCAGCACGTCGGCGCGCAGCACCATGCCGGGACCGCCGCCCGCCGGCGTGTCATCGACGCTGCGATGGCGGTCGGTCGCCGAAGCCCGGATGTCGCGCGTCTCGAGCGACCAGACCCCGGACGCGAGCGCGCGGCCGGCAAGGCTGACGCCGAGCGGCCCCGGGAACATCTCGGGGAACAGGGTGAGGACGGTCGCCTGCCACATGATCACGCCTCCGGCGCGTCAGGGTCGCCTTCAATCTCGACCGGCGGAGCGATGGTGACGGTGCCGGCGGCCAGATCGACTGCCGGCACGACGGCCATGGTGAACGGAAACAACTGCGCGCTGCCGCCGGGGCCGGAAATTTCCAAAATATCGCCGGCGCCGAAATTGTGCACGGTGACCACGCTGCCGAGCGTCTCGCCGCTGGCGCTGATGGCGCGCAGCCCGATCAGGTCGGCATGATAGAATTCGTCGTCGTCGGGCGGCGGCAGACTGGCGCGGGCGATATAGAGTTCGACACCGTTCAGGGCCTCGGCGGCCTCGCGCGAGGTCACGCCCTCCAGCGTGGCGACAAGGTGGTCCTTGGCCTCGCGAATGCTTTTCAGCGAAAACTGCCGCTTGCCGTCCTTGGTCGTCAGCGGGCCGTAATCGGCAACGCTGAGCGGATCCTCGGTGAAGGTCCAGAGCCGGACATCACCGCGAATCCCATGCGCCGCGCCGATGCGCGCGACGCAGATCTGCGAGTCTCTCTTGCCTTCCGGAAGAGAGGTCGCGGCCTGGCGATCCGAACCGCGATCCGTATCGCCACCCGTGTGGGATTGCCGCGTCACGTCATCGACTGCTTAGGAAGCCGAAGCCTTGCGCTCCTTGCGGGGCACGGCCTTCTCGGGGTTGTTGCGCGGGGTGCGCTTGGCGACGCCGGCGGCATCGAGGAAGCGCATGACGCGATCCGACGGCTGCGCGCCCTTGGCCATCCACTCCTTCGTCTTCTCGAGGTCGAGCTTGAGGCGGGTCTCGTTGTCCTTCGGCAGCAGCGGGTTGAAGTAGCCGAGACGCTCGATGAAGCGGCCATCGCGCGGGAAGCGCGAATCGGCGACGACGACGTGATAGAACGGACGCTTCTTGGTGCCTGCACGCGACAGGCGGATGACCACGGCCATAGTTTGCTCCTGTTTAACTCTGTGTCTGGTTGTCTCGATCGCCACCGCGCCGGCATTGCTGCCCACCCGGATGGCAAAAACTCATTTCTTCTTTCCAAGCCCCGGAAAACCGCCGAGGCCCGGCAGAATTGATTTGCCGCCAAGGCCGGGCAGGCCCGGCAAACCGCCGCCAGTTCCAGTCGGCAGGTCCTTTGGCAGTTCCGGCAACCCGCCCGGCGGCAGGCCACCCGGCATCTTCGATGCCAGAATCTTCATCTGTTCGGGCGAGGGCATGCCGCGGCCCATGCTCGGGCCGAGGCCCATCGCCTGGGCGATGCCGCTGAGTGCGCCACGCTTGCCCTTACCCATGGCCTTCATCACGTCGGCCATGCTGCGATGCATTTTCAGAAGACGGTTGACGTCCTCGACCTTGACGCCGGCGCCGGCGGCGATGCGCTTCTTGCGGCTCGCCTTGAGGACATCCGGATGACGGCGCTCGGCGCGCGTCATGGAATCGATGATCGCGACCTGGCGCTTGAGCAGCCGGTCGTCGACATTGGCGGCGGCGATCTGGTTCTTGATCTTGTTGACGCCCGGCATCATGCCCATCAGGCCGCCGATGCCGCCCATGTTCTGCATCTGCATGAGCTGCTCGCGCATGTCGGCGAGATCGAATGCGCCCTTGCGCATCTTCTCGGCGACGCGCGCAGCCTGTTCGGCGTCGATATGGGCCGCGGCCTTTTCGACCAGCGACACGACGTCGCCCATGCCGAGGATACGGCCGGCAATACGGTCCGGGTGGAAGTCCTCGAGGGCGTCGGTCTTTTCGCCGGTGCCGATCAGCTTGATCGGCTTGCCGGTGACGGCGCGCATCGACAGTGCCGCACCGCCGCGGCCATCGCCGTCGACGCGGGTCAGCACGATGCCGGTGAGGCCGACGCGCTCGTCAAAGGCGCGGGCAAGATTGACCGCATCCTGACCGGTGAGGGAGTCGGCGACCAGCAGCACTTCGTGCGGCTGCGCGGCGTTCTTCACCGCCGCGGCTTCCGCCATCATCTCTTCGTCGAGGGTGGTGCGGCCCGCGGTGTCGAGCAGGACGACGTCGTAGCCGCCGAGGCGTCCGGCCTCGAGCGCGCGCCGGGCGATCTGTTCCGGCATCTGGCCGGCGACGATCGGCAGCGTGTCGATGCCGATATCGCGGCCGAGCACGGCGAGCTGTTCCATCGCCGCCGGGCGGCGGACGTCGAGCGAAGCCATCAGCACCTTGCGCTTGTCGCGCTCGGTGAGGCGGCGCGCCAGCTTGGCGGTGGTGGTGGTCTTACCGGAACCCTGAAGGCCGACCATCATGATCGGAACCGGGGGAACCGTGTTGAGATCGATGGTCTGGCCGTCCGAGCCGAGCGTCGCAATGAGCTGGTCGTGGACGATCTTGACGACCATCTGGCCCGGCGTCACCGACTTGATGACGGTGGCGCCGATCGCCTGCTCGCGGACCTTGTCGATGAAGGAACGGGCAACCTCGAGGGCAACGTCGGCCTCGAGCAGCGCGCGGCGGACTTCGCGCATTGCCGCATCGACGTCAGCCTCCGTCAGCGCGCCGCGCCGGGTGAGCCGATCGAGAATGCCGCCAAGCTTTTCCGACAGATTGTCGAACAAGGATTTGCGCCTCTATGTTGCCGTCGCCGCCGGGTTATTCCGGCCGCACCGAACGTTCCAAACAATAACGCGCCCGAGGGCGCATCGCGCTGTCGGGCGTTGGCCTCCGGCCTCATGGGACCGGTGGGCGGGTCGAAAAGCAGAACTTTCCGAGAAGTGGGTTGACCTTAAAGCGGTCCGGCGCCGAAAAGTCAAGAAAAGCCGTCTTGCGGGAGGCCGCGGGCCAGACGGTCTTTCGCGCGCTGGCGCACCTTCACGGTTCCGCGCCGCGGTGCCGGAACGAGTCCGGAAAATCCCGATAAAGGGCGAAGGCCACGTTCTGAACCTGCGAATTGACCCCGACATGCAGCAATTCGACCGGATCGCGGCGGGCGCCGACCAGGCGGAAGGCGGCGTCGAGCTGGCCGAGATCGGAAAACTCCATCATCAGATGGAATTCGCCGACCGCGGCGGCCGAAAGGCCGAGCTTGCGCCGCATCAAGCGCCAGCCCCGCATCACCCCATCCGCGGTGAGGCGGTCCATATAGGCACGCAGCCGGTCGCAGAATTCGATGTCGCTGGCGCCGGGCTTGAGATCGAACCACGCATTGTAAATATCCAAGTTTGGCTCCAATTGATCGGCGGGCGCTTGCTCTTGCGGATCAACGCGCAAGGCGTACCGCTTGGTCGAAAAAAGTTGTCGCCAGATTATTCGCCCCGCTTTGTCCGTCGCCACCCGGTTTGCCATGCTGACACGCCGCCGCCTGCTTTTGCTGCTTTCAGGGCTCGGAGCCACCGCCGCCACCTCCGCTTTTTGGGCAAGCCAGATGCAAACTTATAAGGGCCCCGTTTCAGACCATTTTGACGGTTTGCGCTTCTTCGACCCCGACGGCTCGCCGCCCAAGAGCCTTGCCGAGGTGCTGCGCTGGCAACTCACCCGCAAACAGGCGAGGTGGCCGGAGTATGTCCCGTCTCCTTTTCGTGACCAGCCGCCGCCCGGCATCGGTCCGGAGCGCATTCGGCTGTCCTTTGTCGGCCACGTCAGCTGGCTGATCCAGACCGCGGGCAAGAACATTTTGCTCGATCCGGTATGGTCCGAGCGGGCCTCGCCGTTCAGTTTCGCCGGTCCGAAGCGCGTCACCGATCCCGGCATCGACTTCGAGGTGCTGCCGAGGATCGACGCCGTGCTCGTCACGCACGGCCACTATGACCATCTCGACGTGACGACGCTTGCGCGGCTGGCGCATCGTTTCGGTCCGCGCGTCATCACGCCGCTCGGCAACGATGTCGCGATGCGCGCCGCCGATCCCGCGATCCGTGTCGAGGCGGTGGACTGGGGCAGCCGGATTGATCTCGGCGGCGGGGTCGTCGTGCATGTGGTGCCGACGCGGCACTGGTCGGCGCGCGGGCTGTTCGACCGCAACAAGGCGCTATGGGCGAGCTTTGTGCTGGAGACGCCGGTCGGCAAACTCTATCTCGTCGGCGATTCGAGCTATGGCGATGGCCGCCATTTTCGCCGCGTGCGCGACGCCCATGGCGTGCTGCGCCTCGCCCTTCTGCCGATCGGTGCCTATGAGCCGCGCTGGTTCATGCGCGACCAGCATATGAACCCGTCGGATGCCGTGATGGCTTTTCGCGATTGCGGCGCCGAGCGCGCGCTCGGCCACCACTTCGGGACGTTCCAGCTCACCGATGAGCCGATCGACGAGCCGGTCGCAGGGCTTGCCGCCGCGCTTGAGGCCGCGGAAATCTCGCCGGAGCTTTTCATCACGCCGCGCCCCGGCGAAGTTTTTGAGATCTAGCGGCGGCAGCACATCGCATCACGCGCCGCCGCCGATATTTTCTGCCCGAGCCGGACTTACTTGCCCGCGCCTTCGGACTTGATGGCGTAGGATACCGCGACGCTGACATGGAGCGTTTCCTCGCCGGTCGCGATCGGGGCCGGCATGCTGTCGGCGGCGAATTTCGCCCGCATCACCGGCATCGGCGCGGAGACCGAGCCTTCGGAAATGCTCAGCGGCGCGCCGAGCGTGACATTGGCCGCCTTGGCATAGATCTCGGCCTTGCGCCGGGCATCGGCCAGCGCCTCGATGCGGGCGTCGTCGAGCAGCTTTGACGCATTCGTCACGCTGAAGCTGACGCCGCTGATCGAATTGGCGCCGGCGGTGGTCAGGGTGTCGAGCGCCTTGCCGACCGCGGTGATGTCGCGGATCTTCACCGTCACCTGATTGGTTGCGCGATAGCCGGTGATCTGGACTGGGCCATCGTTGTTGCGCGCGGCGGTTTGCGGATAGAGCGACAGCCGCGAGGTCTGAACATCCTTTTCGGCAATGCCCGCGGCATTAAGTGCGGCGAGAACGGCGGCCATCGTCTTGTTGTTGGTCTCGGTCGCCTCGCGCGCCGTCTTGGCTTCGCTGGTGACACCGCCGCTGATGATCGCAAGGTCCGGCGCGGCGGCAACCGTCGCCTCGCCCGAGACCGTGATGCTCGGCGGCGGCAGCGGTTCGGCGGCGGCGGGAGCGACGGCACAGGTCAGCGCGAGGCCGGCTGCGGCGAGCGCGACAGGAACGCGCGAAAAGTCCTTCAAACCAGCTTTCATTTCAACATCCCGGATTATTTCAGGGGGACGAAGACATTGATGACGAGCTTGTCTTCGGATGTCTTCAGAGGATCGGTCGTATACTCCTCGATGAACATGTCGCGGGCTTCGAGCTGCTTCTCATCGAGGTGGTTGGTGATCGCCTCGTAGGTGTTGTCCATGTTGTCGTAAGAGCCGCGATGGACGAACTTGAGCACCTTTCCTTCAGGCGATTTGCCGATGCTGAAATTCTTCGGCAGGTCCTTTGGTTCCTGATCGACCGGAATCTCGGTCAGGTAGGTGAAGCCGGAATCGTCGGTCGCGGTGTAGACGACGATGAACGGGCCGGACGGCGAGGTGCCGCTTTTCGCCAGAGCCGCTGACAGTTTTTTGAACGAATCCGACAGCGCCTCGAAGGCGTTTTCCCACGCGGCGGTGCCCTTCAGGGTCACGACGGTCTTCGGCTCGAGCGTCATTTCCTGGCCGAACGGATCGGCCGTCTGCACTTTCTGTTCCGGGGTTTTCGCCGGCTCTGCCGCCTTGTCAGGGGCGGGCGAAGCGGGCGCCGGCGCCGATTCGGTCGCCTTCGGCGCGGCCGGCTCCGTCTCGGGTGCCGCGGGCGCGGGCGCAGGCGTTGCCGGTGCAGTTTCCGCCGCAGGCGCAGCCGGGGTCTGCTCGGCCGGTGCCGGCGATTGCGCTGATGCGCCGGAGATCGCAAGCGCCACGATCAACGGGGCTGCGGTCATCGACAGCGCGATCCGGGCATGGCGAAGGCGGCTAGTCATTCAGCGTCTCCAAAGGAGTTGGACAAGAGGCGGGGATGCAGGGGTGGGGTGCGACGCGCGCGGCGGGCGAGTTTAGCACGGAGCCTGTGTTCCGTCCCAGTGCACATAGGCGGGCAAAGGCGTCATAATCAGGGCATCGCCGGTCGATAAGGCGAGATGGCGGCGCCGATGCGGCACTGGTCAATCGCCGGATATTCGCCATATAAGACCGCCGAGGATTTTTTCGCATGAGCCCACTGGCGAACCAGCGCTTTGTCAAAATGAACGGCATCGGCAACGAGATTGTCGTGCTGGATCTGCGCGAGTCCGCGGCAACGGTTTCGCCCGCCGAGGCGCGGGCGATCGCCGCGCCGGATGGCGTGCCTTACGATCAGCTGATGGTCCTCTACCCGCCGCGCCTTCCCGGCACGGCCGCATTCGTGCGGATCTTCAACAATGACGGCTCCGAGGCCGGCGCCTGCGGCAACGGCATGCGCTGCGTCGCCCGGCAGATGTTTTTGGCAACCGCCGAGAATGCGCTGACCGTCGAGACCCCGGCCGGGCTTTTGAACTGCTGGCGCGGCGAGACGCCCGAGCTTTACACCGTCGATATGGGCAAGCCGCGCTTCGGCTGGCGGGAGATTCCGCTGGCGGAGGAATTTTACGACACCCGCGCGATCGAACTGCAGATCGGGCCGATCGATGCGCCGGTGCTGCATTCGCCGTCGGTGGTCAGCATGGGCAATCCGCACGCGGTGTTCTGGGTGAGTGATGTTCACGCCCATGATCTCGGCCGCTTTGGGCCGCTGCTCGAAAATCATCCGATTTTCCCCGAGCGCGCGAACATCACCATCGCCCAGATCGTCGATCGCGACCACATTACCATCCGCACCTGGGAGCGCGGCGTCGGCCTGACCCTGGCCTGCGGCTCGGCGGCCTGTGCGACGGCGGTCGCGGCGGCGCGGCTCGGCCGCGCCAATCGCAAGGTGACCGTGACGCTGCCGGGAGGCGAACTTATCATCGATTGGCGCGAGGGCGACGATCACGTGCTGATGACGGGCGCGACGACCTTTGAGTTCGAAGGCCGTCTTGCGCCCTCGCTGTTCAGCGATCTGGGGTGAGGGTGTGAGCGTCGAGGTCGTCACCTTTGGCTGCCGTCTCAATGCCTGCGAGTCCGAAGTGATCCGGCAGCAGGCGAGCGGCGCGAGACTGACCGATACGGTGGTGGTCAATACCTGTGCCGTCACCAACCAAGCCGTTTCGCAAGCCCGCAGCGCGATCAGGAAATTGCGCCGCGACAACCCGCAAGCGCGCATCGTCGTCACCGGCTGCGCAGCGCAGACCCAGCCCAAAATGTTCGCCGAGATGGACGAGGTCGACCGCGTTGTCGGCAACGACGAAAAGATGCGCGGCGAAGCCTGGCTCGCGGCGCGGGCGGCATTCGATGCTGCGCCGTCGTTCGGGATCGAGAGGGACGAAAAAATCGCGGTCGCCGACATCATGGCGGTGCGCGAGATGGCTCCGCATCTCGTCGAGGGCTTTCAGTCCGGCCTGCCGCGTGCATTCGTGCAGGTGCAGAACGGCTGCGATCACCGCTGTACCTTCTGCATCATTCCCTACGGCCGCGGCAATTCGCGGTCGGTGCCGATCGGCGCGGTGGTCGAGCAGGTGCGCCGGCTGGTTGCCGCCGGCCATGTCGAGATCGTGCTGACCGGCGTCGACCTCACCAGTTTTGGCGCGGATCTTCCCGGCTCGCCAAGCCTCGGGCGGCTCGTGCGCCAGATTTTGAAACATGTGCCGGAGCTGACGCGGCTGCGGATTTCATCGATCGATTCCATCGAGGTCGATCACGAACTGCTCGATGCCATCGCCAATGAGGAGCGGCTGATGCCGCACCTGCATCTGTCGCTGCAGGCGGGGGATGATCTGATCCTCAAGCGCATGAAACGCCGCCATCTGCGCGGCGATGCGATCGCCTTCTGCGATCAGGTGCGCGAGCTGCGGCCGGACATCGTGTTCGGTGCCGACATCATCGCCGGCTTTCCGACCGAGACCGAGGCGATGTTCGCGCAGTCGCTGGCGCTGGTCGAGGAGTGCGAGCTTTCACTGCTGCACGTCTTTCCTTACTCCGCGCGGCCCGGCACCCCGGCGGCGCGGATGCCGCAGGTTGCCGGCCCGCTGATCAAGGAGCGGGCGCGGCGGCTGCGCGAGGCCGGCGAAGCCGCGCTGCGGCGCAGGCTCCTTAGCGAGATCGGCCACCGGCGCAGCGTCCTGATCGAGAGTGCGAGCCAGGGCCGCACCGAACATTTTTTGCCGGTGGCGATCACAGGCGAGACGCCCGGTGCGGTGCTGCCGCTGACGATCACCGGCGAGGACAGCCTACGCCTCGTCGTCTGATGCGCCTTGCGGGCGTGAAGCCTCGGGTTCGCCCTTCCAGCCGCAGGCCGACAGCCGCTGGTGCATGTGCGGCGGCGGCGGGGCGGTGACGCGGACCGGCGGCTTGTTCCGCGACAGCGGAATGACGACCTCGCGGGCATGCAGATGCAACACCGGTTCGCCGAACCGCGGCCCGTTGCCATAGATGTTGTCGCCGACGATCGGCCAGCCCATCGCCGAGGTGTGGACACGCAACTGGTGGGTGCGGCCGGTGATCGGTTGCAGCGCGAGCCAGGTCAGGCCCTCGCCGCGCCCCATCACCTGCCATCGCGTCTCCGACGGCAGGCCGTTCGGATCGGGTTTTTGCCACCAGCCGCGCTCGGCATTGAGCCGGCCGATCGGAATGTCGATGGTTCCCGCTTCCTCGGCGGGGCCGCCCTCGACCACCGCCCAATAGGTTTTCTCGATCTTGTTGTGCTTGAACAGGAGGCCGAGGGTCGCGGTCGCCTTGCGGTGCCGGCCGAGCACGAGGCAGCCGGAGGTATCTCGATCAAGCCGGTGGGCGAGAACCGGCGGGCGCGGCAGGCCGAAGCAGAGCGCATCGAACGAGGCTTCGAGATTGGCCCCGCCCTTGGGGCCGCGATGCACCGGAATGCCCGGCGGCTTGTCGATGACCAGCATCAATCCGTCGCGGTGGAGAACGCGGGCCAGCATTTCATCCGGGGGCGGTTGCAAAGTATTCATTGGCGGCGGGCGGCTTTCGTTTAGGCGATGAAACGGCTAACACACATTCATGAGTGACAATAAAGCGGAACAACCGAAACAGAGCTGGTGGCGACGGCTCTCCGATGGCCTCAAGCGGACGTCGAGTTCGATCGGCACAGCCGTGGCCGATCTCGTGGTCAAGCGCAAGCTCGACCGCGCCATGCTCGACGACATCGAGGACGTGTTGCTTCAGGCCGACCTTGGAACCGAGGTCGCGGCGCGGATCTCGGATGCCATCGGCCACGGCCGGTATGACAAGGCGATTTCCAGCGACGAGGTCAAGGCTGTCGTCGCCGCCGAGGTCGAAAAGGTGCTGGGCCCGGTGGCCAGGCCCCTCGAGATCGACGGCGCGCACAAGCCGTTCGTGATCCTGATGATCGGCGTCAACGGCTCGGGCAAGACCACCACCATCGGCAAGCTCGCGGCAAAATTCTCGGCCGAGGGCCGGAAGGTGATGCTGGCTGCCGGCGATACCTTCCGCGCCGCCGCCATCGAGCAGCTCAAGATTTGGGGCGAGCGCACCAGGGTTCCGGTGATCGCGCGCGATCAGGGCTCGGACGCCGCCGGCGTCGCCTTCGACGCGGTGGCTGCGGCGCGCGACCAGGGCGCCGATGTGCTGCTGATCGACACCGCGGGCCGTTTGCAGAACAAGGCCGAGCTGATGAACGAGCTGGAAAAGGTCGTTCGCGTCATCAAAAAGGTCGACGCCACCGCGCCGCATGCGGTTCTGCTCGTGCTCGACGCCACCGTCGGCCAGAACGCGCTGTCGCAGGTCGAGGCCTTCAGCAAGACCGCCGGCGTCACCGGCCTCGTCATGACCAAGCTCGACGGCACGGCGCGCGGCGGCATTCTCGTGGCGCTTGCCGACAAGCACAAGCTGCCAGTGCATTTCATCGGCGTCGGGGAGGGCGTCGATGACCTTGCGCCATTCGCGGCGGGGGATTTTGCCAGAGCCATTGCAGGGTTCGAGAAATGACGCCGAACAAGCCGCATCCGATGTTCAAGCTTGCGACCGAGCTCGGGCCGCTGGTGATCTTCTTTCTCGCCAACGCCAAGTTCGGCCTGTTCGCCGCGACCGGCGCCTTCATGGTGGCCATCGTCGCGGCGATCGCCGCGTCCTATGTGGCGACGCGCCACGTGCCGATCATGGCGCTCGTCACCGCCGCGATCGTCCTCGTGTTCGGCACGCTGACCCTGGTGCTGCACGATGAGACTTTCATCAAGCTCAAGCCGACCATCGTCTATGCGCTGTTCAGCGCGACGCTGTTCGGCGGCATGATTTTCGGCCGCTCGCTGATCGCCGTGATGTTCGACCAGATGTTCAACCTGACGGCGGAGGGCTGGCGGATTCTCACGATGCGCTGGGCGGTCTTTTTCGCCGTGATGGCGGTGGTGAACGAGGTCGTCTGGCGCACCCAGAGCAACGATTTCTGGGTCGGCTTCAAGCTGTTCGGCTTCATGCCGATGACGATGATCTTCGCCATGGCGCAGATGCCTCTGATCAACCGCTTTTCGCGCGATCCGGCGACCGCGGAAGCCGACGACGCCGCGCGCGGCAAGATCCACGAAGGTTGATCGGGCAGGCAGCGCTGCAACGAAAAAGCCCGGCTCGATTGCGAGCCGGGCTTTTTGCTGCGCGGATGGACGGTCGCGATCTGCCGGTCAGCTTTTCTGCCTGGCGATGATCTTGTCCTTGATGCTGTTGTAGGTCTTCTCAGGCAGAATCTTCTTCTGCAACAGCTCGTCCTTGCCGCGATAGGGCCGGTTCTTGATGATCGCGGCGGAATAGGCCTTGCCGATGCCGGGCAGCGCATCAAGCTGCTCGGCGGTCGCCGAGTTGATGTCGAGCAATTCCTGCTTCGGGGCGGGCGCCATCTTCTCTGCCGGGGCCATCTTGCCCGCGGGGGCCATTTTCGACGGCGGCGCCATCTGGCCGCCGGGCGCGGTCTGCGGCGATTGCGCGAAGCTGGGCGAGGACGCGAGAAGGCCGATGGCAAGCAACGAGGCCGTCAGGGAAGCAAGCGTGGGGTAACGCATGAAAAGTCCCTCCAAGGAAAACTTCAAAATGTGAAGTTCAGAATTGTCTCAGCGGGAACAGGCTAGCTTTCAATTCATGGCAACGCCATGGCCGCGAAATGAATGGCAGATAAACGCTCAAAATTTATTTTCTTTCGAAGCGACGTCTACCGTGCCGCGGCGCGCGCTTTCTGGATCGCCGGCTTCAGCACCGTCTCGATGTTCTGCGGCGTGATGCCGCCCACCAGCTTGGCGACGATGGTGCCGTCGCGGCCGACGATGAACGTCTCGGGCACGCCGTAGACGCCCCATTCGATCGAGGCCCGGCCGTTGTTGTCGGCGCCGACAATGCTGAACGGATTGCCGTAGCGGCCGAGGAAGCGCCGCGCGTTGCCGGCATCATCCTTGTAGTTGATGCCGATCATCTGCAGGTCCTTGTCGCGCGCCATCTCGACGAGGAGCGGGGCTTCGGTGTGGCACGGGACGCACCACGACGCCCAGACATTGACGAGGCTGACCTTGCCCTTGAACGCCGCTGGATCGAGGCCGGGCACCGGCGCGCCGTCGGCGAGCAGCCCGTCGAGGGCGGACAGTGCGGTCTGCGGCGCGGGGCGGCCGATCAGCGCCGAGGGAATTTTGGACGGATCGCCGGAGCCGAGGCGAAACCAGAACAGGCCGGCGAGCACGGCGAAAGCGACCAGCGGCAGGGCGACGAGCCAGGGCTTGCGGCGCGGGGGTTCGGCGGGCTGGCGAGCTTCGCTCATGACGCGGCCGTTTCGGTACGGGCCGAGCGGCGGCTGACGCCGCTGGCCTCAAGCTCGCGCAGCGCGGCGCGCTGGCGGCGATAGTCGAACATGATCCAGCCGGTGAGCACGGCGACGACGCCGGCGACGACCGCGTAGGATCCGATGATGAAGGTGGCGTACGGTCCAAGCATGGCGGGCGTTTCTATTGGCGGGCTTGCAGCATGCGCAGGCTGCGCACGCGGCGGCGCAAAATTTCGTTTCGCATCGCCGCCAGATGCAGCGTCAGGAAGAGGAACGAAAAGGCGACCGCCATGATCAAAAGCGGAATGAGGAAGGACGGGTCCATCTTGGGGCCGCCGGCCCGCAGCACCGAGGCGGGCTGGTGCAGCGTGTTCCACCAGTCGACCGAGAATTTGATGATCGGCAGGTTGATCGCGCCGACAAGGGTGAGCACGGCGGCGGCGCGGGCGGCGCGCGAGGGATCTTCCACCGAGCGCCATAGCGCGATCAGGCCGAGATACATCACGAACAGGATCAGCACCGAGGTCATCCGGGCGTCCCATTCCCAGTAGGTGCCCCACATCGGGCGGCCCCACAGGGAACCCGTGACCAATGCCAGAAAAGTGAACGCGGCGCCGAGCGGGGCGGCGGCCTGCGCCGACACGTCGGCAAGCGGATGGCGCCAGACCAGCGTGCCGAGCGCGGAGAGGCTCATCACGCCCCAGACGAACATCGACAGCCAGGCGTTGGGAACATGGATGAACATGATCTTGACGGTCGCGCCCTGCTGGTAGTCGTCGGGCGCGACATAGGCCTGCTGCAGGCCCAAAAGCAGCAAAATCACCGTGATGGCGATGCACCACGGCAGCACGCGCTCGGTCAGGGCCAGGAACCGGGTCGGATTTGCAAGATCAATCAGTGCCATAATCATTCCAGAGGGACGGGAGGTTCCCGTCTAGCGCGGAACCCGGATCGGGCGCCGGTCGGGTTGGTCGGATTGATCGCCGCGAATACCGCAATGTCAATCCATCCGTTGCCGCAGGCTCGCCGCGGCCGCGAACGGGCCGATGACGAGGCTCGCCAGGGTCAGCGCGCAGAGGATCGTGAACGGCGCGCCGAACGGCACCGGCCCGGTGATTGCAGCCTGCGAGGCGGCGACGCCAAAGATCAGGACCGGGATCGAGAGCGGGATCACGACCACCGCCAGCAGCAGACCGCCGCGATGCAGGGTGACGGCGAGAGCCGCCCCGATCATGCCGGTGAAGGTCAGCGCCGGCGTGCCGGCGAGCAGCGTCAGGGCAACCGCGAGCGAGGTCGAAAGATCAAGGTTGAGCAGGAGGCCGAGCGCCGGCGTGATGACGACCAGCGGCACCCCGGCGGCCAGCCAATGGGCGAGGGCCTTGGTCGCACAGGTCAATTCCAGCGGCACGCGGCTCATGATCAACAGGTCGAGCGAGCCGTCCTCGCTGTCGCCCATGAACAGGCGGTCAAGCGTCAGGAGGCTGGCCAGCATCGCGCCGATCCACAGGATCGCCGGCCCCAGCCGCTTCAGCGTGGCAAGATCGGGACCGATCGCAAACGGCATCAGCACCACGACCGTCAAAAAGAACAGCATGCCCACCAGCGCACCGCCGCCGATCCGCAGCGCGATGCGAATGTCCCGCCGAAACAGCGCGGCCAGAGCGGTCATGCCGGTCGATCCGCAGCGTTGCCCGCCTCCGGCGGCGTGGCAGGGTCGGACATATTGTCGCCGATCCGCAGCTCCTGCGCATCGATGCCGAGCGGGCCGTGGGTCGCGGCGACGATGAGGCCGCCTTGCGCCAGATGATCGCGCATCAATCCTGCAAAGGCTTTCTGGCCGGCGGCATCGAGCGCCGCCGTCGGCTCGTCGAGCAGCCAGAGCGGGCGCCTGAGGACGAGGAGGCGGGCGATCGACAGCCGCCGCCGCTGCCCGGCGGACAGGTAGGCGGCGGGCAGATGCCCGATCGCGCCGAGCCCGACGGCCTCGAGGGAAGCTTGCGGATCGGCCGGCGTTCCGCCCGGAAAGTCGCGGAAAAACAGTAGGTTCTCGATCACGCTGAGCGATGGCTTGAGCGCGTCGCGATGGCCGAGATAGTGCGCCTGCTCGGCGATCGTGAGCTCATCGCCGCCGCCGTCGAGCGTGATCGTGCCGTCCGCCGCAGGCAAGAGCCCGGCGATGATCCGGAGCAGCGAGGTCTTTCCCGCGCCGTTCCGGCCAGTCACCGCGAGCGCGGTGCCCTGCGCGACGTCGAAGTCGATGCCGGAAAATATATCGCGGCCGCCTCGCACGCATCGAATGCCGCGACCCTTGAGCCGCATCGCCATTTCGCTATTGCAACCTTTGGAAACCAAACCGATCACTTCCCCACCATTGTCGTGTGGCGGTGCAGCTAGAAACATTCTATAGACTGCGACTTGATGCAGCACACAACGCGCGCCCGCAAGCCCATCGCGCTGCCGCGGGCGATGTAACCACCCATCTCGGGTTACTATCATTCTTGAACCGGGACCGCTTCAAATGACTTCGATCGATAGCTTCAAATGCCGGAAAACGCTCAAGGTTGGCGGCAAGACTTATGTCTATTACAGCCTTCCGACCGCTGAGAAAAACGGCCTCAAGAACATCTCGCGACTGCCGTATTCGATGAAGGTGCTGCTGGAAAACCTGCTGCGCAATGAAGATGGTCGCACGGTCACCAAAGCAGACATTCTCGCGATCTCGAAGTGGATGCGTAAGCGCGCCCTCGAACATGAAATTGCTTTCCGCCCCGCCCGCGTTCTGATGCAGGATTTCACCGGCGTTCCGGCGGTGGTCGATCTCGCCGCGATGCGCAACGCGATGCAGGCGCTCGGCGGCGATCCGGAAAAGATCAACCCGCTGGTGCCGGTCGATCTCGTCATCGACCACTCGGTGATCGTCAACTTCTTCGGCGGCAAGTCGGCTTTCGCCAAGAACGTCGCCGAAGAGTACAAGCAGAACAAGGAACGCTATGAGTTCCTGAAGTGGGGCCAGGGCGCGTTCGCCAACTTCTCGGTCGTGCCGCCCGGCACCGGCATCTGCCACCAGGTCAATCTCGAATATCTGGCCCAGACCGTCTGGACCCGCAAGGAGAAGATGACCATCGGCCGCAAGACCGGCACCTTCGAGGTCGCCTATCCGGATACGCTGGTCGGCACCGACTCCCACACCACCATGGTCAACGGCCTTGCGGTTCTCGGCTGGGGCGTCGGCGGCATCGAGGCGGAGGCGGCCATGCTCGGCCAGCCGCTGTCGATGCTGCTGCCGGAAGTCGTCGGCTTCAAGCTCAAGGGCCAGCTCAAGGAAGGCGTCACCGCGACCGACCTCGTGCTGACCGTGACCCAGATGCTGCGCCAGCTCGGCGTGGTCGGCAAGTTCGTCGAATTCTACGGCCCGGGCCTCGACAACCTGTCGGTGGCGGACAAGGCGACCATCGCTAACATGGCGCCTGAATACGGCGCGACCTGCGGCTTCTTCCCGATCGATGCCTCGACGATCGACTACCTCAAGACCACCGGCCGCAAGACCGCGCGCGTCGATCTTGTCGCCAAATACGCCAAGGCGCAGGGCCTCTATCGCACTGCCAAGAGCGAAGATCCGGTCTTTACCCAGAAGCTCGTGCTCGACCTCGCCGACGTCGTGCCCTCGCTCGCCGGCCCCAAGCGCCCCGAAGGCCGCGCCGCGCTGCCGACGATTCCGGACGGCTTCGCCGCCGCGATGGAGACCGAGTACAAGAAGGCCGCCGACATCGCCAAGCGCTATGCCGTCGAAGGCCGCAAGTACGACCTTGGCCATGGCGACGTGGTGATCGCCGCGATCACCTCCTGCACCAACACCTCGAATCCGAGCGTGCTGATCGCCGCGGGCCTGCTCGCGCGCAACGCGGTCAAGAAGGGCCTCAAGGCCAAGCCGTGGGTCAAGACCTCGCTCGCACCGGGCAGCCAGGTGGTTGCGGAATATCTTGAGAACGCCGGTCTGCAGGGCGACCTCGACAAGGTTGGCTTCAACCTCGTCGGCTTCGGCTGCACCACCTGCATCGGCAACTCCGGCCCGCTGCCGGAAGAAATCTCCAAGACGATCAACGAAAACGGCGTCGTCGCCGCGGCGGTCCTGTCGGGCAACCGCAACTTCGAAGGCCGCGTCTCGCCCGACGTGCAGGCCAACTATCTCGCTTCGCCGCCGCTCGTGGTCGCCTATGCGCTCGCCGGCACCGTGACCAAGGATCTGACCAAGGAGCCGATCGGCACCGGCAGCGATGGCAAGCCGGTCTATCTCAAGGACATCTGGCCGACGACCAAGGAGATTAACGCCGTCATCAAGAAGAACGTGACGTCGCGGATCTTCAAGAAGAAGTATGCCGACGTGTTCAAGGGCGACTCGAATTGGGCCAAGATCAAGACCACCGGCGGCGAGACCTACCGCTGGAACATGAACTCGACCTATGTGCAGAACCCGCCTTACTTCGAGGGCATGACGAAGGAGCCGGAGCCGACGACGGATATCGTCAAGGCGCGCGTGCTGGCGCTGTTCGGCGACAAGATCACCACCGACCACATCTCGCCGGCCGGTTCGATCAAGCTGACCTCGCCCGCAGGCAAGTACCTGACCGACCGTCAGGTGCGCCCGGCTGACTTCAACCAGTACGGTACCCGCCGCGGCAACCACGAAGTCATGATGCGCGGCACCTTCGCCAACATCCGCATCAAGAACCACATGCTGAAGGGCGCCGACGGCAACATCCCGGAAGGCGGTCTGACCCGTCACTGGCCGAAGGGTCAGGAAATGACCATCTTCGACGCGGCCATGAAGTACAAGGACGAGAACGTGCCGCTCGTGGTCTTCGCCGGCGCCGAATATGGCAACGGCTCGTCGCGCGACTGGGCGGCGAAGGGCACGCGCCTGCTCGGCGTCCGCGCCGTGATCTGCCAGAGCTTCGAGCGCATTCACCGCTCGAACCTCGTCGGCATGGGCGTGCTGCCGCTGACCTTCGAAGAAGGTACGTCCTGGCAGTCGCTGGGCCTGAAGGGCGATGAGACCGTCACGATCGCCGGCCTTGAGGGCGACCTCAAGCCGCGTCAGATGCTGACGGCCGAAATTACTTCGGCCAACGGTTCGGTGAAGAAGGTTCCGCTGCTGTGCCGCATCGATACGCTCGACGAGCTCGAGTACTATCGCAACGGCGGCATCCTGCATTACGTGCTGCGTCGCCTCGCGGCGTGATCGCCTCACTGCGAATTGAATAGCGAGTGATTGAAAGGCGGCCTATCAAAGGCCGCCTTTCTGTTTTTCAGTTTGCGGCAGATGCGAACGTCTTTTGCAACGCAAAAACGCCGTGCTCTCAAAAGTCCTTTGCCGACGCCATGGGTCTCATGCAGCGAACCATGCTCACCATCCGCGAGGCTCCGGCGATCGAACGAGACTGCCGCCGCACCGCGATCGAAGGCACTGAATTCGGATTATTCGATGCAAGGTTTGGATCACAAGGCTTGCCCAACCCCTCCAGCAGAGATGTCGCCGAGCCGCTGATGCAGATCTTCACCCGCACTCTTCGTTGCCTTGTTGCCGCCGGTTTTGCCGCACTGTTCGTCGTTGCCATTGCCGCCGCTCCGGCGCGCGCCGAGCCGCGCGCGATTGTGGAGCTGTTCACCTCGCAGGGCTGCTCGGCCTGCCCGCCGGCGGACAAGGTGCTGGGCGAGCTCGCGCGCGATCCGTCGGTGATCGCGCTCAGCTTGCCGGTCGACTACTGGGATTATCTCGGCTGGAAGGACACGCTCGCCGATGCGCAGTTCACCGCGCGCCAGAAGGCTTACTCGCGGATGCGCCGCGACCGCGACATGTATACGCCGCAGATGATCGTCAACGGTACCGAGCAGGTGAACGGCCGTGACCGCGCCGCGATCGAACGGGCGATGGGCCAGACCCGCCGCAACGGCCACGTCATGATGGTGCCGGTGTCGGCCACGCCGTCGCAGCGCCAGCTTTCGATCTCGCTGCCCGATGTGGCCAACAGTGCGGCCAAGGGCGAGGTCTGGCTGTTCGCTATCTCGCGGGCGGTCCCGGTCACCATCGAGCGTGGCGAGAACCGCGGCAAGGAAGTGACTTATACCAACGTGGTGCGCGGCTGGCTGAAAGTCGGCGACTGGAACGGCACGGCCGGCCACTGGACGGTGCCGCTCGAAAACATTTTGCGCGACGGCGTCGACGCGGCCGTGATTTATGTGCAGGACGGCAGTCGCGACAATCCGGGAATGATGCTCGGCGCAACGCTGACGTCGCTGCGCTGAAGGCATCGCGCGACGCACAAAAAACTCGCGCGTGAGGCGATCGCGCGCGAGTGTTTTTTTTGCAGGCTTGCCGCGGATTCAGCCGCGCAGCACGCCGCCGGTTTTCTTGGTTACTTCCGCAACGATCTGGGCGGCGACCGCATCGATTTCCTGATCGGTCAGCGTCTTGTCACGCGGCTGCAGCGTAACCGCGATGCCGACCGACTTCTTGTCGTCATCGATGCCCTTGCCGGCATAGACGTCGAACACGGTAACGCCGGTGATCAGCTTCTTGTCGGCTCCCTGCGCGGCGCGCACGATGTCCTGCGCCTTCACATCGCGCGAGACGATGAACGCGAAGTCGCGCGAGACCGGCTGGAACGGCGGCAGATCGAGCAGCGGCTTTGCCCGCGTCGCCTTGGCCTTCGCCTCGGGGAGGCGGTCGAGCACAATCTCGAAGGCCATCACCGGGCCATCGGCGCCGAGCGCTGCCAATGCGCGCGGATGCATCTCGCCGAAATAGCCGAGCACGTTCTGCGGGCCGATCTGCAGCGCGCCGGAGCGGCCGGGATGAAGCCACTCGGGGAAGTTTTTCGCCTGCGCGGCCGGCACGATCTGGATCGCCTGCACCGGCGCGCCGGCGGCGGCGAGCGCTGCGAACGCATCGGCCTTGATGTCGAAAATGTCAGCCGCGGGGCTGCCCGACCAGTGGCGGCCGACGCCGCGCGAGGTGGCGAGGCCGCGGCGCACGCCGCTGGCCGCCGTCATCTGGTCTTCCGGACGATCGCCGCGGAAAATCTGCCCGACTTCGAACAGCGCGACATCCTCATAGCCCCGGTCGGCATTCATCTGCGCCGTGGCGATGAGACCGGGCAAAAGGCTCGGCCGCATGTCGGACAGGTCGGTTGCGATGGGATTGGCAAGCGCGAGGCTGGCCTGGCCGCCGCCGAACAGCGTTGCCTGCTGCTTGGAGATGAAGGACCAGGTGATCGCCTCGACCATGCCGCGCGCGGCCAGTGCGCGCTTGGCGCGGCGGGTGCGAAGCTGGATCGGGGTGAGCACCGGCTTGCGGGCATCGTCGCCGCGCGGGAACGGCGTCATCGGCACCCGATCGACGCCGACGATGCGGATGATCTCCTCGACGATGTCGGCCTTGCCCTCGACGTCGGCGCGCCACGACGGCACCGCCACCTTCACCACCGGGCCGTTGCCCGCGACGGCGTAGCCGAGATGGGTGAGGATGCGGCGGACCTCGACCAGCGGCACGTCGAGGCCGGAGAGGCGCTTGACTTCCGACAGCGGGAATTCGATCACGCGGTCATCGCCATGGGTCTTGCCGGTGACGACGATCTCCGACGGCGTGCCGCCGCAGAGGTCGAGCACCAGCTTGGTCGCGAGCTCAAGGCCCGGCACCATGAAGGCCGGGTCGACGCCGCGCTCGAAGCGATAGCGGGCGTCGGAATTGATGCCGAGCTTGCGGCCGGTCTGGGCGATGTTGAACTCGTCCCACAGCGCCGATTCGATCAGAACGTCGGTGGTGTTTTCGTCGCAGCCCGAGGCCTCGCCGCCCATGATGCCGGCAAGCGATTCGACGCCGTGATCATCGGCGATGACGCAGACATTGCTGTCGAGCGTATAGGTCTTGCCGTCGAGCGCCAGCAGCGTCTCGCCGTCCTTGGCCCGACGGATGGTGAGATTTCCCTTCACCTTGGCCGCGTCGAACACGTGCAGCGGACGCGAGCGGTCGAACGTCATGTAGTTGGTGATGTCGACCAGCGCGTTGATCGGCCGCAGGCCGATCGCCGTGAGGCGCTGCTGCATCCATTCCGGAGATGGGCCGTTCTTGACGCCGCGGACGAGGCGGAGCGCAAAGCCGGGGCAGAGATCGGGGGCCTCGACCTTGACCGCGACCGGGCAGGGGAATTCGCCCTTCACCGGCTTGATGGCCGGGTCCTTGAAGGTGCCGATATCGGCGGCGGCAAGATCGCGGGCGATGCCGTGGACGCCGGTGCAGTCGGCGCGGTTCGGCGTCAGGTTGATTTCGATCACCGGATCGCCAAGGCCGGCATATTTGGCATAGGCCATGCCGACCGGCGCGTCCGCCGGCAGTTCGATGATGCCGTCGTGATCTTCCGACAGTTCGAGCTCGGCTGCCGAGCACAGCATGCCGCGGCTCTCGACGCCGCGAATGGTGCCGACGCTGAGGGTGATATTTTTGGCAGGGATATAGGTGCCGGGCGGCGAGAAGACGCTAATGAGCCCGGCGCGCGCGTTCGGCGCGCCGCACACCACCTGCACCGGATCGCCGCTGCCGGTATCGACCATGCAGACGCGCAGGCGGTCGGCATTGGGATGCTGCTCGGCGGAGATCACGCGAGCGACGGTGAAGGGCGCAAGCGCCTTGGCCTTGTCCTCGATGCCTTCGACCTCGAGGCCGACCATGGTCAGCTTCTCGGCGATGGTGTCGAGGTTCTCGTCGGTGTCGAGATGGTCCTTGAGCCAGGAGAGGGTGAATTTCATGACGACAGCCCTCCCGCGAGCGTCGGAATATCGAGCGGCTTGAAGCCGTAGTGATTGAGCCAGCGGACATCGCCTTCAAACAGTTGGCGAAGGTCCGGCATGCCGTATTTCAGCATCGCGATGCGGTCGATGCCCATGCCCCAGGCAAAGCCCTGATAGACGTCCGGATCGATGTCGCAGGCGCGCAGCACGTTGGGGTGGACCATGCCGCAGCCGAGAATTTCGAGCCAGTCCTCGCCCTCGCCGAAGCGGATTTCGCCCTTATCGCGGCGGCACTGGATATCGACCTCCAGCGACGGCTCGGTGAAGGGGAAGAACGACGGCCGGAACCGCATGTTGATGTTGTCGACCTCGAAGAACGCCTTGCAGAACTCGTGCAGGATCCATTTGAGGTGGCCGAGATGCGAGCCCTTGTCGATGACGAGGCCTTCGACCTGATGGAATTGCGGCGTGTGGGTCGCGTCGGAATCGATCCGGTAGGTGCGGCCAGGGCAGATCACGCGGATCGGCGGCTTCTGGCTGAGCATGGTGCGGACCTGGACCGGGGAGGTGTGGGTGCGCAGCAACAGGCGCTCGCCGTCCTCCTTCGGGTTGAAGAAAAACGTGTCGTGCATCTCGCGGGCCGGATGGCCCTCGGGGAAGTTGAGCCGGGTGAAGTTGTAGTCGTCGGTCTCGATATCCGGCCCCTCGGCGACGGAAAAGCCCATGTCGCTGAAGATCGCGGTGAGCTCGTCCATCACCTGGCTGAGCGGATGGATGCGCCCGGTCTCGGCGAGGCTGTCGCGCACCGGCAGGGTGACGTCGAGCGTCTCCCGCGCAAGGCGAGCGTCGAGCGCGGCGGCGGCCAGCACGTCGCGGCGCGCCGTCAGCGCGGCGGAAACGGTGTCCTTGACGAGGTTGATCGCCGCACCTGCGGTCTTTCGCTCGTCCGGCGACATTTTGCCGAGCGTCGCGAGCAGCGCCGAGATCGAGCCTTTCTTGCCAAGCGCGCTGACGCGCACGGCTTCGAGCGCCGCTTCGTCGCTGCTGCCGGCAATCTCGGCAAGGATGGAGTCTTGGAGTTGGGCCAGATCGGTCATGGCGCGCCTGTGGGTTTGCGGAGAAAAATGTCCGTCATCGCCGGGGGAAGCATCGACCGATACGCATTAACGCATATCGGTGAAGAAGATGCCGCATTAGCTGGCGACGAGCCTGACAGTTCAGCAATGCTGGATCAGACTCGAAGCCCCGGTCGTCCCGATCAGGCTGGCGTGGTCTTGCCACCCTAAACGGGGCTGCCCGGAGCATGTCCGGGCAGGACCAGGATAGGGCCTCGCAGAAGCGGAGAGAGGATTAGGCGGCGCTCGGAAGAGCAGCCTTGGCCTTCTCGACGATGGCCTGGAAAGCCGCGGGCTCGTTGATGGCGAGATCCGACAGCACCTTCCGATCGACCGTGATCCCCGACTTGGCGAGGCCATCGATAAATCGGCTGTAGGTCAGGCCGAACGGGCGCACAGCGGCGTTCAGGCGCTGGATCCAGAGCGCGCGGAAAGTCCGCTTCTTGCGCTTGCGATCGCGATAGGCGTACTGCGCCGCCTTTTCGACCGCAGCCTTGGCGGTGCGGATCGTATTCTTGCGGCGGCCGTAAAAGCCCTTGGCTGCCTTGTAGACTTTTTTGTGCTTGGCGTGAGACGTCACTCCGCGCTTAACGCGTGCCATGACTGTGCTCCTATGAATTTCAACGGGTTGCGGATGTCCGCGCGAGCGCGGCTAAAGCGGTCCTGACGACGATCAGGCGTTCGGCAAAAAGTACTTTTTGACGTTGTCGCCGTCGGTCTTGAACAGCACGCGGGTTCCGCGAAGCTGACGGATCTGCTTTGTGGTGCGCTTGATCATGCCGTGGCGCTTGCCGACCTGGGCATGCTTGACCTTCCCGCTGGCGGTCAGTTTGAAGCGCTTCTTGGCGCCCGACTTAGTCTTCAACTTGGGCATTTGGCTCTCCTAATTCCGGCAATCCCGATGCGCCCGCGAGGGCGCCTGCCGGCCAAATTTGCTCGCTAGAGCGTTGAAAATGCGTTGATTTATCTGGATTGGCGATAGCCAACGCGTTCACCGCCACGGCAGCCCTTGATCAGCCGGGCGATGAAGGATGCGCTTATGACAGAGAGCCCGCCGCTTGGCAACGGGGTCCGGCCGGTCCGCGCAAAATTCAGGCATCCACCAAACCTGCGGCGCCCCTCATCCGGCTCGCCGTTTCGGCGATCCGGCGGCATCGATCAAACTGGTTCGATAGAATAAAAGGCGAGACCGAGGGTCTCGCTTCACAATCGGTGATTTGGCATCGGTGATTTGGCGGCGCGCCTCAGCGCGGCGCCAACACCATCACCACCTGCCGGCCTTCAAACCGGGCGTCCTGCTCGACCTTGGCGAGTTCGGTGACTTCCGCCTTCACCTTGTTGAGCAGCTTGATACCGATATCCTGGTGCGCCATCTCGCGGCCACGATAACGCAAGGTGATCTTCACCTTGTCGCCTTCCTCAAGGAAGCGACGCATCGCCTTCAGCTTCACGTCATAGTCGTGATCGTCGATCATCGGGCGGAGCTTGATCTCCTTGATCTCGACGGTCTTCTGCTTCTTGCGAGCTTCGGCGGCCTTTTTCTGCGCGGCGAACTTGTACTTCCCGTAGTCCATGATCTTGCAGACCGGGGGATTGTTGTTCGGCGAGATTTCGACCAGATCCATACCAGCTTCATTGGCCATGCGGATCGCTTCGATCGTTTCGACCACGCCCACATTGGTGCCGCTCTGGTCGATCAGCTGGACCTGAAGGTTGCGAATATCATCGTTGATGCGCGGGCCGTCCTTCGCGACGTGGACGGGGGCTCTGTTGGGACGACGAATGGGTATTTCTCCAATGTTGTTGACAGGCTTGGCAGTGTGAAGCATTCGAACCCGGCGGGCAAGCGAGTTGCCGCCGCAGGCTCGTTGATTCTTGCGGCGCACCGCGTGCTAGATGCAGCAGTGCGCCATCATGGCCCACATAGAGGGCGGCGGCGCGGTTCGCAAGCTGGCAATAGCCCTTACCGCTCCCGGCCGGCGAAAAATCGAGGAGAGATGGCCATGACCGGTTCCGACGTCGCATCGTCGCCGGAGTTCCTTGAAGTCGGCCCGGCGGGCGACCGGCGGCGGATCGCGGTGCGGCGGCGCCAGGGCACGGGGCCGGGGCTGGTCTGGCTCGGCGGGTTCAAATCCGACATGGTCGGTACCAAGGCGGTGGCGCTCGACGATTTTGCCCGCGCACAGGGTCGCGCCTGTGTCCGCCTCGACTATTCCGGCCATGGCGAGTCCGGCGGCGAATTTATCGACGGCACCATCGGGCGCTGGCTCGAGGAAAGCCTCGCGGTGATCGATGCCTTTTGCGAGGGGCCGCAGATCCTGATCGGCTCCTCGATGGGCGGCTGGCTTGCGCTGCTGGCGGCGCGGGAACTGGCGAAGCGCGGGCCCGCGGCAAAGGTCTCGCTCGCCGGCCTCGTGCTGATCGCGCCCGCCCCGGACTTCACGGAGGATCTGATGTGGGCCGAGTTCCCGCCGCAGGTCCGCGCCGAGATCGAGACCAAGGGCGTGTGGCACCAGCCGTCGGAATATGGCGAGCCCTATCCGATCACCCGCAAGCTGATCGAGGACGGCCGCAACCATCTCATTCTCGGCGCGCCGATCGATCTCGGCTGCCCGGTGCGCATCCTGCAGGGCGCGCAGGACCCCGACGTGCCCTGGCGCCATGCTTTCCGCATCATCGAGCGGCTGCCGACGGATGATGTGGTGCTGTCGCTGATCCAGGACGGCGATCACCGGCTGTCGCGGCCGCAGGACATCGCGCGCCTGCTCGCCGCGGTGCAGGAACTGGCGGTCGGCCACCCGTAAGGGTGGCGCCTCCGCCCCAATAGATCAGAAGTCGAGATCGGTATAGGTGCGCGACGCCGGAACGCCGGCGAGCCATTCGGCCAGCAGCGGCCGGAAGGACGGCCGCGACTTGATCCGCGCATACCACGCCTTTGCCGCCTCGTCCTCGATCCACGGCACGTCGCCGAGATAGTCGATCGCCGACAAATGGGCGGCGGCGGCGAGGTCGGCATAGGTGAGGCGGTCGCCGGCGAGATAGTTCCGGCTGCGCGCCAGCCAGCCGATATAGGCGAGGTGATAGCGCAGGTTGGCGCGCGCGACGCGGATCGCATCGGCCGACGGCGGGCCGCCGCCGTCGCTCTGGCTCATGTAGCGCTTGTAGATCCGTTCGGTGACCAGCGGGCCGCTGACCTCGACGAAGAACTTGTCGTTGAACCACGAGGCGAGGCGGCGCACCTCGATGCGGTCCTCCGGCGCCACCGGCATCAGCCGGCGGTCCTCGCGCGCGGCGCCCGCCGTCTCGTCAAGGAACTCGCTGATCACGGCGACACCCGGCACCGGCGGAAAGCCTTCCCCGCTCAGGATCGGGATGGTGGCGGCCGGGTTCATCACCAAAAATTCGTTGCGCCGTTCCCACGGCCGCTCTTCTTCCAGCGCCACGTCGATACGGTACTCTCCGAGAACCAGACGGATGAACCTGGAGTGCGGACAGAACGGATGATGAAAGAGGGTGAGCATGCCTAACTTGATAGTTTCGAAGCCGTTAATAAAACGCTTCTACTTGTGGCCGCCCCTGTGGGCCTTTTGCGACGGCAGATGGAGCGGCGTAGCAGTTTGATGATGTCCCGTTTCCGCGGCAATTCTGGTCAAAACATGATGGCGCGCACAAATTGCGACAGTTTCTCTGAGTGCGCGTTACGGCTGCGCGGGAGGCGAGCAGCGGTTAACCTGCGGGTTCCGCGGTTACCATTCATCAACCGTCGCGCGATTTTCACAGGAGAGGCGGCGCACCGGCGGCCGCTCCCGCGGACCGTGCCGGAGCAATTTTAGACATTGCGGGCCCAATAAGAATCCGCGAAAAATTCCCGGCCATGCTTTTGCCGGCATGGCGGTTTGGATTGGCCGCATCCGGCGGCTTTTTGTCTTACGGACATCGTCGCCACCGATTAGTTTCCCGCCAGGACGTTCGTCGAGATTTGCGCCAGGCGCGCCAATAAGCTTCCACGCGTCGCCCCGCTTCGATGCCTCTCTCGCAACCAGTTTGGACCACGCATGTTCGATCTCTTCAAAGCTCTGCTGCTCGGCGTCGTCGAGGGCCTGACCGAATTCTTGCCGGTGTCATCGACCGGCCATCTGCTGTTGCTCGAGCGTTTCTTCGGCTTCGACGATGACGGCTTCGGTAAAACCTTCGTCGTGCTGATCCAGCTCGGCGCGATCCTCGCGATCCTGTCGGTCTATTTTTCGCGGCTGTGGCGGATTGCGCTCGGGATGTTCAGCGATCCTGCTGCCCGGCGCTTTGTCATCGGTGTGCTGATCGCGTTTCTGCCCGCAGCGGTGATCGGCGCGGCGGCGCATTCCTTGATCAAGGGCGTGTTGTTCAACCCCTGGGTGGTGTGTTTCACGCTGATCGTCGGCGGCGCGGTGCTGCTCTGGGTCGATCAGCTCGAGCTCAAGCCGCGCTATGACGATGCCACCACTTTTTCATTGCCGATGTATCTCGGCATCGGCTTTGCGCAGTGCGCGGCGATGATCCCCGGCGTGTCTCGGTCGGGCGCGACCATCGTCTCGGCGATGCTGTTCGGCGCCAACAAGCGGTCGGCGGCAGAGTTTTCATTCTTTCTGGCGATTCCAACGATGGCCGGCGCCTTCGCCTACGACCTCTACAAAAACTATGGCGACCTCAGCACCCACAACATGCTGGTGGTGGCGGTCGGTTTCGTCGCGTCGTTCTTCGCCGCCCTGGTCGTGGTGCGAACTTTTCTGGAATATGTCTCCCGCCACGGGTTCATGCCATTCGCGTGGTGGCGAGTAATTGTCGGCACGCTCGGGCTGATTGCGCTCGCGATGGGACGCTGAGCGACCAAAACACACAAAAAATGCGGCCTCGCGGCCGCATTTTTTATTTCATGCCGTACAGAGCCTCAGGCGTTCTTGCGCTCGAACTGGCCGGCGCGGCGGAAGCGCCAGAGGTAGGACGGCGCGATCGCGGCCAGCGATTCGGGCGCAATGCCGAGGCCTTCCAGCGTCAGCCCGGCGGCCTTGGCGGACGCAGACACAACGTTGTCGCTCTGCAGCAGGGTGACCTGATCCGGCGTCAGGGTCAGCGGCTGCGGCGCGAACTGCAGCAGCGATGCCTGCAGCCGCGCGAGCTGGAACGGCACCGATACCATCATCCGTTCGCGGTCGATGGTGTCGAGGATGAAGGCGATCACTTCGCGCATCGTCAGAATTTCGGGGCCGCCGAGCTCATAGGTCGTGCCGGCCCGGACGCGGCCATCGACGGCGTCGGCGACCGCGCGGGCGACATCGCCGACGAACACCGGCTGCAGGCGGGTTTCGCCGCCGCCGATCAGCGGCATCACCGGCGACATCCGCGCCAGCGAGGCGAAGCGGTTGGTGAAATTGTCGTCCGGGCCGAACACCACCGAGGGGCGGAAGATGATTGCATCCGGCGAGACGGCGCGAATCGCCTGCTCGCCCGCGGCCTTCGAGCGGGCGTACTGTGATTCGGAGTTCTCATCCGCGCCAATCGCCGAAACGTGCACGACGCGGGCGCCGACCGCCTGCGCCGCCTCGGCGACATGATGCGCGCCCTCCGCCTGCACGGCATCGAAGGTCTGCTGGCCGGAGGCGGCAAGAATGCCGACAAGGTTGATGGCCACATGCGAGCCGCGCATCGCCGCTGCAACCGACGCCGGATAGCGCAGATTCGCCTGCACCGGCATGATCTGGCCGACGCGGCCGAGCGGCTGGAGGTGGCCCGCAAGGTCCGGGCGGCGCACGGCGACGCGAATCCGGAAGTCCCGCTGCGCGAGCGCGCGCACGACCTGGCGGCCGATAAAGCCCGATCCCCCGAAAACCGTGACAAGGGTATCGATGTTCGCGGACATGAGAGCAGCTCCTACGGGAACAGACGGTGAAACGATGCGGTTTAAAGCCGTCTCGGCAATACGTGATGAAAATATTTATGTACAGGCCTATTGGATCTGCAACACGGCATTTGACAAGCGGCCAACACATCCGTAGGTATCGCCCCCGTGCCCAGGTGGCGGAATTGGTAGACGCGCTGGCTTCAGGTGCCAGTGGCTTCACGGCCGTGAAGGTTCGAGTCCTTTCCTGGGCACCACCCCTCTCTTTTTGATGATCAGCAAGCCTTCTCCCGGCAGCGCGTTGCGCATGTCGGATCGGGCCGCGGCTGCGCTGCGCGGCATCTCAAAAAATTCGATTTGGCGGTTGCAATCCGCCTGCTAATCATTCGTCCGTTTGTTGCGGTTCATTTTTGAACGATTGGACGGATTGCCCATGTCTGCGCCTCAAGTTTCTTCCTGCGACGAGACCAAGAACGCCAATGGCCGGTTCGACATCAAGGCGATTGCGGATGCTCTGCCACAGACCGCCAAGACCCTGCTGGCGGACACCTATCTGACCGACTCGCCGGCGGCGAGCTGCCGGGTTTTCCGGGTCTATCGCCCGACGCCGGCGCACTATCACGCAACCTGCGACGAATATCTCTACGTCTTTTCCGGGCGCGGCACGTTCTGGATGGAAGACGAATCGACCAAGGCCGAATTCGCGCCGGGGCAGCTGCTGCATTTCAAGCGCGGCACCGTTCACGCGATGCCGGACCTGTTCGAGCACCCGGTGGTGTTTCTGTCGATCGATACGCCGCGGCGCGAACCGACCGACATCATCTTCGTCGATCCGAAAGAGGGCACGCCCGCGAGCTTCATGGCGCGCAACGCCGCGGAAGGTTGACGCTCCCGCGGCCTGAAGACACTGGCCCGCGGCGATGGTTGGCCCGCTCATGCAATTGGCAAGGGAACCTGGACCCGCTACGATTGTGACGGGCAAATCAAGGGGCTTGAAGTCATGTTGATCGAGCGAATCGGCCATCGTGCTGTCTTGAATTTTAGCGGTTGGAAAGCGTCGGCATGTGCTCTAGCGTTGGCATGCGCGGTTGTGTTCACGCCGAGCAAGTCGCTGGCACGCGACGATGGCGCGATTGTCGGCGCTATCATCGGCGCGGCGGCCGGCGCAATGATCGCGCACGGCCTTGCGTCGAGCGCGCGGCCGGCCCCGCCGCCGCACCGATATCGCGCCGCCCGGCCGCGCCGGCAGGCCAGCGCGCCCTATCAGGGTCGCCGCGCCGCCGCGGGTCAGCCGAGCCACACGGCGCAGACGCACAACGTGTCCGATCCGTTTGCAGGCGCCGCCTCGGGCCCGGTGCGTCGCGCGCGCAACTGAGCGGGGCGATGCTCGGGGCAACCCATGAGGCATCGGCCAGTCGAGACATCGACAAATCGACGTTCTTCATTTTCGAAACAGTCCGAGCGGCGAGGCATCCTTGGCGGGGTGCCTCGCGGTTTCGAACCAGCAGGGGCCGCAGGATGGCTGGCGTTGATCCGCAAAGTTTCGGCACGGGCTGCCGCGCTCTTCCGTCGTGGCCGCGCCGCGCGGCGGCCGCTGTGGCGATAGGTTTGGGCATTGCGGCAACGATCTTTGCGCCGGGGCCAGTGCGGGCCGAGTTGAACATCGACAAGAGTTTTGGCGATGTCTCCGGCTGGACGATCGGCTTCAGCGAAAGCGTCGGCGGGTGCCTCGCCGCTGCGACCTACCGCGACGAGACGACGATCTGGCTCGGCTTCACCGGCCGCAAGAACAGCGCCTACATCGCGTTCACCAACCCGAAATGGCGGTCGATCGAAGTCGACGGCGGCTATGAGCTGCAGCTTGTCATGCGCCGCAACATCTGGAACGGCAAATTCGTCGGCTTCGAGCGCAAGGGCGAGAAGGGGGTGTTTTCGTCGGGCCTTAAGTCGGAGTTCGTCGGGGATGTGGCGCGTTCGGCGGGCGTGCGGGTGCTGCTCAATCGCAAAGAAGTGTCGTCGCTCTCGCTCGGCGGCTCGAGCCGCGCGCTGGAGACGGTCATCGAGTGTCAAAAGACCTATATCGCGGCGACCGCCGGCGGGCCGACGGAAAGCAAGCCGCAGGAAGACAAGCCGCAGCAGGGCGGCGCGAGCTCCGGCACCGGCTTTTTCGTTTCCGATAGCGGCCACGTGCTCACCAATCATCACGTGATTGATTCCTGCACGGTGCTCAAAGTCAGCACCGTCAGCGGGCAGGAGGCGACCGCCCGTATCATCGCCAAGGACAAGACCAACGACCTCGCAATTCTGAAGACCACGCTCTCGCCGGCGGTGGTGCCGGCGCTGCGGCCGCAGGCGCGGCTCGGCGAGGCGGTCTATGTTTTCGGCTTCCCCCTCAGCGGAATCCTTGCGACGTCGGGCAATTTTACGTCCGGCTCGATCACCGCGGTCTCGGGCATCGGCGACGATACGCGTCTCGTGCAGATTTCTGCGCCGGTCCAGCCCGGCAATAGCGGCGGTCCGCTGCTCGACAAGTTCGGCAATGTCGTCGGGGTGATCGTCTCGAAGCTCAACGCGCTCAACGTGGCCGCGGCGACGCAGGACATCCCGCAAAACGTCAACTTTGCGATCAAAACCGCGATTGCCGCCAATTTCCTCGAGTCCAGCAATGCCATGCCGGCTGATGCGCCGCGTTCACGCGAGCTGGCGCCGGAAGCGATCGCCGACCTGGCCAAGCTGTTTACGGTGCGGGTGAACTGCGACTGAGCGGGATCGGCCTCTGCGCGGGCCTGCGCCGGAAGCGAATCACGCGAGCCTTGTCGGGCCGCACTGGCTTGTTGCTGTTGCGGCCTCTCTTTTCAGATCGGCTGCGGTGATTTAGGAACGGATTTCAGCAGCGGCGCGCCCTGCGGCCGGGTGATATGCGGCCATGCCTGCTGTTGTCGCGAAGGCATTCGCCCAAAGGCCCAGAACGAGTTCGAGAAACAAGGTTTGCAACCCATGACCATTCGCCTGCATCGCGGAGATCTGCCGGATCTGTCCCGCTACACGTCGTCGGTTGCAATCGATACCGAAACGCTCGGCCTCAACCCGCATCGCGACCGGCTGTGCGTGGTGCAGCTGTCCAATGGCGACGGCACCGCCGATGTCGTGCAGATCGCCAATGGCCAGCGCGAGGCGCCGAACCTGACCAAATTGTTGGCTGACCCGAATGTGGTCAAAATCTTCCACTTCGGCCGGTTCGATCTCGCCGTCCTGTTCCACACCTTCGGGGTGATGCCGGCGCCGGTCTACTGCACCAAGATCGCCTCGCGCCTCGTGCGGACCTACACCGATCGCCACGGCCTGAAGGACCTGACGCGGGAACTGCTCGGCGTCGAACTGTCCAAGCAGCAGCAGTCGAGCGACTGGGCGGCGGCGGACCTCACCGAGGCGCAGCTCGCCTACGCCGCCTCCGACGTGCTCTACCTGCACCGCCTGCGCGAGCGCCTCGACACCATGCTCGCCCGCGAGAGCCGCGCCGAAATGGCGGCGGCCTGCTTCGAATTCCTGCCGACCCGGGCGCGGCTCGACCTTGCGGGATGGCCTGAAGAGGATATCTTCGCTCATTCGTGACCAATTCCGCCGCGTTTGCCCGATAACTGTCGCCGCCGTCGGCAGATTTCGCAGCGGCGGGCCTCGCGTCGAGGCTGAGGGAAAGGATGGCGTGTGTCTTCGGTTCAGGTTCCCGACTACCAGGCAATGATGGACAAGCGTTTCGTCGTCGCCGCGCGGCACAGCCGCCGCGTGCGGGCGTTGCGCTGGCTCATCCCGGTGGCGGTGGTCCTGTCGATGGGCGCCATCATTGCGGTCTCGATCTTCAACCCCTTCCGGGTGCTGGCGAATTTGCCGATCGACATCAGCAATCTGGTGGTCTCCGGCACCAAGATCACGATGGAATCGCCGCATCTGGCCGGGTTCACCCCGGATCAGCGACCCTATGAGGTCTGGGCCAAGGCGGCGATCCAGGACCTCGCCTCGCCGAATCATGTCGATCTTCAGGATATTCGCGCCCGCGTCGTGATGGAGGACAAGTCCTCGCTGACGATGGATGCGCGCGATGGCCGGTTCGACACCAAGACCCAGCTTCTCAGCCTCACCAACGATATTTTTCTGCAGTCCTCGATCGGCTACGAGGCGCGGCTGGTGCGCGCGACCATCGATATTGCGCGCGGCGACGTCACGTCGGATAAGCCGGTCGCGGTCAAGTTGCTCAACGGGACGCTCGATGCCAATGGTTTGCGGATTGTCGATCGCGGCGAAGTTGTGCGGTTCGAGGGCGGCGTATCGATGACCCTGATGATGGACAGTCCCACTGTCCCGCCGGAGGGCGGCGCGGAGGCTGAGACGGCCCCGACGGGAGCAAACCGATAAGATGACGATCCCTCACAGTTTTCCGATGCTTTGGCGCCGCGGCGCCGCGGCGGCGCTCATGACCGCCGCGCTGATGGCTGGCGGCGAGGCGGCGCTTGCGCAGCCGCAGGCCCCGGCCAAGGGCAGCACCGTCAGCGGCGTGCCGAACGCGATGCAGGGCTTTTCGCAGAACCGCGACAAGCCGATCCAGATCGATGCGGCGAGCCTCGAAATGCGCGACAAGGACAAGGTCGCGACGTTTGCCGGCGATGTGAAGGTGGTGCAGGGCGATACCACGATGCGCAGCAAGTCGCTGCTCGTGTTCTACGATCAGAACAAGTCAGGCACCGCCCCCAAGCAGGACCCGATGAAGGCGGCCGCGCCCGGACCGGGCGGCAGCTCATCGATCCACCGGCTTGAGGCGCGCGGCAATGTGATGGTCACCCAGAAGGATCAGACGGTCACCGGCGAGACGGCGGTGTTCGACACGCGCTCCAACGTGATCACCATGACCGGTGGGGTGGTTCTGACCCAGGGCAAGAATGTGTTGCGGGGCGACCGTCTGGTGGTCGACATGACCTCGGGGGTGTCGCGCGTGGAGTCGCGAGGAGGCCGGGTGCAGGGCCTGTTTCAGTCGTCGGGCGAAGGGGGTGGTGCGGGGCCAACGTCGATTCTGCCGGGCAGCAACAGCCCGCAAAAACGGCGCTGATCATCGGTGGGCAGCAAGTCGTCTCCAAAATTTCTCCGGGCCGCGCGCTGGTTCGAGCATCAGCCGGGCTTTGGTCGCGGCTTGAGCCGCGCGGGCGAAAAGAATAAGGGCCGTCAGGATTTATGGTCGATCTGTTGAAAGCATTCCGGCGGCAGGACAAGCGCGCTTCCACGGGCGGCGCGCGGCAGCAGGCCGGCGACATCACTAGTTTTGGGGGCGACGATGAGTTGCTGCTTGAGCGGCCGCCGAGTTTTGCGGCGGCACGGCCTGCCTATCGCGCGCAGGCCCGCGCCGGCTTTCTGGCCATCCACGGGGTAGAGAAGCGCTATGGCTCGCGCCAGGTGGTGCGCGGCGTCAGCCTGCATGTCCGCCGCGGCGAGGCGGTGGGCCTGCTCGGGCCGAACGGTGCCGGCAAAACCACGGTGTTCTACATGATCACCGGCCTGATCAAGGCCGATCGTGGGCAGGTCGAGCTCGACGGCCATGACGTCACCCGGCTGCCGATGTATCAGCGCGCCCGCCTCGGCATCGGCTACCTGCCGCAGGAGGCGTCGATTTTTCGCGGGCTGAACGTCGAGGACAACATCCGCTCCGTTCTCGAGGTGGTCGAGCCGAACCGGCGCAAGCGCGAGGCCGAACTCGATGCCCTGCTCGACGAGTTCAACATCACGCGCCTGCGCAAATCGCCCTCGATTGCCCTTTCCGGCGGTGAGCGCCGCCGGGTCGAGATCGCCCGCGCGCTCGCGACGCGCCCGAACTACATGCTGCTCGACGAACCCTTCGCCGGCATCGACCCGATTGCGGTCGGCGACATTCAGGACCTCGTCCGCCATCTCACCAATCGCGGTATCGGCGTGCTCATCACCGACCACAACGTCCGCGAAACGCTCGGCCTGACCGACCGTGCCTACATCGTCTATGCCGGCGAGGTGCTGACCGAAGGCTCGCCCGACGAGATCGTCAACGACCCGGACGTGCGCCGCCTCTATCTCGGCGAAGAGTTCCGGCTGTAAGGCGGACTTTTCTCGCGTATTACGGGCGGGACGGTTACGGCATATACAATCGGCTGCGAACCAGATAAGCAAGAAACGGACCAACTTAAACGGGATCGGTTTCTGCTTCGATGGCCCTGACGCAACGGCTCGAGTTCCGACAGTCGCAAACGCTGGTGATGACGCCGCAGCTGATGCAGGCGATCAAGCTGCTGCAACTGTCCAATCTCGATGTCGCCGCCTTCGTCGAGGAGGAGCTCGAGCGCAACCCGCTGCTCGAGCGCACCGCCGACGAGGGCGAGCCGGCGCCGTCGGGCGTCGATGCGCCGCTCGCGCCCGATCTTGGCGAGCCGATCGCGGAAGCGAGTGAGCAGGACCGCACCATCGCCGACGACTGGATGCCTGCGCTCGGCAGCCGCGATGAGATGGAGGCGACCTTCGACGCCGGTCTCGACAATCTTTTTCCCGAGGATCATTCGGAGGCTGCGGCGCGCGCCGCGCAGGATGCTCCGCCGACGACCTACACCGAGTGGGGCGGCGGTCCATCGAATGACGAAGGCTACAATCTTGAGTCCTTCGTTGCGGCGGAAGTCACGCTTGCCGATCACCTTGCCGAACAGCTTGCCGTCGCAGTCGACGCGCCGGCCGATCGCATGATCGGCCGCTACATCATCGACCTCGTGGATGAGGCGGGTTACCTCACCACGAACATTGAGGACATTGCCGAGCGCCTTGGCGCGACCGCGGCCGATGTCGCGCGCGTGCTCGGCGTGCTGCAGACCTTCGATCCGGCGGGCGTCTGCGCGCGCAGTCTCAGCGAGTGTCTTGCGCTGCAACTGCGCGAGCGCGATCGCTTCGATCCAGCGATGGCGTTGCTAGTCGCGCATCTTGATCTCGTGGCACGGCGCGACGTTGCCGCGCTTCGCAAAATCTGCGGTGTCGACGACGACGATCTCGCCGACATGTTTGCGGAGATTCGCCAGCTCGACCCCAAGCCCGGACTGAGGTTTTCATCGTTTCGCGCCGAGACATTGGTGCCGGACATTTACGTGCGTCCCGCTGCCGACGGCGGCTGGCTCGTCGAGCTCAACAGCGAGACCTTGCCGCGCGTGCTGGTCAATCAGACTTACTACGCCAAGCTGACGAAGTCGCTGCGCAAGGACGAAGACAAATCTTACTTCAGCGATTGTCTGCAGAATGCGACGTGGCTGGTACGCGCGCTCGATCAGCGGGCGCGCACCATTCTCAAGGTCGCAAAGGAGATCGTGCGCCAGCAGGACGGATTTTTTACTTACGGCGTCGATCATCTGCGGCCGCTCAATCTGCGTGCGATTGCCGATGCAATCGAGATGCATGAATCCACCGTGTCGCGCGTGACGGCCAACAAATACATGGCGACGAACCGGGGAAATTTTGAACTAAAATACTTCTTCACCGCTTCGATTGCGGCTGCCGATGGCGGCGAGGCGCACTCGGCGGAATCGGTTCGTCACCGCATCCGCCAGCTCATCGATGCGGAGGATCCCGCCGACATTTTGTCCGACGATGCGCTGGTGGAACGATTGCGCGAGTCGGGAATTGATATCGCGCGGAGAACCGTCGCCAAGTATCGCGAGGCGATGAAGATCCCCTCATCCGTGCAGCGTCGCCGGGACAAGCAGAGTCGTTTCGGCAGGCGCTGATCTCGTTGCGATTTCATGCCGCACACTCGCAGTTCAACGCGCATTGTGCTCTGTCATTTCTCTTCAAGCTGAATCGCAAGAAACCTCACTTGACGCAGGTGCCCGCAAGCGGAATGCTGGTAGTTCCTTAATTGGAGAGCGAGGCACGACATGACTATTCGAGTCTCAGGCAAGCGCATCAGTGTGAGTGACGCCCTGCGCGGCCGCGTGAGTGACCGAACCGAGGAGGTGCTGCGGAAATATTTTGATGGCGGCTATTCGGGGCACTGCACGTTCAGCAAAGACGGCTTTGGATTTCGCGCGGATTGTGCCCTTCATCTCGCATCGGGCGCGACGCTGGAAGCGAGTGCGAACGCGGCGGATGCCTATGCGAGCGCCGACCTTGCTCTCATGCAAATCGAAAAACGGCTGCGACGATACAAGAGCCGCTTGAAGGATCGCTCGGCGCGGATGGAGCATGCCGCCGAACGCGTCAAGGCGCAGCTCGGCGGCGGCGATGTCGGCGTGTTGTCGGACGAGGCGACGCTCGACGCGCAGAGCTACATCATCGAAGCACCGGAAGCGGAGAGCGAAGAAGAGGTCATTGCCTTCAACCCTGTCGTCATTGCGGAGACGACGACGGCCCTGAAGCGGCTGTCGGTGAGCGAGGCGGTGATGGAGCTGGATTTTACCGGAGCGCCGGTGGTGATCTTCCAGCACGGCAGCAGCGGACGGGTGAACATGATCTACCGACGGCCGGACGGGAATATCGGTTGGGTCGATCCGCCAAAAGTCAACCCCAAAGAACATGGCTGACGGCATTGACGCCTAGCGAGGTCGTCCCTATGGTCCGCGGCCTTTGATGGTTTCGGCCGGCATTTGTGCTAATGTCCGGCCGGACTCATCGGACGATAGAGACGAAATTATTCTCGGAACGTTCCATGACGATTATCGACCTGGTCGCACCCGAGGCGATTCTCCCGGCTTTGAAGGTCAACAGCAAGAAGCAGGCGCTCCAGGAGCTGTCTGCGCGCGCGGCTGAACTGACAGGGCAAAGCGAGCGCGCAATCTTTGAAGTGCTTTTGCAGCGGGAGAAGCTCGGGACAACCGCCGTCGGTTACGGCGTTGCGATTCCGCATGGCAAACTGCCAAAGCTGGACCGGATTTTCGGGCTGTTCGCCCGCCTCGAGCGTCCGATCGACTTCGAGGCGATGGACGGCCAGCCGGTTGATCTCCTGTTTCTGCTGCTCGCCCCGGAGGGGGCCGGCGCAGACCACCTGAAGGCGCTGGCGCGGATCGCGCGCCTGCTCAGAGATCAGGAGATCGCCAAGAAATTGCGGGCTTCGCGCGACGCCGAGGCCATCTTCTCGGTGCTGGCCCTGCCGCCGGCGACTGTACCGGAAGCCTGAGTTCCGGTCTCCGCACCGGCTTTTTCAGCATTTTCATGCCGGGCGGGCCTGTTGCCTTTTCAGGTGCCTTTTCAGGCCGCGGCCTTCGGCTTTATCAGGGGCAGCAGCGCAAGGCCGGCAATGAAAAACAGCAGCAGCATCGCCATTCCGGCCTTCTGGCTGGCGGTCACCGCGGTCACGACGCCGATCAGCAGCGGCCCGATGAAGGACGTCACCTTGCCGGTGAGGGCGAACAGGCCGAAATACTGGGTGACACGGTCGCGCGGCGCCATCTGGATCAGGAGGCTGCGGGATGCCGCCTGAAGCGGTCCGGCGGCCGCGCCCATGACGAAGCCGAGCACCATATAGGCCTGCTCGGCTCGGCCGGAGAACAGCGGCCCGCCGCGAACCGGCGGCTCAACCGGGATGAAAAACACCGAGTCGCGGTCGATCAGCAGGATGAGACCGATCGTCGCGAGCAGCAGCACGAGGCAGGCACCGATCACGGTTTTCGCGCCGAGGAGATCGTCGAGCTTGCCGCCGATCCAGGCGCCGAGGGTGCCGGCCGCCGCGAGAAGAATGCCGAAACTGCCGATCTGGATCGTGTTCCAGCCGAACGTGCCGGCCGCGTAGATGCCGCCGAAGGCGAACAGCGACACCAGCCCGTCGGTATAGATCATGTTGGCGATCAGGAAGATCAGCAGCGAGCGCTGCGAGGGCAGCGACCGCAACGTCGCGCGCAGGTCCTTCAGGCCCACGCGCAGCGCCGTCTTGAGCGAATTCCTCGCCGGATAGTCCGGCGTCAGCAGAAACATCGGCAGCACGAAGATGACGAACCACAGGCCCGTGAGCGGGCCGGACATGCGGTCGCCCTCGTGCATCGCCGGATCGAGCCCGAACAGCGGCACGAGGCCGAACAGGGTGCGGCCGGTGTCGGGATTGGCGGCGAGGAAGCCGAGCACCACGATCAGGCTGAGGATGCCGCCGATATAGCCGACCGCCCAGCCGGTGCCGGATAGGCGCCCGATGCGATCCGGCGGCACCAGCGTCGGCATCATCGCATTGTTGAAGACGGTGGCGAACTCGACGCCGATCGTTGCGACGCCGAAGGCGAGCAGCACCGGCACGATCGAGGACGTGTCGCCGGGCTTCGCCAGCCACATCATCGAGGAGCCGATCACGAGCAGCAGGCCAAAAGCCGCGATCCACGGCTTGCGGCGACCGCTGGCGTCGGCGATCGCGCCGAGCACCGGCGAGAAGATTGCGATGATCAGGCCCGCGGCGGCGGTGGCAAAGCCCCACAGCGCCTGCCCGGTAGCCGGGTCCGGCGCAACCCTGCTGGCGAAATACGGGGCGAACACGAAAACTGTTATGAGCGTGAAGTAGGGCTGCGCTGCCCAATCGAACAATATCCAGCCCATGACGGCGGAACGGGAAGGGTAGCGGTGCAGCGGCGCGTCAGTCTGGGGGCTGATCGCTGGGGTAGAAAGGCTCATAGGGGTGCGGTTCCGCAGGGCGAATCAAAGAGGAGGCTGATCCAACATCATTTGAACACTATAACGACCTGAATGCTGGAAAATTGTTTCACGAGAGGATCGGAGCTGAGAGGTGGCGGTGAGGTTAGCGGGGCATGGTGTTGCAAAAACGGTCGGCCGCATGATTGCGGTTGTTGCGGTGGCAACGATATTTGCCGTGCCCCGGCCTTACGCTCAGGATGTACGCGGCGGCGCTGATCTGGCGGCGATTGCGACAAATGCGCGCGCGGTCGAGGCGTTTCACGGCATGGTCGTGGCGCAGGAGCGCATTGCGGCCGAGATCGGCGCCGGGTTCCTCAAGCGCGGCGGCAACGCGGTGGACGCAGCGGTTGCCGCCGGCTTTGCGATGGCCGTGACCTATCCGCGCGCCGGCAATCTCGGCGGCGGCGGCTTCATGCTGATCCATCTCGCCAAGGCGAAAGAAGACATCGCGATCGACTATCGCGAAACGGCCCCTGCAGCCGCGACGCCCAAAATGTTTTTGGGCGATGACGGGCAACCGGATGCCGCCCGCTCACGCGATCAGGGTCTCGGCATCGGTGTTCCAGGTACGGTCGCCGGGTTGGCGCTGGCGCTGGAAAAATATGGCTCCGGCAAGTTCTCCCTCGCCGACATTCTGGCGCCGTCGATCCTGCTCGCGCGTGAGGGCATCGCGGTTGCCGACGACATCGCCGATACGCTGCCGCGCTGGCACAAGCGGCTGGCACGCTGGCCGGCGTCTGCAAAGATCTTCTCGCGGCCGGACGGCACTTCGCTGCAACCGGGCGATCTGCTGCGCCAGACCGATCTCGCCAACACCCTCGAGGCGATCGCCTCGCGCGGCCCGTCCGGCTTCTACGAGGGCGAGGTCGCGGAAAAACTGTCATCGGGAATCCGGCAGGCCGGCGGCCTGATCACCACGGATGACCTCAAGGCTTACCAGCCGGTTGTGCGCACGCCGGTGCGCGGCAGCTATCGCGGCTACGACATCGTTTCCATGCCGCTGCCATCCTCAGGCGGCGTCGTGCTGATCGAGACGCTGAATATTCTGGAAAGCTTTGACCTCGGCGCGATGAAGCCCGGCTCGCCTCAGGCGCTGCATCTGCTGATTGAGGCGATGAAGCGCGCTTACGCCGACCGGGCGCGCTTCCTTGGCGATCCGGCGTTCACCGATATGCCGCTGGAGCGGCTGCTGTCGAAAAGCTATGCGGCGCGGCAACGCCTCACCATCGACGGCGATCTGGCAACGCCGTCCGCCGCGATCGGCACGCTGCTCGAGCCGGCGCGCGAGGGCGACAACACCACGCACTTTTCCGTGGTCGATGGCGAGGGCAACGCGGTCAGCAACACCTACACGCTGAACTTCAGCTATGGCGTCGGCCTCGTCGCCGAGGGCACCGGGGTGCTGCTCAACAACGAGCTGGACGATTTCACCGCTGCGCCCGGTGCATCGAACGCCTATGGGCTGGTCGGCTACGCCGCCAATCTGCCCGGCCCCGGCAAGCGGCCGCTGTCGTCGATGACGCCGACGATCGTGCTGAAGGATGGCCGGGTCGTGCTGGTGACCGGCTCGCCGGGCGGCAGCCGGATCATTTCGGCGGTGATGCAGGTGGTGAGCAACGTCATCGATCACCGCATGGACATCATGCGGGCAGTGGCGCTGCCGCGGCTGCATCATCAATGGCTGCCCGACGAAACGCGGGTCGAGAAGGGGTTCGATCCGGCGGTGCTCGACCAACTCGGCATCCGCGGGCACAAGATCACGACCCCGCTCGGCCAGACCTCGGCCAATTCGATTGCCGTCGTCAGGAATGTGTTACAGGGCGCAGCCGATCCGCGCACCCGCGGCGCCGCCGCAGTCGGGTATTAGCGCCCACCGCGTCACTCGCCCGCGGGCGGGGCTTCCGGCAGTCGCGTGCTCGCGGGCCGGACGCGGCGCGGCCGGATCTCCTTTTTCTGGAAGGCGATGCCCATCTCAAAACTGTCGGCGATGCGGTGGGCGCGCTCGAGAAAATGCGCGGCGGCTGCCGGCGGGCAGGTTTCGTGCGCGGTAGCGGCGAACAGTTCGAGCCAGCGGTCGAAATGCGGCGTATCGATCGGCAGCGGCATATGCACCGCCATCGGCGAGCCGTGATAGCGACCGCTCATCAGCGCCACCGACGACCAGAAGGCGAACATGCGCTGGAGGTGGCTTTCCCAGTCCTCCACCCGGCTATCGAAGATCGGGCCGATCAGGTCATCATTACGGACGCGGTCGTAGAACGTGCGGACCAGCCGTTCGATCATGGCGTCGTCGATGCCGGTGCGGGCCACTATGTCGGCGATGAGCAGGTCGCGGCTTGTTTGTCCGGTCTGTGGAGTTCCGGTCATGGTCGCCTCGTCAGGGAGATGATTGCCTTTCATAAAGATGAGTATAGACTGAATATTATTAGGTCAATATCGGGGCAGAATTGAAGGAGGGTCGCCATGCCCGCCAAAGCGTCCCGAATCACCCTGAAGCGGGTTTATGATTCGCCCGTGGCCTCGGACGGGGTGCGGGTGCTGGTGGATCGACTGTGGCCGCGAGGATTGAAGCGCGAGGACGCTCATATCGACCATTGGTTCAAGACCATCGCGCCAAGCGCCGAATTGCGCGCCTGGTTCGCTCACGATCCGGCCAAATGGCCCGAGTTCCAGCGGCGCTATCGCCACGAATTGCAGGGGTTGCGCGAGGAACTGAAGCCGCTGGAAGCCTTGGCCAAGGTCGCGACCACCGCGAAACCGCTGACGCTTCTATTTGCCGCCCGGGACGAGGCGCACAACAACGCCGTGGTGCTGCGCTCATTTTTGGAGTGAGTCGCCATTTTTCGCGATTCTGCGGCCTGCAGCCCGCGAAAGTTGCCAGATTCGCGCCTTTCCGGGCGCCAGCAGGCTGGTGCGGACGTGCTGAAAGCAGGATTTTTCACTCATGCGCAGGATTATCTTTCCCACAAGTCAAAAATTCGCAGCTTGAGGCGAAGACCTCTGTTGCAATGCCGAGCGGCTTTTGGCATAGGAGTGCCACCGGCGCACACGCTGTGCCGGGCTCGGATGCGGGTGTAGCTCAGGGGTAGAGCACAACCTTGCCAAGGTTGGGGTCGTGGGTTCGAATCCCATCGCCCGCTCCATTTGCCAGTCAATTCCAGACATCAATTGAGAGTGGTCGCGCCGAGCTCGCTTGGCGATGTTTTGTCGCAGGCGATATGTGCGGGCATTTGTCGCGCGCGCTGACGCGAGCGACTTCTTTTTGCGGTGAGTTCGCCATATCAGGCTGGATAAGCAATGCTTTTTCAGTCTGCCTGTCTCCGGTTCATTTCCATCGGCAACTCTTTACAATCCTCGTGACGGCAAACGGATGTAATCCCCATCGCGCTATTGATCACTCGATAGATTGCACTTGACGATTGCGGGGTTCCGAACACATAATTATCAGGTGATCAATACGGCGGTGGCCGAGCCGGCTGCCGCGAAGTCGTCGAGTACAGGCCGCCTTCGTTCGCCGGCCGGGAGAACATTCATGCCGCAACGATCGAATGCCACACTGGGTCGCGCGCTGATCATCGGAGGCTCGATGGCGGGCCTGTTTGCCGGTTTGCTGTTGCGGCGGGCGGGCTGGGACGTCCAGATCTTTGAGCGCAGCGGCGCGGAGATCTCGGGACGCGGCGCGGGCATCGTCACCCATGACGAGCTGTTCGAAATCCTGGGCCGCTGCGGCGTCGATACCAAGGCGGCGCAGGTCGGTGTATTCGTCGCCGGGCGGCGTGTGTTCGAGCAGGACGGCCGGCTCAGCGCGGAATTGCCGCTGCCGCAGGTCGTGACTTCCTGGGGGCATCTACATCATCTGCTGCGCTCGGTGTTTCCGGTCGAGCACTATCATTGCGAACGCAATCTCAAGCGCGTCGACGATCATGGCGATCGCGTCGTCGCTCATTTTGAGGATGGCAGCAGCGCCGAGGGCGATCTTCTGATCGGCGCCGACGGGATCTTTTCGACGGTCCGTTCGATCTTCGCGCCCGAAGTCATGCCCTCCTATGTCGGCTATGTCGCGTGGCGGGGGCTGGTTGCCGAGCGCGATCTGCCGCAGGAGATCCGCGACGAGGTCTGCGACTATTTCGCTTTCTCGCTGCCCGCGGGCGAGCAGATGCTGGGCTATCCCGTCGCCGGCGAGAACGAAGCGATGGAGCGCGGCAAGCGGCGCTACAATTTCGTCTGGTACCGGCCGGCGCCCGCGGACGGGGCCTTGCGCGACCTTCTGACCGATCGCGACGGCGTTCAGCACGCGCTCTCTGTGCCGCCAAACAAGATCCGTCCCGAGCTCATTGCTGCTTTGCGGGAAACCGCTACGCAAACCCTTGCGCCGCAGTTCGCGCAAATCGTGGCCACGACTCCGCAGCCCTTCATTCAGGTCATTCAGGATCTTGCATCGCCAAAAATGATCATGGCGCCGCGAACGGTGATCATCGGCGATGCGGCGTTCGTCGCGCGGCCCCATGTCGGCATGGGCGTGACCAAAGCTGCCGCCGATGCCGCTGCCCTCGTCGATGCGCTCACGCAGCGCCCGGACGATATCACGGCGGCCCTCAACGACTTCGCTACCCAGCGCCAGGCCTTTGGCGAGGCCGTGGTACGGCGCGCCCGCCAGCTTGGTTCTTACATGCAGTCGCAATTGCTGACGGAAGAAGACCGGATGTATGCCGAGCGCCACCGCAAGCCGGACGCTGTGATGGCGGAAACCGCTGTCGCGACCTTCGTGCCAGATTGAAAATCTTCCTGATTTGACAGGACTTTTCTCGCCTTTTGCTGCGATGCAAGAGGCGAGGGCGCGCGCCTTTCTATTGGGGGGCAATCATTAGAAATGATGATGGGGACAATCAAAAATGATCATTTGGTGATGTGAAAACGCCCACCTAATAACGCAGAAGCCCTAATCCCGATTGCCTGACAGTCCGCGCAAGTGGATACGCGGATGGTAACGGGCGAGGGAAGAATCCCGCAGCGGCGTCGTCGCTGTTGCTTGTTGCAAACGATCAATAAGCCTCCGAGAGGAAACCGTTAGATGATTAGCAAGATAAGAAACACAGCCTTGGCAGCAGCGGCCATCCTCGCGGCTGGATTCGCAACCTCCGCCCAGGCCGAAACGTTCCGCTTGCGCATCGCGTCGGGTCACCCGAACGTCAACACCTACGTCAACCTGATGCAGAATTTCTTCGTTCCCGAAGTAAAGAAGCGGGTTGCCGAACGCACCAGCCACAAGATCGAATTCATCGAGGGCTACGGCGGCTCGATGGTGAAGGTCGCCGACACGCTTGAGGCGGTCCAGTCCGGCATCATCGACATCGGCGGCTACTGCTTCTGCTTCGAACCGTCGAACTTGCCGATGCATGCCTTCCAGGTAATGCTGCCGTTCAGCTCGCCGAGCTCCGTCGTCAGCGTCAAGGTCGCGCGCGAAATCTACAATCGCGTGCCCTACATGACCGAAGTGTTCGAGAAGAAGTTCAACCAGAAGCTCATCGCTCTGATTTCGGACAATGGCTACAATCTCGTCACCACCTTCGACTGGAACACGCTCGAGGACATCAAGGGCCGCAAGCTCGCCGGTGCCGGCCTCAATCTGAAGTGGCTGGAATATGCGGGCGCGATCCCGGTGCAGTCCGCTCTGCCGGAAGCCTACACCGCGATGCAGACCGGCGTTTACAACGGCTGGATCATGTTCCCGTCGGGCGTCGTCAACTTCAAGCTGTTCGAAGTTGCGCCGTACTACACCGAGACCCACTTCGGTGCGATCACCTGGCACGGCATGACCATCAACAAGGCCCGCTTCGACAAGATGCCGAAGGAAGTTCAGGACATCATCCTCGAAGTGGCGCGTGAGTTCGAAGGCAAGACCGGCACCGTCAACGACGAAAACTATCCCAAGCAGATCGAAAGCCTGCGCACGCTCGGCGCCAAGGTGAAGACCGCTGTGCCGGAGCAGACTCGTCTCGACTGGGCGACTTCGCTGAAGGATTGGCCGAAGCAGAAGGCCGCGGAACTCGACAAGGCCGGCATGCCGGCGACCGAAATTCTGTCGCTCGCCATCGAGCTCTACGAGAAGCACGGCCACAAGTGGCCGGTCCGTTACGAAGTCAAGTAACGACTGCTCATGATCCAGCGCCCAGGTTCAGCCGCAAGGATGAATCTGGGCGTATTTTCTTCGTCTCCCTCGTTCGGCCGGGACATCACCCATGATCGAAAAAATCCTCTTTGGGATATCCAAAGCCTTGCTTGTGCTGGCTTCGATCCTCGCCTTCCTTCTTTGCTTCGTCGTCTGCGCAGACGTGCTCGGCCGCGTCGCATTCAATTCGCCGCTGAAGGGAACGCCTGAGCTGGTATCCAGCTCGATCGTCGTGATCTGCTACCTGCAGGCAAGCTATGCGATCCTCTCGGGCGGCATGATGCACGTCGACGCATTCACCGCCAAGCTGCCGGAGTCGATCAGAATCCGCCTCAACGGCGTTACCGCGCTGCTCGGCGCCGCGCTGTTCGGCCTGATCCTCTGGGGCAGCTATGACGGCTTCATCAATTCGTGGCTGTCGAACGAATTTGAAGGCGAAGGCGCGCTGCACGTCCCGATGTGGCCGGTACGTCTGTCGGTGGTCGCGGGGACCGCGCTGGCGCTGTGCGCCTACCTTCTCATTGCCTACCGCTATCTGACTGGGACGACGCCCTCGCAGGCGCTCCCGGCTGGCTCCTCTCACTAACGGACAATCGCCATGTTCGATGGAACACAGATGGCAATCGTGGTCGGGGTCATGCTCGTCCTAGTATGCCTCGGTACTCACATCGCCGTAGCCCTCGGTATCACCTCGGCTCTCGGCGTCTACATGATGATGAATGGCGACCTGGAGGTGGTGAAGACCTTCATCTCCAACACCGCCTATGAAGCGATCCGCGATTACGTCTTCGCAGTGATCCCGCTGTTTATTCTGATGGGCGAGTTTTTGGCGAAATGCGGCGCGGCGCGTGACCTGTTCGCGCTCGTCAATCGCCTGACGCGCTGGATGCCGGGCCGCCTCGGCGTCGCCACGGTGTTTGCGAACGCGATCTTCGCCTTCGTCACCGGCGTCAGCATCGCGGCCGCGGCCGCGTTCTCGCGCATCGCCTATCCTGAGATGAAGCGCTACGGCTATGATCGCCAGTTCTCGTTGTCCTGCATCGCCGGCAGCGCGTGTCTCGGCATGCTCATTCCGCCGTCGGTCCTCATGATCGTCTGGGGTGTGATCACCGAACAATCGATCGGCAGCCTTTTCCTTGCCGGCATTCTGCCCGGCATCGGCGTCGTGGTCGTCTACTGCGGCTACATCATCTACTTCGCGAAGCGTTACCCCGAGCGCGTCGGCGAAGTCGCCGCGGTGTCGTCAATGGTCGGCGTGACTTCCTCGGGCGCGGCGGTGCTGGGTGGAGCGGGCGGCAGTGCCGTGTCCTCCGCCGAGCCGGACGATGAAGACTTCCGCCGCATCCTGATCAACACCACCCTCGTGCTGGCGCTGATCTTCACCGTGCTCGGAAGCATCTGGATGGGTGTCTTCACCCCGACTGAAGGCGCCGGCGTTGGCGCTGCGCTCTCGCTGTTGCTCGCCATGAGCCGCGGCATGCGCCTCAACGAAGTGTTCGACGTCGTGCTCTCGGTCGGCCGCACCTCGGCGCCGCTGCTGCTGTTGCTGGTGATGGCGCAGCTTTACTCCCGCGTGCTGTCGATGACCGGCATCACCGGGGCGGTGCAGACGTTCTTCCTCGATACCGGCCTGCCGCCGCTGGCCATCCTCGGCATCATGATCCTGGTCTGGTTCGTTCTCGGAACCATCATCGACTCGATCTCGATCATCCTGCTGACGGTCCCGGTGTTCGCGCCGATCGCCATGGCGCTCGGCTACGATCCGCTGGCCTTCGCCATGATCGGCATCATCGCCATCGAGACCGGTCTCCTGACGCCTCCCTTCGGCATCCTGGTGTTTACGGTAAAGGCGGCGCTACCCGAGGAAAATGTCTCGGTCGGCGAAATCTTCCGCGGCTCGATCCCGTTCTGGATCTGCCTTTTGGCCGTGATCGGTCTGATCATCGCCTTCCCGCAGATTGCCACTTGGCTGCCCAATCTCGGCAAGGTCGGCGTCTGACGACACCGCACCGACACCCAACATTGTGCGTCATGCGGCGATCGATCCAGCTGCGTGACGCACAAACAACCGCAAAATGATAGAAAGGGAGAACAGCATGTCTGCAGTGGAAAAAATCCTCGTCAATGGTGCCGAGCTTGCGGTGCGCGTCGATGGCGACGCCGGCAAGCCGTGGATGGTTCTGTCCAACTCGCTCGCCTGCACCATGGATTCCTGGCGCTTCCAGATTCCCGAATTCACCAAGACCCACCGCGTCGTTCGCTACGACACCCGCGGCCATGGCCAGAGCTCGGCTCCGGCCGCGCCGTACAGCATGGACCTGTTCGCGTCGGATCTCGTCGGCGTGATGGATCACCTCGGCATTGAGCGCGCGGACATCATCGGCCTCTCGATGGGCGGCATGACCGCGCTCGGCGTCGCGATCAACCATCCGACCCGCGTCAACCGCATTGCCTGCTGCGCCGGCCGCTCGAACTCGATCCCGCCGTTCGTCGACAGCTGGAATACGCGGATCGCCATGATCCGGGACGCCGGCGGCATGAAGGGTGTCGTCGATTTCACCGTCGAGCGCTGGTTCACCCCGGGCTTCCGGGCCGCCAATCCGGATATCGTCCGCGAAGCCGAGGCCATGATTCTTGCCGCCAACACCGATGGCTACATCGCCTGCGCCGAAGCCCTGAAGGGCCTCGACTACAAGCGCAGCCTCGGCACCATCAAGGCACCCGCGCTGTTCGTCGCCGGCGCCGATGACGGCGGCGCGCCGCCGGCCGAGTTGCGCGACATGGCCTCGCTGACCCCCGGCGCCGAATTCGTCGAGATCGCCCCGGCCTCGCACATCATCGCGATGGAAAACCCGGCGGCCTTCAACGCCGCGATCACGGCCTGGCTGAGCAAGACCAGCGCAGCCTGATCTTTCGCCGACATCCTCCGGAGCGCGCCTTTCGCCGGCGCTCCGGAGTTTTTTGCGACGAATTTCTTTCAACGTATTTCTTGCAACGTACCGAGGCTGTTCCTTCGCCCGTCGGCGGAGCGCAGCCGCAATGAGGACGGAAGCGATGACTGAACTCAAGGCGCCGCGCACCACTGTCGTCCGCAAGACGGACACGACCGTTTTTTCGCGCGGCAATGGCGTTGAGACGACCCTGCTGATCGGCAACCAGGTCGCGGGCTCAAACTTTACGTCCGGCCTGACGCGTTTTCCGCCGGGCATGGGCGCGCCGCTGCACTACCATAACTGCGACGAGCAGGTGACGATTCTGGAAGGGCAAGCCGAGTTTCAGGTGGAGGACCGGATCGAGACACTTGGCGTGTATGACAGCACGTTCATTCCCGCCGGCAAGCCGCATCGCTTCACCAATATCGGCACCTCGCCGCTGGTGATCATGTGGATCTATGACGCACCGGTGGTGACCCGGACTTTTGCCGCGACCGGCCAGACCGTCGAGCATCTGTCGGGCGGCGATCTCGTCAAGTAACGATTTTCGCGGGGGGATAGTGGGCAATGGATTACGCCTAGTAATCCGCTGCATCAGAAACAATCATTTTTCCTGATCCGCGTTACTGGCTACCCTTTTCTAAAGATTTTGCGGGAGTTGAGCGATGAAGCTCGGATTTTTCACGATGCCGATCCACCCCCTGGACAAGGATTGGCGGCAGTCCCTGAAGGAAGACCGCGAGGCCTTCCTGCTTGCCGATGAACTCGGTTTCACCGAGGCCTATGTCGGCGAGCACGTCACCGATCAGGCAGAAAACATCACGTCGAGCGCGATGTTCGTCGCCTGGATCGCGTCGCACACGAAAAACATTCGTCTCGGCACCGGCACCGTCAATCTGCCGAACACCCATCCGGCGCATGTCGCGGGCCAGATCGCGATGCTCGACCACATGCTCGATGGCCGTTTCAATTTCGGCATCAGCCCCGGCGGCCTGTTGTCCGACGCCGAAGTCTTCGGCAATCTCGATGCCGACCGCAACGAAATGTTTGTCGAGTCGATCAACCAGATCCTCGCGATATGGGACGGCGAGGTGCCGTACAACATCGAAGGCAAATACTGGAAGATCTCGACCGAGCGGACGCAGATGCCGGCGATCGGCCAGGGCATCATGACGAAGCCGTTGCAGAAGCCCTATCCGCCGATCGTCTGCACGGTAGTGGCGCCGTATTCCAAGGGCGTGGTCGAGGCGGCCGCGCGCGGCTGGCTGCCGATCTCCGCGAACTTCTTGATGCCGAAGTGGGTTGCAACCCACTGGCCGAAGTACGTCGAGGGCTGCGAGCGCGTCGGCCGTGTCGCTGATCCGAATGACTGGCGTGTGGCCAAGAGCGTGTTCGTCGCCGACGATCTCAAGACGGCGCGCGACTACGTCTATGACCCCAAGAGCCCGTATCGGTTCTACTACAACCAGCTCCTCACCAAGATGAAGAAGAATGGCCGCGCCAATCTCTTCAAGGCCGATCAGTCGATGTCCGACGATGACCTGACGATCGAGCGCGTGCTCGACGAACTGGTGATCTGGGGTACGCCGGACAAGGTCGCCGAGGATCTTCTGAAGCTGCAGGAGACCACCGGCCCGTTCGGCACGCTGCTCTATGCCGGCAAGGACTGGACGGATGTCGAGCTGTCGCGCCGCTCAATGATCCTGCTCGCCGAAAAGGTCGCGCCGTCGCTCGAGGGCCGCACCATTCCGGCGGCAAATGCAGCCGAGTAAAATGCAGCTTGGCCGAAGCAGGCGTCGGACGATGTTTCAAGATTGCTTCGGCTGAGCAAAGTTCTTATCCAAACAGGCGCCGACGGGAGCACCCCGCGGCGCCTGTCGCGTTTCGGCTAGACGTTCGCGATTGAAATGCGGAGGCGACTTGGGACCGGGGCTGACGATGTTGCTCGCGTTTGCGGGCGGGGCGGTTGTCGCCAATCTTTATTACGCACAACCTTTGCTGACGCAAATCAGCGCGGCGCTCGGCATTTCGCCGGCAGCGGCCGGCTTTGCGATGACCGTGATGCAGATCGGCTATGGCGTCGGGCTATTGCTGGTCGTGCCGCTCGGCGACCGTTTCGAGAACCGGCGGCTGATCGTCACCGCCTTCGCCATTCTCGCGGCCGGCCTGCTTGCCGCGGGCCTTGCGGCTAACGCCGCGATGTTCCTCACTGCCGCGCTGGTGATCGGAATCTCCGCCTCGGTCGCACAGATCATCGTGCCGTTCGCCTCTCATCTCGTCCGCGCCGATAGCGGCGGGCGCGCGCTCGGCACCGTGATGGCCGGGCTTCTGCTCGGCATGATGGTGGCCCGCCCGCTTTCCAGCATCGTCGCCGATTCATTCGGCTGGCGGGCGATCTTCCTGCTCTCGGCGGCGATGATCGCCGCCCTTGCCGTTGCATTGCTGCGCCTCGTGCCGATGCGGCGGCCGCCGGAGGGTTTTCGCTACCGCGATCTGCTGCCGTCGCTGAAAAAGCTGTTCCTGAGCTACCCGCTGCTGCGGCGTCGTGCGCTGATTCAGTTCTTTCTGTTCAGCGCCTTCACCGTGTTCTGGACCGTGGTGCCGATGCTTTTGGCTGGTCCGGCCTATGGCTACACCCAGCGCGGCATTGCGCTGTTCGCGCTGATCGGTGTCACCGGCGCGGCTGCCGCGCCGTTCGTCGGCTGGGCGGCCGATCGCGGCTTCGGCCGCGCCACCGCGCTCGGCGCGCTGCTGCTGGCGATTTTGTCGTTTCTCTTCTGCTTCTATGCGGAGATGGGCACGACCGCCGCGCTGCTGCTGCTGGTGTTTGCCGGCGTCTTGCTCGATTGCGGCGTTGCCACCAGCCTCACGCTCAGCCAGCGGGCGATTCTGGCGCTGGGTACCGCCGCGCGCAGTCGGCTCAACGGCCTGTTCTTTGCGATCTTCTATTCCGGCGGCGCGGTCGGCTCGGCGGTCGGCGCCTGGGCCTATGTCGTCGGCGGCTGGACGCTGAGCTGCATCATTGGCGCGGCGATGTGCGGCGCGGCCCTTCTGCTTCACCTGACCGGGACGGCGAAGCCGGAAGGTCATTAAGCCCGCGAATGACCCGGAGAAGAGCAGATAATTTGTCGCGCCATTTGACGCCTTGCATAATGTTGGCGTGTGGTAGGCGCGAAGCTCGAAACCGTTGCGGAATCGGGCTTTTGCGCGTGCCGTGACCAGCGGGAAGCTCCGTTCGTCGCGCGTCACCGGGCGTCTTGGATCGCGCCGGCATCCGGTCTCTCCATCGCATCAACGCCGATCAGCTTGCCGTTCAGAGGAACAAGGATCAAAAAATGCTCAAGGTTGGTTTGGTCGGAATTGGCTGGTGGGGCGGCACGCTGCTGCGCGTCCTGTCCGGCAGTTCGGACATCAAGATTGTCGTTGCTACTGACGTTGATTCGTCGAAGGCAGCGACGGCGGCGGAATACGGTGCGCGCTTCGCCGCGGACTTCGAGGCCGTGCTGGCCGATCCCGAGGTCGAGGGCGTCGTGCTCTGCACCCCGCAGCAGTTCCATGCCGATCAGATCATCGCCGCAGCGACCCGCGGCAAGCACGTGTTCTGTGAAAAGCCGCTGTGCCTTACGCGCGCCGATGCCGAGCGCGCCGTCGCCGTCTGCAAGGAGCACAACCGCGTGCTCGGCGTCGGCCATGAGCGCCGCTTCGAGCCGCCGGTCGTCGATCTCGTCAACCGCATCAAGGCGGGCGAGCTCGGCACCATCGTCCAGCTCGAGGCCAATTTCAGCCAGGACAAGTTTTTGGCGCTGGCTCCCGGCAACTGGCGCATCAGCGCGAGCAACCCGGTCGGCCCAGTCACCGCGACCGGCATTCACCTGATCGACCTTGCGACCGCGATCCTCGGCCCGGCCGAGCGCGTTTTGATCTCCAACAAGACGCTGGCGACCAAGTTCGAGAACGGCGACACCCTCGGCATGTTCCTGAACTTCAAGAACGGCTCGAATGCGCTGCTGTCCGCCATTCTCACGACGCCGTTCGACGGCCGTCTCGCCGTCTATGGCAGCAATGGCTGGGCCGAGGTCCGCGACAAGGCCCACCCGGAGAACTCCGAGGGCTGGACCGCGACCTATGTCATTCGCGGCAAGGAACGCGAGACCGTCGATTACGTCGCGGCGCCTGCGGTGCGCTACAACCTCGAGGCGTTCGCCCGCGCGGCCAAGGGCGGCGAGCCTTACATGATCTCGACCGATCAGATGATCGATACCGTGGCGGCGCTCGAAGCCGTTTTCGAGTCGAACACCACCAACACGATCGCCAGCGTGAAATAAGCGCCTTCTGCCGGGCGGCGCTCTTCGCAGAGCCTGCCCGGCAGCCGATTTGGCGCTCACCGGCGCCCCCTCTTTTCCTGCGGTCCCCATTATGCAAGTGTCGGCCAAGCAGCGGGCAGGACACGGCCGCCTTATGGGCGCGCTCAGCGATTCCTTTCGGCCATGATCAGACCGCCTCGCGCAAATCCGGGATTGAGTGGGGTCGTGGCAGAGAGTTTGAGAGAAATTCGCCTGTTCGTGGCGGCGTATGAGGAACGCTCCTTTACGGCGGCCGCCAGCCGCGAACACGGCACGCAATCCGGCGTTTCCCAGCATATCCGCAAGCTGGAAGAGCGGTTCAACGTCAAGCTGTTCTCGCGCGATAAGGGCCGGGTGTCGCCGACGCCTGCGGGCGATGCCTATTACAATCGCTGCGTCGAGATGCTGCGCCTGCACGAGGCGACGCATGAATCGATGCTGCTCTACGCCAACGGCGTGTCCGGCGATATCGCGGTGGGGCTGATGCCGACCATGACGCGGGTGACGCTGGCGCCGGCGATGCGCCGCTTCATCGACGCCTACCCCAACGTTTCGGTGCGGGTCGTGGAGGCGTTCAGCCCGATCCTGACCCAGAGCGTGCTCAACGGCGAGCTGGATTTTGCCATCGTGCCGTCGACCCCGGGCGTGCCGGGGCTGAAAAGCCAACATTTTCTGACGACGCATGAGACGCTGGTGAGCCGCCTCGATCCCGAGACCCATCTCAAGCCGGCGCGCCTGAACGAACTTGGGCTGCTCAAGCTGGTGCTGCCCAGCATCGCCAACACCCGCCGGACGTTGATCGAGACCTACATCGCCTCGAACGAGGTCAAGATCGACCGCGTGCTCGAAATGGATTCGATGATGGGCACGCTGGACTTCGTCGCCTCGTCCGACTGGCGCTCGGTCGTGCCCGCAATCATGCTGGCGGCGGATATCGACCGGCTCGGCCTGTCGGTTCAGCCGATCGTCGATCCGGCCCAGACGCTCGATCTCGTTCTAATCGAGCCGTCGCGCCATGTCATTTCACCCCCCGCAACGGCGTTTCTCGAGCTGTTGCGGGAGGAGGCGAACCGGCTCAACCAGTTCTGGATCGGTCACTTCGAGGGATAGTCTGCCCGGTCAGACCGCTTCGAGGCGGCGGAACGCGCTGCGATGATAGACCAGCGGCGCGTGGCCGCGGTCCTCGAACGAGATCACTTCGCCGACATAGATTTCATGGTCGCCGCCGGGGTGGCGGGCGTCGACGCGGCATTCCAGATGCGCCGACGTGCCGAGCAGCACCGGCGCGCCGGTGACGCCCGCGACGAAGTCGATATTGGCGAACTTGTCGTCGGCCGGACGCGCGAACTGGCGGCCGACATGCTCCTGATCCGCGGCCAGAATGTTGATCACAAAGCTGTCGGAGGCGCGAAACGCGCTAAGGCTCGGGGCCTTCAGCGCAAGGCTCCACAAGATTAGCGGCGGATCGAGCGAGACCGAGTTGAACGAATTGATGGTCAGGCCGACCGGTCGCTGGTCGGGGCCAAGTGTCGTGACCACCACCACGCCTGTTGTGAATGATCCCAGCGCGTCGCGAAAGGCGCGGGGCTGAAAGGCGGGCGGGGTCTCGAGTGTCGTCGTCTCAGTCAAGCGAAGTTCCTCCGGCGGAGATTTTTGGTCGCCGGAATCATGAAAGCTTCACGGCATAAATTCAAATTATGCTCGGTAATCGGCTCGATTATTCCGGCTGATCAAGGATCAGGCGGCAGTCGCGACCGACGCGCCTCGGGCGAGGCCCCCGAATGCGTCGAGCAGACGCTCGCGCCAAGCATAGACGCGATCGTCGGCTTCGAGCACGTCCGCCGATCCGACGCAGCGCGCCCACATCAGCATGCCGAAGACGCAGTAGTCGGCATAGGCCGGCGCGTCGCCTGCAATGAAGGGCTGGTCGCGCAGCATCAGGCGCAGCGGCATGAGCGCTTGTTGCACGTCGCTGCGCCGCGCCGCGGTGTCGGCGGTGATCGCCTCGAGCGTCATGCCGAAGCGCTTTTCCCGCGAGGCGCGGAAATAATCGCGGTCCTTGTCGTGAATGCAGGCGTGGATGTCGAGCAGCATCAGCTTGGCGATGGCGGGTACCAGCGATGCATCCGCCCAGGAGTTGACGAAGCGGGCGAGCGCTTCGCCGGCCTTGCCGCCGAACAGCGACGGACGGTCCGGGTAGCGCGCTTCGAGATGCGTCGCGATCTTCCACGAATCGCTGACGACCTCTCCTTGGTCGACCAGTATCGGGACGAGCTGCTGGCCGGAGAAGGCGATCGCCTCCTTCTCGGTGAAACGCCACGGCACGGTCTGCACGTCGAGACCCTTGTGGGCGAGCGCCATGCGCACCTTCCAGCAATGCGGGCTGAAGCGCAGATCGGCGTCGGCGCCGGCGAGATCGTAAAGGACGATTCCGCTCGTGTCCGTCATGGTCGCGCTCATGCCTTTGCTCCGACCGGAAGGGCGGCAGTCTGGCCGAACAGCAGCGCCCGTGAGGCGTCCGTCACCGTCGGCGTGGTGTTGATGCTTGCCGCGACCTCGTAGGTCTTGATCACGGACGGCCGCGCGGCGATCGCGTCGTTCCAGCGCCGCACGTTGGGAAACTCGCCGAGGTTCTGGCCGTGGCGCTCATGCACGCGCACCCACGGATAGCAGGCGATGTCGGCGATCGAGAGCTCGTCGCCGGCGAGATAGGACCGGTCGGCGAGACGGCGGTCCATCACCCCATAGAGGCGGTTGGCTTCCTTGACGTAGCGGTTGATGCCGTAGGGCACCTGTTCGGGCGCGTAGTGGACGAAGTGATGCGCCTGCCCCGCCATCGGGCCGAGCCCGCCCATCTGCCAATAGAGCCACTGCAGCGCCTCGAAGCGCGGCCGCGTCGCCTTCGGCAGCAGTTTGCCGGTCTTGTCGGCGAGATATTCGAGGATCGCGCCGGACTCGAACACGCCGAGCGGTGCGCCGCCGTCATCCGGCGCGTGATCGATGATCGCCGGAATGCGGTTGTTCGGGCTGACCTTCAGGAAGTCGGGCTTGAACTGCTCGCCGGTCGAGATGTTGATCGGCGTGATGCGATAGGGAAGGCCAAGCTCCTCCAGTGCGATCACGATCTTGTGGCCGTTCGGCGTGGTCCAGTAGAGCAATTCGATCATAGCAAAAGACGTCCATCCAAGGGCTTGCGTCAGCGCCAGCCTAATTCTTGACAAGACTGTCAAAAATAATGCTGTTGTCAAGATTGAAGTTTGACCTGATGCGGGCGAGCAGCGACGGGGAAGCGGATGGCAAGAGCGCGCGAATTCGAGGAAGACGCGGTGCTGGCGAAGGCGGAAGCCGTGTTTCGCCAGAAGGGCTTTGGCGCCGCGACGATGCTGGATATCGCCCGCGCCAGCGGCGTGCAGCGCGGCAGCCTCTATCACGCCTATGGCGACAAGGACGCGTTGTTCCTGCGCACCTTCGATCGTTACGAGGCGAGGTTTTTGACGCAGGCACGCGGGGCGCTGGACCAGGCGGATGCGCGGCAGGCGCTGCTTACGTTCTTTGATGCAGCGATCGCCAATATGAGCAACGGTCCGGCCGCGCAGGGCTGCCTTACCACCAAGGTCGCAACCGAGGCTGCGAACGAGAGCAAAAAGATCGCAGCGCGGGTGCGAAAGCTGCTCGACGCGCTGGACGGGATCGTCGCCGAGGCGCTGGCGCGGCCGGCGCTGGCGCGCGCGATCCGCCTGCCGCCGCCGGAAGCCGCGCGTCTTGTGGTGACGTTCACCCGCGGCCTTGCCGTGATGGAGCGGGTGTATCACGACCCGGCTGCGCTGCGAAAAACCGCAGGCGCGCTGGTCGACCTTTTGGCGCCGCCAGCAGCAGCGGCTGGCTCACCGGCAACAAAAAAGCGGTGAGGGGTTTTTCCCTCACCGCCCGTATTCCATGCGGCGGAGCCGGCTGTGCTTACGCCTTGTCCTGCGGCGGCACGCGATAGATCCGCAGCACGATGGCGAGCATCGAGTAGAAGCCGAGGATGCCGGCGAGCTCGATTACGGCTTTCTTGCCGAACCGCGCTTCCGCTGCAGCAAAAATGTCGTCCGGCACGTCGTTCTGCTCAAAATACGTCTTTGAGAAGCGGTAGATCAGCTCGTCATCGGGGTCGGCGAATTCCGGCTTCTCGCCCTTCTCGACCGCTGCAATCACGTTTTCCGGAAGGCCGGCCTTGCGCGCTTCCTCGACATGGACCGACCATTCATAGGCCGCCTGGAAGTGCTGGGCGACGACCAGCACCGCAAGCTCGGACTGGCGCGCGGTGAACTCGGTGCCGTAGCGGCAATAGACGCCGAGCTGCTGCGTCAGTTGCGCCAACTCCGGGCTGCCGAGCAGGGCATGATAGATGTAGGGAACGGCCTTGCGCTTGCCGGCTGCGATGACGTCGTAGACCGCCTTCTGCTCGGGCGGCAGATTGGCGGGATCAAGCTTGGTGAAACGGCTGGACATTCTTGGCCTTTCAAAAGTGACAGAGCGGGCTATGCCATAGCGGGGAAGTGGCGGACTTGCCAGAAGCAGTGTTGCCGCAATGCAAGGCGGTCGGACCGCTGGCCGCAACCGCGCCTCGCGGCGGCAGGTGTCGGCAAGTCTTCGCAGCGGCAGGCCGCTCGCTGGCGGGCTTCCACCGCATTTGTTTATCATCCGATAATTGTTGCGTGCGCCTGCTTTGTCAATTATGGACCCGGCGCAGCAGCCGTGCACTGACGCGGCCAAAAATCATTCCAGAATGCCCGAGGCGAGCCCGGGCGCAAGTTGCAGTCCCGGTGACTGACGTGGAGATTTGAAGATGAGCGAAACGCAAGCGCAACCCACGATCGGTGTTGTCGGCCTCGGCATCATGGGCATTTCCTATGCGCGCAACCTGCGCGAATCCGGTTTCCGCGTTATCGGTTACGACGTCGCCGAAGCGGCGCTGAAGGCGCTGACCGACGCCGGCGGCGAGCGCGCCGCCTCGCCGCAGGATGTCGCGGCGCGCGCCGATGTCATCCTGCTCGCGCTGGCCTCGGTCAATGCGCTCAAGGCGGTGTGCGCCGGCGAGGCCGGAATGATCCATTCGATCCGCGAGGGCACGGTGATTGTCGAGATGGGGACGCTCGCCCTCGAGACCAAAAACTATGTCCGTGACCTGTTTGAGCCCAAGGGCGTCGCCGTGCTCGATTGCCCGGTGAGCGGCACCGGCGCGCAGGCGGCCGTGCGCGATCTCGTCGTCTATGCGTCCGGAGACGAGGCGGTCGCGCAGCGGCTGCGTCCGGTGTTCGATGGCTTTGCGCGCAACACGCGTTACGTCGGTCCGTTCGGCTCCGGCACCAAGCTGAAGTTCGTCGCCAACCTGCTTGTCACGATCCACAATCTGGCGGCCGCCGAGGCGCTGCTTTTGGCAAACCAGTCCGGCCTCGACCTGAACATGGTCTATGACGCGATCCGCGACGGCGCCGGAAACTCGCGCATGTTCGAGGTTCGCGGTCCCCTGATGATCGAGGACACCTACCAGCCGGCGACCATGAAGATGGAGGTCTATATGAAGGACCTCGATCTGATCAGCGATTTCGCCCGCGACATGCGTGCGCCGACGCCGCTGATGGCGGCAAGCATTCCTTTCTATGTTGCCGCGCTCGCGGCCGGCCGCAACGCCGACGACACCGCAGCGCTTTATGCGGTGCTGAAGGACATGACCGCGCCCGCAAAGAACTGATCGCCGCGCTCGCCGACGCTGAAGCGCCTTGCACGGCGGGGCGCGCAGTGTTATTTATCATATGATAAGTGGCGAACTCAGAAATCCGCAAGGAGCGCAATCGCATGAAGGTTCTAGGTTTTAACCATCTCTCCATTGGCTCCAAGAATCTCGAAGAGTCGGTTCGCTTCTACGAGCAGGTGTTCGGGATGGAACGGATCCCGACCTACGATTTCGGCTTCAAGACGCAGTATTTGCGCTGCGGTGACCTTCAGCTCCACGTCTTCGAGCTCGACGACGTGACGCCGCACTATCAGCACTTCGCGGTCGATGTGGACGATTTCCACGCGGTCTATGAAACCGCCAAGGCGATGGGCGCGCTCGATTCGACCGCCTTCCGCAATGCCGTCAATGAGCTGCCCGACGGCTGCGTGCAGATGTATCTGCGGGATCCGGGCGGCAATCTGGTCGAGATCGATTGGCCGGATGTGACGACGCTCGATCGCGCGCGCATTCCCGAGCTCAAGCCGCTGTCGTCTTTCGCCGAACAGGGCGATGAGGCGATGCGGGCATCACTTTACCTCGATCGCCCGGAATTCCGCCGCAAGGCGGATTGAGGTCGCGCATTCGGCCGAAAGCTGCGGCCGGGACTCTGAATGACGCTTCCTTGCCCGCGCAATCGACGCGAGCTGACAGCGCCGTTGTGAGCCACCACTTCGTGTGGTGATATGCAGTTGGGCATTGGGCGAGGAGGTCCGTTCGGCGGTCCGATGAGTAAGAAAACGGCATCACCTGCGGCGCGCACGAAGCAGACGCGGCTCTCTCCCGAGGAGCGGCGAAAGGATTTCATCCGGAAAGCAACCGAGCTGTTTTCCGAAGAGGGCTTTAATGGCGGCACGCGCGAGCTGGCGCGCCGCCTCGGCGTGACGCAGCCGCTGCTCTATCGCTATTTCCCAAGCAAGGAAGACCTCATCAAGGAAGTCTACCGCACGGTCTATCTCGAGCCGCTCGACACCGGCTGGGAAAAACTTTTGTCCGACCGTTCAAGCTCGGTGCGCGAGCGGCTGTGCCAGTTCTATGCGGCCTATACCGACCTTGTCTTCACTCGCAAGTGGCTGCGGATCTACTTCTTCTCCGCGCTGAAGGGGCTCGACATCAACCGCTGGTATGTCGCCTTCGTGCGCGACAAGATCCTTACCCGCATTGCGAAGGAATGCCGCCACGCCGCTGGCCTGCCGGCGCAGGCCAAGGTGACCAAGGTTGAACTCGAGATGGCCTGGGTCTTCCACAGCGGCGTGTTCTATTACGGCGTTCGCAAGTATATTTTTGACGCCCCGGTGCTGGACAGCAAGGAGCAGATGATCGGGGATGCGGTCGACTGCTATCTTGCCGGTCTCGCTCGAATGTTCAGGGTCGATCACACGGTGTTCGGCGTGCCGAAGCTGCCGCTCGGCGAGACGCCGGTGCGGCTACGCTGAGTGCCGCCCGTTTTGGTGCCGTGCAGCGAAGTTTGGCTGCGGCAATTTGACCTGCGAGCGTGCAGCGTCGCCTGTCGCCAAACATGGGTTGTCTGAACTGATCATCCGATAAATAACTTGACATTGCCTTGCCCCCCAATCAATCTCGATGGTCTTGGGGAGCACTGTCGGGCCGCACGGGCCGCGCAAGAAGCAGCCAAAAGGGTAGGAAGCGACGGATGAAGGCGCCAGCGTTCGAGTATTCGCGTGTTACGACGATTTCTGATGCGATTGCGCTGCTGGCCGAGCATGGCGACGAGGCCAAGATTTTGGCCGGCGGGCAAAGTCTGGTCCCCGCACTCAATCTGCGCTTGCTTGCACCAAAGCTCCTGATCGATATCGGCGGCGTTGACGAGCTTCGATCCATCACAGTTTCGAACGGCAAGTTGGTGATCGGCGCGCTCGCCCGTCACGTCGATGTGCTTCGCTCCGACCTCGTCGCCGCGCACGCGCCATTGCTCGGCAAGGCGGTGACGCATGTCGCCCATCCCGCCATCCGCAACCGCGGCACTTTCGGCGGCAGCCTCGCCCATGCTGATCCCGCCTCGGAATTGCCTGCCTGTGTGCTGGCGCTCGGCGCCACCATTGTGACCCGCGGTCCGAATGGCGAGCGCCGCATTCCCGTCGACGAGTATTTCCTCGGCATCTACGAGACCGCGCTGGAGCCGACCGAGCTATTGGTCGCGGTCGAGATTCCGGCGAAGGCGCCGGGCTCGGTTTTCTTCTTCAATGAACATGCACGCCGCAATGGCGACTATGCGCTCGCGGGACTTGCCGCGCAGGCGACTGTCGAGGGTGGCCGTTTCACCGCGCTTCGCCTCGGCTATTTTGCGGTCGGTGAGCGCCCGGTTCTGGCGAGCGCTGCGGCGGAGGCTCTGATCGGCGTCGAGGTGACGCAGGCTGTGATCGATGCCGCGCAGGCCGCGCTCGATGAAAATCTCGATCCGCACGACGACCTTCAGGCGCCGGCGGACATGCGCCGTTATCTCGCGCGCGGGCTGCTCGTCCGCTGCGTGTCGACCCTGTTGGAGCGGTCGGATCTTGAGGTGGGGGGACTGTCGTGAGCGGCTCTGTTGCGATTTCGTTGAGTGTGAACGGCGAGCAGATTGATGCCGCTGTCGCGCCGCGCCTCAATCTCGCGGATTTTTTGCGTGAACACCTCAGCCTTACCGGCACCCATGTCGGCTGCGAGCATGGCGTCTGTGGTGCCTGCACCGTGCGCGTGAACGGCGATATCGTTCGCGCCTGTCTGATGCTTGCGGTACAGGCCAACGGCATGGCGGTGGAGACGGTGGAAGGTCTCTCCGATAGCGGCGAGATCGCCGATCTGCAGAAGGCGTTTCACGAGCGCAATGCGCTGCAGTGCGGCTACTGCACACCCGGCATGTTGATCACCGCGCAGGATCTGCTGTCCCACAATCCGCAGCCGAGCCGCGACGAAATCCGCGACCACATGTCGGGCAACTACTGCCGCTGCACCGGCTATCATGCCATTGTTGACGCCGTCCAAACGACGGCGCGCGGCCGCGCGGGAGTCGCGTCATGAGCAGCGCCGACAAGGCTGCGCCGGTGCTCTCGGTGCTGGATCGCCCCAATTCCTATATCGGCAAGACGGTGCCGCGCCCGAACCTCGAGCGGCTGCTCGAAGGCCGCGGCCGCTACGTCAGCGACATGACGCTGCCACGCATGGTGCATGTGGTTTATGTCCGCTCGCCCTATGCACATGCCCGGATCGTCGGGATCGATGCCGAAGCTGCCAAGGCGGTGCCAGGCGTCGTCGCGGTCGTCACCGGCGCGGAGCTCGCAAAAGTGTGCTCGCCGTGGGTCGGTGTGCTCACGCATCTCAAGGGCCTGAAGTCGGCGCCGCAATACGCCATCGCCGTCGACAAGGTGCATTGGCAGGGCGAGGCGGTGGTGGCGATCCTCGCCAGCAGCCGCGCCATTGCCGAGGATGCGGCCGAGCTGGTTGATATCGAGTATGAGGAGCTCGAGCCGGTCACCGACATGACCACGGCGCTCGACCCGGATACGCCGGTCATCCATCCTGAACTTGGCGACAACCTCGCATGGGAGCGCGAGTTCGAGGCGGGCAATGTCGACGAGGCCTTCGCCGGCGCCGACGAGCTGATCGAGGCTGAATTCGTGTTCGGCCGCCACACCGGCGTGACGCTCGAGCCGCGCGCCGTGCTCGCCGATTGGAACGCCGGGTCGAAGCGCCTCACCATTCATCAGGGCACGCAGGCGCCGCACATGGTGCAGAACCTCGCGGCCAAGCATCTCGATCTGACGGAAGCGCAGATTCGCGTGATCTGCGAGGATGTCGGCGGCTCGTTCGGCATCAAGGTTCACATGTATGCTGACGAGATGGCGACCTACGCGCTGTCGAAGCTGCTGCGCCGGCCCGTGAAATTCGTCGCCGACCGGCTCGAAAGCTTCAACACCGACATTCACGCCCGCGACCATCGCTGCAAGGGCAAGATCGGCGTCAAGCGCGACGGCACCATCACCGCCTTCGAGATCGACGATCTCACCGGCATCGGGCCGTATTCGATGTATCCGCGAACCAGCGCGATGGAGGCCAATCAGGTCGTAAACCTGATCGGCGCGCCGTATGTAACGCAAAACTATCGCGCTCGCGCGCGCGTCGTTTTCCAGAACAAGAACGTCATGTGCCAGTATCGCGCGGTCGGCCATCCGATTGCGTGCTCGGTGACCGAAGGCCTCGTCGATCTCGCCGCGGCGCGCATCGGCATGGATCCGGTCGAGATCCGCCGCAAGAATCTGGTGCCGGACGATGCCTATCCCTGTGCATCGCCGACCGGCCTGAAGTTCGAGGCGCTGTCGCATCACACCGCGCTGAACAAAATCACCGAGATGATGAACTATGATGCGCTTCGCGCCGAGCAGGCCGAGCTCCGCAAGAAGGGCATCTATCGCGGCATCGGCTTTGCCAGCTTCGTCGAGATCACCAACCCGGGCGCGGCTTTCTACGGCGTCGGCGGCGCGCGGATTTCGTCGCAGGACGGCGTGGCCGTGCGCATGGATGCGACCGGCTCGATCATCGCCCAGACCAGCGTCACCGAGCAAGGCCAGGGCTCGGAATCGCTGACGGCGCAGATCGTCGGCAGCGTCATCGGCGTGCCGATGGATCGCGTCCGCGTCATTCTCGGCGACACCGACAACACGCCCTATGGCGGCGGCACCTGGGCGTCGCGCGGCGCCGGCATTTCCGGCGAAGCCGCGCTGCAGGCCGCCAAAGTCCTGCGCAAGAACATTCTGGATGTCGCCGCAGCCATTCTGCAGAGCTCGCCGCAGGCGCTCGATATCGTCAACGGCGTGGTCGTGGACGAGGCGGACGGCAAAGAGCGCATCGCGCTAGAGGAACTCTCACGCATCGTCTACTTCCGGCCGGACACGCTGCCGCCGGGCCTGCAGGCCGAACTTCTGGCTACGCGTCATTACGTGCCGCGCGGTTTCCCCTTTGCCTTCACCAATGGCGTGCAGGCGTCATGGCTCGAGGTCGATATTCATACCGGCTTCATCAAGCTGTTGAATCACTGGGGCGTCGAAGACTGCGGCACGATCATCAACCCGCAGCTGGTTGACGAGCAGATGCGCGGCGGCATCGTCCAGGGCATCGGCGCGGCGCTGTACGAGCACTGCATCTATGACGAACGGGGGCAGTTGCTGAATGGCAATATGAGCGACTACCTCGTGCCGATGTTCGGAGAGATGCCGGATATCCAACTCGGGCACGTCGTCTCTCCGACGAGGGATACCGAACTTGGAGCCAAGGGGGCGGGCGAAGCGGGCACAGCGGGAGCATCGGGGGCCATCGCGAATGCGGTCAACGATGCGCTGTCGCCGTTTGGGGTGACGATCACGGAGATCCCATTGACGCCGCGCCTGTTGCTGAAAGCTCTGGGCCGTTACTGAACTCATGCAATTGAGGAGTTGAGGAGGAAATATGACCAACAAGATTAGTTCAGGTTTGACCCGGCGCCGCTTGCTCGGTGGTGTTGGAATGGGCGCAGTGCTGGCGGCGTCGCCGTTCTCGATCAACATCGTGCGCGCGCAGGAAACCCCGATCCGCGTCGGCTTCCCGGTGCCGCTGACCGGCCCCTATGGCGCGGAAGCGCAGGACCAGGTGCGCGCGGCCGAGGTCGCCATAGCCGAGTTCAACGAAGCTGGCGGCCTGAATGGACGTCTCGCCGAGCTGCTGGTGCGCGACGACAAGCTCAACCCGGGCGAGGCGGCGACCCGCACCCTCGAGCTGATCGAGAAGGAAAAGGTCAATTTCGTCGTCGGCAGCCTGTCGGCCTCGGTGCAGCTCGCGATCAACAACGTCACCAAAGAACGCGGCGTGATCTTCAATTCGATCAGCCAGTCCGACGCGATCAACGAAGTTGGTGACTTCAGCAAGTACACCTTCCACGAGGCGCTCAACCCGCACATGACCGCGGGCGCCGTGGCCCGGCATGTCTTCAAGAAGGGCAAGCGCGTTGCCTTCCTGACCGCTGACTATGCCTACGGCCACGAAATGGTCCGCGGCTTCCAGCAGGTCGGCAAGGCCGTCGGCGTCGAGGAGCTGGTGGACATCCGCCATCCGCTCGGCACCACCGACTTCTCGGCGCTGCTGCCGCGCATCCAGGCGCTCAAGCCCGATATCCTCTGCGTCAGCAACTTCGGCCGCGACCAGCAGATCGCGCTCAAGCAGATCACCGACTTCGGCCTCAAGAAGACCACCCAGGTCGTCGCCCCGATCCTGCTTTACACCGGCCGTCTCGCGGCCGGCCCGAAGGCGATCGAAGGCGTCATCGGCGGCACGTCCTACTACTGGGGCATCGAGGACAAGATCCCGTCGGCGAAGGCGTTCAACGACCGCTTCCGCAAGATGCACGGCGGCCGCGTGCCGTCCGACTACGGCGCGCTCGGCTATGGCGGCGTGAAGACCCTGCTGATGGCCGCGAAGGCTGCCGGTGGCGTCGAGGCCGACAAGGTCGTCGCCGCCGTCGAGGCCCTGAAGTACGACTACTACAAGGGCCCGCAGTACTACCGGAAGTGCGATCACCAGTCGGTGCAGTCGGTGTTCATCATCGAATCGAAGTCGACCGGTCAGAAGAACGACTCCGACGTGTTCAACGTGATCGCGACCGAAGAGCCGAACGAAGCCCACCTGCGCACCTGCGAAGCGCTGGGCCACAAGTCCTGATCTGAGCGCGCGCGCCCCTGCCGGGCGCGCGCCTCTCTTTGAGTCCTCTCCTGGAGAGCTAGATGACCGGCCTGAGTTTTGATCTGATTGCGCTGCAGCTGTTTACGGGCCTTGCCCTCGGCGCGATCTATGTTTTGTTCGCGATCGGCTTGTCGCTGATTTTCGGCATGCTGACCGTCGTGAACTTCGCCCACGGCGCGTTCTATATGGTGGGAGCCTATGTCGGGCTTCAACTGGCGATGGCCGGAGTTAATTTCTGGATCAGTCTGTTGATTGTGCCCATCCTGGTCGGCGGTTTCGGCCTTTTGGTGGAGCGCACGCTGATCCGGCCCCTGTATGGCAGGGGCATCGACTATCCGCTGCTGCTCACCTTCGCGCTGAGCTATGTGATGGTCGAAGTCGTCCGTATCGTTTTTGGCAAGGCCGGTTATCCCTTCGATACGCCCGAGCTGCTGCAGGGCGCGGTTGATATCGGCGTCGGCTACTTCCCGCTGTACCGCCTCTTCATCATCGCGGCGACCGCGGTCGTACTGTTCGGCCTGTGGCTGTTCCTCGAGCGCACGAGCTATGGCCTGATCATCCGGGCCGGTGCGCGCGATCCGCAGATCGTCCGCGTCCTCGGCGTCGACGTCTCTCGCGTGTGGCTGGTGGTGTTCGGCATCGGCACCGGCATCGCCGGTCTCGCCGGCCTGCTTGCCGCGCCGCTGCAGGGCGTCATTCCAGAGATGGGCGGCACCATTCTGGCCGAAGCCTTCGTCGTGACTGTGGTCGGCGGCATGGGATCGATCGGCGGCGCGGTGCTGGCGGGTCTGCTCGTCGGCGTCGTCGTCAGCATGACGTCGCTGTTCATGCCGGAAATGGCCAAGGTCTCGATCTTCGTTTTGATGGCTGTTGTCCTGCTGATCCGACCGCAGGGCTTCTTCGGCCGCGCCGGCCTGATGAGCTGAGGGAAAAAAGATGAACGACGTCACTCAATCTCTGCCGCAAAAGCGGCAGGGCCTTGGCGATCTGCTCGCTTTCTCCAAGCGTCATCGCGCCATCCTGGCCTCGATTGCCGTTCTCGTGTTTCCGCTGATCGTGCCGTTCACCGCGCTTGGCGTGAACGTGCTGATCTACGGGCTCTATGCGCTCGGCTTCAACCTGGTGTTCGGCTATCTCGGCCTTCTGTCTTTCGGCCACGCGGCGCTGCTCGGCACCGGCGCCTACTTCTGCGGCATCGCCATCGCGCACTTCTCGGTGCCGTGGTTCGCTGCGATCCTGCTCGGCATCGTCGGCGGCGTGATGATGGCGGCGATGATCGGTTCGCTCGCGATCCGCACCCGTGGCATCTACTTCGCCATGGTCACGCTGGCACTGTCGCAATGCGCCTTCTACCTGTTCTATCAGGCAGAGAGCTGGACCGGCGGCGAGAACGGCCTGCGCGGCATCAATGTCCGCGAAATTTCCGTGCTCGGCATGAAGCTCGACTTCATCAACCCGCTGGTGCGCTACTACGTCATCGCCGCCTTCGTGATCCTCGGCCTGTTCACGCTGTCGCGGATTCTGTCGTCGCCCTTCGGCGCGGCGATCGAGGCAGTGCGCGAGAACGAGGCGCGGGCCAGGGCTTCGGGCTATAACGTCGCGGTCACGCGGCTGATCACCTTCATCCTCTCGGGCGCCTTCTGCGGCCTCGCCGGCGCGCTGCAGGCGCTTCACCTCGCCATCGTTCCGATCGAAATCATGCATATCGAGATGTCCGGCATCGCGGTGATGATCTCGCTGCTCGGCGGCATGGGAACCTTCTTCGGGCCGTTCATCGGCGCGGCGATCTTCCTCGTTCTGGAAAACGTCGTGTCGATCTGGACAGTCCATTGGCAGCTATTCGTCGGAGCAATCTTCATCGTGTGCGTGCTGTTCTTCCCGGCGGGAATCTGGGGCACGATCCTCAACCGGATGGGAGGGCGGTCATGAGCGCATCTTCCGATGTCATCATTCGCACCGAAGGCGTCGACAAGGTCTTCGGCAAGTTCGTCGCGCTGAAAAACATCACGGCGGAATTCCGTCGTGGTGCGATCACCTCGATCATCGGCCCGAACGGCGCCGGCAAGAGCACCTACTTCAACCTGCTGTCGGGGGCGTTTCCGCCCACGAGCGGCCGGGTGGAGTTCGAGGGCCGCGACGTCACCACGCTGCCGCAGCATGAGTTCGCTCATCTCGGCATCGCCAAGTCGTTCCAGATCACCAACGTCTTCCCCAACCTGACGACGCGCGAGAACGTGCGCATTGGCTTGCAGGCGCTGGTGTCCCGCTATGATATGTTCCGCTCGCGGAGCCGTCTGGAGGGCCTCACCGAGCAGGCTGAAGCCCTGCTCGAGCGCGTCGGCCTGTGGGACACGCGCGATCGCCTCGCGCGCACGCTCGCCCACGGCCAGCAGCGCGCGCTGGAAATCGGCATGGCGTTGGCGAGTAATCCGCGCCTTCTCCTGCTCGACGAGCCGACCGCCGGCATGAGCCCGGAAGAAACGCGGGTGATGATGGATCTCATCGTCAAGCTCGCCGAGGAGCGGACGGTGATCCTGGTGGAGCACAAGATGAAGCTGGTGATGGGGATCAGCGACCGGATCCTCGTCCTGCATCATGGCGAACTGCTGGCGGAGGGCACGCCGTCCGACGTCCGGCAGAACGAGCAGGTGAAGCGTGTCTATCTCGGTCAGCGGGGACACTGATCCATGTTGCAGATCGAAAAACTCAATGCCTGGTACGGCTCCAGCCATGTGCTTCAGGACATCGCCCTCGAGGTCAATCAGGGAGAAATCGTCTGCCTGATCGGCCGCAACGGCGCCGGCAAGACCACCACGCTCAAGACCATCATGGGCCTGATGGACAAGGCGCGCGGCTCGGTGCGATTCAAGGGCCATGAACTCGTCGGCAAGCCCGCGCATGTTCGCTTCGCTCACGGCCTTGCCTATGTGCCGGAAGAGCGCCGCATCGTGCAGGGCCTCACCGTGCGCGAAAACCTCAAGCTCGGCCTCGTTGCTTCGCCCGAGCGGACGCGGGAAGCGGAGCGCATCGATGAGATCGCGCAAATCTTTCCGCGGCTCGCCGAGCGGCTCGATCAGGAAGGCGTCACCATGTCCGGCGGCGAGCAGCAGATGCTCGCCATCGCCCGCGCGGTGATTTCCAAGCCGGACCTGATCATGCTGGACGAGCCGTCCGAGGGCATCATGCCGGTGCTGGTCGACGAGATGTTCGAACTGTTCGCGAGCATGAAGGCGCAGGGGTCGACCATTCTGCTCGTCGAGCAGAATGTCGAGATCGCGCTGCAGATCGCCGACCGCGCCTACATCTTCGATCAGGGCGAGGTCGTGCACCACGCCGCCGCCAAGGATCTTCTTGCTGACAAGGAGATCCAGGAACGTTATTGCTCGGTCTGAGCAGGCAAAAATACCGCGTCCGGTCCCGATTTGGGCCGGACGCACGTCCAATCAATTATCGATCGATAAATTACAGAGGATGCCAATCATGAAAGTTAATCGCGAAGCCATCTACGAAGCCGCGGAAAAGCTGTCGAACTGGGGCCGCTGGGGCAAGGACGACCAGATCGGTACGCTGAACAACGTCACCCCCGAAGACATCATCAACGCCGGCAAGCTGATCAAGAAGGGCAAGACCTTCGCGCTCGGCCTGTCGCTGAAGGAGCCGATCCAGTCCGGCCTGTTCGGCGGCCGCTGGAATCCGATCCACACCATGTTGGCGACCGGCACCGATGCCGCTGCGGGCAACCAGGACAACCCGGCGCCTTACCTGCGCTATGCCGACGACGCCATCAACATGCCGTGCCAGGCGTCGACCCAGTGGGACGCGCTCTGCCACATCTTCCTCGATGACAAGATGTACAACGGCTACGACGCCAAGCTCGTCGACGCGCGCGGCGCCAAGAAGCTCGGCATCGAGCATGTCCGCAACAAGATGGTCGGCCGCGGCGTGCTGCTCGACATCGCCCGCTACAAGGGCGTGGATTCGCTCGACGACGGCTATGCCGTCACCAACGCCGACCTCGACGGCTGCGCCGCCAAGCAGGGCGTCGAAATCCGCAAGGGCGACTTCGTTATCGTCCGCACCGGCCATCAGGAGCGCTGCCTCGCCAAGCAGGATTGGTCGGGCTACGCGGGCGGCGATGCGCCGGGCATGGGCTTCGAGACCTGCTACTGGATCCGCGAGAAGGACATCGCGGCGATCTGCTCCGATACCTGGGGCTGCGAGGTTCGCCCGAATGAGACCGACGAGGCCAACCAGCCGTGGCACTGGGTCGTGATCCCGTCGATCGGCATTTCGATGGGCGAGATTTTCTACGTCAAGGAGCTGGCTGAGGATTGCGCGGCCGACGGCGTCTATGAATTCTTCTTCTCGGCGCCGCCGCTTCACCTGCCGGGCGGTGCCGGTTCGCCGATCAACCCGCAGGCCATCAAGTAACAGCGGAGAGTAGCATGGCTCAATATCTCAAGCGCGGGCGGGATGCCGCCCAGCGCGCCGAGGACAACACGAAGGTCCGCCAGATCGTCGAAGGCATTTTGGCGGACATCGAGAAGCGCGGCGACGTCGCCGTGCGCGAGCTGTCGCAGAAGTTCGACAACTGGGATCGCGACGACTACCGGCTGACCGACGCCGAGATCAAGGACTGCCTGTCGCAGCTCTCCGCGCGCGACATCGAGGACATCAAGTTTGCGCAGGCGCAGGTGCGCAACTTCGCCGAACACCAGCGTGCCTCGATGACCGACATCGAAGTGGAAACGCTGCCCGGCGTCGTGCTCGGCCACAAGAACATTCCGGTCAATTCGGTCGGTTGCTACGTGCCGGGCGGAAAGTATCCGCTGCTTGCCTCAGCGCATATGTCGGTGATCACGGCGAAGGTGGCGGGCGTTGACCGCATCGTTACCTGCGCGCCGCCGTTCCAGGGCAAACCCGCGCCGGCTATCGTCGCGGCGCAGCACCTGGCCGGCGCGGACGTGATCTATTGCCTCGGCGGCGTTCAGGCCGTCGGCGCGATGGCGATCGGCACCCAGAGCATTGATCCGGTCGACATGCTGGTCGGCCCCGGCAACGCCTTCGTCGCCGAAGCCAAGCGTCAGCTGTTCGGCCGCGTCGGCATCGACCTGTTCGCGGGCCCGACCGAGACGCTGATCATCGCCGACGAGACGTCCGACGGCGAAATCTGCGCGACCGACCTGCTCGGCCAGGCCGAGCACGGCGCCAACTCGCCGGCCATCCTGCTCACCAATTCCGAGCGGTTGGCACGCGACACCATGGCCGAGGTCGAGCGCCTGCTCGCGATCCTGCCGACCGGCGAGGTCGCACGCAAGGCGTGGGAAGACTACGGCGAGGTGATCGTCTGCGAGTCCGAAGAGGAGATGGTGCGCGAGGCCGACAGGATCGCGTCCGAGCACGTGCAGGTGATGACGCGCGACCCGGATTACTTCCTCAACAACATGACCAACTACGGCGCGTTGTTCCTCGGCGCGCGCACCAACGTCTCGTTCGGTGACAAGGTGATCGGTACCAACCACACCCTGCCGACGATGAAGGCAGCGCGCTACACCGGCGGCCTCTGGGTCGGCAAGTTCCTCAAGACCGTGACCTACCAGCGCGTGCTCACCGACGAGGCCTCGGCCATGATCGGCGAATACTGCTCGCGGCTGTGCATGCTCGAGGGCTTCGTCGGCCACGCCGAGCAGGCCAATGTTCGCGTGCGCCGCTATGGCAAGCGCAACATTCCTTACGGGAGCGCAGCGGAGTGACAGTGACGCTTCCAAAGATGCCGTCCTTCAGCCTTGAAGGCCGGCGCGCTTTGGTCACCGGGGCGGGGCGGGGCATCGGCCTCGCCGCCGCATCGGCGCTGGCCGAGGCGGGGGCGCACGTCACTTTGTGCGCCCGCACGGCGGATGAGGTGGAGCAGGCGGCGGCGGCATTGCGCGCGCGGGGACAGTCCGCCGATGCGCTCGCGCTCGACGTCACCGATCAGGCGGCGGTCGCAGCGGCGATTGCAGCAGCCGAGCCCTATTCGATCTTCGTCAACAATGCCGGCACCAACCGCCCGAGGCCCTTCACCGAAGTGACGGTTGAGGATTTCGACGTCGTGATGTCGCTCAACGTCAAAGCCGCTTACTTCGCGGCGCAGGCGGTGGCGAGAAAGATGCTTGAAACCGGCACCGCCGGCTCGATCATCAACATGTCGTCGCAGATGGGCCATGTCGGCGGCCCCAACCGCTCGCTCTACTGCGCGTCGAAATGGGCGATGGAAGGCTTCTCCAAGGCGATGGCAATCGAGCTCGCGCCCAAGGGCATCCGCGTCAACACGCTGTGCCCGACCTTCATCGAGACGCCGATGACCAAGCCGTTCTTCGAGGACCCGGCCTTCAAGGCCAACGTCCTCACCAAGATCAAGATCGGCCGGGTCGGCACCGTCGAGGATCTGATGGGCGCCCTCGTGTTCCTCGCCAGCGACGCTTCGGCACTGATGACCGGCTCGTCGCTGCTCGTAGATGGCGGCTGGACGGCCGACTAAGGCCGCGCGACACGCGCTTTCACGCACTCCCAAAGGCCACTGCTCAGTCGCGCGGTGGCCTTTGCCATATCTTGAATAGCAATCAAACAGAGCGGCGGTTAGCCGCGCCACGAGGGAGGATTCCGTCATGAGGCTTGAAGGAAAAATTGCGATCGTCACCGGCTCGACGCAAGGGATCGGCAAGGCGATCGCACAGCGTTACGCCAGGGAAGGCGCGAAGGTCGCCATCGTCGCCTCGCGCGACAAGGCGAAGGCGCAGGCTGTGGTCGACGAGATCCGCGTCGCCGGCGGCACCGCCGAGGCTTTTGTCGCAGACTGCTCGAAGGTGCCGGCGATCGAGGCGCTGGTGAAGAACGTCGTCGCGACCTTCGGCGGCCTCGATATCATCGTGAACAATGCCGGCATCATGCACACGGCCTCGATCGAGGACACCACCGAGGAGATCTGGGACGAGCAGCTCGACCTCAACCTCAAGGGCGCGTTCTTTCTGGTCCGCTCGGCGCTGCCGGAGTTCAAGCGCCGCGGCCGCGGCAAGGTGATCAACATCTCCTCGATCTGGGGCATCGGGGCGGGGCCGAACTGCCCGGCTTATTGCTCGGCCAAGGGCGGCGTCGTCAACCTCACGCGGGCGCTCGCCGTCGAGATCGGCCGCCACAACATCAACGTGAATTCGCTCGCGCCCGGCAATATCGCCACGCCCCTCAACGCCCATCTGCGCGGCCCGGAGCAGGAAGCCTATCTCCGCCAGATGCAGGCGATGACGCCGACGGGGCGCGACTTCCTCGATCCCGAGGAACTGACCGGCACCGCTGTTTATCTGGCAAGCTCCGATTCCGATTCAGTCCATGGCGTGACGATTGCGGTCGACGCGGGCTGGTCGGCGTGGTGAAGTGCTCCGGCGACAGGATTCTGCGCCGGATAGTGATGAATGGTGGGCTTCGCCTCGAACAATGTTGATCCCCTGCTTGGCGCGCCGGCCACGATGGTCAGTTGCGCCGAAGCCGAAGCGGTGCTGCGCGAGCATTTCAATCTTGCCGCGCAGGCCACCGCGCTCTCCAGCGAGCGCGACGGAAATTTTCGCATGCGCGCCAGTGATGGCGCCGACTATCTTTTGAAATTCGCCAGCAGCGCCGAGGCACCAAGCGTCACCAACCTGCAGACGGCGGCCTTGCGTCATCTCGAGTGCCGCGCGCCGCAGCTTCCCGTGCCGCGCCTGATCGCCACGCGCAATGGCGAGGACGAAGTTGTCGTCGCGCTCTCTGGCGGCCGGCGGCACATCGTGCGCCTGATGACGTTTCTGCCCGGGGATGCGCTGGCGGCGAGTTCGGAGCAGGGCGCGTTCCGGCCGCTCCTTGCGCCGCTCCTTGCGCAGCTTGCGCTGGCGCTCGAAGACTTTCAGCACCCGTCGGCAGAGCACGATCTTTTGTGGGATGCCAGCAAGGCGCTGCGCGTCCGGCCGCTCGTCGGCAGCATCGCAGATGCCGATCGCCGCGCCTTTGCCGCACGCATGCTCGATGAGTATGAAGCCCACACCGCGCCGCGGCTGCCGCATCTGCGCGCGCAGGCGATCCATAACGATTTCAATCCGCACAACATCCTCGTTGCCGCGGATGGCGGAGGCACGATCACCGGCATCATCGATTTCGGCGATCTGATCCGCGCGCCCCTGATCAGCGACCTTGCTACGGCGATCGCCTATCTGCCGCTCGATGGCAGCGATCCGCTCGATCTGCTGACGGATTTCACAGCGCGCTATCATGCGGTGCTGCCGCTGATGGATGACGAACTCGATTTTCTGCTCGATCTCGTTCGCGCGCGGCAAGTGATGATCGTCGCCGTCACCGAATGGCGCGCGGCGCGTCATCCTCACAATCGGGCGTATATCTTGCGCAACAATCCGCGCGCCTGGAAAAGCCTGTCCGCCTTAGGGCGGCTGGCGCGTCAGGATGTGCGCGACGCTCTGCAACGCGCATGCGGAAAGGAAAAATTGCCATGAACGAACGACTGCCGCAGGCCATGGCCAACGCGTTCGATCCGGCGAAGGCCGGGGCGCTCTCGCCCGATCAGCAGAGCATGGTTGCGCGCCGCCAGCGTCTGCTCGGGCCGGCCTACCGGCTGTTCTATGAGGAGCCGCTGCATCTCGTGCGCGGCGAGGGCGTTTGGCTGTTCGATCAGGACGGTAACGGTTATCTCGACGTCTACAACAACGTCGCTTCCGTCGGGCATTGCCACCCCCGCGTGGTCGATGCGATCGCCCGTCAGGCCGCGCTCCTCAACACGCACACGCGCTATCTCCACGACACGATCCTCGAATATGCCGAGCGGCTGCTGGCGACCTTTCCGCCCGAGCTTGGCCATGTGATGTTCACCTGCACCGGCAGCGAGGCGAACGATCTCGCGCTGCGGCTGGCGGGTGCGTTTACCGGCGCGAGCGGGATCATTGTCACCGAGCATGCCTATCACGGCGTCACCTCGGCGATGTCGCAGCTGTCGCCATCGCTCGGCCGCGACGTGCCGCGCGGCAATCACGTGCGCCTCGTGCCGGCGCCGGATTCCTATCGCGCGTCCGGCGATGTCGGAACCAGTTTTGCGGCGGACGTCAGCGATGCCATCGACAGCCTCAACGCGGATGGCTTCGGCGTTGCGGCACTGATCTGCGACACGGTGTTTTCGAGCGATGGCGTGTTCACGGAGCCCGCGGGATTTCTGCGCGGGGCGGTTGATGAGGTGCGTAAGGCCGGCGGGCTCTTCATTGCGGATGAAGTGCAGCCGGGCTTTGGCCGTCTCGGCGAGGCGCTGTGGGGATTCGCCCGCCATGGCCTGACGCCGGATCTCGTCTCGCTCGGCAAGCCGATGGGCAACGGCCATCCGGTCGCTGGTCTCGTAATGCAGCCGCGGCTAGTGGCGGAATTCGGCCGCAAGGCGCGCTACTTCAACACGTTCGGCGGCAACCCCGTGTCCTGCGCCGCCGCCATGGCGACGCTGGCGGTGATCCAGGAGGAAGGTCTGCAGGCCAATGCCGCGCGGGTCGGCACGCATCTGATCAAGGGTCTGAAGCAGCTCGGCGAGCGCTTCGAGGCGATCGGCGATGTGCGCGGCTGTGGCCTGTTCGTCGGGGTGGAACTGGTGTGCGACCGAAAGACGAAAACGCCGGATGCAGTCACGGCAGGGTGGCTGGTGAACGAACTGCGCCGGAACCGGATTCTGATCAGCGCCACCGGGCCGCACGGCAACATTTTGAAGATTCGCCCGCCGCTTGTATTCGCGGAAGAGCATGCGGATCTGTTGCTTGATGGCCTTCGTGCAGGTCTTTCATCCGCGCCCCAACAGGTTTAGCGAGGGCAACAAAAAAGCTGGCTCTCGCCAGCTTGAGTTGGGGACTGCGTCAGGTCCGATCCCGACCAACCGGGGGGCTGGGGGCTGAGGAATCCGATCAATCAAGATCGGACCAACGCAGTTTCTGAAAGTTCGCATCCGACGGCGGCGGCCGATTGACCGAATTGCGGCGCCATTATGATTTTACCTAACGAATACGTGATTTTTCCGCTGTCTGCGCTCTGGGCGACACAGCGTCGCGGAATTCGGGCTTGCAGCGCCGCCCGCGCAGGCGGATCATGTCTGTGACGCTGCGATGACAGGAGAGGTCGCGATGAGTTCGATGTCGGGTGAGGCCGACCCCATAGGGAGCCCGGGAGCGGACCGGCAAGGCGCTGCCGCTCCGCATCCGACCAGCGTGGTGTTCAACCGTCTCGAGCTGAACAGCATTTTGAATATCTATGGCCGCAAGGTCGCCGAGGGCGAATGGCGCGACTACGCCATCGACTTCACGAGGGACCGCGCGGTGTTCTCGATCTTCCGCCGTGCTTCCGAAGTGCCGCTGTACCGCATCGAAAAAGATCCGAAGCTGGCGCGCAAGCAGGGCGCCTATAGCGTGATCGCGGCCGGCGGCCTCGTGTTGCGCCGCGGCCACGATCTCGACCGCGTGCTTCAGGTCATCGACCGCAAACTCAAGCTCGTCTGATCAAGGCTGCGCCGCGCTCAGCGCGGCGTCACCACCACGGTCGTGCCAACGGCGACGCGGGCAAACAGATCGGTGATGTCATGATTGTGCATGCGGATGCAGCCATAGGACACGAAGCCGCCGATTGAGTTCGGCCGGTTGGTGCCGTGGATGGCGTATTCGCCGCCGCCGGATAGCGTCATCGCGGCGACGCCCATCGGATTGGCAGGCGAGCCGCCGGGGATGACATCCGGGATCGAGGGATTGTCGCGCTTGACGGTGGCCGGCGGCGACCAAGCCGGATGGCGATACTTGCCGTCAATGGTGGCGACGCCGGACCACTGCTTGCCGGCCTTGCCGACGCCGACCGGATAGCGGATCGCGAGCCCCGGCTCGACTACCAGATAAAGTCTTCGCTCGCGCGTTTTCACCACGATGGTGCCGGGGGCGTATTCGTCGCTGAATTTCACCAGCTGCGACGTGCCGGTCGTGGTGGGCGCCGCCGAGAACGGCGTAGCCGCAGCCGTGCCGACGCTCAAGATCAGAAAAAGGCCGAAAGCAAATCCGCGCAACTCAATCTCTCCCGCACACTCTGAAACGTCTTGTCGTAATCTGTCCGGGCAGTGAGAAAGCACAGGTCCGGCGAAACACGAGTCCGAAACGATTGGCGGGACCTTGAGTGGAGCACTATGGAAAGCCCGCGCGGCAATGTTGCGGCAAACCACTCAAAAGCAAAAAACGCATGCCAAAGTAAATGACGCGAATGCCACACCTGCGGCAAATGCTTTTGCGGTGCTTGCGGCGCGGGGCGAGTGCAAAGAGAAAGCGCCTGCCCTCGTGGCTGAGGACAGGCGCTTGGATTATTCGCCGTGGTTCCTCGTCCGGCGAACCGGTCGCGGGACGGCCTGTGATTAGGCGTCGGCCTTCTTGTTCTGGCGGTTCTTCACCAGTTCGTCGACCACGGTCGGATCGGCGAGCGTCGTGGTGTCGCCGAGCGCGCCCGGCTCGTCCTCGGCGATCTTGCGCAGGATGCGGCGCATGATCTTGCCCGAGCGGGTCTTGGGCAGGCCGGGGGCGAACTGGATGATGTCCGGCGAGGCGATCGGGCCGATGTCCTTGCGGACCCAGGCCACGAGTTCCTTGCGCAGTTCCTCGCTCGGCTGAACCCCGGCCATCAGCGTGACATAGGCATAGATGCCCTGGCCCTTGATGGAGTGCGGATAGCCGACGACGGCGGCTTCCGACACCTCGCCATGGGCGACCAGCGAGCTTTCGACCTCGGCGGTGCCCATGCGGTGGCCGGAGACGTTGATGACGTCATCGACGCGGCCGGTGATCCAATAGTAGCCGTCGGCATCGCGGCGGCAGCCGTCGCCGGAAAAGTACTTGCCCTTGAAGGTGGAGAAGTAGGTCTGCTCGAAGCGCTCATGGTCGCCCCACACGGTGCGGAGCTGGCCGGGCCACGAGCGCGCGATGCACAGGTTGCCCTGGCACTCGCCCTCCAGCACCTTGCCGTCGGCATCGACGATCTCCGGCACGACGCCGAAGAACGGCTTGGTCGCCGAGCCGGGCTTGAGCTTGGTGGCGCCCGGCAGCGGGGCGATCAGGATGCCGCCGGTTTCGGTCTGCCACCAGGTATCGACGATCGGGCAGCGACTGTCGCCGACGACGCGGTGATACCATTCCCACGCTTCCGGGTTGATCGGCTCGCCGACCGAGCCGAGCAGGCGCAGGCTGGCGCGCGAGGTCTTTTGCACCGGCTCGTCGCCGGCCTGCATCAGCGCGCGGATCGCGGTCGGCGCGGTGTAGAAGATGTTGACCTTGTGCTTGTCGACGACATTCCAGAAGCGCGAGATGTCGGGATAGTTCGGCACGCCTTCGAACATCAGCGTGGTCGCGCCGTTGGCGAGCGGCCCGTACAGGATGTAGCTGTGGCCGGTCACCCAGCCGACGTCGGCGGTGCACCAGTAAACGTCACCTTCCTGATAGTCGAAGATGTATTTGTGGGTGACGGCGACGTGCGTGAGATAGCCGCCGGTCGTATGCAGCACGCCCTTCGGCGAGCCGGTCGAGCCCGAGGTGTAGAGCAGGAACAGCGGATCTTCGGCGTTCATCGGCTCGCACGGGCAATCGGCGCTGACCGACTTCACGGCTTCGTCGTAATAGATGTCGCGACCGGCCTGCATCTTCACCGATGCGCCGGTGTGGCGAACCACGATCATCTTTTCGAGCGTGCCAGCCTTCTCGGCGGCGGAATCGGCGTTGACCTTGAGCGGCACCTTCTTGCCGCCGCGCAGGCCTTCGTCGGCGGTGATCAGAATCGTGGAGGCTGCATCGGTGATGCGGCCGGCAAGCGAGTCCGGTGAGAAGCCGCCGAACACGACCGAGTGCGGCGCGCCGATCCGGGCGCAGGCCAGCATGGCGTAGGCAGCCTCGACGATCATCGGCAGATAGATGGTGACGCGATCGCCCTTCTTGACGCCATTGGCTTTCAGCACGTTGGCGAACTTGCAGACTTCTTCGTGGAGCTGTTTGTAGGTGATCTTCTTGTCGACGCCCGGATCGTCGCCCTCGAAAATGATCGCGACCTGATCGCCGCGTTCTTCAAGGTGACGGTCGATGCAGTTCCAGGACGCGTTGAGCACGCCATCCTCGAACCACTTGATCGAGATGTTGCCGGGCGCGAACGACCAGTTGCCGGCTTTGGTCGGAAACTTCATCCAGTCGAGTGTCTTTGTCTGCTCGAGCCAGAAGCTGTCCGGGTCCTTCACCGAGCGAGCATACATCTCTTCATATTGCGCTGCGTTCATATGAGCGCGGCCGGCGATCTCCGCAGGCACATCATAGATTTTTTCCGACATCAGACGGTCCTCCACGCAGGTTGCACGGTGCAAGGCAGACCGCGCAAAAAATTCCGAAACATTATGCTCCGCGCCGGCAAGGCTCGACAAGCCGCCGTTCATAGCACTTTTGTCGTGTAAAGCACGGAGCATCTTCGATGCATTGCAGGGGGCGGCGCCGCGCCGCCACCTTATGTAAATTTCTCTACTTCGCCGGCGTCAGACGCCGCCCATTTTACAGACGATCTTCCAGTCGGTTGCAGTGACCGGTTGCACCGATAGGCGCGATAATTTGATCAGGGCCATCTCGGCAAAACGCGGATCGGCTTTCAACTCCGCCAGCGTGACGGGCTTGGGGAAGGGTTTGACTGCCTTGAGATCGACGCAGACGAACTTGCCGGTCGGGTCGGTCGGATCGGGATAATGCTCGCGGATGATTTCGACGATGCCGACGATCTCGCGGCCTTCGTTGGAGTGATAGAAGAAGGCGCGGTCGCCGATCTTCATCCGCATCATGTTGAGCTTGGCGGCATGGTTGCGCACGCCGTTCCAGGCTTCACCTGCTTCACCCTTTCCGACCTGCTGGTCCCAGGACCAGGTGTCCGGCTCCGATTTGACGAGCCAGTAATTCATTTGTCTTCCTCCGACTTGAAGGGACGCGCCAGCAATCCGTTGATGGCATCGTCGAGGCCGAGCCGGCCGGCGAGGATCGCGGCGACGGCTTCGGTGATTGGCATGTCGATTTGTGCGGCGCAGGCAAGTTCGAGCAGTACCGAGGCGGTGAACACACCCTCGGCCAGTTTGCCGCCGCCGGCCTCCTCGAGATTTTTTCCCTCGCCGAGCGCAAGACCGAAGGAAAAATTTCTCGATTGCGGGCTTGAGCAGGAAAGAATGAGATCGCCAAGGCCGGACAGGCCGGCGAGCGTCTCCGTGCGCGCGCCATGGGCGCGGCCGAAGCGCATCAGTTCGGCAAAGCCGCGCGTCGTGAGCGCGGCGAGCGCCGACGCGCCGAGGCGTTTGCCCGCGACGATGCCGGCGGCGATGGCCAGAACATTCTTGGCGGCGCCCCCGATTTCGACGCCGCGCACGTCGGTGGTGTGATAGGGCCGGAACGTCGCCGAGCCGAGCGCCTGCACGAGCCGCGCGGCTGTTCCCTCATCGCTGCTCGCCAGGGTCACGGCGGTCGGCAGGCCGCGGGCGACGTCGTCGGCGAAGCTCGGGCCGGAGAGGATCGCGGGCGTGGCGCTTGGCGCGGCGGCGGCGATCACCTCGGTCATGAAGGCGTGGCTGCCGCGCTCGATGCCCTTGGCGCACGCGACGACCGGGGTGCCGTCGCGCAGGTGCGGTGCCAGCGCGGTCACCGCCTCGCGCAGATGCTGGGCCGGGGTGACGATCAGCACGATATCGGCGGCCAAAACTTCGGCCGGCCCGCTGGCGACGCGAACGCGATCTTCCAGGGCGACGCCGGGCAGGCGCGGGCTTTCGCGGGTTTTCGCGATCGCCGCGCGGGCGGCTTCGTCGCGCGGATGCAGGCTGACATCGCGGCCGGCGCGGGCTGCGGCGTTGGCGAGGGCGGTGCCCCAGGCACCGGCGCCGATGACTGCGACTGACTGTAAGGCTTTGTCCGACATCTAGAAATGCGCGCGGGTGTTGGAGAATTTCGTCGGCACGGTGACGTTGTTGTCGAGCGGCCAGCGGGCGCGGGGCGAGGTGTTGAGATCGTCGATCAGGCCGAGCGCGAGCCGCTCGGCGCCGGCCCAGGCGATCATCGCCCCGTTATCGGTGCACAGCGCAGGCGGCGGCAGCACCAGCGGCGTTGCGGCATCCGCGGCGACCGCTTCGAGCTTGGCCCGCATCGCCTGATTGGCGGCGACGCCGCCAGCGGCGACCAGCGCCTGCGGTGCGCCATAGCGCTCGCGGAACAGTTTGAGGCCGGCGGCGAGCCGGTCGGCGACCGATTCGAGCGCGGCGGCTTGAAAGCCGGCGCAAAGGTCGTCCTTGTCGGCGTCGGTCATGGTGCCGAGATCGGCGATCGCGGTGCGGACCGCGGTTTTCAGGCCGGAGAACGAGAAATTGGCGTCGGGCCGGCCGATCATCGGCCGCGGCAGGGCAAAGCGGGCGGCATCGCCGCGCTTCGCCGCCTGCTCGACCTGCGGCCCGCCGGGATAGGGCAGGCTCAGCATCTTGGCGACCTTGTCGAAGGCCTCGCCGAGCGCGTCGTCGACCGTGGTGCCGAGGCGGACATAGTCGTCGACCCCGAGCACCGCGACGATCTGGGTGTGGCCGCCGGAGGCGAGGAACAGGCAGTAGGGGAATTCGAGCGGCTCGGTCAGGCGGGGGGTGAGGGCATGCGCCTCGAGGTGATTGACCGCGACCAGCGGGATCCGCTGCACGAGGGCGATGGCCTTGGCGGTGGTCAGCCCGACGATCACGCCGCCGATCAGGCCGGGGCCGGCCGCGGCGGCGACCGCCGAGAGCCGGGAATAGTCGACGCCGGCCTCAGCCATGGCGCTGGAAATGATGCCGTCGAGCAGATCGACATGGGCGCGGGCGGCGATTTCCGGCACGACGCCGCCAAAAGGAATATGCTCGTCGATCTGGGAGCGCACGACATTGGAGAGGATGCGGCCGGAGCCGTCTCGCCGCCGTTCGATCACCGCGGCAGCGGTTTCGTCGCAGGTGGTCTCGATGCCCAAGACCAAAGCGGAGTCATCATTCACCAAAGTCAAGCCTTGTAATCCTGTCCAATCCGGAGTTTCCCTCTGGCCGGTTTATCGACCTACCATGAGCGCGACCGACACTGAAGGGGAACTTGCTTGTTGCGATACCCGCACGAAATGCAGCAGAAGGCGTCAACGTGACTATTCTCGTCACCAGACCGGCCCCGGCCAACGCAGTCACCGCTGAGGCGCTGCGCCTGCGAGGATACGATACGCTGCTGGCGCCGGTCCTGCGCTACGAGACGGTAGCCTTTGCCGACGATGCCGGGGCGGGCGCGGAAGGGGTGATCCTCACCAGCGCCAACGCCGTGCGCGCCATTGCCGAACACCCGATCATCCGCGCGCTGGCGGCGCTGCCGGTCTACGCTGTCGGCGAGCAGACCGCGGAGACGGCGCGCGGCGCGGGATTTGCCGACGTGACGGCGGCCGAAGGCGATGCCGTCTCGCTGCGCGAACTGATTCTCGGCCTCGTCCGCAAGAAACGCCTCAAGGCTGACGCCCGGCTGGTCTATCTGTCCGGCGTCGATCAGGCGTCCGACCTTGCCAGCGAGCTTGGGCCGCATGGCCTGCGGGTCGAGACCGTCAATGTCTATCGGATGATCAAGCTGCCGGCGTTTCCCGCCGCGGTGCGCGATGCGCTGGCCGCCGGCGAGGTGCAGGCGGTGATGCACTACTCGCGGCGCAGCGCGGTGGCCTTTGTCGAGGCGGCGCGGGTCGAGGGCGTCGAGATTTCGGCGCTGTCGCTGCCGCAATGCTGCATCTCGGAAAACGTCGCGATGGTCGTCCGCGATGCGGGCGCCCATCGGGTTGCCGTTGCCCGCACGCCCGATGAGGAGGCGATGATTCTCGCGCTTGAGCGGGTTTTGCCCGGCGACCGGCGTTAACCCGGCGCAAGTCGGATTTGGGCAGTTTTTCCGCCCGGCGGCAAAATCTGTTAGCTTCGGCAAAAGGAGCTTTTGAGTGGATCAGGATAAGCCCGAAATGGCCGATGGTCAGCCCGATGGTGCGGGACGTCGGCGAGAGCCGCCGACAATCGAGCTCAAGCCGTCCGAATTTGCCGCCGAAACCGGGGAGAATGCCGCCGGCTCCTCGGCGGAGCCGGATGCCGGCAAGCCTGATCACAACTCTGATCATGAAGATGCAGGGCGATCCACGGACGACGGAGCGCAGGCGGCCGCCGCCGAGCGGGCGAAACGCCCGGCCGGCCATCCGGCGCTGGCCGGGGCGCTGTCCGGCGCTCTCGCGGGCGCGGTGCTGCTCGCCGGCGCGTGGGCGGTCGGCTGGCCGCCGCAAAAAGTCCAGGAAACTCCGGCCGTTTCCCCCGCAGTTCCGGCCGTCGATGCGAAAACGGTCGATGCGCTGGCTGGCCGGTTGGCAAAGCTCGAAGACCAGATCAAAAGCGTGCTGGCACGGCCGCAGCCGGCGGCCGACCCAGCCATTGCCGACGCCGCCAAGCGGATCGACGGGGTCGAGCGTACGCTCGGCGCGCTGCGGGGCGATGTTGCTGCGCAGCAGACCCGCGCCGACCGGCTGGCCGGCGAGATTGCCGCCCTGCGCGCGGTGCCGCGCGAGGCCGCCCCGACCGCCGCTGCCCAGCCCGCACCAATGCCGGATCTCTCAGGGATCGAGGGCCGAATCGCCAATGTCGAGCAGGCGCTGCGCGCCGTCGAGGCAGGGCCGCAGGTAGCGCCCGCGCCGGCGATCGATCTCGCGCCGCTCCGCCGCGCGGTGGCGGCGGCGATGCTGGCCGACGCGGTGCGTCAGGGCGAGCCTTTTGCCGCCCTTCTCACCGACGCCAGAAAGCTCGGCGCCGACAGCGCCACCCTCGCGCCGCTTGAGCCATTTGCACAGTCGGGCCTGCCGTCCGCCGACCAACTCGGCGACGACCTGTTGGCGGTGCTGCCGAAACTGCGCGGTGCACCGGCGAAGGACGGGGCACCGGCAACAGCGCCAGAGGCGGGGCTGCTCGACCGCCTGCAGGCCAGCGCCGCGCGGCTTGTTCATATCCGCCGCAAGGACGGGGCGGGCAGCAGCGCCCCCGCCGATGCCGGCGCGCTGGCGAGAATCTCGGCGGCCGCGAAGCGCGGCAACATCGCCGCGGCCAGGCGCGAGCTGCTCGCGCTGCCGGAGGCAGAGCGCACCGCCGCACAGGGCTGGATCGCGACCGCCAATGCGCGCGAGGCCGCGCTGAATGCCATTCAAAAATTCGGCAATGATGCCATGGCCGGCCTGACTGCAGCGGAGCGTTGAGTGTGTCCATGATCCGCATCACTTCGTTTCTTCTTCTGATCGCAGCCGTTGCGCTCGGCGCGGCGTGGATTGCCGATCAGACCGGCTCGATGGTTCTGACCTGGAACGACTGGCAGGCGGAAACCTCGCTGCCGGTCTTCGCTGCCGTGCTGGCGGTGGCTTTTGCGATGGCGATCCTGCTGTGGACCGTGGCGCGCGAGATCTGGCGCATTCCTGCCCGGCTGCGCCGCGCGCGCACTGAGCGCCGCCGGGCCAAGGGCCGGCAGGCGATCACGCGCGGGCTGATCGCGATCGGCAGCGGCGATGCCTTTGCCGCGCGGGGCCATGCCCAGACCGCGCGCAAGCTCGCCCATCACGATCCGCTGGCGCTGCTCCTCGATGCGCAGGCGGCGCAGCTCGCCGGCGACCGCGACGGCGCGCAGCGGGCGTTTCACGCCATGGCCGAGCGCGAGGACACCCGGCTGCTCGGCCTGCGCGGGCTCTTTGTCGAGGCGCAGCGGGCCGATGATCCGCTCGCCGCCGTCACCATCGCCGAGGAGGCGCTGCGCGCGGCGCCGGGCTCGGCCTGGGCTTCGCAGGCGGTACTTGGCTTTGCGTGCGCGCGCGGCGACTGGAGCCGGGCGCTGGCGATCGTCGACGACGATTTCGCCGCCGGGCTGATCAACAAGCAGGTTCATCGGCGGCGGCGCGGCGTGCTGCTGACCGCGCGGGCGCTCGAGCTCGAAGCCACCGATCGCGACCAGTCGCGCGCCACCGTCAACGAGGCGGTGAAGCTGGCGCCGACGCTGGTACCGGCGGTGGCGCTGGCGGCGAAATATCTCAGCGAGAGCCAGCAGGTGCGCCGTGCGATGCGCCTGATCGAGCCGGCCTGGACCGCCAATCCGCATCCGGATCTCGCCGATGCCTATGCCCATGTCCGGCTCGGTGATTCGGCGCTCGAGCGGCTCGCGCGCGTCGAGTCGCTCGCCGCACGGACGCCGGGCAATGCCGAGGGCGCGCTGGCGGTGGCCCGCGCCGCGATCGATGCCCGCGAATTCGCCCGCGCGCGGGCGGCGCTGCAGCCGCTGCTCGGCGCGCCGACCCAGCGCATGGCGATGCTGATGGCGGAAATCGAGCGAACCGAACATGGCGACGAAGGCGCGGCTCGGAGCTGGACGCTGCGCGCGGTGCGCGCTGCCCACGACGCGGTGTGGACGGCCGACGGCTATGTCTCCGACCGCTGGTACCCGGTGTCGCCGGTGACCGGCCAGATCGATGCGTTCCAGTGGCAGCGCCCGCTGGAGGCGCTGCCGGGCGCAGCCGCCGATGCCGGCGCGATCGTCGAGCCGACCCCGACCGCCGCCCCGATGACCATCGAGGCGCCGGTGATCTTGCCGGCGGCTGCCGATGCGGTTGCCGTCACCGAGCCGCTGGCCGAGGCTGTGGCTGCCCCGGCAGAAGCGGAGGCCGAGCCGCCTGCGGCGCCTGTTGAAGCACCGGCCGTGCCGCCGGTTCCTTCGGAGAAGGCTTTGCGCGAGGCCACGGCTGATATCGCGTTTGAGACGAAAGAGGCCGGCCCGAAAGCCGACGGACCGGGCGAGCCCCAAACGTCGCCTCATGCAGCGCCGCAGGTGCCACCGGCCGCCCCGCCGCTGTTCCGCCCGCGAAGGGATCTTGGCGCCGCGCCCGCGCCGATCATTCCGGTCATTCGCCCGCCGGACGATCCGGGAGTGCCCGACGACGACGCGCGGCTCGACGAGTACGACATGCCGCGCGAGCAACCGGGCGGCTGGCGGGGCTTCTTATCGCGTCTCGGCGTCTGATCGGGGGCGGGTGCCGCGCGGCAGAGCGGATTCGCGGCGAAGGATGCGCCAAGCACCTTGCCAAGCGGCGCGCTGCCCGATAATCAGTGGCCGACTCGCTTCAGATGATTGGCCGGATCCGTTCGGCCATGGTTCGATGAGCGGGCAGCGGCAGTCCCCCGGATTTCCGGGCCTGCCGACAGGGTCGCCGCAATAGCTCAGCCGGTAGAGCACATCATTCGTAATGATGGGGTCGGGGGTTCGAATCCCTCTTGCGGCACCAGTTTTTCAGACAGACAGAATCATCGAGTTGGATCGGTAGCCCGCCTGCAGGCCGCGGCGGCTTGCCTCGCCGATACATCGCAAAACTGCCCGCGCTATCCCGGGATCAATGAGTTTGTGGAGCCGGCCCGGCGCGGGGCTTCGGAACTTGCGCGCCTGTTCCCCCTAGGTGATGATGGTTTCGGCTGAGGAGACAAACATGCCACTGTCCGTCCAAGAAAAAATTCTGATCGAGCAACGCGTTGCAAATGAATCAAAATCCGTGGTGGTGGCCTACCTTCTGTGGCTCTTCCTTTGGTTCGCTTCGGGGCACCGGTTCTATCTCGGGCGGCCCGGCACCGCGATCTTGCAGATCCTCTCCTACTTCATTTTGATCGGATTCATCTGGGTGATCGTCGATGCGTTCCTGATCCCGGGAATGATTCGCGAACAGCAAAACGAAGTGCGCCGTCGCCTGGAATTGTCCGCTCTCGCGTCGGGCGGGCTGGAGAGCTAAGGCGCTAAGTTAGTTCGCGCGCCTCGGCATAGGCGGCGGGAAAGTTATAATCCGCTTCTGTAGCGTCATTCGCGAGCAAGTCAGAGGACCTGCTGCTGGAGTAATAACCTCCGAACTGGACGCAACGCGCGAATTCTTGGAGTTGCAACAAACAAATCGCGCGGCTTCATTCCTTAGCAGCATTGCATTCCCCCAGCCGGCGGCAGCGCGGTGTGGGCTAGTGCCTAACTGGCTGGGTTGTCGATCAGTTACGGAGAAGTGCATGAGCGATGTGTTATTTAGTGGGCTATTTGCTGCCCTCCTCAGTGCGATGATCGTGGTAAGTTATCAGTACTGGCAGTATCGAAAGCAGTTGGAGCTCAACAGACACGCTGAAATTGCATCCGCCAAAAAAGCTGTGATTCAGGATTTGGTTGCTTACCGTTCTGTCCTCGACGGAAAGGGAAATCACGCACTGCCGACAACCCATTTCAATGCGGCGTTGTCTCGGGTCCCGGTATTGTTTTCATCGAACAAAGATTGCTTGGATAAGTACCGATCGATTGGAAACGACTTCACAGCCGAAAAATACTACCAATTGATCGTTGCGCTTATGAAGGACGTTCCGCTCAGTACCGATCATCTTGATCAACATATTTTTGAGAACGTTCCATCAGTTTCGACGAAAACTGAGGCCTAGAGGCAGCGTTCTTTTAATCGCCCAAAAATATTCCCCGACAAACAACGAGCGTTATCGAGCAAATTCTGATCCCGCGCTGACCGCGCACGCGCACCATTTTGCGGCCGCGCAGCGCGGCGTTATTGCGCAGCGTCCGGCGGTGTTGTGTCGGCCAAATCTGAAATATCAGTTGTCGAATCTTGCCGTTTCGCGCGATGCGATAGCGCGGGCCTCGCGGGAAAAGCGGCAAAAATATCCTACAACCACTGGCTTGACGCAGTATCGCCTTCTCCTCTAACTGAAATATCAGAAAATCTGGAGGGAGGCCGGAATGGTCGTTAATCAAAATTGGTCCCGGCGTCAGTTCACTGGCGCGCTCGGTTTAGGTGTCGCAGCGGCAGCTACCGGGATTTTGAGGCCGAGCGAGGCGCAAGCCTATATCAACCAGTCCGGCGCAGGCGGCCTTGCCCCGCCGTCGAACGGCTCGTTCATGGTGCCGATCATCCGCAAGCTCGAGCTCGACAAAAAATACGGGCTGAACTTCGACATCAATCTCTACAGCGACCCGAGCAACCTCTATTCGGACCTCGCGGCCAACCGCACCAGCCACATCTTCGGCGCGATCTATAACTGCGCGAACTTCTATGTGCGCGGCGTGCCGCTGCAGTTGATGTTCACGATCTCGACGGCGAACCACGCCTTCGTCTCGAAGAACCCGGCGATCAAGACCGCCGCCGACCTCAGCGGCAAGACCGTGGCGGCGACCACCAGCTCGGGCTTCTACGGCATGGCCGTGCTTTTCCTGAAGCAGAACGGCCTCGACCCGCGCAAGAACCTCAACGTCATCAACGCGCCGCCGTCCTCGGTTCACACCCAGCTCGTGGCGGAAAAGATCGAGGTGGGCCTGCTCGCCGATCCGGCGCTGTCGAGCATGGTGAGCCAGGGTTACCATCTCGTCGGCGACATGAACGGCGGCATCCGCCAGTCGCTCGGCATGGCTGCCGACGCCCCGGTCTGGTACATCGGCGCCTATGGCCACAAGGATTGGATCGAGGCCGATCCGAAGCGGGCCGAGAACACCATGAAGATGTGGCAGGACGCCGCCGAGTTCTACAACAAGAACCAGGACGAGGCCGACAAGATCATCTCCGAGTTCACCCGCATCTCGACCGACGCGCTGGCGCTGAGCCGCAAGCTCAATCTCACCAGCTTCCGCATCGAGCCTGCGGTCGAGCAGAAACAGAACCTCGCCGCCGTGTTCCGGGGCTTCCAGGAAGTCGGCTTCCTCACCGGCGTGCCGGATGACGGCATTTACGGTCGGGCGAAGAAATGACCGCGGCTCTCAACGCTGGACCTGAAAAGGTCCAGCCTCTCGCCGCCGTTCGCAAGCCCAATCAGCGCAGCCTGGCCACGAAAATCTTTCGCACGGTTCTGCCGTTTCTCGTGATCGCGGTGCTGTGGCAGACGGCTTCGCTCTTCACCAAGCCCTACCTGTTTCCCGGCCTCGAAAGCGTCGCCAAAAGCTTTTGGACGATTTTGACGACGTGGGACCTGATCTCGCAGGGGCTTGTCACCTGGGCGCGCCTGCTCTCAGCCGTGACCGCCTCGCTCATCATCGGCATTCCGATCGGGCTGGTGATGGGGCTCTACACCAATGTCGACGAATTTTTGCGCCCGATCGTCAAGTTCATCATGGGCGTGCCGGCGCTGAACTGGGTGATCATCGTGATCATCTGGTTCTCCAGCACGGAGCTCCGCATCGGCTTCGTGCTGACCGTGCTGTGCACGCCGGTGACGATCTACTGCATCTATGACGGCGTGCGCGGCATCGACCGCAAGCTCACCGACATGGTGCTGGCTTTCGGCGCATCCTCCACGCAGCAGGTCAGGCTGCTGATGTGGCCGTATGTGAAGGCCTCGGCCTTTACCGCTGCCAAGCTCAATATCGGCAACGCGGTGCGTACCGTGATCGTCGCCGAGCTCGTTGGCGCGCCGCTCGGCATCGGCAAGGAACTCGATCTGGCGAAGAATGTGTTCGACATGTCGACGGTGCTGGCCTGGACCATTCTGCTGGTCGTGATGGCGCTGATCATGACGCAGGGCATCGAGACGCTCGAGCGTTTGACGCTGCGCTGGCGCGGCGAACCGCAGGGGAGGAACTGAGATGAGCGAATCCATGCGGGGCGCCACCAACGGCGCAGTGCCGAAGCTCGTCATCGAGCATGCGCGCAAGGGCTTTCGTCAGGCCAATGGCGGCGAGGTTTCCGCCATCGCCGACCTTAGCTTCACCGTGAAGAACGGCGAGTATGTAGCGATCGTCGGCCCGACCGGCGCAGGCAAGTCGGTGCTGCTCGATTGCCTGCTCGGCCTCAAGCATCTCGATGCGGGGCAGATCAGGATCGACGGCCGGCCGGTCGAGAACTTTGTGCGTGAGAAGAAGGGGCACATCACCCGGATCTTTCAGGAAGACCGCTTGCTGCCGTGGCTTTCGGCGACGGACAATGCGGCCTTCGGACTGCAGATCCAGGGCGTGCCGGAAGAAGAGCGCCGTGCCACCGCCTCCAAGTGGCTGGATGCGGTCGGTCTTTCCGGCTTCAAGAACGCGCTGCCGAGCGAGCTGTCGGGCGGCATGCGCCAGCGCGTCAACATCGCGCGGGCGTTCGCGCCCAAGCCTGAGCTGGTACTGCTCGACGAGGCGTTCAGCGCGCTCGACGACGTCACCGCCTCGCGTCTGCGTCAGGACTTCAAGACGCTGGCGCAATCGCAAGCCACGACCTTCCTGATCGTCACGCACAGCATCGACGAAGCAATCTTCCTCGCCAACCGCATCCTGGTTTTCGGTGCGCCGGCGCGGCTGATGGCGGAAATCGATGTGCCGCCGCACGCCTGGGAAGATCGCAAACTGTCGGACGAGATCAAGGAACGCGTGCGGACGCTGATTGCGGCCGGTGCGCGGGCTCACTGATCTTTGGTGTTTTCGGTAATCATCTAACGCAATGGACGGAATAAATGGTTGAAGAACGTGTCATCATCGCGGGTGCCGGTCCTGTTGGCCTTGTCGCGGCCGCGCAGTTGGTCCGCAAAAACATTCCGGTGACCGTTCTGGAGGCGGGCGACGATCTGGCGACGGAATCGCGTGCCTCCACCTTCCATCCGTCCACGCTCGACATGCTGGCGGAGCTCGGGGCAACCGAACTCCTGATCAAGGACGGTCTGATTGCCCCCGAGCTGCAGTATCGCTCGCACAAGGATGGCCTGATCGCGCAGTTCACCTTCGAAGACATTGCAGATCAGACCAAGCATCCGTTCCGCGTGCAGAGCGAGCAGTTCAAGCTGACGCGCATTCTCTTCGACAAGCTGCGCGACGATCCGAATTTCCGCATCGAGTTCGGTACGCGCGTCACCGGCGTCGAGCAGGATTCGACCAGCGTGCACGTCAAGGTCAGTCGCGACGGCAAGGACGAAACGCGCAGCGGCCGCTGGCTGATCGGCGCCGACGGCGCGCGCAGCGAGGTGCGCCGCTCGCTCAACATCGAGTTCGAGGGCTTCACTTGGCCCGAACGTTTCCTCGTGCTCAGCACGCCGTTCGCGTTCGAGGAAAAGATTAAGGATCTCGTCTCGGTCAACTACGTCGCCGACCCCGAATGCTGGCACTTCCTGCTGCGCGTGCCGGGCATGTGGCGCGCGATGTTCCCGGTCGCCCAGGATGTCTCGGACGAAGCCGCGACGACGCGGGAATACGGCCAGTCGCTGCTCTCGCGCATCATCAGCGGTGTCGACTACGAGGTCGCGCATTCGACGCTCTATCGCGTTCACCAGCGCGTGGCGAAGGAATTCCGCCAGGGCCGTTCGTTCCTCGTCGGCGATGCTGCGCACATCAACAATCCGCTCGGCGGCATGGGCATGAACGGTGGCATCCACGACGCCGTCAATCTCACCGAAAAGCTCGTCGAGGTGATCAACGGCACCAAGCCCGACAGCGAGCTCGATCGCTATGACCTGCAGCGCCGGCTGATCACGATCGAGAGCGTGCAGCGCCAGACGATCCAGAACAAGAAGGACCTCGAGGCCGTCAGCGAGGAAGACCAGCAGGAATTCCGCGACCGCCTGCGGCGCATCGCGGCCGATCGCGACGAGCGCAGAAAATATCTCGAGCGCGTGTCGATGATTGCGAGCTTGCGCCGCGCGGAAGAACTTGCCTGACTACCAATGGCCCTGCCGTAAAGGCGGGGCCATTTGTTTCAACGGGCCATGAGGGAGGCGATGGGGGGAGAGTTGAAGCGGGCCGACAATATGCTGCCCGACGAGGCGGGACCGCCCGGCTCATTGAAGGAACAGGCTTATGAGGCGATCAAGCATCGCATCATCACCTGTGCATTCAAGCCGGGAGAGGAGCTAAGCGAGAACGCGGTCGCCGCAATGCTCAATTTCGGTCGCACCCCGGTCCATCAGGCATTCGACCGGCTGCACACCGAGGGGCTGGTCAATGTCCAGCCGCGCAAGGGCATCGTCGTTCGCCCGATTGATCTTGGCGAAGTCATCGACATCATCGAAACGCGGATTTTGAACGAAGCCTATGCCGCGCGGCTCGCCGCAGAGCGCGCCAGCTCGGCCGAGATCGTGGCGATCCGCGATGCGCTGGCGCGTTCGGAAAAGGTGACGCAGGAAGGCAATGTCGAGGGTATGATGCTGCTCGACCGCGAATTCCACCGGCTGATCGCGCGGGCGGCCAACAACTTTGCGCTTTCCGACATTTTGCTTCGGCTGCACGAGCGGTCGCTGCGCCTCTGGTTCATGTCGCTCGCCGACACACAGCATCAGGCCAGCGTGCAGGACCAGCACCGCGAGATTTGCGAGGCGATCAGCCATCGCGATCCGGATGCGGCGGATGCGGCGATGCGCGAGCACATCAACTCGTTCCGCCGCAACGTTTTGAAGAATTTTTGATTGCCGCTTGCTTTGGTCAGCACCACGGCATGCGGCGGCCGGTCCAGACCCGCGCCAGCCCCTCGCGGACCAATATCGAACCGGCGTCGCCGTGGCCCTGCAGATGCAGCGCGCCGAGCGTGCGGCCGTAGCGGTCGGTGCCCGAGCGCGACACGGTGAACGGCTCGGCCGACAAAAGTTCGCTGAGGCGGTGCGAGGCCCGTTGCGCGAGGTCGCGCTCATAGCTGCAACGGCCGTCGATCTCCGGCGCGTCGATGCCGGCGAGCCGGATCTTCTCGCCATCGACCCAGACCGTGTCGCCGTCGATCACGCAATTGTGGCGCGCCGAACTAAAGCAGATGGCCATGCGTCGCAACAGGGCGCCGTCGCTTGTCACCTGCGTGCCGTGCGTGTGGTAGCGGATGAAGCCGGCGGCCTGCGCGAGCGCCGCCTGAATGCGCTCCGGGAAAAGCTTGTAGCCGACGAGCATCCAGAGAATCGTCATTGCGACGATCGCAAGACGGTTGCTGAGCGGCGGGCGCCGGTGGCCCGGCAAGCCGGGCGCGGCACGAGGCTTGAGGTGCAGGGAATCGTCGCCCATGCGGCGAAGACTAGGCACCCGATTGCGACCGAACGGTTAACCGGGCGCGAAGTCCACAGCGGCTTTACTGCGGCGCGCTCAGCGCGACAGGTCGAGGCCTCGCCCCGACGGTAGGGCGCCGCCGCTGCGCGCGGTCGCCTCGCGCTGCTCCGGCGGCACCCGCTCGCGCAAGGCGCGCTTCAGCGGCTCGACCGCCGATCGCAAAAGCTCCACCGTCTCGGCTTCGGGGCGGCGCGTCAGCCGATCAATCAGCCCCGCGGTGCCGACGCTGTAGATCACGCCAACATCCGGCAGTTCGATCGGCGTTGCGATGGCGCCGAACCCGAGCTCCATCTCGTTCCAGCAGGTCGCATAACCCTGCCGCACGACCTGCGCATAATCTTCATCGATCTCGTGGCGCTCGGTCTTTGTGCCGGCGGCCATTTTCTGCAGCGGGCCGGCGAGCGCCTTTTCGATCAGATCCGGCGACTGGAATGCCATGATCGCCTTGGCCGAGGCCGCGACGTGCGGCGCGAGGCGGTGGCCGGGAATGATATAGCCGCGCAGCCCGTCGCTTGGCGCCGCCCAGGCGATCGACACCACCTCGTGGCCGGCAAGCCGCGCCAGATAGCAGGTGTCGCCGAGCCGGTCGGCGAGCTCGTTGAGGATCGGCTGAACCGTGATCGCAAGCCAGACGCTGTCGCTGCCGGCGTGCAGCAGGCGCAGCAGCCGCTGGCCGAGCTGGTAGTCCTTGCGCTTGCCGCCGGTGGTGACGATCAGATTCGCGCGCTGCAGGTTCTGCAGCAGCCGATGCGCGGTGCCGACCGGCAGGTCGCAGGTCTCGGCGACCTCCGACACGCTCAAGCCATCGGGCGAGATCGCAATGCTTTCGAGCGCGCGAAAGTAGCGCTCGAGCGGCGAATCGTTGTCGGCTTTCGCGCCTTTCTCCGGGCCGTTGTCCTCGCCCCTGTGCTGGCCTCTGACCAAATCCCTCTCCAAGTCGTTCCCCATCAGCGGGCCCTTTTCACGGATAAAACCCGTCCCCGCGACATTTGCCGTCACTTGACATGAGTCGAACATACTCTATCATTTTCATTTATCAAGAAATTTTTCCGATTATCGAAAAATCAGGAGGGGATATGGTCGATCAAGGAAAATCTCGCAGCCAAGGCATTCTTCGCCGCACCGCGCTTGCGCTGGTGGCGGCCGCTTCGCTGGTTGCGCTTGCGCCCGCGACGACAGGCTGGGCCGCAGAGCCGGGCGTGACGGACAAGACGATCAAGGTCGGCGTGCTCGGCAGCCTGACCGGCCCGCTCGCGATTTTCGGCACCGGCAACCTCGCCGGCGCGACCATTGCTTTTGAAGAAGCCAACGCCGCCGGCGGCATTCATGGCCGCCAGATCGAGTGGGTTTCGCTCGACGACGAATCCTCGCCGCCGAAGGGCATCGCCGCGTTCAAGCGCCTCGCCGACCAGGAGAAGGTCTTTGCCGTGTTCGGCCCGGCCGCAAGCGCCGTGGGCCAGGCCCTCGTCCCGACCTTCCGCTCGTCGAAGACCCCGACGTTCATCTCGGTGTTCTCGACCCCTGCCGTCACCGAGCCGCCGATCCCGACCGTGTTCCGCACCGGCCCGATGAATGACCGCCAGCAGGGCGTGGCGATCGCCGACTACGTCATCGACCACCTCAAGGCGCAGAAGATCGCGCTCGTCCGCCAGTCCGATGAATACGGCAAGCGCGGCGGCGAAAGCGTCATCGGCCGCCTGACCGACCGCAAGGTGAAGCTGGTCAGCGACGAGGTCTTCAACGTCGCCGACACCGACTTCACCGCGCAGCTCTCGCGCGTCAAGCAGACCGAGCCGGACGTCGTCATCGTCTACGGCTACCCGAACCCGTCGGCGATCATCACCCGCCAGGCCAAGCAGCTCGGCCTCAAGGCAACGATCATGGGCGCGAACTCCGCCGGCAGCCGGAAATATCCGGAGATCGTCGGCGAGGCCGCCAAGGGCACCCAGAACATCGTGACGCTCAAGGTGCTGCCGGAAGGCAACGAGCCGGCCGCGGTGAAATTCCGCGAAGCGTTTGAGAAGCGCTTCCCGGATCTCGCCCGCCAGGGCCGCCCGGACCTCGGTGACGTGCTCGGCTATGGCGGCGCGCTAGTGTTCGTCGAGGGCCTCAAGCGCGCCGGCGACAAGCCGACCCAGGAAGGCTTCATCAAGGCGCTCGAGTCGATCAAGAACTTTGAGACCGGCGTCACCCTGCCGACGACCTTCGGGCCGTCGATCCGCGAGGGCAACCAGTCCGCGATGGTCGTGGAGATCCAGGGCGACCTCAGCCGCAAGATGCTGCCGGCTGTCGTCACCGCGACCGAAGGCGAGAGCAAGAAATGAGCGGATCGGGTGAGCCGCAGCTCTTCGCCGATGACTTGCGTGTAGGCCAGACTTTTTCTGGCCTGCCGCGACAGGTCGGAGACGATCAGTTCCAGGCCTTTGCGCGAATGACTGGGGACGATCACCCGATCCACTACGACGACGCCTATGCGGCGCAGACGCGGTTCGGCAAGCGTCTCGCCCATGGCTTGCTGGTGATGTCGATGTCGGCGCTGGGTGCAACGCCGATGTCGCATCAGCTCGAAGACGCGATGGTCGCATTCGTCGACCAGGGCGCCCGCTATCTCAAGCCGGTCTTCGTGAACGATACGCTCACGAGCCGCTTCGAGGTCGCCTCGATCGATCGCAAGCCGGGCCGCACCGCGGCGCTGGTTCGCTTCAATGTCAGCCTCATCAATCAACACGATGAGATCGTGCTCGAAGGCCATCACAGCTATCTGCTGCAATGCCAAGCGTCCGCTGCGTGATGGAACGGAAAATCTGAATGTCGTTTGAGAGTTATGCCGCGGCGATTGAGTCGTTCGACTGGGCGCAGGCACATGAAGCTTTGGGTTGGAAGGCCGGCGAAAAGGTTTCGCTCGGCGCCTCGATCGTCGATCGCCACGCCGGCACCGACCGCACCGCGCTGATCGCGATCGATCGCGACGGCTCCGAGCGGCGGCTGAGCTACCGCGAGCTGTCCGAGGCGAGCAACCGTTTCGCCAATCTGCTGAGGCGCGAGGGCGTCGTTGCCGGCGATCGCGTCGCCGGCCTGATGCCGCGTGGCCCGGAGGTGTTGATTGCGATTCTGGGCGCGCTCAAGATCGGCGCGATCTATGTCCCGATCTTTACCGGCTTTGGTCCGGATGCGGTCGGCTATCGCCTCGGCCACGGCCAGGCAAAGATCCTTGTCACCCATAGCGATGTGGTCAATCAGGTGCCGGCCGATTTCGCCGGCAAGCTGATCGTCGTCGCCAGGGGCAATGCGCTGCCTGCCAATGCGATCGATTTCGTCGCGGAGACTGCGCAGCAGTCCGCGCAGTTCGACTGCGTGCTGCGCGACCGCGACGATCCGGCGGCGATCATCTACACCTCGGGCTCGACCGGCCAGCCCAAGGGCGGCACCATCGCCGTCAACTTCCTGTCCGCGATCTGGCCCTACATCACCTTCGGCCTCGACATGCGCGCCGACGACATCCTGTGGCCGACCGGCGACCCCGGCTGGGGCTACGGCTTCGTTTGCTATCTCGGCGCGCTCGCCGCCGGCGGCACCGTGATCTCGGTCGCCCAGAATCCGACCGCAGAGGTCACGCTCGACACCATCGAACGCTACGGCGTCACCAACCTCGCCACCACGCCGACGCTGCTGCGCGGCCTGCTGGTGCTCGACGACGAGGCCTTGACGCGGCCGAAGATCAGGCTGCGCGCGATCTCGAGCTGCGGCGAGCCGCTCAACGCCAAGGTTGTGGAATCGTTCCGCCGCGTCTGGGGCCTCACGCCGATGGATCATTTCGGCGCGACCGAATATGCGCTGCCGATCGGCAACTACAATGCCATCAACATGGAAGTGAAAGCCGGCTCGATGGGGCTGCCCTGTCCGGGCTATCGTATGGCGGTCATCAATGAAGCCGGCGCGGAGCTGGGGGCGGGCGAAATCGGCTATATCGCCAAACGCGCCGATCCCGACTGCCGCTACTGGCTGAACTACTGGAACGACGCGGACGCAAGCGCCAACCTGCTGCGTCATGGCTGGATCGTCACCGGCGATCTTGGCCGCCGCGAGGCCGACGGCTATTTCTGGTTCGAGGGCCGCGCTGACGACATGATCAAGAGCGCGGGCTATCGTATCGGTCCGTTCGAAGTCGAAAGCGCGCTGCTCAAGCACCCGGCGGTTGCTGAGGCCGCCGTGGTCGGCAAGCCCGACGAGATGCGCGGCCAGATCGTCGCCGCCTATGTCGTGCTGCGCCCCGGCTTCGCCGGCAGCGATGCGCTGAGCGAGGAGCTGGTGAAGGCGGTGAAGGCGACCGTCGGCAAGCATCAGTTTCCGCGCGTCATCGAGTATCTCGACAGCCTGCCGAAGACCGAGACCGGCAAGATCCAACGCTTTGCCTTGCGCGCTCGCGCCTGAAAGGAGAACCCATGTCGATCTATGAGTCCATCGTCCCCAGCGACAATTGGCCCGAGAAGTGGACGTTCTCGCCGGCGGTGCGCGTCGGCAACCTGATCTTTTTGTCGGGCACCACCGCAACCGACGACAAGGGACAGATCGTCGGCCCCGGCGATATCGTCGAGCAGACCCGCTGGATCTTCAAGAAGTTCGAGCGGGTGCTGGAGCGGGCGGGCGGCAGTCTGCGCAACATCATCGAGACGACGGACTATGTGCTGTGCCTCGAGGAATACAAAAAGACCGCCAGCTTGCGCCGCGAATTTTTCCAGGGGCCGCCGTGGCCTGCTGCGACCGGCGTGGTGGTGAAAGGTCTCGTTCGGCCCGGCGCGCTGATCGAGATCAAGGGCATCGCGGCGCTCTGAGATCGTCATGCTTGCGCAAGTCCTGGTCAGTTCTGTCACCGCCGGAGCCGTCTACGCGCTGATCGCGCTCGGCTTCGTGCTGATTCACAAGGGAACCGGAGTCGTTCATTTCGGCTACGGCGATCAGGTTACGTTCGGTGCCTATCTGGTGCTGATTGCGCAAGGCTTGATCGGTCTGCCGTTCTGGCCGGCGGTGGTGTTCGCGCTGGCGATGTCGGTGCTGCTTGGCGCCCTCATCTATGGCGGCTTCATGTGGCCGCTGCGAAACGCCTCGCTGCTGGCGCGGATCATCGCCAGCCTCGCCATCGGCACCGTGCTACGCGAATTCTTGCGGGCCTATATGGGCCCGAATGCGTGGCCGTTTCCGTTCCTGCTGTCGCCGTCGTCCGTCGAATTCCTCGGCGTGCTTCTGGTGCCGGCCAATCTCGCCATCGTCGGCGTCTCGCTCGGCATTCTGGCGCTGTTGTTCGTCCTATTCGAGCGCACGCTGTTCGGCAAGGCGATCATGGCGGCTTGCGACAACCGCGTCGGCGCGAGCCTGATCGGCGTCCGCGTCTCCCACGTGTTTCTGCTGATCTGGATCCTTGCGTCCGTGCTCGCCACCGTCGCCGGCATTCTTGTTGCGCCGCTCCTGACGCTGTCGCCGGACATGGGCCTGATCGGCATCAAGGGCTTTACTGCGGCGATCCTCGGCGGCTTCAGCAGCCTGCCCGGCGCGGTGCTTGGCGGCATCATGCTCGGCATCCTCGAGGGCCTGGCCGGCACCTACATCTCCAGCGCGCTGAAGGACATGATCAGCTACGGCATTCTCGTCGCCGTCGTGCTGGTGCGCCCGCAGGGACTGCTGGGCGTCCTCTCGGTCAAGAAGGTATAGCGCCATGGTCATGCGCTCAGCCACTACGGCCATCATGACGGCGATCGGGATCGCGGCGTTCTTCGCCGCGCCCCATTTCCTTGCCGAATTCCATCTGTTTCAGCTTTGCCTGATCGCTGGCACCGCGCTGGTGGTGCTGGGACTCGTCGTCGTCACCGGTTTTGCCGGCCAGATATCGCTTGCGCAGTCGGCCTTCGTCGCGCTCGGCGGCTATGGCTCGGCGATCCTCGCGACGTCCTGGGGCGTGCCGCTCTGGCTCGGCATTCCGGTGATCGCGATCATCGTCGCGCTGTTCGGCTACCTGCTGGGGCTGATGACGCTGCGCGTCGCCGGCCATTACCTTGCGCTCGCCACCATGGCGGTGACCGCAATTGTGCAGATCGCCCTCGTCCATTCGGATGTGCTGACGGGCGGCGCGGCCGGCATGCCGGTGCCGCCGTTCGAGATTTTTGGCCGCACGCTCGAGAACGGCGGCCAGCTCTATTACGTCATCATTCCGGTCACGGCGCTTCTGTTCCTGCTCGTCCGCAACCTCAACCAGTCGCACATCGGCCGTGCGTTTGCGGCGATCCGGCAGAGCGAGACGGCGGCGGAGGCGATGGGCCTCAACGTGCTGCGCTACAAGGCGGCGGCGTTCGGCGCGAGCGGCTTTCTCGGCGCGGTCGGCGGCGGCCTTCTCGCGCCGCTCTCGACCTATCTCGATCCGGCGCAGTTCGGCATCACCCAGACCGTCTACTTCCTCGCCATCGCCGTCGTCGGCGGGATGATGTCGCCGCTCGGCGCGGCGATCGGCAGCGCGGTATTTGTGATCCTTCCCGACTTCCTGCAGGCCTTCCAGTCCTATCTCGGCCTCGTGTTCGCGGTGATGCTGCTCGCCTTCATCGTGCTGCGGCCGACCGGCCTTGCCAGCATCAACCTGTTCAAGCTCGGAGGGCGCGGCAAATGACCGGAAAGCTCCTCAGCGTCGACAATGTCACCGTTCGCTTCGGCGGGCTGGTCGCGCTCAACGGGGTGTCGATCGGCGTCGCGCCGGGCTCGATCCATGCGGTGATCGGGCCGAACGGCGCGGGCAAGAGCACGCTGCTCAACGTCATCACCGGCATCTATTCCGCAACCGAAGGGCAGGTCGCCTTCGAGGGCGAGCGCATCGACGGCGGCGCGCCGAGCGGCATCAATCGCCGCGGCGTCGCCCGCACCTTCCAGAACACCGAGCTGTTCGGCGAGATGACGGCGCTGGAAAATGTGCTGGTCGGGCTCGACCGCCATTTCGCCTGCAGCGCCGTGAGCGGCGCGCTGCACAGCGGCGCGTGGCGGCGCTCGGAAGCAGCGGGACGAGAGCAGGCGCGCGAGCTGCTCGATCTCGTCGGCCTTGCCGATGACGAACATGTCGAGGCGGCGGCGCTGCCGTTCGGCAAGCAGCGGCGGCTCGAGATTGCGCGCGCGCTGGCGACGCGTCCGAAATTATTGCTGCTCGATGAGCCGGCGGCGGGCTTGCGCGCGGCCGAGGTCGATTCGCTCAACGAGATCCTGCTCGACCTGCGCGCCAAGCGCGGCCTCACGATCCTGTTGATCGATCACGTGATGGCTCTCGTGATGACGATCTCCGATCGCATCAGCGTGTTGAATTTCGGCCAGAAGATCGCCGAGGGCAATCCGGACGAAGTCCGGCAGTCGCCGGAAGTGATCAAGGCCTATCTGGGTGAGAAGGCGGCACATGCTTTCAGTTCGTGATCTTCAAGCCGGCTACGGCAAAAAGACCGTCATCCACGGTGTCAGCCTCGAAGTGCCGCGCGGCTCGATCGTGACCCTGCTCGGCGCCAACGGCGCCGGCAAATCCACCCTGCTGAAGGCGATCGTCGGCCTTCTGCCGCGCAGCGCAGGCGCGGTCGAGCTTGACGGCAAGCCGCTGCCGAACGAGACGCCGGACCGCGCGCTGCGCGCCGGCGTGGCGCTCGTGCCCGAGCAGCGCGAACTGTTTCTCTCGCTCAGCGTCGCCGACAATCTGCGGCTCGGCGGCTTTCTCAAGCGCGGCACCATCGACATCGCGGCGGAGAGCGAGCGCCTGCTCGATGTCTTCCCGAGTCTGCGGGCGCGGCGCGATCAGCCGGCGCGCACGCTGTCCGGCGGCGAGCAGCAGATGCTGGCGATTGCCCGCGCCCTGATGGGCAAGCCGTCGTTCCTGCTGCTCGACGAGCCGTCGCTCGGGCTGGCGCCAAAGATCGTCGAGGAAATTTTCGAGATCATTCGCCAGATCAGCGCCGACGGCACGGCGGTGCTGGTGGTGGAGCAGAATGCCGCGATCGCGCTCGATGTCGCACAGTCCGGCTATGTCCTCGATCTCGGCGAGATCACCATGAAGGGAACGTCGGACGAGTTGCGCAATTCGCCGGTCGTGAAGGCGTCCTATCTTTAAGAGATTTCGGGGGGCATCGCACAGGGCCAGCATCTTTTGAAGCTGGTCCGTTGAAACAGGCCGTGCGGAAGCAGGGCCTTTCGAAGTGCGGTGTGCCGAATACGGCGGCTAAGCCGAACCTTGCGGCGCGACTGCGGTGAAAACCGTGGTTGCGCCGTCTTTTTTTATTTCGGCAACTCAACGCTCACCTCGATGCTCGCATACCACGCCGCAAGATCGGCTATGTCGGCATCGGTCAGCGGCTTTGCCACCACATTCATGTTCTCTTCGCTGCGCTGGCCGTCGCGAAACGCCTTGAGCTCTTTCTCGAGATACATCGCCGGCTGGCCCGCGAGGTTTGGGGCGGTCGGCAGTTTGGAGAGGCCGTCAATGCCATGGCATGCGGCGCATTGGACGGCCTTCTTGCGCCCGGCCTTGGCGTCGCCGTCGGCGCTGGCCGACGTCGCGGCAATCGATGCAATCGCGGCCGCCACAAGTGCGGCCGGCAACAGCCGCATCGTTCCACGCTTGAAGGATGACAGGAGCATCATTGGCAAAATCACTTTTGCGCTTTTGGTGATCGGCGCTGCGTCCGGCGGCGGCGCTGGCCGGTGTCGCAATCGGTTGAGATGAAGAAAATGGCGCAAGATAAAATCCCGCGCCATTTTCCGGTTCTTGCTCAGGCGTTACTTGCCTTCGTAGGTGATCCGATAGATCGCGCCGGCAAGATCGTCCGATACCAGCAGCGAGCCGTCGCGGAGCTGGGCGACGTCAACCGGCCGCCCGGTATATTCGCCGTCGGCCGTCAGCCAGCCCGAGGCAAAGACCTCGGTCTTCTCCGCGCTGCCATCCGGCTTGAGCGAGGTGAACATCACCCTCGCGCCGATCGGTTCGGTGCGATTCCACGAGCCGTGCTGGGCGGAGAAAATGCCGCCGCGATATTTTTGCGGGAAGGCCTTGCCCGAATAGAACGTCATGCCGAGATCGGCCGCGTGGGCGTCCATCTCGACCTCGGGGAAGATCACGCCTGCGGGCGGCGTCTCGTCCTTGTATTCCTTGGTGCGGACCTTGCCGCCGCCATACCACGGGAAGCCAAAATTCTGCCCCGCCTGGGTGATGCGGTTCAGTTCGCCAGGCGGAATGTCGTCGCCCATGCCGTCCACCTGATTGTCGGTGAACCAGAGCTGCTTGGTCTTCGGGTTGAAGTCCATGCCGACCGAGTTGCGGATGCCGAGCGCATAGACTTCGCGGTTCTTGCCGTCGAGGTCCATGCGGATGATGCCGCCGATGCCGGCCTTGTTGAACCCTTCCATCTTTTCCTTGGCGGGCACGTTGAACGGTTGTCCGAGCGCGATATAGAGCTTGTTGTCCGGCCCGATGCGGCAGACCCGCGCGGTGTGGTTGAAGCTCTCGTCTTCCTTGGGAATCAGCTCGCCCTGCGGCACCACGGCGCCGACGGCGACGTCAGGGCTCTCATAGAAAAATTCGGCGGCCGGGAAGCTGAGCACGCGGTTCTGCTCGGCGATGAACAGCACGCCGTCGCGCGAGAAGCAGACGCCGTTGGGAATCTTGAAGGCGACCGAAGGCGCAAATTCTTTCACTTCCTCCGCGGCGCCGGTCTTGCCGCGATCGGTCATCGCATAGACCTTGCTCTTGCGCGTGCCGACAAAGGTGACGACGCCCTGCGGGCCGACCGCCATGTGGCGGGCATCGGGGACGAGGGCATAGAGATTGATCTTGAAGCCTTGGGGAAGTTTGATCTTCGCCAGATTGGCCTTGATGGCGTTGGCCTTCCGCCCGCCCTGCGGGATGGTGGGAATCTCGGTGACGCCGGTCGTCTTGAACTCGCCGAGCTTGTCGAGATTTTGATCGGAAGATTGCGCAAGGGCGGGGGCTGTCATGCTGAACAGCGCCGCAGCGGCGACAGAGCCGAGGGTACACCGCAACCAGTCTCGAGACATGTAACGATCCTCCCAAAAATGTTTTCTTACTTCGTCAAGTCATGCAGGTCTCACATTGAGGCGCGTGTAGGCGCATAGCGATGCAGGAATTTGCAGGGCGCGGGATGATTGCGTCCCGGCGGCAATGAGGGGCTGCGACAGGCCGCAGTCTGGAAGCAATGCAGGTGATCCAGGCGATGGAAACACGCTCAGCTCCGCCATTCCGATCGATCGCACGCGTTCGCGGTGCGGTCGATCGCATGAATGTGAGGAAGACTAGTCTTCCTCACCGCGGCTGCGCAAGCGGTTTGAGGCGCGCGCCGACGCCGCACGGTGGCAGGCACCCGCGGTCCGCTCTCTCATGGTTGTGAAATAATTTTCGTGTGCGTTTGCGAAGGCGTCAGTTGTTGTCGTCCGGCAGGAACGGCAGCGGGGTGACGTCAATGCCTTCCTCGACCAGCTCGCGGGCTTCCTCGGCGGAGGCCTTGCCGAAGATCGCCCGGTGCTCGATGTCGCCATAGTGCATCTTGCGGGCTTCGGTCGGGAATTTTTCGCCGACATTGTCGGCGTTCTTGACGAGGTGGTCGCGCAGCTCCCGCAGCTTGGCGCGCAATTCCGCTTCCTGAGCCATCATCAGCGGGGCGGATGTGTCCTGCTGGGCTGCAGCTTCGCTTGGGACTGCAGGCGAGGACGATTTCCGCGTCCGCGCGAGCTGCGGCGCCATGATTGCCTTTTCGACATTGTGGGAGTCGCAATACGGGCACGTCACCAGCTTGCGCTTGCGCTGGCTGTCATAGGCCGACGAGCTCTGAAACCAGCTCTCGAAACTGTGTTTGTTGTCGCAATGCAGCGAGTACTTGATCATGCCTGTCCCGTGACGAGCTGCAGATGGTTCTGCCCCAAGGGCTTGGTCATGCCAAAGCGGCGGCCGTGCTGCAGCGACGGGATGCTTTTGCGCACCCGCTCCACTTCCGCCGGATCGATTTTTGCCAAAATGACGCCTGGCTCGGTGCCGCCATCGGCCAGCACTGTCCCCCACGGATCGATGATCAGAGAATGGCCATAGGTCTTGCGGCCGCTCTCATGCGTGCCGCACTGCGCCGCCGCGAACACGTAGCTGCCGTTCTCGATGGCGCGGGCGCGCAGCAGCGTTTCCCAATGCGCCTCGCCGGTCTTCACCGTGAAGGCGGAGGGCACCGACAGGAAGATCGCGCCGTTCTCGGCCAGCGAGCGATAGAGCGCGGGAAAGCGCACGTCGTAGCAGATGGTGAGGCCGAGCCGGCCCCAGGGCAGGTCGGCGACCACGGCGGTTTCGCCCGGCTGGTAGTTGGCCGACTCGCGGTAGCTCTCGCCATTGTCGAGCTGGATGTCGAACATATGGATCTTGTCGTAGCGCGCGAGGATGTTGCCGTCCGGGGCGATCAGGAGCGAGCGGTTGACGGCGCGCTCGGCCGAGCCCCGCAGGGCGACCGAGCCGACATGGAGGTGGATCTTCAGTTCCCGCGCCAGCGCGCGATAGGCCGCGACCGAGCGGTCGCTCGCCTCGTCGGCGAGCAGCGCGAACAGCGAGGCGCGGTCGCGCTGGATCAGATTGCTGACCTCGGGCGTCTGCACATAGTCCGCCCCCTGCGCGGCGGCCTCGCGGATCAGGGCTGCCGCCTGTTCAAAGCTGCCTTCCGGCGACAGGGAGGTGGTCATCTGCACCATCGCAGCCGTGAAGACGGCGCCCTTGCCCGCGATCTCGCTCATCGGCTCGTTCCTTTACTCTGCCACCAGGTCCGCCAACAGCGGATCGAGCTTGCCGGCCCGGTCCAGCGCATAGAGGTCGTCGCAGCCGCCGACATGGGTTTCGCCGATGAAGATCTGCGGCACCGTCATGCTGCCCGGCGCGCGAACCTGCATTTCCTGCCGCGAATCGGGGTTGCGGGAAACGTCGATCTCGCGGAACGAGACGTTCTTGCGGGTCAGCAGTGCCTTGGCGGCGTGGCAGTAGCCGCAGGTCGGCGAGGTGTAGATGTCGATGGCAGCGGTCATGGCGCGCTCGGCTGTTGTTGTTCCTGCTCTTTATATGTGGCTTTCGCGATGATCGACAACCCGCGCGAACACCAGCAGATCAACGGCTTGCGCCCCGGCGCGCAGCAGCGCGCGGGAACAGGCGTCCGAGGTCGCGCCAGAGGTGAGGACGTCGTCCACCAGCACGACCCGCCGGCCCATGACCGCCGCCTTGTGCTCTGGGGGCACCGCGAAGGCGTTTTGAACATTCTGCGCCCGCTCGAACTTGGAAAGGCCGATCTGCTGGACGGTCGGGCGGACCCTGCGCAGCGCGCCGGTATCGAGCGGCACCTTTGCGCGCTCCGCGATCACGGCGGCGAGCGCCCCGGCCTGATTGTAACGGCGGCTCCAGCCGCGCCGCCAATGCAGCGGCACCGGGACGAGGAGGTCGGCGTCCGCCAACAGCTCGCTGCCGGCGCGGGCCATCCAGCGCGCCATGATCGGCGCAAGATCAGTGCGGTCCTGGTATTTGAGGGCGTGGACGAGCGTTTTCGCGACGTCATCGTAGCGCACGGCAGCCCGTGCCCGGCGGTAGGCCGGCGGGTCGGAGATCGCCGCGGCTGCCACCACCCCTTCGCCGGGGTCGTAGACGAACGGGATGCCGAGCCGCGGGCAGTAGGGCTTTGCGATGAACGACAGCTTTGACCAGCAGGCCGCGCACACCCCTTCGCCCTCGACCGGCTCGCGGCAGGCAGCGCAAAGCGTCGGCAGCGCCAGATCGAGCGTCAGCCGCAGCGTCTGCCGGCCGTAGTGCCGCAGCGAGCGCCACGCGCCACTGAACGGCTGAAACTGCCGTCGCTGCGGCGTCTGTGGCTGCGCATCGGTCGCCATGCCGGTTCCGCCCCTCCCTCGGGGAACAGGCTACTGCCTGCGGCGGCATTTGCAACGCGGCTTTGCCCTTGCGGCGGGGCGCGCAATGGCTGAAACAGGGCGCATGACGAGGATCGGACAGTGATGGCGCAAACTCATTCCGTGCCGCAGGTTTTCGACCGTGCCCTGCTGCGGGCGCGGCTCAGCCGCGCCCAGAAGATCGGCGCGGAAGAGTTTTTGCTGGCCCGCGTGGCGGAGGATATGGCCGAGCGCCTGCATGCGACGCTGCGGGATTTTGCCGAGGCGGTGGATCTCGGCACCCCGGGCACGGCCCTCGGCGCGGCGCTGCAGGCGCGGCTGCCGAACCTGCGCACCGTGCCCATTCCCGATGACGAGCATCTGGACCTTGCGCCGCAGTCGCAACAGCTCATCGTCTCGGCGCTCGCCCTGCAATTCGTCAACGATCTGCCCGGCGTGCTCGCCCAGATCCATGCCGCGCTGAAGCCTGACGGGCTTCTGCTCGCGGCGATGATCGGCGGCGAGACCCTGACCGAGCTGCGGCAGGCATTCGCGGCGGCGGAGGTCGAGATCGAGGGCGGCATGTCGCCCCATGTCGCGCCGCTCGCCGACCTGCGCGACATCGGCGCCTTGCTGCAGCGGGCGCGGTTCGCGCTGCCGGTCGCCGATGTCGATCGCGTCATTGTGCGTTACGGCAACGTCTTTTCGCTGATGCAGGATCTGCGGCGGATGGGCGCGGGCAACATTTTGACCCAGCGGCGCAGGACGCCGCTGCGCCGCGCCACTTTGCTGCGGATGGCGGAAATCTATGCCGAGCGCTTCGCCGACCCCGACGGGCGCATCCGCGCCACCTTCGACATCGTATGGCTGTCCGGCTGGTCGCCGCATGAGAGCCAGCAGCAGCCGCTGAAACCCGGCTCGGCGAAGTTCAGCCTGGAAGATGCGGTGAAGCGGCGCGGCGGCAAATAGGCGCGCCGCTCACGACAATAGGTCGATGAGATGCGGGATCAGCGGGATATCCGCCGGCGGCATCTCGTAGCTGCGCAGCTTGTTGGCGCGCACCCAGGCGAGGTTCTGGCCCTCGCGCGCGGTGACAAAGCCTTCCCAGCGCCGGCAGACATAGAGCGGCATCAGAAGGTGAAAATCCGCATAGCTGTGACTGGCGAAGGTCAGCGGCGCGAGGCAGGGTTCCTGCACCGTGATGCCGAGCTCTTCGTGCAGCTCGCGGATCAGCGCCTGTTCGGGCCGCTCGCCGGGATCGAGCTTGCCGCCGGGAAATTCCCAGAGGCCGGCAAGCTGCTTGCCCTGCGGCCGCTGCGCGAGAAGGACGCGCTTGTCGGCATCGATCAGCGCGCAGGCGACGACGAGGGTGATCTTCACGAGCGGTAGTCGCCGTTGATGGCGACATATTCTTTGGTGAGGTCGCAGGTCAGCACCCGGTCGCGACCGGTGCCGAGCCCGAGCTGCACCCGGATGCGGATGACATCGTCCTTCATCGCCTTCGACACCGCCTTCTCGTCATAGGACGGATCGCGCGCGCCCTTGTTGGCGACGCGGATGCCGTTGAAGGAGATCGACAGCTTGTCGCGGTCGGCCGGCTCGCCCGCCTTGCCGACGGCCATGACGACGCGGCCCCAATTGGCGTCCTCGCCGGCGATGGCGGTCTTCACCAGCGGCGAATTGGCGATCGACATCGCGATGCGGCGCGCCGACTTCTTCGAGGTCGCGCCTTCGACCGAGACCTCGACCAGCTTGCGCGCGCCTTCGCCGTCACGGGCGACCTGCTCGGAGAGATCGGCCAGCACGGCCATGAACGCCTTGGTGAAGGCTTTCAGGCGCGGATCGCCCGACCGCGAGATTTTCGGCGCGCCGCGCTTGGCTGCGGCGCCGGTCGCGAAGGCCAGCAGCGTGTCCGAGGTCGAGGTGTCGCCATCGATTGTCACGGCGTTGAAGGTGTCCTCGACGCCGGACTTGAGCAGCGACTGCAGGGCGCCGGCCGAGAGCGGCGCATCGGTGAAGATGAAGGACAGCATCGTCGCCATGTCCGGCGCGATCATGCCCGCGCCCTTGGCCATGCCGTTGATGGTGACGGTGGTCTTGCCGATCTTCGCGGTTGCGGTCGCGACCTTCGGGAAGGTGTCGGTGGTCATGATGGCGCGCGCGGCGTCGAGCCAGTGGTCGGCGGTGGCGGATTTCGCCAGCTTGTCCAGCACGCCGTCGAACTTGGTCGCATCCAGCGGCTCGCCGATCACGCCGGTCGAGGCGAGGAAGATGTCATCGGTCTTGCAGCCCGCGGCCTTCGCCGCGATCTTCGCCGTCAGCGCGGTCGAGGCGCGGCCGGTCTTGCCGGTGAAGGCGTTCGCATTGCCGGAATTGACGACGAGCGCCCGCGCGCTGCCGCCCTTGAGGCGGTCGCGGCACCATTCGACCGGGGCCGAGGGGCACTTTGACGTCGTGAACACGCCGGCGACGGTGGTGCCCTCGTCGAACAACGCCATCAGCACGTCGGTGCGGCCCTTGTAGCGGATGCCGGCGGCGGCGGTCGCAAGGGTCACGCCTTCGATGGCGGGCAGGGCAGGAGTGGTTTTCGGAGCAAGCGGAGAAATCGACGAGGACATGGCGGCCGCCTTGAGGGAATGGTGGGGTGATCGCTGCCGGTCGATGTTTTGCGGTGGCCTCAAAAAGGCCGGCCGCGAAGCCGGGCAGCAGAATCACATAGCCACACACCGGACAAAAGAAAAAGCCCCGGCGCTGACGGATCAGGGCCGGGGCCGGTCTGCGGCGCAAAAAAAACTTGCGACGTTACTTTTTCGCGGGCGCCTCGGGCTTGGCCTCGGGCTTTGCTTCGGGCGCGGCCGCAGGCGCGGCGGTCTTGTCGAGACGCTCGATCTTGGCGCTGTCGCGCAGCTTGGCGACGTATTCCGATTGCGCCTTGCGGGTCACGTAGGTTTCGAGCTGGCCCTTGACCTGATCGAAGTCGGGCGCCTTGCGGTTGCGCTTTTCCTCGACCTTGATGATGTGCCAGCCGAACTGGCTCTTCACCGGCTCGGACAACTGGCCGGGCTCGAGCTTGAAGGCGGCGGCGGAGAATTCCGGCACCATCTGGTCCTTGGTGAAGAAGCCGAGGTCGCCGCCGTCCGAGGCGCCCGGATCCTTGGACTTCTTCTTCGCCAGCTCGGCGAAGTCGGCGCCCTTCTTCAGCTCGGCGAGCACCGCCTTGGCCTCGTCCTCGGTCTCGACGAGGATGTGGCGGGCGTGAACTTCCTGCTCGGCCGACATCTGCTTGGAGGCTTCTTCATAGACCTGCTTCATGGCCGCGTCGGTGGTCGCGGCTTTGCCCTCGGCAGTCAGAAGGGCGTCCATCAGCAGGCGGTCGCGGGCAAATTCGAGCCGCTGCTTGAACGCCGGGCTGTCGCTCACCTTGGCCGCGGCGGCGGCCTTGGCCACGATCTTCAGGTCGATCAGGAACGCGATCACGCTTTCGCGGCGCGACGCCGGGTCCATCTGCTGCAGGCTCGCGCCAAGCTCGTCTTCGGCGAGCTTGACGTCGCTCTCGCGGATCTCGGTGCCATCAACCTTGGCGACAACCGGGTTGGCGTCCGCCGCCGCCTGGGCGTGAGCCGGCGCTGCGGCAGCAAAAAGGTAGCCGGTGGCGGCCAGAACGAGACCGAAACGCACGGCAGAACTCAACAGGGTGGATTTGGACTGAGCCGAAAGGGCGGTCATGAATGATCCTTGCTCGGAATGGAACAGTGAGTCGGCGCGACACTCGCGCAACGGTTCAAGGTTGGCAACAGAGAGTTGGTTCGGGCGGTGAGAAGAGTTGTCGCTGGCAGCGGCATGACCGGATTCATTGCCGGATGGCGGCTTCCCGCGCCGGTTCATCGGTGGCGGGTCTCGTGATCGGGATGTGGTTGTGGTTCACCTGCACATCCAAAATTCCGCCCTCTTGATCGGCCTATGTCGCTTCTCATCTTCTCCCCGGCCGCGCCGCAGGCCGGATCACCGGCCGGACCGTTCGCGACAGGCGCGCTGCAAAACCTGCCGCGACCGGTTTTGCAGCGGGAAAGTCTGTCAAAATCATGGAGTTCTTTCAGAGTGAGCGCCGTTGACAAGCCTAGGGTGCGGCCATATCTCTCCGCGTCAGGGGCCGTCGCTGGCAAAGCATCGGCCTTTCTCGTGGCGCTAGCTATGGCGGAATGCGCCATAACCTACTGCCTTTGTTCGACACTTTGGGCTCGCCTGTCTGCCGATCGATGACCCCCGGTCGTCTCGGATACCGGAAGCGTCAACCCAGGGTGTCACATTGAATTGATGAGTACGGGTCGCGGCTTTTCGGCATCGCGCCTAGCTGCAAGGACAGGAACTTAGGTGATGATCGGCGCGCTCGCCCGTAAAATCTTCGGCTCCCCCAACGACCGCCGGATCAAGACCTACCAATCCCGCGTCAACGCCATCAATGCGCTGGAGCCGGAGGTTGCGGCTCTTTCCGACGAGGCGCTGCGGGCGCGGACCGACGAATTCCGGCAAAAGATCGCCGCCGGTACCTCGCTCGACGACCTGTTGGTCCCGGCCTTCGCTACGGTGCGCGAAGCGGCCAAGCGCGTGCTCGGCCAGCGCCATTTCGATGTGCAGCTGATCGGCGGCATGGTGCTGCATGAGGGCGACATCGCCGAGATGAAGACCGGCGAAGGTAAAACCCTGGTCGCGACGCTTGCGGTGTATCTCAACGCGCTCCCCGGCAAGGGCGTCCACGTTGTCACGGTGAACGACTACCTCGCCAGCCGCGACGCCGGCTGGATGGGCCAGATCTACAGCTTCCTCGGCCTCACCACGGGCGTGATCATTCACGGCCTCGATGACGAGCAGCGCAAGACGGCCTATGCCTGCGACATCACCTACGGCACCAACAACGAATACGGCTTCGACTATCTGCGCGACAACATGAAGTACCGGCTGGAGGATATGGTCCAGCGCGGTCACAACTTCGCAATCGTCGACGAAGTGGACTCGATCCTGATCGACGAAGCGCGGACGCCGCTGATTATTTCCGGTCCGCTCGACGATCGCTCGGAATTCTACAACACCATCGACACCTTCATCCCCAAGCTCGACAAGTCGGACTACGAGGTCGACGAGAAGCAGCGCACCGTGACGCTGACCGAAGGCGGCATGGAGAAGATCGAGGGGCTGCTGCGCGACTCCGGCCAGCTCAAGGGGCACTCGCTCTACGACGTCGAGAACGTCTCGGTGGTGCACCACATCAATCAGGCGCTACGCGCCCATACGCTGTTCCACCGCGACAAGGACTACATCGTCCGCAACGACGAGGTGGTGATCATCGACGAGTTCACCGGCCGCATGATGCCGGGCCGCCGCTATTCGGAAGGCCTGCATCAGGCGCTGGAGGCGAAGGAGCGCCAGACGGTGCAGCCCGAGAGCCAGACGCTGGCCTCGATCACCTTCCAGAATTACTTCCGCATGTACAAGAAGCTCGGCGGCATGACCGGCACGGCGGCCACCGAGGCGGACGAACTGTTCGACATCTACAAGCTCGAAGTCGTCGAAATCCCGACCAATCTGCCGATCGCGCGTCTCGACGAGGACGACGAGGTCTATCGCACCCAGGCCGAGAAGAACGCCGCGATCCTGGCCGAGATCGAGCGGGCGCATGCGCGCATGCAGCCGGTGCTGGTCGGCACCGCCTCGATCGAGAAGTCGGAAGTGCTGGCGGAATTCCTGCAGAAGAACGGCTACAAACAGATCGACTTCGCCGATGCCAACGGCATGGAGAAGCTCTACGCCGCCGCCCGCAGCGGCAAGCCGGCGAAGCTGTTTGCGGTGCTGAACGCCCGCTTCCACGAGCAGGAAGCCTATATCGTCGCCGAGGCCGGCGTGCCGGGCGCGATCACCATCGCCACCAACATGGCCGGCCGCGGCACCGACATCAAGCTCGGCGGCTCGCCCGACATGCGGGTTGCGAAGGAAACCGCCCATATCGCCGACGAGGCCGAGAAGAAGGCGAAGGCCGAGGCCATCAAGGCCGAGATCGCGACCTTCCGCGATATCGTGCTGAAGGCCGAGGAAGTGGTGGAGCTCGAACCCGCCAAGGGCAACAAGCCGGCCAAGACCATCACCAAGCCGGGCGGCCTCTACATCATCGGTTCGGAGCGTCATGAATCTCGGCGCATCGACAACCAGCTCCGCGGCCGCGGCGGCCGCCAGGGCGACCCCGGCCGCTCAAAATTCTTCCTGTCGCTGGACGACGATCTGATGCGCATCTTCGGCTCGGATCGGCTCGAGGCGATGCTGACGCGCCTCGGACTGAAGGATGGCGAGGCCATCATTCACCCGTGGATCAACAAGGCGCTGGAGAAGGCGCAGCAGAAGGTCGAGGCGCGCAACTTCGACATCCGCAAGAACCTCCTCAAGTTCGACGACGTCCAGAACGACCAGCGCAAGGTCATCTTCGACCAGCGCGTCGATCTGATGAAGAGCGACAGCGTCGCCGAGACCGTGGCGAACATGCGCCACGCCTATATCGAGGACGTCGTCGCCAAGCATGTCCCCGAACATGCCTATGCCGAACAGTGGGACACCGCCGGCCTCAAGGAAGAGCTGCACGGCGTGCTCGGCATGGATCTGCCGGTCGACGAATGGGCGAAGGAAGAGGGCATCGCCGACGAGGAGCTGATGACCCGCGTCGAGCAGAAGCTCGACGAGCACATGGCCGCCAAGGCTGCCCAGTGGGGCCCCGAGGTGATGCGCTATGTCGAAAAGACCATTCTTTTGCAGATTCTCGATCACCTGTGGCGCGAGCACCTGATCATGCTCGACCATCTGCGTCAGGTCATCGGCCTGCGCGGCTACGGCCAGCGCGATCCGCTGCAGGAATACAAGGCGGAGGCCTTCAACCTGTTCGAGTCGATGATCGCGCATATGCGCGAGGCCGTCACCGGCCAGCTCGCGCGGGTCGAGATCGTGCCGCCGGACGAGCCGCCGCCGGAGCTGCCCGTCGAGGCGCACAAATACGATCCGACGACCGGCGAGGATGAGATGGAGTACGCCAACGTCTCGCTGGCGCCGGCACAGGACCCGACCGATCCGGCCTCGCGCGATCCGAACAACCCCGCCACCTGGGGCAAGGTCGGCCGCAACGAGGATTGCCCGTGCGGATCCGGCAAGAAATACAAGCACTGCCACGGACGTTACATCTGAGGCGCTTGCAGCAAGAATGAAAAAAGGCCGGGAATTTTCCCGGCCTTTTTGCTTGTCTGATCCTGCGAACGGCTGCGTCAGAACTTTGCTGACGCAAACAGGCGGACATTCAGCCCGGGCTGCAGAACTTCGTCCTTCTTATAGGATTGATGCAGGCGGATGCGCTCGTTCAGGAGGTTCTCGCCCTTGAGGCCGACGGTGAACTCGCGCAGGTGGTGGCCCTGCGGCAGCCTGGTCGTGTAGGCGAGCTCGGCGTTGAGCAGGTTGAAGGCCGCCGTCGGCGTCTCGAACGCGCCGGTATTGTTCTGGGCGAAGGCGTGCAGCAGATTGACGCGTGCCGTCCAGTTCTCGTCACGATAGTAGGCGCCGCCGCCGAGCCGGTGCGGCGGAATTTTCGGCACAGAGCTGCCGTCGGCAAAAGTCGCGCGCACAAAGTCATACTGTGCTTCCACGCCCCAGACGCCGGCGCCGATCCGTGCGACGTCGTGCTCGAGCGCAAGCTCGCCGCCGAAGAAGGTCGCGTCGCGCTGCGAATAGATGATCTGGTCGAATGTCGCGCCCGGCTGGCCGCAGGATTCGAACGTGTCGCCGCAGAGGATGCCGGTGAAGTTCTTGTAGATGAAGTTTTGGTACTTTGTGTAATAGGCCGACGCCTCGAAGCGGGTGTCGCCCTTGGCCCGCTTGAAGCCGATCTCGATCGTGTCGGCCTTCTCGATGGTCATGTTCGGGTCGCCGATCTCGAAGGTGCGCGGCGTGTCGTGCGGGCCCTTGTAAAACATCTCGATCGGATCGGGCGAACGCTCGACATGCTGCACCGTGAGGCGCGCGAATATGTCGTGCGGCAGCTCATGGACGAGACCTGCGCTCACGCTGATCGGGGCAAAGTCGCGATTGACGGGAAACAGGGTGGGCTCATCGGGCGGCGGCAGATAGTTCGCCGGAAAGCTTGCGCCGGTGCCGGTGATATTGGTCTTCTCAATCCGGATCGCCGCTTGCGCGCGCAGCGTCTGGGTGAGCTGCAATTCCTCGAACACGAACGCGGCGAGATTTTGCGCGCGGGCCGGCGACAAAAGTTCTTCCGTTGCGCCTGCGACCGAGAGATTCCGCTTGCCCCACTGCAGCCCGGCGGTGCCGCGCAGTTCGCCCCAGGCGGTTGCGACCGGCAGGTGCGAAATCTCGACGCGGGATTCGATCTCCTTGTTCCTGAATTTCGAACCGATTTCCTTGATGCCGTCGATGATGTTGATTTCGTCGTGCTTGTAGTCGGTGAAGCCGAGCCAGTATCGGATGGTGTCGATGCCCTTTTCGCCGACCCGCCATTCGCCGCGGCTCGACCATTTGTCCTGCCGCAGATCGATGTGGTTGCGTTCCTCGGCCGAGGCGAAGCCGGGGATGAAATAGGTCATCTTGTTGGACTGGTAAGACAGACCGATGAAGCCATCCTGAAACAGATACGCGCCGCCGAGGCTGTAGCCGTCGGCGCGGTAGCTGGAGTTTTTCTGCACGCCGTCGGGGGTGCTGTAGTCGTTCGCCTGCCGCTTGAACGCATCGGCATGGATGGCAAAATTGCCGCCGCCGGCATCGAGCGCGACCGCGCCGTCGCGCCCCTGATTGACGCTGGTGAAGCCGCCGCGGGTCTCGAAGGCGACGCCGTTTTCGGGAATAGCGGTGGGGATGCGGCGGTTCGACGAGCTGACCACGCCGCCGATCGCCTGCGAGCCGTAGCGCAGCGTGCCGGGGCCGCGAATGACCTCAATCTGGCCGGCCGCCAGCGGGTCGATCGTGACGGCGTGATCCTCGCCGAGATTGGCCATGTCGTGGGAGCCGATGCCGTTCTCCTGCGTGCGTACGCGAAAGCCGCCGAGGCCACGGATCACCGGACGGCTGGCGACGGGCGAGAACGACGTCGCCGACACGCCGGGCAGGGTGCCGAGCGAATCGCCGAGCGAGGCGGCGCCCTTGCTCAAGGTCTCCTGCGCCGAGACCGCCGTCACCGAGTTGGCGGTGCTGGCGTGATTGGTCGCCGCGTTTTCCCACCATGGCGAGGAGACGACGATCTCGCCGAGGTCCAGAGACTGGGCGAAGGCGGGCGAGGCGAGGGTGCCGCACAGGGCGCTGACCGCCATGAAGCCCGCGGCATGAAGGGCGCTTGTCGCCTTTCGCGACCGCAGGAACCGGGCGTGGCTTGGCGCGGCATCGCCATGCCGGTCGCAAACCGTCCCTGCCAAAAGTTCGCCTTCCTGATGTCCGCTAGCCGAACCCCCATGTGCCGCACCCCCGCGCGCACGCTCCCCACCAAACGCAACCATCCGAGCCCAAAGCCTTTCTGCAACTAATTTTGCAACTCATTCGCAAAATGACCATGCGCTAGTTGCAACTAATTTGCAAGAGCGGCCAGTTTCGACTGCAGATGGACCGGGGCTTTCCCGGCGACAGGCGCAGGAGAGGTGTGGATACGTGAGGTTTAGAAGGATTTACCCGCCGCAAAAGCGGGCCCTGCCGGGCGCACGGGCGCTAGGTGGTCACTCGACCACCAGCTTCACCTGATCGCCGGGCCTCAACACGTCCTTGGGGCCGAGGCCGTTGAGCATGCGAAAGCGCTCGACCGGCTGATCCACGTCGGCCATCCGGTGGGCCATGGTTTCCACTGTGTCGCCCGGCTGCGCGGTGGCGATTCTGATGCGCAGGGGGCGCGTCGCGTCGATTTCCGCGAGCGAAAGCCGCCGGAACGAGTTCACGATCTCGCGGAAGTGGCGGTCGTGAATGCCGGCCTTGCCCTTGCTCGCAAAGATGAACCGGTAGACGTCGCTGCCAAAGCGCAGCGCATAGACCCGGAATTCCCACTGATCGCCGGTCGCGATCGCAGTGGCGGCGGGAAAGCCGTTGATGGTCAGGTTTTCCGCCGTGTTTTTATCGACATTTTCCATCCAGCCCGACGACAGGTAGTCCGTGAGCTGCTGGTCGGCCGGCACCCGCACGACGTCGAACCGCATCGCCTGCTGGCCGCCCGCGCGCACGCCGATCACTGCCTGCGCGGTGTTGTCGAGCGTATAGCCTTCGGCCGCCTGGAAGGTGAAGCCGAGCTTGGGGTGCAGGAAGCGGCGGCCGCGGACAAAGCCCTCGCTCGGGTCCTCGCCGTAGACGAGATTGTTGATCGCCGCGAGATAGGCCTCGCGCTCGCGCCCGCCGTCGGTCGGGCCCTGATACTGCCGCGCGATGTTTTGGGCGTTCTGCACCCGCTCGGGCGTCGCCGGATGGGTCGACAAAAAGTCCTGCGAGCGCGGATCGATCCCGGACCGGCCGGCCTTCAGCTCGGCATTGCGGCCCATTGCGGTGAGGAATCGGGCGGCGCCGTAGGGGTCGAAATTGGCCCGCGTCGCAATGCCGACGCCGATGCCGTCGGCCTCGAACTCCTGCGCGCGCGAAAAACTCGCCATCGAGAGCTTTGACTTGGCGAGCGCGAGCGCGGTGAGATCGGGGTCGTTGCCCATGTCGGCGACGACGCGCGTGACCACGGCCGCCTGCCGCGCCTGTTCCTCGCGGATCGCGGCGTGCTTGGCGAGGACGTGCGCCATCTCGTGCGCGAGCACCGACGACAGTTCCGAAGTGTCGTTGGCGAGAGCCAAAAGGCCGCGGGTGACATAGAGTTTGCCGGTCGGCAGCGCGAAGGCGTTGACCGCGCCGGAATTGAGGATGGTGACTTTGTAGTGCAGGTCGGGCCGGTCCGATGCGGCCACCAGGCGTTCGACCGCGCGGGTGATCAGGGCCTCCAGCCGCGGGTCGGTGTAGCTGCCGCCATAGGACGACAGGATGCGCTGATGCTCTTGCTCCACGGCCGACAATTGCGCCGGAGCCGCCGCGGGTTTGGCCGACTTTGCCGGCGCGCTCGCCGGTTCCAGCGTGGCGAACCGGCCGAGATTGGCGCAGCCGCCGAGGGCGACCGCAAGACCAAGCGCCAGCAGCGCGCTCTTCGGCGTTCGCCGGGGCGCGGTCGCGGTGCTGATCACAAACCTACCTTTGGTCACGGTTGCTCTCGTTTCAGACTTTGCGGCGCCTCCTTCTGGCGCGCATCGCCGGCTTATCCCGCCGGTTCCGACAAATTAACCGGCTCGCGCGTCCTTTCGGGACGGCCAGCCGGCTTGCGGCAGCGCTAGAAATCGAAGTTCAGCCCAATCGGTTCAAGACCTCTTTCAATCGCCAAGCTGCATTCGGCAGAACATTCAATCTGCCAAAAGTTCGATCTGATCGGCTCGGGTCACTTTCATTCGCAACCCGGTGCGCCGCTGGAGCCAGCCACGCACACGCAGCCGTTTGTTCGCAAGGGCCATGACCGGAATTTTGGCTGTGCCTAACGCCGGAGCGAGCTTGCTCGGCATCGTCACCGCAAAATCATGCGTCCAGCGCCGTCCGAAGTTCAGGTAGATCGTGGCGCCCGACTGGCGCACCGATACGACCGTTCCATAGACTATAGCAAACTGCCCCAAACTCGCCAAAAGATCGCCAGCACTTTGTGCGTTTTTTAAGATGCCGGGCACAGTCCAAATGCCGCGCGCCGCCGCGCGGGCGCGCGCTTCCGCGGCGACGAGTTCCGCGTTGCAGGCTGGTTTCGGTAGGTCCGCGGCGGCGAGCCCGCCGCCGGATGCGAGAAGTTGCGCCTGCAGCGGCTCCTCCGCGCCGACGACAAAGGCGAGTGCGTGGGTGCGGCCGTAGCGATCAGGCTCCTCGAGCCCCGCCGCATTGTCGGCGTGGAGCATGATCTCCTTGCCGTCGGCCAGAACGCCGAGCAGATCGCGGCCGGTCTGTTCAAAGCCTTCGCCTTCGGGCAGCGGCGCGAGCCCGGCGAGGCGGATGCTGCGGCCGTCGCGCAGGCGAACCGTGCGGGCGTCGATGACGCCCGCGACCTCCCCGCCCTCGATCGGCTCGAAGCGGTCACACTGCGAACCGGCGGCAGGCGTCGCAGCGATGAGGGAGAGCATCCCAACGGCAGGTAAGATCATGGCGGCGAGCACAATCATTCGCTCCGCTATGGGTCTCGCCTGCAATGATGCACGGCCGGTCTCCGTCATCGTCTTTGCTGCCCCATGCCGAATGCCGCGGAGCGCGGGCCGCTTGCCGCCGCATTGGCCTTACGCCATGATCCCGAGCCTTTCGCGGCCTGACCCTGGCCGGCGCAAGGCAACCGGGCGCAGGGAGCCGAAGAGCTCAATCACGCCCGGCCTCGAACAATAAAACAAGCTCACAGAAGCGAAAAAACATGAGGGAGGCGCTGTTGAAGATCATCACAACGGCTTTTGCTGCATCGGTTCTCCTTGTTGCCGCCACTGCGGCGCCGGCTCAATCCCCGCCGCCGCTCAAGCTCGGCGCGCTGCTCGACATGTCCGGCCTTTACGCCGACATCACCGGCCCCGGCAGCGAGACCGCGGCAAAGATGGCGGCGGAAGATTTTGGCGGCGAGGTGCTGGGCCGAAAAATCCAGATCATCGCGCTCGACCACCTCAACAAGGCCGACCTTGCCGGCACGCAGGCGCGCGAACTGTTCGATAACGAGCGCGTCGAGGCGATCGTCGACGTCGCGGCCTCGGCGACGGCGCTTGCGGCCAACGAGATCGCCAAGGCGCGCAACAAGATCATCATGTTCAGCGGGCCGGGCTCGATCCGCCTGACCAACGAGGCCTGCGGGCCTTATTCGATCCACTACGCTTACGACACCTTTGCGCAGGCCAACACCACCGGACTGGCTGCGGTGAAGCAGGGGCTCGATACCTGGTTTTTCCTCACCGCCGACTATGCCTTCGGTCAGGATCTTGAAAGGGATACGTCCAACGTGGTGAAGGCCTCGGGCGGCAAGGTGCTCGGCGGCGTCCGCCATCCTCTGAACACCTCGGACTTCTCATCCTTCCTGCTGCAGGCCCAAGCCTCCAAGGCCAAAGTCATCGGCCTCGCCAACGCCGGCGGCGACACCATCAACGCGATCAAGCAAGCGTCCGAATTCGGCCTGACTTCGAGCGGGCAGAAGCTCTCGCCGTTGCTCGCCTTCATCTCCGACATCGACAGCATCGGCCTGCAGACCGCGCAGGGACTGCTGCTCGCGGAAGCATTCTATTGGGATCTGAACGACGACACGCGCGCATTCACCAAGCGGTTCATGGAGCGCACCAAGCGGGCGCCGACCTCGGCGCAGGCGGGCATCTATTCCTCGGTGATGCACTACCTCAAGGCGGTGAAGGCGGCGGGCACCACGGACTCCGCCGCGGTCATCAAGAAGATGAAGGAGACGCCGATCAACGACATGTTCGCCAAGAACGGCAAGATCCGGGAGGACGGCCGGATGGTGCACGACATGTATCTGTTCGAGGTGAAGAAGCCTTCGGAATCGAAGGGCCGCTGGGACTACTACAAGCTGCTTGCCACGGTGCCGGGCGAGCAGGCCTTCCAGCCGCTGTCGGCATCGCGCTGCCCGCTGATCAAGAAGTAAATTTTTGCGACCTGACTGACAGAACAACCACGATGATGGCGCGGGGCCGATCGGCCCGCGCCATTTTTTCGGAAGAGCCTGCAATCAGCGCCCGACGAAATTCGGCGCGCGTCGCTCCTCGGTCGCCTTCACGCCCTCGCGAAAATCCTCGGTGGCGCGCAGCCGCGTCTGTTCGGCAAGCTCGTGATGGGTCGCCGCCGCGACGCGGTCGGCAAGGCCGGCGCGCATCGTCGCGCGGGTCGCGAGCAGCCCGAGCGGCGAGCACTCGGCAATCTCCTGCGCGAGCTTTTGCGCAGCGCTGCGCACCTCCGCCTGCGGCACCAGCACATTGGCAAGGCCCATGCGCAGGGCCTCTTCGCCGGTGACGCGGCGGCTCGTATAGAACATCAGCTCGGCATTGTTCTTGCCGACCAGTTCGGGCAGCGTCACCGTCAGGCCGAAGCCGGGATGAAAGCCGAGCCTTGTGAAATTCGCGGCAAAGCGCGCCTCCGGGCAGGTGACGCGAAAATCGGCGGATACCGCAAGTCCCAGGCCGCCGCCGATCGCAGCGCCATGCACGGCGGCGATGATCGGCTTCGGACTGCGGAAGATGCGCACGGCCTCGAGGTAAAGGTGATTGATCGCGCCAAGGCCGGAGGCTGGATCGGCATCTTCAGGCTCGCCGTCGGCCGGCGGCGCGGCAAAGTTGGCGCCCGCGCAAAACGCCTTGCCCTGCGCCGCCAGAACCACGGCGCGGATCGCCATGTCGTCGCCGATCTCGTCGAGTGCATCGGCGATTTGCCGGATCAGCGCGATGTCGAAAAAATTCAACGGCGGCCGGCGGATCTCGATGGTGGCGACATGCCCGTTTGTTTCGATGCCGATATCGTCATGCTGTTTCATTAAAGCTCAACCTCGTGATCCTTACCGAAGCCCCAGTCCGCGCGCGATGATGCCGCGCAGCACTTCCGATGTGCCGCCCTGAATGGTGAGCTTTGGCGCGAGCTTGATCGCGAACGGCAGCACCTCGTCGAGGATATCGTGATTGGCCGCATCCGGTGCGACGAAAGCGGCGAGATCGCGCACCCGGTGTGGCAGCTTCTGCTCCCAGACGGTGCCGATGTCCTTGACGATGGCGGCCTCGACGACCGGCTCCTTGCCGGCCTGCAGCATGCCGGCAACCGACACTGACATGCGCCGCATCGCGTGCAGTTGCGCGACGAGCCGGCCGATGCCTTCGGTGCCGCGCAGATCCGGCTCCGGCCCGAGCGCGCGCACGAGCTCGGTCAGCACATAAAAGGTTTCGAGAAAACGTTCGGGGCCGCTGCGCTCATAGGCAAGTTCGCTGGTCGCCTGTTTCCACGCGCCGTCGATTTCGCCGAGCAGATGATCGTCCGGCACGAAGACGTCGTCGAACACCACCTCGTTGAACTCCTTCAGGCCGGAGATCTGCGGGATCGGGTTGACGGTGATGCCCGGCGATTTCATGTCGACGAGAAACTGCGTCAGGCCGTGGCGGCGGTTTTCCTTCGTCGGCGGCGAGGTGCGGAAGATCGCGATCATGTAGTCCGCGATGTGCGCCGAGGTCGTCCAGATCTTGCTGCCGTTGATCAGGTAGCCGCCACTGGTCCTGGTCGCCTTGGTCTGCGCGGCGAAAAGGTCCGAGCCGGAATTCGGCTCGCTCATGCCGATGGCGAAGCAGACTTCGCCGCGGCAGATGCGCGGCAAGATGTCCTGCTTGATGTGTTCGGGCGCATAGCGCAGCAGGATCGGGCCGCTCTGGCGGTCGGCGACGAAGAAGCGGCGGGTCGGCGCATTGGCGACGCGCATTTCTTCGGTGACGACATAGCGCTCCAGAAAGCTGCGTTCGTGGCCGCCGTATTTCTTCGGCCACGTCATGCCGATCCAGCCCCGTTCGCCGACGCGGCGGCTGAAGGCGGGAATGTCGGTATCCTCGCTTTGCGGCTCGAAGGGGTCGAACACGCCGGCGGCGATTTCATCAGCGAGAAAGGCGCGGACCTCCTCGCGCAGCTTTTCGCATTCGGGCGGCAGGCGGATGGGATCGAAGTGAAGTGCAGCGCTCATGGTCAGCCTCCCGATGGATCAGCGCGAGGCCAATAGCGGCCACAGCTCGTCGGCGCCGCGCGCGGCAATGCGCTTGCCGAGCTCCGCCGCCCAAAAGCTTTCGCTGCCAAAGTCGTCGCGCCAGCTTAGCGCGCGCAAGGTGAAGCGATGCAAAACATGCTCGCTGCTGAAGCCGATCGCGCCGTGCACCTGATGCGCGATCGCGGCGACCTGCTCGGCCGCTTCGCCGCAACGAATTTTCGCGGAAGCGATTTCGAGTAACAGCCCGTCAGGATTGCCCGCGTCGTTCGCAATCGTGTCGGCGGCCGAGGAAGAGGCGGCGGATGCGGCGGCGACCTCGCCGGCAAGGCGCGCAAGGCTGTGCTGGATCGCCTGGAATTTTGCGATCGGCTTTTCAAAGGCGACGCGCTCGGTGGCGTATTGTACCGTGATGTTCAAAATGGTCTGCAGCGCGCCGGCGATCTGCACGCTGCGTGCGGCGGCGCCCATCAGATAGGCCGTGGTGCGATCGAAGCCGGGCGGCAGCCGGTCCGAGAGCGCAACCGGCGCGACGTTCTCGAAAATCACGGTGTCGCTGCCGTCACCGGCAAGGCTGGTCGACGGCGTGATCCGGCAGGATGCAGCGTCGATGAGCGCGACCGCACAGCCATGCGGCGTATCGGCAACGGCGGCGATATGCTCCGCCCTGGCGGCGAAGGGGATGCCGGAGGCGCGGCCGCTAATGCGGCCATCCGCGCCGAGCGTGAGGCGATGCGCGGGATTGACCGGGGCGATGGTCATGGCGCCAGCGGGAGAGGCGATGCCGCCTTGCGCGAGCAGCCATCCCGCCAGCATTGTCTCGGCGAGCGGCACGGCGCTGGCCGCGCGCCCCGCAGCGTGGATGACATCAAAGCCTTCCGTGATGCTCGCGCCCGAGCCCGCAAACTCCTCGGGCACCCAGGCCAGCGTAAGTCCGGCGTTGGTCAGCGCCGACCACAGCTGAGCCTCCCACGCGTCCGATCTCGCGGGGCCGGATTGCGCCGCATTGATCGTTTGCGGGTCGGCGAGATCGGCAAAAATGCGTTCCGCCGTTTGCGCAACGATTTTGTCATGGTCGGACACGGCACTCATTGCGGCGGCGTTTCCTGTTGTTCGTTGTTCCGGTCATGATGAGGAAAAGCACCGGCGATGACAAGCGGTGATGTTCGCGGGCACGGCGGCTTGTGCGACGGCGGCGAGGCGATATTGTAACGGCCGCACCGCGCGCGATGGCTAACGCGCCATCACCTCAAGAAGGCGCGGGCATCGGAGGACTTGGACGCCATGGACGGACTATGTGCGATCGTTACCGGATCGTCGTCGGGGCTTGGAGCGGCGACGGCGCTGCAACTCGCCAAGGGCGGCGCGCGGATCGTCATCAACTATGCATCGAGCAGGGAAGGCGCGGAGGAGACGGCAGATCTTTGCCGCTCCGCAGGAGCCGACATTGTGATGGTGCAAGGCAACGTCGCGCTCGATGACGATTGCCGCAAGATCGTCGCCGCCGCGACGCCCTGGGGCCGGCTCGATGTGCTGATCAACAATGCCGGCACCACCAAGCATGTGTCGCACGGCGATCTCGACGGCCTGTCGGCCGACGACTTCCAACGGATTTTCGGCATCAACACGATCGGCCCGTTCCAGATGGTGCGCGCCGCGCGCGGCCTGCTCGAGGCAGGGGCGAGCGCATCCGGGCATCCGTCATCGGTCGTCAATGTGTCGTCGATTGCCGGCATCAACGGCGGCGGATCGTCGATCGCCTATGCCGCGAGCAAGGGGGCGCTGAATACGATCACGCAATCTCTGGCGCGGGCGCTCGCGCCGCTGATCCGCGTCAACGCCGTGTGTCCCGGCTATATCGATACCAACTGGTTCGAGAAGGGGCGCGGTGTCGAGGCTGCCAGCAAGGTGCGCGAGTCCGTCAAGGGCCGGGTGCCGCTGAAGGTCGCCTCGAAGGCCGAGGACATCGCCGAGCTGATCTGTTTTCTGGCCTCGCCGCGTTCGGGGCACATGACCGGCGAGGCAGTGCGGATCGACGCCGGGCTTCACCTCACGTTGTGAACATGCGGCAGGAATCGAAAGACCGGCCTTTCAGCCGGTCTTTCTTCCGTATCGGAGCTGGCCTCTATCTCGAGCCGGGATCGGAAATCACACGGCGTGCAACCAGCCTGTTCCAGATGAAGAGCACGACCACTGCGCCGATGGTCGCCGTAATGAATCCGGCGCCCTGGTTCGGGCCGTAGTGGCCGATCGCCTGGCCAATGAAGGTCGCCAAGAACGCCCCGGCGATGCCGAGGACGGTGGTGAGAATGAAGCCGGATGGATTGTTGGGCCCCGGAGAAATCAAGCGGGCGATGATTCCGGCGACGAACCCGACGACGATGATCCAGATGAGGCCGCTCATCGTTATCTCCTTTCAGATCGAGGTGCCATTGCGGCGTGCTGGTCACAGCCAGCGTGAAATGTCCTTCTCGGTCGGCACGTGGCCTTCCGGCGTGAAGGCGTTGACCGCATCGGGCAGGTGTTCGCTCAGTTCATTCAAGAGCTCTTCGCGGGACAGGCCGGTTCGCGACATCAGCGCATTGATGTTGTCCGCGCCGAGCGCGTTGGCGAGGTCATCCGGCGCGATCGCCTGATTGGGCGTCTTGTTCGAGACCCATGAATTGGCGGCATTGCCCTGACCGCTCTGCTGCAGCTTGTTCAGCAGATCGCCGATGCCGCCGCTGAGGACCGTGCCTACCGCGCCGCCGGCAAGAAGGCCGCCGAGGCCGCCCTTCAAAAGGTCGCTGAGGCCGCCGCTGTCGGCGGAAGTGCTAGCCGGGATTTGCCCGGGCGATTGTTGCGGTATCTGGTTCGCCGTCGTGCCGCCGGTCTGGCCGGCCGGCGCGTTGCTGCCGCTAAAATGCTTCACGGCCTTGTACGCGAGCATAGCAAGGATCGCCATCGTCAGCGGCGACATGCCGCCGCCGCTCGATGATCCGGTGTCCGGACTGGGCGCTGCGGAAGGCCCGCGCGGACCGTTCATCATGCCGTTGAGAACATCGAGCAGACCCATTGGTGTCTCCTGTTGAAGCTCGCGGTTTGCTCACGCGACAGGCGGTCGCGCAACAAAGCCAAGCGTGACGATTGACCCAAGCAGGAACCGCGGCGGCCCGGTTTCGTTCCATCGCGGCTTTCCTGTTTTTACCGGCTGCTATGCGGCGCGATCATCCCGCTCTGGTTTTTCGCGCGCTTTGCCTTGAACTCGGTGCCGATTGGCTTAGGCTCGGCAGCGGGCAGGGGACGCTGGCGTTATGAAGGCAGAAGCATCATCGATCGGTATCGCGGGCGCAGGCAGCATCGGCTGTTTCGTTGGCGGCTGTCTTGCCGCGGGCGGCCGCCGGGTCGCGATGCTGATGCGGCCCCGGATCATCGAGGAGATCGAGGCAAACGGGCTGCGGCTCTCGAGCTATGACGGCATGGACCTGACGATACCGGCGGCGGAACTGAGGCTCTCGCAAGATCCCGCGGTGCTTGCCGGCGCGAATATCATTATCGTCACGGTCAAGGGCCACGACACTGCCGAGATGGCCGATCACATCCGCAACCATGCACGCCCCGAAGCGATCATCGTCAGCCTGCAGAACGGCGTCGACAATCTGCCGCTGCTCCGGGCGAAACTGCCGGACCATCAGGTGCTCGGCGGCATGGTTCCCTTCAACGTGCTGGCGCGCGGCGCCGCGCGGTTTCATCGGGCGACTTCGGGCGACATCGTGCTCGAGAACGGCCCGCGCGATTTCGCCGCCGAGTTGTCGGTGCCGAATCTTGCGATGCAGACGACCGCGAACATCGATGGTGTGCTGTGGGGCAAGCTGCTGATCAATCTCAACAACGCGCTCAATGCGCTGGCCGGCGTTCCGCTCCGCGAGCAACTCGCGAAACGGGAGTGGCGCCTGCTGCTCGCCGATCAGATGGCCGAGGCGTTGAAGATTTTTGGCGCTGCCGGAATTCGCCCGGTGCCGATGACGCCGCTGCCGCCGTGGGTGACGCCGTGGCTGCTGCGCCTGCCCGACGGTTTGTTTCACCTTATGCTCGGGCGCGTGATGCAGATCGACGCCGATGCGCGTTCCTCGATGTGGGATGACCTGCAGCGGCGGCGGCCGACGGAAGTCGATCTGCTGCAGGGCGCGGTCGTGCGGCTGGCGCATCAGGCCGGGCGGGCGGCGCCGCTGTCGGAACGCATTGTCGATCTCGTCCATGCGGCCGAGGCGCGCGGCGAGGGCCCGCCGCACCTGTCGCCCGCTGCGATCCGGGGCGCGATCGGCGCGTAGAATCCTTTCGGGAAGAATCGAACACAGAACGCAGAGCGAAGAGGGTGGAATGACGAATGCGACGGGCGCCGCGAACGGCGCGAGCAAGACATATCGGATCGCGGTGATCGCCGGCGACGGCATCGGCAAGGAGGTCGTGCCGGAAGGGCTGCGCGCCCTGGAAGCCGTCGCCAAGACCCATCGCGTAAAAATGCATTTCGACCACTTCGATTTTGCCTCTTACGACTACTACGCCAAGCACGGCCAGATGATGCCGGACGACTGGAAGCAGCAGATCGGCTCGCATGATGCGATCTATTTCGGCGCCGTCGGCTGGCCGGAAAAAATCCCGGATCACGTTTCCTTGTGGGGATCCCTGATCCTGTTCCGCCGCGAGTTCGATCAGTACATCAATCTGCGGCCGGTGCGCCTGATGCCCGGCGTGCCATCGCCGCTGGCCGGCCGCAAGCCCGGCGACATCGATTTCATGGTGGTGCGGGAAAACACCGAAGGCGAATATTCCTCCGTCGGCGGCCGGATGTTCGGCGGCACCGAGCGCGAGTTCGTCACCCAGCAGACGGTGATGACCCGGATCGGCGTCGACCGCACGTTGAAGTTCGCGTTCGATCTCGCCCAGTCGCGCCCGAAACGGCATCTGACGTCGGCGACCAAGTCGAACGGCATCTCGATTACCATGCCCTATTGGGACGAGCGCGTGGAGGAGATGGCGAAGCATTATCCCGACGTGAAATGGGACAAGTACCACATCGACATTCTGACGGCGCACTTCGTGCTGCATCCGGATTGGTTCGACGTCGTCGTCGGCTCCAACCTGTTCGGCGATATCTTGTCCGACCTCGGGCCGGCCTGCACCGGCACGATCGGCATCGCGCCGTCGGGCAACATCAATCCGGGCAATGATTTTCCCTCGCTGTTCGAGCCGGTGCACGGCTCCGCGCCGGACATTGCCGGGCTCGGTATCGCCAATCCGATCGGCCAGATCTGGTCGGCCGCGATGATGCTGGAACACCTTGGCGAACGCGAGGCCGGCGCGGCGATCGTCCGGGCGATCGAGCGCACGCTGGAGGAGCGCACGCTGCGCACCCGCGATCTCGGCGGCAATGCCGATACCACGACCTGCGGCAAGGCGATCGCTGAAATGATCGAGTGACCCCCTTCGCGGCGCCGCGGCGAGGTGTAGCCGCGGCGCACTAAAACTCTAGCCTGCCGGTGCCGCGTCTGCTAAGCGGAGGGCGGCTGATTGCCAAGTTTCGCGGTCCCGTAGCTCAGCCGGATAGAGCGGCGGTTTCCTAAACCGTAGGTCGGAAGTTCGAGTCTTCCCGGGATCGCCAGCCATTCAGGTGCAAGAAACCAAATAAAGACGGGCACTTCCTCAACGCGCACGGCAACGGCTGCGCAGTTCTTCGGAGATCCGGTTCGAGGTCAGCCGTTCACGCGCGGATTTGGTCGCGTTCGCCGCCAGCCCGTCGAGCTCCGAGTTCGTTCTAGTTTTGGTCGCGGCTGGACCGATCGCTCGTACTCGAACGAAGTCTCTCCGACCCGCAGCGCCCCGTACTTCGCGATACCTTGATATCGCAGGCGGTCTCGTTGATCGTCTTGCCCTTGATGAAGTTGCTCGAGCGTATCCGCGCGATCGTCTCGACGGCAAATCCCCGATCACCTGCGTCGTTCCAAACAGGCAGCGCAGGCCGAATGACCCGTGAACTTCTGGAAGATGTGCTGGGCCCGCGGCTGCAGGCCCTCGTTGCCACGCTCAAGCAGCAGTTTCGCGGCGCCCGTCTTTAATCGCCGCTTCAGGACAAAACATTGATAGCCGTCTGCATCTTACTGGGAGCAGGAGGCGAAGCGTGCGTTTACGGCCTCGAGGCCGATCAGATCAGCCACGATTTGAAGGACGTTCGGCATTTTAGTTTTCGATTTTCGAGAATGCGTCCAGCCAAGCCGCGCGCAGAAATTTTATCCAAGCAAACGCTCAGAAATTGCTTGTCACGAAAGCCTCCAATTCGTATCCTTTTCAATAATGGAATTGAATTCAACATAATGGAATTGCCGGTGCGGGCGCCCAACCAGCACCCGCCGGCGGTTCCGCGCATTTCGCGCGCACAATGGGTTGGGGAGACACGCTTGGAGTTGCTTGGTCGGGCACGGGCCGCTTGCGCCGTGCCGTTTTCTTTGCGGTCAGCCGCTGGACTTCCCCTCATTGAATGCACTGCATCCTTCGCATGCGCGGCACAGCCGGGGTGCGCCTCATGACGCGGCCATTCGTGCTCGGGGTGGGCGGCACGCTGCGGGCGGGGTCGTCGTCCGAACAGGCGCTGGCGCACAGCCTGAACGCGGCGGCGGCGTGCGGCGCCGCAACCGAGTTGATCTCGGGGTTTGATCTCGACCTGCCGTTCTATGCCCCGGGCGCCAGCGAGCGCTCGGCGGCGGCCGGCAGGCTGGTGGCGGCGCTGCGGCGCTGCGACGCCGTGATCATCGCCTCGCCGTCCTATCATGGCTCGGTGTCGGGCGTGCTCAAGAACGCGCTCGATTATCTCGAGGACCTCAGCGGCGATCCGCGGCCCTATCTCGACGGCCGCGGCGTCGGGCTGATCGCATGCGGCGCGGGCTGGCAGGGCGCGAACTCGGCGATGGCCGCGCTGCGCGACATCGTGCATGCGCTGCGCGGCTGGCCGACGCCGCTCGGCGCGACGCTGAACACCCAAACCCCGATCTTTGACGGCGCCCGCTGCACTGATCCGTCGGCCCGCTTCCAGCTCGAGACGGTGGGGCGGCAGGCGGCGGAGTTCGCCTTCAACTGGCGCCGGGCAGCAATGCCCCGCGCGGCGCAATCGGCCTAGCCGGCTCAAATTCTGCAAATCGTTAGGGAGGCATACGTGGTCTTTTCACATCAGACCTTGGAGATCGGCGGGGTCAAGACCCACGTCTACCAGGCCGGCAGCGGCAAGCCGCTGCTCTGGTTTCATGGCGCCGGCGGCATCACCGGCATCACGCCGTTCTTCGAAGGGCTGGCGCAGCGCTACCAGGTGTTTCTGGTCGACCATCCCGGCTGGGGCCGCTCCGAGCGGCCGGAGTGGCTGCGCGACTTCACCGACTACAACTATTTCTATCGCGACTTCCTCGCCTATTTCGGGCTGGCGCGCGTCAACCTCGTCGGCAATTCGCTCGGCGGCCGCATCGCTCTGGAGTTCGCGATCAGCCATCCGCAGCACGTCGAAAAGCTCGTGCTGCTGGCGCCGGCCGGCCTGCATGTCGACGGCGTCAAGCGGCCGGATATCTTCATTCTGACGCCCGAGCAGCGCGCGCGCGTCGTGTTCCACGATCAGAAATTTGCCGATGCGCTGCTGGCGCGCCCGCTGTCGGACGCCGACCACGAGATCGCCGCCAAGAACCTGGCGACGCAGGCGCGCCTGAGCTGGGAGCGCAACTACAACCCGCGCTTTCCGCGGCTGCTGAAATACGTCGAGGCGCCGACCCGGATCATCTGGGGTGAGAATGATCGCATGATCCCTCTGGCCCACGGCGAAGAATTCGTCCGCCATATTCCCGGCGCTGAACTTCACGTCATCAAGGAATGCGGCCACCTGCCGCAGATCGAGAAGCGTGAAGAGTGCCTGTGGCTGGTTGAAGAGTTCATCGGCTAACTCCCTGCCGGATCTCAAGTTGAACAGTTTTGGAGTTGTTCGATGGTTGAAGTTTTTGCCTTTCACCTGATGCCCTATACCGACCTGCCGCTCGCCGCGCTCGAGGAGCACGGCACGTCCTGGGTCAAGCTGCCGAACTCCTATTACGATCCGGTCAAGGGCCGGGAGTTCTACAACCAGTATTTTGAGCAGCTCGAATATTCCGACCGGCTCGGCTTCGACGGCGTGGTGGTGAACGAGCATCACCAGACCGCCTATGGCCTGATGCCGGCGCCGAACGTCATCGCCGGGCTCTTGGCCGGCCGGGTCAAGAACGCCAAGATCGCCATTCTGGGCAATGCGATCGCGATGCACGCCATTCCCCAGCGCATCGCCGAGGAGATCGCCATCCTCGACGTCGCCACCGGCGGCCGCATCATCTCCGGCTTCGTCCGCGGCATCGGCGCCGAGTACTTCAGCTTCCGCAACGTCAACCCGTCGGATTCGAAGGAGCGGTTCTACGAGGCCCATGACATCATCATGCGGGCCTGGACCGAGACGGGACCGTTCGAGTATCACGGCAAGCACTATCACTTTCCCTATATCAACACCTGGCCGCGGCCGTTCCACCAGCCGCACCCGCCGGTCTTTCTGCCCTCGCAGGGCAGCACCGACACGATCGAGTTCGGCGCCAAGCACCGCTACACCTATCTGCAAACGCTGAGCTCGACCGACGCGATGAAGAAGTCGTTCGACCTGTTCCGCGAGGAGGCCGAGAAGCACGGCTACACCGCGGCGCCGCACCAGCTCGGCTGGTCGCACAAGGTCTATGTCGCCGAGACCGATGCCAAGGCGTGGGAAGAGGCCGAGGAGCACATGACCTTCTTCTTCGAGCGGCTGCTCAACATGCCGCCGGAGATGTTCTTTCCGCCGGGCTATCTCCATGAGGCGTCGATGGGCCAGATCCTCGCGAACGCCAAGTCGCGCAAGAACCGGACGATGCAGGAGATGTGCGACATGGGGCTGATCACCATCGGCTCCGAGGCGACGGTGCGCCAGCGCCTGTGCGAATTGCAGAAGGAGATGGGCTTTGGCGTTCTCAACGCGCACATGCACACCGGCAACATGCCGCACTGGAAGGCGATGAAGAACATCGACCTGTTCGGCCGCTTCGTCCTCCCGCACCTGCAAAAACTCGGCAAGCCGGAAGCTGGGGCCGAACAAGGCGGAATGCGGCCTCATTCTCTCCCAGAACCTGCAATGGGAGGGACGTTCTGACACTTCGTTTCTCCGAACGCTGCGAAGATCAATGCCCTGGTGCCAACGCTTGGTGCCAGGGCAGAAGCGGCCGCACGACCATCACATGGCCGTACCCCATTCTCGGTCATTTCAAGAGGATCGCGGCCTTCAATTTTGATGACTTCAAACTGCAGCCGATTTAAAACGGCGGCCAAATAAGCAAACGAAAGTTTTGCGAATCACCTGAGAGGAAAACGATGCTGAAGACGATTAAGATCCTGTCCATCGTACTGGTGGCATTGACACTGGCGGGCAAGGTCGACGCGGCTGAGAAGTACATCGTCCAGAACGGATCGCCGGCACCGGGGTCAGTGAACCTCGATATCTACGTCGCAAACCGGCTTGGCTTCTTCGCCGATGAAGGTCTCGACGTCGAAATGCGTTATTCGCAGGGTGCCCCCCAGGCAACGCAGATCGCCGCGAGCGGCGCGGCGGACATGGCGCGCGTCTCGTTCGAGCCCTATCTGTCGGGCTACTCGAAGGGCCTGCGCGGCAAGTTCTACATGCGCTCGAATTATCACAACATTTTTTGGCTAGCTGTGCTCGAAGGCAGCGACATCAAGGCTGTTGGCGACCTCAAAGATAAGAAGATCGGCGTCATCAACATGGGTAGCGGTGCGTTGGTGGTGGCGCGCTCGATGCTACGACAGGCAGGCATCCAGCCCGACAATTCAATGTTCCTTCCTGTTGGCGCCGGGCCGTCGGCCCTGCGTGCACTGCAGGAGGGCAAGGTATCCGCCGTCGCGCTGTGGGACGCCGGCTATTCTGCGCTCGAGCGCCACGGTGCGAAGCTCAAATACCTTCATCACCCTGTGATCGGCAAGATCGGCAATTCCGGCTTCTTTATCTCCGATGCCTCGCTGAAGAGCAAACAAGACGCTCACGTCAAATTCCTGCGCGCTGTCGTCAAAGCCCGTGCCTTCATCGGCGAAAACAAGGATGCGGCGCTGAAGATGTACTGGGACGAAATTCCCGGCGCCAAGGTCGGAGACACTCCGGAGCAGCAGCATGCCAATGGCATGGCCGAGATCACCTTCATGCAGCCATTCCCTGCCGGTATCGCGGTTAAGGACCTCGGACGTTTCAATCTCGATGATCTGGCCAAGTACCTCGCCGTGATGAAGGAAGAAGCGGTTTTGGAAGCAAACCTCTCGGTCGCCGATATCTTCTCGAACGAGTTGCTCGATAAGATTGGGCCGATCAACCTGGACGACGTTCTGCGTCGAGCTCCGAAAAAAGCTCCTTGATCTGATCCAACATGAGCAGCAATTCCCAGAAGAGCCCTCTTGGCTCGAAAGGCGACGCGCGACCTGAGGTCGTCGCGCGGACGCCGCTGATCGAATTTGATCGCGTCGGCAAAACCTACCAGGCGGCCGACGGCCGTCCGGTCAAGGCCGTGGACTCTGTCAGCGCAACCATCAATGACGGAGAGTTCATTTCGCTGCTCGGACCGTCAGGGTGTGGCAAGTCCACGTTGATGATGATGCTGGCCGGGTTGCTGTCGCCGTCAGAAGGAGCGATCCGCTACAACGGCAAATCCGTCTCCGGCCCGCAGCGGGAATTCGGCGTTGTGTTCCAGGATCCGATCTTGTTTCCCTGGCGCAATGTCCTTCATAACGTCAAACTTCCGGCCGAAGTGCGCGGCGCGCCGCATGCGACGCAAATCGAACGCGCGCGTGCGATGATCAATCTCGTTGGACTGAGCGGTTTCGAAACCAAGTTTCCCAACGAGTTGTCCGGCGGGATGCAGCAACGTGTGGCAATCGCACGGGCGCTGACACTGGATCCCAAACTGATCCTCATGGACGAGCCGTTTGGTGCGCTTGACGCGATGACCCGCGAGCAGATGAACCTCGAATTGCAGAGGATCAGTCTGACCACGGGAGCCACCGTCGTGTTCGTCACCCATTCGATCGCAGAAGCTGCTTTCTTGTCTGACCGGGTGTTTGTCATGTCAGGACGGCCGTCAAGCGTGCGCGCCATCGTGCCGATAGACATCCCGCGTCCACGCCGTATCGAGCTTATGAACACTGACAAGTTCGGCGATTATGTAACTCACCTCCGCAATGTATTGGGCACCGGCGAGGATCCGAGATGAGCGATGTTACCAATCGGATGTTTCGATCGGGCAAGCGAGCGAGCTTCCTGTTCAATTTGGCGCTGCCCGTCGCTGCAGCATGTGCAATTCTGCTGGCATGGGAGCTCTGCGTAGCCTTGATGGAGGTGCCGCCGTATATCCTCGCCCCGCCCAGCGTTATAGGTGAGCGTATTGTTTCGGATTTTAGATCTGGCGAGGTGATACCGCATCTGACCACCACCCTTACCGAGGTGGTGACCGGTATCGTGATTGCCGCAATACTCGGGCTGACCCTGGGTACGATGATTGGCATATTTCCAATCATCGACAAGATGCTGTATCCGATTATTCTTGTTATTCAGACCATTCCGAAGGTGGCCGTCGCGCCGTTGATGATTATCTGGTTCGGCTACGGAATGTCGTCGAAAATCGTTACTGCGGCTCTCCTGGCGTTCTTTCCGGTGCTGGTTAACGTTGTGGTCGGGATCAAGACGGTGGATCCGCGGCGCATCACCTTGATGCGAATGCTGTGCGCGACACCGCTGCAAACCTATTTCAAGGTCCGCTTGCCGAACATGCTGACCTACCTGTTCGCGGGTCTTGAGGTTGGTGTGGTGCTGGCATTGATCGGTGCGATCGTCGGCGAGTTCGTTGGTGCTTCGGTGGGGCTCGGCAGTCTGATTATTCAGCGCCAGGCACTGGTGGATGTTGCGGGAGTTTTCTCGATTCTCGCCTACCTCTCGGTCACCGGACTGTTGCTGACCTTGGCGGTCAAAGCCATCGGACGACGCGTTATTTTTTGGAACAACTAGAGGCGACGGCAATAGCATCGTCGCACAGGTTGCCCGATCTGGAGCCGCTCCATTCCTGCTGCTCGGGCTTCATTTGCCCATGGTCGGGAAAGGCCTGCTCCGGGTCGAAGCTAAACTCTTTCGCCCGCTGTCATGTTGGTCGTTGCTCCCCCGACCGATCAGCTTGTCACCCCGGTGCCCGTCGCGGGACTGCCTTCCAACAGCAGACGCGTAGCAAAAGCCGCTGTAAACAAACTGTGTGTAGCTCGGATACGTCCGAGCAGCCTAAAAGGAGCGGATTGGTAGGCCTCGGGATGCAACTTGTTTGCAACGCGCGCCAGCTAAGGTATTGATCTCATTGTCCCTAGAATGGTTTCCTAAACCGTAGGTCGGAAGTTCGAGTCTTCCCGGGAGCGCCAGCAATTTTTTGCTGACGGCCAGGATGCAGCTCCCGAGCGGGGAGGTCTTGGATGAAGGACATTGCGTTCGTCACCACTGCCCGGCGCGTGACCGCCCACGCCTGCCATGTCGGCGAGCGGATCAATACGGCCGCGTTCGATGGCGACCTGCTCTCCAGCGCGCCGCTCGCGGTGCGTGCGGGCCAGCATGGCATCGCTGTCATCTTTCGCTACGGTGTGGTTGTCCTGATCGAGCTGACGCCCGATGAGGAGCATGCCTTCCTGCAGCGCCTTGCGCCGCGGATCGCTGCCAAGGCCGGTTTCTTCGAGGAAGAGACGGCATCGATCGAGATCGCCGTCGATGCCGAGAATCCGATTCTGGCGGGTGGCCCGATTCTGGTGAAGGAGATGTCGCTGGAGCGGCTTCTCATCATCGCCGACGTGCTTGCCAAAAGCGTGCTGCTGGCCCGCGACGAGCGCGATGTGGCGACGGTGTTCGAGGTCATCGAGCCGTTCGCGCGTGAACTCGCGATGTACGGGCGGACCCGCCGCAACCGGGCGGCGATTCTGAAGCTGATCGGCAACGCTCTGCTCGTGCAGCACCGGATGTCGGGCTGGGTCGGCATCACCGACAAGCCCGACGTGCTGTGGGATCGCCCCGATCTGGAGCGGCTTTATGCCCGGCTCGAGGACGAGTACGAGCTGAAGGAGCGCGTCGATGCGCTCAACCGCAAGCTCGAGCTGATCGCGGAGACCGCCAACACGCTCGGCGATGTCATCGACACCCGCCGCTCGCTCCGGCTCGAGCTCATCATCGTGTTTCTGATCGCGTTCGAGATCGTGATCACATTCTACCAGATGTTCGGCGGCAAGATGCCTTGAGGCGGCGGCGTTCGCGCCGCCTGCGCCTTGTCACCGCCGGATCACCTTCGACAACGGACACGGCAGCAGCGTCAGCGCATAAGTCTCGATGGTCAGCGAGCCGCGGCGCCGCTTGACCTCGGCGACCCTTGCCGCGCCCGGACACAGCGAGGCGAATTCGCTGCTGCTGTCAAAGGCGGCGGCGTCGACCAGCAGGCTTGTGCTCTGCAGGGCGGTGCTGTCCAGCGGCGGCATGTTGATCCAGCGCAGCGGCTCGCCGAGCTGGGCGATGCAGGTGCTCTTCGGCAGATAGAAGGCGAGCCAGGCGGTGGTGCCGTAATCGCGTGCGATGACGCAGGTCGCGCCGTGCTGAACGCGCGCCGCCTCGATCTGCGCCGCCATGTCGGCGATGCCAACGCCGACGCTGCGCACGCTGGGATCGCGCGCGTTGCCGTTGAGGATCCCGGTATTGGCCTGCAGGACGAGCAGGATGAAGGCGATGATGCCGCCCGTCAGCGCCCAGCGCCGCGAGAAATCCGCCACGCTCTGCCAGCGCGCCGACCATTTCACTTCGTGCGCTGCCACCGCCGCGACGATCGCGAACGCCGGATAGATCGGGGCCAGCCAGTTGGCCTCGATCCGGCTGTGCAGCGAGTGGAACATGAAATAGAGCAGGATCGGCCAGAAGCTGAAATTGAGCAGCGCGCGGGCCGGCGCGTTGCCGGGCTTGCGGCGCGAGAGAAGGGCGAAGACGCCCATCGCGCCGAGCAGGAACACCAGAGGGGTTGCAAACGCGATCTGCGCCGGGATCAGCTCGCCGATGTATTTGAGAGTAAAGCCGGTGGCGCGCGCGCGGCCGAGTTGCTTGTCGAACGATGCCCAGCCGTTGTTTGCGTTCCACAGAAGAACCGGCGCGAACAGGGCAAAGGCGAGGACGCCGCCGGCATAGGGCCAGGGCGAGGCCAGCCAGCGCCGCAGCTTCGGCACGACGACCAGCCACAGCAAAATCTGCAGGCCGAAAAATAGCGCGGTGTATTTCGACAGCAGCGCGACGCCGACGGCGGCGCCGACCGCGAGCCACCACGCGCCGCGTCCGGTCTCCAGCACCTTTGCCAGAAAGAACAGCACGAAGGCTGACGCCGCCATCAGCGGTGCGTCGGGGGTGATGATCATCATACCGACGCCGACGATCATCGTCGCGTTGAAGAGCAGCGTCGCCGTCGCCGCCATCCGCGCCGAGGCGAACAGAATCTCGGTGGTGCGATACACCGCCCAGCTCATCGGCAGGGTCAGCAGGATCGAGGCAAAGCGGATGCCGAACTCGCTGGTTCCGGCCAGCATCGTCCCGAGCCGGATGACCACTGCCACCATCGGCGGATGATCGAGATAGCCGCCGGCGAGATGGCGCGACCACATCCAGTAATAGGCCTCGTCGAAAGCCAGCGGGGTGACAGCGGCCGCAGCCAGATGGAGGGCGGCGACACCGAGAACGATCAGTGCGGTGAGGCGGGCGGGCGTATGCGTAAGGGTCATTGTGGGGCTGACGTCAGGCGACGCCTTCTTCGCGGGGCTGGCGGGGCGACAAACGCGGTGCGGGAATTAATTGCATCGTGGCCGGCGGCGATGCCGAAGCGGAAGGCGGCACCGTCGGTGGTGGTCTGGCAGGCTGCAGTCGCCGCAAGGTTTGCTGCAGGGCTCTGATAGCCGACCTCGCGGGTCACCTCAAGGCGACCGCCGAAGATGCCGAGTTGTGAAATAGAGATGGCACCCGCGCGTCGGCGATGTTGTTCGATTGCGTTTTATCGCGCAAGATCGCTCCAGCCTTGGGGGCGAGCGGGAAAACCGCCGATGCGAATGCCGGGGCAAGCAACAAGTGCATCCATGAGGATGCCGGAAAATTTTGGGAGGATTCGGTATGACCCAGATCATGCGCGGGTTTCCGCCGGTCAAGGACAATCGCGTCACGCTGGCCAACTGGCGCTCGCCGGGCTTCAATAGCTGGGCATTCCACCATGTCCGCGAGATCGTGCCCTCCGCCGATATTCCCAACGATCCCGACCGGGTGCGGAACCTGCCGACCGCGGCGTTCGATGCCGATGCCGTCGAGGTCGTCCATGGCGGCGAGGCGCGGTCGTTCGAGCGATATCTCAGCGAGACCCACACCGACGGCATTGCCATCATCCATCGCGGGCGCATCGTGCTGGAGCGGCATTTCAACGGCATGACCGAGGACACGCCGCATATTCTGATGTCGGTGTCGAAGTCCATGCTGGGGCTGCTCGCCGGCGTCCTCGTCGGCAAGGGTATCCTCGACGTCGAGCGGCTCGCCACCGACATCGTGCCGGAGCTGCAATCGACCGCCTATGCGGGCATCACCATCCGCCAGTTGCTCGACATGCGGGCAGGGGTCGCGTTCGATGAAGACTACATGGCGACGTCCGGGCCGATCGTGAACTATCGCAAGGCGACCAACTGGAATCCGCTGGAGCCGGGCGAGACGCCGTCGGACCTGCGCTCGTTCTATGAAAACCTTATGGCGTCGGACGGCCCCCATGGCGGACGCTTCCACTACATCTCGCCGAACACGGACCTGCTCGGCTGGATCATCGAGCGCGCCGCGGACCGGCGCTTTGCCGACCTGATGAGCGAGCTGATCTGGCGGCCGATGGGGGCATCGCGCAGCGCCTATATCACGGTGGACCGGCTCGGCGCGCCGCGCTGCGCGGGCGGCATGTGCACGACGGTGCGCGATCTTGCTCTTGTCGGGCAGCTCATTCTCGACGGCGGCGCGCGCGGCGGCAACCAGATCATTCCAGAATCCTGGATTGACGACATCTTCCAGAACGGCGATCCGGAGGCGTGGAACCAGGGGCCGTTCACCGGTTACTTCCCCGGCCGCAGCATGCACTATCGCAGCAAGTGCTACGTCTATCGCGGCGATGAGCCGATGATGTTCGGCCTCGGCATCCACGGTCAGAATCTTTTCGTCGACCCCAAGCGAGAACTGGTTATCGCCAAGTTCTCGTCCCAGCCGGCGCCGCTCGACGGGGAGCTGACGCTGCTGACGATGGCTGGCGTCGAGGCCATCCGTCAGGCGGTGTGACCCGCACAAAACAAGAGAACGACATCACGGGAAGGATCTGCAATGGCACTTCTTGAAGGGAAGGTCGGCATCATCACCGGCGCGACCAGCGGCATCGGCGCGCGCACCGCCGAACTCTTCGTCGCCGAGGGGGCGCGCGTCGTCTTCACCGGGCGGCGCAAGGCGGAGGGCGAGGCGCTCGCCGGCAGGCTCGGCGGCAGCGCGATCTTCGTGCAGGCCGATGCGACGCTGGAGGACGACTGGATCAGGGTCGTGGAGACCGCGCAATCCAGTTTCGGCAGGATCGATTGCCTGTTCAACAATGCGGGCGGCCCGGCGCCGACCGGCAGCATCACCAGCATTCCGGTGGAGGGATTTGACGCGGCGATCGCGCTGCTGCTCCGCTCCGTGATGCTCGGCATGAAGCATGTCGCGCCGGTGTTGATGAAGCAGCGCTCCGGCAGCATCATCAACAACGGCTCGGTGGCCGGGCACCAGGCCGGCTATTCCAGCTCGATGATCTACAGCGCGGCGAAGGCGGCGGTGAACCATTTGTCGCGCTGTGTCGCGATGGAGCTCGGCGAGCATAATGTCCGCGTCAACTCGGTATCGCCCGGCGCCATCGCCACGGGCATTCTCGCCAAGGCGCTCGGCATGGAGCAGACCCGCGCCGACCAGCTCGCCGAGCAGATGAAAGCGGGCTTCGCCAAGGCCCAGCCGATTCCGCGCGCCGGCATTCCGGATGACATCGCGCAATGCGTGGCGTGGCTGGCGTCCGACCGCTCCACCTTCGTCAACGGCATCGACATCATCGTCGACGGCGGCATGCTCGGCGGCAAAATGTACTCGCCGCATCAGGAGACGCTGCGCCAGACGAAAACGGCGCTCGGCATCTAGCCGGCGCCCCTGTCTTCGTCATGGAGCACTGGCTGCTTGCAGTCCCTGCCGACAAGAAGTCCTTGCCGATAACATCTGCAACGCATCCGAGGTCCGATGCAGCCGGTCGAGCCCGCCGCAATCCCTGACGAAGCATCGCGCCATTATCCGGGCTGGCGGGTGGTGGCGCTGTGCTTCGTCACCGCGACCTTCGGCTGGGGACTCGGCTTCTACGGCCACAGCGTTTATCTTGCGGAGCTGCAGCGCCTCCACGGCTGGCCGTCGTCGCTGATCGCGTCGGCGACGACGATGTTTTATCTGGTCGGCGCGCTGATGGTGGCTTTCATCAGCGAAGCGATGCGCGCGCTCGGCGTGCGCGTCTGCCTCCTGCTCGGCGTGGCGTGCATGGCGATAGCGGCGCTGCTGCTCGGCCAGATCACGTCGCCGTGGCAGCTCTATGCCGTGTATTTTCTGATGGCGTTCGGCTGGGCCGGCACCAGCCTCGGCGCGATCACGACAACGCTCGGCCTCTGGTTCAACAAGCGACGCGGCATGGCGATCAGTCTTGCGCTGAACGGCGCGAGCTGCGGCGGCATTGTCGGCGTCCCGCTGCTCGTGGCAGCGATCGGGCAGTTCGGCTTCAGCCATGCCGTGATGCTTGCGGCGGCGCTGACGGTGCTGGTGCTCGTGCCGATGATCTTCTGGTGTGTCGGCACGCCGCCGGCCGATCGCACGCTCGTCAATGCCGCAGCGCCGCCGTCGTCGGGGCGGATCCGTGCCGAGGCGCTGCAGACGGTGGCCTTCCGCACGGTAACGATTGCCTTCTCCTTGATGCTGTTCGCGCAGGTCGGCTTCATCGTCCACCTGATCTCGTTTCTCGATCCGATCGTCGGCCGCGAGCACGCCGCGGTGGCGATCTCGATCATGACCGCGATGGCGGTGGTCGGGCGGGTGCTGTTTTCCACCGTGATCGACCGGCTGGACCAGCGGCTGGCATCGGCGCTGTCGTTTCTCAGCCAGGCGCTGGCGCTGCTGCTCATCATCAACACCAGCGATGTCCGCCTGATCTATCTCGCGAGCGCGGTGTTCGGTTTTTCCGTCGGCAACCTGATCACGCTGCCCGCGCTGATCGTTCAGCGCGAATTCCCGCCTTACGCGTTCGGCGTCCTGATCAGCCTCGTCACGGCGGTATCGCAGGTGGTCTATTCGATGGGGCCGGGCGCGATCGGTTTTCTGCGCGACCTGTCCGGCAGCTATGTCGTACCCTTCGCAACTTGCATCGCATTGCAGCTCGTCGCCGCGGCGCTGGTGCTGGTGCGCGGACGGCCCGCGCCGACGGTGTGAGAGGGGCGATCAGCGCTCGGCGAGCAGCGCCTCGAGATCGAGGGGCCGCGTGTACATCGACAGATTGCCGTCGGCATCGCGCGGCCATTCCGCCTCGGGCCGGTCCCAATAGAGCTCGACGCCGTTTTCATCGGGATCGCGCAGGTACAGCGCATGGCTGACGCCGTGGTCGCTCGCCCCGTCCAGCGGAATGCGCGCGGCGATCAGCCGGTGCAGCGCATCGCCGAGCGCGGCGCGGGTCGGATAAAGAATGGCGAGATGGAAGAGGCCCGTCGTGCCCGGCGCCGGCGGCTGCCCGCCGAAACTTTCCCAGGTGTTGATCGCGATGTGATGATGATAGCCGCCGGCGGAGAGAAAGACCGTGTGTTGGCCCATCCGCTGGGTTACCGCGAAGCCGAGCACGTCGCGATAGAATCCAAGCGAACGCTCGATATCGGCCACCTTGAGGTGGACGTGGCCGATCCGCGTGCGTGTATCGACGGGATGGGTGGGACTGGTGGGGCTGGCGGACATGCTTCGGTTTCCTGTGCTGCTGGGCTGAATATGGGCGGCGGATGGCGCCGTACAAGCCGGGCCTCGCGCCGCCGCCAGCAGGCCGGCGTTGCAATCCGCGCCGGGGCGCTTAAAATTTCTTCAGGCCGCGCTGCCGGCGATCCCAAGAACAACAACGGAAGCAGAAAATGGAAACGTCCGAAGGAAATCTTGATCATTTCCGGAGCGAGACCCGAAGCTGGCTGGAGGCGAACTGCCCGGCCGAGATGCGCCGGCCCGTGATCAAGGAAGAGGACGTCTTCTGGGGCGGGCGCAATGCGCATTTTTCCTCCGCTGCGCAGCAAGCGTGGTTCGAGCGGATGCGCGACCGCGGCTGGACGGTTCCCAACTGGCCCGAGCGTTATGGCGGCGGCGGCCTTGGCCCGCAGCAGACCAAAATCCTGCGCGAGGAAATGGCGGCGATCGGCGCCCGGCTGCCGCTGTCGAGTTTCGGCATCTGGATGCTCGGCCCGGCGCTGCTCAAATACGGCACCGAGGCGCAGAAGCTCGAGCATCTGCCGAAAATCGCCCGCGGCGAAATCCGCTGGTGCCAGGGCTATTCCGAGCCGAATGCGGGGTCGGACCTCGCCTCGCTGCAGACCCGCGCCGAGGCCGATGGCGACGACTTCATCATCAACGGCCAGAAGATCTGGACCTCCTATGCGAACTATGCCGACTGGATCTTCTGCCTCGTGCGCACCGATCCCGCGGCGAAGAAGCACGAAGGCATCAGTTTCATTCTGTTCGACATGACCTCTCCCGGCGTTTCGACCAAGCCGATCCTGCTGATCTCGGGCAAGTCGCCATTCTGCGAAACGTTTTTCGACAATGTCCGCGTTCCGCAGTCGCATGTCGTCGGGCAGGTCAATCGCGGCTGGGATGTCGCAAAATATCTGTTGCAGCATGAGCGCGCGATGATCAGCGGCATGGGCGAGCGCGGCGCGGGCCGTCCGCTCGGGCAGGTGGCGGCGGACAGCGTCGGCGCCGACGAACAGGGGCGCCTCGATGACCCGATGCTGCGCGGGCAGATCGCGGCCTTCGAGATCGACGAGGCGGCGCTTGCCTGTGCGGCGGAGCGCTTCACCGACATGGCCAAGGCGGGCAAGGCGCATCCGGCGTTTTCGTCGGCGATGAAATATTACGGCACCGAGCTGAACAAGCGGCGGCATGAACTTTTGATGTCGGCCGGCGGCATCGACGCGCTTGAATGGGAAAGCGGCCGCTCCCACGAGGGCGAGCGGGCGCGGGCCTGGCTGCGGACAAAGGCGAATTCGATCGAGGGCGGGACCAGCGAGGTGATGCTCGGCATCGTCGCCAAGCGCATCCTTGAGCTGCCCGGCGCGTGATGGCCGATTGCCGTCACGCCGCCACCTCTTGCACGAAACCTCATAAAACCGGATTGAAACATGGCCCTTGTTCTCACTGAAGAGCAGTCGATGCTCAGCGACAGCGCCCGCGGTCTGATCGGCGAAAAGGCGCCGGTGGCGCATCTTCGCCAGCTTCGCGATACCAAGGATGCGACGGGTTTCTCGCGCGAGCTGTGGCGCGCTTTCGCCGAGATGGGATTTGCCGGCCTTTTGGTGCCCGATGAGTTCGGCGGCTCCGGGCTTGGCTGTGTCGAGGCCGGCATCGTGATGGAGGAGATCGGCCGCAACCTCACGCCCTCGCCATTTCTTTCGACCGCGGTGCTTGCCGCGACGGCGCTTTCGCGCGCGGGCAGCGGCGCGCAAAAGTCCGAATATCTGACGAGGCTCGCGGCGGGCGACCTGATCGCTGCGCTTGCCGTCGACGAGGGTGCAAAGCATCGCCCGCTCATGACGGCGATGACGGCGCAGCGTTCCGGCAACGGTTTCCGCCTCAACGGCGCAAAGGCGCTGGTGGTCGATGGCCATGTGGCCGATCTTCTCATCGTCGCCGCGCGGACTTCCGGCGCGGCCGGTGAAGCTGGCGGGCTGACGCTGTTTCTTGTCGATCCCAAAGCGAAGGGCATCGGGGTCGAGCGTACCGTGATGGTCGATGCGCATAATGCCGCGCGGATCCAATTCGATGATGTCGAAGTCGACGCCGACAGCGTGCTCGGCGAAGTCGATCTCGGCGGCGAGCTGCTGGAAGGCGTTCTCAATGTCGGCCGCGCGGTGGTTGCGTCCGAGATGGTCGGCTGCGGCGAGGAGGCGTTCTCCCGCACCGTGACCTATCTGAAAGAGCGCAAGCAGTTCGGTCGCCTGATCGGAGAATTCCAGGCGTTGCAGCACCGTGCGGCGCATCTCTATTGCGAGATAGAGATCACCCGCGCCGCCGTGCTCAAGGCGCAGCAATTGCTCGACGACGGCGCGCCCCAGGCCGCTGCCGCCGTTGCGGTCGCCAAGGCGCGGGCCGGGACGACCGTGACCCTTGCCGTGCAGGAGGCGGTGCAGATGCATGGCGGCATGGGCATGACCGACCAGTTTGACGTCGGCCTGTTCATGAAGCGCGCGCGGGTCTGTCAGGAGCTGTTCGGCGATGCCAATTTCCACGCCGATCAACTCGCGCGCCTGAAGGGCTTTTAGGATCTTTAGCCGGAACGAACCGTTCGGCTGTGCATCTATTGACGTTAGCGCCGGGAAATAACTTCCCGGCGCAGTTTGGTATTTGCAAGTGGATCGCATTTGCAGTAACAACTGCCAGATGCAAGTGACTTGCAACTGAGCGGGGCCTCCACCGTACCTCAAGGGCATACTTTTGAGGGATTCTGGGACAACTCTCGCCGGGCTCAGTGTAGCAAGGGCGCAGTTCGGGGCTTTTCGCCCACAAATTACCGGCGGCCGGTGCATTCCGGCGGCTGATCGAAAGGCGACATTGATGGTACGGCTCACGCGGGCAACCTTTGCGGCTCTCATTCTTCTTGGTTTCGGTTCAGTGCCATTGGCCGCCCAGACCAGCATGCCGCCGCCGCCCGCCGCCGCGACCGCGCCGAGCACGTCACCTCCGGCCGATGCCCCGGCCATCGATCCCGCTCAGGCGCCGGTCGCGTCCGATCCGGCCGCCCAGCCGGCGCCCGCAGCGGCTGCGCCGTCCCCCTCGGTTGCCACGGCTCTATTGCCCCACGATCTGTCGCCCTGGGGCATGTTCATGCAGGCCGATATCGTCGTGAAGGCGGTGATGATCGGCTTGGCGCTGGCATCGCTGCTGACGTGGACGGTGTGGCTCGCCAAGGGGCTGGAGCTTGCGTCGGCGCAGCGCCGTGCGCGAAGTGCGGTCCGCAAGCTGCAGCGCGCGAACAGCCTGGCTGCCGCGCAGCAGGAAATCGCCGATGGCTGGACCCGCAAGGGCGCGGTTGCCGAGCTCGTCGCCCTTGCCGAGCGCGAATTGCAGCGTTCGGCGCGGCTTGCCGGCGACGGCATCAAGGAGCGGCTGGCGATCGCGCTGTCGCGGGTCGAGGCCAAGGCCGGCCGCGACATGTCGCGCGGCACCGGCCTTCTTGCCACCATCGGCGCCACGGCCCCCTTCGTCGGCCTGTTCGGCACGGTGTGGGGCATCATGAATTCGTTCATCGGCATTTCCCAGTCCAAGACCACCAATCTTGCGGTGGTCGCGCCCGGCATTGCCGAAGCGTTGCTGGCAACTGCGCTCGGTCTGGTCGCCGCGATTCCGGCGGTGATCATCTACAACATGTTCGCCCGCGCGATGGCCGGCTACCGGGCGCTGTTGTCGGATGCATCCGGCGAGATCCTGCAGCATGTGTCCCGCGATCTCGATCGCTATGACGCAGGCGAGGACAACATGCGCCGCGCGGCGGAGTGAGCCATGGCGGTTTCCCTCAAGGACCCGCAGGACGGCGGGCTCGACGAAGTGAGCGAGATCAACGTCACGCCGTTCATCGACGTGATGCTGGTGCTCCTGATCATCTTCATGGTTGCGGCCCCCCTCTCGACGGTCGACGTCGCGGTGGATCTGCCGGTTTCCAATGCCCAGCCGCAGCCGCGCCCGGACAAGCCGCTGTTTTTGACCGTGAAGCAGGATCTGACGCTGTCGCTCGGCAATGACGAGGTGCCGCGCGCCGCGTTGCAATCGACCCTCGACCGACAGAGCGAGCACAATCGCGAGCAGCGGGTATTTCTGCGTGCGGATGGCGCGGTTGCCTATCGCGAGCTGATGGCGGTGATGAACCTTCTGCGCGAAGCCGGCTATCTCAAGGTCGCGCTGGTCGGGCTCGAGGACCTCTCCGGCGCGCCGAACGGGGCGAAGTGATGCTGGGCCTGCGAGATCCGGATGCGCGCGAGGGCGGCGCGGGCTGGCTTGCACCCGCTCTGCGCTGGACCACAGCCGGGCTGGTGGTGGCGGGGGTGCATGCCGGCGGCGTATGGCTGGCGATGAACTGGCCGCACGCGGCCGAGCCGAGCGGCGCGCCGCCTGCGGCGATGATGGTTGAGCTGGCGCCGCTCGCGGTTGCGCCGGAGACGCCGCAGAACGATATCGCGCCCGGCCCGGAGATGGTCGAGACGGAGCCGGAGCCGGAAACCGAGGTCGAGCCCAAGGTCGAGCCTAAAAAGCCGGTCGAGATGGCCGAGCCGCAGCCCGAACCTGAAATCAAGACGCCCGAGCCGCCGCCACAGGTCAAGGCCGAGGCAGTGTTGCCGCCGCCGAAGGTCGAGCCGCCGAAGCCGGTGAAGAAAAAAGTGGAGCGCAAGCCTCCCGCGCCGCGCACCTCTGCGCCGCAGAGCCTGCACGCGGCAGCCGCCGAGCGGGCCGCTGCGCCGACCGTCGGTGCTTCGGCCTCGACGGCCGCGGCGCAGGCGAGCTGGCGCAGCGCGCTGATGGCGCATCTCAATAGTCACAAGCGCTTCCCGCCCGGCGGCGGGCAGGGCGTGGCGACGGTTGGCTTCAGCATCAACCGCAGCGGTGGTGTCACGTCGGCGCGCCTGGTGCGCTCCTCCGGTGATGCGCTGCTCGATGCGGAAGCGGTCAGCATGCTGCGCCGCGCCAGTCCCGTGCCGGCACCGCCGCCGGATGTTCCGGGCAACCCGATTTCGCTCACCGTGCCGGTGCGTTTCGCGCGCTGAGGGGCGCCCTCAATCTCTGGGCTGCGCCTTCTTCGGCTTCGGCGCGGGGGCGGTTTTGGCCGCGGCCCTGCCGGCGGATTTTGGCTTGATCGGGCGCATCGGCGCGCGCGAATTGTCGTTGTTGAGATCGACCAGCTGCGCCAGCAGTTTCATGATGGTTTTCTGGTCTTTGGCCGGCAGCGGCGCGAGCATGCGCTCCTGCGCGCGGTCGACCAGCGGAATCGCCTTTTCCAGCAGCCGCTGTCCTTTTTGAGACAGATGCAGGTGTTTCACCCTCCGGTCTTCCGGCGTCGCCCGGCGCGTGATCAGGCCCTTGGTTTCCAGCCGCTCCATCACGCTGCCGAGGGTTGAGCGGTCAAACGCGATCAGCGCCGAAAGCCTCGTCGCATCGACGCCGGGATAATCGCGGATAGCGACCAGCGTCGCATACTGCACCGGGGTCAGGTCGAGCGGGGCGCATTCCTCCATGAAGATCGCCACCGCGATCTGCTGCATCCGCCGAAACAGGTGCCCCGGCTTCAGGTAGACATCGTCCATCGAATGCGCCGACTCGTTATTCGGCATCGATTTGCCTCTCGGGCGCCGCATCGGCGAAGGCGGGCAGGGCCATGGCCGCGGCTTCCGCCTCCAGCAGACGCGGGAATTTGCCAAGATCTACGCCGAACCGCCGCGCGTTCACCAGTTGCGGAACGAGGCAGATATCGGCGAGCGTCGGCGCCGCGCCGAAGCAGAACGGCCCCGGCTGATCCGCGATCATTTTCGTGCAGGCGATGAAGCCGTCGGTGACGACCCAGCGCACCCATTCGTTCACCGTTTCATCGCCGTGGCCGAGGCTGCGCAGGCGCTCCAAAACCCGCAGGTTCTGCACCGGATGAACGTCGCAGGCGATGATCTGGGCGAAGCCGCGGACGCGCGCTCGCATCATCGGATCGGACGGCAGAAGCGGCGGCTCGGGATAGGTCTCGTTGAGCCATTCGACGATCGCAAGCGACTGGGTGAGATGCTCGCCATTGTCGAGAACCAGCGTCGGGACCAGCCCCTGCGGGTTGAGCGCCACGTACTCCGGGGCGCGCTGCTCACCCTTGCGCAAGTGATGCGGAATATGCTCGGCGCCAAGCCCCTTCAGATTGAGCGCGATCCTGACGCGAAAGGCAGCGCTGCTGCGAAAATAACCATGCAGCTTCACGTTTGTTCTCCTGATGGCGGCTGGCCGGTTGTGTGATCCGCCGCGGCGACTGTCGAACCTATATAATCCGTCAGTATGCTGTCAATTCCGCTGCGCCGACGCCCGCGCACGTCACGGGGGCCGGATCCGGCGCGGCCCCCGTGAAACTGGCTCTCCTTGCCGGTAGAGCTCGCTCGCCTAACTTTCTTCCGGTTGTGCCGCTAGACTGCCTGCCGAATCGACCGGACACCGCGACCGCCAATCGTGCCCGCCGTCTTGGCCACGACTGCTGGCCGCTGTCCTGGCCAGGCGAACAGCCGACACGACAAAAGCCGGGGCGCGAAGATGATGGGGACACTGATGCTGCCATTCTCACCACGTTACATCGTCCTCACCATCTGCGTTGTGGTGACGCTGCTGCTCGGCAGCCTCATGATCTTCGATCCCAAGGTGCCGAATGTCGTGCTGATCCCGCTCATGGTGTTCGGCGCGCTGTCGCTGCTTGGCATCTACGATCTGTTGCAGCCCAACCATGCGATCCTGCGCAACTATCCGATCGCCGCGCATCTGCGGTTTCTCTTCGAGGAAATCCGGCCGGAGATGCGCCAGTACTTTTTTGAAAGCGAGAAGGACGGCACGCCGTTCAGCCGCGACACGCGCGCCATCGTCTATCAGCGCGCGAAGATGGTGCTCGACAAGCGGCCCTTCGGCACCCAGCTCGACATCTATGCCGAGGGCTATGAATGGATGCACCATTCCATGGCGCCGAAGCCGCTCGGCGAAGGGGCTTTTCGGATCACCATCGGCGGGCCGGATTGCGCAAAGCCCTATTCGGCGTCGGTCTTCAACATCTCGGCGATGAGCTTTGGCTCGCTGAGCGCCAACGCGGTGCGCGCGCTCAACAAGGGTGCGAAGAAAGGCGGGTTTGCCCAGGATACGGGCGAAGGTGGCGTCAGCCCCTATCATCGTGAAAACGGCGGCGATCTGATCTGGGAGATCGGCTCGGGCTATTTTGGCTGCCGGACCTTTGACGGCGAATTCGATCCAGAGCTGTTCGCAAAGGTCGCCGGTAGCGATCAGGTCAAGATGGTCGAGCTCAAGGTCAGCCAGGGCGCCAAGCCCGGCCACGGCGGCGTGCTGCCGGCGGCAAAGGTGTCGGAGGAGATTTCCAAGATCCGCGGCGTGCGGATGGGCGAGGATTGCGTGTCGCCGGCCTATCACAAGGTGTTTTCGACGCCGATCGAGATGATGCAGTTCATCGGCGAGATGCGGCGGCTCTCCGGCGGCAAGCCGGTCGGGTTCAAGCTCTGCATCGGCCATCGCTGGGAATTTCTGGCGATCTGCAAGGCGATGCTGGAGACGGGGATTTATCCCGACTTCATCGTCGTCGACGGCAGCGAGGGCGGCACCGGCGCTGCGCCGCTGGAATTCATGGATCATCTCGGCATGCCGATGCGCGAGGGCGTCAATTTCGTTCACAACGCCCTGATCGGTATCAATGCGCGGGACCGTATCCGCATCGGCGCGGCGGGCAAGGTCGCGACCGCGTTCGACATCGCACGGGCGATGGCGCTCGGCGCCGACTGGTGCAACTCCGCGCGCGGGTTCATGTTCGCGCTTGGCTGCATCCAGTCGCTGAGCTGCCACACCGACCGCTGCCCGACCGGCGTTACGACACAGGATCCGCTGCGCAACCGCGCGCTGGTGGTGCCGGACAAGGCAGAGCGGGTCTACAACTATCACCGCGCGACGCTGCACGAGCTGGCCGAGCTGATTGCGGCGGCCGGGCTCGAGCATCCCGACGACATCCACTCGGTCCACTTTTCGCACCGCATTTCGAGCACGGAGGCGAAGTCCTTCGCGCGCCTCTATCCCGAGCTGCGGCCGGGCGAGCTGATCGAGGGCACCGAGATTCCGCGCTATCGCGATGCCTGGGCGATCGCGCGGGCGGATTCGTTCCAGCCGGCGACCCTCTGAGCGCGGCGCGTCAGCGGCCCGGCATTGCCGGCTGATTGTCCAGCGCGTCCAGGTCGAAGCGGAAGACGTCATCAAGCAGTTCGCAGAACGCCTTTGCGCCGTGGTCGAGGATCTTTTCGCCCTTGTCGGCGGAGGCCAGCGAGGCGTCACCGATCGCGCCGCTCGGGTGCAGATCCTGCGCCTGCCACGCATAGGGCGCGGGGCGGTGGATCGAAAGATGCCTGTTCGCCGGGTCGTTCGCGATGCGAAAATCGGCGATCGCTTCGCGCCGCACCTGATCGGGCCATGCGGCGAGCATGATCGAGGTTTCGATTGCGCCGCCGTGGATGTCGTGCGTCACATCTTTTGGCGCGAACAGCCCGTCCGGCACGCCGAAGCGGCTCCATCCCGTCGTCACGACCAGCATCTTGTGGTGGCTGCGCAGCTCCTGCGCCACCACGTTCATCGCGGCGCTGTTGCCGCCGTGACTCGACACCATCACCAGCTTGCGGATGCCCGCGCGGCAGATGCTCTCGCCGAGCGCGCGCCAGTTCTGCATCGCGACCTCGGGCGGCAGCGTCAGCGTGCCGGGATAATCGAGATGTTCGGATGAAATCCCGATCTCCTGCACCGGCAGGAAAACGGCGGGGATACGCTCCGGCAGCGCCGCGCGCACGCGCGAGAGGTAGGCCTTTGCGATCATCGTGTCGGTGCCGAGCGGCAGGTGCGGCCCGTGCTGCTCGGTGGCGGCAAGCGGCAGCACCGCAATCCAGCCGGATGCGGCCTCTCGCAAAATGTCCGCCCAGCGGAGCATGCTCCAGTCGCGCGCAGGTGGCAGGCCGATCATGGCGAAAGCCTCTTCATCAACGATTCGCCTAAACTACCCCATCGCACCGCGGATGGAAGCGCCGACGATATCTCAGCGTTTCCTTAAGCACATCGGGGCGATAACCTTTCGGCGATCCCGCCAGCCCTTCCGGCCACGGGATCCGCGAGAGCTGGCGAGCGGGCCTGCTGCTGCCAGCCGCAAAAAGAAACGGAGTTGGAGATGAGCCGCCTGTCCCTGATGCGAACCCTGGTCGCAGCGATGTTGCTGATGACGCCGCTCGGTTCGGCAGCGGCCGAGATGGTTCTCGACAAGGTCTCGTTCGGCACCAACTGGGTGGCGGAGGCCGAGCACGGTGGCTTCTTTCAGGCGGTCGCGGACGGCACCTACAAAAGCTACGGCCTCGACGTCACCATCGTGCCGGGCGGGCCGAACACCAACAACCGCATTCTGCTCGCCGCCGGCAAGCTCGACTTCTTCATGAGCGCCAACAGCCTGCAATCGTTCGACGCGGTCGCCAACAAGGCGCCGCTGATTGCCGTTGCCGCAATTTTCCAGAAGGAGCCGCAGGTTTTCATCAGCCATCCCGAGAGCAAGGTGAAGACGCTGGAAGATCTCAAGGCGCTGACCCTGTTCGTCTCCAAGGAAGGCATTCCGACCTATTTTCAGTGGCTGAAATCTGAGTATGGCTTCAGCGAGGCCAAGGTGAAGCCATATACCTCGAACCCGCAGCCGTTCCTCGCCGACAAGCGCAGCGCGATGCAGGGCTATGTGACGAGCGAGCCCTATGCCATCGAGAAGCAGGCAGGCTTCAAGCCCGGCGTGCTGCTGCTGGCGGATTACGGCTTCAACTCCTATTCGACGCTGATCGAGACGCGGAAAAGCATCATCGAGAAGAACCCGGATCTCGTGCAGCGCTTCGTCGATGCTTCGATCATCGGCTGGTACAATTATCTCTATGGCGACAGCGCCCCCGGCAATGCTTTGATCCGGAAAATGAACCCGGACATGCCGGATGACGTTTTGGCCAATGCGATCGCCAAGATGAAGGAATACGGCATCGTCGATTCCGGCGACAGCCTGACGAACGGCATCGGCGCGATGAGCGACGCGCGGATGGCGAGCTTTTTCGACAGGATGGTGCGCGCCGGCGTGGTGCGCTCCGACATCGATTATCGCAAGGCCTACACGCTGCGCTTCGTCAACAAGGGCGTCGGGCTGAACCTGCGGCCGGTCCGCTGACCATGGCCGCGCGCCCCGCCGTCAGCTTCGCGGATGTGGCGAAAGTCTACGACAGCGGCGTGGCCGCGCTAGATGGGCTTTCGCTGGACATCGGGGAGGGCGAGTTCGTTTCGCTGCTCGGCCCCTCGGGCTGCGGCAAGTCGACCGCGCTCAAGCTGATGGCAGGCCTGATAGCGCCGTCGCGCGGCGAGGTCGCAATCGCCGCCGCGCAAGGCGCAAAGCCGACGATCGGCTTCGTGTTTCAGGAGCCGACGCTGATGCCCTGGGCCAGCGTGCGCGACAACGTCTTTCTGCCGCTGCGGCTGGCGCATTGCAGGCAGGCCGACGCGATGGCGCGGGTCGATGTCGCGCTGGAGCAGGTCGGCCTCGGTGATTTCAGGAATGCCTATCCGCGCGAACTCTCCGGCGGGATGAAGATGCGCGTGTCGCTGGCGCGGGCGCTGGTGACGGACCCTGACCTTCTGCTTCTCGACGAGCCGTTCGCGGCGCTCGACGAGATCACTCGCTTTCGGCTGAACAACGACCTGCTCGGGCTGTGGCGGCGGCTCGGCAAGACGGTGGTATTCGTCACCCATTCGGTGTTCGAGTCGGTCTATCTCTCGCAGCGTGTTTTGGTGATGTCGCAGCGGCCGGGAAAAATTGCCGCGACCTTCGAGATCGTCGCGCCCGAGCCGCGCGGTGAGGCGTTTCGCACCTCGGCGGATTACGCCGCGCAGTGCCGGGTCGTCTCGCGGGCGCTCGATCACGGCGCGCCGCCCGCGCGCGCGGCAGCCGGGACAGCCCGATGAAGCAGTCTGCGTTCGCACAGCGGGTTGTCCAGATCCTGCCGCCGCTGGCCGTGCTGGCCGGTGCGGTGCTGCTCTGGGAGCTGGTGGTGCGGCTCAATGAGATCCCCCCTTATGTGCTGCCGGGGCCGGGCCTCGTCCTGCAGACCTTGATCAAGGACTGGTTGCTGCTGTCGCAGTCGTTGCTGGTGACCTTGGTCACGACGCTGGAAGGCTTTTTGGCCGCCGCGATTGTCGGCATCGCGCTGGCGCTGGCGTTCAGCCAGTCAAAATGGCTTGAAAACAGTTTTTTCCCGTTCGCGATCGTCTTGCAGGTGACGCCTGTGATCGCGATCGCGCCAATCCTGCTGATCTATCTGCCGCAGCATGTTGCGGTGGTGGTCTGCGCCTGGATCGTCGCGTTCTTTCCGGTTCTGTCCAACACCATGCTCGGCCTCAATTCGGTCGATCGTGGCCTTGCTGGATTGTTCGAGCTTTACGGCGCCTCGCGCTGGCAGCGCCTGCGCTATCTGCGGTTGCCTGCGGCGCTGCCCTACATCATGGGCGGCTTGCGGATTTCCGGCGGCTTGTCTTTGATTGGCGCGGTGGTTGCCGAGATCGCGGCGGGGGCCGCCGGTTCCGGATCGGGACTGGCTTACCGCATCGCGGAATCGGGCTACCGCCTGAACATTCCGCGCATGTTCGCAGCGTTGCTGTTGCTCTCGGTTGCGGGCATTGTGATTTATATCGTTCTTGCAGTGGCGTCCCATCTCGTCTTGCGGCGCTGGCATGAGAGCGCAATGGGAAAGGAAAGCTGATGGCGAACGCCTCCGGGGACAAGATCGATCTTTTGGTTTACGGGCCGGTAAAGCCGGTCATCAACGAAGGGTTTGACGCACCGTTTCAGGCCCATGCGATCAGCAGCGGGCAGGATCTCGGCAGGCTGCCGCCCGATGTCACCGAGCGCATTCGCGGCATCGCGGTTACCGGCCTCGTGCCGGCGGGCAGCACCGTGCTCGCAAAATTTCCCAAGCTGGAGATCGTGTCGAGTTTTGGCGTCGGCTACGACCACGTTGATTTTTCCTATGCGCGCGACAACGGCATCATCGTCACCAACACGCCGGACGTGCTGACCGAGGAAGTCGCCGATACCGCCGTCGGTCTCTTGATCGCGACCTTGCGCGAGTTCGTGAATGCCGACCGCTATGTGCGCACCGGGCAGTGGGAGACGAAGGATTTCCCCCTGACCAAGGGCTCGCTGCGCGACCGCACGGTCGGCATCGTCGGCCTGGGCCGGATCGGCAAGGCGGTGGCACGGCGGCTCGACGCCATGCTGGTGCCGGTGGTCTACCACTCGCGCCGTCCGGCCGAGGGCGTTGCCTACAAGCACTACGCCAGTCTGGTCGAGATGGCCGCGGCGGTCGACACGCTGGTCGTCATCATTCCCGGCGGCGAGGCGACGCGCAACATCATCAATGCCGAGGTCATGAAGGCGCTCGGTCCGACCGGCGTCATCATCAACGTCGCGCGCGGTTCGGTCGTTGATGAGCCGGCGCTGATCGCCGCCCTGAAGGACGGCACCATCATGGCGGCGGGCCTCGACGTCTTCGCCCAGGAGCCGAAGGTGCCGGATGCGCTGCGCGCCCTGCACAATGTGACGCTGCTGCCGCATATCGGCTCGGCCTCGATCGTCACCCGGCGGGCGATGGAGCAGCTCGTGGTCGATAACCTGAAGGCATGGTTTGCCGGCAAGGCCCCGCTGACGCCGATCCCCGAGACGCCGGTGAAAGGCCGCTGACCATGCGCATTGCGGCGCCGCGCCATCTGGCCGCCGGCTGTGTCGTTCTCGCTCTCGGTGCCGCGCTGGCGTTGCCGGGAGCGAAAACCTTTGCGCAGGACGCGCGCGCGGTGGCGCTGGCCCGCGAAATGATCGGCAACTGGGAGCTGGCGACGGCGGAGCGCGGCCGCACCTGCGCGATCACGCTGCGCAGCGAGCACGTTCCCGGCGGCATGCGGGCGGATCTCGATCCCGGCTGCGCCGCGGAGCTGCCCTTCACCAAGGCGATCGCGGGCTGGAGCATTCGCGGCCTCGACATCGTGCGGCTGCAGACCAAGGACGGCGAGCCGGTGATCGACCTGACCGAGGTCGAGAGCGGGATGTTCGAGGGGATGCGCACCGGCGAGGGCATCTACCTTCTGCAGAACCTCGAGGCGGCGCGCGAGCTGGCCCGCTCGATGGATCAGATGATCGGCGACTGGGAGCTCGTGCGCGGTAGCGGCAGGGCGCTATGCAACCTGACTTTGACCAATACCGAGATTGATCGCGACTTCTTTCAGGTGTTCTTGTCGCCGGGCTGCACGCAGCCGGTCGCGGCGTTCAATCCGGTGAAGTGGCGCTTTGAGCGCGGCGAGATCATTTTGCTCTCGGCGTCGGGCGAGGCCTGGCGGTTCCAGGCCGATGACCGGGCGCAGTGGCGGCGTGTGCCGGAGGCCGCCGACCCGCTGATGCTGGTGCGCAAGTAGGCTTGCGTGGCCTCACATCAGGCGCAGGCCCTTGAGACTGGCGTGGCCGTTCTTGCCGACGATGATGTGATCGTGCACGGCGATGCCGAGCGGCCCGGCCATGTCGATAATCGTCTTGGTCATCTGGATGTCGGCATCGGACGGCGTCGGGTCGCCCGACGGGTGGTTGTGCACGAGAATGACGGCGCTGGCCGACAGTTCGAGCGCGCGCTTGATCACCTCGCGCGGATAGACCGGCGTGTGATCGACCGTGCCGACCTGCTGCACCTCATCGGCGATGAGCTGGTTGCGTTTGTCGAGGAAGAGGATGCGGAGTTGCTCCTTGTCGGCGAAGGCCATCGAGGCGCGGCAGTAGTCGAGGACCGCCGACCATGACGAGAGCACTGCGCGCGCGGCGAGCCGGCCTTTGGCGACGCGGCTGGCGGTGGCCGCGATCAGCTTGAGCTCAGTGACCGCCGCATCGCCGAGCCCGCTGATCTCGCGCAGCCGCGCTTCGGGCGCATGCACCACTTCCGCGAAGGAGCCGAATTTCCCGATCAGCATTTTCGCCAGCGGCTTGACGTCGCGCCGCGGCAGCGCCCGAAACAGGACAAGCTCGAGCAGCTCGTAGTCGCTCAGCGCATCGGCGCCAGCCGAGCGGAAGCGATGGCGCAAACGCTCGCGGTGGCCGTGGAAGTGAGGGGCCTCCGCAAAACCTGACGGCGCATCGGGCGAATCAGTTTCCAAGGCGGACCACATCGGCGGCAAGGACGGGGCCCGGCGTGCGCGTGGCACGCGCGGTTGTTCCCATCAGCATGCCGCGCCTTGCGGCAATTGCAACCGATTTTCGGAAAGGGCGGAGCGCCGGAGCGGATCAGCCGAAATGCGGCCGGTCGAGCTTGCCCGGAGACAGCGTAAAGATCTCGACGCCGGTCTCGGTGACGCCAACCGAGTGCTCGAACTGCGCCGACAGCGAACGGTCCCGCGTCACCGCGGTCCAGCCGTCCGACAGGATCTTTACGTCCTTGCGGCCGAGATTGATCATCGGCTCGATGGTGAACAGCATTCCGGGGCGCAGCTCCACGCCTTCGCCGGGGCGGCCGGCATGGATGATGTTCGGCTCGTCGTGGAAGAGCTGGCCGAGGCCATGGCCGCAGAAGTCGCGCACGACGCTCATGCCATGCGGCTCGACAAAGCTCTGGATCGCATGGCCGATGTCGCCCGTGGTGTTGCCGGGCTTCACCGCCTCGATGCCGCGCATCAGCGACTCGTAGGTGACGTCGATCAGCCGCTCGGCGCGGCGCGAAATCGCCCCGACCGGATACATCCGGCTCGAGTCGCCATACCAGCCGTCGACGATGAAGGTGACGTCGATATTGACGATGTCGCCTTCCTTGAGCGGCCGGTCGCCGGGCATGCCGTGGCAGACGACGTGGTTGATCGAGGTGCAGGTCGAATAGCGATAGCCGCGATACATCAGGGTCGCCGGGAACGCGTGGTTGCGGAACGCAAATTCGCGGACGAAATCGTCGATCTTCGAGGTCGGCAGCCCCGGCTTGATGAGGGCGGTCAGCTCGTCGAGGCAGCGTGCGGTGACTGCGCCTGCCTTGCGCATCCCGGCAAAGGCTTCTGGGCCATGCAGCTTGATCTGGCCGGTTTTGCGGAGGGGCGTATCGGTCGCTTCGACGTAGCTCATCAATCCATCTTGAAAATTAGGGGGGAAGTTGAACCGCTAATTTAGTCCTTGGGCGCGGCGAAGCAAGCACAAGACGGCGCATTCGCCTCAATCGGGCGCGCGCTCCAGCAGCGGGACCGCGTCCGCCAGCGTGATTCCGCTGGTTCCGACCCGGCAGACCCGCGCCACGACCTCGACGCCGGCCGCGCGGGCGCGGTCGAAGGCCCGGCCATAGGCGGGGTCGATGTCCCGGGCGAGGGTGAGGGCGGTGGCGGATCCGATCTGGATCGCGAACAGCATCACGGCACGCGCGCCGCCGGCATGGACCACAGCGAGTTCGTCAAGGTGCCGCGCGCCGCGCGCCGTCACCGCATCGGGAAATTCGGCGCGGCCGCACTGGCGCATGAGCGTGACGCTCTTGACCTCGACATAGCACGGCGGCCGTCCAGCCCCTTCCAGCAGGAAGTCGACGCGCGAATTGGCCCCATATTTCACTTCGCGGCGGATGTTGTCATAGCCGCCGAGTTCCGGGATCCGGCCTGCCGCCAGCGCGGCGGCGACCACGGCATTAGCATGGCCGGTATTGACGCCGACGAGCTCGGGCCCCGCGCCGAAATCCGCCTCGACCAGCTCCCATGACCACGGCAGTTTGCGCGCGGGGTTCGGCGATTTCGACAGCCAGATGCGGGCGCCCTCGGCCTGCAGCCCGGTCATCGCGCCGGGATTGGCGACATGGACGGTGAGTTCGGTGCCGTCCGCCATCACGACGTCGGCGAGAAACCGCTTGTAGCGCCGGATGAGTGTGGCGGGGACGAGATCGGAGGCGAACTGCACGGCGTCAGGTCGCCTCGTCGATCACGGTTTCGACCGGCAGCGCGCCGCCGCGGATGCGCAATTCGCGCACCGGATAGGGCACGCGGATGTTTTCGCGCTTGAACGCCTCCCACAGCGCCATCATCACGTCGCTCTTGACGTTGTCCATGCCGGCATAGGGGTCGGCGATCCAGAACGTCAGCGAAAAGCGCATGCCGCGCTCGGTGAACTCGGCAAGGATGCAGGACGGCGGCTTCAGCTCGGCGACGCGCGGCGTCTGCGCCGCGATCTCGACCGCGAGTTTGACCACGGCGCGCGGGTCGGCATCGTAATTGGTGTTGAACGAAATGCGGACCAGCGTGTCCTTGTTGGTATAGGTCCAGTTGGTGACCTTTTGCGTCACCAGATCTTCGTTGGGGATGAGAAACTCGCGGCCATCGCCGGCGGCGACCGAGATATAGCGCGTGTTCATCGCGCTGATCCGGCCGAAATTGTCGCCGATGGTGACGAGATCGCCCGGCTTCACCGACTTGTCGGCGAGCAGGATGATGCCGCTGACGAAATTGGCGACGATTTTCTGCAGGCCGAAACCGACACCGACGCCGACGGCGCCGGAGAACAGCGCGAGGGCCGACAGATCGATGCCGACCGCGCTGAGCACGACCGTGACGGCGATGACGATCAGCAACAGGCGCACGAGCTTGCCGAGCAGCACCTGCACCGAGGGGGTGAGGTCGCGCGAGCGGACGATGCGCGATTCGATGAAGTTGCTCAGGATTGTGGCGATCCACAGCGCCACCCCCAGCAGCACCGCGACCTTGATCAGGAGCAGCGGCGACAGGCGCAGGCCGCCGACGACGATCGCGACCGAGTCTAGCAGCTTCATCGTCGGCTCAAGCTGGCCGAGAATGCTGAGCGCCACGATCAGCCAGGCCGCGATCGAGGTGAGGCGCACCAGGAACTGATTGTGGATCAGGCTTGTCGCGAGGCGAATGATCAGCCAGGCCACGGCGAGATTGGCAGAAACCGACAGCAGGTAGCTGCGGCTCGGCCAGGTCGACATCGCCATCACGACCCGCGTGGCGCCGATCAGCACCGCGAAAATCAGGGTGCCTAGGCTTCCCATCAGCACGCTGCCAACGCCGCGCAGCGGCGTCGGCCATTTGGCGATCTTCGCCGCCAGCGGCGTCTTTGAGCGGATCAGCGAGGCGAGGCCGTAGGCGAGGATCACGCCTGCGGCGATCAACGCGGCCTGCAGGTAGAACCAGGGCGAGGTGACTTCCGCTCCTGCGGAGCGGGCGGCCGCCAGAACGGTCGCAATGAAGGTTTCGCTTTCCGACATATCGGGGATCTCACGACACGGATCGGCAGGCGCTTGCCGCGCGATCGGCGGTTGGTGGAGAGCGGCAGATGGTGAGGTTCTAGTCGATTTCGGGCTCTGGGTGCCACGATATTCTGGTGATGCCGTGGCCCGCCGATGGCGCTGAGAAGTCCGGGGCAGGCAGAAAAAAAGCCCCGGTCGAAACCGGGGCTTTTGCTGTTTGGATCTGATCCGTGGGATCAGGTCGTAAAGTACTGCTGGGTGCCGTGGGCCTCGATCGCATCGGCGAGGCGGGCCAGGGCGTGAACATAGGCCGCGGTGCGGAGCGAGGTTTTCAACTCCAGCGAGCGGTTCCAGATCTCGCGGCCCTCGCGCTCGATCATCTCGGCGAGGCGGGCATGAATGTCTTCCAGCGACCAGGAGAAGCACTGCTTGTTCTGGACCCACTCGAAATAGGACACGGTCACGCCGCCGGCATTGGCGAGAATGTCAGGCAGAACGACGACGCCCTTGCGATTGAGGATCTCATCGGCTTCCGGGGTGATCGGGCCGTTGGCGAGCTCGAGAATGACCTTGGCGCGCACGCTTGCGGCGTTGTCGCGGTGGATCATGTCTTCCAGCGCCGAGGGAACCAGGATGTCGCAGTCGTAGCCGACGAGCTCATCCGGGCTGATCTGCTCGACGCCATCGGCCTGCGCCAGCGAGACGACCGAGCCGCTCTCCTGCTTGGCCGCGATGACGCGGGCAAGGTCGAGGCCGCTCTGGCGGGCGATGCCGCCATGGGAGTCCGAAATCGCGACGATGCGGTGACCGTCGGCTGCGAACAGGCGGGCGATGTGGGTGCCGGCGTTGCCAAAGCCCTGGATCGCGATGCGGGCCTGGCGGGGCAGGCGCAGTTCGCTGGCGAGGTGGTTGACCAGATAGTAGCCGCCGCGCGCGGTCGCATCGTCACGGCCGAGCGAGCCGCCGAGGGCGATCGGCTTGCCGGTGACGACGGCCGGGGTGGCGCAGCCGACGATCTGGGAATACTCGTCGCTCATCCAGCCCATGATCATGGCGTTGGTGTAGACGTCCGGGGCCGGAATATCGCGATCGGGACCGATGATGCGCGAGAATGCCTGCATGTAGGCGCGCGACAGGCGCTCGAGTTCGGACTTCGACAGCGCATGCGGGTCGACGCGGACCGCGCCCTTGCCGCCGCCGTAAGGCAGGTTCATCACCGCGCACTTGAAGGTCATCCAGAACGCCAGCGTCTCGACCTCGTCGGCATTGGTGTCGGGATGGAAGCGGATGCCGCCCTTGGTCGGGCCGCGGGTATCGTCGTAGCGACAGCGCCACGCCATGAAGGATTTGCGCGAGCCATCGTCCATGCGGATCATCAGACGCACTTTCGTCGTCTCGCGCGGGTAACGCAGCTTCTCGAGGACATCGCTGTCGAGATTGAGATGGGCCGCCGCCGAGTCGAGGCGCTGCAAGGCGAGGTCGAGGGGAGTTAGCTCCATAAGGTTACTCTTCGATTTGCGCGTAGCGAATTGGTGAGGCGCGAAGCGTCCGCATTGGCCATGACGATGCTGTCGCGGTCCGGAAGCAGAGAAGCTGCTGGCAGGATGTGAGGCCGGCTCCGGACGGATGCGCACATTTTCCCAGCGCACAATCAGAGCCAAACCCGACGGCGCAAGTGAGAGCGCGATTTGAATCGCATGTCAACAGTTTGTCCACGCGGTGGCGGAGATTTTTTTCCTATGATTGTGGAGCGATTAAGGGAAAAGCGATCCGCTTCGCGCCTCATTCGCGGTGAAAATGAGAGTAATCGCAAGCCGTTGGGCTAATCCCAGCTCAGCGCGCCGCCGTTCTGATACTCGATAACTCGCGTCTCGAAAAAGTTCTTTTCCTTCTTCAGATCGATCACCTCCGACATCCACGGGAACGGATTGTCGGTCTCGGCGAAAACCGGGGCGAGGCCGACCTGCGCGCAGCGCCGGTTGGCGATGAAGTGCATATACTGCTCGCACAGCTGCGCGTTGAGGCCGAGGAACCCGCGCGGCATCGTATCGCGGCCATAGGCGGCCTCGAGCTCCGCAGCCTCGCGGATCATCGTCTGCACCTCGTCCTGGAAGGCCTTCGTCCAGAGGTGCGGGTTCTCGATCTTGATCTGGTTGATGACGTCGATGCCGAAGTTCAGGTGCAGCGACTCGTCGCGCAGAATGTATTGATATTGCTCGGCAATCCCGACCATCTTGTTGCGCCGGCCGAGCGACAGGATCTGCGCGAAGCCGGTGTAGAACCACATTCCCTCGAACACGACATAGAACGCGACGAGGTCGCGCAGCAGTGCTTGATCCTTTTCCGCGGTGCCGGTGGTGAAATTCGGGTCTTCGAGATTCTGGGTGTGCCTGAGCGCCCAGGCGGCCTTGTCGGTGATCGAGGGCACCTCGCGGTACATGTTGAACAGCTCGCCCTCGTCGAGGCCGAGGCTTTCGACGATGTACTGGAACGTGTGGGTGTGGACCGCCTCCTCGAAGGCCTGACGAAGCAGGTACTGCCGGCATTCGGGATTGGTCAGGTGGCGATAGATCGCCAGCACGATGTTGTTGGCGACCAGCGACTCCGAGGCCGCGAAAAAGCCGAGGTTGCGCTTGATGGCGTGACGCTCGTCACCGGTGAGGCCGTCGCGCGATTTCCACAGCGCGATGTCGGCCTGCATCGATACTTCGGTCGGCATCCAGTGGTTGTTGCAACCGGCGAGATATTTTTCCCAGGCCCAGCGATATTTGAGCGGCAGGAGCTGGTTGACGTCGGCGCGGCAGTTGATCATCGCCTTGTCATCGACCGAGACGCGGCCGCCCTCGCGATCGATCATGTCCAGGCCGGTCGCCGGGCCGTTGCTGGCTGGGGAGGGCGCGGCCGTGTTGCGGGTGGGGGTGTCTGACCAGTCGAGCATTTGGCTATCCTGAAAGGGTGTTGAGCAGCACCTCGCCGCCACTTGCGCAGTGCGGCGGGCGCGTTGATCCGGTGGTGATTGGATGGTCGCGGCGAACGCGGCCATCGCGTCTCGTCAAAGCGGCGTTACTGGCACGCCTCGCATTCGGGATCGTTGATCGAGCAGGCGATTGCGCCGCTCAGATCCGGTGTACTGAGCGCGCTGTTCGGCACGATGATCGGCGCATTCAGCATGGCGGGCGCTGCCGCCGCGACCGCGTTGAGCTTGCCGTCGGTCCCCTTCAGCGTCGATTTCTCGACATGGCTCGCCGAGCGCGAGCGCAGGTAGTAGGTGGTCTTGAGACCGCGCTGCCACGCCAGGCGATAGAGGGAATCGAGCTTCTTGCCGGACGGATTGGCGATGTAGAGATTGAGCGACTGCGCCTGGTCGATCCATTTCTGGCGGCGCGCGGCGGCCTCGATCAGCCAGTCGCTGTCGATCTCGAAAGCGGTCGCATAAAGCGTCTTGAGATCGTCGGGCACACGGTCGATGGCGCCGAGGCTGCCGTCGAAATATTTGAGGTCGGAGATCATCACCTCGTCCCACAGGCCGCGCTCTTTCAGGTCGTGCACGAGGAAGGCGTTCACGACGGTGAACTCGCCCGACATGTTCGATTTGACGTAGAGATTTTGATAGGCGGGCTCGATCGACTGCGCGACGCCGCAGATGTTCGAGATCGTCGCAGTCGGCGCAATCGCCATCACGTTGGAGTTACGCATGCCGCTGGCCTGGACGCGCACGCGGAGGGCGTTCCAGTCCATGGTCGATGAGCGATCGAGCGCGAGTGTGCCGCGTGAGGATTCCAGAAGCGCGATGGAATCGATCGGCAGCACGCCCTGGCTCCAGAGCGATCCGGCGAAGCTCGGATAGCGACCGCGTTCCTCGGCAAGGTCGACCGAGGCCGAGATCGCGTGGAAGGAAATCGCCTCCATGCTGGTGTCGGCAAAGGCGACGGCCTCCTGCGACGCATAGGGAATGCGCAAGACGTGCAGCGCATCCTGAAAGCCCATCAGGCCGAGGCCGACCGGGCGGTGGCGGAGGTTCGAACGCCGCGCTTCGGGGATGGTGTAGTAATTGATGTCGATCACGTTATCGAGCATGCGCATGGCGATGCGCACGGTCTCGCGCAGCCGTGCCTGATCGAGGCCCTGCGGCGTGACGTGATTGAGCAGGTTGATCGAGCCGAGGTTGCAGACCGCGACTTCATCGTCCGAGGTGTTGAGCGTGATCTCGGTGCAGAGGTTCGAGGAGTGGACGACGCCCACATGCTGCTGCGGCGAGCGGAGGTTGCACGGATCCTTGAAGGTGATCCACGGGTGCCCGGTCTCGAACAGCATGGTCAGCATCTTGCGCCACAGGTCGGTCGCGCGCAGGCGCTTGAACACGCGCAGCTCGCCGCGCTCGGCCTTCGCCTCGTAGTGCGCGTAGCGTTCGGCAAAGGCCTTGCCGAACAGGTCGTGCAGGTCGGGCGTTTCATCCGGGGAGAACAACGTCCATTCGGCATCAGCCTGCACGCGCTCCATGAACAGGTCCGGCACCCAGTTGGCGGTGTTCATGTCGTGGGTGCGGCGGCGGTCGTCGCCGGTGTTCTTGCGCAGATCCAAGAACTCTTCGATGTCGACGTGCCAGGTTTCGAGATACGCGCAGACCGCGCCCTTGCGCTTGCCGCCCTGGTTGACTGCGATCGCGGTGTCATTGGCGACCTTCAGGAACGGCACGACGCCCTGCGACTCGCCATTGGTGCCCTTGATGTGCGCGCCGAGGCCGCGCACGCGGGTCCAGTCGTTGCCCAGGCCGCCGGAGTATTTTGCCAGCAGTGCGTTGTCCTTGATCGCCTTGAAGATGCCGTCGAGATCGTCGGCGACGGTGGTGAGGAAGCACGACGAGAGCTGCGGGCGCTGCGTGCCGGAATTGAACAGCGTCGGCGTCGAGGCCATGAAGTCGAAGGAGGACAGGAGATTGTAGAATTCGATGGCGCGCGTCTCGCGGTCGATCTCGCGCAGGCTGAGGCCCATCGCGACACGCATGAAGAACGCTTGCGGCAGCTCGATGCGCTTGCCGTGGCTGTGCAGGAAGTAGCGGTCGTAAAGCGTCTGCAGGCCGAGAAACTGGAAGGCGAGGTCGCGCTCCGGCTTCAGCGCTGCGGCGAGCCGGGACAGGTCGAAGCGGCCGAGCTCGGCATCGAGCAGGTCGGCCTTGATGCCGGCCTTGATGTAGGCCGGAAAATAGTCGGCATAGCGCGTCGCCATGTCGGCCTGCGAGGCCTCGGTCGCTCGGCCGTGCACGGTGGAGAGCACCTCGGCGCGGAGCTTGTCGAGCAGGAGGCGCGCGCTGACGTAAGCGTAGCTTGGCTCCTGTTCGATCAGCGTGCGTGCGGCCATGATCGCGGCGAGCGACAGCTCGTCCCGGCTGATGCCGTCGTAGAGATTGCGCCGCGTCTCGTTCAGCACCAAGGTTGCCTCGACCCCGGCAAGGCCGTGGCAGGCCTCATCGACGATCATCGCGAGGCGGCCATTGTCGAGCGGCACGCGGCTGCCGTCGGGCTGGGTGACATGCAGCACCTGCGTCGGCGCGTGCCCGGTGGCTGACGTCGCCTTCTCGGCGCGTTCGCGCGCGCGCTCCTCGCGATAGAGCACATAGGCGCGGGCGATCTTGTGGTGTTCGCTGCGCATCAGCGCGAGTTCGACCTGGTCCTGCACATCCTCGATATGAACGGTGCGGCCCTCGCCATGGCGGCGCATCAACGCAGCGACGACCTCGTTCGTGAGCGCCTCGACGCTGTCCCGCACCCGGCGCGAGGCGGTGGCGGAGTTGCCCTCGACGGCGAGAAAGGCCTTGGTCATCGCCACCGCGATCTTGGCGGGGTCGAATGCCGACACCGTGCCGTTGCGGCGGATAATTTTGTAGGCCGGCTCGCTCGGCGACTGGGCGCCGGCAGGCGAGCGCAATGCGGCGTCGTGTGGCGCGTGGCGCAGAGCGTGTGATTCAGTGGAAGCGGACATCGGCAGACCCCCGTGAGATGCGTATGGCGAAGCCGGGGGGAGAATGCAGACGAACGCCGCCCACCGCCGGATGACCGGCAACGATGAGCCTGCGACCGCCGGGACACCCCGCCCGTGGACGTTTTGAACTTGGCGCGGATGAATTCGAGAGGCCGCCTTGGGGCACCTCTCCAACACATCACGCCGGCGTCACGGCAGGTTTCCTGGCTCGCGGATCACGGTTGCTTCCGGCCTTCCCAGTGCGCAGGGCACCAGTGGCGAACTCGAAAGCGACTAGCCGCATACAGTTGCGGGGGCAGCTCCGGCCTTGCCGCTGTCAGGCGGCGCACCGGATTCCCTCTTAGCCACAGAATCTTGCGACTCAGTGGCACCGAGACGACTACAGCTAGTAGTCTTGCACGGCTCGATGTCAATAACTTGCGGGCGGCTTATTCAATGAATCTCGTCCCTGCGCGCCAGCAGCGCCTTCAGCTTGTCGATCGAGAAGGCCGGGTCGCGGGCGACCTTGAGGATCGGTTCCTCCTGCCGCGCGCATTGCTCGGCGGCTTCCGGGAGGCGGGCGGCGACATCGTGCGGAATGACGATCGCGCCATGCAGGTCGGCGTGGATCAGGTCGCCGGAACGGACCGTCATGCCGGCGACGCGGACCGCGCCGCCGAACGAATCGAGATGGACATGGGCATGTGAGGGACCGATCATCCCGGCGAGGGCCTGAAAGCCCGGCGCCCATTGCGGAATGTCGCGGATCGAGCCATCCGTGATGACGCCAAGTGCGCCGAGCGCCTTGTGCAGCGCGCTGTGGACCTCGCCCCAGAACGCCCCGAAGCCGGCCTGCGCGCCGTCGAGATCCTGAATGACGCTGATGCGCGGGCCCTCGCCGGAGCCGACATATTCGTAATAGGCGAGGCGGTGCGCGGCGGCCTCCGCCGGGGTGTGCGGCGACGGAGCGGTGGCGCGGATGGTGGCGGTGCGGGCATAGCCGACGATCGGCGGCAGATCCGGGAACGGGCAGACCAGCGGTTTGGTGGTGAAGCCGATCAGCCGGCGCTGCGGCGCGACGAGCTCCATCGCATTGCAAATCGTCGGGGTGTCATAGCGGCCGAGGGCTTCGAGGATCGACGGCGACAGGGGCAGGGAAACGGAATCGCTCACGTAGGACCTCCCATTTGCAGAGCCGGATTGGTTCCGGCTTTTGTTGCTCGGTCCACAATGCCGGTGCGCGCCCCCTCGGGCAAGACCAGTCGGGCAGGGCGGCAGTGTGCGGAGCTGTCAGGCCAGCCCCGCGCAGGTCCGCGGGATCAGCGGACGATCGGGCCGCTCGGCCCCCGCGAGGGCGGGACCACGATGCGGTCGTTCGGCACCCGGACGATCGGGCCCGCCGGGATCCGTTGCCCGGTCGAAGGCTTGGTGCCTGCAGGCATACCGGGGCGCGGATACGGGCGCGTCTGCGGCGGCATGCGTGGCGGCATCCGCCCCGGCGGCATGTAGACCGGCGGGGCGCGGCGTTGCGGCGGCACAAAGACCCCCAGCGGGCCGCGATAGATCACCACATCGTCGTCGTAATAGGGGGGCGGCACCGGGCCGGGCGGCGGGCGGCGGTCGGTCTGCCGTGTCGGCGGCGGCTTGGCGGCCTGCTTGCGCGGCGGCGTCGCCGCCGGCGCCGGCGCTGGGGGAGGAGCCGAGCACGAACAGGTCGGGCCGAGCGCGGCCAGCGCCAGCGCTGCATCCGGCTCCGGCGAGCGGCGTCTGACGCGCTCCTCGAGGCGGCGCGCGGTCGGGGCGAGATCGCTCGATCCATAGGCGGCGAGGAAGCGCTGATAGCCGATGGCGGTGTTGGTCAGCGTCGCCAGTTGCCACGCCTCCATCTCCTGGCGGCGGGCCAGCACGCTGCGCACTCGCGGCGCCATCGGCGACTGCTCGAACGCCGCGACGAAGGCCTCATAGCCCGCAACGTCGTTTTCGCTGATCACGAGGTCATAGGCGGCCTGCGGCGGCATGTCCTTCAGGCGCTTCCGCCACTCGTCGACGGAGGCCTTCGCGGCGGCGGCCTCGGCTGTTTTGGCCGGGCTCTCGCCGCCGAAGAAATTGAAGCTGTCGGTGAGGGACGAGCTGTCCCACGGCACCTGGCGGCCTTCAGTCGCCTGATTCACCGACACGCGCACGCGCTTGAAGGCTTCTTCGATGGTGAGGCCCGGCTCGCGCGCCACTTTCAAGAGGGCGGTGGTGTAGGGCGAATTCTGGCCGGTGCCGTCCTCGGCTTCGGCGCCGGGCGAGGTCGAATAGGAGATGAAGGTGCCGGCCGCGCCGGTCTTGGCGTCGACCATGGCAAGCCCCTGGCCGGCGGCGCTGCGCACCTCGGGGAAAGGATTGTTGCGGCAGGCGTCGAGCAGGACGATCCGCATCCGGCTGGGTACCGAGGTCAGCGTGTTCAGAAGGTCGTTGAGGCGCACCGCCTGCAGCGGAATGTCGGCCTCGCGTTTCGGATCGACATCGACCGGAATGAGATAGTTTTCGCCGTCGACCTGAATGCCATGACCGGCGTAAAACACCAGCGCGACCGTTTCCGGCCCCTTGGATTGAATCTTTGAGGTGAACTCGCTGACGCTCTGGCGCAGGTCATATTGCGTCAGGTCCGAGGCAGTGGAGACGTCGAAGCCCGCGTCAGAGAGCATCTGCGCCATCGCCTTGGCGTCGTTGGCCGGGTTCGGCAGCGGTGCGACCGCACGATATGACGATTGGCCGATGACCAGGGCGAGCCGTTCGGCCGCGGTGGCGGAAGTGCCCGCGGTCAGGGGAGCGGTGATCGCGACCATGGCGACAAGCATGGCGCTGACAAGATGACGCCGCATCGTACACCTCAATCGAAGGTCAGGATGAATTGGATCAGGCCCAATCCGATCATGCTTGAATCCGTCCGCAAATCAAACAGCGGCGCGACGGCTGATCGCCAGCGCCGAACGGAATGTGCGTTGGTCTCAAACGAAAGGCGGGCGGTTCAAACGCGTTGAACCGCCCGCCTGAGATTGTCTTGTGTTGTTGCGCCCAGATCAGAAGCTGCGCGCGATCAGCCGGTTGAGCCGCGCGGTGAACGCGGCCGGATCGTCCGGCACTTCGCCTTCGAGGATATAGGCCTGATCGAGCAGAAGCGCCGAGATGTCGGCGACGTCCTCGAGACGCTCGCCCGTCTTTGCGGCCGCGATCGCCTTGACAAGCGGGTGCGCCATGTTGAGCTCGAGGACGGGCTTCGACAGACTGCCCTGGCCGCTCTGCGCCAGCATCCGCTCCAGCATGCGGTCGGGGCCGAAGCCGCGGGAGACGAGGCAGGATGCGCTGTCTGTCAGGCGCTGCGAGGCGCGGACATCCGACACCCGCTCGCCGAGGCTTTCCTTCACCGCCGCGATCACCGCGGCATCGTCCGCGGTCGAGGCCGGCGGCTTGGCGGCCTCGTCGGTGAGCGGCACCAGGCTGAAATCGACGTCGCCGTGGCTGAGGGACTTGAGCGGCTTGCCCTCGAATTCGAGCGGGGCGGAGGTCCAGAAGGCGTCGACGGGATCGGTCAGCAGCAGCACCTCGATGCCGCGCGCCTTGGCGGCTTCGAGCTTGGGGTTGGACTGCAGGCGCGCCATGCTGTCGCCGACGAGGTAATAGATCTCGGTCTGGTTGGGCTTGAGGCCCGCGACATAGTCCTTGAGCGTGCGGTTCTCACCGGCGGTCGAAGTGAAGCGCGTCAGCTTCAAAAGCTGTTCGCGGCGGGCGAAATCCTCGTAGATGCCTTCCTTCAGCACCGAGCCGAAGGCATCCCAGATCTTGCCGAAGGCCTCGGCGTCGCGCGTGGCGAGGTGCTCGAGTTCGGTCACGACGCGGTTGCCGAGCGCGGTGCGGATCTGCGCCAGCTGCGGGTTGTTCTGCAGCATCTCGCGGGAGATGTTGAGCGGCAGGTCCTCGCTGTCGACCACGCCGCGCATGAAACGCAGATAGGATGGCAGCAGGTCGGCGTCGGCGGTGATGAAGACGCGGCGGACATAGAGCTTGACGTGGCCCTTGCGCGACGGCTCGAACAGGTCGAACGGCCGCTGCGACGGCGCGAACAGCAGCACGGCATAGGACTGGCGGCCTTCCGCCTTGTAGTGCAGCGTCAGGGCCGGCTCGTCATAGCCGTGGCTGATCGCCTTGTAGGCCGCCGAATAGTCTTCCGGCTTGAGTTCGGATTTCGGCCGCTGCCACAGCGCGCTGGCGCTGTTGATCTGGCGCGGCTCCTTCTCCTTCTCGATGAGCTCGATCGGAAACTGGATATTGTCCGAATAGGCCGAAACGATGCGCTCGATCTCGTGGCTTTCGAGATAGCGCTTGGCGTCGTCCTTGAGGTGCAGGACGATCTCGGTGCCGCGCGCCACGCGCGCCGCCTGCGCCTCGTCGGCATTGGCGATCTCGAAGCCCGCGCCGCCGGACGACGACCAGACGAAGGCTTCGGTCTCGCCAGCGTGGCGGCTCGTCACCGTGATCTTGTCGGCGACCATGAACGCGGCGTAGAAGCCGACGCCGAACTGGCCGATCAGGTTGGCGCTTTCCTTGCTTTCGTTGATGCGCTGGATGAAGGCGCGGGTGCCGGAGCGGGCGATGGTGCCGAGATTGTCAATCAGCTCCTGCCGCTCCATGCCGATACCGGTGTCGGCGACGGTCAGGGTGCCGGCCTCGGCATCGGGGGTGATGCGGATCGTCAGCGGCCCGCCATTCTCCAGCAGGGACGGGTTGGCGATCGCCTCATAGCGCAGCTTGTCGCAGGCGTCGGAGGCGTTGGAGATCAGTTCGCGCAGAAAGATGTCGGTTTCGGAATAGACGGAGTGCACCATGAGGTGCAGCAGGTCGGCGACTTCCGCCTGGAACGGCTGCGTGGTCGCGTGGGTCTCGGTTTTGGTTTCGGCAGTCATATCGGTCTCTCGCTAGTCCCGGAACACTCGGCCCGATATAGCGCGCAAACCACGCGCTGCAAGGCGCGGCGGCGAGAAGCCGTTCGGAAGGGGCGGCGCGGTCAGAGCCGCGACAGCGAGGTATCGAGCCCGATGATGTGCGCGAGCGTCTGCACCTCGCGCCTCTGGTCCTCGCGCAGCCCCTTCAGGAAAGGCAGGGCGGCAGTTCTCAGCCGCTGGAGTTCGGCGCTCGCCGGATCGAGGGTCACCGTCTGGCCGCGCTTGGCCTCTTTGGTCTTTTTGGCATGGAGGCGGATGACGTCGTGCAGCGCGGCGACAACGGCCGGCCAAAGCTTCTCCTGCGCCGGCGTCAGCTTCAGGCGCGTCTTGATGCTGGCGATCTGCGCGTCGTTGAGCAGCGGGTTGCGCAGGTCGGAAAGCGATGGCGCGCGCGGCGCCTGCGTCGGCGGCACCACCGGGTAGGGCGTCGGGGTGAAGTGCAGCGGCGGCTTCTCGAAGGCATCGAAGCTCGCGCGCAAAATATCTGCGGGGCTCGCAGGTGCTTCCTCGAGCAGCATCGAATACCGACGCTCCAGCGTCAGGCCGAGCCGGTCCTCCTTGGCCTCGCGGTTGGGATGGAATTCGACATCAGCCTTCGAGGATCGGTTGGCCGCGGGATGGATCTGCACCGATACCGCTGCGGTCGACGGCGGGATTGCGCCGGCAAAAAAATAGACGCCCGCTGCCGCGCCAATGGCGACAACGCCGGCGAGCATCAGGATCTTGAGACCGACTGCGATCCTCTCCTCCTCGAATTCATCAGAGGTCGGAATAGTTTAGCACTCCCGCAGCCTCGCCCGAAGAGTAGACGAGGACGGTGCCGCAGCGCCAGCTTTTTTGCGGATGCGCTTACCGGCGGGTTTCCCGGCAGCCTGCGGCCTTGGCATCGTCCACCGAGCAGAACCAGCGGGTTCCCTTGGCGATGTCCATCTTGATCTTGGCGTACCAGCGGCTGTGCGGCTGATGATAGATGCAGTAGCCCGACCGATTGACGTTGCCCTTGATGCGGCAGCCCGGCGAAGGCGGGTGGCTGCCGGACGCGGAGGCCATGAGCGGCAGCCGGGCGCTTTCCGGCGCGTGGAAGGCGCCGAGCAGCGGCGCTTTCTTGTTGCGCACCCGCCAGTCCCATGGGGCAAAGAACGAGCCGGCCCAGATCCCGGCGCGGGCCTTGCGGGCCTCGGCCTCGTCCGCCTGATAATTGGCCGCGGCCTGTGTGTCGACGCGCGTCGCCCGCGTGAAGGCGAGCGCCCAGCCACTGCGCACCATCCATTTCTGGATGTCTTCGCCCTTGACCTCACAGCGCGCCAGCGCGCGGCCGAAACGGTCGTTGCGGGTCGACTGGCAGGTCCAGGGCAGATCCTTCGTTCGTTGGGCGAGCGCGTCACGCGCCGCGATCCCGCAGGTCCACTGCTCGCCCTTGGCGTTGAGGCAGAGCTGATCGATGCTCGGCGCATCGATGCCGAGCAGGCGGATGCGGCGGCCGCCGATCTGGATGCGGTCGCCCTCCGCGATGGTCGGCACGCCGGATATCTCGGCGCTGATCGCCTGCGTCGCCGGCGCGAGGCTGAGCACCACGAGGGCGGCGGTGATGGCGCTGAAACGGGCATACTGGTTCATCGGACGGAGTTCCGTCTGGGAACGAAAGCGCCAGCAAGTCGGGGAAATGTGGTTCCAATGCGGCGGCGCTTCAAATTCGTCGTCACGGTGCCGGGCGCACGCCGGCGGTGACCGAGCGGCGCGCCAGCGTCAGGCCCATCAGCACGAAGGCCGATGTGACTTCCGGTCCGCCGACCAGAATGCGCGTCGGCGTCTTCATCTTGTTCCACTCATAAGCCTTGAACGGGGCGCGCCGGCCGCCTTCGCCGTATCGCACGGCGATGGTCTGGAGCGGCGCGCTGAAGGCGGCGGGCGCTGCGCCGAGATGGCCGAGCGCGATTAGCGCAAGCGCGGCATCAAACGTGTTCATCTCGCGCGTGATCAGCTCGTCCTGAACGTAGGACAGCACATGCAGGCGGATCTCGGCAAACGCGCCGGTGGGATCGATCGCCTTGAGTGCCGGTGTCGGCAGCGCGCGATAGGCCGCATAACAGCGGCCGAAATAGGCGCAGTAAAGCTCGGGCAGGTAATAGATATGCGAGCGCGGATCGGCGAAGGCGCCGGACAGGACGAGGCGGCGCTGAAACGCGATGATCTTGCGGACGGCATTAAGGCGCGCCGGCGTTTCGACGATCTGCCAGCGCGCAAGATTGCGAAAGCAGGCGTCGAGCACGTCGAGATTCAATGTCGGATCGAGATCGTTGCCGTAAGGCCGGTCGCCGTCGAGATTGTCGATCCAGGTCACGATGCCGCCGTCGTAGTCGAGGTGATCGTTTAGCGGCACGGTCACCATGGGCTGGTTGTCGCGGTCGCTGACCTGCAGGCCTGCGTAAAAGTCGATCATCGGCTGGCTCAGCAGCGGATGGATGATGCCGGCCTGCGTCGCCGCCGAGATCGAACAGGCGGTGGTGTCGCAATCGGGCACGTAAAGGCCGAAGCCGAGGTTCTGCTTGATCTGCGTGAAGAAGCGGCTGAAGCGCGGATGCGGCGGCGGCGCGAGCGCGGTGACGACGTCGAACAGCCCGCCATTGCGGCCGCGCACATGCTCGCGGCTGGTCGTGAGGCAAAAATCGGCCAGCGCCGAGATCACGCGCCGGCTGGCGGAAGCGGTGCGCGGCGATGCCAGGCCGGAGTCGATGAAGCTCAGCAGGGCCTCGATGAAGAAGGCATCGTAATAGGCCGAGCGGTGGCGGATCTGCATCGGCTGCCACATCTCCTCGGCGATGCCGCTCCATGGCGGGTTGATGACGTCCTTCAGCGTGGAGCGGGCGATGAAGACGCGGGCGAGGTTGAACAGCAGCGTCGAGTTCTTGTACTCGCGCGCGTTCAGCCCGTTGAGCGCGGCGGTGAAGTCGCGGCCGCGAATGTCGGGATCGCCGATCAGGTTGAAGGCCGCATAGGCCGGAATGAAGCCGTGGCGATCAAAGGTTTTGAGCAGGTGCTCGCCGCAGGCGACGATGATGCTGTCGATGGTGCGCTCGGTCGGCGGAGCGCCCGGCGATCTCACGGCCTTCGGGCGGGGATGCGCGAGCCCGATGGTGTCGACGAGCGCGGCAATCGGCGCGGCGATCGCCTGCCAGTCCGGCCGGTCGGCATCGCGGGCCTGCCGGATGGCGCTCGCGATCGCATCGAACCGTGACGCCTCGCGCAATTCGGCAAGCCCGGCCTTGCGAAGCAGCGGGCGCAGAATCGGATTGCCCAGAGCGGTCTGATAGAATTTTCGCAGGTGCGGATTGCCGCCGCGCCCGTCGCGCAAAATCGGATCGCAGATGTCGTAAAGCGAAGGCCCGTCCTTACGCGCAGTCAACGAGCGCAAGGCGGCAGTCGAAAGCTGGCTGACGATCATCAATCTGTTCCGGCTGTCTGGAAGAACCTGCCTCCCGGAGGATCGCTGGCGAGACGGGAGGCGGCGAGTTTCAGGCTGATATTTTCAAGGCTGTCCGGTCCTCTGAGACCATCAGGAGTATACGCGCGAGACCAATGTGATTTTGGTCACAATGTTCCATCCAAAATTTGGCGATGATCGTGGCATGAAACCCGTCCGAGCTAAATAGCTTCGGACCCGTTCGGGACGTTGCCATGCCTCGAAAATTTGCCATCACATCAATCCGAAGCCCCAATCGCCGACGGAACCTTCGCCGGACTTGCTACCTCTGCGCGGTGGTTGTCGGCGTGTCGGCCAACAAAAAGACCGCACGCATGAGGCGCCAGAAAACGGGGCTTATCGAGGCCTGCAAGCGCGTGTTCGACAAGGCGGATTCGCCGAGAATGGCGGCGAAGGAAGAAATAATTGATCGCGCCCCGCCGTAAATAGCGCACAATTTATCGGCAGGGAGCGCGGCAGCTATGATTGTGCAGGCGCATCGGGCTGGCGTGCGCCCCGCGGGATGATTTTCATCAGATGCCATTCTCAAAGTTCCTTCACACCAGGCGGCGGATCGTCAGCGCCGGAAGTGCCTTTGCGGTTCTGGTCACGCTCGGCCTCGGCGCCCACGCGGCGCGGAACGCGCGCCACGAGCAGCCGGCCCGGCATGCAGTGGTGACGCCCGACCATGCCGCCACGCCAACGAGCGCGGACCGCCTTGCTCTGATCATCGGCAACAGCGCCTATCCGGATGCGGACGCGCCACTGGCCCAGCCCGTGAACGATGCGCGCGCGCTGGCCGCGCAGCTCCGGGGCCAGGGCTATGACGTGCAGGAAGCGGAGAACGCGACGAGGGCCGAGACCGAAGCTGCCATTGCGAGGATCGAGCGAAAGATCACGCCGCAGTCGGTCGTCGTGATCTATTTTGCCGGATATGGTGTGCAGTCCGGTTCCGACAATTTCATGATTCCAGTCGATGCCGCGATCTGGAAGGAACGGGACGTGCGGCGCTCCGGCATCAACATCACGGCGATGCTGAAGGGCTTCCAGCACAAGGGCGCGCGCGCCAATGTCGCGGTGATCGACGCCTCGCGGCGCAATCCCTATGAACGCCGCTACCGCAACTATTCGCGCGGCCTTGCGCCGATCGAGGCCGCGAAGAACACCATCGTCGTGTCATCCGCCGCACCGGGGTCGGTGCTCGATGATGCGAACGGCAAGCACAGCCTCTTGATGGAAACGCTGCTCGCGCAGCTCGGATCGAACGGCGAGAACGCCGAGGCGATGTTCGCCAGCATCCGCAGCGAAGTCTCAGGCAAGACAGATGGGCAGCAGCTGCTGACAATTACTTCGACATTGCCGGACGATGTAAAGATTGCTTCCGACCGGATGGCCGAGAAGCGCAGCTGAGTTTCAGTTGGAAGCGACTTTTGATCGGTGAGGATCAGTGCAGGGATGCGCTGTCGCGTGGCCGGCCGATCGGGCGGGGGATCGGCGGGCTGGTTGTTTCCAGCAACAGGTTGCTCATCCGCGTTTCGCCGAGCGCGGTCATGAAGCTCGCCACCCAGTGATGGATCGTGTTGGCGCGCAGCTTCTGCATCATCGCTTCATACCGCATCCGCCGCTCCGCCAGCGGCAGGTTCAGCGCAACCGCCATGGTGCGGGCCATCTGGTCGGTGTCGTGCGGATTGATCAGGAGAGCCGCGTCGAGCTCGATAGCCGCGCCGGCGAATTTCGATAGGATGAGAACGCCGGGGTCTTCCGGGTTCTGCGCGGCGACATACTCTTTCGCCACAAGGTTCATGCCGTCGTAGAACGGCGTCACAATGCCGACCTGCGCGGTGCGATAGAAGCCCGACAGCACCACCTGGCTGAAGCCGCGATTGAGATAGCGGATCGGCACCCAGTCGACTTCGCCGTGGCGACCATTCACATCGCTGACGAGTTTTGCCAGCGCGTCCTGCAGCGAGCCATAGGCCTCGATCGTGCCGCGCGACGGCGTTGCGATCTGCAGGAACGAGACCGCGCGACTGAGCTCCGGATGCTGCGTAAGCATGCGGTCGAATGCCGAGATGCGGTTGATCAATCCCTTGGAGTAATCGAGCCGGTCGACGCCGATCGCAAGCTTGCGGCCATCGAGGCTTTTGCGCAGCCGCGACACTTCCGGGCGAAGCACGGCCTTTGCGGCCTGTGTCGCGAAGGCGTCGACGTCGATGCCGATCGGAAATGCCGCGAGACGCGAGACGCCATAGGGCGACGTGACGCGGCCGTTCTTGACGACGAGACCAAGTTCGGCCCGGAGATAATTAGTAAAATTCGCGCAGTCGGTCTGGGTTTGAAAGCCGATCAGATCATAAGCGAGCATCCGCTGCACGAGCTCGCGGTGATTGGGCACGCCGCGGACGACGCCGGGTGCGGGCCACGGCGTGTGCAGGAAGAAGCCGATCGGCTGGCGGATGCCGAGCTCGCGCAGTTCCGCGCCAAGCGCGAGGAAATGATAATCCTGAACCCACAGCACGGTCTCGTCAGTGCAGAACCGCAAGAGGGCACGCGCCATGAACGCGTTCACTTCGCGATACGAATTGTAGTCTTCCTGCGATGTGCGGATGAGGTCGACGCGTGAATGCATCGCCGGCCATAGCGCGGAGTTGGCGAAGCCTTCATAGTACCCGCCATAGTGCGCTGCCGGCAGGTCGAGCAATGCCAATGCTCCCGCACCGACAGGCTCGATGTGAGCGAACGCATTGCGATTGGCATTGTCGAGAATTTTTCCGCTGGACCCGACCCAGATCCCGCCCGACTGTTCAATGACGGGGAGCAATGCCGCCGCCAATCCGCCGGTCATTGGTTCGTTGCTCTTTGCGCGGGCTACGCGGTTCGAGACAACTACGAGATTCACGGATCACCTCCAGGTTGGCACGATAAACAAATCGTCCATCACTTTTGTTCCTGCTTTGTAATAAACTTCACGCAGGAAACGATCGAAGGTTGCGATGCATCATGCATTTCAAGCAACCGCGAAGTGAGACAGGCACGCAGGTGGGCGCACCAAAGACACGCCGCAGCTGCGGCGATCGAGGTGCGCCAGCATGAAGACGCTTGGGCGATGAGTCAAATGCTGAAGAAGGTTTTTGGAATTTTCGGCTGCCGATGCAGCCTCAGAGCGCGGTCACGGTGAGCTTGCCGCCGTGCGCTTCGGCAACCGTCACGCGGCTTCCCGCAGGCGTGTCCGGCCCGATGATGCGCCAGACGGTGTCGTCGATCCGCAACGTCCCGACACCGTCGACGATCGGCTTTTCAAGCGTGAAGACGCGGCCGATCAATGCATCGGCGCGGCGATTGAGAAAGTCGTGATCCGACGCCCGCTCGGGGCGCTGCGCGAATCGCCGCCACAACGGCACGGCAGTGATCGCGAACGCCGCGAACATCAGAATCTGGATCTGCCACGACCAGTCGATGACGAAAGACAAGAGGCCAACGAGCAGCGCCGCAAGACCGAGCCAGAACAGAAAGACGCCGGGCACGATCAGTTCGAGGCCGAACAGGATGAGCCCGGCGATCAGCCAGTTCCATGTGCCCAGCGTGGTCAGCAGCTCCGACATCGCATCTACCTGTCAGATGAGCCCGGCGATGTAGTCGGCACCGTGGCCGTGCGGCGCGCCGCGGCAGCGGACGGCGCTGCTTTTTCGCCGAACGTCGCCTTGGCTATCTCGCCGATACCCGCGAGCGAGCCGAGCATGCCGGTGGCCTCGAACGGCACCATGATAACCTTCTGGTTCGGCGAATCCGCAAGCTGGCCGAACGCCTTGATATAGCGATCGGCGACGAAATAGTTGAGTGCCGCGATGTCGCCCTTGGCAATGGCCTCGCTGACCATCTGCGTCGCTTTTGCTTCGGCCTCGGCGGAGCGTTCGCGGCCCTCGGCGTCGCGGAAGGCGGCCTCGCGGCGGCCCTCGGCCTGCAGGATCTGGGCCTGCTTGGCGCCCTCGGCGCGCAAAATTTCCGACTGCCGCTGGCCTTCGGCCTGCAGGATTTCGGCGCGCTTGACGCGCTCGGCCTTCATCTGCCGGCCCATCGCCTCGACGAGATCTTCCGGCGGCGCAATGTCCTTGATCTCGATGCGGTTGACCTTGAGGCCCCACGGCGCGACGGCGGCATCGACGACGCGCAGCAGGCGCTCGTTGATCTCGTCGCGATGCGACAGCACCTGGTCGAGGTCCATGGAGCCCATCACCGAGCGGATGTTCGTCATCGTCAGCGTCGTGATCGCTTGCGTGAGGTCGGAGACCTCGTAGCTCGCCTTGGCGGCGTCGAACACCTGATAGAACGTGACCCCGTCGACTGTGACCGTCGCATTGTCTTTGGTGATCACTTCCTGCTCGGGAATGTTGATCACCTGTTCCATCATGTTCACCTTGCGGCCGATGCGGTCGAGAAAGGGAACAATGAGATTGAGACCGGGCTCGAGCGTGCGGGTGAACTTTCCGAACCGCTCGACGGTGAGGTTGTAGCCCTGGGAGACGGTTTTGACCCCCGCGATCAGCGTCACGATGATTAGGAGCGCAAGGATGATGGCAAAGAGGTCGAAGCCGAACATTTGTCCCCCCGATAGGTTCAAGGCCGGTCGCTGGCGCGACCGGCCTTGAAGGTAGCACAGGCAGGGAACAGACGGCCACAGTTCCTTTGCGCCCGGAAGTTGCGGGCGCAGGATGCTACATCAGATCCAGCCGCCGAGTTCCCGCAGGACGTGGCGACGCAGCACCTCGATGCCCTCGTCGCTGTCGTTGAGGCAGGGGATTGCGGCAAATTCCTCGCCGCCGTTCTCCAAAAAGAAGCCGGCGTTTTCCATCGCGATTTCCTCGAGCGTCTCGAGACAGTCGGCGGCAAATCCCGGCGTGACGATGGCGAGGCGCTTGGTGCCGCTCCTGGCGAGTTCCTGCACGGTGACATCGGTATAGGGCTGGAGCCACGGATCGTTGCCGAAGCGCGACTGGAAGGTGAGCATCAGCTTGATGTCCGGGCCGAGCCGGGCCTGCAGCGCTGCGGTCGTTGCCGCGCATTGCTTCTGATAGGGATCGCCGAGGTCGATGTATTTTTGCGGCATGCCGTGGAACGAGGCCAGCACCAGTTCCGGCTTGAACGGCAGCGACGCAAGATGGCGCTCGATCGAAACCGCCAGCGCCTCGATATAGGTCGGATCCTCGTAATAAGGCGGGGCGATGCGGACGGACGGCTGTGCGCGCATATCGATCAGGGCGCGGAACGCTTCGTCGCAGACGGTGGCTGAGGTCGCCGCCGAATATTGCGGATAGAGCGGGACGATCAGCAGCCGGTCGCAGCCCTGTTCGGCGAGGGCATTGATCCGCGAGCGGATCGACGGGTTGCCGTAGCGCATCGCCCAATCGACGACGACGTTGTCGTGGCCCGCGAGCGCCGCGCCGATCTTTTCCGATTGCGAGCGGGTGATCGTGAACAGCGGAGATTCGTCTTTCTCCTTGTTCCAGATCTTTTGGTAGTCGAGCGCCTTGCTGCCCGGGCGCTTGCGCAAGATGATGCCGTTGAGAATGATTTTCCAGACCAGCCCCTGATCCTCGATCACGCGGCGGTCGGACAAGAACTCCCTGAGATAGACCCGCACGCTCGGGGCGTCGGCGCGGTCCGGCGTGCCGAGATTGACGAGCAAAACCCCGACGCGCTCGAGGGCGCGGGCCGGGGCGGGCGGGGTTGCGGCAGTGCTGAGAACATCGGTCATGGTGGTGATGGCTTCGCGCGGCAGCGGCAAGCTGTCAAGCTGCCGCCGCCGGTCTGTGTTGCTTCAGAAACAGGTGGTGCGCTCGGCGGCCATGTAGCCCAGCATCAAGGCGAGGCCGAAACAGGCCACCAGCGCCGCCGCGCCGAACTCGACCACGCGCACCAGCACGGTTCCGGTGCCGCGCCGCCCTGCGGCAACCCGACGCGCCAGCCCCTTGGCCGAGACGGCGAGAATGGCGAAACCGGTGACGGTCAGCGCAGTGCCAATCCCCATGACGAAGGTGGCGGCGATGCCGGCCAGGAACATGCCTTGGGCGAGCGCGAAGATCAGCACCAGGATCGCCCCGGAGCAGGGGCGGATGCCGACCGAGAGCACTGCGGTCAGGCCGTGGCGCCAACCGCCGGGGCCGGCGAGCTGGCTCGGGTCCGGGCCGTGCGAATGGCCGCAGCCGCAGTTTTCGTCATGGTGATGATGCGCGTGATCATGCCCATGCCCGTGGCTATGGCTATGGTGGTGATCGTGATGATGATCACGGTGGTGCTGCACGCTGACGTCGGCCGTGGCCCCAGCCATCGCGAGGCGCGGCGCCGGCTGGCCGATCGGCAGCGCGCGCCATAGCCCGCGGCCTTTGCCCCACATCAGCCGCAGGCCCACCACCATGATGAGCCCGTAGCTCAAAATCTCGATGACGCGCTCGGTGCTGCACATCGTCTGCGCGGTGACGTTCAGCAGCCATGCGCAGACGCCGACGATCATCACCGCCACCAGCGCCTGCAGCATCGCCGAGGCGAAGGACAGGACAATGCCGCGCCGGGCGGTTTCCTCATTGGCGACGAGGTAGGAGGCGATCACCGCCTTGCCATGGCCGGGGCCGGCGGCATGAAACACGCCATAGAGGAACGAGATGCCGAGCAGCGTCCAGACGGCGCTGCCGTCGTTGCGCGCGGCGCGGATGGTGCCGGACATCGCCCGGTAGAATTCCGCCTGCTTGGCCAAGAGCCAGGCGACGATGCCGTTGCCGGAGGTTTCGGCCGCCACCGCGGAGCCGCTCGGGCCTTTCGGTGCGCCGAACGGGCTTTGCGCGAGCGTTGCGGCGAAATGGCCGTCGATCAGCGCCATTACGACCAGCGCGCCGCCGAAGGCGAGGAGCAGGCGGCCTGCGCCGCCGGACCAGGCTGCCTTCATAGGCACTTGACCGTGATCTTGTTGGCGAACATCGCGCCGTAATTGTCCAGAGCGCCGCTGAGGAAGTCGTCCTCGGTGATCGGCGCCGAAGGCGCGGTGCCGCCCTTGGGGCGCTCGACCGCGACACCGCAGCCGCTCGGCGCGCCAACCAGCTTGATCGGATCAGCCTTGGCCAGCGAGAAATCGACGAAATAGGCCGGATCAAAGACTTCCAGCGCCAGCTCGCGCGTCTTGAACGGCGTCTTGAAGGGCAGGGTGAAGTGCAGCACCAGAGTCGAGTCCTTGTATTCGAGATAGTAGTCGACCGGCTCGTTGAAGCGCTGCTTTCTGCCGTCCGCCTTGGCGAAGGTGAAGAAGGCGTATTCCCTCAGCGACTCGACATTGGTCTGAGCCAGCGGGGCGAGTTCTTCGCGGGTGTAGACGCCCTTTTGCTTGGTCTCGATCCCCTGCAGGGCGTAGGTCGAGAACATGTCGTCGAACGTCCAGCTGTGGCGGACGCCGGTGATGGTGCCGTCCGCCGCATAGAGGAGCTCGCTGCTGGCTGTCACCCAGACATGCGGATGGGCCTGCGCCGCGTTGCCGCCGATCACGCCGGTCGCGGCAAGGCAAAGCGCGGCGAGGAGGAAGCGCGCGAGGCGGCCCATGTCAGGCGGCCTCGTCGGTGGCGAGCAGGCCGCGGCGGCGCAGGAGCGCGTCCGCTTCCGGTGCCCGGCCGCGGAATGCGACATAGGCCTCTTCCGGGTCGCGCGAGCCGCCGGACGAATAGATGAAGTCGTGGAGCTTCTTGGCAGTCGCCGGATCGAAAATGTCGCCGGCGTCCTCGAAGGCGCCGAAGGCGTCCGCGTCCATCACTTCCGACCACATGTAGCTGTAGTAGCCCGCCGCGTAGTGATCGCCCGAGAAGATGTGGGCGAACTGCTGCGGCCGGTGCCGCATCGCGATTTCGGCCGGCATGCCGATTTTTTCCAGTTCGCGCTTCTCGAAGCCGTGGACGTCCTTGCAATCGGCGGCCGGCTGGCTGTGGAACTCGAGATCGAGCAGCGCGGACGAGACGAATTCGACCGTGGCGAAGCCCTGGTTGAATTTTCGCGCGGCAAGGAACCGCTTCAAGAGGTCTTCCGGCAAGGCTTCGCTGGTCTGGTAGTGGCGGGCAAATTTTTGCAGCACTTCCGGGCGCTCCTGCCAGTGTTCGTAGAGCTGCGAGGGCAGCTCGACGAAATCGGTGAACACACTGGTGCCAGAAAGTGACGGATAAACGACATTCGAGAGCAGGCCGTGCAGCGCATGGCCGAACTCATGGAACAGGGTGCGGGCATCGTCCGGCGAGAGCAGGGTCGGCTCGCCAGCCGCGCCCTTGGAGAAGTTCATCACGTTGAGGATGAGCGGCGTGATCTCGGCGTCGAGCTTCTGCTGGTCCCGCAGCGAGGTCATCCACGCGCCGGAGCGCTTGGAGGATCGGGAGAAGTAGTCGCCGTAGAACAGCCCCTGATGCTGGCCCTCGGCATTGGTGACTTCCCACACGCGCACGTCGGGATGCCAGACCGGAATGTCGTGGCGCTCCGTGAAGGTGAGGCCGAACAGGCGGTTCGAGACGTCGAACGCCGCCTCGATCATGCCGTCGAGGGTGAGGTAGGGCTTGATCGCGGCATCGTCAAAATCGGCGCGGCGCTGGCGCAGCTTTTCGGCGTAATAGCGCCAATCCCACGGCGCGAGGGCGAAATTGCCGCCTTCCTCCTTGATCAGCTCCTGCAGCGCCTCACGGTCCTTGCTGGCGCGCTCGCGCGCCGGCGCCCAGACCTTTTCCAGAAGGCCGCGCACGGCTTCCGGCGTTTTCGCCATCGAATCGTCGAGCCGGTAGGCGGCGTAGTGCGGGAAGCCGAGCAGCTTGGCGCGCTCCTCGCGGAGCGCCAGAATCTCGCCGATGACGGCGTTGTTGTCGTTGCCGTTGGCGTTGTCGCCGCGCGCGATGAACGCCTTGTAGGCTTTTTCGCGCAAGTCGCGGCGGCTCGAGCTCTGCAGGAACGGCTCGACCGAGGAGCGCGAGAGCGTGACGATGGCCTTGCCGGGCAGGCCGCGCTCCTCCGCCATCGCCTTGGCGGAAGCGATGAAGCTGTCCGACAGGCCGGCGCGGTCGTCCTCGCCGAGCTCCATCGTCCAGGCCTGCTCGTCGCCCAGCAGATGGTGGCTGAAATGGGTGCCGAGTTCGGCCAGCCGCTCGTTCAGGGCGGCCATCCGCGCCTTTTCATCACCGGTGAGGCCGGCGCCGGCGCGGCGGAAATTCGTATAGGTGCGCTCCAGAAGCCGCATCCGCTCGCCGGACAGCTTGAGGCTGGCGCGCTCGTCATAGACCTTGGACACGCGGCCAAACAGCGCGGCGTTCATCAGGATCTGATTCCAGTGGCGGGCGAGGCGCAGCGCGACGTCGCCCTCGATTGCCAGCAGCTCGGGGTTCGAGTGCGCCGATACGAGGGCATGGAAGACTGCGGACACGCGGTTCAGCAGCGTGCCGGAGCGCTCGAGCGCGGTGATGGTGTTGTCGAAATCCGCCACCGACGGATCGTGCGTGATCGCCTCGACCTCGAGATTGTGGTCGGAAAAGGCCTGCGCCAGCGCCGGCAGGAAGTGCTCCGGCCTGATGGCGCCGAAAGGCGGCGTTCCGCACGGCGTCTCCCACGCGCGCAGCAGCGGGTTCTCCGCCAGTTGGAGTTCAGCGTCGGGAGGAAGCAGGTCGTTGGTCATGCGGTTGTCCGGTCTTCGCCAAGGTTGGCGGGTAATATATACTTGAACTGGTAATTTTTAATCCGGCTGCCCTTGATCCAAAGCGGCTTTTCGGGGAGATTGCCGGCAATTCTGTCCAGGCTACCCATTTGGGGGCCTCCCATACGCGAGACAATATGAGCGCGCAACCAGCCTCGCCGGGCGGCCGCACGGCCAACTGGCGCAACATTATTACGGTTCTGAGCGCGGCGATCCTGATCGGCGCCGAAGTGTTTGGCGCGGCATTTGCTGGCGGCTGGGCGTTCGCGATCCTGTTCGACCTCAGCGAGGCCACCTCCCATGTGCTGCAGGCGCTCCTCTTCCTGCTGGGCATGTATGTGATGTATCGCTTCATCCGCTCGGCGAGCCGGATCGAGCCGTTCTTTCGGCGCGGCTGAATATTTTTGAGTGCCTCCGGCGGCAGAAATCCGGAGGCATTGCGGCGTGTATCGGCGGCCTGAGGGTGCGCTAGTACTTCCCTCGCCATGATCCGCAAAAATCTTCCCCGCCGTTTCAAAAAGTCCTTGCGAAACGCGGGCGAAACTCCTATTTCCCGTTTTGCCCAATTTCGCACGTGCCTGTGGTCGTGTGTCAGTCGGTGGGTACCCGGACAAGAGGCCGGGCAGCCGCCAGGAAGCAAGAGTTCTCGTTTCGAGATAGCTTTGTTTCCTACGAAGAGTGATTGGCAGCCGGAGGCGAACCGGCGCATCCCGTCCTCAACGGGAGACGCGACTTAAAGCAACGACGGAGCGGGCTTTTTTGGTCTCTACCGGCTCTCCACAGGCCGGCCCGATAACCGAAGAGGCTTGTCCTTCATTGCCAGGCGTGCGGTAGGGGTAACCCTTACCAATCCACGGCATCACAGTTTGGTCTGACGGCTCTGCCGTGTCGCACTTCCATCGTGCGCATGGTGAGGCGTTGGGGCCGACGTCATTTGGACGATGTGTTCGTCCCGAAGCCGGATTGGGGGAACCCATGACTGATCGTATCCGTGAATTTCTCCGTGCCCGCCGTGACGAGGGTCGCGACACCGAGCCGTGCCTCGTGGTCGATCTCGATGTCGTGCGCGACAACTACCAGAGCTTCGCCAAGGCGCTGCCGGACAGCCGCGTGTTCTACGCCGTCAAGGCGAACCCGGCGCCGGAGGTGCTGACGCTGCTCGCCTCGATGGGCTCGTGCTTCGACACCGCGACCGTGCCGGAAATCGAGATGGCGCTGGCCGCGGGCGCGACGCCGGACCGGATCTCCTATGGCAACACGATCAAGAAGGAACGCGATATCGCGCGCGCCTATGCGCTCGGCATCCGTCTCTTCGCGGTCGATTCCACCGCCGAGGTCGAAAAGGTCGCGCGGGCCGCTCCGGGGGCCAAGGTTTTCTGCCGCATCCTGTACGATTGTGCCGGCGCCGAGTGGCCGCTGTCGCGCAAGTTCGGCTGCGATCCGGAAATGGCGGTCGAGGTGCTCGACCTCGCCAAGCGGCTTGGCCTCGAGGCGCACGGCATCTCGTTCCATGTCGGCTCGCAGCAGCGCAAGGTGAAGGCGTGGGACCGCGCGCTGGCGATGGCCGCGTCGGTGTTCCGTGATTGCGCGGAGCGCGGCATCAACCTTTCGATGGTCAATCTCGGCGGCGGTTTTCCGACCCGCTACCTCAAGGATGTGCCGCCGGTGGTGCAGTATGGCCGCGGAATATTCCGCGCGCTGCGCAAGCACTTCGGCAACCAGATCCCTGAGACGATCATCGAGCCGGGTCGTGGCATGGTCGGCAATGCCGGCATGATCGAGACCGAAGTCGTTCTGATCTCGAAGAAGAGCGACGAGGACGAGATGCGCTGGGTCTATCTCGACATCGGCAAGTTCGGCGGTCTCGCCGAGACGATGGGCGAGTCGATCCGCTACCCGATCCGCACGCCGCATGACGGCGCGGAGATGACGCCCTGCGTGCTCGCCGGCCCGACCTGCGACTCTGCGGACGTCCTCTACGAGAAGGTGCCGTATCCGCTTCCGGTGACGCTCGAGATCGGCGACAAGCTGCTGATCGAAGGCACCGGTGCCTATACGTCGACCTATTCGTCGGTGGCGTTCAACGGCATCCCGCCGCTGCGGACCTACCACATCTAAGTTGCGTCGCCGCCCTTCGGCGGAGCGACCTTGCACCAAGGGGAGCCGAACACGTTTCGGCTCCTGTTCGCTCATCCCGTTCAGATCAGTTGCTCAACGCTCCACGGCTGGAGCGGGGGACGGTGCGCCATGACCGATCTCGTCACGACCTCTCATTCGTCCGCAACCGCGAAGGCGCATGCCGCGCCGGCGTCGGCGCCTGTCGTGCTGCGTGCTGAACGCGCCAGCGATGTCGCTGCGCGCGAAGCGCTGCTCGACATTTGCTTCGGCGCGAACCGCCACGCGCGGACCTGCCAGCGGCTGCGTGACGGCCGCCGCCCGGCGGAAGGGCTTGCCTTCAGCGCGACGCGGCGCGGCCGTCTGATCGGCACGCTGCGGCTGTGGAACGTCAGCGCGGGCGAAGTGCCGGCGCTGATGCTGGGCCCGCTCGCGGTCGATCCGTCGTGCCGCGAGCTCGGCCTTGGCGGCGCGCTGATGACTCATGCGCTCAAGGTCGCGGCGAAGCGCGGGCACGGCGCCGTCGTCCTGCTTGGCGATGCGCCTTACTATGCGCGCTTCGGCTTCTCCGCCGCGAAGGCGAGCGGGCTCTATCTGCCGGGACCGTTCGAGCGTGAACGGCTGCTCGGTCTTGAGCTGCGCGAAGAAAGTCTTGCGCAGGCACGTGGCCTGATCATTGCGTCCGGTGTGCGCGACATCGCGCAGCCTGGTCGCGAGGCGCAGCAGGCGATCGTCGCTGCGTAAAAATCGTCTGGCCTTTCGATCTGCGTGACAGCGGTGCAATGCCCTGCGCCGCTGTCGCATGTTGCGAGCGGCCGGAATCATCGATCTGTCATGAACGAAACGGACGCTCGGGCATTTTTTCTTGCGTCGTGCAGGAGAGATTGTCGAAACCTGTCAGGCAGACGAGGCAATGGGGCGGGCCGCGTTGCTGCGACGCAAGGCCCGGAAAAATCAGGCAGCGCCCGCCGATATTGACTTTTTTGAAAACGGACTTAGTTTTACTTCATGTCGACTGTGCAGAAAGACCGTCTTTTTCTTCGCGCAGGTCACCTTCACAAAGGAAGGTAGCCCCGGCGGGCACGCGTTCGCGCCGTCCGGGGTCAGTTGTAGTTCCTTTCCCTTCAATTCAAGTTTTACTTGGCCTGGGGTTCAAACCCGGGATCGTTACGGCACAATGTGTCGGCAGCTACTGGTGAGGCACGTTTATGGTTTCGGAAGCCGTTCCTCCGATCTGTGTTCCTGCAAGCGATGTCGATCGCTTGCGGCAACTCGCGCTGGACGCGCTGAAGGATGCCGACCCCGTCGGGCGTTTTCTGCTGTCCGAGTTGGACAGAGCGAATGTCGTGGCCTCGTCGCAGACGCCGTCCGACATCGTGCGGATTGACCATTGGGTGACTTTTCGCGAGGATCGTGAAGGCCCGGCGCAAAGCCGTGTGCTGACGTTCCCCGAGAACTGTCACAATCAGGCGATCCACCTGTCGGTGGCGTCGCCGATCGGCGCGGCGGTGCTCGGCCTGCACTCGGGCGCATCGATGCACTATGTCGATGACAATGGTGTTACACGGCTGGCGATCGTCGAGGATCTTTCGCCGCCGCCGGGAATTTCTTTCTTCAGGCCGGCCAATGCCAGGCCGGTTGTCCGCAAGCCCGACTTCGATCCTTCGCCTGATCCCGACCCCGGCCCCTCTGCAGCCTGATGGTGATAGCTATGGTCAATTCTCTCGATACTAAACTTCCGCCGATCTCCATGAATCCGGCAGACATCGATCGGCTGCGCAAGCTCGCGGATGCAGCGGCGAACAAATATCCGGAAACATCGGAATTTCTGGCGCGCGAAATCGATCGGGCGGCGGTTCTTCCCGAGGCCGCGCCGACGGTCGGCATCGTCACGATGGACTGCAGCGTCGCCTTCCGCGACGAGAGCAGCAAGCAGACGCGCACCGTCACGCTCGTCTATCCCGAGGATGCCAATGTCGACGCCGGCAAGATCTCGGTCCTGACGCCGATCGGCGCCGCCCTGATCGGCCTGTCGGAAGGGCAGACGATCGAGTTTCAGGGCCCGTCCGGCGGCTGGCGCGCGCTGACCGTACTTTCGGTGAAAGCTGCCGACGCATAAGGTCCGCGAAATCCATCGATTTCTCTGACGCGCCGTGCGATGCGAAATCCGCCTTGCACGGCGCTTTCATGCCCGCTATTGCCTCCCGCAGACGGCGTGTTTTCTTTGCGCCGAAATGTCTCTAAGACACTCTCCATCTTCGATCCTTTGTGAAAACCGTGGCGGCGCAAATCCGCGTCTGTCCATTTGTCGAGGTCATTCGGCTCGCGATTCCGCGGCGCCCCGTTTCTTTCTCGTCTCCTGGAGTTTTTGTTGATGTCCACCTCTAAGATTCATGCGCGAATTGACGGACCGCTCGTCATGATCGGTTTTGGATCAATCGGTAAGGGTCTCCTGCCGTTGATCGAGCGCCACTTCGAGTTTGATAAGTCTCGCTTCGTGATCATTGACCCGAACGCCGATGACACGCTCGCGAAAAAGCATGGGGTGCGGTTCATCCGCGAGGCGGTCACCAAGGAGAACTACGCGGAGTTGCTCAAGCCGCTGCTGACCGCCGGCGGCGGGCAGGGCATGTGCGTCAACGTCTCGGTCGACACCTCGTCGGTCGAACTGATGGATTTCTGCCGCGGCATCGACGTGTTCTATGTCGACACCGTCGTCGAGCCGTGGCTCGGTTTCTATTTCGACAAGGATGCGGGGCCGGAAGCGCGCACCAACTACGCGCTGCGCGAGACCCTGCTCGAGGCCAAGCGCCGGGCGGTCGGCGGCACGACCTCGGTGTCCACCTGCGGCGCCAACCCCGGCATGGTGTCGTGGTTCGTCAAGCAGGCGCTGGTCAACCTCGCCACCGATCTGAAAATCGACTTCAAGGAGCCGACCAGCCGCGAGGAGTGGGCCCGCCTTGCCCAGACCCTCGGCATCAAGGGCATTCACATCGCCGAGCGCGACACCCAGCGCGCGAAGACCCCGAAGCCGTTGAACGTGTTCGTCAACACCTGGTCGGTTGAGGGTTTTGTGTCCGAAAGCCTGCAGCCGTCGGAAATCGGCTGGGGGACCAACGAGAAGTGGATGCCGGAGAACGCCCGCACCCACGCGGCGGGCTGCGGCGCGGCGATCTATCTGCTGCAGCCGGGCGGCCAGACCCAGGTGCGTTCGTGGTGCCCGACGCCGGGGCCGCAGCACGCGTTCCTCGTCACCCACAACGAGTCGATCTCGATCGCCGACTACTTTACGGTGCGCGACGGCGACAAGGTGGTCTACCGCCCGACCTGCCACTACGCCTACCACCCGACCAATGATGCGGTGGTGTCGCTGCACGAGATGTTCGGCGCGGCCGGCCAAATGCAGCCGGACTGGCACATTCTGGAGGAAGACGAGATCGTTGACGGCATCGACGAGCTTGGCGTCCTGCTCTACGGCCATGCCAAGAACGCCTACTGGTTCGGCTCGCAGCTCTCGATCGAGGAAACCCGCCGGGTGGCGCCCTATCAGAGCGCGACCGGCCTGCAGGTCACCTCGGCGGTGGTCGCCGGCATGGTCTGGGCGATCGAGAATCCGAAGGCCGGCATCGTCGAGGCCGACGAGGTCGATTATCGCCGCTGCCTCGAAATTCAGGAGCCCTATCTCGGCGGCCTGAAGGGCTACTACACCGACTGGACGCCGCTCACCGGCCGTCCCGGCCTGTTCCCCGAGGACATCGACACCAGCGATCCGTGGCAGTTCCGCAATACGCTGGTGCGGTGAGTTTTGCTCAATAAGAAACGGCGGCCGGGGATTTTCCCCGGCCGTTGTTTTTTGGCGCTATTTTTGGCTGTCGTTCGGTGAGGCCTGCCCGGTCGTGACGGCGCGGACGAAATCGCCTTCGCGCAGGGCCGCGCCGGAGCGCGCGACCACGACATCGCCTTCCTTGATGCCGGAGCGGATCTCGACCTGCCCGCCCGCCAGCAGGCCGACGGTCACTTGCCGCGTCTCCACGCGCTCGTTGCGGACGACCTGAACGATCGTCGCGCCATCGCTATAGAGCACCGCCGTCAGCGGCACGGACAGGCCGCAGCTCTCGCTCATCTTGACGGTTGCGCTGGCGGCGGCATTGGCGAGCAGGCGCTTCGATGCGTCGAGGGCAATGGTGACACGGCCGAGCTGGGTGTTGGGTTCGACGGTCGCCGCCACCTGACGGACCTTGCCGGAAATATCGCCGGCACCCGCGACGCGGACCGTCGCGGCCTGATCGGCCTTGAGCTTGAGCATGTCCTCGGCGGTGGCCTGCCCGACCATGTCGAACGCGCCGCCCGCGATGATCTTGAACAACGGATCGGACCGCAGGGAGGTGGTCATGCCGATGAGGGCCGTCGAGGCGCTGATGACGCCCGCCGCAGGCGCGGTCAGCGGCGTGGCGCCGCCGTTCGGATCACGCAGCGTCGCCAGTGTCTGCCCGGCGGTCACCTGATCGCCGGCGTCGACCAGCACGTCGACGACCTTCAGCCCGTCGCGCGGCGGCATCACCGGCACCTCGTCGCGCGGGACCAGCACGCCGAAAATCTGGACGCTGCTGGCGAAGCAGGTCCGTGCGGCGCGCAGCACCGTGACGGCCTGCCCGCGCCCCGCGGCCGGTTCCTTGGCGCCGTCGCCGGATTGTGCGTGCGCCGGAACGACGGGCACGGCGGCGACCAGTGCCAGCGCCAGCGGAGCGGCGAGTGCAGCCCGCGAGCGGCGGTCATGTCCTGCGCCTTGCGTGATCGGCATGAGGGGTCCTGTCGTCGCTGTGGCGGGTCAGAATGGGGCAGCGCCGACATCTTCGCAACAGCCACCGTTGCGAGCGGCGGTCAGGCTGGGGACGCCGGCCGGGAGCCCTCGTCGGCGAAGGTGCCGGGGGCGTCGTCGCGCCAGCCCAGCACCTCCATCGCCGGAACCGGGCGGGCAAACCCCTTCAGCGCAAGCGGCTCGACGGCCCGGGCCACGACGGAGCCCGCGACCTCGCCATAGACCCGCTGGCTGACGATGATCTGCCCGGCCTCGGCCTCGTCGCACAGCCGCGAGGCCAGATTGGTGACGCTGCCGACAGCGGCGTATTCGAGACGGCGATCGAATCCGATCTGGCCGATCGTGGCGTAGCCGAGCGCGATGCCGACTCCGAACCCGAGGCTGTGGCCGCGATTGCGCCAGCGCGCCGTCAGCGCCGCCATGCTGTCGCGCATCGCGACCGCCATCCGCACCGCGCGTTCGACGTGATCGGGCAGCGCCAGGGGGGCGTTGAACATCACCATGACGCCGTCGCCGGCGTAGCGGTCGAGCGTGCCCTCGAAGCGGAAGATCAGTTCGCCGAGCGCGCGGTGATACTCGCGCAGAATGTTCATCACCTCCTCCGGCTCGGAATTTTCCGTGAAGGCTGTGAAGCCGCGCAGATCGCAGAACACCACGGTGACTTCGCGGCGCTGGTTGGCGAGCAGCGCGTCATGGCCATCGGAGGAGGCGATGAGCTGGGCGACCTGCGGCGCGAGGAAGCGCTCCAGCCTGCGGATGCGCTCGATTTCGGAGAGCTGCAGCGCGACGCGGCCTTCCAGCGACTTGTTCCAGTCGCGCAGCTTGTCGGTCTGCTCCTGCAGCCGGTCGGCCTGGGTCTTGACGATGACATTGGCGCGGGCGAGCTCGTTGCCCTTCTGCTCGACCTCGTGGAACAGCCGCGCATTGCGCATCGCCAGCGACGCCTGATGGGCGAAGGTCCGCATCAGGCCGAGCACGTTTTCGGGATAGGAGCCGCCGGCCTTGCGCATCAAGACGAGTGCGCCGAGCGTGCCCGACTGATCGCTGAGCGGCACCACCAGCATCGCCTGAAAGCCGCTTGCGAGAGCGCGCGCGATCTCCGGCTCGCCGGCATGGGCGGCAAGATCGCCGAGCATCAGGGGCGCGTCGCGCTTTGCCGCCTCATGCAGGAGGCGGGCCGGGAAGCTTCCCGCGAGCGCCGCCGCCGCGCCCTTCGCCTCGATCAGCGAGAAGCTTGCAGTCGCCGGATCGAAGTCATGGATCAGCACGGCATCGGCATCGGTGATCGCGAGCGCGCTGGTCGCGATCGTGCCGAGCACCGCGCCGAGATCGAGCGAGGAGGCAACCGCGCGGCCGACCTCCTCGAGCGTCCGAAGTTCGTTGACGGACTGTGCAAGGTCGTGCGTGCGCTCCTCGACCTTCGTTTCGAGGCGGGTGTAAGATTCCTGGAGCTGCGCCGCCATGCCGTTGAACTGCCCGGCGAGGTCTTCCAGTTCATCGCCGGTATTCACGCTGATGCGGCCGGAGAAGTCGCCCGCGCCGAGGCGGTGCGCGCCCGCGCTCAAGGCGCGGATCGGCCCGAGCATGTGCCGCGCCAGCAGCGTTGCGGCGATGGTTGCGACGAGAAGCCCGAAGGCCATCAGCATGGCGAGCCGGAGCAGCAGGTGCTGGATCGGGCGAAGCGCCTCGCTCAATGGCTGTTCGGCGAACACGGTCCAGCGGCTGTCGTTCGGTACCTCGCTGGATGCGACCAGCACCGAGCTGCCGTCGGGCTGCTGGCCCTGCGCGAGCGGTGCGGCGCCGGCGAGGACGGCCGCGACCTGCGGCAGCCGGGCGAGATCCGCGCCGAGCCTTGCGGCCTTGTCGGAGCTTGCGATCAGCCGCCCCTTGCCGTCGACCACGACGGTGCGGCCGGTGCGGCCGGCCTGTCCGTCCTGAACCCAGTTCGGGAGCATCGCCAGATTGATCTGCGCGACGCTGACGCCAGCGCCGCGGCCGGAATGGGCCATGGCGATGGCGAGGATCGGTTGGCCGTTCTGAAACGTCACCGGTGCGTGCCAGGTGCCCTTGGCAAGGGCCTGCGTGAAGCGCGGATCGTGCGAGAGGTCCGCACCGCTGCCGATCGTCGCGGCCTGCGGTGTCACCACGAGCTGCTCGCGGCCCTCGCCATCGATCAGCGTCACCTGCTGTACGGCGGGCAACTGCCGCATCAAAAGCGCATAGTCGGCGCGGCGCTCCTCCAGCGTGGTGACGCTGGCGCGCGTAACCCAGCCGATCTGGCGCTGGGTGTCGCCGAGACCCTGGGCGATCCGGCGGGCGGCCGCCTCCGCCTTGTCGGCGAGTGCGCCGACCAGATTGGCCTTGGTCTGCTGATAGATGATCCAGGTTTCGAGCGCGGCATTGACGGAAAGGACGAACAGCACCAGCCCGACCAAAGCCAGGACGTACTTTCCGAACAGGCTGCTCCGTCTTTTGCGCGCGCCGCTGGTCATCGAGGCTCAGGTCCGTGATCCTTGCGCACTCTGCCATATACGGGTTGCAGCCTGAACCGGATTTAGCAAAAGTGTGCTCCTTCGCAGCAGTTTCGACGGTCAGCCCATCCACTGCCTTGCACGACAGGTGGTCACATGAGCAAGCAAGCGGAATTTGCGGTTCTCCTCAAGCTCAATTCGATGTTCGCCGATCTCGACGCGCAGGAGCTTCAGCGCATCGCCGCGCTGTGCCAGACCCAGCATCTGCCTGCGGGTGCCGTGCTGTTTCAGAAGGGCGATGACGGCGACGCCTTGTTCGGCATCCGCAAGGGGCAGGTGCGGATCGAGACCGGCATCGCCGACGGCACGCGGCTGACGCTCAACATTCTCGGCTCCGGCGATATGTTCGGCGAGGTCGCGGTGCTCGACGGCGAGCCGCGCACCGCCGATGCGATCGCCGACGAGCCGAGCGAACTGTTCATTCTGCGCCGCGCCGATTTTCTCGCCCATCTGGAGCGGGAGCCGCGGGTTGCGGTGAAGCTGATCGCGCTGCTGTGCCAGCGCATCCGCTGGATGAGCGAGCGGATGGAGGAATCGGTTCTGCTGCCGCTGCCGGTGCGGCTGGCGCGGCGGCTGTGCGCATTGGCCTCCGATTTCGGCTCGGAAGTGCACATCTCGCAGGAGCAGCTCGGCATCTTCGTCGGCGCGGCGCGGGAGAGCGTCAACCGCCAGCTCCAGCAGTGGCGCAAGGAAGGGCTGGTCGATCTCAGGCGCGGCCGCATCCTGCTGCTGGAGGCGGCAAAGCTGTCCAGCGTCGCGCGCGCCGGGCTTTGAGCGCTAGTGCATCGGCGGGCTTTCGGCCGCCTCCGCCTCGTCCTTGTTGGCCTGGATGAAGCGGCGGCTGACGCGCCCGATGGCGTTGCCGATGTCGTCCATCAGCATGAACATCGCCGGCACGAATACCAGCGACAGCACGGTCGAGAAGATCAGCCCGCCGATCACCGCCAGCGCCATCGGCGAGCGGAATTCGCCGCCGGCGCCGAAGGCCAGCGCGCTCGGCACCATGCCGGCGGCCATGGCGATGGTGGTCATGACGATCGGCCGCGCCCGCTTCTGCCCGGCGTCGATCATCGCCACCTCGCGCGGGTGCCCGGTGCGGATCGACTCGAGGGCGAACTCCACCAGCATGATCGCGTTCTTGGTGACGATGCCCATCAGCATCAGGATGCCGATCCAGACCGGGGTCGTGAGCTGCTTGCCGGCGAGCAGGAGCGCGCCGATCGCGCCGCCGATCGACAGCGGCAGCGAGAACAGGATCGTGATCGGCTGCAGGAAGGTGCCGAACAGCAGCACCAGCACGGCATAGACCATCAACAGGCCGCCGGTGATCGCGGTGGCGAAGCCATCGGACAGTTCGTTGAGGCTCTCGGCATCGCCCGACTGGCTGACGCTCACGCCCCTGGGCAGCGTTTTCATCACCGGCAGGTCGTAGATCTGTTTCAGGGCATCGCCGAGCGCGGCGTTGCCGGCGAGGTCGGCGCTGACGGAGGCCTGGCGCTCGCGGTCATAGCGGTTGATCGATGTCGGCCCCTGGGCGAGCTGGACATCGGCGACGACCGATAGCGGCAGCGTGCCGCGGCCGCCGCCGAACGGCACCTGCATCCGCTCGAGCAGCCGCAGGTCGGTCCGCGCCGCATCCTCGAGCTGCACGCGGATCGGCACCTGCCGGTCGCCGGCATTGAATTTCGCCAGCGCCGGACCGACATCGCCGATGGTCGCGACGCGGATCGCCTCGGAGAGGCTTTCGCTGGAAACGCCGAGCCGCGCGGCAAGATCGGCGCGCGGCGTCACCCGCAGTTCGGGGCGGTCGAGCGTCGTCTCCGCGATGACGTTGGCGATCAGCGGAATGCGTTTCATCTGCGTCGCCAGCTCGTTTGCGACAGTGCCGACGACGGCGGGATCGATGCCGGTGACGACCAGCGAAATGGCGCGCAGGCCGTTCTCGTCGAGGAACCAGAAGCGGATGTCCGGGACGTTCTGGAGGTCGCGGCCGATGGCGAGCTCAAGGTCGCGCTGCGAGATGCTGCGCTTGTTCTTCGGCGTGTAGTTGATGATGAGGGAAGCGCGGCGAACCTCGTAGGTGCCGGGCGGCACCCGTCCGCCATCGACGAAGACGCTCTCGACTTCGGGCCGGCTGCGCAAGCGCTCGGTGATGGCTTCCGTCGCGCGCGCGGTCGCGGCGAGCTGCGAGCCGGGCGGCAGCTCGATCGCGAGCAGCGAGCGGGCGCTGTCCTGCGCCGGCAAAAATCCCTGCGGCAGGAGCGTGATGCTGAGGACGGACGCGGCGAAGATCACGAGGCCCGCCAGCACCGTGAGCAGGTAGTGGCGGACCGACCATGTCACGATCCGGGTATAGGCGCGAAGGATGCGGCCGGGCGGCGGCTCCTCATGGTTGTGCGGCTTGAGGAAATAGGCGGCGAGCACCGGCGTCACCAGCCGCGCGGCGAGCAGCGAGAAAAATACCTGCACCGAAACCGTGATGCCGAATTGCTTGAAGAACTGCCCGGCGATGCCCGACATGAAGCTGGCGGGAGCAAAGATCGCGATGATCGTCAGGCTGATCGCGATCACCGCGAGGCCGATCTCGTCGGCCGCCTCCAGCGCCGCGCGGTACGGCGATTTGCCCATCCGCATGTGGCGGACAATGTTTTCGATCTCGACGATCGCGTCGTCGACGAGGATGCCGGTCGAGAGCGTGATCGCAAGGAAGCTGACGAGATTGAGCGAGAAGCCGAGCAGGTCCATCACCCAGAACGCGGGGAAGATCGACAGTGGCAGGGAGATTGCGGCGATCACCGTGGCGCGGATATCGCGCAGGAACAGCATCACCACCAGCACGGCAAGGATGGCGCCCTCGAACAGCGTGTTGATGGCGGCGTCATAGTTGCCCTTGGTGTAGTCGACGGAAGTGTCGATCAGCTTGAGATCGACATCGGGATAGGTCTGCTTGAGCGAGGCGATGCGCTGCTCGACGGCCTTGGCCACCACCACGTCGCTCGCGCCCTTCGAGCGCTTGATGCCGAGCGCCACCACGGGATCGCCGTTGAAGCGCGCAAAGGTGCGGCGGTCGGCGATGGTGTCGGTGACGGTGCCGAGATCATCGAGCCTGATCTCGCCGCCGGCCGGCAGGGCGATCATGGTGCCGGACAATTCCGCCAGCGTGCGCGCGCCGGCGAGCGTGCGGATCGCCTGATCGTTGTTGCCGATCTCGGCGCGGCCGCCGGCGACGTCGACATTGGTGCCGCGCAGCCGGCGGCTGACATCGAGCGCGGTGAGGCCGACCGCCTGCAGGCGGTCGAGATCGAGGGAGACGAGAATTTCGCGGTCGACGCCGCCGATGCGCTCGACCTGCGCGACGCCGCGCACACCCTGCAGCGCCCGCTTCACGACGTCGTCGACGAACCACGACAGTTGCTCCGGCGTCTTGCCGGGCGCGATCGCGGCATAGGTCATGATCGGCAGGCCGATGACATCGACGCGCTGGATCAAAGGCTCGTTGACGTTCTGGGGCAGGTTGGCGCGGACGCGCGTGACGGCGTCCTTGATGTCGTTGAGGGCGCGGTCGGTGTTGGTCTCGAGGCTGAACATGATCGTCGTGACCGACAATCCGTCCGTGACCGACGATGAAATGTGGCGCACGCCCTCGACGCCGGAAACGCCGTCCTCGATGATCTTGGTGATCTGCGTTTCCATCTCGGCGGGAGCCGCGCCGAACTGCGCGACGGCAACGGAGATCACGGGAATATCGGCGTTCGGCAGCCGCGTGATGGCGAGCCTGGTAAAACTCGTCCAGCCGAGGATCAGCAGGATGATCGAGAACAGCACTGACGGCAGCGGATGGCGGATCGACCAGGCTGATATGTTCATGGCGGCTACCGCGGTTTCGGCTGGTCGGCGTCCTCGGGCGCGACGATGCGCACCCGGTCGCCGTCATGCAGGGACGTACCGGCATTGGCGACCACGATTTCGCCTTCCTTGAGGCCGGACAGCACTTCGGTATTGACGTCGGAGGTCAGGCCGGTGCGGATGCTGCGCGTTTCGATGATGCCATTGGCGACCACCTGAACGGTCTGATGATCGACCGCCGAGCTCGGCACCGAGACGCCGCAACTGCGGCGTGCCGCGATGGTGGCCTTGGCGAACATGCCGATCCGCAGCGCGGGGTGGCTGGCGATCGTCAGGCGCACATGGCCGAGCTGGGTGCGCGGATCGATCTCCGCGGCGACGAGGCGGACATGGCCGGAGATTTCGATGCCGTCGCCGATGCCGATGCGCGCGCTGGCGCCGGGCTGCAGCTTGAGAAGGTGGATGCTCGGCACCTCGGCGTCCATTTCGAGTTCGCCGTTCACCGCGAGCTTGAACATCGGTGGGGCCTGCGGCGAGGCCGGCGCGCCCGCCCGCGTCATCACCTCGATGATGAGGCCGGCGGCCGGCGCCTTGAGCGACACCGGCGCTCCCGGCGCCGCGCCGGGCGCGGCGGGCGGGATCAGGCGGGCGAGATCCTGCCCGCCGCTCACGGTGTCGCCTTCCTTCACCAGCACTTCCGCCACGCGGAAGCCTTCGCTGTCGACGTTGGCGACTGCGAGCCTGCGCGCGGCGATGAAGCCGGTGACGCGCACGAGATCGGAAAAGCAGGCATTGCCGGCGGTGGCGACGATCACCGCCGCGCCAGCCGCGGTCTGCGGCGCTTGCGCGGCCGCCGGGCCGTTCTGCAGCCCGGCAAGGCCGGCGATCGCCAGCCCGGATGCGGCGGCTGCAAGTCGCGGAAGGTGTCGGCTCGTGGTCATGAGCTGCGGCCCGCACGGCAAGCGCCACGCCGGCGGGCGTTCCGCCTGCAATGGCAATGCATCACTGTGGGGGATCGGAGCCGGGAAGGGAAGAGCGCTTCGGCGTGTGGCCGCCGGCGGATGCTACCGGCACCCGCCGCGGAGGTCGCGCGCGGCCCTGCCGCCATCGGCGGGCTATTTGGCGGCGGCTTCGGGGGCCATCTTCACCACCTGCACCCTGCGGTTGGCCGGATCGAGCGGCGTGTTCGGATTTTTCAGGTTTGTTTTGCCATAGCCGACCGTCACCAGCTCGCTGCCGTTGATGCCGAATTTTTCGACGAGGTGGCGCTTGATCGTGTCGGCGCGCCGCTCGGACAGGCCCTGATTGTACTCCTCGCCCCCGGCCGCATCGGTATGTCCGGCGAGGAGGAAGGTGGCACCGCGCAGATCCGCGCTGGTGAGGGCATTGCCGAGCGCGGCGACGGCGGGCACCGCCGACGGGCTGATCTCGGCGGAGTTGTATTCGAAATTGATTTCGAGATCGATCTTCGGCTTGTCCTCGATCACCGCCGAGATTTCCTGGCGCTCGGCGGACGACAGCGACCGGGTCTGGCGGTTGCGCAGCGACGCGATGAACTGGGCCTCCTTGGCCGACGGCTGCGCGGTGGCGGGCCGCGGCGCGGCGAGGCTGCGCGTAAGCGGCTTTTGCGACAGCGACAGCGCCCGGACGATCTGCTCGCTCGAGACATCGCCCGCGGCGGCGGGGGCTGTGGCAGCTGCGGCCAACAGCGCGCCCGCAAGAGCGGAAATCCGACGTTTCAAAATCAGCTTCGACATGATCCTGCCTCCTGAATGCCGCTGGGGGCGGTGCTGCGTCTTGGTCGCGGGTTGAACGAAGGTGGCCGTCACCCGTCAGCATCTCGTCGATAGTGTTTTGGCCTTGCGGCGAAGTTCAAAAAATCCGGCGAGCGGCAAGGTGAGCGACGATCATCTGATGCCGTAGCCTTCGAACTCCCTCGCGATATTGGGGTCCATCGCCTTGGCATTGGCGATATCGCGTTCTCCGTCCGCCGTCGCGCCGCTTTGTTTTCGCGCGATGCCCCGGCCATAGAGCGAGGAGGTCAGGCGCGGATTGATCCTGAGCGCGGCGTCGAAATCGGCGGCGGCCTTTCTGGCGTCGCCGCGCTTGAGCTGGACCAGCCCGCGGCTGTCGAGGGCATCGACGAAACCGGGACGCAGCCGCAGTGCCTCGTTGCAGTCCTTGAGGGCGCGCTCGAGGTCGCCCTCCACCGCATAGCTCCAGCAGCGGTTGTTGTGGGCCTCGACATCGCCCGGATTGAGCCGGATGGCCTGATCGAAATCCCGGATCGCGAGGCTGTACGCGCCCTTGGCGGCATAGACCTGCCCGCGCTTGTAGTAGGAATTCTGGTCGTTCGGATTGGCGGCGAGGCGGTTGGTCAGGGCCTTGATCGTGGGATCGTCGCCAAGGGAAGGGGCTGCGACTACGGGCGCGGGCGCGGGCGTGGGCTGCGTTTGCGGAAGGACGGCGACCTCGGCCGGGCGCTCGGCTGCCGGCTTTGCGGCGGCAGCCGGAGTGACGGGCACGGCCTTGGCTTCGCCCTTTGCCTCGACGGCAGGCGCAGTGCTTGCGACGACAGTGCCTGCGGCGGGCGCGGCCGGCGGAGCCTCGGCCTTCGGCGGCTCTTTGGCGGCATCACCGCCGAGATTGCCGGAAAAGGCAAAATCCTGCGCCAGCGATGAAGACAGCCACGGCACCTGCTCGCCGTTCGAGGCGCGGGTGACGCCGACGCGGGTGCGGTTCAGCGCCTCCTCGGCGGACGCGCCGGGAATCTGGATTTCCTTCAAAAGCTCGCTGACGAACAGGCTGCGATTGCCTGTGCCCTCGCCGACGACCGAACTGAGCGCCGCCGAATACATCACCAGCGAGCCGGAAGGCGCGATCACCGGCGCAAGGCCGGCGGAGAAGTTGCGGAACCGCCGCTCGAACGGATTGCGGCGGGAGGCATCGAGAATGGCGATCTTGACGCCGGCGCCGCGGCTGTTGATCTCGCCCAAGATGCTTTCGAGCGAAATGCCCTCGCGGCGGACGTCGGCCTCGTTCCAGATCTGGGCATCGACCGGGATGAGATAGCTCTGGCGGGCGGATTGGATGCCGAAGCCGCTGAAGAACACCAACACGGTGGAGCCGGTCCGGATCTTTGCCGTCAGGCGGTCGATCGCCTGGCGCATCGCCGCGCCGGAGAGGTTTTCGCCGGTATCGACATCGAAGTTGGCGCGCTTCAGTTCCTCCGCGAGCGCCTTTGCGTCCTTGACGGCGTCCTTCGGCGGGGTGTCGCTATCCGGGTAGTTAGCATTGCCGATGACCAGTGCCAGCCGATCCCCCGGCCGCTCGGCCGCGGCAGCCTCCCGGATCGTCCCCGCCGCGGCGAGCAGCCCCATGGCGATGGCGCAGGCGAATAGATGGATTCGCATCGACGGACACCAATAGATGGCAAGGGTACAAATTTCCCGCCGCGCCAGACTAACGCACGCAAAATCTCGAATCAAACCGGTTCCGGGAGCGCGCCGCACGGGAACGCGGTGCGATTGCCGCCCCTGAGTTGTTGCCGCCGGAGCACAGCAGTGGACAAAGATTGGCATCTTTGGGGCAAATCGACCCCTATTAACTTTGCCTCAAATGGCGGCGCCGGTAATGTCGGAGGATCATTTGATCGCCGTTACAACCTGCCGAGGGGCCCGACGATGAAAATTGCACACCACTTGTGCCCGACGCGCCCGACCAGTGCCCGCATGACCGGCCCGCGCCTTTCGCGGATTGGACGTCGCACTGCTGCCGGCGCAGCTTTCGTGGTGGCGCTGTCACTCTCCTCGACGGCGATGGCCAGCTGCTTCGGCTCGGGATCGCTCGGCGGCGCAGGCGCGGCGATGCTGCCGTTCGTGGCCGGCGGATCGATCAATTCCCTGGTGGCCGCGGTCAACGTCATGAACACTGCGTTCCTGACCGAGACCAATGCCATGATCGGCGCGCCGGCCAACCCCTTCCCCAACCAGGAAGGCGGGGGCGTCTGGGTTCGCGGCGTCGGCGGCCAGGTCAACACCAAGGCGACCGCCACCACCCAGAACGTATCGTTCAATGGCGCGCCGCTCGCTGGCGATGTGAGCTGCGGGATCGAAAACCGGCTGTCCTTCGCCGGCGTGCAGATCGGCACCGACTCGGGGCTGCTGAACTGGAACGGCTGGGATGTCCATGTCGGCTCGATGATCGGCTATCTCGGCGGCAAGTCGCGCGACCGCTCCATCGCGGGCCCGCTCAATCCATTCGGCGGCACGCTGGAAAATTCGATCGAGGTGCCGTTCGCCGGGTTCTATGCGGCGGCGACGCGCGGCAATTTCTTTGTCGATGGCCAGATCCGCCTCGACTACTACCAGAACAGCCTGAACGACCCGCTGGTCGCCGGCATGTTCAACCAGAAGCTGGACGCCCGCGGCTACGCCTTCACCGCCAACATGGGCTACAGGTTCGACCTCGGAAACAACTGGTTCATCGAACCGTCGGCGGGCTTCGCGGTGTCGCGGGTCGAGGTCGATCCGCTTAACATTGCCGGCACCCAGATTCTGCTCGGCAACGGCATCACCGTTCCCGGCCAGCTCTCGATCAGCGATCTGCGCAGCACGCTCGGCCGCTTCACCGTGCGCGGTGGCACCACCATCGTCACCGACAGCATGATCTGGCAGCCGTTTGCATCGGCCAGCGTGTTCCACGAGTTCGAGGGCAAGGCGTTCGCGACCTTCAACGCCAACGAGATGTCTGGCTTCTATCCCGGCATGTTCCCGAATGTCGCCGGCAACGTGCGGCTGTCGTCGATCGGCACCTACGGCCAGTTCGGCGTCGGCATTTCCGGCCAGATGCGCAACAGCAACTGGTTCGGCTATCTGCGGGCGGACTACCGCACCGGCGAGAACACCGACGGCTACAATGTGAGCGGCGGCCTGCGCTACCAGTTCAGCCCGGAGACCATTGCCGCGATTTCGCCGTTCCCGACCAAGGCGCCGCGCGCGCCGGCGCGGGTCACCGCCCAGAACTGGAACGGCTTCTACATCGGCGCCAGCGCCGGCGTGCTGGCCGGCAAGACCGACTTCGACTTCGTGCAGTACTACAATGCATCGGTCAGCCCGCGTTACGGCGGTTTCGCCGGGGGCGGCCAGGTCGGCTACGACTGGCAGTTCGGCAAGTGGGTGGTCGGCGCTGAGCTCGCGCTGAATGGCAGCAACGCGCACGGCGCGCGGGCCTGCCCGAACCCGTTCGGCACCTGTGAAACCAAGATGGACTGGCTCGGCACCGCCACGGCGCGCGTCGGCTATGCCCTCTGGGACCGCCAGATCGTCTATGGCCGCGCCGGTGCCGCCTTCGGCAACACCAAGGTCACGGCGAGCTGCAATACCGGCCCGGTCGATGTGCTCGGTCTGGAAACTTGCGGTTCGTCCGACAGCCGCACTGCGGTGGGCTGGACGATCGGATACGGTACCGAATTCGCCCTGAGCCAGAACTGGACGGTGCGGGCGGAGACCAACTATTACGACCTCGGCACCAAGCGTTTCGAGCTGCCGACGGTCTCCTCGGGGCCGGAACTGGTCGATGTCCGCAATCGCGGCTTCATCTCGACGGTCGGCGTGAACTACCGCTTCACACCTGAGGCCGTGGTGGCGCGCTACTGATCGCCGGCCGCATCCGACGAAAGAATAACAAAGAATAACCAAGAAAGTTGATACTGGAGGCAGAACGGGCGTCCCTCGGGGCGCCCGTTCTCTTTTCCGGCCCCGAATTTTCGCCTCTGCCGCAAGCGGCTCCAGCTGAACTCAGTAAGGCTCCGGCTTGGTCTTCTCGGCGGCGTTCTGGATGAGGTTGAGGCGCCGCTCGATCTTGGTCAGCGCGGCGGCAAACTCCTTCTGCTCCTTGGCCGACAGGCACGACAGAATCTCGGCCTCCTTGGCGAGCAGCGGCGGGATCAGCTCTTGGTAGAGCGCGGTCCCTTCTCGCGTGAGCTGCAACCAAAATTCCCGGCGGTCGTTTTCATTCTCGATCCGTTCCACCAGCCCGCGCTCCATCAGCGTGATCACCGCGCGGCTGATGGTGGATTTGTGCGTGCGGGTGCAGTGCGAGATGTATTGCGCGGTGCATGGTTCGCCGCGAAAGCCCAGGGTCGCCAGCACGCGCCAGCCCGGCACGTCGAGGCCGTAGCGGCCGGCATACTCCGTCGACAGCTCCGCACTGACCTCGGCGGCGAGGCGGTTGAGCCGGAACGGGGTGAATTTGAAAAGGTCGAGGCTGGCCACGCGGGGCGATCCGTTGATTCAGGTTGACGGCGGCAGCCGCAAGGGGTTTAGATAGTTGCAAATGAGACTATTCTAGCGAACATCGCTGCCGATGACCAGACCGCTCCTGCGGGCCGTGGATCAGGAATTCAGGCGCGGCGGCGCGATAAAAAACGGGATGAAACGATTGGTGCGGTCCGCGCCCGGTCTCGGGGCGGCGGCGGTACCAGAGAGCTGCAATCTGCGGAGGCGGAAACGCATATGGAGCGGCACACTTTCCAGTTCGGCTATCGCCGAAGTCCTGATCAGGATCGCGACGCCGCCCACGCGGCGCGCCATCCGGTGGTGGTGGTCGGGGCCGGGCCGGTCGGCCTGTCACTGGCGATCGATCTCGGACAGCGCGGCCAGCCGGTGGTGCTGCTCGATGACGCCGACCGGATCGGCGAGGGCTCGCGCGCCATCTGCTTCTCCAAGCGGTCGCTGGAAGTCTGGGACCGCCTCGGCGTCGGCGGGCGCATGGTCGAGAAGGGCGTGGTCTGGAATGTCGGCAAGATCTTTCTTGGCGACAGCATGGTCTACCGCTTCGACCTGCTGCCGGAGCAGGGCCACAAGATGCCGGCCTTCATCAACCTGCAGCAATATTACGCCGAAGCATTTTTGGTCGATCGCATCAGCGAACTGCCGAACATCGACCTGCGCTGGCGCAACAGGGTCGTGGCGGTGGAGCAGCGCAACGACCATGCGGTGCTGACGATCGAGACGCCGGACGGCCCCTATCACCTCAGCGCCGATTTCGTCGTTGCCTGCGACGGCGCCCGCTCGACCCTGCGCAGCCTCGTCGGCGCCGATTTTCAGGGCGTCGGTTTCGAGGATCAATTCCTCATCGCCGACGTGAAGATGACGGCGGAGTTTCCGACCGAGCGCTGGTTCTGGTTCGATCCGCCGTTTCATTCCGGGCAGTCGGCGCTGCTGCATCGCCAGCCCGACGATGTCTGGCGCATCGACCTGCAGCTCGGGCCGGATGCCGATCCCGCTGTCGAGCGGTTGCCGGAAAATGTCCGCCCGCGCATCGAACGGATGATCGGGCATGGCGATTTCACGTTCGAGTGGATCTCCGTCTACAAATTCCAGAGCCGGCGCATGCCGCGCTTCGTGCATGAGCGCGTGATCTTCGCCGGCGATGCCGCGCATCAGGTGTCGGTGTTCGGCGCGCGCGGCGCCAATTCCGGCCTCGAGGATGGCGAAAACCTCGCCTGGAAGCTCGATCTCATTCTGCGCGGCAAGGCGCCGGAATCGTTGCTTGAGAGCTACGAGATCGAGCGCGGCCTTGCCGCCGACGAAAATCTGCGGGCCTCGACCTATTCGACCGACTTCATCGCGCCGCACACGCGGCAGGAGCGACGCCTGCGGCAGGCGGTGCTCGGGCTTGCCGCCGAGACCGAATTCGCCAAGCGCATGGTGAACGGCGGGCGGCTTTCGACGCCCTCGATCTACGACACGCCGCTGTCCACGCCCGACAGCGAGGCATGGCAGGCCGGCCCGCGCCCCGGCACGCATATGTTTGACGCGCCGCTGAAATCGGTCGATGGCAGCTCCGCGTTCCTGACCGAACTGTTCCGGGACGCATCGAAAAAATCCGCCAGCGGCTTCGTGCTGGTCGAGGCGGAAAATGGCGCGGCAAGCGACAGGACCGGGGAGCGGCCGGAGGAGGTTGGCATCATTCGGATCGGACAGCATGCTTCGGTCATCGACGCCGAAAGCAAGTTCGCCCAGCGCTATGACGCTTCGCCCGGCGCGGCCTATCTGCTGCGGCCGGATGGCTATGTCGCCGCCCGCTTCCGCCATCCGACCAGGGCCGCGATCGGTGCCGCGCTCGCCCGGGCGACCGGGCATGTGTGAGGACGCCATGAGCAAACCGGCTACGCTTTCGACCGCCTCGAATTTTTCCGATCCCGATGCCGCCTATCGCGCCATCGTGGAGGCCCATCGCGGCCTAAGCGACGAGCAGAGCGCCGCGCTCGACACCGCGCTGGTGCTGATCCTTGCCAATCACATCGGCGACCTTGGCGTGCTTTCGGAAGCGATCGCGCTGGCCAAGCGCCGCCTCGTCGGCGCGCCTGCGCCCGTCACCTCTCCATCCTGAATTCAAGGGACCACTCATGACCACCAAAGGCTTTGCATCGACCGGCGATCTTGCCGAAAAGAAGATCACCTTTTCCGAGATCGGGCCGGACCTCTATGCCTTCACTGCCGAAGGCGATCCGAACTCGGCGGTGATCGTCGGCGATGACGGATGCATCGTCTTCGACGCGCAGGCGACCCCGGCGATGGCCAGCAGCGTGATCGAGCGGGTGCGCACCGTCACCGACAAGCCGATCAAATACGTGGTGCTGTCGCACTATCACGCCGTGCGGGTGCTCGGCGCCTCGGCCTATCACGCGCAAAACATCGTCGCCTCGCAGGAAACCTATCGCCTGATCCAGGAGCGCGGCCAGCAGGACTGGGATTCCGAATATGGCCGTTTCCCGCGCCTATTCCGCGACGCCGAGAGCATTCCCGGCCTGACCTGGCCGACGCTGACCTTCGAGACGGAAATGTCGATCTATCTCGGCAAGCGCGAAGTGCGCCTGATGCATGTCGGCGCGGGGCACACGTCCGGCGACATCATCGCCTGGGTGCCCGATGCCGAGGTGATGTTTTCGGGCGACCTGATCGAGTTCCACTCGGCCTGTTATTGCGGCGACGCCTATCTGCGCGAATGGCCCTCGACGCTGTCCGAGATTCTCGAATTCAATCCCAAGGCGATCGCACCCGGACGCGGCGACGCGCTGAAGGGCACCTCGACGGCGCGCGAGGCGATTGCGATGACGCGCGATTTCGTGACCTCGCTCTATGGTGCGGCTGAGCTGTCGGTCGCTAAGGGCCGCAGCCTCAAGGAAACGATGGCCGCGACCCGCGAGGTGATGGACCCGAAATTTTCGTCCTTCGCCATCTATGAACACTGCCTGCCGTTCAACGTCTCGCGCGCCTATGACGAGGCGTCGGGGATCGACGATCCGGTGATCTGGACGGCGGAGCGGGATCGCGAAATGTGGGCTGCGCTTCAAGGAGGTTCGTCATGAACTACAACACAGCGCCGGATACCATTCGCCGCGCCTCCGGCCAGTTGATGCCGGGCTACATGTCCGGCTTCGGCAACAGCTTTGAAACCGAGGCCCTGCCGGGGACGCTGCCGATCGGCCGCAACTCGCCGCAGCGGTGCGCCTATGGGCTCTATGCCGAGCAGCTGTCCGGCTCGCCGTTCACCGCGCCGCGCAACGCCAACGAGCGCTCGTGGCTCTATCGCATCCGGCCGTCGGTGAAGCACTCGGGCCGCTTCGCCAAGGCCGATGCGGGGCTGTGGCGCACTGCGCCGTGCCTCGAGCACGACATGCCGATCGCGCAATTGCGCTGGGACCCTGCGCCGATACCGGACGGCAAGGTCACCTTCCTGCAGGGCGTGCAGACGATGACGACCGCCGGCGACGCCGGCACGCAGAGCGGGATGGCTGCCCATGTCTACCTGATCACGGCGTCGATGGTGGATCAGCATTTCTACAATGCCGATGGCGAGCTGCTGTTCGTGCCGCAGACCGGCGCGCTCCGCTTCGTCACCGAGTTCGGCATCATCGATGCCGAGCCGGCCGAGATCGTCGTCATCCCGCGCGGCGTGAAATTCCGCGTCGAGCTGCCGTCGGGCCCGGCGCGCGGCTATCTTTGCGAAAACTATGGCGGCGCGCTGACGCTGCCCGAGCGCGGTCCGATCGGCGCCAACTGCCTCGCAAATGCGCGCGATTTTCTGACGCCGGTCGCCTATTACGAAGACAAGGACACGCCGACCGAACTGTTCGTCAAGTGGGGCGGCGAGTTGTGGCGGACCGAGCTTGGCCATTCGCCGATCGACGTGGTCGGCTGGCATGGCAACTACGCGCCTTACAAGTATAACCTGCGCGCCTTCTCGCCGGTCGGGGCGATCGCGTTCGACCACCCCGACCCCTCGATCTTCACGGTGCTGACTTCGCCCTCGGAAACGCCCGGCACGGCGAATATCGACTTCGTTATTTTTCCCGAGCGCTGGGCCGTGGCGGAAAACACTTTTCGGCCGCCATGGTATCACATGAACATCATGTCGGAGTTCATGGGGCTGATCGAAGGCGTCTATGATGCGCGGCCGGAAGGATTTACGCCGGGCGGCATCAGCCTCCACAACTGCATGCTGCCGCACGGGCCGGATCGCAACGCCTTCGATCATGCGAGCTTCGGCGAACAGAAACCGGTGAAGATGACCGGCTCGCTGGCCTTCATGTTCGAGACGCGGTTTCCGCAGCGGGTCACCGCGCATGCGGCAAGGACGCCGACGTTGCAGCAGGATTACTCCGATTGCTGGAAGACGCTGGAGAAGCGCTTTGATCCGACGCGCCGCTAAAAGCCGGCGGCGAAACAATCCGGCTTGTGCAAGGGTGGGGATGTGACAAATCCGAATGATCCGAAACTGAAATCCTTTATCGACGTTCCGGCGGATTCGGATTTTCCGATCCAGAATTTGCCCTATGGCGTTTTCTCGGTGGGCGCCGGCGCGCCGCGCGTCGGTGTCGCGATTGGCGATCAGGTGCTCGATCTCGCCGTGCTCGAGGGAGTGGGGCTGCTCAGGGCCGGCTCGGCGGGCGGCGTGTTCGCGCAGGATTCGCTCAATCCGTTCATGGCGCTCGGGCCAAAAGTCTGGCGCGAGGTGCGGGCGCGGATCAGCGCGCTGCTGCGCCATGATTCCACGGAGCTGCGCGACAACGCGGCGCTCCGCGCCACGGCGCTGGTGCCGCGGGCGGCGGTGCGGATGCATCTGCCGATCAGGGTCGGCGGCTACACCGATTTCTTCTCGTCGAAAGAACACGCCACCAACACCGGAAAAATGTTTCGCGGCGACACCAACCCGCTGCTGCCGAATTGGAGCCACATCCCGATCGCCTATAACGGCCGGGCCTCCACCGTGGTCGTCGGCGGCACGGCGTTTCATCGCCCGCGCGGCCAGCTCAAGGCGCCGGATGCGGCCGCGCCGACCTTTGGCCCGTCGAAAAAGCTCGATCTCGAACTGGAGATGGGCGTGGTCGTCGGCGGCGCGTCAAAGATGGGCACCCTGCTCACCGAGCAGGAAGCCGACGCCATGATCTTCGGCTTCACGTTGCTCAACGACTGGAGCGCGCGTGACATCCAGGCGTGGGAATATGTGCCGCTCGGCCCGTTCCAGGCCAAGGCGTTCGCGACCTCGATCGGGGCGTGGGTGGTGACGCGCGAGGCGCTGGAGCCGTTCCGCGTCCATGGCCCGGAGCAAGACCCGAAGCCGCTGTCATACCTGCAGCAGACGGGTGCGAACAATTTCGACATCGAGCTCGAAATCGCGCTGAAGCCGGCGACGGCGAAGGACGCCACGGTTCTGTCGCGCACCAACTTCAAATACATGTACTGGTCGTCGGTGCAGCAGCTCGTCCATCACACATCCTCGGGCTGTGCGATGAATATCGGCGACCTGCTCGGCTCGGGCACGATCAGCGGCCCGACGCCCGAGCAATATGGCAGCATGCTGGAGATCAGCTGGAACGGCACGAAGCCGGTCAAGCTGCCGGGCGGCGAGACGCGCTCGTTCTTCGAGGATGGCGACAGCGTCGTCATCCGTGGCTGGTGCCAGGGCGCGGGCTATCGCATCGGCTTCGGCGAAGTCGAGGGCACGGTGCTGCCGGCGATCAGCTAGGCAGCAAAGCGCGACGGGATGCGCGCCTCGCGGTCAGCGCGGTGCGCCCCAGTCTTTCATCACTTGCGCAAAATCGACGCCCATCGTGCCGCGAATGGCGGACGGCGTGCGGGTGAAGCGCGGCGCGGGTGCGGGCTGGGTCACCCCGTCGTGCTCGACGAAAACCTTTCGCGCCGCCATGTGCGGATGCTCCGGCGCTTCCGACAGCGTCAGCACCGGCGCGAAGCAGACGTCGGTGCCTTCCATGATCTTGCACCATTCATCGCGGGTCTTCGTCTTGAAGATCTCGCCGAGCCGCGCCTTCAGCGCCGGCCACTGCTTTGCATCCATCTGTTTGTCGAATGCCGCATCGTCGAGCCCGGCGAGGCGGCGAAGCTCGGCATAGAACTGCGGCTCGATCGAGCCGATCGCGACGAAGCGGCCATCGGCGCATTCATAGGTGCCGTAGAAATGCGCGCCGCCATCGAGCAGGTTGCTTTCGCGCTTGTCGGTCCAGCGGCCGATCGACGACAGCTCCGAGAACAGCGACATCAGCGAGGCGGCGCCGTCGCACATCGCGCAGTCCACCACCTGCCCCTTGCCGGAGCGGCCGGCTTCGAGCAGGCCGGCCAGAATGCCGACCACGAGATAGAGCGCGCCGCCGCCGTAGTCGCCGACGAGGTTGAGCGGCGGGATCGGCTTGTGCGCTTCGCCGATGGCGTTGAGCGCGCCGGTGATCGCGATGTAGTTGATGTCGTGCCCGGCGGCGTGGGAGAGCGGGCCCTCCTGGCCCCAGCCGGTCATGCGGCCGTAGACGAGGCGCGGGTTGCGCGCGAGCACGATCTCCGGGCCGAGGCCAAGGCGCTCCATCACGCCGGGGCGATAACCCTCGATCAATGCGTCGGCCTCGCCGAGCAGGTCGAGAACGTCGGCGACCGATTGTTTGTCCTTGAGGTCGACCACCATCTGCCGCCGCCCGCGCATCATCACGCTGCCGCGCAGGCCCATCGGCTGCTCGCCGCGCGTCAGGGTGACGACGTCGGCGCCCATGTCCGCCAGCATCATGGCGGCGAACGGCCCCGGACCAAGGCCTGCGAACTCGATGATGCGAAAGCCGGCAAGGGGGCCGCGGGGGCGCGAGGCGGAATCGGAGGCGAGGGACGAGGTCTGGTCAGTCACGAGCGAAGTCCACTTCCAAAGGTGAGGGCGTCGGAATGGCGACGGCGCAGGGATGAGTTGAAGGGAATTGTCTTGTTCGCGGCGCGATCCGGCAAGAGCTATCTTTGCATCGGGATGATGTGGAGCGGCACGTGCGTTCGCGACACGCGCATATGCGGTGGAAGAAGGCGGGCTCAAAAAAGCCACTTGCAAATGACAACGGCGCGCCGCAGCGCGCCGTTGGTGTGTCAGTTGCGATGATGCCGAGTCTCAGCCCGCGACGGCGACCGCGCGCTGCGCCATCACCTTGATGAGGTTGGCGCGGTAGTCCGGCTTGCCATGGATGTCGGAGATCAGGCCGTCGCTCGAAACGCCGATCGAAGCGAGCGTGTCCGCCGACCAGTTGGCCTTCAGCGCCTCCTCGATCTGCGGCACGCGCATCACGCCGTCTTGCGCCGCGCCCGTCGCCGCGACCCGGACCTCGCCGGATTTCAGCTTGGCGACGAACACGCCGGTCAGCGCGAAGCGCGAGGCGGGGTGACGGAATTTGGCGTAGCCCGCCTTCTCCGGGATCGGGAAGGAGACTGCGGTGATGATCTCGCCTTCGTCGAGGGCCGTCGAGAACAGGCCCTGGAAGAAATCGTCGGCGGCGATGTCGCGCTTGTTGGTTTTCACGGTGGCATTCAGCGCCAGCACGGCCGCCGGATAGTCCGCCGCCGGATCGTTGTTGGCGATCGAGCCGCCGATCGTGCCGCGATAGCGCACGGCCGGATCGCCGATCATCGAGGTCAGGTGGCAAAGCGCCGGGATCGCGGCGTTCAGCTCCCTGCTGGCGGCGATGTCGTAATAGGTCGTCGCCGCCTTGATCGTCGCGGTATCGCCGGAGACTTCCACGCCGATCATGTCGGGGATTTTGGCGAGGTCGATGACATCGGATGGCGCGGCGAGGCGCTGCTTCATCACCGGGATCAGGGTCTGCCCGCCGGAGAGATATTTTGCGTCGCTGCCCTGGGCGAAGAGCGAAGCTGCCTGGTCGATGCTCGAAGCGCGGTGGTAGTGGGTCTCATACATGGTGTGCCCCCTTACGCCTGGCCATGGATTGCATGCCACACCCGGTCCGGCGTCGCAGGCATGGTCAGATTGTTGTTGCCGATCGCGTCGGTGATCGCGTTGATCACGGCCGCGGATGCGCCGATCGCGCCGGCCTCGCCGCAGCCTTTGACGCCGAGCGGGTTGCCCGGGCAAAGCGTCGTGGTGTGCTGGAGCTGGTAGGACGGCACGTCATCGGCGCGCGGCATCGCATAGTCCATGAACGACGCGGTGACGAGCTGGCCGTTGGCGTCGTAGACCGCGCCCTCGAGCAGCGCCTGGCCGATGCCCTGGGTCAGGCCGCCATGGACCTGGCCCTCGACGATCATCGGGTTGATCAGGCGGCCGAAGTCGTCGGCGGCGACGAAGTTGACAAACTCCGTCTTGCCGGTGTCGCTGTCGACTTCGAGCTCGCAGATATAGGTGCCGGCCGGGAAGGTGAAGTTGCTCGGGTCGTAGAAGGCGCTTTCCTTCAGGCCCGGCTCCATGCCGTCCGGCAGGTTGTGCGCGGTGTAGGCGGCCAGCGCGACATTGGCGAAGGCCATCGCCTTGTCGGTGCCCGCGACCTTCAGTTCGCCGTTCTCGATGACGATGTCGGCCTCGGAGGCTTCCATCTGGTGGGCGGCGATCTTCTTGGCCTTGGCTTCGATCTTCTCCATCGCCTTGACGATGGCCGAGCCGCCGACGGCGAGCGAGCGCGAGCCGTAGGTGCCCATGCCGAACTGCACCTTGTCGGTGTCGCCATGGATGACCGAGACCTGGTCGATCGGCACGCCGAGACGTTCGGCGATCAGCTGGCAGAACGTCGTCTCGTGGCCCTGGCCATGGCTGTGCGAGCCGGTGAGAACTTCCACGGTGCCGACCGGATTGACGCGGATCTCCGCCGATTCCCAGAGGCCGACGCCGGCGCCGAGGCTGCCGACCGCCTTCGACGGCGCGATGCCGCAAGCTTCGATGTAGCAGGAGAAGCCGAGGCCGCGCAGCTTGCCGTTCTTCTTCGCCTCGGCCTTGCGGGCCGGGAAGCCGGCGTAGTCGATCGCCTTCAGGGCGGCATCGAGCGAGGCGTTAAAGTCGCCGATGTCATAGGCCATGATCACGGGCGTCTGGTGCGGGAAGGTGGAGACGAAATTCTTGCGCCGCAATTCTGCAGGATCGACCTTCAGCTGCCGTGCCGATGTTTCCATCATCCGCTCGATCAGGAAGCTCGCTTCCGGGCGGCCCGCGCCGCGATAGGCATCGACCGGCACGGTGTTGGTGTAGACGCCGATCACTTCGGCATGGATCGCCGGGATGTTGTACTGGCCCGACAGCAGCGTGGCGTAGAGATAGGTCGGCACCGAGGACGAGAACAGCGACATATAGGCGCCGAAGTTTGCGTAGGTTTTGACGCGCAGGCCGAGAATCCGGTTGTCGCCGTCAAAGGCGAGCTCTGCGGTCGAAAGGTGATCGCGGCCGTGGGCGTCGGTCAGGAATGCCTCGGAGCGGTCACCGGTCCAGCGCACCGGTCGCCCGACTTTCTTGGAGGCCCAGAGGCACACCATCTCTTCAGGATAGATGAAGATCTTTGAGCCGAAACCGCCGCCGACATCGGGCGCGATGACGCGCAGCTTGTTCTCGGGCGCGATGTTGTAGAACGCCGACAGCACGAGGCGGGCGACATGCGGGTTCTGCGACGTCGTGTGCAGCGTGAAGTGATCGTCGGCCTCGTCATATTGCGCGATCGCGGCGCGCGGCTCCATCGCGTTCGGCGCGAGGCGATTGTTGACGATGTCCATCTTGACGACGTTCGCCGCCTTGGCGAATGCGGCGTCGACGGCGGCCTGATCGCCGAGCTCCCAGTCGTAGACGATGTTGCCGGGCGCTTCCGGGTGAAGCTGGGGCGCGCCGGGTGCGATCGCGGCCTTGATGTCGGCGGCCGCCGGGAGTTCTTCATAGGTGATCGCGACGGCCTCGGCCGCATCGCGCGCCTGGTTCTTCGTCTCGGCAATGACGACGGCGGCGGCCTGGCCGACATGGCGCACGATTTCCGGCGCCATCGCCGGATAGGCGCCCATCTTCATCGGCGAGCCGTCTTTCGAGAAGACCGCCCAGCCGCAGATCAGATTGCCGATCTTGTCGTCGACGAGCTGCTGGCCGGTGAGGATCGCGACCACGCCCGGCATCTTCTCGGCCGCCGAAATGTCGATGCCCTTGATCCTGGCATGGGCATGCGGGCTGCGAACGAAATGGGCGTGGGTCGCGCCGACGACCTTGATATCGTCCACATAGCGGCCCTTGCCGGTAATGAAACGCTTGTCTTCCTTGCGCTTGACGCTTGCGCCAATGCCTTCAACACCCATCTTTTCCTCCCTGTCAGACCCGGCCGCACGCAAACCGAAGGCGCCGCCAGCGGTCGTAATTTAGAAGTGTCGCGAACCTGCGCCTGCGCGCGGGTCAAATCACTCGGCGGCGGCGGCGGTCGACATCCGCGCGGCGGCATCCAGCACCGATTTGACGATGTTGTGATAGCCGGTGCAGCGGCAGATATTGCCTTCAAGCTCTTCGCGGACGGTCTTTTCGTCGAGCTTGCCGCCGTGGCGCTGAACGATGTCGATGGCCGACATGATCATTCCGGGCGTGCAATAGCCGCACTGCAGACCGTGATTGTCGCGGAAGGCTGCTTGCATGGGGTGGAGTTGGTCGCCGGTGGCGATGCCTTCGATGGTGGTGACGTTGGCGCCGTCGATCTGCCCGACGAGCGTGGTGCAGGATTTCACCGCCCGACCGTCGATATGGACGATACATGCACCGCACTGGCTGGTGTCGCAGCCGACATGGGTGCCGGTCAGGTTGAGATGATCGCGCAATAGGTGGACCAGCAAGGTCCGGTCTTCGACGTTGGCGGAAACTGCCTTTCCGTTCACCGTCAGTTGGACTGTAGTCACGAGACGCCTCCCCGCTACATTTTTCATTGTTCTAATTAGAAGCACCATCCATGGACTTTGCAACCAAGAACTTTGTGCTGCGACCATCGCGCGGCCCGGCGGGCAATTCTCATGGTTCTGGATGGACTTATGCAAGGCTGGCCGCGCTTGTCCGGCGATCCTTGGCGCGTTCTCGGGGCCGTCAGCGAGGGGCGCGAGAAACGTAGAGGTTGTGGCCCCGCATTTACACCCTCTTATTCAATTGCCGGTAGTTTCCTGACTTCGTTCGGTAGAAACCGGACGGCAATGAGTAAATTGCGTGATTTGGGGGCAGGATGTTGGGGTGGTTTAAGCGTAACCGGGCAAACTCGGCTGCGCAGAAGCGTTCGGGATTGGGTTTTCGCGGCAAGATCGTACTGGGCTTTACTGCAGTTCTCGCCGTTTCAGCCGTGAGCATGGGCTTTGCGTATTACGGCTTTGAGCGGGTTGCGGCCGGGGTTGGCGCCTTCCGGTCGAGCGTTTCGGAGACCGATGCCGCTCGCAGCGTCGATACAGAACTGACCATTTTGCAGAATTTGGCGCGGATTTACGCGATTTCCGGCAGCGACAATGACGCCGTGGCGACGGTCGCCGCGTTCGACGCGCTGAAGTTCGCGATGATCCGGGCTTCGCAGGTCACCACCGACAAGGAGCGCAAGCAGCAGATCTCCGCCCTGCAGGAGCAGGCCGAGCCGGTGATCAAGATTTTCAGCGAGATCATCGCCCACAAGCGCGAGAATGCGACGCTGGTGTCGGAGACGATCAATCCGCGCAGCACCGCGCTTCGCGGCAAGCTCGATGAGCTCGCGGAAAACGCTGCGATGGCGGGCCTCTACACCGTGCAGACCATGGTCAAGGACATGGCGGCGCTGTGGGCGGCGACGACCACCTTCACGCAGAGCTACGTCGCCAAGGCGGACCAGCAGGTCGCCGATTCGGCGTTGTCCCGCGTCAGCCAGCTTGAGATGTCGTTCGAGACGCTGCTGTCGATGTCCGACAACCTCACCTCCAACATGAAGGACACGACCAAGATTTTGAAGGAGTTTGAGGGCGCCTTCAAAAAATACGTCGAAAACATCAAGGCGATCGATCGCGTCAATGAGCAGCTGACCTCGGTGGTGAACTCGATGGTGCAGCGCTCCGACATGCTCAAGGCCGACCTCATGGCCGAGCAGCAGCGCCTTGAGGCCGAGTCGCAGTCGACGATCAACGACACCCAGAACCTGGTCGCGATGCTGCTTGGCGGCAGCCTTGTGATCGGCCTGATCCTCGCATGGATGCTGGGCAACGGGATCTCGCGGCCAATGCTGGCGATGTGCGCAGCGATGCGCCGTCTCGCGGCCGGCGATTTCGAGGTGGTCCTGCCGGGCCTTGGCCGCAGCGACGAGATCGGCCAGATGGCGGCTGCTGTCGAAGAATTCAAGATTCAGGCCGTTGCCAAGGCCGAGCGCGACGCCGAGGAGCAGGCCCGCCAGAACGAGGCGGCCAGCCAGGCTCGCCGGGCCGAACTCATCCGCTTCGCGGACGATTTCGAGACCGTCGTCGGCGGCATCGTCACCAGCGTTTCGGCCTCCTCGACCCAGCTCGAGGCGGCGGCGGCGACGCTGACGCGGACCGCGGAAACCACGCAGGAACTGTCCAGCCAGGTTGCCGGCGCATCCGAGGAAGCGTCGTCGAACGTGCAGTCGGTCGCGGCCGCGACCGAGGAGCTGTCGGTGTCGGTCGACGAGATCGGCCGCCAGGCGCAGGAATCGAGCCGGATCGCCGAGGGCGCCGTCAACCAGGCGCGCGCCACCGACGAGCGGATCGGCAAGCTGTCGCGCGCGGCCCAGCAGATCGGCGATGTGGTGCAGCTCATCACCGCGATTGCCGAGCAGACCAACCTGCTCGCGCTGAACGCGACCATCGAGGCGGCCCGTGCGGGCGATGCCGGCCGCGGCTTTGCGGTCGTCGCCTCCGAGGTCAAATCGCTGGCGAGCCAGACCGCCAAGGCGACCGACGACATCTCCTCGCATATCGCTGCAATGCAGGAAGCGACGGAAGAGTCGGTGGCTGCGATCAAGGAAATCGGCGCGACGATCGGCCAGATCTCCAACATCGCGGCGACGATCGCCACCGCGGTCGAGCAGCAGACCTCGGCCACCCAGGAAATCGCCCGCAGCGTTCAGAGCGTTGCGATGGGAACCCAGGGCGTCGCCGAATCGATCACCCAGGTCAATCGCGGCGCGGCTGAAACCGGCTCGTCTTCCGAGGAAGTGCTGAGCTCGGCGCAGACGCTCTCGACCGAGAGCGCACGGCTGCGCGAGGAGCTGGATCGCTTCATGACCAGCGTCCGCGCCGCCTGACGCAGGCTGAATCGCGCAAAAAGATCGGCCGCCGCGGGTTTTCCTGCGGCGGCCTTTTTCGTTCGGCCAGCTGCACAAATCCGCCGCAGGGTCGCCGTATTTGTGCGGCTGCCTGCCAAAGGCCGTTGCCGCCGAATTGAACTTTGCCGCACAGCAGCGGTTGTCATCCCCGCGAATGCAGAAGAGATCATGCAGCTGACCACCTCATCGCCCGCCGCGCCGACCGCGCGCATTCCCCCGTTCGATCGTTGTGCGCTGCTGCTCGATATCGACGGAACGCTGGTCGATCTGGCGCCGACGCCGCGCGAGGTGAAGGTCGCGCCGGGGCTTGTCGAGACGATGCAGGCTTTGATGGCGCGGCTTTCCGGCGCGCTCGCGGTGGTGAGCGGCCGTTCGCTCGACGACATCGACTTCATCTTCGGCCCGGCGCGCTTTCCGGCTGTCGGCGGGCACGGCGCGGAAATGCGGCTGTCGATCGACGAGGATGCCGTTGCGATCAGCGCGCCGCCGATGGAGGCGGGCCTGAAGCGCCGCTTCGCCGCGCTGGCGCAGCTCGATCCGAATATCGTGGTCGAGGACAAGGGTTATTCGATCGCGCTCCATTTTCGGCTGGCGCCGGATGCCGAAACGCAGGTCTTTGAGGGCGTGTCAAAAATCTGCGCCGAATTGCCGAATGCGCCGATCGAGGTGCTGCCGGGCAAGGCGGTTTGCGAGATCAAGTCGAAGGGCTTCAGCAAGGCCACCGGCGTTCACGAGCTGATGACCCATGCGCCGTTCGCCGGCCGGCGGCCGGTGTTCATCGGCGATGACGTCACCGACGAGTCGGTGTTCGCGATCATGCCGGAATATGACGGCCTCGCATTCTCCGTGGGCCGGCACGCGCAGGGCATCGCCGGCCGCTTCGATTCGCCGGCCGACGTGCGAGCGTGGCTGTCGCGCCTGCTGCGCGACCGCCAGTTGTTCGAGGGCGGCTGAACGCGCCTGCGTCAGACGACGCCGGCGCGCAAGATGTCGTGCATATGGATGATGCCGACGGGGCGGCCCTGATCGGTCACGACCATCGCCGTGATCTTCGACGAGTTGAGGATCTCCAGAACCTCGCTCGCGAGTGTGCCCGCGCTGACGGTTTTGGGGTTTTGCGTCATCACGTCATCGACCGCGATGGTCATCAGGTCCGGCCGCATGTGCCGCCGCAGGTCGCCATCGGTGACGATGCCGGCCAGCATGCCGTCGCCATCGACGATGCCGACGCAGCCAAACCCTTTCGACGACATTTCTACCAGAGCGTCGGACATCGCGGTGCCGAGCGGCTTGAGCGGCACGGCGGCGCCGGTGTGCATCAGGTCGCGGACGTAGCGCAGCATCGCGCCGAGTTTGCCGCCCGGATGAAACACACCGAAATCGAGTGAGGTGAAGCCGCGGCCTTCGAGCAGCGCGATCGCCAGCGCGTCGCCGAGCGCGAGTTGCATCACCGACGAAGTGGTGGGCGCGAGGTTGTTGGGGCAGGCCTCGCGGGCGCGGGGCAGCGTCAGCACGATGTCCGAGGCCTTGGCCAGCGAGGAGTCCCCGCCGGCGGTCACCGAGATCAGGCCGATGCGGAACCGGCGCGAATAGGTGACGAGATCCTTGAGTTCGCTGGTCTCGCCCGACCACGACAGGGCAATGATCACGTCGTCCGGGGTGATCATGCCGAGGTCGCCGTGGCTCGCCTCGGCGGCATGGACAAAGAACGCCGGGGTGCCGGTGGAGGCCAGCGTCGACGCGATCTTGCGGGCGATATGTCCCGATTTGCCGACGCCGGTGACGATGATGCGGCCCTTGGCCTCGCGCATCAGGCCGACGGCGGCGCAGAACGGCTCCTTGAGGTCGCCGCGCAACGCTTCGGCGAGGGCGGAGATGCCTTCGCCTTCGGCGTCGAAGGTGCGCAGCGCCGACGCAATGTCTGCGGCGGACTGGTCGGTTGCAGGAACGGTCGCCTCACGCAGTTTCGGTGTCGTCATAAGCAGGTCCAGAAATCCGCGGAAATGATTTCCGCGCCGCTCCCTTAGCACGGCTTTTGCCGCGATGCGACGGAACCGGGCCGCCGTCCCCGCCGCATCAACGGGCCGTTAACCATGTCAATTGTAGGTCTCTTAACCATTGCATGACCTTGCGCCGGGTTCCGCCCGCGCGGCAGAGGTGTCGGTTGAGAGGTGAGTGCGTGGCTATCCGCCAGCGGACCGGGACAAAACGTCTCCGGGTGGGCATTTTGCTCGCCGGCACAATGCTGGCCGCCGCCGTTCCCTGCGCGCTGCTGGCTCAAACCTCAGGCCCCGAGGGGCGCGAGGCCACCTTCGACAAAGAGATGTTTCTCGAGCCGATCGAGGATCTGCCCGGTTTGGGAGATCCCGATGGCGAGATCATCACCGGCGCTGTGCCCGCGCCAGCGTCGCCCCGCCTTGCTCCGACCGCGCCGGCGCGAGAGCCGCGATATCGTTCGCCGCCCGGTTCCGGCGCCGGTGAGACCGGCTCCGGGTTCGATTCGCTGAACCGGAAGAAAAAGCAGCCAGCCAAGCCCGGCGAGCAAAAGCACCCCGTCAGCCTCGGCGCGCCCGCTGCGCAGGCGCGGCCGCCAGTCGCCCGCCCGCAGCGGGTGCGGCCGCCGGTCTCCGCCGCCTTTGCCGGGACGGCAGCGGGACAGCCGCTGCGCCGCCGCCTGCCCGGGCCAGAGCCTGATGCCTTCGGCCCGGTCGGGGTTTACGCCGGCAGCTTTTTGACCAAATCGGCGGTCGAGCTGCGCGGCGGCTACGACACCAATCCCGGCCGCTTCGTCACGCCGCGCGGCTCGGCCTTCTACACGGTCGCGCCGGAGCTGCTGATCGCCTCGGACTGGTCGCGGCACTCCCTGATCGCCGACCTGCGCGGCGCTTTCACCGGCTATGGCTCGACGTTTCCGCTGTCCTCGGGCGTGCCGGGCCCGGAAAATCTTGATCGGCCGGAATTTTTCGGCGTTCTCCGGGGCCGGATCGACGTCAATCGCGATAACCGCATCATTGGCGAACTACGCTCGCGAATCGCCACCGACAACCCCGGCAGCCCGAATTTGCAGGTTGGTCTCGTCCAGTATCCGCTGGCGTTCTCCAACGGCATCACCGTCGGCTATGAGCAGGACATCGGCCGCCTGCGCTGGTCCGCGGCGGGGACCGCCGATCGCACCACCTATCAGAGCTCGCTGCTGACCGACGGCACCCGCGCCAGCAATGCCGATCGTGCCTACAGCCAGTACGGCGGCGTTGGGCGGGTCGGCTACGATCTCAGCCCCGGGCTGCAGCCGTTCGTGGAGGTTGAGGGCGACACCCGCGTCCATGACGCTGCGACAGACCGCAACGGCTATCTGCGCAATTCGTCGGGCGGCTACATCAAGGTCGGCTCGACCTTCGAACTGAGCCGGCTGCTCACCGGCGAGGCGGCGGTCGGCTATGTGCGGCGTAGCTATGACGATCCGCGGCTGCGCGACATCAGCGCGTTTTTGACCTCGGCCTCTCTCGTCTGGGTGCCGAGCGCGCTGACGACGGTGCGCTTGATCGCGACCTCCTCGGTCGATGAGACGACGCTTCCCGGCGTCTCCGGGGTGATGTCCCGAACCTATGTCGCGCAGGTCGATCACGACTTCCGTCGCTGGCTGACTGGTACGGTCCGCTTCGCTTTCGGCACCGCCGACTATGATGGGGCGGTGCGGTCCGATAAAAATTACTCGGCGGGCATCGACGTCACCTACAAGCTCTCGCGCACGGTGCATATCAAGGGCTCGATCCGGCACGACTGGCTGAGAAGCAATCTGCCGAACGTGGATTCCGAGGCAACCATTGTCATGCTCGGGGTTCGTCTGCAGCGCTAGCACGCGGCCCGTAAAAAATGATCGGCGCCTGTCGGCTCGGCCGCGAGCGGATCGTCCTTTGGTTCTCAGCAGGCAGGGCTTCGGCCCTCAACGGATCTGAAGTACGGAAAGGGAGTGAGCGCATGGCGGATGAACTCAAGGAAGGTTGCGCAGGACCGGACGGCGCCCAGCCGGCCGTTGAGCACAAGCCGGTTCCGACGAAGGGCGGCCTCGTCGCCTATCTGCAGGTCGGCGGCGCGAACAAGGCGGCCGCTTTTTACGAGCGCGCCTTCGGCGCAACCATCGTCAACAGCTACCCGGAAGACGACCAGGGCCGCACGATGCACGTGCACCTTTATGTCAACGGCACGTCGCTGATGCTGAGCGATCCGTATCCGGAGCATGGCTATCCGCTCATGGCGCCGCAGGCCTTTACGCTGACCTTGATGCTCGACAACAATATCGATGAGGTTTTCCAGCGCGCGGTCGAAGCCGGCGCCGAAATCGTGATGCCGGTCGCCGATACGTTCTGGGGCGCCCGCTACGGCCAGCTCCGCGACCCGTTCGGCGTGCTTTGGGCGATGAACCAGGAAAAGCGATGAGAGCACTACCGCTCGAACCTGATGCGTACCTTGCGAAACCGTGCCGCGGTTTCGCAAGGTGCTATGTCTTCGCCGATTACTTCATCAGCTCGGCGGCGACCGCGGCAAAAGCCGGCAGCGTGACCGGATCGTTCGCCGCGTTGGCGGCGATCGGATGCGAGGCGTGGCGGACGATCACCATCTCGGCCTTCGGGTCGATATAGATCGCCTGCCCATGAACGCCGCGCGCGATGAAAGCGCCGTTGTCGTTGTGCGTCATCCACCACATGTCGCGATAGGACCAGCCCTTCAGAGTGGTGTAGCTCGATTTCGCGAAATGCGTCTTGTCGCCGCCCTTCTCGATGTCGGCGATCGCTGCAGCCGGAATGACCTGCTGGCCGTTGAGCTGGCCCTTGTTGCGGATCATTTCGCCGAAGCGGGCAAGGTCGCGCAATGTCGAGTTCAATCCGCCGCCGCCGGATTCCGTGCCGATGGAATCGACCATGAAGTAGGCGTCTCTTTCGGCCCCGAGTTTGGCCCACACTTCCGACGATAGAAGATCGGCGAGCGACTGGTTGCTGGCGCGGCGGACGATCCAGGCCAGCACCTCGGCATTGACCGTCTTGTAGGCAAAGACCTCGCCGTGACTGCCTTCCTTCTGCAGCGTCTCGAGGAACTGATAGAAGGTCCTAGGCCCCTGATAGTTCGGCGGCAGCGGCAGCATGCCGCCGGCGCGGGCATAGTCAAACACCTCGGCCTTCGGGTCGGCGTAGTTCTCAGAATATTTGACGCCGATGGTCATATCCATCACCTGCCGGACGGTGGCATCGCCATAGGCGGTGTCCTTCATCTCGGGCAGATATTTTGTGACCGGCGCTTCGGGATCAAGCTTGCCTTGCGCGACAAGAATGGCGGCAAGGGTGCCGACGAACGATTTCGTCACCGAGAACAGGATGTGCGGCCGGTGGGGCGCCCCTTCGCCAAAATACTTTTCGTAGACGATCTTGCCCTTGTGCAGCACCAAGAGCGCGTCGGTATAGGTCAGGGCGGGGACATCGGCTAAGGTGATCTGCTTGCCGTCCCAGGTCGTGACCGGGATGGCGTCGAGATTGCGCTCGGCGCGGGCGAGCGGCAGCACCGGACCCTCGCCGCGCCACACCGCGGCGGTGGGCACGAGTTCGCGGATATGGCTGAAAGCCCAGCGCGTGCCGGGAAACTTGCTGCTCGATCCGTCGCCGAAGCGCACCGTCTTGTCCGGCGGCGGCGGAAAGCCCTGCATCACATGGTTGGCGTTTGGATCGGTCTGCGCGGCGCTGGGAAAGGCGGGAGGCGTTTGCGCATGAGCGGCGGCGGAAGCGGTGATCGCGCAAAAAATGGCCGCGGCGGTCCGTGAAGCAATGCAAGGCATGTCGGTCCAGTCCAAGGTTGAGGATGATGCAGCGGATCAACAAGTTCCCCCGCATCATCCCTCAAAATCGGCTGGCGTCAAAGATAACTGCGCATGACTTCGGCAAGACCGTCGCGGAGGTCAGCGCGGCGCATGCCGTAGGCGATGTTGGCGCGGAGGAAACCGGCCTTCGAGCCGCAGTCATGGCGCTCGCCCTCGAACTGCAGGCCGTAGAACGGCTGCGTCGCGGCAAGGCGGATCATGGCGTCGGTGAGCTGGATTTCGCCGCCCGCGCCGCGTTCCTGGGTTTCCAGAAGCTTGAAGATCTCAGGCTGCAGGATGTAGCGCCCGGTGATCGAGAGGTTGGACGGCGCGTCCTCGCGCTTGGGCTTTTCGACCATGCCGTCGATGGCGAAGACGTTGCCCTGCCGCGCGCCGACGCCGACGACGCCATATTGGTGGACGCGCTCCATCGGTACTTCCTCGACGGCGACGATGTTGGCCTTGCTGTCGAGCGCGCTCGCCGCCGCCACCATCTGGCTGAGGCAGCCCGGCGAGTTGAGCACGAGTTCATCCGGCAGCACCACGGCGAAGGGCTCGTCGCCGATGATGTCGCGGGCGCACCAGACCGCATGGCCGAGGCCAAGCGGCGCCTGCTGGCGGGTGAAGCTCGTCGCACCGGCGGCCGGCTGGTCGCGCGCCAGAATTTCCATCTCGGCGGTCTTGTTGCGGGCCTTCAACGTTTCGTCGAGCTCGAATTGCCTGTCGAAGTGATCCTCGATCATCCCTTTGTTGCGCCCGGTCACGAACACGAAGTGTTCGATGCCGGCTTCCCGCGCCTCATCGACGACGTACTGGATCAGCGGGCGGTCGACGATGGTCAGCATCTCTTTCGGCATCGCCTTGGTGGCTGGCAGCACGCGGGTGCCGAGGCCGGCGACGGGGAATACGGCTTTTCGAATTTTCATGGGCCTGTCTCGGTAGGGGTGGAGCGTTCGGGACCGACGATCGCCGGTCTCAGCCGACAGTCGTCCTATCCGTTTTGCAACCCGGAACAAAGGCGGATGTGTGATCACGCGGGCGACGTTCGTCGCTGGCTGCGGCTTTTGGTCGTCATTCCGTCGGCGAAAACCAGCGATTCGTTAAGTTTGGAGCAACCATATTGGGGCTTTGTGGGCCCCACGCGGGGCAATGCATCACTCTTGCCCGCAATCGGTCCCGCCGCAGGGCGTGCGGGATGTTCGGCGGCTCGGGACGCAGCGGCAGGCTCCCGGCCGGTAGCCTTCGTTGCGCATCGCGCAGCAACCGCCGGCAACGGCAGAGGGGAGGGTTTTGCACGATGTCGATCTGGATGAAGGCAAACAGGCGGACCGCCCATCGCGGTAGCGTCGCGGTGTTGATGGCTCTTATGTGCAGCGTGGCGGCGCCGGCCGTTGCGGAAGCTCAGAGCGCCAGCGGTCGCGGTCCGGTCATTCTCCAGAGCCATGGTTCGCAGAATCAGGGGCGAGGCGACGACATCGTCACCGGCTCGATCTCGCCGCGCCAGAAGAACACCATTCAGGCCTTCGTGCCGCAGCCGCCTCCTGCCCCCGCCAGCGCCGCCGCCCGGCCATGGAGCGGGGAGGATGGCGCATCCGGCCATCCACTGATGACCGCCGCCGCGATCCGGCAGGCCGCCGCGCATTTCCCGCAATGCATTGCCGGCATGTGGCCCGATGCGGCGCGGCGCGGCGTCTCGCAGCAGAACTTCCGCCGCTTCACGGCCAATCTCTCGCCCGATCTGCGGATCATGGACCTGATGGATTCCCAGCCCGAATTCACCAAGGCGCTGTGGGACTATCTCGACATTCTGGTGAACGATGCCCGCATCGCACGCGGCCGCGAGATTCTGGCGCGCTATCAGCGCGAGTTCGAGGCGGTCGAGCAGGCCTACGGTGTTGATCGCCACGTCATCGCCTCGATCTGGGGCATCGAATCGAATTATTCGACGCTCGGCGGCGATCGCAGCGTACTCAACTCGACGGCGACGCTGGCCTGCATCGGCCGCCGCCAGGCCTATTTCAAGGATGAGTTTCTCGCAGCGCTCGAAATTCTGCACCACGGCCATGTCACGCCCGAGCATCTGCGTGGTTCGTGGGCCGGCGCGTTCGGCGGCACCCAGTTCATGCCGACCTCATTCAAGCGCTATGCCGTCGATTTCGACGGCGACGGCCGCCGCGACGTTGTCGACAATCCCGCTGATCTGATCGCCTCGACCGCCAACAACCTCAAGAAGGACGGCTGGCAGAGCGGGCAGACCTGGGGCTACGAGGTCGTGATTCCGCGCGGCTTCAACTTCATGCTGGCGGATCGCTCCAAGGTCATGACGCTGGCGCAGTGGGAGGATCTCGGCGTGCAGCGCGCCGGCGGCCGGGCTTTCCCGCGCCCGCATGACAAGGCCTACCTGCTCGCGCCGGCGGGCGGCGAGGGGCCGGGCTTTCTTATGCTCAACAATTTTCGGGTGATCATGAAATACAACCCGGCGGAAGCCTATGCGCTGGCGATCGGCCATTTTGCCGACCGGCTGCGCGGCGGCGACGCCTTCGTCCAGGCCTGGCCGCGCCATGAGCGGGTGCTCTCGCGCGCCGAACGGCTGGAGATGCAGCAGCTTCTGGCGCGGCACGGATTCTATCAGGGCAAGCCGGACGGTATGTTCGGCAGCGCCAGCCGCACCGCCCTGCGCGGCTATCAGGCGGCAGCGGGGCTGCCCCCCGATGGCTTCGCCACGACGCGGGTGCTGGAGCGGCTGCGCGGGCGCTGACGGCCCGCGCCTTGCCGCCCGAGGCGAGGCTGCACGACCTTCAAGACGCCATTTTTGTGACGCACTTGACGGCGGTGGCCTGTCGCCTGCTTATGAGCCCGATGGCTGTCGTCCGAGGCTTTGGCGTGCAGTCCTGATCGCAAATCCTGGCGGCAGATCGATGGATCGACACACGGCCAACCTCGCCCGATTCTGGCTTCGGCTATTTGGCGGCATCAGCCGTCGGCTGGCATTTTCGCTGGCCGCCATGGCCGCGGTGCTGGGTCTGGTGGTGATCGCGGCAGGCCCGGCGGCTGCGCAATATCTGTTCGGCTATCCGCAGCGCGGGGCGCCGCAGCAACAGCAGCGCGGCTTTTTCAACGACCTCTTTCCGTTCTTCTCGCCGGGGCCTGGCCGGGACCCGCGCCGGCTGTCCCCGGAGCAGCACCAGCAGCAACAGCCGCGCGTCGACTATTCGCGCGCGCCTGCGCCGGAGAAGCGCGAGACGCGGGCCGAGCGCAACATTCTGGTGCTTGGCGATGCGATGGCCGACTGGCTCGCCTATGGCCTCGAAAATGCATTCAGCGAGCAGCCCGAATTCGGCGTGATCCGCCGGCACAAGACGGTGTCGGGGTTGATCCGCTATCAGCCCAAGGGCGAGCCGGGCGATTGGGCCGCTGCCGCCAAGCAGATTCTCGCCGAGGAGCGGCCGGATGCCATCGTGATCATGCTCGGCCTGCACGACCGCGTGCCGATCAGCGAGCCTGCGGAAGCCAAGAAGGATCCGCGCCAGAAGGCCGACACCGCGACCCAGCCGGGCCGCGACCCGGAATTGCCGCCGGATGATCCGAATGACGATTTCGACGCGCCGCAGATCGCCGTGCCGGAATCGGCGGCGCGGTCGGCGAGCGGCACGGCAGCTTTCCGCGACGCGCGCTGGTCCGAGCTGTATTCCAAAAAGATCGCCGAGATGATCACCGTGCTCAAGAGCAAGGGGGTTCCCGTGCTCTGGGTCGGATTGCCCGCGGTGCGCGGCACGCGCTCGACCTCCGATATGCTGTTCCTCGATTCGCTGTTCCGCGAGGGAGCGACGGCGGGCGGCATCACCTTCGTCGATGTCTGGGACGGCTTTGTCGATGAGGGCGGCCGCTTCATGCAGCAGGGACCGGATTTCGAGGGCCAGATCCGCCGCCTGCGCACCCCTGATGGCGTGTTCTTCACCAAGGCCGGCGCCCGAAAACTCGCCCACTATGTCGAGCGTGAGATCGCCCGCGTGCTGACCGGCTGGACCGGTCCGGCCGACGTGCCGGCTGAGCCTGAGACGCCGGACCCGAATGCTAAGCAGCCTGATGGCCCCGCGCCACGTCCGCTGGTCGGCCCGGCGGTGCCGCTGGTGGCGGCGGCGATCAGCTCCGATCAACTGCTTGGCGGGCCCGGCGGCCGCAGCCTGAAGGTCGATGAGCTCGCGACGAAAACCCTCGTGAGGGGCGATCCTCTGACCCCGCCGCCCGGGCGCGCTGATGATTTCGTCTGGCCGCGCCGTGATGCGCCGGTCGAGCCGGCGCGCGGCGAGACCCCGGTGGTTGCCGTCGCCCCGGCGGCCGCCCGGCCGGAGGCGGCAAAACAGCGCCGCCCGGCCGCCGGACATGACGAGGCGCGCCATGCCGGCCAGACGCCGCGTCCGCAGCGCCCGGTGCAGCGCCCGATGCTGCCGCCGCCGCAGCCGTCGATTTTCGGGCCGAGCAACTGGCTGACCGATCTGTTCCGCCGCTAACGGCAGGCGGCAACGCCGGAAAGGAAAACGGCTTCCGATGCTTTGGCACCGGAAGCCGTTTTGTTCTTGGGCTGTGGTTGAGGCGATTAGCCCGGCAGCTCGGACGATCCCATCAGATACTGATCGATCGAGCGGGCGCAGACCCGGCCCTCGCGGATGGCCCAGACGACGAGCGACTGGCCGCGCCGCATGTCGCCGGCGGCGAACACCTTCGGCACCGAGGTCTTGCAGTCGGCGGTCGCCGCCCGCACATTGCCGCGTGGATCGAGCGCGACGCCGAGCGACTGCAGCAGCCCCTCATGCACCGGCGAGACGAAGCCCATCGCCAGCAGCACGAGATCGGCCTTGATCTCGAATTCGGTGCCGGGGATCGGCTTGAACTGATGATCGGCCCGCACGCACCGCAGGCCCGTGACCTTGCCGCCTTCGCCGATGAAATTTTGCGTCAGCACGGCGAACTCCCGCTCGGCTCCCTCCTGATGGCTGGAGGAGGTCCGCAGCCGCAGCGGCCACAGCGGCCAGGTCAACATCTTGTTCTCCCGCTCCGGCGGCTCGGGCATGATCTCGAGCTGCGTCACCGAAAGCGCGCCTTGCCGGTTGGAAGTACCGATGCAGTCCGAGCCGGTGTCGCCGCCGCCGATGACGACGACATGCTTGCCGGTTGCCAAAATCTCGCGGACATCGCCGAGCGGCTCATGGCCGACGCGGCGGTTCTGCTGCGGCAAAAAATCCATCGCAAAATGGATCCCGTCGAGCTCGCGGCCGGGGATCGCCAGATCGCGCGGCTTTTCGGCGCCGCCGGTCAGGGCGACCGCGTCGTAACGTGCGAGCAGTTCGTCGGCGGTGACCGCACCCGGCCTCGTGCTGCCGACCTCGGCATTGTAGTGGAAGACGACGCCTTCCTCCTCCATCTGCCGGATGCGGCGGTCGATGATGTGCTTCTCCATCTTGAAGTCGGGAATGCCGTAGCGCAGCAGGCCGCCGGCCTTGGCCCAGCGTTCGTAGACGTGCACCTCATGTCCGGCGCGGGCGAGCTGCTGGGCGCAGGCAAGTCCCGCCGGGCCCGAGCCGACCACGGCGACGCGCTTGCCGGTCCGGTGCGACGGCGGCTCCGGCTGGAGCCAGCCATTCTCCCAGGCGCGGTCGACAATGGTGCATTCGATGGTTTTGATCGTCACCGGGGCATCGGTGATGTTCAGAGTGCAGGAGGCTTCACACGGCGCCGGACAGATGCGCCCGGTGAAATCGGGAAAGTTGTTGGTCGAGTGCAGGTTGCGCGACGCTTCAAGCCAGTCGCCGTGATAGACGAGATCGTTGAAGTCCGGGATCTGGTTGTTGACCGGGCAGCCTGGGGTGCCCGGCTCGAGCGCGCCGGTGCCGTGGCAGTAGGGGATGCCGCAGCTCATGCAACGCGCGGCCTGGCTGCGCGTCTCTTTCTCGGTCAGCGGAAGGACGAATTCGCGATAGTGCTTCAGGCGGTCCTTGACCGGCTCATAGGCGCGATCCTGACGTTCGATTTCAAGAAATCCAGTGATCTTGCCCATTTCAAGCCCCGATCGCGATCTGCGGCGCATTGGCCTCGGTTGCCTTCATCTGCTGCAATGCGCGGCGATATTCGACCGGCACGACCTTTCGGAATTTCGGCAGCCAGCTTTCCCAGTCCTCCAGGATGGCGGCCGCTCGCGCCGAGCCGGTATAGGCGGCGTGACGCGAGATCAGCAGGCGCAGGCGCTTGACGTCGTCGCACATCATGTCGGCGAAGACGTCGACGCTGCCATGCGCTTCGAGATCGCCGCTCTGATGGTAGCTGTCCTCGTTGACGGATTCTTCGGACACGATCGGTTCGAGTTCGACCTGCGCGAGATTGCACAGGCGCGGGAAGCTGCCGTCCTCGTCGAGGACATAGGCGATGCCGCCCGACATGCCCGCGGCGAAGTTGCGCCCGGTCTTGCCGAGCACGACGACGACGCCGCCGGTCATGTATTCGCAGCAGTGGTCGCCCGCGCCCTCGATGACGGCGATGGCGCCCGAATTGCGGACAGCGAAACGTTCGCCGGCCACGCCGCGGAAGTAGCATTCGCCATCGATCGCGCCATACATCACCGTGTTGCCGACGATGATGGAGTCTTCTGGCACGATGCCCGAATTGCGCGGCGGCCGGATGATGATGCAGCCGCCGGACAGGCCCTTGCCGACATAGTCGTTGGCTTCGCCTTCGAGATGGAAGGTGACGCCGCGCGCAAGCCACGCGCCGAACGACTGGCCGGCGGTGCCGGTGAGGCTGACATTGATCGTGTCATCTGGCAGGCCCTCGTGGCCGTATCGCTTGGCGACCTCGCCGGACAGCATGGCGCCGGCACTGCGATTGATATTGCCAATCGTCGTGCTGATGCGGACCGGAGCGCCGGTTTCGAGCGCGATCTGCGCCTGCTCGATCAGCTTGCGGTCGAGCACGTGATCGAGGTGGTGGTTTTGCGCCTCGCTGTGGTGGAGCGTGACGCCGGCCGGCGTCGGCTGCTTGTAGAACAGCTTCGACAGGTCGAGCCCGCGTGCCTTCCAGTGCGAGATCATCGCTTCCTGATTGAGCATCTGGGTTTGCCCGACCATCTCGTCGAAGGTGCGGTATCCGAGTTCGGCCATGATCTCCCGCACTTCCTCGGCGACGAAGAAGAAGAAGTTGATCACGTGCTCGGGCTGGCCGACGAACCGCTTGCGCAGCACGGGGTCCTGCGTCGCAACGCCAACCGGGCAGGTATTGAGGTGGCACTTGCGCATCATGATGCAGCCCGCCGCGATCAACGGCGCGGTGGCGAAGCCGAATTCGTCCGCGCCGAGCAGCGCGCCGATGACGACGTCCCGGCCGGTGCGGAAACCGCCATCGACCTGCACGGCGATGCGCGAGCGCAGCCGCTCGCGCACGAGCGTCTGGTGGGTTTCGGCGAGGCCGATCTCCCATGGCGATCCGGCATGCTTGATCGAGGTCAGCGGGCTTGCGCCGGTGCCGCCCTCGAAGCCCGAGATGGTGACGTGGTCGGCGCGGGCCTTGGCGACGCCGGCGGCGACCGTTCCGACCCCGATCTCGGCCACCAGCTTCACCGACACCTGCCCCGTCGGGTTGACGTTCTTCAGGTCGTAGATGAGCTGCGCCAGATCCTCGATCGAGTAGATGTCATGATGCGGCGGCGGCGAAATCAGGCCGACGCCCGGCGTCGAATGACGCACCTTGGCGATCGTCGCATCGACCTTGTGGCCGGGCAGCTGACCGCCTTCGCCGGGCTTTGCGCCCTGCGCCATCTTGATCTGCATCATGTCGGAGTTGACGAGGTACTCGGTGGTCGCGCCGAAGCGGCCAGAGGCCACCTGCTTGATCGCCGAGCGCATCGAGTCGCCGTTGGGCAGCGGCTGGAAGCGATCGGATTCCTCGCCGCCTTCGCCGGTGTTCGACTTGCCGCCGATCCGGTTCATTGCGATCGCAAGCGTGGTATGCGCCTCGCGCGAGATCGAGCCGAACGACATCGCGCCGGTCGAGAACCGCTTGACGATTTCCTTCGCCGGTTCGACCTCGTCGAGCGCAACGGGGGAGCGCCCGTCATCCGCCGCGGTCTTGAGGCGAAGCAGGCCGCGCAGCGTCAGAAGCCGCTCGGATTGCTCGTTCAGCACCTTGGCATATTGGCGATAGCGCTCGCGCGAGTCGCCGCGCACCGCATGCTGGAGCAGCATGACGGTTTCCTCGGTCCAGGCATGGGCCTCCCCGCGCGCGCGATAGGCATACTCGCCGCCGATGTCGAGCGCGTTCTTGTAGACCGGGGATGCGCCGAAGGCCTCGGCATGGCGCTGCACCGTTTCGGCCGCGATCTCCTCAAGGCCGACGCCCTCGATGCGGGTCTGCGTTCCCGTAAAATACTTTGCGACGAACTCCGCCTTGAGGCCGATGGCGTCAAAGATCTGCGCGCCGCAATAGGATTCGTAGGTGGAGATGCCCATCTTGGACATCACCTTCAGCAGGCCCTTGCCGATCGACTTGATGTAACGCTTGACCAGTTCGCTGTCGTTGAGTGTGACCGGAAGCCGGTCCTTCATGGCGATGATGGTCTCGAAGGCGAGGTAGGGGTTGATCGCCTCCGCGCCGTAGCCGGCGAGACAGGCGAAGTGGTGCACTTCGCGCGGCTCGCCGGATTCGACCACGAGGCCGACCGAGGTCCGCAGGCCGGTGCGGATGAGGTGGTGATGAACCGCCGCAACCGCGAGCAGCGAGGGGATCGGCACCCGGTCGGAGCCGGTCATGCGGTCCGACAGAATGATGATGTTGACGCCTTCACGCACCGCGGATTCGGCGCGGGCGCAAAGCGCATCGAGCGCCTGCTCCATGCCGGGCGCGCCGAGCGCGACCTGGAAGGTCGTGTCGAGTGTGCGCGAGCGGAAGTGCGACTCGGCGATGTCCGAGATCCCGCGGATCTTTTCCAGGTCGCCGTCGGTGAGGATCGGCTGGCGTACTTCAAGCCGCTTGGTGCGGGACAGGCCTTCGAGATCGAACAGATTGGGCCGCGGCCCGATCATCGAGACGAGGCTCATGACCAGTTCTTCGCGGATCGGATCGATCGGCGGGTTGGTCACCTGCGCAAAGTTCTGCTTGAAGTAAGTGAACAGCAGCTTCGACTTGCTCGACAGCGCCGATAGCGGCGTGTCGGTGCCCATCGATCCAGCGGCTTCCTCGCCGGTGGAGGCCATCGGCGCCATCAGGACGGCGATGTCTTCCTGCGAGTAGCCGAAGGCCTGCTGGCGATCGAGCAGCGACAGATTGGAGCGCGGGCCGCGACGCGGCGCCTCCTGCAGGTCTTCGAGCACAATCTGGGTCCGGTCGAGCCATGCCTGATAGGGATGGCCCGAGGCAAGCCTGGTCTTGATCTCGTCGTCGGGGATCAGGCGTCCCTGTTCGAGATCGACCAGCAGCATCTTGCCCGGTTGCAGCCGCCACTTGGTGACGATCTGGTCTTCCGGGATGGTGATGACGCCCATTTCGGAAGCCATCACGATGCGGTCGTCGCTGGTGACGAGATAGCGCGCCGGGCGCAGGCCGTTGCGATCGAGCGTCGCGCCGATCTGGCGGCCGTCGGTGAAGGCGATCGCCGCCGGACCATCCCACGGCTCCATCAGCGCCGTGTGATACTCGTAGAAAGCGCGGCGGTCGTCGTCCATCAGCGGGTTGCCGGTCCATGCTTCGGGGATCAGCATCATCACCGCATGGGGCAGCGAGTAGCCGCCCTGCACCAAGAATTCGAGCGCGTTGTCGAAGCAGGCGGTGTCGGACTGGCCCTCATAGGAAATCGGCCACAGCCGGCTGATGTCCTTGCCGAACTTCTTCGACGAGACCGACGCCTGCCGCGCCGCCATCCAGTTCACATTGCCGCGCAGCGTGTTGATCTCGCCGTTGTGTGCGACCATGCGGTAGGGATGGGCGAGCGACCAGGTCGGAAACGTGTTGGTCGAGAAACGCTGGTGTACGAGGGCAAGCGCGCTCTCGAAGTCCGGTTCGCTCAGATCCGGGTAGTAGGTCTGGAGCTGATCGGCCAGGAACATGCCCTTGTAGACGATCGTGCGGCACGACAGCGACACCGGATAGTAGCCGGCGAGGCCGCGGTCGCGGCGTTGATAGATCGCGTTCGAGATCGACTTGCGCAGAATGTAGAGCGCGCGCTCAAAGTCGTCCTCGTTGGCTTGATGGCCGCGGCCGACGAACACCTGCATGTGGTTCGGCTCGGTCGGCTTCACCGTTTCGCCCAGCGTCGAATTGTCGGTCGGCACGTCGCGCCAGCCGAGCAGGGTCAGCCCCTCGGCCCGGATCTGGTCGGCGATCAAGCCCTTGATGACGCCGCGCCATGCGGGGTCTTGTGGCATGAACAATGCGCCGACGGCATAGGCGCCGGGCTCGGGCAGCTCAAAGCCAAGCTCCTTCGCCTTGCGGGCAAAGAAGGCATGGGGAATCTGCACGAGAATGCCGGCACCGTCACCGGCGCGCGGGTCTGCGCCGACTGCGCCGCGGTGCTCGAGGTTGCACAAGATCGACAGCGCATCGGTGACGATCTTGTGCGACTTCACGCCCTTGATGTTGGCGATGAAGCCGACGCCGCAGGAATCCTTCTCCAACGACGGGTCGTAGAGACCTTCCGCCGGCGGGCGCCAGTCATGTTCTTTGGAAGCGACGGGTTCGGTGTGACTGTCCGGGGGGTGTGCCTGTGATTTCGGAGCCTGGATCGGCGATCCAGCGACGTCCAACATCAATGCGTGCATCAACTCTGCCCGGTCTGTGGTCACATTCGTATCCTCGTTCGCAAACTCTCTCAGTGCTCTAATGTTTTGGACGATGGTTCGTTCGCAGCCTTCCCGGCTCGCGTCGCCGAACGGGTGCGATAGCCGCGCCCATTCGTCATTCATCCAATACTACGTATATGCTCGGTGCGGGCCGCAACCTTGTGACGGCGAATAGCCCGCGGGTTTTTTCCCGACCTGCCCTTTACGACCCGCCGCAGACCTGCAGTCTGCTACCCGAATGGGTGCGAGCGTCAGCCGGATCAACCGGAAAAATGGGACAGGGTTGCTGTCCTAGAGTGAGATTGCCAAATTTTTTTTTACCGCACAAGCGAAGATCGAGGGATCGGAAAACTTTTTGGGCGGAGGAAGTAATTTTGTGTCAGGCGGCGCCGTGTTCGTCCGGACAGCAAAACGCCCCGGACCGGCCGGGGCGTCGCAACTTGCCGGAAGGTTAGGAGAGGAGCCGTCAGGCGGCCTGGTCCTGGGTGGGCGTCGCTTCCACGGCTTTCACCGAACTGCCGCCGAGGATCGGAATGCTGCGGGGCTTCTTCGCCTCCGGAATCTCGCGGACGAGATCGACGTGCAGCAGGCCATTCTCAAGCGAGGCGCGCGCGACCTGAACATAGTCGGCGAGCTGGAACACCCGCTCGAAGGCGCGCGAGGCGATGCCGCGGTAAAGCACTTCGGATTGCGGCTTGGCGTTCTCGTTGGCAGCCTTCTCGCCCTTGATGGTCAGGGTGTTTTCCTTCGAGACGATGGAAAGCTCATCCTGCGAGAAGCCGGAAACGGCGACACTGATGCGATATGAATTGTCGCCGGTGCGCTCGATGTTATAGGGCGGATAGCCCGACGAGGCATCGGAAGGGGCGGCCTGATCAAGCAGCGAAAACAGGCGATCGAAGCCGACGGTGGAACGGTAGAACGGGGTGAGATCGAACGAACGCATTTTTGTGTCCTCTTCAATTGAGCGACCAGCTTGCCTTCGACTGAAGGCTTGCCGAGAGTTGCAGACACCCGCCGTCTGAGGCCGGGTTTTCGTCCTGCATGCAGCCTAGAGAGGCCTGCACGAAACTGATATGGGAGGGGTCCCACCCCGTTCAAGAGGTGGCGCTTCCCTTTTGACGCGAGCACGAGGGGCGTAACCCGCCGCCGAATGCTTCGACCCGCCACGGCTGTTGTTGCCCATGACGCTCGTTTCGATCCCGGCCAATCCCGTTCCCGAAAATGCCGTTGCGGGGCAGGTGAAAACCGCTGACGGCGTGACCCTGCGCTTTGCCCGTTGGCCTGCGCTCGGCGAGCGCAAGGGCACCGTCTGCCTGTTCACCGGCCGCGGCGAATACATTGAAAAGTATTTTGAGACGGTGCGGGAGCTGCGCAAGCGCGGCTTTGCGGTGGCAATGATCGACTGGCGGGGGCAGGGGCTGTCGGAGCGCGCGCTGCGCGACCGCCGCAAAGGTTATGTCCGGCGGTTCGCGGATTTCGAGCGTGACGTCGAGGTGTTCATCCGGGAGATCGTGATGCCGGATTGCCCGCCGCCCTATTTCGCGCTGGCCCATTCGATGGGCGGGGCGGTGATGCTGCGGCTCGCCCATGCCGGGCGGCGGTGGTTCGACCGCATCGTTCTGTGCGCGCCGATGATCGATCTGCCGGGGCAGCGCAACAGCCTGGCGACCCGGAGCCTCGTGCGGGTACTGCGCTGGAGCGGTTTTGGCGGCAGCTACGTTCCCGGCAGCGGCGGCGCGATGGTCGGGTGCGAGCCGTTCGCCGGCAATGTGCTGACCAGCGACCCGGTGCGCTATGCGCGCAACGCGGCGATCCTTGCCGAAAATCCGATGCTCGGTGTCGGCGGCCCGACGGTCGCCTGGGCCGACACCGCACTCCAGACGATGCAGAGCTTCAAGGCGCTGTCCTACCCCTCGAAAATCAGCCAGGCGATCCTTATGGTCGCTGCTGGGTATGACGACGTGGTCTCCACGCCCGCGATCGAGGAGTTCGCCTATCACCTGCGCGCCGGATCGCATCTCGTCGTTCCCGGCGCGCGGCACGAGATTTTGCAGGAGCAGGATCGCTACCGCGGGCAGTTCTGGGCGGCGTTCGACGCCTTCGTGCCGGGCACCCCCGCCTTCGGTTGACGCCGCTAGTTTCGCAGTCGTTTCGCAGGTCGCGTCAATGTTCGGAATTCAGGATTTTTGGCTGTTCGTGGTGGCAGGGCTGGCGCTCAACGTCACCCCCGGGCCCGACACCGCCTATATCGCCGGCCGTAGCGCGCAGATCGGCTTTCGCGGCGGAGCTGCGGCGGCGCTCGGGGTCGGTTGCGGCTGCTTCCTTCACATCGTCGCCGCGTCGGTCGGCCTGTCGGCGGTTCTCACCGCCTCGGCTGAGGCCTTCACAATCGTCAAACTGATCGGCGCCGCCTATCTCTGCTACATCGGCGCGAAGATGCTGCTGTCGCGCCAGAAGGATGTTCTCGCCGAGGACAGCGCGCAGCCGCGCCCCGTCGGGGTGGGCGAGGTGTTTTGGCAGGGCGCGCTGACGAATGCGCTGAACCCGAAGGTGGCGCTGTTTTTCCTTGCCTTCCTGCCGCAGTTCGTCTCCGCCGAGGCGCCGTCGAAGGCGCTTGCCTTCTTCATTTTGGGCGTGGTGTTCAATGTCAACGGCACCCTGTCGAACCTCGCCCTGGCGGCCTTTGCGGCGCGCGCCGCGAAAAAATTCCGCACATCGGCGCGGGCAGGGATATGGATTGACCGCGTGCTCGGCGGGTTCTTCGTCTGTCTCGGCATCCGGCTGGCGACGTTCGAGCTGCGCTGACGGCGCTCAGCGCCAGAACAGCGAGCTAGCCAGATAGGCGCCGAGCGCAAACAGGAACACGAAGAACCAGCGCCGGAAAGTGGCCGCGGGCATTCTCAGCCGCAGGATCTGGCCGATCCACATGCCGGCCAGCGCGGCGACCAGCGCGACGGTGGAGAGCTGGGCGACCCCGACATTCAACAGGTCCGCAGCTGCCAGATTATAGCCGAGCGCCACCGTCGACACGGTGAAGAACAGGCCCATGGCCTGAACCAGCTCCTCCTTCTCCATGCCGGTGGCCTGAAGATAAGGCACCGCCGGGATCGCGAAGACGCCGGTTCCGGCGGCGCCGATCCCGGTGAGGACGCCGACCACGCCGCCGACCCAGCGTTCGTGTCGGCGGGCGACATGGAAGCGGACTTCGCTCAGCCCCAGCACCGCATAGATCGCGAGCAGGACGCCGAGAATCGGCGTGTTGTATCTGGAATAAGGGCCGGTGAGCAGATCCGCCGCGGCCCAGGTGCCGAAGCAGGTGCCGATCAGCAGCGGCCACAGCCGCGATGCAAGGTCCCTTAGATAAGGCCCGCCAAAAGTCTGCCAGATGTTCGTGATCAGCGACGGGATGACGATGATTGCGGCGGCCTGGGCGGGCGGCATCACGGTAGCCATCAACGCGATGGACACGGTCGGCAGGCCCAGCCCCACCACGCCTTTGATGAAGCCCGCCAGCGTCAGCACGGGCGCCACGACCAGAAGCGCGAGCTGCATCATCGCCTCACCCCGCACAATGGCTGTGGTGCAGAAGGCCCGGCTGCATGAATCGGTCCGCGTGTCGGTCGGCGGGACGTCGCTCTGCCGGGCGCCACTGTCCGCATGGCCTAGCGGTTGAGCAGCGCGATCGCTTCGTCATAGACGCGGCGATCGCCGGCTGCGACGATGCGGCCACCCTGCTGGGCTGGCTTGCCTTCCCACGTGGTGATGATGCCGCCTGCGCCGGTGATGATCGGAACCAGCGCCGCGATGTCGTGGGGCTTGAGCTCGGTTTCGATGACGAGATCGATATGTCCTGCCGCGAGCATGCAGTAGGCGTAGCAATCGGCGCCGTAGCGCGACAGGCCTGCCGCCCCCTCAACGCGGGTGAAGGCGGCCCGGTCCGTAGCATTCATCAGCAGCGGGCTGGTGGTGAACAGCGTCGCCTTGGCCAGCGAATCGCAGGCGCGGACCGCGAGCTTGCGGCGGCCGGCCGGGGTGGTCAGATGGGCCTCGCCGCCGTCGCCGGTGTAGCGCTCGCGCAGATAGGGCTGGTTCATCACGCCGAACACCGGATTGCCCTGATGGAGCAGGGCGATCAGCGTTCCCCAGATCGGCACTCCCGAGATGAACGATTTGGTGCCGTCGATCGGGTCCAGCACCCAGACATATTCGGCATCAGGCTTCTCGACGCCGAATTCCTCGCCGACGATGCCGTGTTCCGGGAATGCCGCGCTGATCAGCCGCCGCATCACCGCTTCCGCGCCGCGATCGGCCTCGGTGACCGGATCGAGGTGAAAATCGGCGGCCTTGTTCTCGACGCTGAGCGCCGTCCGGAAGAAGGGAAGGATCGTGTCCCCGGAGGCGCTGGCGAGCCGGTCGATGAACGCGGCGAAATCGATGACCGTCACGTTGGTGTCCTGAGTCTCTTGCGGGGCCGCAGGCCCCGTTCTGTTCTTTGGCCGCTGGGCTGCCGGGGCGTCGCCGAATCACCCGCCACTTCCAAAAACGATTGGTAGCCCGCTCGCAATGGCTTGGAAAGCGCGCGGCGAGCGGCGCCGGAGATTACGCCACCAATGTCACGCATGCGGGAGCGGGGGGAACGGCTTTGCCGTGACGGCCTTATTCCTCAGGTTGTTTCGCTGAGGTGGGTTTTGTGCAGGTGCTGAATGGTGCCTGCGGGGCAGCGTGTGAGGGAATCGGCTGCGAATCAGCCGCCGCCTCGGCAGCCAGCGTCGCCAAAAATCGTCCGTGAGCCCGATCCTGGAGTTAATTGATCGATCAAAACTGACATCTGAGTTCATTTTCGAAAGCGAGATTAGAAAGGTAATTGCTGCTCTCAGAATTCACTTTTTATGGCTCATTCTTGGGATTTTGCCGCAATTGCGCGTGCCGAATTGGTTAACCCATTGTCTTTTCAAGTGTCTTTCAGTGAATCAAGCTTGCAGTATCGGAATGGCACCATGCGCTGTACGCATGAATATTGCTTCAATAGGGCTTGCAATCGGAAGCCGATACCTGCATATTATTGCGGTGCGGTAGCGCTTGGCGTTACCGCTGCCCTCCTTGGGCGTTTCCTCCCTAGACTTGGGGCCGCTTGCTTCGCGAGCGGCCCTCTTTCTTTTCGGGGGGATTTTTTCTGCTTTGCAGTGCGCGCCCGATCAATGAGAGGCAGCGTTCATTCCGCCGCCGCCGGGAAGGTGCCGAAATCGCCAAGCGGCATCTCGGCGAGCGCAATGGCGAGCTGAGCAAAATCGCCGGCGAGGCGCTCGAGGCCGGGACCGCGATCGCGGCTGTTTTCATCCATATAGATGGCGCGGTTGATCTCGATCTGGACGGCATGCGCGCCACCGGCCGGATTGCCGTAGTGCTCGGTGATGAAGCCGCCGGCATATGGCCGGTTGCGGGCGGTGGAATAGCCTTGTCCCGCAAACACGCTTTCTGCTGCGCGCGACAACAGCGGCGAGCAACTGATGCCGTAGCGGTCGCCGATCACCACATCGGCACGGGCAGGCTCGTCCCGCGACAGGCCGACCGACGGCATCGAGTGGCAGTCAATCAGCAGCACCGTGCCGAACTGGTCGCGCGCGCCGGCGATCAGTTGGCGCAGGGCGCGGTGATAGGGCTTGTAGAGCCGTTCGATGCGGGCCAACCCCTCCTCGACCGCGAGGCGATCGCGATAGATCTCCTGCCCGTCGCCGGCAACGCGCGGAATCGTGCCAAGGCCGCCGGCGACCCGCATCGAGCGGGTGTTGACGAAAGACGGCAGCCGGCCGTCGAACATCCGCGGGTCGAGTTCATAGGGCTCGCGATTGACGTCGACATATGAACGCGGGAAATGGACGCGGACGACCGGGAACCCGAGCGCCGTCAGTCCGTCGATCATCTCATCAACATAACTGTCTTCGGAGCGCCGCAGCGCGGCCAGATCGATTCGCGAGGCGCTAAGGAACTCGGCAGGATAATCCGCGCCGGAATGCGGAGAGTTGAAGATGATCGGCGCGCGCCATTGGCGGGGCAGTGCAATTTCAAACGGCGGCTGGCCAGCGCCTGCGGCGCTCTCGCATTCGGTCATGGCGTCATTCGATCTCCAGCCGGAGAATCATGGCGTGCCACCTCGGGCCAATCTGTGGCAGAAAATCCCGCCATCAGGATTATTGTCGGGATTTTCGCGCTGGAAGCCAAGGGAATGGTGGTTTTCACCTGAAATTTACGATCCAAGACGATAAATGAAGCCATATTTTTGAAACGCCGGGATCAAGTACCAGCCGCCATGCACAAAATCTTACTCGCCGAAGACGATAACGACATGCGCCGTTTTCTGGTTAAGGCCCTGGAAAATGCCGGCTTTCAAGTTTCTCCCCACGACAACGGGCTTGCAGCCTATCAAAGGCTGCGGGAAGAGCCCTTTGAAATGCTTCTAACCGACATCGTGATGCCAGAGATGGACGGCATTGAGCTGGCGCGCCGCGCCTCCGAGCTCGATCCCGACATCAAGATCATGTTCATCACCGGCTTTGCTGCGGTTGCGCTCAATTCCGATTCGGAAGCGCCGAAAAACGCAAAGGTGCTGTCGAAGCCGGTTCATTTGCGCGAACTCGTGAGCGAAGTGAACAAGATGCTCGCGGCCTGAACGCCGTTTGGTGATTCGCGCAGGGCGATGATGCGCCCGTGCGGCCGATTCGGGCGGTGATCCGGCCTGACGGCTCGCGGCGCTGGCGCTATTTTTTCAATTTTTGCGTTGGTTTACGCGGCACCGGCACCAGAATTTTGCCGTCGCTCCCAAGAATTGTGGAATTTGGCGCAACTTGCCCGCGTCTCGGGCGCAATTTTTCAAAACAATGGTTCGCAGTCCTTGCTTGCGCCCGCGTGAGCCGATATACGAACCGCGACCCCAACTACTGGATCGGGCGCGTAGCTCAGCGGGAGAGCACTACGTTGACATCGTAGGGGTCACTGGTTCGATCCCAGTCGCGCCCACCATTCAGTCCCCCTTTTATTGCCGAGTTTAAAATTCTGGCGCTAATGCCGCCGGAATGGGCGTTATTTGCATTCCCTTCCGTCTCCGTTTGGGTCTCTGTGAGCCGAAACGCCGAATTTTCGCGACCGGTCTCTGCCCCCAAAAATCCCGTTCCTGGCGCCGGAGTGGTGATTACCCACCGTCGTTCGTCGTTTCCAGTTGCAACATCAGGCTGGCGAGGGCGCCAATCGGGCGATGGCGGTTTTGCGACCGGAGGTCGACGGGCCTGGGCGAAGGGCCGTGAGGCTCTCTCTTCGATGATGGTCGCAAGCGGCTCACATGTCCCGACCGAAGGGATCGTGACCTAGCGCCGGGGCAGGCCCAGCATCTCGAACTGCTGGTTCCATTCCGCGGGGAGGTCGCGCAGGCGCTCGATGCCGATGCCGCGGGGCAGGCGGCCTTCGACCGCGGCCCGGACGAGGTCGGGGGCGAGGAAGGCGAATGAGATGGTCAGGTTGACGGCGCGTTCACTGCAGCCGTGCCGGGTGGCGATCTCGCCGACATCGGTCACCGCACCGCTGGCCAACTCCGAGAGCCAGCGGCGGCCGCGGGCGATGGCGCTGACGAGCCGGGCCCGGCGCTCGATCTTCGCGGGCCGGATCGAGGCACGGCTGATGCCGTCGGGAATAAGAATGGCGCGCGCCCGGCGCGATGGCGGCTTCCGCCACGGGATGATCAACGATGACGGCCCTTCGGCCGATCCCGCTTCTGCAGTATCGGACGGCTTGAAACGGACGACCAACTGATCGGCGTGGATCTCGATGCGGGCCACGTCGTCCAGCAGGACCAAGGGATTAGGCTCAGGGAGGAGAAGTGCGTCATTGGAACCTCCGGAGAGGGCCGTCGATCCGGAGCGATGGGCGCGCAGCGCCGTAACCACGGCCTCTTCGAGCGCCGCGGCCGGAACACGGGATATGGTCCCGACTGTGGCGGTCCGGGATTCGCCATGCAGGCGCGGGGTCGAGACATAGTAGCGATAGTGGCGGCCAGCCTTGGTCGCATGGGTCGGCGTCATCCGGTAGCCGGCATCGTCATACAGTAACCCGGTCAGGAGATGATCCGACCGGGTTTTGCTGCGATTGCGGTGGCCCCAGCGCGCGGTCAGCTTGTGCTGCACCCGCTCGAACAGATCGCGGTCGAGCAGCGGCGGCTGCGCGCCGGGCAAAATCTCGCCCTGGTAGCTGACTTCGCCAATGTAGAAGCGGTTGCGCAGCAGATAGAGCAGAGCACTGCGCCCGAACGGGACGCCGCCGCGCAGCGCGCCGGTGCTGAGGCGGCGAAGCTTGCTACGAATATTTTGCTGCCTGAGGTCGCGCACCAGCGCATTGACGCCGCCGAGCTCCAGATAGCGGCGGAAGATGGTGCGGACCGCCGCCGCCTCAATGGGGATGATCGTGATCTTGCCATCGGTGAGCTCGTAGCCGAGCGGCAGCGGGCCGCCAACCCACAGCCCCTTGCGCTTGGACGCCGCGATCTTGTCGCGGATCCGCTCGGAGGTGACCTCGCGCTCGAACTGGGCGAACGACAGCAGCACGTTGAGGGTCAGCCGTCCCATCGAAGTCGTGGTGTTGAACTGCTGGGTCACCGAGACGAACGACACCTCATGGGCGTCAAACAGCTCGACCAGCTTGGCAAAATCCGCCAGCGACCGGGTCAGGGGGTCGACCTTGTAGACCACGATGATGTCGATCCTGCGGGACCGCACGTCGGCCAGCAGCCGTTGCAGATCGGGCCGCTCGGTCGAGCCACCCGAGAAGCCGCCATCGTCGTAACGGGCCTGGATCAGGGTCCAGCCGGCATGGGCCTGGCTGCGGATATAGGCCGAGGCGGCCTCGTGCTGGGCATCGAGCGAGTTGAAGTCCTGATCGAGGCCAGTGTCGGTGGAGACCCGGGTATAGATCGCGCAGCGGATCACCCTGACGGCTGCTGACGATGGCCTCTTCGTCACGCCGGTGCCTCCTTGCCCAGTTGAACACCAGCGGTTTTGTCGCGGAGGCCGAAGAAGCGCGGCCCATTCCAGCGGGTGCCGGTGATGGCGAGGGCGACCTGCGACAGGCTGTCATAGGTCTGGCCATTCCAGGCAAACCCGTCCGTCATCACCATCACCCGATGCGGCGACTGATTCCACTCCCGGACCAGGACGGTGCCCGGAACAAGGTCGGTCTGCCGGCGATCGAACCGCAGCAGCCGGTCGATCACCGCGCGGTTGCTGGCGGCCTCATTGACCGCATCGAGCACCGCGCCAATCTCCCGGTCGAGACCGCCGAACCGGTCCGCCTGGAGCCGGTACGCCGCCATCGCCAGTAGCAGGTGGCGCGGCAGATGCGGGGGCGGCGGTCTCCCGAACAGGAGCTGCCAGCGTGCGCGGAGGCCGCGCAGGTCGAGACCGCGCAGCTGCGCGATCTCGTCCCCGGTGGACAGAGGGGCGGTGAGGCGGGTGGCGCGCTTTCGCCGCATCGCCCTATGCCGCCGCGTCGGCGATGCGATAGACACGGCCGTGATCGGTCACTTCGGAGACAAGATCGAGGCCGAGCTTTTGACGCACGATGCCGGCGAGAAAGCCGCGGACCGAATGCGGCTGCCACTGCGTCGCCGCCACCAGCGCGGGGAGCGTCGCGCCGGTCTCCGACCGCAACATGGCGAGGATGCGCTGGTGCTTGGTGCCGGATGCTGCTGCAGCAGTGGCCGCGGCGCGCGTCGACCGACGCGGCCGTTGGGCGTTGGTCGCTGCTCGTGACGGAGCTGCTTTTGATCTGGATCGGGCTGGGGCATGTGCTGCCGCCGTGCGCGCCGCTGGCTTAAGCTTCGATTTGGCTTTGGTCATGGGATCCTCCGAGGTTGGCGCGGCATCCGCCGCCACCACCTCAGCCCCGCCGCGCAAAAGGCCCGGCAGGGCTGGATCGCGGGAGCGCGCTCCGGCCGCTCCCAGCTCCCACAGCAATGCTCGAAATCAACCGGAACGCCAGTCTTTTCTGGGCTCCTTCATGGCCGATGGCGGTGAGAAAGTATTATTGCTCATCACAGTTCGGGGAGGTTCGGAGACCCGTCGGGTGTGCCAAATTGCCACCATCCGGAACTCAACCGGGAACTTTCTCGATGATGGTCGGCGACGTCGTCAAATTTCTCAAGCGGACCGCGAGGCGGCATGGCGCCGCGCCCGGCGAAGCTGTGATCGTTGACACATGCCTCGCTATTGCCACGCGTATTTGACGCAGGCCTTGCCGAGATAGCTGGTGACTGACCTGGAGAACTCGCCCTCGAACGTAGCGGCGAGCTAAGGGCGTTCGCCAGCTCACTTCCGCGCCGGCGGAGAAGATCTCTGCATCAGGCGCTAGCGCCGCCCCATTGACGATGAAGCCCGTGCTCGGCAGCGCCTGGAAGCTCGCCACCAGCGTGCGCGTGGTGTCGAAATTGTGCGCCCAGTGATGCGCTCTTGTTCGTCTGCGCAAAACCGGAAATCTCCGCCAAATCGATTGATCCCACCAATGAGATTGTGATTCGACGTTTTTCTTCGTTCGGGCGATGGCGAGGTGCGACGTCTTACTGACTGGAACGCGGCAGAGCTGACTTCGATGAGTATGAGTGAAGCACTGCGGTCTTTCAAATGATGCTCGGCTTCGATACGCCCGGAGCGGCTTCCCAACCAAAGCAAATAAAGGCGCAGAGTTTAATCTGCGCAGCTCAGCCCCAATGCGAACAATCGCTAACTACGGTTGGTGGACTCCCGACAAGTATCCTACTCATGAGACGTGCTGGCATTAGCTCACCGCCTCTGCCTGGAGCGCCGCTGGCCGCCCGGTCGATATCGTCGGAGTGCCGTTTCCAGGAGCTCGCCGCCTACTATCGCGCATGTTGGCCAGATGCCGCTCGAGCCACATCGACCTGTCTGTTGAAAAGCTGCGGAGAAAGATCATGGTGTTCTCGATAATTCGTATAGATTAGCAAAAGGGGGGCGGAAGCGTGGAATTGCTATTCATCATCTGTGCAGTTGTCGCATGGCTTTTCTACCGCGGGGTGAGGGTCAGAAAGTCTGAGGAGAGGCATTCGCTAAGAGGCGAGCCTGCCTCTCTATTGGGCGGAAGTGCTCAATCTTTCGAGCGAAGCGAGAGGGCGTATGCCTATCAAGCCCGCTCCGCGTCAGTTCCCGCGCGATGGATTCCGCATGGAGAGCAAGAGACCGTGGGTGGCTTTCGGCTCGAGGGGGGCATGTTCTACTTGGGCGGCGTTCTTCCAGGTCAAGCGGTTGGTCAATGCGGTAACTGCGCCATTGATCCCACAAGCAAGGTTGCCTCTTCTGGATTAGATCAGGCCGGACAGACAATGCCCTACTGGCCCTCGTACCAATCCATTCCCCCAGTCGCGCGGCGGACGTATCTGAAATGGCTGGCGGACGGACGTGACGACCCGTCTATAGGCATCGGCTACGTGTTCCTGTTTTTCTACGGGATCGAGCGTCGTCTCTTCTTCGATCAGGCGAATGGAGAAGCCCAGCAGCTCATCGCCGAGGTCCGCCGCCTCCTCCAGCTTTACGGCGAAAACGGATCATTCCGGGGATACGCGACGACATTCCTGGATGCGGCCCAACTCATGTCCGAGCACGACATCGATCGTCCGCAGCTCTCGCCAGACCTTCGGAGCGGGTATGAAATGCCGTTGTCCGTTAGACTCTATCTCGGACGCAAACTCGCTTCGCACGAGCCTCTCGATGCGAGAGACGGGCTGACTTGGGTTCTTTCACTCCCCGACACAAGTCTGCGGACACCGGCAAAGAGATGCTTCCCCGAACTGGTTGACCTGTGGGAGCAGCGCTTCTCAGCGCGCTATCCAAACGGCTTGAAGGTCAATCCGCCGAAGGCACGACTGAAGCTGGATTATCGTGCGGCCAGCAGTGGGTTCAACTGCCGGATCGACATAAGTTCTTCCTCGGGCGGGCTGCCGGACATCTCGGTAATTTCGGCTCCGATCGACGGACTTCGCAATCTCCTGATTTCCTGCACCGACGAACTCTCGGCCTACAGCCGCCTGCTCGGGCGGAACCCGGAGGCCAGGGGCTCGATCGAGGCGGCCTTCGCACTTCCGAAGGAACTGCTTGCTTCGGGTCCCGCCATGGGCACCGCAGTCGTCGCGCGGCTCGAAAATCTGTTCGGTGGGAAGAACGTCGCGGGAATGCGGGTGACCCAGCTTGCGAAGGCGCTCTCGTTGGATGTCGGTGCCGCCGGGAAGATCCCCGCAGGCATGTGCAATCAGATCGGCGCATTCCTCGATCGACTAGACATCGGGTTCGAGCCGGACCGTCGGTATGGTTCAAGAAACCTGCAGGTGGAAGGTTACGTGCTGCTGTTCAAGGCCTCGGGTGGCGCCAAAGTTGATGGTGACACCCCGGCGTTTGTCGCGGCCCGAGCGATGATCGACGTGGCCGTTCTTGCGGCGAACGCAGACGGAAAGATCGAGCCAGGCGAGTTCGAGTCTATTAAGGCCGACATTCGAGCCGTGCCGAATCTAGGCGGGGTCGAGAAGGCGCGGCTGATGGCGTACGCAAGTATTCTTCTGGAGGACACGCCGGGGCACCAAGCTGCGAATCAGAAATTGAAATCCCTCGGCCATGCCGAGAAGCAAGCAGTCGTTAGATCGGCCACCGCAGCCATCCTGTCAGACGGCCACGTCACTCCGGCAGAGGTGAAGTTCCTGGAACGTCTCTACCGCACACTTGGTCTCCCAGAGGGGCAGGTATATGAAAACCTCCACCGCGGTTCCGCCGTCGTAGACGAACCAATTCCGGTCGCGCCAGAACTGCGGACCCCCGGCGTTCCTGTACCACCTCCGGCGAAGGTCGAGGCGCCGGCCGCAGGCGGCATACAGATCGATCACACGCGCCTCGAGCGCCTCAGGTCAGAAACGTCTGCAGTATCCGAGCTGCTCGCTGGAATCTTTATGGACGATCAGGCCGCTCCCCCACCTTCCACGACGCAATCAGTATCTTCCGGCGGCCGATTCGCCGGCCTCGACGCCTCGCACTCGGCGCTCCTCGCGGCCCTGCTCGATGCCCAGGGCGTCGACAGGGGGGCCTTCGAAGAACAGGCTCGCTACTTCCGTCTGTTGCCCGATGGAGCGATCGAACGGATTAACGACTGGGGCTTCGATCAGTTCGGTGAACCCTTGATCGAAGAGGATGAGGTCGTGGCCATCGCCGCCCACCTCAGATCACAACTATTGGAAGCGGGAACTGTAGTATGACGACGATCACCACTATCCGACCGCGCGACCGCGACGTTATCCTTCAGGCGCTCGCGGCGGGGGTCGTCCCGCGAACCGGTCTTCGCCACGTGCAGGTCGGCCGGGCGGCGGAAGTTGGAGCGCTCGTCCGCGACATTGATCGGATCGCAGATGGCGGCTCCGCCATCCGTTTCGTGATCGGCGAGTACGGCGCGGGAAAGACGTTCTTCCTCAATCTGGTCCGGGTTATCGCGCTCGAGCGGAAGTGCGTTACGGTGCATGCCGATCTCGCGCCTGACCGACGCATCCATGCCTCAGCTGGGCAGGCGCGAGGGCTCTATGCCGAAGCCGTCCGCAACATGGCCACCCGGACGAAGCCTGACGGCGGCGCGCTCGGGAGCGTCGTCGAGCGCTTTATTACCGATTGCGTCGGCGACGCCGTGCAGCGCACCAAGCCTGTCGAGGCCGTAATTGACGAAAAGCTTGCCCAATTGCAGGAACATGTCGGCGGCTACGACTACGCGACCGTCCTCAAGGCGTACTGGCGTGGAAGCGAGGATGGCGACGAGGCGATGAAGGCGTCTGCTCTGCGCTGGCTGCGTGGCGAGTACTCGACCAAGACAGAAGCCAGGCAGGCGCTCGGCGTCCGCAACATCATCGACGATGGAGACGTGTATGATGCCCTGAAGCTTCTCGCCGCCTTCGTGAAGCTGGCGGGGTATTCCGGGCTGCTGGTGGTCTTCGATGAGATGGTGAACCTCTACAAGCTCCAGAGCAGCCAGGCCCGGAACCAGAACTTCGAACAGATCCTCCGGATGCTGAACGATGTGCTGCAGGGCAATTTCGGGGGGATCGGCTTTGTCTTCGGCGGCACGCCCGAGTTCCTGATGGACACGCGGCGCGGCCTCTATAGCTACGCTGCCCTACAGTCCCGCTTGGCAGAGAATACGTTCGCCAGGAACGGCCTCATCGACCTTTTCGGCCCGGTGCTTCGTCTCCAGAACCTAACGCCAGAAGACCTCTTTATCCTACTTTCCAACATCCGGGCGGTCTTCTCATCTGGAGACCGCTCCCGGCATCTCGTCCCGGACGAGGCGCTTCCAGCATTCATGGAGCACTGCAGCCGTCATGTGGGCGAGGCCTACTTCCGCACACCGCGAAACACGATCAAGGCGTTCGTTCAGTTCCTTGCCGTGCTGGAGCAGAACCCAGGCACGCAGTGGCAAGGCCTGATCGGCGGTGTCGAAGTGGCCCCGGACACGGAGGCCGCGAAGGACCTCGAAGCGGAAGACAGCGCCGGAGGCGAGGATGACGAACTCGTCTCAATCAGGCTCTGAAGGAGCAGCGAGCTTTGACCGGCTGCATCCCGAGATCCGTCGCTGGATCTGGGAGCAGAGATGGGAAGAGCTCCGCGACGTCCAGGATCGAGCTATCGGGGCAATCCTGGACGGCGATTGCGATGTCCTCATCACCGCCTCGACTGCTGCGGGAAAGACCGAGGCGGCCTTTCTTCCGATTTTGACGTCTGTCGCGGACCGCCCCGATCGAGGGTTTTCGGTGTTGTACGTCAGTCCGCTCAAGGCGCTTATCAATGACCAGTTCCGCCGTCTGGACCAGCTCTGCGAGCGCCTTGGGATCGATGCAGTCCGCTGGCATGGTGACGCTCCGCAGTCCGCCAAACAACGCGCGCGGAGGAATCCCCTTGGCGCAGTCCTGATCACGCCTGAATCAATCGAGGCGATGCTGCTCAGGCGGCCGAGCGATGCTGCGGCGATGTTTGGCTCCCTCGACTTCGTGGTAATCGACGAGCTTCACGCGTTCCTCAAAGGCCCACGTGGACTTCATCTAGCCAGCCTGCTGCGCCGAATCGACAAGCTGTCGCCGCGCCGTCCAAGGCGTGTAGGATTGTCGGCGACGATTGGCAATCTTGGCAGGGCGGCAGCGTGGCTCAACCCCGATCGCCCTTCCTCGGTGTCGATCATCGAGTCGGCTGCGGACTCTCCCGAGTTGCGCCTGCAGGTGCGAGCTTACGAAGACGCGGACGACGCCGAAGATGTCGATGGTCTCGAAGCCAATGAGAAGCCAGTAGCCCTCGACCTGATAGCGGATCACCTCTTCGCCACGTTGCGGGGTGCCAACAACCTGGTCTTCGGCGGATCGCGGCGACGGGTAGAGGCGGTCGCCGACAGGCTTCGGACGCGATCCGAGAAAGCGGACGTCCCCAACGAATTCTTCCCCCACCATGGCAGCCTGTCGCGGGAATTGCGCGAGGAGCTGGAGGAGCGGCTGAAAAAGGGAGACCTTCCGACGACTGGCGTGGCGACCACGACGCTGGAGCTCGGGATCGACATCGGCTCGGTGAAGTCTGTTGCGCAGATCGGCGCCCCGCGTTCGCTCTCCTCGCTCCGCCAACGCCTTGGTAGGAGCGGGCGCCGACGCGGCGTGCCCGCCATTCTGCGCATCTATGTACGGGAGCGCACTATAGGGAGGGATTCCGATCCGCTCGATCGCCTCCGGCTCGAGACCGTCCGCGCGGTGGCTGCAGTCAGGTTGCTCGTCGAAAAGTTCGTTGAGCCTCCGACCACCGATGCAGCGGCTGGCACCGTGGTCCTGCACCAGATTCTTTCGGTGATCACACAGCTCGGCGGCGTGCGCGCCGACAGGCTCTACGACACTATCTGTGGGCCAGGACCGCTTTCCACATTCGCCAAGCGCGATTTCGTCGACCTGCTTCGCAGCATGGCTGAGCCAGAACACGGGCTGATCGAACAGGCACCGGATGGTACAATAATGCTCGGCGAGGCAGGCGAGCGCCTGACCAGTTCTCGAGACTTTTACGCGATCTTTCCGACCGACCAGGAATGGCGGCTCGTCACGGGAGGTCGCACCTTGGGCACCATCCCGATCTCGAACGCCGTGGGGGTCGGCGTCATCATCGCTTTCGCAGGGCAGCGGTGGAAAATCATCAACGTTGACGATCCCGGAAAGGTTCTGGAGATCGAGAAACATCGGTCAGGCAAAATCCCCAAGTTCGACAGCGTGATCAACGAGCCTGTCCACGATCGCTTGTCATCGACGATGCGCGAGGTGCTTGCCTCGGATGACATTCCGGCTTTCCTTGACACTGCGGCTGTGGGGGTTCTCCGCCAAGGCCGTGACGCTTACCGCAAGCTAGGACTACAGGAAACTTGGTTGCTCCGGGCCGGGAGAGACACGCATGTGCTCACTTGGCATGGAACCCAGGTTAACGAGGTGCTCGCTTTCGCGATGGTCGCTGCCGGCCTTGAATGCGCCGTGCTGGACATTGGGGTTACGGTCCTCGGCACCGAACGAGAGGTCGTGGCGTCCATTCTGGCGCAGATCGCAGCTTCGCCGCCGGAGATAGGCGACATCGCCGATTTCGTCGAGAACCTCCAAGCCGAGAAATTCGATGACATGGTGCCCGAAGCGATCCTTCGGCGCCTGTGGGCGCGGGGGCACAGCGATGCCGCCTGCTTGCTAGGCCCGCTCGCGGGAAGGTTTTCCATGTAGGGGGCTTCGCGAAGTGCAGGCGAGATATTGGCAGTTGCTATTCGAGCAAACTCATTATTTCGGGAGCGGCATGGCTTGGGTCAGCAAGCATCCTGCGAGGAACTAGCAGAGTCGATTTCAATTGCAGGTCATTGTCGTTATGGAACGTAAGGAGTTTTTAAAGTGTGCCGAGAGGCAGCGTGCGTCCATACTTCAGGATCAAGACACGGTCCCAGAGGACATCCTCAACGCGGTGCTGACCGACGGCATACTAGCGGTGGAGGCGGGCCTGTGCCCAAGTACTTGGTCACGGCGTCCATTCGGCAGATGCCGTTCTCAACATCCTGGCCGGTCAACGTGAACCTTCTTCTTTTTTGTATTTAGCATTGTGCTCGTCCTCAGGCGTTCGCCGTTCATGCCATCTCCGAATTTTGCTACCCTCATCTGATCAGAGATTGGCTATAATGGATCGATCTTCGCGCTCGTCTATTTCGACGGCGACCGCCTCGAAAGGGAAGCCAGATTCCACAGCTGAGCGGCAGGAAATTCGTCCAGTTTAATGCACCTTAGCAGGGTAGGCCATCTAGCGCAGCAATATCATGTCGCCTAGGATGGTTGGCAGCGCTTCTCAGTGCGCTGGTGGGGGGGATGCGATGTCCGAAATGTTATCCGACCATGCCGAAGAGAAGCTATCGGCCTCTCCGCCGAAATCACCTGACGATGATGGCGCGGATAGCCGCAACAAGCTTATCGTCGATATCTGGAAGCAGGCGGTGGACACTCAGAAGCACTTCAATGATATGTGCGTGAAATCCCGGCAATTGGGCTTGACATTCGTGGCAGCAAGTTTGGGCGCCGCCCTGTATCTCTTTATTAGGACGCCCGGTGGTGTGGGCGAAGGCGGCGCAAGCAATTCAATTGCCCCTGTCTATGCATATGCCTTCAATATCTGTGGACGCTCGATCGTTCTGCACGTTTCGTTCGCAATCATTTTGGCTGCGATAGCGGCGGTTATTGCCGTCAGAAATCTTGATTTGGGGGTTTACCACCAGATGCTTCGAGGCGCCGTCTCGTTTGGCGAGGACCTTGAGGAGAGGCATATCCGACCGCTCGTGGGCCTGCGCAAGGGGATGACGCAGTCAATTTCTCATTTTAGCCGCAACAGCGACGCTCGGACGTTCGCAGGAGATGACGGTAGGTACGTTTACTTAGGCGACAATCGAAAGAATGCAGGCGAGAAGTTGGCGGGATTCTACAACATCATTTTGGGCTTTTTGGCAGTTTTCGGTGCAGCTATCTTGGTGACGAGCAATTTTCTGAAAGCCGTCTGAATGAAGAACGTCGATCTCGCCGTATTTGATCTCGATAACACCCTATATGATTGGTATGCGTCTTTTCTGCCGGCCTTCTACTCAATGGTCGACGCGGCAACCTCGATCCTGTGTTGTGATCGCGAACTGCTCTTGGATCAACTCAGATCCGTCCACGTCAGATACCACGATGTAGAGCATCCATATAGTTTGCTTGAGACGCCAATCGTTCGGCAACTCCTCGGCAAGAATGCGCGGGAAGTCCTTGATCCCGCGTTCTACGCGTTCAACAAAGCCAGAAAAGATAACTTAAAGCTATTTCCGGACGTGAGGGAGACGCTCGATGAGCTAGAGCGCCGAAACATCAAACTGGCGGCCTTTACAGATAGCAGCTATTTCGCCGCTTTGCGGCGCATCCGTCAACTCGAACTCGTGACTGCATTTAGGCATATATTTTGCCGTGCGAGGAGTGAGAGTATCCACGCGGATCAGCCCTTTGTTGCAGACCCCGAGGATAGATTGCACGCAATAACGATCGAGCTTCCGGCCGACGAAGCAAAGCCGGATCCTCGCGTGCTCCTTGACATAGCAAAAGCCGAACGCATCGAAATTTCGTCGATCGCCTACATCGGCGATAGCGTTGCAAGGGACGTTTTGATGGCGAGGAAGGCCGGTTGCCTTGCGATATGGGCAAAGTACGGCGTCCCTCGTGATCCGGAGATGTACGAACAACTAGTGCGCATATCTCATTGGACAGATGAGGACATCAAACGCGAAAGAAACTTCGCCAATGAGGCGGCGACGATTGTCCCGGATTTCACGTGCGAAAGGTCGATTGCAGATATTCTTCCGTTCATGCGAGGTCCGATGGCGTAGTGCGGGGCTGTACCTTTGCCGGCCTCAGTCGCTTGGAGGAAGTCCTCGGTCGAAGGCGTCCAAATCCCGCTAGGTGGCGCTGCATCCGCTCCTTCACAGGGCCGCTTGGCCAGGGCGCCGCGCGAAGCCATCGGCTCCGACGGCAAGATCAAGACCGGCTCGTTCCGCGCCCTCGTCGCTAAGTATCGCCGGCGACGAGTAATACGCGCTGATAAACATCAGCGTCAGGAAAAGCCAGTTTCAGTACGTCTATCGGGCACCAATTTACGTTGGAGTTTCCTTTTAGAGACTCTCGGCGATTGCGTCATAGTTGAACGAGCCTAGCTACCAACGTTGTACGCCGTGGTGTCTGCTTCTGTGTAGGTTATAGCCCTTGGCGGCAAGGCATTCAGCCAGCGGAATGATAAGGAGGGCCTCGCTGGGATGCTTGAAGCCCGCGGCTTTTTTTGTATGCCAACCAGTCAGCGGTGGCCTTACAGAGAGCCGCCTGCATAATTGCTTCTCCTTGCCGGCCATGTCGGCCATGTCGGCCAAAGCGTGAACAAAAATAGTCGCACCTTTTTGAGTACGGTAAAAATCGGTAAAAGAGATAATGATTTCAATGGCAGAAGTCGGGGACGGCGCGCCCGAAAGGATTTGAGTTTCTTCCGAGCATCGTCAACCCACCCGCTCACTCGCCGGTGACCCAGCGCAGCGAGGTGTCGTAGCCGTAATGCTTGAGCGCCAAGGCCTGGGTCAGGCTGTCGACCTGGTCGTCGGTCTTGCCGTGCGGGAAGGTGAGAAGTTCGGCTTCGAGTTCGGGCAGGAAGCGGGCGCCGGCCGGAAACAGCACCTGGCCGGCCTCGAACTTGCCCTGCTGGACATAGAGCCGGCCGATCTTGTCGTGCTCGACGGTGACGAGCCGGACCGCCCAGCGTCGCAGCTGGCGCAGCTCCTGCTCGAGCGCCATCCCGGTCGAGGCGTTCTCGATCAAAATCGTGTCGGGCCGGTAGCGCTCGGCCAGCGCCAGCGCGGTGTCGCGCAGCCGCGGATACTCGTGGCGGCCGCGGCTGACATCGAGCAGGTAATAGTGGCGGCGGTCGACGATCAGCCAGGTGGTGCAGACCGACCAGTCGTGCTGCGCGCCGGCCTTGGCCGCGGTGTCCCAGCTCTGGATCACCTTGGTCGTCGCGGTGCGCGGCGGCAGTTGGTCGTAGTAGCGCAGCCAGGCGCGGCGGATCATCGCGCCGCCGGGCGGCACCGGCGCCTGCTGGTACTGCGCGGCAAAGACATCAGATCCGAGCTCGGCGCGCAGCCGTTCGAGGGTGGCCAAAGATTCCCGCGCCGGATGCAGCGCCGCACCGGCGCGGCGGTGGTGGCTGCGGTCCTCGCCGAGCGCGATGGTCTCGTCGGTCTCGGCGATCGCCGGCAGGCTCAAGCTGGCCCAGGGCTCGGCCTGGGCCAACAGGTAGCCGGAGAGGTCGTTGAGGTGGACGCGCTGCATGACGACGATGATGACGCCGGTCTCCTTGTTGTCGAGCCGCGACACCAGGGTGTTGGCGTGCCACTGGTTGAGGCTGTTGCGCAACGTCTCGGACTGGGCATCGACCGGCTTTTGCGGGTCATCGATGATGAAGCAGTCGCCGCCGAGCCCGGTCAGGGCGGCATTGACCGAGGTCGCCCGGCGAAAGCCGCGCTGGGTGGTAAACAGGTCGGAATCGGCGACCCGGGCGACCCGCATCTGGGGGAAGGCCTGCTGGTACCACGGCGCCTGCACGACGGCGCGGAAGTCGGCGGCGTGCTTGGCCGACAGGTCGTTGCCATAGCTGATGCAGATCAGGCGGCGACGCGGGTCGTGGCCGAGCAGGAACGCCGGGAAGGCGACCGAGACCGCCAGCGACTTGAGATAGCGCGGCGGCATGTTGATGATCAGCCGCGTCGTCTGGCCGGCCTGCACCTGCTGCAGCTGCCAGGCGATCGCCTCAATGTGCCAGTTCGGCAGAAACACGGTGCCGGGGCTGAGGGTCAGCACGCAGCGATGCAGGAAGGCGCCAAAATCGCGGCGCAGCAGGGCGAGAAACGCCTGGTGATCAGACACCGTCATCGCCGCCTCCGGGGCTGGCGCCAAGCAGGTTCTGCAGATAGGCCTCGAGCACGGTGCGGTCATCGGCGCTCATCTCGGCCGCACCAGCCGCGCCTTGCTCGATCGCGGCCTCGCGGCTGAGCAGGAAGGCCACCGCCTTGAGGTTGCCCTTGAGGGCGTCCTGCACGACGCGGTGATAGATCGCCTCGCGCAGGGTGATCCGGCGGCTGCGGCCACCCTCGTGAATGGTGACCGGGCGCGCCAGCAGCGCGGTCAGCATGGCGGCTTCCGACGTCGCGCCTTTCGGCCGCCCGCGCGGATTGCCGCTGTGGCCCGGCTTGAACTGATGCTGCCGGGGCGGCCGGCCATAGCCGACGGCGTCGGCCGCGCCGGTTTGGCCCGCGCCCGGCGGCGCCGGCTGGGGGTGATCGCCACCGGTGGTCTGCGGGCCGGCCACGGGCTGAGCAGGATCTGGGGCAACATGTTTGGGCCGGCGCCGCCACCGCGGCGCATCGCTGCGCGAGGTGCTCATGGCGTCCTCCGTGCGGCCGGGGCGGGCCGCGCGGCGGCGACCTCGTCGAAGGTCGCGCCGGTCGCCGCCAGCACCGCGTCCTTGCCGGTGAAGGCCTGCCAGCGCCGGATCGCGAGGTCGACATAGAGCGGATCGATCTCGAGACCAAAACCGCGGCGGCCGACCCGTTCGGCGGCGAGCAGCGTGCTGCCCGAGCCGAGGAACGGGTCGAGCACGATGTCGCCGCGCCGCGTGCAGTCGCGCATCGCATCGGCGATCATCGCGACCGGCTTCGGCGTCGGATGGGCGCTGAGATCCGCCATCCGGCCGGCGCGGAAGGTATTGACGCCGGCATAGCTCCAGACATTGGAGCGGTTGCGGCCATGGCGGCCGAGTTCGACATTGTTGCGGTGGGGCGCGGCGCCGTGGCGAAACAGAAAGATCAGTTCGTGCTGCGAGCGGTAGAGGCTGCCCTGGCCGGCATTGGTCTTGGCCCAGACGATGATGTTGAGAAGCTCGGCAGCGACGGCGTCGCCGGCGGCCTGCAGCTCGCGGAGGTGGCGCCAGTCGATGCAGACATAGTGCAGCGCGCCGGCGGCCGAATGCCGGGCGGCGAGCTTGAGCGGCGCCGTCAAAAACGCGACAAACTCGGCGGAGGACAGCTCGCCAGAGGCGGCGGCGAACTCGCGGTATTGGGCCTTGCCGCGGCCGACCACCGCCGCGATCCGGACATTGTAGGGCGGGTCGGTGAACATCATCGCGGCGCGTTCCTGCGCCATCACTGCCTGCCAGGCGGCGGCGTCGCGGGCATCGCCGCAGCCGAGGCGGTGGCGGCCGAGCTGCCAAAGGTCGCCGCTCTGGCTGACGGCGTGGTCGGCGAGCGCGGGCACGGCATCGGCCGGCTCCGCCTCAGGATCGATGAGGTCGGCCATCAGGTTGTCGATCTCGGCCGGGGCAAAGCCGGTGATCTCGAGCTCGAGCTCGCAGGCCGCGAGCAGCGGCGCGAGCTCGCCGAGCTCGGCGGCAAGCTGGTCGCGGTCCCAGCCGGCATTGGCGGCGATCTTGTTGTCGGCGAGCGCCAGCGCCCGCTTCTTGGCGGCGCTGAGGCCGGTGACGACCACGACCGGGACCTGGGCCAGCGCCAGCTGCCGGGCGGCGAGGTAGCGGCCATGGCCGGCGAGGATCATCGCCTGCTCGTCGACGACGAGCGGCACGGTCCAGCCGAAGGCGCGGATGCTGGCGGCGATCTGCGCCACCTGCTTCTTGGCATGGGTCCGGGCGTTGCGCGGATTGGGCGTGAGGGCGGCGAGATCCATCTGCTGGATCTCGTGGAAGGCAAATCCTGACATAGCTCTCTCCCCCGCGGCGGACCTGCGCCAAGGCGCAGTTAACCGCCAGCGTTCGCTGGTGTTAACGATCAGAGAAAGCCCCCATCCGCGGGAGCGTCAGGATCCAGGCCGAGCCGTTATTTGCAAGCGCTCGAACCAATGAGCGACGGCTACCGGCAGTCCTCCGCCAGGCAACCCGCTGGCGCCGAGAATCACGAATCCCGTCGGTGATTCCCCAAGGACACCCCAGCGATAACTGCTTCGTACATTCGAATCAAGAGCTATGAATCGGCCCGTTACGCCAACGGGTCAGGAAAATTTCTTACTTCGTGGCAGCGCTCGTTTTGAAGGTGGCAGTATCAAGCTTGAACACGCGCGAAGGCGCCTGAACATGTAAGTAATGGAAATTACTTCAGGTGCTATCATTGTTCCGGATCTGTGCGGCCGCTTTCGTGTTTGCCAACCAGGTGTAGCTCGCAAGTCCGTGAGGTGGGGGCATGCCCGGGCCCGTGACTGGAAGAGTGTCGGTATCAGATGATGCGATGCCGAAGCGAAGATGGCTGCATGCAATCGTTCCGTCGTGCATCACGGCGAAGCTTGCGGCGTTGATGCCGGCATGAGGTCGCGTCATCAATTGCCGATCCGCGGCTCTTGCTGTTGATCCGCCATGGTGTGCCGGCAGTGGAATCTGAGGTGGCGCCGCACTTGTAGCCTGGCGAGCCGGGATCGGCGCCGCAACCTCGATCGGGCGGGCAGCCGTCGAACGGTGATCGTGCTGGGATCTCTTTCAACTTTGGTGGACCCGGAGGCCGGCCGCGTGGCGTTTCAGTCAAGTGGCGGCAAGGTGACGACTAGGGCTTTTCTTGTAGGACAGTCAGTCGGCCGGAAACAGTTTCGACGATGGAGTCGTAGACGCTTTGAATGCCTTCGGCCGCACTGACCAAAGATTGATTGACGTCGCAGCTTTTCATTTCCTCAGATCCAGAAGGACAGCAACCTGAGCAGCCGAGATGGTGCGATCTTTCAAAAGCTTCGGTATTTCGCGCGCGAGCCCCACGGCAAACTCGCGGCGGCATTCCAGCTCTTCGTGCCAATCCTCTGACATCGAACCCTCCTCTTTGTTTTTGTTTGGATCATGCGCCGCTCTTGCTTCGGGAGTCCAGCCGGCGCGGCTCCTCAACCGCGAGGCAGTTCCTCGCGGTCTCGGGAAAAGTAGTCGTCGCAGAACAGCGCAACAGGCGGGCGTCCACACGCGATTGACCAAGACCCGGATATAATGGCCTCGCGCCGAGGGGGCGACTGACTGACTGGTCCGCCGCCAATACCGGGCGTTCTGATCCACGATGAGCTAAATCATATTCTCGAGATGTTTCTTTAAAGGAATTTTTAGTTCCCGCTCCTAAAATAGACCCGTTGCAATTTAGTTGGCGCTTCGTGCAGTTCGAGACGGGCGTTGCCAATTTTCTTATTTTCTCTGCAGGTATTGCGACGCTTCCCCTTCGGCACAGCGCTAAAGCATTGTTCAGAGCAACCGCACATGCCAAGAGAACTTCGCAAAAAGCCGCGCGTTTACTTCGAGCACGCGATGCGCGCCCAGATCGTGGGGATCGACGGTACATGGCGCCGCGAATGCGAGCTGCTGGACGTCTCGGACAGCGGCACCCTGCTTCGGATCGGTGGCCCGACCGCGGGCCTCGATCTCAGGGAGTTTTTCCTTCTGCTGTCGTCGACCGGCCTTGCCTATAGACGCTGCGGGTTGGTCCGCCTTGATGGTGACCGGGTCGGGGTCAGATTCCTGAAAAACGTCAAGCCGGCGAAAGAACCACCTCTGACGGCGCCATAGAGGGGGGGTCTGGATGGCGTGGATACTGGCGAGGGTGGATCGGTGTCCCAATCGGCTGGATCCGTCAGCGGCCAGCACGATCTGTGTCCTCGCCGATAGAGACGAGAAATTCCGGACCATTGCCGAGGCCTTGCATCCCGAATACCGGCTCAGCCAGATTCTGGGAAACGACATCATCGACGATGTTCACGTTGACGCATTCGTCGTCGATATCGAGCTGCGCGAACCCTGCAATGTTGACGAGGTCCGGCGAATCCTTGCGGATCACAAAAATGCCCCGCGACGTCTGTTCATTGTCGAGCGGGGCGTGCGCCTTTCGATTGTCCAGGCCTATGCAATCGGGGCGACAAATATTTTCTTCAGCCCGGTCGATGCCAGAGCCCTAAAATATGCCCTCCGGCCGGAGATGGCAGAGCAGGGCACTCCGCCTGTATCAGCGGACGCGGTTGCCCGCTGTTCGGCCGCCATGGGATCGATGTTTGCAGCGACGATCGATGGTGCGCCGATCCGGTTGGTCGATGCCGAAAGCGCGACGGACCAGGTCATCGACAGCATTGCCGGCAACGGCCTGTCGGCCTGGCTCGACACTGTCCGCCGCTATCATGAGGGCACGTTCCAGCACTGCATGCTGGTGACCGGGGTTGCCGTCGACTTTGCGATGAGTCTTGGTTTTTCCAATGCCGATGTAAAGCGGCTTGGCCTTGCCGCCACGCTCCATGACGTCGGAAAAGCCAAAATCCCGGTTGAGATCCTCGATAAACCTGGCAGGCTCGACGACAACGAGCGCGCGATCATGCAGGAGCACCCTGCGTTTGGCTTCGAGACGCTCCAGCGGGTGCACGGTGTTTCAGCGGAAGTGCTCGATGCCGTTCGCCATCATCATGAATATCTGGACGGAACAGGATATCCCGACGGTTTGCGTGCCGCCGAGATTCCGGACCTCGTTCGGCTGCTCACGATCTCCGACATCTTCGCCGCCCTGATCGAAGCGCGCTCCTATAAGCCGCCGTTGCCGGGTCGGCAGGCTTATGAGGTCCTTTCTGAAATGGACGGCAAGCTGGAAAAGGCCCTTGTCGCGGCGTTCAAGACGGTGGCGTTGCGCTGTTGAACATTCGAAAGTGGCGTCTTAGAGGGGATTGAGACGTCGGATCGCTTCCGGCCATTCAGGCCAGTCACTGCGGATTGGATTGAAATTTCGTGCAGGAGGTCAGCTTATGACGCTTTCCCGGCATGTCCCGGCACCCATTCTCACGACCAAGTGGTCTCCGCCATGCTGTGCGAAGTGCGGAGCCATGATGTTGTTCTCATGCGTCGAACAGATCGATACGGAAACCGTGGCCTGCACCTACGAGTGCCGTTGCGGGGACACTCAGACCGACGTCGTGCCATCCGCTTCAATATACGATTGACGGTCGTCATTGCAGCGTCCTGTGCGTAAAAGGATAACCTAATCGTTGTTGGGGTAGGTGCCCATCAGCGGGCAAGTCACCGAGGATACCGCGTAGCAAATCCTCATGGGCTGCCTTCTCCAGCGCAGGTTCTCCATTATTCCGCGCCGATCAGTCCGGCTTGGAGCAAGTCGATTTTCCCGCGGCCATACATTTGATGTCTGATGAGTTGAGGCGCGTGATCTGCCCTCTCAGTCTGTCCGTTGGACCAAGGCGACGTGATTGGCGCTCGAACTGCCGCTTCATCCCTCGCGACGCCGCTAGCGAACGAGGCGACGGACTAGCGCGGGCGCGCGCGATCCATGGGGTTAGTCCCGCCTCAACCTTGCGGCGGATGTGGATCGGCACCGAAGGATGACCCCTCCCATATCAAGTCAATAGTCGTGCCGACCGGTCCCGACGATCTCGTCCCGTTCGTCGAGCACCTACTGCGGCCGTCCGGGATTGCGAGATCACCGACGTTCTTGACCGCGCCGCGCGTCAGTTCCGGGAGCTCCGATAAACGCGAGATTTCGCGGATACGTGCTGAACATTTCCGCTGGCCGCTGCTCTTGCGTGCGATGGTGAAACTGCTTGAACGCCTCACTCCACCGGGTGGCGAAGCAAGGCTTCTTCAATGACGTCGCAGCCCCAGCCGGGCGCCGCGGAGATGACCATCTCGCCGTTCTCGATACTTGGCGAGGCGGTGTAAAGTTCGTCCTTCCACGGCACATCGTCCACCTCGATCTCCATGATGCGGAAATTCGGCACCGCGCAGCAAAGATGCGCGCTCATCATGGTTGACAGATGGCCGTAGAAATTATGCGGCGCGATATTCACCTCATAGGCGTCGGCGAGACAGGCGATCTTGTACGATTCGAGCATGCCGTTCCAAGGAACGTCGATGATGGCGACATCGATCGCGGAGCGTTCGAAATATGGACGATAGTTCCGCTTGCCGTAGATCGCTTCGAGCGACGCGATGGGCGTCGAGGCGGATTGCCGCACGACCGAGAGCGCCGCGGGATCGTGCAGATCCATTTCCAGCCAGGTGAGATCGAAAGCTTCGGCGGCCTTTGCGATGCGCATCAAGCCTTCGGGGCGGAAGCTGAAGTTCAGATCCATCAAAAGCCCGGCCTCGTCGCCGAGGCCCTGGCGAAATGCCGCGAGCTGATCGGTTATTGCGGAAACAATCGCGCGATCGGCGTAGCCGGCGAAATCCACACCCGGCGCAAAGCCGGGGTTCAGCATCTTCGGGCCGCCCTTGCCGAACATGATCGGGTTTGTTTTGGCTGCCTTGTATCCGCGCGCGAGAACCTCTTTGCCCAGAGCGACGAAGTCGTCGAGCGTGCGGAGCGGCGGCGTGCCGATCGTGCGTTCGAAAAATTCGGCGTTGCGAACACGGAACGTGCCGCAGTGCGACCAGTAAAGGTTCAGCCGATCCCTGTGCGCGCCGCCGAAGAGCGCGTAGACGGGCACGCCCAGCGCCTTTGCCTTGACGTCGAGGCAGGCATTTTCGATCGCGGCCACGGCCTGATCGTTGATGCCGCCGGGCGACATCCGGGTGATGGCGCGAAGGGTGCAGGACAGATGGCCGACGTCGCGCGGGTCTTTGCCGACGATCAGTTCGCCGAGCTTCCGGATCACGGCGGTCAGGCCGCGATTCCACGACGATTCGTTGAATTCAGACCAGCCGACCAGCCCGTCGTCCGTCGTGATCTTGAGAAAGGAAAAGTTTCGCCAACCGGCATTGGCGTGAAAGTCTTCGACCTTTTGGATTTTCATTGCGGTTGTTCCAGAAAAGCACGCATCAATGCTGCGGGACGTCGACAAGATGGCGAAGCGGCTCGCCGGCGGCGAAGCGCTTGAAATTGTCCAGCACCGTTGCGGCGAGGCGCCTCCAGCCATCCTCTCCGACCGACCCGGAGACATGGGGCGAGATGATCAGATTGGGGCACAGCCAGAGGGGATGATCGGCCGGTAGTGGCTCGGGATCGGTGACGTCGAGGCCGGCTCCCGCAATCGATCCGCCGTTGAGTGCATCGATCAGCGCATCGGTGTCGAGGACCCCGCCTCGGGCGGTGTTGATCAGGATTGCGCTCGGCTTGCATGCGGCGAATTGCGCGGGCCCGAACAGATGATGGGAGGCTTTGGAGTAGGGAACGGTGAGGATGACGACATCGGCCTGTGCGATGGCGTCGTTGATGGCGGCGATCGGGACAATGCGGTCGGCGGTCGCTTCCGGTTTCGCCGACCGCGATACGCCGATGATTGTGGTGCCGAACGGCTTGAGGCGCGTCGCAATTTCACGCGCGATGCTGCCATAGCCGATGATCGCGACGGTCTTGCCGCCGAGACCGATCATGTTCGATGCAAAGCTCCGGTCCCAGCCCTTCGCGCGCTGGTTCGCATTGACGGCCGGCAACTGCTTGCATAGCGCCAGCAGCAGCGCGATCGCGTGTTCGGCGACGGCCGGAGACCAGCTGTCGCCGGCGTTTGCCACAACGATGCCGCTGCGGACGCCGTGCGTCTGCAAGCCCTCGTAACCGGCGGTGACGGCCTGAATGAACCGCAGGGCCGGCGCGCCGTGCGTCACGGCTTGCGCGACCTCGGGATCAAACTGCCCGTCGGTCAAGATCAGTGCGTTGGCGTGAGGAATCTGCGTCAACAACTCGTCGCGGGTGGCGCATGGCACCAGTTCGAACTCGTGCAGCCCCTTAAAGCCGTCAATGATGTGGCTCCTTGCGGGCCCACCCCAGATGGCAACCTTCATCATCTGCTCCAGTCGCGCTCGCGCGCACGAGCGAACGATCTTGCGACGTCCGTCGTGCGCGCTTCCTGCATTGTTGTGTGTGGTGTCTATTTGTAGATTTCGTTGGCGAGCGCGAGCATGGCCTCTTGCCGATCGACCGCGGTCGAGCCGAGAAGCTTGTGCGCAGCAATCGGGCGGAGATCCGCAGGGATATTTTCGGCCATGTTCTTCACGCCCGGGCGGAAGCCCTGTGTGCCGAAGATGCTCTGGGCTTCCGGCTCCAGCGTGTAGTTCATGAACAGCCGCGCTGCGTTCGGGCTTGGCGCATTTTTCAGAATTGCCAGCGCGAAGGGCACATAGGGTAGGCCATCTTCCGGCAACACCAGCTTCACCGGCAGTTCCTTGATCTTGACGTATTCCGAGACGTTGAACGGAATGTAGATCGCGAACTCGCCGCGTGCGAGACGGCGCTGATTCTCCGCAAATGCTCGGCTGAAGACCGGCTTCTGCGCAGCCATCTTGTCATGGAATTCGCGGCCCTGCGCCTTGAAGAGAACCTCAAACCAGACATTGCCTGCGCCGAGCGCGCGCGGGTCGTCGCTGAGGATTTTTCCGGCCCATTTGGGGTTGAGGAGATCGGACCAGGTCTTGGGCTCGTCCTCCGGCGGCACCAGAGAACGGTTCACGAGGATCGCGAAGGTGCCCATCATGTTGGGGATGATCACCTTCGAGCCGGCAAGGTGCGGTTCCAGATTGGCCGCGTTGGGAATCTCGCCTGCGGCCTGGAAGGTGCCTTCCTGATGCTGCCGCGTCAGCGTGGTGAGGCCGCTATAAGTCATGTCCGCGAGATAACGCCCGGAGGCCTGCTCGGCGCGGATGCGTTCGCGGATCTCGCTGGCGCGTCCATCGAGAAGCTGGACTGGGATGCCATATTTCTTCTCGAATTTTTGCGCGACATCCTTCACCACGGTGAAGTTCGTTCCGTTGTAGAGGCGGACCTTGCCCTCAGCCTTGGCCTTTTCGACAAGAGCCTTTTCATCGAAGGCCTGTGCGGCGAGCGGATTGCTGCCGAACAGAAGTCCCGAAGCAGCCACGGACGCTCCCGCCAGGAACTGGCGGCGTGAATATGCCATTTGGTTTTCTCCCAGTCAGATGTTGTTGACCGCGTTGAGGCGGTAAAGAGTTTTTGCGTTTTCGGAAAGGATCTTGCGGCGTCGATCAAGGCCAAGGCTTTTCGGGATCACGGTGTGCGGATCATCGAAATCCCAATGCGGGTAGTCGCTTGCGAAAAGCACCCGATCTTCGCCGATCCAGTCGATGATATCGGCGAGGTGCCCCGGCCGTTCCGGCTCTTCCATGGGTTGAGTCGAGATCCAGAAATTGTTGCGAATGTAGTCGGAGGGCAGCTTTGAAAGATGCGGCATCTCGTCTTTCAAATGTTTCCAGTGCTTGTCGAGCCGCCAGCCAAGCGAGGGCAGCCACGCAAACCCCGCTTCGATCATCACCACCTTGAGCGTTGGGAATCGCTCGAACAGCCCTTCCGCAATCATGCTGGTGACGAGCGCCGAGCAGGCGGTCTCATGCTGCGTCATCTCCTCGATGTAGAAGGATGGCCAGCCAGAATTGGACCCGGCCCACCCGCTGTAGCCGAAAACGTGAATCCCGATCGGCAGGTCGTATTCGACAGCGAGTTCGTACATCGGCCAGTAGCGCTTGCGGCCGAGCGCCTCAGCCGTGCGGCTCATCAGCAGAATCTGGGCGAAATGTTTGTTGCCGGCGCGCTTGCGGATTTCGGCGAGCGCCAGCTCCTGATCCTCGTAGGGGACGCAGATCGAGGATTTGAGGCGGGGTTCGTTTTCGGACCAGCCCAACTGCCAGTCGTTCACGGCCGAGCAGATGGCGGCGCCGAAATTCGTGTTCTGGTCATCCTGCCCGTTCGACAGCGGGTTCATGATCCCGAACTCGATATTGTAGGGATCAAGGTGCTGCTCGCGCATGAAGGCGAGGTCGCTGCCGGGCAGCCCGCCCGCCGGAGTCCAGGCGTCGCGCCTCGCGCCATCGGCCGGCTGGGATTTTGGATAGGGATGCCCCTTGACGAAGCCATGCCGCTTCCGAAGTCCATAGGTCTGCAAATAGTCCCACCAGCGCGCTGAAAGAAATGGTTTCAGCTCAGCCATGCTTCCCAGGCGCGGATGGATGTCGCAGTCCACGACCCCGAGACGTTCGGAATTCGCAGCGTTTGAAGAAGCTGTCAGCGGATTCATGCACGTTTCCTCGGGGCGGCCCAGCGAACAGTTTGTTGTAGATAGGGCAACACAAATTAGGTAGAGTTGTCAACCTAAGTTCGGTGGTTGTCGCCCCGGATCGCTGTGCAGCGCCACGCCGTCGCGCTTGATAACCAATTTGATAGCTGTGCCTGCGACAGGGCCGGCACCCCCAAGGAGGACACAGACTGTGGTCGTGAAGTCAGGCCCGAGGATTGACTGCGATGTCCATCCGACGATCACCGGCACCCGGAATCTCTTTCCGTTTTTGGAGCGCCACTGGCAGGAGACGTTCGAGGATCGCGAGGTTTTGCAGCTCGACTCGATCAGCTATCCGCCGAATGCGCCGAAGACGGCGCGGAACGACTGGCGCAAGCCCGGCGGGCGCGCGGCGACTGATGTCGAGGATCTGCGGCGCGACGTTCTCGATCGCTGGAATATCGACATCGCGATCTGCAACAGCCTGTTCGGCGTTCATCTGCTCTATAACGAGGACATGGCGCGGGCGCTAGCGTCGGCCGCAAATGACTGGATCAGGCAGGAGTGGCTAGACAAGGACGAGCGTCTGCGCGCGTCGATCATCCTGCCCTGGCAGAACGTCGAATACTCGGTCGCCGAGATCGAGCGCCTGGCGGGCGACAGACGATTTGTTCAGATATTGGCGCCGGCGATGGGCGAGATGCCGCTCGGTCGCCGTCATTACTGGCCGATCTATGCCGCGGCGGAGAGGCATGGATTGCCGCTCGGCATTCATGCGGGCAGCAGCTACCGCCATCCGGTGACGTCGCTTGGGTGGCCGACCTACTATTTCGAGGACTATTGCAGCCAGTCGCAGGGTTTTCAGACGCAGGTGGCGAGCCTCATTTGCGAAGGGGTGTTCGCAAAGTTTCCGAAACTGAAGGCGGTTCTGATTGAGTCGGGAGTGACCTGGTTTCCGGCCTATATGTGGCGCCTCAATAAATTTTGGCACGGAATGCGGACGGAGGTTCCGTGGGTGGACCGGCCGCCGGTTCAGATCGCAAAGGATCATTTCCGTCTGACGACCCAGCCCTTCGACCTGTCCGACGATGAGGTCATGATCGCGAAAATCGTCGATCATTTCCAAAGCGATCGCATGTTGCTGTTCTCTTCGGACTATCCGCACTGGCAGTTCGATAGCGATCAGGTTCTGCCGGCAGGCTTCGATGAGGCGACCGTGCGAAAGATGCAGACCGACAATCCGCTGGAAACCTACCCGCGACTGCTGCCAGCATAAGTCGCCCGCCTATTTGAGGAAACCATCCATGGCCAAACATATCGTCTTCAAGGTCGGCGACGTGCCCGAAGGCGGCCGCAGATGCGTCGAGATCGAAGGGCGCAGAATCGTCGTCTTCAATCTCGCGGGGGAATACTTTGCGTTGCTAGATCGCTGCCCGCATGCCGGAGGGCGTCTCTCCGAAGGAAAGCTCACCGGATTGCTGCAATCGTCCGCCCCCGGCGAGTATCGCTATTCGCGCGAGGGCGAGGTGGTGCGGTGCCCGTGGCATTCGTGGGAATTCGACATCAGAACCGGAAAATCGCAGTGCGACCCGCGCAAAATTCGCGTGAAAAACTATCCGGTGACGGTGGAGGGCGGGCCGGCCCTCACGGAAGGGCCCTACACGGCGGAAACCTTTACGGTGACCGTCGAAGACTCTTATGTCGTCGTCGAGATGTAATCGCTGATCGGGGCCTGTCTCACTTCGCGGTAGAGCGCTTGCGGCCTGCGACCGTCTTGCGCTTGCCGGGTTTGAAGGTGGGCTCCGACGACACCAGGATCAGTTTCTGAACCGCCCGGCGAAACGCCTGTTGCTCGGCTTTGCTGAAGTCCCTGAACATTTCGGCGTGTCGCTCGCCTACTGCGTCGGACAGTTCCTGTACTGTTCGCACGCCTTTCGGCGTGAGGGAGACCAGCTTGATTCTGCTTTGGTGGTGAATCGACTTGAGGTCGACAAGCCCGCCGGCCAAAAGAGTCGTGAGGCTTCGGCTGACGGCCGCTTTGTCCAGGTCGGTCAGAACGGCGATCTGGCTCGAGCTGAGATCCTGCTGCTTGCGCAGCAGCATCAGGATCCGCTGCTCGATTGAGCCGATCTTGTAGTACTTGCGGCAGTAAGAAGAAATATTGCGCGTCAGCCGATTGGCCAGGATCGCGATCAGACTTTGCGTCGAGGCTTCGAGGTCGACGCCATCCGCTGGAGCGGTGTCTGCGTGTGCGGCATGGGGCTTGATTCTTTGCAAGGAAATCCCCCGAAGGTGACTTGGTTGGCGTGTGTCTATCGCCAAGCTGAGCAATCCGCAAGCTCGGTGCCCCGACGATGTTTGTGTGCCTTATCCGCTGTCAACGACAGCGTGGAAACGGGAAAGCTTTTTCTTTTAGGTTGACAACTCAAGTTAAATAGGGAAGTTATCGCCGATAACAATTGTTATCGGGAGCGAAGATGGATGCAGGCTGAAGCAGCGACCTCAGGCGGTGTTGGGTCTGCTCCGTCGCGGCTGAAAATGGTTGTCGGGGCGATGCGGGTTGTTGCCGACGATGCCAAATTGTTTTCGCTGGTGTCAGCGGATGGCAGCGATCTCCCCGCATTCGATGCCGGGGCGCATGTCGATCTTCATTTGCGCGACGATCTCGTGCGGTCGTACTCGCTGCTGCCGACCGATGATCCGCGGCGCTACGACATAGCAGTCAGACTGTCCCCCGGCGGTCGCGGCGGGTCGCTTCACATTCACGAAAAACTCAAGCCCGGCCAGCATCTCGACGTCGCCAGTCCGCGCAATAATTTTCCCCTGGTGGATGATGCCGATCACTCTGTCCTGATCGCTGGCGGGATCGGGGTCACGCCGATCTATGCGATGCTGCATGCTCTCAACCGGAAAGACGGGTCGTGGGAGCTGCACTATGCTTTCCGAACGTTTGAAAGCGCGCTGTTTCTGGATGAGTTGCGCTCTTTCGGCGCGCGATCGCATCTTTATCGCGATGATGACAGTGGTCGGCCGGGGATCGATTTGAGCGCCATCGTCCGATCGGCGCCGCCCAATGCGCATCTTTATTGTTGCGGGCCCAAGCCGATGATCGACGAGTTTCTGGCCCTGGCGAACGATCGCGGCCCGCAGTTTGTGCATGTCGAACGATTTCAGGGCGATCAGGATGCGTCTCGTGCCGGTGGTTACTGGGTCGAGCTGGCGAAGAGCGGAAAGGTCATCCATGTCGCTCCCGGCATGGCGCTGATCGACGTTCTTATCGAGGCGGGGGTTGATGTCGCCTTCTCGTGCCGGGAGGGTGTTTGCGGATCCTGCGAGACCGAGGTCATCGCCGGCCTGCCGGATCACCGCGACGCTTTCCTCACGCAAAGTGAGCGGGCGGCGAACAAGCTCATGATGGTGTGTTGCTCAGGCGCCCTGAGCGAAAGGCTTGTCCTCAATATCTAAAAGGATGCTGCCGTGACTAGTATTTACGGAATGCCCGCAATCGACTGCGATGTGCATGTCACTCTGCCCAACACGGGTGTTCTCCTGCCCTATCTCGACAGCTACTGGCAGGAAGCGCTTACAACCCGCGGCATGGGCAAGACGCTGCTCAATCTTAGCTCCTACCCCCTGAATACGCCGCTGGCGATGCGGCCGGACTGGCGCGCCAATGCGCGGGATGCGGCCTCGCCCCTGGAGGCATTGAAGGCGGATGTGCTGGAGGTATTTGGCGCCGAGGTTGCGATCTGCAACTGCCTGTACGGCGTCAATGCAATTCACAGCGAGGACATGGCGCTGGTGCTGTGTCGTGCGCTCAATATGTGGATGCAGGAGCACTGGCTCGATGCGGAGCCGCGGCTGAGAGGCTCGATCGTCGTCCCGATCGAGGCGCCCGAGGCCGCGGCTGAGGAAATCGAACGGTGCGCCGAGGATCCGCGCTTCGTTCAGGTGTTGTTGCTGTCGATGGGCGAAATGCCACTGGGCCGCCGGTTCTATTGGCCGATCTATAAGGCCGCCGAAAAGCATGGCCTTGCGATCGCGATTCATGCGGGGAGCACGGGGCGGCATCCGCCGACGCCGGCCGGCTGGCCGTCCTACTATCTCGAAGACTATGTCAACAACGCGCAGGCGATGGAAACCCAGGTGCTGAGCCTGATCGGGGAGGGCGTCTTTGCGAAGTTCCCAAGCCTGAAGGTCGTCTGCATGGAAGGCGGCAGCTCCTGGCTGCCGGGCCTGATGTGGCGGGCGAACAAGACCTGGCGCGGCGTGCGGCCGGAGGTGCCGTGGATCAAGCGCGCGCCTGCCGACATTCTCAGAGACCACGTGCGCTTCACGCTGCAGCCGTTCGATGCGCCGCCGACCGAGGAGCAGCTGGCCATTCTGTTTGAGCAGTTCGGCTCCGATCGGATCATCCTGTTTTCGTCCGACTATCCGCACTGGCATTTCGACGGTACCGACGCGCTTCCCAAAGGGCTGCCGCCGTCGCTGCTCAGCAAAATCCTGTTCGAGAACGCGCTCGAAACTTATCCGAAGATCTCGCTTCCTGCGCTGAAGAAGGACCCGGTGACATGAATATTCAGCCGAGCACGGCCATGCAGTCCGGAGGTGTCGAAGCCGCAACCGGCGTCATCGATTGCGACATTCATCCGTCGATGAAGTCGATGGCCGACTATTTGCCGTTTCTGTCGCAGCGCTGGGTGAACCATCTGAAGGAATACGGCGCGCACACCCGAGAGCCGCTGTCCGACACGCTCGCTTATCCGCGCATGGCGCCGGAAATCTCCAGGGCCGACGCCTGGCCGCCGAATGGCGGCGTGCCGGGCTCGGACCTGCTGTTCATGCAGCAGCAGCACCTGGACCCGATGAACGTCGAAGTCGGGGTTTTGATCGCGCTGCGGTCCCGCGCCGCCGACCAGCGCAATCTTGAATTCGGCTCGGTGCTGGCGACGGCCGCCAATGACTGGCAGATTGCGGAGTGGCTCGAAAAGGATCGGCGCCTGCGCGGATCGATCGTGATCGCTCACGATCATCCAGAGGCGGCGATCAAGGAGATCGAGCGTCGCGCCGCCGATAAATCCTTCGTCCAGATTTTGATGCCGCCGCGTGCGATGGAGCCGCTCGGCCGGCGTCGCTATTGGCCCATCTATGAGGCCGCGGCCAAGCACGACCTACCGATCGCGCTTCATGTCGGCGGCACCTCCGGCCATCCTGTCACCGCAAGCGGCTGGGTGTCCTATTATCTGGAAGAGCACCATTCCAACGTGCAGGCGATGGAAGCCTTCGTCGCCAGCATGGTGGTCGAAGGCGTGTTCGAGCATTTTCCGACCCTGAAGATCATTCTGGTCGAGGGAGGATTTGCTTGGGTGCCGCCGCTGTGCTGGCGCCTGGACAAGCATTGGCGGCGGCTGAAGTCGGAAGTGCCGCATCTGACGATGGCGCCGTCGGAGTATGTCAGGCGCAACATCTGGTACACGACGCAGCCGCTCGATGAGCCGGAGCGCGTCAAGGATTTTGCGACGATCTGCGACTGGATCGGCTACGACCGCATCCTTTTCGCGAGCGACTACCCGCACTGGGACTATGACGATCCCAGATACGCCCTGCAGTCTCGAATTTCGCCGCAGCATCAACGCATGATCATGCGGGACAATGCACGTGCGGTCTACAATCTGGCTTGAAGATATGCGTCACGTCGTTGCAAAAATCACCGATGTCAAAGAGGGCAAGGGAACCCTGGTCGAGGTCGCAGGCCGGGAGATCGCCTTGTTCAACGTGAACGGGGAATATTTTGGAATATCGAACCGCTGTCCCCATGGCGGCGCATCGCTGTGCAAAGGGACCATCGTCGGCCTCGCCGAATCGGATGAACCCGGCAAATACGAGCTGGTGCGGCACGGAGAGATGCTGAAGTGTCCCTGGCACGGCTGGGAATTCGACATCCGGACGGGGAGGTCCTGGTGCGACCCGGCCCGCACGAAGACCAAAAGCTACCAGGTCTCCGTGGAGTCGGGGCGCGAGTTGAATGAAAAGCTGTATGAGATTGCAACCTATCCCATCATTGTCGAAGAAGACTATCTCGTGATCGAGTTATAACGCCCCGGGCGTCTTGTGCCAGGCTGGCAGCGGTCATTGCAGCGTTCCCCGCAAAGGTCGGGCCGGCGTTTTCCGTTCTCCGAAAAGATACCCGATAAGCAGGTCGGCCGATCAGTCGACACTGGTTCAAAGGCTCGCTGTCGCCAATCCGGCTATTTTCCGATGCGCGATCATAGTGCGAAAGTTAGGCTCAAAAGATGGTCCATGCTCTGAGTGAGACGAACGGCGCGCAGGAGTTTCCTTCGGAGCCGGCGACGCGCGACCGAAATGCCCGGAAGTTCGGATGGATGCAGCCTCTCGTGACGCCAGCGGGCCGTCTGGCCCTGGTCGCGCTTCTCTGCTTTCTCTCGGTCTATCCGCTGGCGATGCTGCTGTTCGGCAGCCTGCATTCGACGCCGCCGGGAATGGCGGGCGAGTTCAATCTGGACGGCTACCGCGCGGTCGTCACCTCCGCCAACGTCGTCACGCTTCTCAATACGATCGGCATCTCATTCGTAAAAACGATCCCGTCGATCACGCTGGCGATCTTTTTCGCCTGGGTGATTGCGCGGACCGATACGCCCGCCCGTTCGACACTCGAGATCCTGATCACGCTGCCGTTCTTCATCCCGCCGATTCTGACGGCGATGGCATGGGGCATGCTCGGCAATCCGCAGGTCGGTCTGCTCAACGTTGCGTGGAAGGGACTGACAGGCGCGACCACGTCGCCGATCAACGTCTATTCGTATGGCGGCGTCGTATGGCACATGATGCAGTATTCCGTGCCTTTCCTCTTTATGTTCATCGTCGACGCGTTCCGCGCCATGGATCCTTCGCTTGAAGAGGCGAGCCGGATGTGCGGAGCAACCCGGCTCAAGACATTTTTCAAGATCACGCTCGTGCTGATGCTACCGGTGGTGACAAGTTCATTCCTGCTGAGCTTCATCCGCGGCATCGAGAATTTTGAATCGCCGCTGTTTTTCGGAACGCCGGCAGGCATTCGCGTCATCACCACCGAGATCTACGAGGCCATCAACAACCGCAGCACGCCGGACTATCAATACGCGACCGCGATGAGCTTCATCATTCTGGCGCTGATGTTCATGCTCGTCGCGTTCCAGTGGCGATTGCTCAAGGGCAAGAGTTTTCAGACCGTCACCGGCCGCGGCTTCTCGCCGAGCGTGACAAAGCTTGGCCGGTGGCGCTGGGCGACCTTTGCATCCTGTATTCTGTTCTTCGTCGTGTCGGTGGTGTTGCCAGCCGGGCAGCTGCTGGTCGGCTCGTTCTTCAAGTTTTTCGGTTTCTATCAGCGCGACATGCTGACGCTCAGCCACTACCGCGATGTTCTGCAAAACGACGAGCTGCTGAGGTCGATTGCCAACACGATGGTGCTGGGGGTGTCCGGCGCGACCGCTACCATGGTTCTCGGCGCCATCGTCGCCTATGTCAGCATCCGGACGAAATGGCGGGGCAGGCGGATCGTCGATCTGCTGGCGTGGCTCCCCTGGCTGATGCCGGGCATGGTCCTTGCGATCGGCTTTCTCTGGGGCTTCTCGCTCCTGCCCTCGGCAATCCCGATCTATGGCACGATCTGGGCGCTGTTCCTCGCCTATCTCTCGCTTGGTACGCCGATCGCGGTGCGGATCATGTCGGGCTCGTACACCCAGTTATCCTACGACCTGGAGGAATGCTCCAGGGTTCACGGCGCAACCTGGCTTCAGACCTTCCTCCGCATCGTCGCTGCGCTGGCATGGCCGGCCTTCGCGGTCGGCTGGGTGCTGACGTTCTTCGGGATCATGCGAGAGCTGAGCGCATCGATTCTGCTTTATTCGGTCGATACCGAAGTACTCTCGGTCACGCTTCTCAAGATGTGGACCAATGGAAATCCTGAGCAGGTCAGCGTCATCGGAATTTTCATGATGGTTCTCGTGATCGTCTTCCGGATCGTTCAGCTCAAAATCATCAACAGACAAATCAGCACGATCTGAAATTTCCTTTCAGAGGATTAGGAGAGAAACAAGTGTCGTCAGTCGTCCTCTCGAATGTCTGTCGGAGATTTGGTGCTTATTCTGCGGTCGATGACGTCAATCTGACGATCGAGGCCGGGGAGTTTCTCACACTGCTTGGCCCCTCCGGCTGCGGCAAGACAACAACGTTGAGGATGATCGCCGGGCTCGAACAGAATACCGGCGGCAGGATCAGCATCGGTGACGCGACCGTCAGCGACGCCGAGCGGGGCTATTTTCTCGCGCCCGAGCGTCGCCGGCTCGGCATGGTTTTTCAGTCCTACGCGATCTGGCCGCATATGACGGTGTTCGACAACGTCGCCTATCCGCTGAGAATCCGTCGGATGAAAAAGGATCTGGTCGCGACGAAGGTGATGGATGCCTTGCGCCTCGTCGAGATGGCGGGCTTCGCCGATCGGCCGTCCCCGGCGCTGTCCGGCGGCCAGCAGCAGCGCGTGGCGATCGCACGCGCGCTGGTCGTCGAGCCGGAGGTGCTTTTGCTCGACGAGCCGCTGAGCAATCTCGACGCAAAGCTGCGTGCACAGATGGGCGACGAATTTCGCTCCCTGCAGCGGCGGTTGAACATGACGACGATTTACGTGACGCATGACCAGACCGAGGCCATGGCCCTGTCGGATCGTGTCGTTGTCATGGATAAAGGACGTATCCTGCAGGTCGGCGCGCCGCGCGAAATTTATCATCGTCCGGCGGACTGCGCGGTGGCCCGCTTCTTTGGCGAGCCGAACCTCTTGCCGGCGGTGGTGAAGGCATCGCAGCCGTCATTGAATGGCTATACTCTCACTGTGCAAGGGCACGGCTGGGGTGGAAGCTGTCATTCATCCGCGGCGCTTGCGCCAGGTTCGCAGGCCACGATCATGATCAGACCGGAGCATTTCCAGATCGGTGCAAGCCCGAGGAGCGGTGCGAACGTAGAACTACGATGGAGCGGGGCCATCGTGGCGACAACGTTTCGGGGGCCTTCGACCTCGATCGTTGTCGAGACGGCGACCGGTCCGCTCCACATCGAAGTCTCCGGCCTCGTCGAGGGCGCCATTGGGCAGAAGGTATCAATCAGTGCTTCGTCCGCTGCAGCATGGGCGCTTGCGGGCTAACCTGAACATCAATCTATAGCTGTGATGTCGATCGAGTATTTGGACGCGGGCTGGAAGTTTGATCCCGCGACTGATAGGTGGGCTTGCTTCAGCAGAGTTGTTAACCTCTTCTTATTCCGCAAGCTGCTGCCGGCAGCATACTGTGACGGTGATACCTTCTTCTTGGGACTGTGTGATGAAGTCGGCCCTCGGATGTTCCTTCCCCGCAACTGAGGCCAATAGCGAGGCGGGGAACTGGAATATCGTAACCACCCTTGCACGCGGTTTCAGCATTCTGCGGGCTTTTGGTCCGAACGACGAATACCTCGGCAATGCTGATCTCGCACAGCGCACCAATCTGCCGAAATCGACGGTGTCGCGTCTCACCAACACGCTCACACGCCTTGGCTATCTGTATTGCTCGGAGCCGCGCGAAAAATACCGGCTCGGGCCGGGCGTGCTCGCGCTCGGCTTCAGCTACCTCAACGTCACCTCCGGCATCCGGCAATTGGCGCGGCCGTATATGGAGAGGCTGGCGGACGACGAGGATGTCGCCGTTGCGCTTGGCGCGCCCGACCAGTTTCACATGACCTATATCGAGCTGTGCCAGGGGCACGGCCCTTTGATCATGCGCCACAAGGTCGGCACGCGCTTGCCGATGGTGCATACGTCGATGGGGCGCGCCTATATTTCCGCGCTGCCGGAGGCGCGCCGGCTGGCGCTGATGGCGCAGTTGCGGGAGCATCTCGGCGACGAGTGGCCAGCGATCGAGAAGGTGCTCGCGATCGCCTATGACGACTACCACACCCGCGGTTTCTGCCTGTCCGTCGCGGAGTTCAGCGCTCAGGTCAGCGCTGTCGGCGTGCCGCTGATCCTCGACGATGAGAATGACGTACTGGTGTTCAACTGCGGCGGCGCGGCGCAGCGAGTGACACGCGAGCTACTCGAAAATAATCTCGGCCTGCGTCTGCAGGCACTTGTCAGGTCTCTCAGAATGCAATTTCGCGGACCACGCATCTGATGGCAAATTTGCAATCATTCTGAGCCAGCTCTGACTGCGTGTGACCTTCGACGTCCTGTTGAAAGTTGTAACCGCGTGATGGTGTGAGAGAAGGCAGCCGGGAATGCGTGCGCGTCGCCAAATCAAGCCGTCTCGAATATTGCAGAGAAACCGCGCGCAAGCTGATCGTCGTGGCCCGCATCCTTACCGTGCATCATGAAGTGTAATATATTAAAGTAAAGGTATTGTTATTTTTAATATCAACACCATATGAATACTGAGTTGATACGATGAATTACTGTCGTCAGCTCGCTCTCTAAGTAAAGGAGTTGTTCATGACCAATCAAAATCAGAACACGAATCCGAATCCGGCCGACACCGCGTCGAACCCCGCTGGCGATCCGCAGGCCCCGGCCGAGAGGCAGGACGAGAACAAGGCTGCTGCTGCTGCGGCCGCCGAACAGAAGTAAGCCGCTCGCATATGCTGATGGAAAGCCCGGCGTCTCGCCGGGCTTTTTTGCGTGCAGGGCGGGAGATCCGGCGTCTGATGCTTGCGCGGCGACAGCGAGCGGGTTTATCAAACCGTGCGCTTGGCGCCGTGCCCGGAGCTAATCCGGCCGAGATTCGATCGCGCCGAACACGGCTTCTATCTGCTCCGCCCACGGAACGGCCATCAGATCGTCGAGCGACACCAGTGGCTGACGGTGAATGACCAGCCCTTCCAGGGCGTCGGGCGACAGATACTCGGCCGCCGCGAAGCGCGAGATCATCCGGCTCGTCGAGCAGTCGCATCCGCTGGCGCGGCGCACGCTGAAGAAGCTTGGCATTCTGGCGCGACTTTCTAACCGCTGGTATGACCGGCCGCCGATCGTGGCTCGGCTTTGAATTGCGCCCGCCAATCGCCGAAAGCCTTGAGCAGATTCCGCCTCCGCCTCGCAATACTGCCGCCGATTCAACTCGCTACGCTTCCAGGCCTCATGATGCGCCCGCCAAAAGACCTCGCGCTGACGGGCCTATGATCGATGCTCGTCCGCGATCTCATTCTCTTCTCATCTACAGATCGAGGGGAGAACAGATTGCATCCATCAGCGAAATAACAAAGGGGCAAGAAATGGACTTATCCCATGTCCTGCGCGAAAAGTGTTCCCTCTTCTGAATCCAAAAATCCCTGTTCGGCTAGAATAATTCCCTGTTAGCCCGTGTAGGGAATTGCGCGAAAACTCGCTGGGACAGGCTCGTGCACGGATCAAGCGCTATTTCAGTAGCGTTTCCCACTGAGAACCCGAATGACTCCTTGACGCTTTTCAGGGACACGAGTTCTTCGATCCTGAGCGGCGGGACGAGTATCACGACGTTGGTCCCGTCCGCTTTCTTGGTTGAAGCATACCTGATTGCCTCATAGCCGGCAGCGCGAGCGCAGTCGGCGACGAACCGCGAGAAGACGTACTGCCTCTTGAGCCAACCCTCTCCGCTTCGGGGGGGCAGCCAGCAGCGCCGATGCCGCCAACGGTGCCATCAACTCGAAGCCTGGGGCGTCCTCGTCGACATCGACGAGGTCGAGTGTGGATCGGCACCGAAGGATGACCCCTCCCATATCAAGTCAATCAAAGAGTTGTCGTGCCGATCGGCGTCGGGACCCCACGATGATTAACAGTCGCGCGCCAGAGCGCTTAAGCGGTGACCGGCCGCCTGGGATCCCCGAACCGTCCCCACGGGCGGCCGCACCCTCCATCCTCATCTAAATGCGCCAAGCTGCGGCGGGGCAGCACAGCTGTTCTACGGTCTCGATGTTAGCGGCCATGACCCGCTTTTCACCTTGCGGTCGATTTCTTCGACGATTGTTTTGGCGAAGAGCCGTGAGGTTGGGCTCATGGGACGATTTTCCGGATAGGCGAGTACCCATGTCACAGTCAGGCCCTCGATCTGCGTTGCCGAGAGATTGTGATGCCGGCTGATGGGATAGACACCCGATAGCGGAAGAATCGTGTAGCCAAGACCGGCTTCGACGAGATCTGTCATGAAGGGTAGCGTGTTCGCCTCGATGCCGATCACCGGCCGCAGGCCATTACGCGCTAGAGCGTCTTCGATGATGCGCCGAATACTGTTCGGGTTGGTTGTCATGATCAGTTGAAGTTTGGCAACAGCGCTAATTTTGACTGTTTTCTTGAGTTGCAGCCGCGCGTTGCGTGGACCGATCAGCAGCAGTGGTTCGGTCGCCAGCGGCTTTGTCCGCAAGCTGCGCGACGGCTCTGCCGATGTGGTGATTGCCAGATCAAGTTCGCCGCTGGCGACATGATCTCGGATTTGGCTGCTCGTTTCTTCGACGATGCGAATTCTCACCTTGGGATAGCGCGTTGAAAACCTATGTACGACCTCGGTCGCAAGCAAAGATCGAGGAGAGGGAGGGATGCCGATCGCAACCTCTCCGGACGGCTCCTTCGCAGCCGCGCCCACATAGTGCCTAAGCGATCGGATTTGCCGTTCAAGGCCCCGCAGCCCCTCGTTTAGCCGGCGCCCAGCCTCGGTGGGAATGACGCCGCGTCCGTGGCGTACGAGAAGCGGTGCGCCAAATTGCTGCTCTAGCATTTGTACCTGCCGCGTAAGCGTTGGCTGTGAAATGCGAAGCGCCTCGGCCGCTTGACTGATACTGCCATGCTCAATGACGGCAACGAAATAAGCGAGTTTGCTCGTGTCCATATCGGGCCCGTTCCCAGAGACAGTTCAATCCATCCTATACAAAAACTGAATAGATAAGATAGCGGTAATGCGATTGATGTATGAAGGTAATTCTGTTAGCCGGGGTGATGAAAAACAAAGGGGGAAGGTATGCGCCCAATGAAACGACTGATTGGCGCTGTGGCGGGTTGCCTCACACTGGTGGCGGCGACTGCTGCAGCAGCTCAGGAGCCGGTAAAGCTCGGCGTGTTGCTGCCGTTCACGGGTCCATTTGCGAAGAGCGGCCTGGAAGCCTGGGCAGCGATGGAAATTGCCCGCGACATGATCAACGAGAAGGGGGGCATCAAGGGCCATCCCGTTGAATTCGTGCGCGGCGACGCAGTAAACCCAAATGCCGGTATCAGCGAGGCCGAGCGTATCGTTAAAAGCGGCGTCAAGATCACGACCGGTTCTTTCGCGTCGCCTTTGGCGATTGCCGTGAGCCAGGCGGCCGAGCGCAATGGTGCGGTGCACTGGGAAACGACCGGCGCCGCTGACATCATTACTAAGCGCGGCTTCAAACGGACCTTCCAGGTCGGGCCAGGCGCTGTGCGCTATGGTCGCGCCGCACTGGATTTTGCGCGTGAAGTCGTTCCCGCCAAGCTTGGCAAAACGACTGACGAGACCCGCATCGCACTGCTTTGGGAAAACCGGGCATTCGGTAAATCGGTGGGCGATGGCGTGCGCACCTATGCCAAGGAACTCGGCGTCAAGCTCGTCTATGACGAGGGTTATGACCAGTTCATGACCGATATGACGCCGCTAGTGCAGCGCCTGAAAGATTCTAAGCCGGACGTTGTGATTGCAATTTCCTTCCTGAACGACGCGATCATGTTCCAGCGCAAGGCGAAGGAGCTTGATTTCAACACAGGGGCGTTTATCGGCGTCAGCGCCGGCTATTCGGCACCTGATCTGCGTGATGCGCTTGGTAATCTCGTCAATGGTATTTTCGTTGCCGATCTTCCGGCACGTGTGAATCCGAAGGCACTGCGTGAAGATATCCGCGTGGTCGATGGAGAGTTCTTCAAGCGTTATCAGGAACGCCAGAAGCGCGATCCGGCGGGTCATGCGGTCGCGACCTTCGCAGCACTCTGGACTCTATTCAACGACGTTCTACCGAACGCGAAATCACTAGAGCCGGATGACATCCGCGCGGCAGCAATGGCCCTCGACCTTCCCGAAGGCAGCCTGATCAATGGCAGCGGTGTGAAATTCACCGATCTGGACTGGGCGGCTGACCCCAAGGATGCCGGCCAGAACCTGCGCAGCGCGATCGGCGTATGGCAGTGGCAGGATCAGGGAGCTCGTCAGGTGTATCCCAAGAGTCTCGCTGTCACTGAGACTAAAATGCTTCCCCTTCCTAATTGGAACGCGCGTTAACAACTCCGGAGGCGCCCTCTCGGCGGGCGCCTCCGCAAGGAGCATTGCGGCATGAATACGTTCGCCCAACTCGTCATTTCGGGCATTCTCATCGGCGGCGTCTATGCGCTGATGAGCCTGGGATTGACACTTATTTTCGGTGTGCTGCGCGTGGTGAACTTTGCCCACGGCGAATTTCTAATGGTCGCGATGTATGGCGCGTGGGCGCTCACGACGCTGGTGGGTCTAAACCCCTATGTCGCAATCCTGGTCGTCGTACCGGCGATGGTATTGACGGGCGCGCTTGTGCATCGTCTCGTGATCAGTCCAGGCATCGAAAAGCCGCATCTCGTGCTTGTTTTCGCGACGATGGGCCTGTCCATTTTGATGCAGAATGTCGCTTTGATGATTTTCAGCGCCGACCTGCGTGACATCCCGCCGGTCTTCTCGATGGGGTCGCTTCCGCTCGGCCAGATCTTCGTGAAGCCGGAGCTGCTGATCGCATTCCTTGTGTCCTGCGCCAGTACGCTTGGCCTGATGTGGACGATGAAGGCAACCTATATCGGCAAGGCGGTTCGCGCCACCGTTCAGGATCGTGAAGCTGCAATGCTGATGGGAATTCCCGTGCCGCGGATTTTCCTTCTCACCTTCGCAGTTGGCTCTGGCCTGATTGGTCTTGCCGCCTGTGTCATGACCCCATTGTTCTCGACGTTCCCGACGGTCGGTCTGAACTTTGTTCTGATCGCATTTGTCGTCGTCGTTCTCGGTGGAATGGGTAGCGTCGAAGGCGCGTTTCTCGGCGGCATCGGCATCGGTCTCGTCCAGACACTGAGCGGCTACTACGTCGCGCCGGCCTATGGGCAACTGTTCTGCTTCCTGGTCTTCCTGCTGGTGATGATTTTTAGGCCGTCTGGCCTGATGGGTCAAAAAGGTACCGCAATGATTGGCGTGAACGAGTAACTGACAACCATGAGCAGCATCAGTACAGATCTGCCGCGTTCACGCGGAATCCCACTTGTTCCTGAGCGGGGCAAAGTCTCCGTTCTCGAACTCGCCCTACTTGGATGTGCAATTGCCGCTGTGGCATTTGTGAGATCCTCGCATTTTCAGGATGTGATCATCCTGTCGTTTTTGTTCGCGGGCATTGCCCTCGCCTGGAACATAGCCGGTGGCTATGTCGGACTGATTTCGTTCGGCCACGCGGCCTTCTTCGGGCTGGGGGCTTATGCATCGACCATCCTGCTTCTGAACTATGGGACGTCCCCATGGATCGGATTATGGCTTGGCGGATTGCTGGCTGCGGCCTTCGGCGCCGGACTTGCGATAATCTGCGCACGTCTCAAGGGGCCGTTCTTCATCCTGTCGACACTTGCGTCGGCGGAAGTGCTGCGCATCCTCGCGCTGAACTGGAGTGACCTCACCGGCGGGCCGGAAGGCCTGTCGATCCCGCCGATTGCCAGCTTTATGAGCATGGTGTTCGCTTCCAAACTTAGCTATGCCGTGCTGATGCTGATCTATCTGCTGGTGATCTATTCCATCACCAAGATGATCGAAGCCTCGCGCTACGGCTATTACATGTTCGCCGTTCGCGATGATGAAGACGCGGCACGTGCTGCTGGTATCAATCCGCTGCGGATCCGCGCGGGGGCGATGGCGATCAGCGGGTTCTTTACGGGCGTCGGGGGCTCGCTGTTCGCGCAGTATTTCCTTTATCTCGATCCCACCCATTTACTGTCGGCTGAATTGTCGTTCCAGTTCGCGTTGCTTCCCGCCATCGGCGGTCTTGGCACCGCGATCGGTCCGGTGCTTGGCGCGTTCCTCATCACGCCTCTGTCTGAACTCCTGCGGTCGTCGCTTGGCAACGCAGCATCCGGTCTGCATCTAGCGATTTATGGCGGTACGTTGGTGGTCGTGATGCTGTACTTCCCTGGCGGGCTTGCGGGCGCGCTCAAGCGCAAGAAGAGGAGTTGAGTGCGATGTCCTCCCCCATCCTTGAGGTCAAAGGTCTCACTTGCGCCTTCGGCAAGCTGGTTGCGGTTCGCGATGTCAGCTTCAAGGTCGAAGCCGAACAGCTCATCGGGCTCATCGGGCCGAATGGTGCTGGAAAGAGCACGTTCTACAATCTGATAGCTGGAGCCATTCCTCCGACGGCCGGTGAGATCATTTTCAACGGTCAGAACATTCAGGGTTGGGAGGCACATCGCGTTGCTCGCGTTGGCATTGCCCGGACGTTCCAGATCCCAAAGCCGTACAAGCAATTGACGGTTGTTGAGAACGTGATGCTGACTGCATTCAACAAAACATCGTCGCCTGGCAAGGCGCGCGAAGTTGCGCTGCGCGTGCTGAATGATGTCGGTCTGAAGGACTATGCGGATGCGCCGGTCAGCGTGCTTGCTGTCGGTCTTCTTAAGCGGCTCGAAGTCGCTCGGGCATTGGCGGCTGATCCCAAACTAGTTCTGTTCGACGAAATCATGGCCGGCCTTACGCCGACGGAAGTCAATGAGATGACGGATCTCGTTGCAATGCTGCCGAAGCGCGGCATCACAGTCATCTGGGTCGAGCATGTCCTTCACGCGATTATGCGGACCGCGCATCGCATGATCGTTCTCAACCGTGGTGAACTGATCGCAGATGGTGAACCTGCCGTAATCGCCAAAGACCCGAACGTGGTTCGGGCTTATCTGGGTGAGGAGTACAGCCTTGCTTGAGGTGCGTGGACTAAACGCTTCCTATGGACCGGTCAGGGTGCTGCACGACATCAGCATCTCAGTGCCGAAGGGTGCTATTGTCTCTCTCGTTGGGGCCAATGCCGCCGGCAAGACGTCGTTGATGTTTTCACTCGCCGGACTGCGTACGCAGTCGACCGGCGAAATCAGACTCGGTGGTGTCCGGCTTGATCCGCTGCCGGCCTATGACCGGATTGATCACGGCCTCGTGCTGATCCCGGAACGGCGCCGTCTGTTTCCGCATATGACAGTGCTGGAGAATCTTGAGCTCGGTGCATTCAGCGCAAAAGCGCGTGCAATGCGGCACGAGACTTTGGCCGATGTGTTCCGCCGCCTGCCGCTTCTTGCGGAACGACGCGGACAGGTAGCCGGCTCCCTGAGTGGTGGCGAGCAGCAGATGGTTGCTATCGGCCGCGCCTTGATGGGGTGCCCTCGGGTGCTTTTGCTCGACGAGCCAACCGAAGGACTGGCTCCCATCATCGTCAAACAACTTTTTGATCTGGTCCAGGAGTTGCGGGATTCTGGATACACCATCCTCATCGTCGAACAGAACGTCCATCACGTTCTGCAAATTGTGGACCATGCATACGTCCTCGAAACTGGAAAAATTGTGCTCGAAGGTGCCGGACGCGATCTTCTGAAAGATGAGCGTCTGCGTGTTGCCTATTTGGGGATGTAGCCATGATTACCGATATTCACTGCCACCTCGTCCCCGACGAGTTCTTCCACTTTGCCCAAAAGCGCCCTGAATATGATCTGAAGGTTTTGCGTGAGCACGGCGAACAAATCGACACCACCATTCGCGGCATGTTTTTTGGGCTGAACCGAACCTTCTTCGATGTCGACCGGCAACTCGCACGGATGGACGAGCTTGGCGTCGAGCGCAGCGTGCTGTCGCTGGCCACGCCTTTCGTAAATTACTATCTCGACGAAAGCGTCGCTGCGGACGCCGCGCGGATCTGCAATGACGGTCTTGCCGATGTCGTGAAGGGCAATCCAGTTCGTTTCGGGGCGTGGGCATTTTTGCCTATGCAGTCGCCCGAACAGGCTGCGATTGAACTGGAGCGTTGCGTTCGCGATCACGGCTTTGTCGGCGGCCACATCGGCACCAACGTGCGCGGCAACTATCTCTCCGATGAAACCTTCCGCCCAATCTTCGACAAGGCGCAGGCTCTGGGCGTGCCGCTGTTCATTCACCCGGCGGACCCCGCCGGTAAGGATCGCACCAGCGATTATGAGTTGACCATCGTCGCCGGCTATCCGTTCGACTCGACGATCAATATTCTTCGGATGATCTGCAGCGGGTTCCTCGATCGTTATCCTGATCTTAAGCTGTTGTGCGCGCATACGGGCGCGTTCAGCCTGATGCTTCGTGCGCGAATGCAACGCGAGGTCGATACGAACCCTGAGCTCGCAAGCCAGCTCAAACGCAACGTCGGCGAGTATCTCGAGTCGCTTTATTACGACAGCGTCTGCATGGAGCCGGGTTATCTCGACTTCGCTAGCTCGATCGTCCCGATTGCAAATATCATGCTCGGCAGTGATGGTCCATTCCCGCTCGGCGAGCCGGACCCGGTTGGTTTCGTGAAGCGGTCGCTGTCCGCGGAACGCGCCGATATGGTTCTGCGAAGCAATGTCGAGCAGTTGTTCTCGCGTCAAAAATTGGGAGCATAAAGTTGGACCTGCGCAAGATCGTCGTGCTCACGGAGCGCGTGAATTCCGAAGGCGGGCTAGCAGCAGAGCGGCCGATCACACGGGTTGCGGCCTGTGCCATTTTCGCCAATCCCCTCTCCGGCCAACCAGTTGAGGAACTCGAGGTTCTCATTGAAATGGGCGCGGCGCTCGGGCGCGATCTCGTTGCCGAAGCGCTCAAGCATTTGCCGCATGTCGTGACGTCATATGGCAAGGCGGCGGTTGTCGGGGTGAATGGCGATCTTGAGCACGGCGCAGCTGTCATCCATCCGAAAATGGGGCGACCGATGCGTGATGCGATCGGTGGCGGCAAGGCGCTGATTCCCTCGAACGTCAAGATCGGCGGTCCCGGTTCGGTCATCGATGTCCCGCTTGGCCATCGGCATGATGGGTGGCTGTTCGACTATATCGATACGATCAGCGTGTTCTTCGCAGATGCGCCGCGCCCCGATGAACTGGCAATTATTGTTGCCTTGAGCGACGGCGGGCGTGTGCGTCCGCGCGTCGGCAAGGGTGGCTCGCCGGTGCCGCCCGGAGCCGCGTGATGAAACCATCGCCGTTTTCCTATCATGATCCCCGCAGCGTCGCCGATGTGCTCGGGCTTCTTGCCGACGAGCCGAACAGCAAGCTCCTCGCGGGCGGCCAATCGCTGATGCCGATGCTCAATCTGCGCTTTCTGCAGCCGGATTCCGTCATCGATCTCAATAAAGTTGCTGAAATCTCGGATCTTACCGCAGGCGCGGAAGAGATCCGCATCGGCGCGATGGTGCGCCAGCGCGCGATGCAATTCGATGGCAATCTCCATACGCATGCGCCGATCTTCCGGCATGCCTTGCAGTTCGTCGGCCACTATCAAACGCGTGCACGCGGCACGATTGGCGGCAGCCTTTGCCATCTCGACCCGTCAGCGGAAATGCCCGCCGTGGTTCTGCTGCATGATGCGACCATGCATGTCGGAACGCGCAGTGGTCCGCGCGATGTCCCCGTACGCGAATGGGCAGCGGGATATATGTCGCCGTCGCTGGAGCCGGATGAGCTTCTGGTCGACCTCAGCTTCAAGCCGTGGTCTTTGGGCCATGGCTGGGGCTTTCATGAACTTGCGCGCCGCCGCGGCGATTTTGCGCTGGCGGCTGCGGGGTGTCTGCTCGAGCTCGATGCGAACGGTCGGGTGACACGCGTTGCGCTCGTTCTTTCTGGCGTCAGCTACGTTCCGACGCGGCTGGAAGCAGTTGAAGGACTCTTGATCGGCCAGACCATCACCGCCGAATTGATGAAGGCGGTTGAGCAGGAAGCCAAACAGGCGGTCGAGATGGATGATGTTCACGTCCCGATGGCCTATCGCCAGCAACTTGCTTCGGTGTTGCTGCGCCGGTCCATCACCGATGCGGTGAAAAGAGCTGAGGAGTTTCAGCGTGCCATCTAAGCGTGACATCAGCCTTCGGGTGAATGGAAAAACATATCAGGCATCGGTTGAACCACGGCAGCATCTCGGCGATCTGCTGCGCGAAGGGCTGAAGCTCACCGGGACTCACCTTGGTTGTGAGCATGGTGTTTGCGGCTCTTGCACGGTCATGGTCGATGGCCTTGCGGTGCGCTCCTGCCTCATGCTTGCGGTGCAGGCGGATGGCACAGAAGTCACCACGGTTGAAGGGCTCGCCGCATCCGATGGCACGTTGCATCCACTGCAGACGGCGTTTTGGAATCGCCACGCGCTTCAATGCGGCTTCTGCACGCCGGGAATGTTGACCACGCTCGCCGCTTTTCTGGATGAGCAGCCAAGCGCTAACGAAGATGAGATCCGCGACGTGATCTCCGGCAATATCTGCCGCTGCACCGGATATGAAACCATCGTCGATGCCGCGCTGGAAGCCGCGCAGGTGATGCGCGCACAGGAGACATCATGAGCACTCGCTATTTTGGTGAGCCGGTTCGGCGCATGGAAGATCCGCGTCTGATTACCGGCCGAGGTCGCTATGTCGATGACATCGTCTATCCCGGCATGGTGCATCTGGCGTTCGTGCGCAGCAATCTCGCCCATGCGTTGATCACGTCGATTGACCTGGAAGAGGCGCGCAATCTTCCCGGCGTGATTGCCGTTTATACGGCGGATGATCTTGGCGAAGCCGCCGGTGCGCCGATGCCGCAATCGGTGCCGTCACCTCTCTTGAAACAGTCGCGGACATACGCGCCGCTCGCAAAGAGCGAAGTGTGCCATGTCGGGGTTCCTGTCGTCGTGGTTGCCGCTGAGACGCGCGCGATTGCCGAAGATGCAGCGGCGCTCGTTCAGGTTGATTATGATCCGCTGCCAGCGATCATCGACTGGCGCGAGGCTCTGACAGCGGACGCCGCTCCGGCTCATCTTGATCTGAACGACAATCGCGTCGCTCAATTGCACAACCGCTTTGGCGACGTCGAAAAGGTCTTCAGCCAAGCAGCCCATGTGTTTCAGGAAAGCTTTGAAACCCATCGTGGTGGCTGTCACTCGATGGAATGCCGTGGTGTGATTTCGACCTATGATCCGGTCGATGATCGCATCACCGTGCTGACGTCAACGCAGGCGCCTTATCTGGTGCGTAGTGTTCTGGCCGAACAGCTCGGCCGTCATGAAAGTTCGATCCGCGTATCCGCGCCCGATGTCGGCGGCGGCTTTGGTCCGAAATGCGCGGTGTTCCCGGAAGAGATGATCGTGCCGATGGTCGCGATGGCGCTGAATCGTCCGGTGAAGTGGATCGAAGATCGTCGCGAGCATTTTGTCGCAACGGCGCAGCAGCGGGATCAGTTTTGGGATCTCGAAGTCGCAGCCGATGCCGACGGGCGTCTTCTCGCCGTGCGCGGGCGCTGCATTCATGATAACGGTGCATATGTTCCTTACGGTCTGATCGCCGCGGTCACATCGATGGCGGCGTTTCCCGGACCATATGCTTTGCAAGCGCTCGATATTTCGATCGACGTCGTGTTTACCAATCTCGTGCCGAATGTGCCGGTTCGTGGTGCGGGGCGCCCCACGACCTGCTTTGTGCTGGAGCGGCTCGCAGACCGTGTCGCGAACGAGCTCGGCATAAAGCGCGAGGACGTTCGCCGCCGCAGCTTTGTGCGAGCCGATCAGTTCCCCTACACCACCGGGATGAAGGCGCGCGACGGAAATCTGATCTCCTATGACAGCGGCAATTTTCATCAGTGTCTCGATGCTGCGCTTGAGCGGTTCGGGGATGATTTTGAAGAGCGCCGCGCCAAGGCACGTGAGCAGGGGCGCTATCTCGGTTACGGCATGGCGAGTTATGTCGAGGACACGGGGCTTGCGCCGTTTGAAGGGGCATCCATTCGCGTCCAACCTTCGGGGCAAGTCTTGATCCAGACAGGCGCAGCCAGTCAGGGGCAGGGCCATGCCACGGTTCTTTCGCAGATTTGCGCTGACGTGCTCGATATTTCGATGGAGCGCATTACGGTCGAGAGTGCCGACACAGCAAAATTCTCTCACGGTATCGGCACTATTGCGAGCCGCGTTGCCGTACTCGCGGGATCATCGGTTCATCTCGCCGCGCATGATATCAAGAAGAAGGCGATCAAGGTCGCCAGCATGATACTCGAGGCTTCCGAGGAAGATCTCGAACTGCGCAACGGCGCGGTCAATCTCGTTGGTGCGAGTGGCCATCATGTGACGTTGGCGGACCTTGCGAAGAAGCTCGACGGTTCCGCCGGCGTGCCAATGATGAATGGCATCGAGCCGGGCCTGTCCGCCACCGCGTTCTTCGACGCGCAGCGCAACACATTTGCGAGTGGATCAAACGTTGCCGAAGTCGAAGTCGATCCGGAGACTGGGACGGTTGAGATCAAGCGATACATCGTCGCTCATGACTGCGGCCGGCTGATCAATCCCATGCTGGTCGATGGTCAGGTGCGGGGCGGTGTCGTTCATGGCATCGGCAACGCATTGTTCGAGCGGATGATCCATGACGAAGACGGCCAGCCGCAGACTGTGACTTATGGCGAATATCTGTTGCCACTGGCGACCGAGATGCCACGCATCGAGATCATCCATATCGAGACGCCGTCACCGCTCAATCCGATTGGTGTCAAGGGGGCGGGCGAGGGAGGAACGATCCCTGCGGCAGCCTGCATTGTCAGCGCAATTGAACACGCGCTATCACCATTCGGGGTTCGTATTGCCGAGCATCCGGTGTCGCCTGCGAAGCTCGTTGAACTTATCGCGCAGGCCTAGGCCAATTGAAGCAGCGCGGCGGACGCTCCGATACAACCTGAGTAATTTGCATAGGGTCATGACGTGAAGATCAACAACGAATTCGAACTCCCGCTTCCGCTCGATGAAGCATGGCCGTTGCTCCTCGATGTGCCAGCGATCGCGCCCTGTGTGCCGGGTGCCGAACTGACCGAAGTTCTTGGCGATAACAGCTATCGTGGTCGCGCTTCGATCAAGGTCGGCCCGCTCATGCTGAACTTTGCCGGTGAGGCGCAGCTCACCGAGATCGATCCGGTCAATCATTCCGTGCGCATTCTTGCGAAGGGCACGGATACCAAGAAGCGGGGCAATGCATCCGCGATAGTTTTGATCGAGCTTAATGAGATCGAGCCCAACAAGACGCGTGTTTCGATCGAGACCGACCTCAACCTCGCCGGATCGATTGCGCAATATGGTCGCGCCAGCGGCTTGCTCAAGCAGATCGCGCAGGAGTTGATCAACCAGTTTGCCGGTAATCTGAGCACGCTCCGGCCGCAAGATGGGAGGGAAGGCGGAGCTAGCGCTGATGGTTTGGTGTCAGTCGCTTCGCCGGATTCGGCGCAGGCTATGTCGGGAATTGATTTGCTTTGGCGCGCATCCAAGGCGTGGTTGAAGGATCGCGGGAGCGCTTGAGGATTTTGCACGGCTCTTTGTGCGGCCTGAGCCTCTGATCTTCTAAAAGCTTGGTAAATCAATTCTACTCAAGCGCCGTCTCTGCCGGAGGGTTCCTGACCCGGCTCACGACGATCTCCCACTGGGACGGTGGTTGCGACGATCCCGTTCGGTCGGATGGCGCCCGGTCCGGCCATGCTCCGCTACAAACGTTGAGGCGTCGACCTGGACAGAATCATGAGGACTCGACGATCTCGGAAGGTTTATGTCCATGACGCGATTTTTGACGGGGCCGTTGAGCGGCTTACGAAGGAAGCGCTGACGCTGAAGGCCGGCAATCCCGGCGGTGCGGCGACGCGCATGGGCCTTCTGATCTCGCAGAAGGCCGCGCAGTACGGCCGCCAATTGCCGAACGCCTTGAGCGGAATCCGCTCCGCCTCGCAATACTGCCGCTGATTCAACTCGCTACGCTCCCACGCCTCATGATGCGCTCGCCAAAAAGGCCTCGCGCTGATGGGCCTATGATCGAAGCTCGTCCGCCATCTCATTCTCTCCGCATCTACGAATCGAGGGGAGAACAGATCGCGTCCATGAGCCAAATGACAAGAGTGCAGGGGAGCACTCCATGTCCCCTGTTCTGAATCCAAAATTCCCTGTTCGGCGAAAATATTTCCCTGTTAGCTCGTGTAGGGAATTGCGTGAAAAATCGCTGGGACACAGGAGGTTCTGATCGTGTGATTGCGATCAGATGCTCAAAATCGGGAGATTTCCCTGTAAAATACCCTGTTCGCAGGGAATTGCGGGTCAGAGACCGGTTCTCACCAACCTGGTTCCGCCACCATTCAGTCTTCCTTTCACTGTCGAGTTTGAAATTCTGGCGTTAATGCCGCCGGAATGGGCGTTATTTGCATTCCCTTCCGTCTCCGTTTGGGTCTCTGTGAGCCGAAACGCCGAATTTTCGCGACCGGTCTCTGCCCCCAAAAATCCCGTTCCTGGCGCCGGAGTGGT